>Ga0183098_10066_pt1 | contig 425768 bp, 361 predicted proteins | sample BioMet9_FD_128884 | JGI IMG/M metagenome (GOLD analysis project Ga0183098, IMG submission 128884) | Microbial communities from bioreactor (seeded with sewage sludge) at Lawrence Berkeley National Lab, California, USA - Biofuel... | ecosystem: Engineered > Bioreactor > Anaerobic > Unclassified ...
TCTCCCGGCCCGGCTGAGTCTTTTACAACGCCGCCTGATATAGCGCTCCACTTTTCAGCGTCACTGAATCCGTCGTAAATGCCAAACCCCGAATCACTGCCATCATTTAATATTCCGTAAAAGCCGTATGAATTAGAAGAAACAACTGCTGCTCCCACATAATTATCAGGGTTTCCGCCTTTGTGAAATACATAACCAAAGTTACCTGTTTTATCATAGACTGTTATGTCATTATCACCACTTCCGTTAACCATATCCCAGTCAAAAAATAAGCCTGCATACATATTGGTTATAGCAGTGTCTGTATTGTTTGTAATCTTATATTTAAGAAGTATATAATTATTGTCGGCTTCATTATTATATGAATATGATTCCATAGTTACTGTAACACCAAGTTTATTAGTTCCGGCGTTGTCATCATTAAAAACTGCAATTCCCTGCTGGTCAGCAATATCACCGGGAATATTAAGTTTGAATGGGTCAACCACAGAGAAATCATAATTCCTTTCAGAGCTGCCGCCGTTCCTTGCAGCATCAGATATTTTATTTGCTGATGTTCCCAGAATTAATGCCCCTTCAAAAATTGTATTTTCTCCATCAAGATAATGAAAGCCTTTACCTTCAAGATTTTCAGGGTAATCATTAAATCCAATTGCCCCATTACTGGTTAATGTTACAGTTATATTATTGCCAGACTGTGTTCCGTAAGTGGGATTGACTGTAGTTTTAAATAACTGGAAATCTGAGTAAGTACCGTCAGTATAATTCAGCGAAAACATGAGTTCTGCATCCTGAGCAATTGTGTCCGGAAGATAAACGGTGTACTTTGATGTAGAATTATCAAATGATTCCAGAGTTGTTTTAGCACCTGCTGAAAATGTACCGTTTTTAACTTCCGCATTACTGTTCATGCTTTGTAAAGCTATTGTAAGCCCGGATGTAGGATTGAGGTAATTTATAAACTTAACACTAATTGTAATTGTTTCCCCGGCCTCAAGTATGCCGTTTGCATTGCCGCCCGGTGCTTCATCACTAAAGCTATATTCAACTGCCCTTACTGCAACTGAATTTGTATTACTTAAAGCTTTATAAGCATTTATTCTTCCTGTGCCAAGGAGTTTTACATAGGAAGTATTTTTACTGTCTATATTATCTGTGTTAACCCTTATTTGTTCAGCTATTTGTTCCGGGGTATAGGAAGGAAACACTGATGCCACCAGCCCTGCAAGCCCTGCTGTAAGCGGACTTGCCATTGATGTGCCGGATAGAGTATAACATGAATCATCCTGAAAGGTAGAATATATTTTAACTCCCGGAGCTGAAACATCAACAGTTACTCCGTAATTTGAAAATGATCCCCTCTTGTCATTTGCATCTGTTGCAGCTACTGATAAAACACCGCTATATGCAGATGGATAATGGGCATCAGGTGAATTATCGTTACCTGCGGCAGCAACAATTAAAACATTATTTTGAACTGCATAGTTTATTATCTCCTGGTCAAGTGCCGAATAACCGCTTCCGCCATAACTGCAATTGATTATTCTTGCACCGTTATCTACAGCATAAATAATCCCTTCATTTCCATAAGAGATATATGGCTGGTTTGCTGAATTTTTTAAATTATCCTGTGCCACTTTTACTGGCATTATTTTGCAGTTATAACCAATCGAAGCAATATCGGTTGTATTATCTGTTACTGCTGCAGCTATACCTGCAACATGAGTCCCGTGATATGGAGCATCCTCCATCGGATTATTATCGGGAGTGCCTGTAAGGCCGCCAAAATCCCAGCCTCTTACATCATCAATATAACCATTGTTATCATCATCTATTCCGTTATCAGGAATTTCATTTTTATTTATCCAGATATTTGCTGCAAGATCAGGGTGATCCCAGTCAACACCTGTATCAACAATGCCTATAATAATTGTTGAATCTCCTTTTGAAATTTCCCAGGCAGCTTCAGCGTCTATCAGGGATAAGGCATATTGTCTGTACATGGCCGTATCATTGGGGGTATAATCAACGGGCCTTAAATATCTTGGCTCAGCCCATTCAACTTCATCAAGTGTTTTCAACTTTGAAGCCAGTTGAATTGGGTCAATATCACTGCTGTATTCAATTACAACAATATTATTTAAAGTACTGTTGTGTTTTGTTTCCACTGAAAGGAATTGCTTTGCCGCTGTTAACCCGTATGGCTGAACCATACTAATAACTGAGGGGGTAAGGTTTGCAGCCTGTTTCCCTAACCCGGTTGAGCTTTTATATTTAACAACCACTGTGTTTGAGAGATAAGCAGCATTACCACTTTCTATTACCCCGTTTGCGGCAGATACACATACGGGAATAATAATTAATAGTAAAACGGCAATACGGATAAATTTATATTCTGGCATTGGAATTAACTTTATAATATTAGGTATATTGATTTGGTAAGGAAGATAATTATTTGCCTGTTAATTATCCATGCAGTATTTAATAAAAAATCGGTCATCTTGAAACGCAAAAAAAATGAAGGGTTGTACTGGCTTAGAATAATATTTACTGCAAACGGGGGATTTTATTTTTTATTGGCGAGATTGTTATAATAAACCCCGGGCACGCCGGGGTTTGTTAAACTATAAAGATAAGTTCTAAAATGTAAAGAATGCAGTTATTGAAAAAACTCCATTCTTTAAATCAAGGTCAGTGCCTGAATCATCAACTGATGTAAGGCCAAATGTATATCTGAAATCAGCGCCAAGCTGATTATTAGGAGTTACCGGGAAGGCAATACTTCCGCCAAAAGCAAGGCCAAAGTCAATAGATGAAGTTTCATCATCAAGATTATTTGTTTGTGAATTGCCATTCTGTTCTATTTCGTATTCAGATGATACATTGAATGCAATTGAAGGGCCTGCATATAAAGCAGGATATATTTTACTGTCTCCTTCTATTGGTATTAAGAACTTAACTAATACAGGTATTTCAATATAGTTAAGTGAAAACGTTACTTTACTTCCGTTTCCATCTGCCTTTGCACCCTTCATTGAATATAATATTTCCGGCTGCACAGCAAACATGTGCGAAAACTGGTAGGTCATAAATCCGCCCAGTACCAGGCCGGTTTTTGAGTCCATAGCGTCAGCATCATCGCCATTGATAGTAGCAATGTTAAGGCCGGCTTTAGCTCCAAATTTTAACTGTGCAAAGGTGTTGGTACTTAATACTGAAATAAAAAGTAAAGAGACACAAAGTAATGCTATTTTTTTCATGAAACCTCCTTGAAAAAATGAGTGACTTTTGATCACTTTAGCAAATTGTGAACGTTAATTATTATGTTATGCCAGAATGGGATAAGTTACCCCATTATTAAGCCATGAACAAAAATCCCCTGCCAATATTTACTATCGAACAAGAAGAATCTTTAGTTTAATAGTTACAAAATACTTTCAAGCGCTTTCCTGCCAGCAGCAATGGTTTTATCAAGGTCTTCCTTTGTATGGGCAGTTGAAACGAACTGTGTTTCAAACTGGGCCGGAGCAAGATATATTCCCTGCTTAAGCATCTCATGAAAATATCTGCCATACAAGGCAGTATCTGATTTAACTGCTGAGCTAAAATCATTTACTTCTGTTTCTGTAAAGAACAAGGTAAACATTGAACCAATACGGTTAAAAGCAAAATTTTTACCGGCAGCTTTAAGATTTTCTCTTATCCCTTTTTCCAGATAAGCTGTTTTTTCTTCAAGCAAAGTATAAACGCCGGGATTCTCTTTAATATAACTTAACGATGCAAATCCTGCAGCCATTGCAAGCGGATTGCCGCTTAATGTACCAGCCTGGTATACCGGGCCTGCCGGGGCTACCATTTCCATTATTTCACGCTTACCGCCAAAAGCACCTACAGGAAGCCCGCCGCCTATTATCTTGCCGAATGTTGAAAGATCCGGTTCAACTCCAAGAACCTCCTGTGCGCCCCCCTTTGCCAGCCTGAATCCCGTCATAACTTCGTCACAAATAAAAACAATTTTTTCTTCACTGCATAAAGCACGGAGGCCATTAATAAACTCTTTTGCCGGCTTTACAAGTCCCATATTACCTGCGACAGGTTCAATTATAATTGCTGCAACATTATCTTTATTTGCTGCTACAAGTTTTTTAACTGAATCAAGATTATTATAATCAGCAACAAGTGTATCCGCTGCATTTCCTTTTGTAACTCCCGGGGAAGTAGGTATGCCAAGTGTTAATGCCCCTGAACCAGCCTTTATTAAAAAGAAATCTGCATGGCCGTGATAACATCCTTCAAATTTTATAATCTTTTCTCTTTTAGTATATCCGCGTGCTGCTCTTACAGCGCTCATTGTAGCTTCTGTTCCGCTGTTAACCATACGCACCATCTCAACAGAAGGAACAAGTTCAGTAATAAGCTTTGCCATTCTAACTTCCATTGAGGTTGGAGCTCCAAAACTTGTACCTGAATTTACTGCTTCAAGCAGCGCATTTTTAATAAATGCAGGGTTATGCCCGAACAGATGCGGCCCCCAGCTTCCTATATATTCTATATATTCATTACCATCAACATCATATATCTTTGCTCCTTCACCCTTCTCTATAAAAAGCGGATTACCGCCTACTGATTTAAAAGCCCTTACAGGCGAATTCACACCGCCCGGTATATATTGTTTTGCCTCTTCAAATAAAGCGCTGCTTTTTGTTGTATTCATGGTAGTATTTAGATTTTATCGATTATCAAATTTAATAATTTCTTTAAAGCAATAAAAAGCCCCTATAGAATAAAGCACTCAAGCAGGCTAAGAAATATTTTTAATAATAATAGTTAATGCAATTGTAACTTAAACACCTGCCGGGTTTCATTACCTAAAACGCGAATCCTGTGTTTAGGTAATAGCCCTCATCATCATCAGAAAAAGCAGCATAAGTTGAAACAAGCATATCGGGATATATGAATGAAAACCACAGTCCGCCGCCAAATGATTTATGCCATTTTTTTGATCCTTCCGGGAATGATGACATAAACACTCTCCCGGCCTCTGCAAAACCCGCCATACCAAAATAAATTGGTACAACAAGCTTAAACTGCGATAATAAAAACCGAACCTCACTGTTGGCAGCAATTGATGCATCACCGGCAAAGCGGTTTCGTTCAAAGCCGCGCAGCGATTCATAACCGCCAAGAAAAGCTGATTCAAAAAACGGAAAATCTCCCCAAATTTTTTCACCGCTTAGTTTAAGCGCCAGGGAGGAATACGGAATAAATGACAGCGGTACATATCCGCTTACACTTCCTTTAAGTTTAATAAAACTGTTCATATCTTTTTTGTGTGAAGCACAATATGCAGCAGAGGTATTTACCAGCAGTCCGGTTAAAGGGATAACTTCATTGTCACGCGAATCGTAAATAAAGCGTGCAGTAAAGCTGTGCAGTATCATATTACTGTAGCCGTAAGGTTTTTCATCTGAAATTAATGTTCTGTCGTCCGGGTCAGTATCAGCAAATAAAAACTTGTAGCCGGCATAAAAAGCCATTGTTGTATCAACCCTGAATTCTATTTCGGGATTTACAACAAGCTGCATTTGTTTTGCCTTATAATAATCCTTCCGTTCAAGTTCAGCGTACCGGTTAGTGCTGTTGCCAAAGCCAAAAAAGTTTACTACTTCAAGTTCAGAAGTTTTAACCTCAAGTGTAATTTTGTTATTATCTAATATAGAATAAAACTCACCTTTGAATCTCATCCTGCTTTTCATCGGCAGTGTTGCAACACCGGCAACAAGTTCCATACGGTACACGTAAGGTTTTGTCATAAAGCCAAACTCGTATAAAAGCGGGCCGCCGCCTATAAACAGGCCATCATCAGGATTCGCACCCAGCCATGGCTTAAATTTCCAGTCATGCCCCCAGGTTCTTTGCTGCGGTTCGTACTTTTCATAATCATCTTTTGGTTCGGGCAGTTCTTTATGCCTTATTGAAGTATTAGGGCCGGTTGTAAAATTTGATTTTTTCCCTTCATCAAAAAAATCAGTATAAACCCCAAAGCACGGAAAAAATGCTTTTACTTCTGAGCTGTCTACAAGTTCATCTTTCCCTTTATCTCCTGATATATATACCGGGATGCTGTTGTTCGTTTTACCTGTTACAACAGCTTTATCATCCCCGTCATAAAGCATAATGCGGATTTCTTTTGTATACTTTGATGTATATGTTTTATCAAAAAACGGCCCGCCTTTTTTATTCCCTGTTTCCTTATCCCTGTTATAAAGCCTCACCCTTACATTTTCATCATCAAGCCTTTCAACTTCAGCATATTCATCTTTGTTGCTTCCGCGTATATCAACATATTTTATTGTATTACAAAAAAATATTTCTGAAGCTTCCTTCAATCCGTTACGGCGTGATTTTAATGTAGCAATCAGTTCACTGCCTGCTTTAACATACATTTCTATAGGGAGCCTTTTTACTGAATACTCAATAAGTGAATCGGTAAGCCGGCTTACAACAACATTGGTGACAGAATCCCACTGCGCTTTGCTTATGCCAATAAGAAATCTTCTGTCTAAATGCCTTCCTGACCATGTAAGGTCTTCAATTTCAGGATAATCAGCAGAAAAGTGTTCAATCTGCGGGACAGCAATTGAGGCTATATAAGGAAAAACCCCGTCATACTTTGAAAATGCCTGGTCACGGTCACGTGGAATGGGGTACCACATTTTTTTGTCGTTTATGGTAAAGCGTGCCCATCTCCACTGGTCAGTGTGCCTGTCCCAGTCATTCAGAAACATATCAACAAGCCTGGCTTTTAAATACTCTGTAGCCATAACAGATTCGTCATTGTCTTTTTCAAACCTGTCGAACAAATCAAAAGTGCCGTCTATTTTTTCAGCGCCCGCAAAGGCAACATTATCTTCTTCATCAACGTCGGGATGTATTTCCATCATTCCGACCATGTTGGCAAAGTCTTTCCTGTATTCGCCAAGCGCTTCGTCATCCGGCAGAATGCACAGCACCGGTTCAGACTGCAGCACATTAACAGCATTTAATATAGGAACAACAACAAGCGCCGCAAGCGGGTTAGCAGAACTTATCTGGTCTTTAAGAATATCAGCAGCAACAGTTTCCTGCAATTCTTTTGGGAGTGTCTTTTTAGGGTCTTTATCAAGTGACCTGAACTTATACTGTATACCATGGGCATCTTTAAAACGGAGTGATTTGGTCTGGAATCCGCCGCCAAGTTTATATGGTTTAATACCCCCGGCAAATTTTTCAAGATTTATTACAGGAATTTCAATCGGTGTAGTCCACAAATCTCTCCAATGGTCACCAAAAAAGAAGCGGTGCCATAAACCAGCTTTATATTCTTCACCCGGAACAATAGTCTTTTTTCCCTGAATCCAGTCATTGGGTATAATTACCTGCTGAGTGTATACAGATGGAGCGAATACAACTGTTATCAGAACAATTAAATAAATATATAAATTTCTATTTTCTGTAATAATCATATAAACTGAACTGTGATCTTACTGCCTCCTGTGAAGCAGTTTTTTTGAATGGATTTGTCTGTCTTTTGTTTATTATTCTTGCTTTAACATTATCTTTTAGCTGGATATTAACAACAGACAGGAGTTGTTTTTTAATTTCTGGGTTGTATACCGGGAAACAAAGTTCCACGCGGCGGTTAAGGTTGCGGCTCATAAGGTCAGCCGAAGCAGCAAAAACTTTTTCATCACCACCGTTATAAAATACATAAATTCTTGAATGCTCCAGGTAACGGTCAACTATACTTACAGCCTTTATATTGCTGCTTATTTCCTTTATCCCGGGTATAAGGCAGCAGATGCCTCTTACAATCATATATATCTTTACGCCCGCAGCAGAAGCCTTATAAAGCTGTTTTATCATTTTTTTATCTTCAATACTGTTAAGCTTTAGTATTATGCAGGCTTTTTTTCCTTCCTGTGCGGCTTTGATTTCATTATGTATTAACTGGTTGAATGATTCCCGCAGGTTAAAGGGCGCTACCATAAGTTCGGAGAATTTTGGATTTTCCTCCCTGCGTGAAAGATACCCGAATATGCTTTTTAATTCAGCAGTAATTTTGGGGTTACATGTAAACATGCCGATATCAGAATATATCTTTGCAGTAATTTCATTAAAATTGCCGGTTGCAAGATATGAATAGTGTACAGTACCGGTATCTTCTTCTCTTTTGATAAGGCAGATTTTTGCATGTACTTTCATTCCGGGGAAGCTGTATAACACTTTTATCCCGGATTTCTCCATTTCGTCAGCATGAAGAAAATTAAGCTCTTCATCAAAGCGTGCTTTTATTTCAACAAATACAGTTACTGATTTGCCGTTTTTAGCTGCGCGGATAAGTTCTTCCACTATTTTTGATTTTGCTGCTGTCCGGTAAAGTGTAATTTTTATGGAAGTTACCCGGGGATCACCGGCAGCTTCGGATAAAAACTTTGTTACATAATCATAAGTGAAATATGGATAATGAAGAAGTATATCTTTTTCATTAATCGCATCAAATACTGATTTATGCTTATCAAACAAACTGCAGCTTAACGGAGGCATAGGCTCATAATAAAGCCCGCTGTCAGCCGCAGTATTTATATTTTCACTTTTTAACGAACATAAAATATCAGGCAGTGCAGACAAATCGTTGAAGTTATGATACCTCCCTCCCGGGTAAAGGTCATCTTTTTCAAGTTTTAATGCTTTTGTAAGATATGTAATAAAATCTTTTGGCATTTCCTTGTCATACAGGAACCTGCACGGCGCCCCGGTAGTTCTGTTTGCCAGTGATGATTTTATTTTCTCACGCAGGTTTCCTGAAAATTCATCATCAATATAAAGCTCAGCATCACGGGTTAGTTTAACTGAATACGATTCAATTATGTCATAACCCGGGAAAATTCTGTTAAGGCAGTATCTTAAAACATCGTCAGCAAACATAATATACTTATGTCCGTTTAGTTCCGGGAGCACAATAAACCTGCCGCATTTATCAACAGGAATTTCAAGCAGTGTAATACGTTTCTTTGCTCTTTGTGATGTGCTTCCAGCCCGTTTTATTCTTACTGCAAGGTAGATTGACTTGTTTTTAAGAAACAGGGATATATTATTCTGCTCTATCAATACCGGCTGTATGAAAGGAAATATCTTTGACCTGAATATTTCATCGATAAAGGCAGAATGTTCAGCAGGGAGATTTTCATTATTTATAATATGAATATTATTCTGTTCAAGCAGCGGAATTATTTCTGTCCTGAATACTCTTCCAAATTCTTCCTGCTGCCTGCCGACAGTTCTTTGAATCTGCTTTAATAATACTACGGGGTCAAATTTCAGTTTTTTTTGTTTTTTCTTTTTTAAATCAAGCAGGCTTCGCAGAGAAGCAACCCTTACTCTGAAAAACTCATCAAGGTTGGAAGAAAAAATTGCCAGGAATTTAATTCTTTCATAAAGGGGAACGTTAGCATCAGCCGCCTCCTGTAATACCCGGTGGTTAAATGAAAGCCAGCTTAGTTCCCGGTTAAAGAGCAGTTCAGTTTTCATCAGCGTTTGCAGTAAATTAATTTAAGTGTTTTTTAGGGTATTCAAACCATTGCAGTTTACAGGAATGCAGCCCGGTTTCATCCCATGAATCAACCAAAAGCTTAAGCTTAACAATGCCGGTAGTTGGAATATTCTGAATTTCCGTCCCTGACAAAAAATCAGACACATCGGTTATTCCGGGGTTATGTGCAAAGACCATAAGGCTTTTTATTCCCGGGTCAGTTTTTTTAATTATTTCAGTTATAGTATTCCTGTCAGCAAGGTATAAACCAGGTTCTTTAATTACTCCTGAACTCATTTTAAGTGTTTCAGCAAATATTTTTGCTGTTGTATAAGCGCGCAGAGCAGGGCTTGATATTATAAGCTCAGGCTTTTCTTTCATTTTTGCAAAAAGTTCAGCCATAAACGGGGCATCCCGTTTTCCTCTTTTGTTAAGCGGCCTGTCAAAATCATCAAGGCTTACATCTTTCCAGCTTGATTTTGCATGCCTTACAAGGTATAATGTTTTCATATATAATTAGTCAGTCAATGGGCTTAAAACGGTCTGCCCGGGATGAGTCATAACCGCTATAGTAAAAGCAATTACAGAAACAATAAGCCCATACATAAAAATGTTGTAACAAATCCGGAGGTACTTATATTTTTGGCCAAGCACTTTTCCCAGGTAATAAAAATCTTTTATCATGCTGCTGTACAGGTAATCCTGGTCATTCATCATTTCAGTCATGCCCCAGTGAAAGTCCTTAAGTTCCATTCTGAAAAAATTACCAAAGAAAAGCAGGTTGGCTCTCTTCTTTTTAATATCTTCAGTAGTAAAGGTGCCGAGGGTAACCTGCGGACGGGTTGCAATAATTGCAAAAACAAGTGTGGTTAGAGTAACTACTGTAAGTATTGCAGTAGGAATAACCAGATGCGGATTATTATCAAGTTTTCTTGCCAGCACTGCTATTACTGCTGTAAGAATAAGAGTATTAACACTTATCATTATATCGGCTTTCTTATCAGCCATGCTGCTGAACTCAACATGAGTACGGAGCGTATTGCGGAACATGGTTTCAATCCCCCGGTTAACCCGCTCTTTTTTACTTTTTCCTTTTTCTGCTTTTTTCAGTTTTTCATCGGTTCCTTCAATTTTTCCTTCGCCACTTCCGGTAAGTTCCTGTTTTAGTTTTTTATTCAGCTTATCGATATTTGCTTTTCTGCGTTCGCCATATTTGGAGCGGGCATATTCAGTATGGAAATCATTGGAAGTAATAAATTTTATATTATTCTTTATCCATTCAATTTCAGTAAATTTAATACCCTGAACATTTTCCCACTCAGTACGCAGAAGTTCGCATTTTGCATTATAGCCTTTTTTCCCCAGATGTATAAGGTCAGCATCACTTAAAACTTTTTCCATAAGGTTGCCGGGGTTATGAGGCATTCTTGTGGCAAGTATATTGGCTTCAACTGCTTTAATATCTTCTTCAGGATAATTATGTTTTAATAAAAATTCCCTTGCAATTTCAGCGCTGGCTTCTTCATGCTCTTTATATGCTTTCCGTAACCCGGTATCATGAAACCATGCTGCAAGAAGCACAAGTTCCAGCTCTTTTTCTGTCAATCCTGAATTCTGCCCTATTTCAGTGGCAGCTTCAACAACTTCTTCAATATGAATTATATTATGATATAAATAACCCTGCGGTATTTCTTCGGTTTGTATTTTAGTAACAAACTGAGATGCTGATTCTAATATTTGGCTCATTGTCGTTCTTTGAATAAATATATAGTTAAATTATACTATTTTGTATTAAAAGAAAATCTCATTTTAGACTATAAATACCGGTTAGAACTCTATCCGTAAATTCATGCTGTTGAATGAAGGGTACACAGATATCCTGGAAGAGCCCGCTTCTCCGGGGGCTTCACGTTCTTTTTCCCTGTTAAGGACATAAAACCCGGAACCCAGTCCAAGCGCTGCGCCCGTAACTACATCCGAAAGCCAGTGCTGGTTATTTTTTATTCTTGCATAACCGGTAAGCGCTGCCATACCGTAAAAACCTATTCTTGCCCAGATATTATCGATTCTTTCAGCAAAAACTGTAGACATTGCAAAAGCAACTACAGTATGCCCCGAGGGAAAAGACTGTATATCATTCCTTGTTTCAAACCAGTTAAATTTCTTAAAATCGTTGGCGACCGGCCTGCTTCTGCCAAAGATATACCTTACAGCCATTACGCTTATGCCCGAAATACTTATAGCCTCAAATGCCAGCCTGCCGGTTTTACGTATTTCATCACTGCCGGTAAGAAGTCCTGTTGCATAAACAGACAGGCTTATTACGTTAGCGGGGGCTATATAGCCGTAATATGTGGGAATATCCCAAAAATCTTTATTAAGTGTGGAGGCTGAACTTTTACTGAATGCTCTTTTGGCGGCCGGGTCAACAGACATAAGCAGGTAAATGCTGCCTGCTGCCCCAGCGGTATAAGCCCATTCTTCAGCGCTGAATCTTGCGGGAGATGTAAAAAATCCCAGCGCATCGCTGCCAAATATTTCAGCATCCCGGATTATTTTGCCGGGTATAGTTTCGGCTGTATAGGCTGAATCCTGTGCTTTTACGCCGGATAGGCACAGTAATATTGCCATTATTGATAAAATGTATCTCATAAAACCCGGTTTAATACTGTAAATATAAGCATTTATGACAATTTAGCTACATATTTGAAACATTTTTAATATTATTATATTGCTATATTGTTTCAAAAAAAATTGGAAGCTGAATGAAAAAAGCCTTACTGACTGTATTACTTTTCTCATGTGTGTCATTTGCACAGGATATGGAATTTCACGGTTACGGCGCTGCCGGTTACCGGTTTATGGACAGAATAAGAATTGTTGAAAGTAACCAGGAGACTTATTACGAGGGTAAATTTCAGGCTGAGTTTAAAGTTAACAAACATATTGAAGCACAGCTTGATTTCAGGGCAAACTCCGATGACCAGCAGGCTTATTTGCGCGAATTTTCAGCAAAGTTTTCATACATACCCTGGCTTAAATTTGAAATGGGCAATATAAAACGCCCTTTTGGCTCTGAATATATGGAAAGTGAAGAAAACCTTTCTGCCGTAAGAAGAAGTTACCTTACCGAAGAAGCCGGCGAGCTTGGTTATACAGGGCGCAGTGTTGGTATTATGGCTTATTATAAAACCAAAGATGTGGCAAACTTTCCGCATTCATATTTCCTTTATGTTTTTAAAAACAATAATGTACAGAATGGTGTAGTTGCCCGTTATATACACCATTTTTCACACCTTAGTACAGGTGTAAATTACTTTCTTCTTAATACAGGCGGAGACTACCCCATTTCAACAAGTGCATTTGCTGCAAATGTTTTGTATAAGAAGAAAGATATAGAATTTGAAACCGAGCTGATGCTTATGCAGGATCCAATAGAAGCTATACGCAGAAAGCTGCAGTTTTTAAAAGATACTAATGTATGGGCATGGGGAGCACGTGTTTCTTCTGCTGTTGGTTTTGATACAGGCGGCTCTATAATAGAAGAAATTGAACCACTGGTACTGCTTTCTTTCTATCAGCCGGATGCAAAAACCGGCGGACAGCATACAATACAAACTTTACTGGGAGCTAATTTTTATTTTGATAAGGATGTCCGTCTCAGGCTGAATGGAGATATACTTCTTACAAAAAACGAATACAGCGATGATTACAGCACTCATGATTCACGCTTTACTCTTGAACTGCAGGTGAGATTTTAATGTCTGTAAGGTTAAGTAAAATAATAGCTGCCTGTTTTGCAGCTTTGGTTTTATTGCTGGGCGGCTGTGATACTGTAACAGATAATAATCCTGTTAACAGCCTTGACTCACTGCCTGTACTGCATCTTTATGTTTCGCAGGATGACCTTGTTAATATGTATAATAATAAGTTTACTGATTATGAGATGCCGGTTACCGTAGGGTATGATAATAATACACTAAAAGGCAGAATGAAAGCTGCCGGTGCAGGGTCAAGATACTTCCCCAAATTTTCATATAAGTTTGAACTGAGCCACGGTACCTTTAACGGGCTAAGTACTTTTAATATAAGCAGCCAGGTTTATGATAAAACCATGATAAAAACAGCTATTGCTATTTATCTGTATGAAAAAACGGGATTTCCTGTTTTTTACTCAACACCTGTTTTTGTCACTACAAATGATGAAAATAGCGGCTTATATGTATTGAATGAAAAGATAAATGAAGAGTGGTTTCAAAAATACCAGCATTCAGTTTATGAATTATTCCAGGTTCAGTTTGATGCAAAGTTTACTTTTTCGCGCAGTAATAATGTGAAGGAAAATTTTCAGAAGGAAATTCCTGATAATGATAATTTCGAAACTCTTGAAACAATGATAAATGCTATTGACGAAGTAAGTCCGGAAAATGTTTTTACTGAATTAAATAATTATATAGATGTAAAAGAGTATCTTAAATACCATGCTATTACTTCTGTAAGGCATGATCCCGATGCTTTTACAAATAACTTCTTCTTATATAAAGAATCTGCTTCTGCACCTTTCAGAGTTATTCCGTGGGATTTTGACAAAACTTTTGATGTAATCGGAAGCGTGGGTTTATACGGGGATAATGAACTGATAAGAAAATTATTTCAGAATGACTCGTGCCGTGCTCTGTACAAGCAATATATGAAAGATATTCTCGATAATATATTTACAGAAGATAATCTTTTTCCGTTTATTGACCAGTACGCAGAAAAGATAAAACCATTCTATAAGTACGATCCCTACCTGGGTGAGCTGAACTTTGAGGAACAAATTCAGTTCCTTAAAACATTTATAACAAACCGCAGAAACTACCTGTATTCGGAACTGGAAAAGTTTAATTAAGGTTTTTGCGTTTTAGTATTACAATAAAGCCGGCAGCTTACCTGGCTGCAGGCATTCATTGTTTTAGGTTCATTTCTGCAATAGTATCTTCCAGCCGGGAAGAGAATCATTATAATATTTTTATATAACGTTTATTGTCTTCACCCCGAATGTGGTAAAATATAGGTAGAATATACAGTTGTCACAAAATCCGGGGCATTCCGGATGGATGGCTGCAATAAAAAATTCACGCATTGTTCATAAAAGAAATGTTGCATTCCTGCCGGAGTGCTTTTATTGGTTTGATATTGTCATATCTACCGGTATTTCCAATCCTCCGGAATGGAAAACAAAAATTGTATTTGTTTAATGCCTTTTATTCTTTGTCTTCACCCCGGAGGGTTGAAATATGGGTAGAATATACAGATGCCATAAAATCCGGGGCATTCCGGATGGATGGCTGCAATAAAAAATTCACGCATTGTTCATAAAAGAAATGTTGCATTCCTGCCGGAGTGCTTTTATTGATTTAATATTGTCATATCTACCGATATTTCCAATCCTTCGGAATGGAAAACAAAAATTGTATTTGTTTAATGCCTTTTATTATTTATCCTCACCCCGGAGGGTTGAAATATTGGTAGATAAAAATGTCATACACAAATTACAGCATTCCGGAAGGATTGTCACGTTATTTAAGTGTAAATACCCTCGTATAACGTAGCACCCATGCAGGGTGCAGAATTGCTTTTTATCATGCCTGCTATTAATGTATCACTCCTGACGGAGTGAAAACGAAATACAAAATATATTTCAGAAATGTTTCAAATACGGATTAAAATCAGAATGTATCTTCACTTCGGATAAGTGAGACATTAATAGAAACTGCATCACCACATACACTTACCCTGCAGGGGTGCTACATTATCATGATTATATGTTTTGATTTTGCGAAATGAAAACGGTGGCTTACCTGACGGCAAGCATTTATTGTTGTGTACCGTTGTTTATAATACTGCCTTTCCCAAAGGGAAGAAGAGGCAGCAGCCATGTCAGCCTGTATTTCCATTCTTCGGAATGGAAAACAAAAACTCACATAAAAAAACAGCCTCACAGGGCTGTCTTTTTATGCACGCTTTTTTACCAGTTTTATTTATTCATACTTTATGCTTTTTACCGGGTTGGCAAGAGCTGCTTTTACTGCCTGAAAGCTTATTGTAATAAGTGCTATTATTAAAGCTGTAATTACAGCGGATGCAAATATGCTCCATGTTATTTCTGCATGGTAAACAAATCCTTCAAGCCACTTATTCATTGCATACCATCCAAGGGGCAGAGAAATAACAACAGCAAACAACACAAGCTTTAAGAAATCTTTTGAAAGCAGCGAGACAATATTTATTTCGGTAGCACCAAGCACTTTTCTTATGCCTATTTCTTTCGTCCTTTGTTCGGCGCTGAAAGCTGTAAGCCCGAAAAGTCCAAGGCATGAAATCATTACAGCAATAAATGTAAAAGCATTAACTACATTATATAACCTGTTCTCGCTTTCATAATTCTTATAGAAATCCTCATCGAGGAAGGAATATTCAAACGGCTCGGCAGGATTCAGCTTATTCCAGGCTGCTTTTATTGCGCTTAATGAGGATGCCGTGTTTGATGTATTCAAGTGTACTATGAGATAACTCTTATCGGCATTCAGACTAAATACAAAAGCATACGGATTTATCTGCTCACGGAATCCTTCAAAATGGAAATCCTTTACAACTCCTATAATTTCATAACTGTCCCTTCCGCCTTCCCAGTCATGATTTATTACTTTACCAAGAGCTTCTTCGCATGACGTAAAGTGCATCTTTTTAATAAGCTCTTCATTAACAATAATTTTACTGCCTGCATCAGCGGGAAATTCTTTTGAAAACATTCTTCCGGTTACAGGCTTTAATTTGAGCGTTTTTATGTAATCTTCGTCAATGGTATTCATATAAACCAGGTTTGATGCATCTGCACTTTCTTCTGCACTGTACATCATTGAGTTATTGCTGTTAAATATACCCGGATAAAAACGTGCACCTGCTGAAGAAACTACTGACGGGATGGAACGCAGTTCTTCTTTAAGAGGCAGATAAATATTCTGTGCTGTAACACTTCTAAGCGGAATAATAACCTGCTGGTTCTTCTCAAACCCCATATCTTTTGTCTTTATGAAGTTCATTTGCCCTGACATTACAGCAGAAGCAATTATAAGTATTACTGATACTACAAACTGGAATACAACCAGCCCTTTTCTTAAAAATGCTGCGGCAACAGACTTACTGCCCGACCTGCTTTTTAGTGTTTTTACAGGCATAAATGATGACAGGTAAAATGCAGGGTAGCTTCCTGCAAGCAGTCCGGATATAATTGAAAGAACAAACAGCCCTGCAAACAGCATAATATGCTGTGCTGAGAAAAACTGTATTGATACCCCTGCAATTTTTGAAAAGAAATCCAGCAGAGCCTGTGTTAAGGCTACTGCAAAGACAAATGCAATTAATGACATTAATACTGATTCACCAAGAAACTGCCCTATAAGGGAACCCTTTCCGGCCCCCAGTACTTTGCGTATCCCTACTTCAGAAGCACGTTTTGCCGAGCGCGCTGTTGAGAGGTTCATAAAATTTATTATTGCTATAACCAGCATAAACAACGCAATTGAACCAAGTATATATAAGGACGTAAGACTGGTTGGCTCAGTAACATTGCCTTTTACAGAATTGAATGTGTGTATTTCCCTGGCAGGCATTATAAACTGTTTTTTATAAAATCCTGAAAGGCGCAGGTCATTCCCCGCATATTTTTCTATAAATGCCGGAAATTTTTTCTCAAGTGAGGCAGCATTGGTTCCCGGTTTAAGGAGCAGGTAAGTATAAAACATGTTGTCGGTTGCAAGATTTGTTTTCATGCTTGCAGCCTCCATATTGCTCCCTTTTATAGTCATAATAAACCGTGCATCTATACTGGAAGGAATTTCTGTAGGAATAAATACACCGGTTACTTTAAAATCGCCATCCCCGCTTGTATTGCTTTTAACTGTAATTACTTTATTTAGTGCAGGTTCATTCCCAAATAATTTATGTGCAATTTCATCAGACAGAATAATTGAACGCGGACTGTTAAGTGCAGTTTCTGAATTCCCTTCTTTAAAATTATATGTAAAAATTCCCAGAAAGGTTGAGTCAGTAAGGTATCCTTTTGTTTCGTATAATGATTTTAGCCCCCTGTTACCTGAATTATATTGCAGCAGGGTTTTATCGTCAGCAAAGAGTTTCATAAGGCGGGCAGTTTTTTCTATTTCAGGGAACTCCATCTGCATTGTCTGCCCCATCATAGCCGGATTGTAAGCCCAGGTTTCTTTTTCGCCATTTGTAATAAAAACAGAACCAAGCTGGTAGATTCTGTCAGCATTTTTATGATAGGAATCATAACTAAGCTGATTATTAATATATAATGCAATAAGGAAACAGCAGGTAAGGCCCGTTGTCAGGCCGATAATGTTGATAAGGGAGAATGTTTTGTTTTTAGCAAGATTTCTCCATGCAATTTTCAGGTAATTCTTAATCATAACAACCTTTTCAATAATTTGCAGCCGGCAGGACGTAAACAATCTTACCGGCTGCTTTGGCTAAGGGAATAATACCTGTTAATTCAAATACTGTTCCATAATTTACTATTAAAACAGCACTTATTTTGGTGTTTTGAAATAAATACTGTCCGCATCCGAAACATAACAGTACGATTCTGAACGTTTGAACAAAAAAGAATTAAAGCTTTGTTTATGTATATTTTATTACACAGTACGCATAAATTTATGAACACTTTTAAATAATACATTCCGTTTTTTAATCAAAAACAAAGTATTTTAATGGCATGTAAATTGGCTTAATAAAGCAGTACACGGGGTTAATTATGAAATTTTTTATATCATTTATTTTAGCAGTATCAGCTGCCTATGCAGGCAGCAACAATTTTGAGTATACTCTTTCACCAGTATCTGATGGTTATATATCACGCTATACAAATTCACTTACAATTGTGAAAGATTATAATGCCTTTACTATATTAAATTATGACGAACAGGCAGGCAGTTATTTTGAGTTTTTTATATCAATTAAAAACGAATGCGATTCAGCAGTAGCCTTTGACCCGCTTGATATTTATACAGAATCATTTACAAATGAAGAAAATCTTACTGAAAAGCCTGAAGTGCTGTATTCTGTTGATCCGGCGGAACAACTAAAGCTCATAGACAAAGACATTGCAGATCTTAAAAAGCAAAAAAATCTGAACCAGGGCATGAGCTGTTTATTTGCCGGTGTTTCGGTTGTTGCCGGTACAGTTTCCGGCAGTAATTCCGAAGCCGATAATGTAATGGAAAGCAACTCAATGCTGCAGGATATTATTGATGAAGAAGATGAATTTGAATATAATAAGTTCAGCCTGGAGCAGGAAAAACAGTTTTGGCAAACAGAAGTGCTTCAAAATTCTTTAATAAGGCCCGGGAAAAAAACTGCCGGTTATTTTTTTGTTCCCATCTCTTCTGAAGCTAAATGGGTACAGGTTGTAATCCCTTTGGGAGAAAAGGAATATGTTTTTAATTTCAGGCAAAATAAGAGGTATTTTAAATTTTAGTAAAGAGGATATGCCTTAACCGGCAAAGATTTACATTTGTGCACCACGGGTGGATGCCTGCAGCATAAAGTGGTTTATCCTGATAATATTTATATCATCATCTTACTCTATCCGGGGTAAAAGCAAAAGAAAAACATTTATTCCTGGTTGTTATTATAATAAATATATCTTTTTCCTGCCGGGTAACCAGCTTTACTCCGTTTATCAGCCGTATATACCATCCTTATATTTAATTGTGTTTATTGAAACTCTCCTCAATAATTTACGTCATAATTCTGTGTGACTAAATTTTATTATTACCCGGAGGGTTATATGAAATATTTTATAAGTACTTTTATTTCCCGCAAATACCTGAATATAATTTTTTTATTATCTGCATCATTTGTGCTGATGTCCTGTTCCTCCGGAAGAAATGAGGACATAACGCTATCTGATGATGGCAGTGATAAAACTTATGTTTTTTCAGAAGACGGAACTGAATGGAAGGTGAGAATTCAGGGTGAAAAAATAACCGAATTATATAAAGATGGTTCGCGTATACCTGAAAATGAAGTTTACAAATATGAAAATAAAATACACAGAAAGATTAATCGTTTTGAAAATGATATGGCTGAATTCAAAGAGGATATGAATTTATTCCATAATGACATGGATGCCTACAAAAAAGAAATGACAGAAATGCGAAAAGAAATGAACAGGCGTAATTTCACATTTGATTTTGATTCAGAGCAGTTTAGCAAAGATATGAAAAAAGCCTCTGAAGAAATACAGCTTGCTTTTGCTTCTGCTGATTTCAGGGAAAGCATGCAGGAGCTTCATAAAAATCTGCAGAATTTAAAAATAAATGTTGATATGGATGAAGTGAGCGAGCAGATACGTGACGCCAATGAACAAATGAAGGATATAAATATTGATATTGACCTTTCTGAAGTGAAAGAAAATCTTGCTCAGCTTCGCGAAGAACTGAAAGACAAAGAATCAGAAATGAAGGGGGCCCGTAAGCATTTTAACAGGTTCAGCCGCTTTATAGACGACCTTAAGGATGAATTGGTAGATGATGGAGTTATTGAAGATGCAAATGAAGACATTAATCTGACTTTTAACTCTGAAGAATTGATTATCGATGGGAAAAAAGTACCAGATGACCTTCACCGGAAATACAAAAGAATGTTTGAAGAACGATTCGGGAAAATGGATGAAAATATGAGTATAAAACAAACAAATCATGACCGGTAACCTTTTGTGTTATAAGCGGGTCTAACTATTACTATTTAATTTACCGGAGGATGGAAATTGAAAAAAGCAATTCTTTATATTATGGCAATTGCTGCCATGCTCGTGTTTGTAAGCGGACATGCTTTTGCACAGGAAAAAAAGACGTTTGGTAATACCGGTTTTTCAGTGGTTGAAGCCGGCTGGGGAATGTATATTACCATAAGCCAGGGAAGCAGTTACAGTGTAGAGGTTGAAGCTGATAAAAGAGATATGGAAGTGCTTAAAGTAAAACAAAGCGGCAGTTCACTTGAGTTTTATATTGATAAATCAAATTACAGAAAACATGGGGATGTAATAATAACTATAAAAATGCCCGTGCTAACCGGTATAAGCCTTAGCGGCGGATCACACGGAAAAATAAGCATGAACATTGCCTCCAAATCTTTTGACGGGGAATTATCCGGCGGCGCTGAATTAAAAGGCAGCCTGCAGTGCGGAAATATATCGCTTGATTGTTCGGGCGGCAGTGTTGTTACATTAAACGGAAAAGGGAAAAACCTTTCTGTTGAAGCTTCAGGCGGCAGCGTTTTTAATCTTAAAGATTTTTCTGTTTACGATGTTAATGCTGACCTTTCGGGCGGCAGTAGTATTGCTGTTACTGCAAATGGTACAATTAGCTCTGATCAGAGCGGCGGTTCTCACATTACTTATTATGGAAAAGCAAAGATGGGCAGTAATGACTTCAGCGGCGGTTCAGGTATTTCGAAAGGAAATTAGTATTACTCCCTATGTTTCGGCCCGGGCCCTGTTCCGGGCCGGAAATATTTAACTAACCACTTATTTAACATTCTATTTTACACCGATCATATCTGTCCAAAACATGAGAAATTGAACAGTATTGACGCAAATAATCAAAAAGCCCTGGCAGAGGCTACAAGTTATTTTGAGCTGTTTATAACCAGGGGTACTTAAGCATTGTCACAGGACAAAACATTTATAATGTTATCTTATGTAAGAGAGTGGTTGCTTAAAGACTGGTTATATTTAACATTTTTATTCTGCACTAATTAATCACCCTGCCAGGGTTAGGCTTTTTATTCCAATTATTTTATATATTTGTTTAATCTCGCCATATAAATAAAACGGAGCATTAGATGGGTTACGCTATTTTTAAGCTTTTTCATATACTTTTTACCGTAATTTTTCTTGGAAACATTATTATAGCTGTTTTCTGGAAACGTCATGGAGACAAAACAGAAAACCCGCAGATAATTGCACACATAATGGATGGAATAATTAAAGCAGACAGGCGTTTTACAGTTCCCGGTGTAGCGGGGCTTACAATATGCGGTTTTGGCGCACAGGGTATGGGAGGCTATCCAATTATGTCAACATGGATATTCTGGTCAATTATTCTTCTTATTCTTTCAGGTATTATGTACATGGCTGTTGTTGTACCTGCGCAAAAAAAGATGCTGGCAATTGCCCAGGCCCCTGATTTTAATAAGGAAGAGTATGACAGGCTTTCAAAAAAATGGGAGCTTTGGGGCAGCCTTGCAACAATTACTCCCATTATAGCTGTTGTACTTATGGTTGTAAAACCTTACTAAGCTGAAACTTTTTTGCCCGGCTTATAGTAAGAGAGTAAATCCACAAAAGAGATGAATGTATGAAAACACTGGCAGGCTTACTTGCAATTTTTTCTCTTTTAAGTTTCAGTTACGGATGTATGGAAGAAAAGCAGTCTAATAATAGTGAAAGAGGCAATATGCAGGCACATGAAGACAGCACAGCGGGTAATTATAAAAAAGCAGTATTTGGTTCGGGATGTTTTTGGTGTTCTGAAGCTATATTTGAACGGGTTAACGGCGTAAAAGATGTAATATCGGGTTATGCAGGCGGTACAAAAGAAAATCCATCTTATGAACAGGTATGTACCGGCAATACCGGCCATGCCGAGGTTGTTGAGATAATATATGATCCCTCCGTTGTAACTTATGATGAGCTGCTGGAAATCTTCTGGCGCACGCACGACCCAACTACTCTTAACAGGCAGGGTAATGATGTTGGAACACAGTACAGGTCTGTTATTTTTTATATGGATGATGAACAAAAAACAAAAGCCTGGGGCTATAAAAAGGAACTGGATAAATCAGGAGCATGGAAAAACCCGATTGTTACAGAAATTGTGCCCTTTACTAAATTTTACAGGGCAGAAGATTATCACCAGGATTATTTTGAAAAGAATCCCCACCAGGGTTACTGTTCATTTGTTATTGGGCCTAAAGTTGAAAAGTTTGAAAAAGTATTTAAGGACAAATTAAAAAAATAAAGGGTGGAATATTACCACCCTTTCCTTTTTCTTAATTCTGTAATTTGAGCGGTATGATGCCTGCCATGCCAGCTGTAGATGCCGAGAACATATTTAAGGTTTACCAGTCCATGCTCGGGATGCATATAAGAACGTTCAAGATCTTCATCATCCAGAGAGTTAATCAGGATAACCCATCTTTTGTGCAGCAGTTCCAGCAAATCCAATGATACCGAAACCGGGGTTAAAACTGAATCTTTAAGTTCAGCCCAGAGGTCTTCTTCATAAGGCTTAATAACAGGCTGCCTTTCAGTTAAAGCAAGTTTCACTCTTATATATGCATTCATGTGGCTGTCCGGCAGATGATGAACCACCTGTCTTATTTTCCATCCATCCTCACGGTAAGGAGTATTAAGCTGCTCATCAGTTAATCCTTCAACTGCCTTGCGCAGGTTAGCAGGTGTTTCTTCAATTTCCTTTATATAAGTACGGATTATCTCTTCTGTGTATTGTTCAGGAGCCTTAAACTTACCAATGGGATAACGAAGTTCGGTATTTTCCATTTTATTTTCTCCCTGTAAATCCGGATAAATCGAATTCTGTCATTTTGGTTTTAACTGAAAGATTTATATACGCACTTGCAAGAGCTTCTTTTCCGGCGCCAATAACTGTGCTTATAATTCCAAGAGCTTCAGCCAGTTCAGAAGGAGCAGTTATTTTTTGTATAATTTTCTGCCAGAATGCTTCCTCAAGTACATTATATGCGGAATGTACTTCGTGAAAATCAAAGCCGCCCATGTGTCTTTCACGGGCAATATTTTCTGAATGCTCTACTATAGAGACTAAACTGCGGGCTGCGGCACATTCAATGGTTAAATCAAAAAGATGTTCTATCCGTTCCTGGTTCTCTGACCGGCACGATTCATCATAATGTTTAAGCCTTGCCTGTGAAAGCATACCCAGGGCATCATCTATAATTTCTTTCCTAAAGGTTTTAAGGTAATCAGCAATTTCCATAAAATTTCCATGCTGTTACACTTAAATTAAAATATTTTTTGGTTTAAACAAATGATGGAATTTCATCTTCCGTTTTTAAAACAGAATTAAGCCGCTTAAAATTTATATCGGTGGGGAACCCGGCCTTATGCCAATGATTTTTACAGCCGCAATAGTCAAGAAAGACACACTGGGCGGGTATATCAAGAGATTTGAGCTCAAGTCCCCCTGAAATCAAATTATTTATACATGCAACGCCAACGGTGCCAATATTTGAGTTAACACCGTGCTCGTGCAGCCATCCTGAAAAGTCAGAAGAGTGAGGGATAATGTATACTTTAAAGTTTTCTTTTTCCCCAAGTTTATTAAGCTGGTAGACCCTGCAGCCGGCAGAACAGTTGGTGCATGTATAATCCAGCCCTTTTCTTTCAGCTTTGCAGTAGTCACCGGGAAGGTTTCTTTCCCTGTCAGGTAAAAGCCTCATACAGGCAGGTATAAGCACAGCCTTTTCTTTGGTATCATTAAAGTTTTGCTTAAAAGCCCGGTTCATAATTTCAGAACCAACCATATTGAGGTGGTATTCAACTTCAGTTCTGGCACAAAAAATTATATCTTCTTTCCACCTGTGCTTCTTTAGCCCGGTGTTAAGGTAAACATCCAGATATCTTGTATAATCACCAAGGGCTTCTTCGGCTTCGTATTCAAACCAGCGGGCAAACCGTTTTGCTTCAATAATAAAAAGCTTTGTTTTCTCCTCACCTGCATTTTTAAAATACATTTTCCAAAGTTCAAGCCTTTTTACTTCTTCTTTAAATTCCCCTGAAGCCTGCATCCAGTTGAGCAGTTTTATGTAATTCTTAAAGGATGGCGCTGCAGGCGTTTCGCCTTTATTTTTTCTGTAAAGAAACGCAGTTGATAAGATACCTCTTACAAAATCAACATACTTTTTTACTGCTTTATTTTTCTGCCTTAAATTATACAGGTATGCCAACAGCCTGTATGAAGGGTATTTCAAATCCCCGGCTGCGTTACTGTATTTAAGCCAAAGTACGCCGATAGTTAAAAACTCAAAAAGGTATTCTTCATCAGTGCGGATTTTTTCAGTTTTATTTGTTCTAAGATATTCCCTGAAACTAACCACATAATTCAGGCAGCTTCTTTCTGCTTCTTTTATTACTTCTGATGTAAAAAAGCCTAACTCCGAATAAAACACATCTGAATTATTCTTATCGTTTCTCAGTGTATACGTAATCGCTTTCAACTTAATCCCGGATAAATATATTATTCACACGCACTAAAATAACCAATACATTATGATGCCTCTAATTAATATTTAAGGCTGGTATTTTAATATGATAAACGGTTTTTTACCGGCATCTCTGAAGTTATTCAAGATGTATTTCCATAGTAATACCTGTTTCATTTATAAAACTCCTGTCATGTGAAACAAGCACAATAGCGCCAAGGTAATTATTAAGCGCTCCTGTCAGTTCCTTTATACTGTCAAGGTCAAGGTTATTTGTCGGTTCATCAAGCAGCAGAAGTTCGGGGGACTGTTCACCGGCAAGCAGGCATGCAAGCCCGGCACGCATTCTTTCCCCGCCGCTTAATACACCTGCCTTTTTAAAAACTTCATCTTTATAGAATAAAAATCTGCCAAGCCTTATCCTTATTTCATGTTCGGGCATTTTGTGTGCATACTGTTTCATGTTTTCATAAAGCGTAAGATTATCATTCAGAAGCGAAACAGACTGGTCAAAGCTGCCGGTTTTAACTGTGCCCACATACAGCTTTCCCTTTACAGGCTGCAAAATTCCCTTTATCATTTGCAGCAGTGTTGTTTTGCCTGAGCCGTTACTGCCGCTCAGCAGTACCCTTTCAGCACCGCGAAGTTCAAAGCTAAGGTTTTCCTTCCATAATAATTCTCTGCCGTTATAAGAAAAATTTATTCTTTCAGCTCTTATAAGCGTTTTATTTCTTATTGAAGATTCATTAAGGTCAATTATAATTTTCCTTCTCTGGCCGTATTCTGATTTAGCCTGTTCAAATTTTTCTAAACTCTGCTGAATGCGTGAGTCATGAATGTCTTTAAGCTTTTTAAGGGTCTGTTCTCCCGAACCTCTCCTTTTGTTTATAACAGCTTTAAGAATGCCGGTACCGGGAGTTTTGGCTGCGGCAACTGCAATCCTTTTTTTCTGCCGCTCTATAGTTTTTTCCTTTTCTTCAATATCTCTTTTTAATTCTGATTGTGCTGCCAGAAGTTTTTCTTCGAGTGCATTATCTTCAATTAGTTTTTGTTCATAATAAAGGTCATAATTTCCGCCGTATAATTTAAGCCCGTGTTCAGAAAGTTCAACTGTTTTATCAGCAAGGCGCAGCAGTTCACGGTCATGGCTTATTATAAGCATTCCCTGCTTCCACCCTGAAACAAAATCATATACAATTTTACGTGCATCATAATCAAGGTGATTTGTAGGTTCATCCAGTATAACAAAGCCGGACTGCCTTACAAAAAGTGATGCCAGCAGGCAGCGTATTTTTTCGCCCCCGCTTAATGAAGAAAATACGCGGCTTATATCTATATAACCTATTCCGCATTTATCAAGTGATGACTTAGTTCTGTCTTCAACCTCCCAGTCATCATCAAGAATAATATAATCTTCCTCAGTTCCGCCGCCGGATGTTATCCGGTAAATAGCTTCAAGCTTATGTTTAACTGAAAAAATTTCAGCAACAGTTAAATTGGATAAGTGATTCAAATTTTGCGGGAGCCAGCCCGTTTTCCCATTTACAATAACAGTTCCCCTGGCGGGCTGAAGTTCTCCGTATATAATTTTTGCAATAGTTGATTTGCCGGAACCGTTTTTACCAATTAAGGCAGTTCTTTCATTATTGAAAGTAAATGTAAGATTATTAAATAAATTTGAACCGTCAGGACGGTTCCAGGCAAGGCCATTGATGGTTACCTGCGGCATATATAAACTCCGGTTTAAAATTAGTATTAAGCGGTAATGATAATTCCGCTGCTTAATTATTTTTAACAGAGTTTATATTCTCACCGGTTCACCTTTTTATTGAATTGATGTACAAATATAAATAAAATTATATTAACACAATAGAACCAATGCAGGCCGGGATATCAAAAATAAAAGATGACCTGGAGAATGAAGATATGTATATTAAAACAAGATTAATTATTCTTCCCCCGGCCGTCACGGTCTTTTTCTCAACCGTGACGGAAGCCAAGATGGAAATGGTTTGTTTGTAATATGCATATAAAAGATACTGCTCCAATAGTTTTACAAGAACATTAGAGTGGTATTATTTCATTTGAATAAATAGCAGAGAAAATCTTAACTTAGCTGCTGTCACGGCCTTTGGGCCGGTGACAGCCATGGAATATGATACCATTGATAATGGTAATTTATATACTTACTATTCCAACACTAACGGGCAGAGACTATGGATTATTTAAAAGCTGTAGTATTTATTTTTTTAATTCAAATGGCATTGTTTGGGCAGACTGATACGGCCGCCGATTCTGCTCTTAACCGGTACCTGGAACAGGTAAGAAATATTATTATAAACAGCGACAGCGGATTAAGAGACAGTTCTTCCAAAATAGAAGTTAAAGATGGAAGTATTTTAAAGAGAGAAATTAAGATACTTGCCCTGGATGATTATATAAAATCACTTTCAATAAATGATCTTCTTAGCCTGGTTAAAAAGAGAGAGAGAATTCAGGAACTGGATCTCTATAAATTAGAAGAGTATAGAAAACACAATATATATGTTAATATAAATGGCGTGGAAGGATATTATGAAAAGTTCGGAATGTTTGAGGGGAGGATAATTAACCGGGTAAAGGATTTATATGGCAGTGCCGCCAGGGACTTAATAATTAATCCGGTTTTATTAAAAGTGAAAATAATTGATAAAAGATCTGAATCTATAGTAGTTAACGAAACCAGAAGTATCAGGCGAACAATTATAACAGCAGAAATTGAGGATATAGTTAAGGGAGAAAAGCATTATAAAACTGGTGATAATATTAACTTCTATTATATGGACTTTTGGGCAAGAGGAAGTAAAACCAGGCTTACAGAAAATGGCTCTTATTTTGTAACTCTGTTTCCTGTTATAGATAATAATGGCGATAAACTGCTGGGGTTAAATTATAATGAAGGTTTATTAAAGATTTCTCAGGACATCGTTTTAGATGAAAATAATTATTATGGCTTTGGTAAAATCTCATGGCAGGATTTCAAAATGAAAATTATTGAAAGAATAAGTATTGATAAACTGATGGAATCAGCATCTGGAAATTAAGCTTATGTTTTTATGTATAGATAAAAGTACTGTTCTAATAATTCAGATAATGAATCATCTACGATGATTATAATATGTGGTAATTAATATTCTACCAGAATGGTGCCCCTACAGGGCATATTATTAGTCTATTCACCAGTCGTCACGGCTTTTGGTTCCCAAAGGGACACGCGCTAACAGCCATGCATAACTGCCAACTGTATACTGCAAGACTACTGACTATTTTTTCATGCTGTATCTTGTAAGTGTTCCCCTGCCGGAGCCGCCTTCATCAGAAATTAATAATGAACCATCAGGGGCAAACTCTATTCCTTCGGGCTGATTATGCCTGTATTCATCAAGCTTAACAAGATTTATTATTTTGCCCGATGCAGTCATTTCAGCAACAGCCTTGTCACGTGATGAAAGAATAAAAAATGTACCTGTCTTTTTGTTTTTGATTATAGCGGAAGGGGAAAAATCACTTAGTCCGTATTTATTTCTTAAATCACTAAGGTTTAGTTTAAATCTTGGTTCTGAACTTATTGTATTTGTATTCAGGTCAAATGAATAAATAACCTTATGTCCTTTGTAATGTTTGCCGGGATTTCCCTTGCAGGCAATTAAAAGCGAATTTGTTGCTTCATCATAGCAAAGCCCTTCAATATCGCTTTTGGTTATGCCGGTTGAAAATACTTTATATCCAACATTTCCCTTGTTTCCTCCTTCTGAAAACATGTATATATCACCTATGCTGCTGATAAGGTAAAGTTTTCCCTGTACGGCAGCAATATCTTCAAAATCACCTTTAACCGCAGGATTTCCGACTGTAAACTTTTTAATTATTTTGCCGTTGTATTCATCAATCTGGAATATGGTTGCAGACTCATCATTATGTGTAAAGAGCTTATCAGCAAGAAAAGTCAGTCCCGATATTTCATTAAGCGAATTTTTAAGTTCAGCCTGGCTGTAACCTGAGTTAAAATTATAACTGCTTAAGCTGCCCTGCGCATTTAACACTGAAAAAACAGGAAGAAAAAATAACACTAATAAACAATAATGTAATTTCATATTTTTGTTCAGTTAATTAAAAAGAATAATTAAACAAATATTTTTACCAATATATAAAAAATACGCAGTAAAGGCATCTTTATGGAACAGAAACCCGGTATATTAAAGCAAACATGGACTGAAATAAGTCAGCCCTTTATTGACCTTGTTCATGCACCGCGCCCATTGTGGGGTATAAACATATCGTATCTTATAGAAGGTTTCACTTACTTTGGTATGGTTGGCCTGCTTGCTATATTCTTTAATGAGTATGTTGGGCTTAATGATATAAATGCGGGGCAGATGGTTGGTGTTTTAACTGCCGGTATTACTTTTGCAATGCTTTTCTTTGGCGCCGCTGTTGATTTAATTGGTTTAAGAAAATCCCTTTTGCTTTCACTGCTGCTTATGCTGGTAGGGCGCGTTATTATAACTGTCAGTCCTGCCTTGTTTCATGGAACAGGTTTTGGCTCTACTGTACATCTCATGGTAATGTTCGGGATATTCTGGCTGGTACTTGGAAATGGTATCTACCAGCCTGCTGCTTATGCGGGCGTAAAAATGTTTACAGATGAAAAAACTGCTGCTATGGGTTATGCAATGCTGTATGCAGTTATGAACCTTGGGGGATTTCTGCCAGGACTGGTTTCACCCCCGGTAAGAAAAGCGTTTGGTATAACCGGTGTATTCTGGGTGTTTGTAATTTTTACTGTTGTCGGACTTATTGCTGTTGCGGTAATACTGTCAAAAAAGGTAATGCAGAGGGCAAGTCAGAATTTGTCAGAAGATAAAAAAGAGGAGCTTGATGATGAAGAAAACATGCCTCTTAAAGAAAAAGCAAAATACTATATAAAGAATTTCCCTTTAAAGGATATGCGTTTTTTATTCTTCATTTTTATACTTATACCTGTCCAGACCCTGTTTGCACATAACTGGCTCACACTTCCTATGTACTGTGAAAGAGCCTTTACCGGTGTTGTGCATGATAATTTTGAGTTTTTTGTTAACCTTAATCCGTTGCTGATATTTGTACTTACCCCCATAGTGGCTGCATTAACAGCAAGTAAAAATGCTTATAAAATGATGATACTTGGTACGTTTGTAATGGCATTCCCGGCATTTATCCTTGCACTTGGGCCAAACATCTTTACTCTTTTTGGTTATCTTATATTTATGACAATAGGCGAGGCAATGTGGCAGCCAAGGTTCCTGCAGTGGGTTGCTGAAATAGCACCCAAAGGCATGACGGGCATATATATGGGAATAGGACAGTTCCCGTGGTTCCTGACAAAGATAGTAACAAGCCTGTATTCCGGCTGGTTCTTAATGAAGTACTGTCCGGAAGGAGTTGCTCCTGCACAGATGAATACACAAACAATGTGGCTTATTTACGGAGGTATAGCGGTTGTTAGTCCTGTCTGCCTGCTGCTGGCAAAAAAATGGATGATGAAGGGGTTTAAGGAAAAGGCGGCATAAGGCTAAATAAAAAATGTGCGGCTGAGGGAAGAAGAAAGCGCAGGTTCAGGAAGGAAACGCAGGTTCACGCAAAGTCCGCAAAGAAGACGCAAAATGCGCAGAGAAAAAATAAACTTACATTAATGAAAGTTATCTTTATAAATGTTTAAATATCTGAGTGTACTGTTATTGACAGTAATAATTTTTTATGGCTGCGACAGCGGGGAAGATACCTCTAAAACAGAGGAAGAGTTTACCCTGGTTTCAAAAAGGTCTATAAATGTTAAAGAACCTTCTGACCTTGCACTGTCTTACGATAAAAAATCTTTATGGACAGTAAGCGACAGTACCGGCAATATATACAGGCTTTCATTAAACGGAGATGTTGAAAAAGAACTTGCCATAGGGGGAAATGATCCTGAAGGAATTGCAGTTATAAACAGCCAGGTACTTGCTGTCGTTTTTGAGGATAAAAATCATATAGTTTTTTATGATACATCGGGAAATAAATTAAAAACAGTCAATATTGATTTGGGAAACGAAATTAAAACCGGCCTTGAAGGAGTTGCTTATAACAGCAGTACCGGGCATTATTTTCTTATAAATGAAAAGAATCCGTCTGCTATAATTGAACTTGATGAAAGCTTTAATATAATAAATATTACAGAGCCAAAACTTACCACTGACCTTTCAGGGATTTGTTATGAAGGCAACGAAAACAACTTTTGGGTAATAAGTGATGAGAGTAAGTTTTTAGGGAGGTTTGATACATCATTTAACCTGCTGAAGTCATACACAACTCCGCTTGCACAGGGGGAAGGGGTGGCAGTGGATTATACGAACAAACTTATATACCTTGTTTCTGACAAGGATAACAGTTTTTATGTGTACAGGTGGAAGTAGAATTTCACTCCTATATTTGAATCAAGCCTCTACACCATTTTCTTACTTGTGTTTTATTTAATAAGGCTCATTTTAATTGTTTTTATATTTCTTTCGGCTTTAATCCTGCAGAAATATACACCTCCGGCAAATTTTTTTGCATCCCATTGCAGAGTATGAATGCCAGAATCTTCTTTTTCGCTTAGTAAAGTTTGAACCTTTCTGCCAAGCACATCAAATATTTCAATTGAAACATCAGTTGGGGAGGGGAGTTCATATACTATTGTGGTGGTGGGATTAAATGGGTTAGGATAATTCTGTGCAACGTAAAAAGTTCTATCAACTAAATCATCTTCTTTGACGCCGGTCAATTTATGATAGGCAACTTTATAGTAACCAGTATCGGGGAAATATGAATAGTGTGGTATAATACCTTTGTCTTTTGCTTCAATTCTATAACAAAAATCATAGCCCTGTTTAATTAAAGCGGTATCTAAATTTACCGAAATACCATACTTAAAATAGTTCGGTTTATTTGTTAAAACAGTATCGGGATTGTTAATAATACTATTCTGCTTTATATATCGTGATTTTAATAGAACTGTATCAATATAATTAAAATAATACCTGAAACTTATTGTATCACAAAGAGATAAATGATGATTAACAACAAAATTAAGATCTAAATCAGTAGAAGTAACAGTATCTTTTGGATTGATTTCTATTTCCGGAGAATAATTATATGTATAAAGTACAGTTGAGTCCTGATATACCAGATTACACTGAAGAAAATCTGTTCCTCTTAAATACCCGATATTTTCATAAAAGCAAGAATAAGTTTCATATTCATATATCCAGTTAAATATATAACTATATAAGCCTTTGTAGTTGAAAGTGTGCCCGAAAAATTTGTCGGCTCCCATTATAATATGATTATCTCCTAATGAATCTCCTTCAATAAGGTTAAAATCCATAAACAATGATTCTCCGGATTGGTATTCATTATCAATATACTGATATGCTCGTTGATTAATATTATCATATCTGTAAAGTTGTTGGTCGTTATTGATGTTATTACTCATTATATAATAAGTTTTATTATCTATCATAGTATCTTTATTGATATAATAGTTAAGAAGGTAGTATGGGCTTGACCATTTTACATTATAATCAACCAGGCATTGCCACCAGTTTCCTATATGCAGAGGGAAGTAGTTCTTTCCTAAATAAGGATGTGTCGCAGGGTCATGTTTGTATAAGATTGAACTTGCCGCAAATATTATATCTCCAATACTTGCTGCATCAATAATCTCATCTGAAATCCCTATATATTTAAGAGAATCATCCGGAGTAATTTTAAATAAACCATTATTAACACATAGAAAAATGCTTCCGTTATTATCTGCTGACACGTTTCGGACAATACCATTTAGATTATTTTCACCGATGCTCCATATCGTGGTCCACGAAAGCCCATTGTCATATGAGACATTAAGAGATCTTGTTGTTGCTGTATAGATTTTATTTGCGCTGGCCTGAAGAAGAAGGCCCGTATATTCATCATTATGTATTGTTTCCCATGTATTCCCGTTATCTGAGGATTTAATAATTTCGCGTTCTATTGATATGAAAATCTCATCAGAGTTTAGTATAATAGAAAAAACAATACCCGGTGGAGTCGTCTTTTCCTGCCAACTATTTCCATTATCTGTTGAAATGTAAATATGATTGTTATAATCTGTAACGACTAATTTGCCATTATTATTACATCTGATAAACTTTAATTCTGACGAAACTTCTTTTAATACTGTTTTTGATTTTCCGCTTTCAGTAAGCAATACGATATCATAATTGTTCCCATTTTTTTCGATTAAATAAACGTTTCCTGTCTTATTAACATCCATATTCATAATTGAATTCTCACTATACTGGGTCCATGTGTTCCCAAGGTCGTGTGATATAATGAGATGAAAGTTATTTATGAGATATATTGTACTGTCAGGGGTGATTTTAATGCTGGTTATATATCCTTCTATGGATAAGTGCTGAAAGTATATTACCTGAGACGAGGCTGAATTTGTTAATAAAAGAAACAAAACAAACTGAATATAATAAAACATCTTCATGATTTCGTCCTTTGTCTATAGGTTTAGACCACGTGGCCTTGGCAATTGCCTGTAATCTTAATGGCAGAAACTCAGGAAGTTTTATTAATGGGGAGAAGTTCTATTAGTAAATAGTAAGTAATGAAAATGTATCATCAATTCTCCTCACATTTTCTGTCTGTACTACTCCAAAATATATAATATAATTTTAAAGTCAAGTATTAAATCAACAGACATAATAATGGAACCATCACAGAGAGAATTACTTATTGTAAAACACAGGATGTTCTATTCCTGTTAACAAAAACATTCGTCCATATTTAAGTGTGCAAATAAATTTTATATAAATCTTACTTAGTTACTTACCTCAACATATTCGCTTTCAGTTGCTGTATGCCCGGCAAAATCAAATGCGGTTATAGTTATTTTGTACTCACCGTTTGGAAACTTAGCTGTTCCATCAGCATTTTTTTCATTTGTATCCCATGCATTGGAAGCATCATCAGTGTTAAGTAAACTTATTTTATCTGTAAAAGTGTAATTTGTTATTATATAGTAAGAAAAGGTATCACTGCCGGAAGTCCGCACATTTTCAAATAGTGTATAATTTTTAAATACAAAATTACACTGATTATATGCATCGTTAGAGGTCAGGTATATTTTAGAAAAATCAAATGACCTGTAGCTGTATATACGCCCTGCCGGTGTTTTTATTGAATAAGAAATTTTGCTGACTGCAAGGCGGTCTCCAAAAGTATTATTTAGTCCTCGTGCATATTCGCCGGTTTCTCTCATTCCGGCAACGATATCAACTTTACCGCTTACCTTTATAACTCCTTCATTAACAAACATTGTATCAGAATTATTTTTAAAGTAATAAAAAGGCTTTTTTATTATGGGCGGTTTGGTGTCCCTGAAATAAAAATAACCATCCGGTTGAACTGCAAGCAGGCTGCTGAGGCTATCCCAGTTGTTCCCGTTAAGTTTATACCGTGACAGATGTATATGCTCAAGCCCCTGAAAACTTACTACAGCAAGAAAATCACCCTGTTTAACAAAATCACCGGGCTTTACAGCAAAAGAGTCAATATGAGTATATCCCCATGCATAGCCGCGGCTGGCCACATCTTCTATAATAAGGGTTTTGTAATGTAAGCCGCCGTCTATAATAGCCCGTACATACCCGGGAGCGACTGCAAATATCCGGGTTCCGTTAGGCGCAACAAAGTCCAGCCCGTCATGGAGATATGATAATTGATAGAGCCCAAAATTATTTACAATAAATACGTCATCCAGCATTTTATTATATTCTTCAGGTGAAAAAGCCGGGTCCTGCATTGGGTAAGGGAGTTTTTCGGCCGGAAGGTATGGATAATACCGGCTGAAGCCCGGCTCATTTATATCGCAGCCATGAAGAAAGAACAACATTACTATGGAAAGTAAACTGAAAATTCGTTTCATACAGACTCTCAGTTTTGATGAAACATTGACTAATGTTAACAGTTCGCAAATAACACAAGGCAGGGCTTAAGCAAGAAAACTCTGCTTTTTTACCTGATTTTGGTAAAAATATTAAGAATCTTTACTAACAAAAGCAATTTATATTAACAGCTTAAATTTCTAAACTAAAATCTTTAAGTCTCCTGTATCATCCCTTCTTTTAAAGGTGATATCCCTTATTTATTGTGCTGATTATGAATACAATATACTCTAATTATTTCCAAAATACCTGCCTTTTTCAATTGATACCTTCCTAATATTTTCTTTATCTTTAGGAAACAAAATTTACGGGGACGTGAATAGGGATGAATAGCATAGTATTAGTTAAACAGGTTCCGGATACGGCTAATATTTCCGGGCAGGTAATGAAAGAAGACGGCACAGTTAACCGCGCTAAGTTACCGGCCATTTTTAACTACGAAGATAAAGTTGCTTTAGAGCTTGCACTTCAGGTAAAGGATAAGTTTGGCGGTAAAGTTACAGCTGTAACTATGGGCCCTCCAAGAGCTTCCGATATTTTAAGAGAATGCCTGTATATGGGTGCAGATGAAGCAATTCTGGTTACTGACAGGAAATTTGGCGGCGCTGATACGCTTGCCACATCTTATGTACTTTCTGAGGCAATTAAAAAAATTGGCAATTTTGATTTCATCTTTGCAGGCCGCCAGGCAATTGATGGTGATACTGCACAGGTAGGTCCGCAGACTGCTGAAAAGCTCAACATTCCGCAGATCACTTATGCCCAGGAAATTATTGATGTTACCGGTTCAACTGTAAAGATTAAAAGAAAAATTGATGGCGGTTATGAAATTCTTGAAGCCAAATTGCCGGTACTTGTTACAGTACTGAAGGATTTTTCAACACCCCGTCCTTTTAGAGCCAAAAGGGTTATGGCCTGCAAAAATGCCCACACTCTTCTTGAACTTGAAAAGCTCGCTGAAGGGAATTCCCTTCTATACATTGATCAGTTGAAGGAGGAGTATTCCGGCAAGGGATTATACATACCTACCTTAACAAACGATGATTTGAAACTTGAGGATAGCCGCTGCGGTGTAGCTGGTTCACCTACTAAAGTGCATAAGGTTGAATCTGTTGTGCTTGCCGGCGGAAATCACGAAATGGTTCCTCCTACCAAAGAAGGTCTGGGAAGCTTAATTGACAAATTATTTGAAGATCACATATTAGGTTAACAAATGGCGAATACAAACAGGGATGTGTGGGTTTTTGTTGAACAGAGAAACGGTAAACCTGCAGAAGTTAGCCTTGAACTCCTTTCAAAAGGCAAAAAATTAGCTGAAACTTTAAAGAGTTCCTTAAAAGCTGTAATTATTGGTAATAACATTAGGCATATTGCTGAAGAAACATTTCAATATGGTGCCGATGAAGCTATTATTGTAGACCACCCTGAACTTGAACAGTTCCGTACTATGCCTTATGGCAGGGTGATGAATGAATTGGTTGGCGGAGCTAAACCGCGTATTGTTTTGTTTGGTGCTACAATTATAGGGCGCGACCTTGCCCCAAGAATTGCTTCCTTTACAAAAAGCGGACTTACTGCTGACTGTACAGATTTACAGATATCAGATGTTAAGTATCTTAAGCAGGATTATAAAGACCTTCTCCTCCAGATTAGGCCGGCTTTTGGCGGTAATATTATTGCTACAATTATTACCCCTGAAGTAGAAGTGCAGATGGCTACCGTACGCGAAGGCGTAATGAAAATGGAGCCGCTCAGTTCTCCCGTAAAAGGAAAGATAACTGAAGTACCTTATATACATGATACAATTGATGACCTTGTTAAGATTATTGAACAGCATCGTGAAGAAAATAAAGTAAACTTAAAAGCTGCACCGGTTATTGTTGCCGGCGGCTATGGATTGGGCTGTAAAGAGAATTTTGAAATGCTGCGTGAACTTGCGCACCTGGTCGGCGGTGAAATTGCCGGCTCGCGTGCTGCTGTTGATGCAGGTTATATTACTCCTGACAGGCAGGTAGGCCAGACCGGTGTTACTGTAAGGCCAAAGCTTTATATTGCCTGCGGTATTTCGGGCGCAATTCAGCACCGTGCAGGTATGCAGGAGTCAAATAAAATTATTGCAATTAACAGCGATCCTGATGCTCCTATTTTTGGTGTTGCCCATTATGGAATTGTTGGAGATTGTATGCAGGTAATTCCGGCGTTCATTAACGTGTTTAAACAAAAACTGAGATAACAGATGGCAAATTATTTTTCTGATAACAGCGATATTCTATACCAGTTTGAACATCTTGACCTGAAAGAAATTGTTAAGTTTGTTGAAGAAGATTATTCACAGGCTGCAAAGTTTGATTATGCCCCGGTTAATTATGAAGATGCTATTGAAAACTACAGAAGAGTTCTTGAAATAACAGGCGATATTGCCGCTAACTTTATTGCTCCGCGTTCACCTGAAATTGATAAAGAAGGCGCTCAGCTTGAAAACGGCAAAGTTAAATATGCAAAGGGTACACGAGAATCCCTTGATATGCTTGCCAAAGCAGAACTTCTGGGTATGATTCTGCCAAGAGAATACGGCGGATTAAATCTTCCGACAACTATATATATGATGGCTGTTGAAGTAATTTCGCGTGCTGATGCTGCTCTTATGAATATTTTCGGCCTTCAGGATATTGGCAAGACAATTGCCCAGTTTGCTACCACAGATCAAAAAGAAGAATTTTTACCAAAGTTTGCCGATGGTACCTACACCGGCGCAATGGTGTTAACTGAACCTGATGCAGGCTCTGACCTTCAGGCTGTTAAGCTTACTGCTTACCAGGATGAAAGAGGGGCGTGGTTCCTGCGCGGCGTTAAAAGATTTATTACTAACGGTAACGGTGATGTTCTGCTTGTGCTTGCACGTACAGAAGCCGGAACAAAAGATGCACGCGGACTTAGTATGTTTGTCTGCTATGGCGATGAAACTGTTAGAATAAGAAGAATTGAACATAAGCTTGGTATTCATGGGTCACCTACCTGTGAAATGCAGTTTAATGATACACCTGCACAGCTTATTGGCCAGAGAAGATTTGGTTTGTTAAAATATGTTATTTATTTAATGAACCGTGCGCGCGTAGGTATAGGCGCACAATCACTCGGTATTTCACAACAGGCTTATGAAGAAGCTCTTAATTATGCAAAAGCAAGAGAGCAGTTTGGCAAGCCAATATATAACCTGCCGGTTATATCCAACATGCTTATTGATATGAAAACCACAATAGAAGCAAACAGATCACTGTTCTATTCTGCATGTACATGGCTTGACAAAAAAGAAGCATACGAAAACGAAATTGAGAAGCTAAAAGCAGAAAAAAAATCTACTGCTGAAATGAATGAGAAATTTAAAGAGGCGAATAAAGTAACTGCCCTGCTGACGCCTCTTTCAAAATATTTTCTTTCAGAATCAGCTAACAAGATAACTTATGACTCAATGCAGATACACGGCGGTACCGGGTATATGCAGGAGTTTAACATTGAAAGACTTGCAAGAGATGCTCGTATTACCAATATTTACGAAGGTACTACACAGCTCCAGATTGTTGCTGCATCAGGCGGAGTTATAAATGATATTCTTGCAGAGTATTTTAATGAATACGAAAAGAAAGAATATAAAGGCTCACTTCTTCAGCTTCTTGAGAGCCTTAAAGAAATAAGAACATTATTCTACGACGCGCTTAAATACGTTAAAGATAAAAAAGATGTCAACTTCCAGGATGTTGCTGCTAAAGACCTGGTCGATCTTTATGGTTACACTTATGTTGGTTTCCTTCTTTTGAATGAGGCAAACAACGCCAGTGGTGATGACCAAAGGAAAGTATTTACTGCCAGAAGATATATTCTTGATGCCTTATCAAAAGCAAGGAAAAACTGGGAATCTATCAAAAACGAACTGTATTCAGATTTATTACATGCGGATGTAATATTAAATTAATTTAATTTCATAAGGAGGCAGTTATGAGAAAAGTTCGCACTGTGTACAGGCTCTTTGACGATCGCGAAGAAAAACACTACGTCAGCAGCTCTCTCGACCATCAAAGCCTTGAGAAGCTTATGGCAGAGTATAAGGGCAGAAAAGAGAAAGTGTATGCCCAGGATTTTGTTAACTTCCTTCACGAGTTCGACCAGCTTGCTGAAGAAGTAGTTGTACAGGATTTATACTGCTGATTTTCTTTCCCAACATTTCCGGTGAGTTTAAGTGTCTAATGCCTTTAATAATTAGACACTTAAATCATCGGGCATGCCTTTCTGATATCTGAAATTTATTTCGGAAATGTATTTTTTTGTGCCTTACCAACACAATTATTTGTAACCATTCTGCTGTATTTTTCACAAATGTTTTATCTCCACATTAGCTGGTAATCCATCAGATAATGCCTTAGTGTGTGCACTGTTTTATTCCTGCCAATGTATCATCCCTGCCGGGGTGAGGATATGAAAAAAGCATTAAACAGACGTGATAATTGTTTTGCATTCCAGAGGATTAGAAATACCGGCGGTAATAGCCATGTCAAATCAATCGATATATAACACCTGCCTGGGTAAGGGCAAATGCAAAATATATTTAGGAGTATTTTGTTTCGATTGGATTATAATAAAAAACTGTTCGAAGCGGCTGCGTTGTTGTTATGCTTCTTCGGTTACGTAATTGTCTTCTGTCAGTCCGACTTTTTTCATCAGTTCAGCAAAACGCGGATCGTGCCTGAGTTCTTTCCAGGTAAACCTGTTGCGCAGCATTATTATTGCGCCAAGCCTTTCATCGTATGCTTTGTTTAAATAACGGAATGCCCTGTCTGTGTCTCCAAGGGCAGAATATAATACAGCATAATCAACAGTAAGCGATACTTCAGGCTCCTTAACTTCACGCAGTTTAAGCTTTTCAAGGCATTCAAGTGTTTTCTCTCTCATCCCTGCACGTGCATAAGCATAACCCAGTTGTGTTACCCCTTTATACGGGCTGCCGGTTAGTTTTTGAACTTTTTCAAAAATAGCAATAGCAGTATCTGTTTCACCACGTTCAAGATGAATCCATCCAAGACTGTTAAGCGAAGCTCTGAATTCGGGATTAATTTCAAGCGCTTGTTTAAAATAACGTTCCGCTTTATCATAATACCCTGCAACAGCATAAGTTTCACCACGGGCATTGATAATAAGGATTGAAAGAGGATCAAGCTGATATGCCTTATCAATAGCTGCAATAGCTTCTTCATACCTGCCGCTGATATGAAGAAAAGTAGCATATCCATGCCAGAGCGTGGCAGAATTGCCTCCAAGCTTTATAGCTGTATCAAAAGATTTTTCAGCCTCACTCCAGTTCCAGTCAAAAAAAGTATTCACAAGTGCAAGGGCAAGGTGCCCGTCCATTAAGTTTGGGTCTAATTCAATAGTTGTTAAAGCCAGTTCCTTTGCCAGCGGGTAAGCTATGGTGTTGGTCTTATACCCGGTTGCCCCAAGATATACATAACAGTTGGACAGCCCGGCATACGGCAGAACAAAATGGCTGTCAAGTTCTATAGCTTTTTCAAGGCATTTTAAAGCTTTTTCAATATATTTAGCGTCCCACCTGTTCCAGTAATATAAGGATTTTAGGTAAAGATTATAAGCCTCAATATTTTCAGTATATGTTTTTACAAGCGGAACATTGTTTTCCTGTACAGTAAGTTTTTCCCGTAACTTATTTGCAATTTTACGGGATATTTCATCCTGTACAGCAAATATATCTTCAAGATTTCCGTCAAAAGATTCTGACCATATATGATAGCCGTCAGAAGCATTTATAAGCTGTGCTGTAATTCTAACCTTATCACCGGCGCGGCGTACACTTCCTTCAAGCACATGTGATACATTAAGTTTTTCACCAATAAGCCTTATATCTTCATTTCTTCCTTTAAATACGAAAGATGAAGTCCTGGAAGTAACAAGCAGCCCGTCAACTTTGGTGAGAGCATTAAGTATCTCTTCGGTAATTCCGTCACTGAAGTATTCATTTTCCGGGTCACCGCTCATATTTACAAACGGCAATACAGCAATGCTTTTTCCGCCCGAACTGGTTTTTGAAGCAATTTCCTGCAGAGTGGGAACAGTCAGTCCATCGGAATTTACAGCATAAATCTTTACCGGCCGTTTAACATTTTTAAGATTATGTTCGCCAACATAAACGGCATTAAGGTAAGGATGGTTTTGAATCTCATCAAATACTTTTTCTGAAAGAAGCACTCCGCCTGGAACTGACAGGTTTTCAATTCTTGATGCAACATTCACTCCGTCGCCGTAAACACCTTCATCTTCATACACAATATCACCAGTATGAATGCCAATCCTTAAAGGGATATAGGGATCTTTTTTCAGTTCCTGCTGAATTTCAACCGCACAGTTAACTGCTTCAATAGCACTGCCGAAAATGCTTAATGTTCCATCTCCGTAAAACTGCAGTATTCTTCCCTGGTGAGCTGTAACAAGTTCATCAAGTACCTTTCTGTGCCGGTCTCTTTTAGCTTTAGCCAAAGCTTCATCCTGCTGCATTAATGCAGTGTAGCCTACCATATCGGTAAACATTATTGCAGCAAGCATTCGTATATTAACTTCACTCATAATATCTTTCAGCTAATCCGGTAAAAATAAAATACCGGGAAAAATTATACTTCCAAAGTTACTGCACTTTATTTTATTAGAAAACAGCCAATCGGTTAAAATGGGAAATAAACCGGTGAAAGAATTGATAGTGTGAAATATTCTAAATTCGGTTAAACCGGGGCTTCTGCAGGTAAATTAATGGTAAATTCTGTTTCATTATTCAATGAAGTAACGCTGATTTCTCCTTCATGCCAGGTTATAACTGACTTAACAAGTGACAAACCAAGTCCAATTCCACCGGTGCCCCTGTTCCTGGAGGATTCTACCCTGTAAAATCTGTCAAATATATGCGGAATTGATTCTTCGGGAATGTCGTCTCCTTTATCGGAAATCGAGATAATCACTCTATCTCCTGAATGAGTGCATTTTACCTGTATAGTTTGATCATTATAACCGTATTTAACAGCATTTTCGAGCAGATTTACTATAGCCTGCCTAAGCAGTTCAGGATCTGCATAAAAAATAAAATCGTTACTGCATTCCAGGTTAAATGATATGTTTTTACTTATGCTTAAAGGCTTAACATGGGAGATAGCTTTCTGAAAAAATGCTGATGGAATAATCTCTGTTTTGTTTACCGGTACATTTGAATTATCAAGTTTGGCTATAAAAAAAAGTCTTTCGATTATATTGATAAGCCTTAGAGTTTCTTCATAATTGCTTTCAAGAGTTTCTTTATACTCTTCAGCTGTTTTGGGTGAACGTAAAGCAAGTTCAAGTTCGCCGCGGAGAATTGTGAGCGGAGTTTTTAATTCATGCGAAGCTGCAACTGAAAACTGGTTCAGATAATCAATTGAAGTTTTAATCCTGGCAATCATATTGTTAAGGGTTCTGATAAGCTTCCCGTATTCGTCTGTAAATTCTTCCCCCTCAATTCGTTCATCAAGATTTTTGGTGGTTATTTCATTTGTTTTTCTTGTAATAAAATCAATTCTTGAGAATGATTTCCGGGAAATTAAAGCACCGCCTATAATTGAAAGAATAAAGAAAGCAGGTGCCATAACAAGATAAATTTCAAGCAGGCTGTTTAACGTTTCACCAATAAGGTGTGTAGGAAAAGCAATAATAATATCATCGTTCCCTTTGGCAAAATAAGCCGCTCTTATTTTATCTTCGGATAATTCTTTTATATATAAATTTTTAATTACCAGGCTGTCACTTTTTAAGCTAAGCTCAGGCAGCGTAATATCTTTAAGGTTATCAGACTTAAAGACAATTTTATTTTTAATCTGAATTTGAACAAAAGTATTATTCCTGTTATAAGATATTGCCTCAAAAATTAAATCGTATACAAGTTCATCAGGGGAAGAATAAATAGAATCAGGCTGGAAGTCTGCAATATCACGGTTTCTATCAGAAACGAAATTATATATAAGGTCTGCCTGCTTTTTAAGGGAATTATCAAGGCGCCTGTACATGCTGTTACTGAGGTTAAAATAAATAACAATGCCAATAGTAAGTTCGAGGGCAAGAAAGATTAATGCATACCAAAGAGTAGTTTTAAAATGGGTAGTCTTAAAATAAAGTTTAATTTTCTGCATGAATTCAGGTATTATCATCTTCGGGTTCTTTTATTGTATAACCCACTCCCCGGACAGTATGCAGCAGCTGTGGACTAAAATCTTTATCAATTTTATTACGCAGTTTATTAATAAATACATCAATAACATTTGTATCTGTATCAAAATGAAAGTCATATACATGTTCAGAAAGTTTGGTTCGGGATATGACTTTATTTTTATTACGAAGCAGGTATTCAAGTATTGAATATTCCCTTGGGGTTAGTATTATTTCAGTTCCGGACCTTTTTACAACATGAGACTGGGTATCAAGTTCAAGTGAACCAGCCTTTAATTTCAGCTTGGTGTCAGATGAGCCTCTTCTAAGGAGTGCTCTTATCCTGGCGAGGAGTTCCTCGAAAGCAAAGGGTTTTGTTAAATAATCATCCGCTCCGGAATCAAGCCCCTCAATTTTATGTTCAATAGAACTTTTAGCGGTTAGAAATAATGCAGGAGTGTTTATTCCGCTGCTTCTTACTTCTTTTAATAAAGTAATTCCGTCTTTGTAAGGGATAAGAATGTCAAAAATCATTAAATCATATTCTTCGGCAAGGGCAAGTTTCAGTCCCTCCCTGCCGTCGTAAGCAACATCAACAGAGTAATATTCTTCGGTAAGTCCTTTCTTTATAAAAGAAGCTACCTTTTGTTCATCTTCAACCAATAAGATTTTCATAGCATTAAAGATATAAAAAAAGGAGGGAAAACCCTCCTTTTAATACCCCACAAGGCTTTTTAATTATTCTGCTTTCTTTTCTGCTTTTGCTTCTTTTGCAGCATGTTTTTTATGGGCAAGGGGAGCTTTTTTTACTTTGCTGCTATCTTTTGCAACCTTTACTTCTGTCTTTGCTTTTGCCGGAGCAGCTGTCTTTGTCTGAGTCTGTGAAAAAGCCAGGGTACTTAAGCCAAATAATATAGCTACTGCTAATACTGAGATTGATCCAATACGTGTTTTCATTTTTTTACTCCATTTATTTTTTAGTAACACTGACGTTGTTACATATATACGTCAAATTTCTTGTACTAAACATAAGAGAGTATTATTAAGGATTTCTTAATCAAACATTAAAAAATATTAATCTTGTTCCGGATGTTGCAGAAATAGGAATTATGGAAAAATGTTGTGAAATAATAGAGTTGAGTTTCGGGGTTCTCTCTTTTCTTACTTAGGCTGCTACAGGATTTGCATAAATCTATGCTGATTAAAAATTTTATGACATGTTCTTTTATAAGAGGTTTGATGCCTGAAAGAAACCCCGGAATTTGTAAAGCCACACAAAGTTATTACTGCAAGAAATTGCATTAAAGAAAACCACCCCCAATACGTGGTTTTTCATAAGATTATTAAATCTGAAGTGTGCCTGAAGTTTCAAAATCGGTTCTGGCTCCAATTATGTCGCCAAGATCCATTCTAACTGTAGCGCGGTTATAATATGCAACCGGGTTAAGCGGGTAAATATCAATTGCTTTGTTGAAGTTATCGAGAGCTTCAGATAACCTGCCTTCATCAGCCAGCATTGTACCGCGTTTGCAGTATTCTGCTGATAATGAGAATCCATTGTCCACATACTTCCCTATAATTCTTGGGGCGACCATTGTAATAGTTCCTTTATGTAGTTAATGGTATCAGTTTTTCATTTATACTTTTGACGCATCTCCTGTTAATGGGTTCAGTTTGTTTTGAGGTAAAAATACTTATAGAAAATTATGTTAAATGATTTAGTGTAAAACAGATGTATTAGAAACGCGGATAAACATTAATACAATTAATTTTAAAAAGCAAGAGAGGAAATTTTCCTCTCCTGCTTTTTATTTAAACTTTTACTTTTCTATCTGGTACAGGGGTTTTATATCAACCGGCAAATTATTCAGTTTTTCTCTTAAAATGTTCATTGAAGGAGAATTTACTGCATAATTGTTTATTAATTCTTTTGCCCCTTCGTAACTGCCCGTTGCCTGGATGGTTAAAATTTTTGTTGCGAGCTGCTCAAGTGCAGGGTAGATTTTGTCAAAATTTACACTGACTTTTTCAGTTTTATCGTCATATACATATCCGCCCTTTTCAAGCAGCCAGTTATAAATTATTGCATTGCCCGCACCGTGAGCTTCGTTTATGCCAAAGCGCACAGAACGGAAAATACCGGCAAGGTTTGATACCCATATTTCTTTTTCAAATTCTTTTGGGAAGACACCTTTTTCAATCATATAAACATTCATATACATACCAAGTATATCTGCTTTGCATTCCTCAATTTTTGAATATGTTTCTTTAAGTTCAGTTTTTACCTCAGTATTTTTTCCGTTAACTTTTATAAAGCCCGGCCCTATACCATGCGTCATTTCATGCATAAGTGTGTGGTTAAAGAAGCCGTCAAAAGTAACGTACTTTAGTTCATCTTCAGGAAGTACAATTTTTGCAATAGGCATAAGCAGTTTTTCAAACTTTGCCTCATGCAGATTTTTAATCATTACTTTTTTTGAACCTTTTGCTTTGCGTACGCGTTCATCGTTAGGCAGATTAAATGCAAGAGTCTGTACTCCTGCCTTTGTATCGCCTGCAGTAAAAACTTCGTTTACTACTGATATAGGTGACTCAGAGCCGCGTTCTTTATTCTTATATTCTTCAGGTATTGGCAGGTGTTCTTCCATCTCGCCAAGATAGCTTGCAAAGCGGTCAAGTTTTTTAGATTCAACAGGATCTTTTATAGTAACAAAGCTTTCAAAAGAAGCTTTGTAATTAAACAGTTCATCTTCGTAAACTTCATAAGGGCCTATAACAATTTCTATGTTATGATCTTTTAAATCCATCCATGCCATATCACTTTCATAATAATCATTTGTTTCAAAAGCTTTTGCACGGAGACTTAAATAGTTTTTAAGAGTAGCATTGTCTGCATATTCTGCTGCTTCACGCAGCAGGGCAGCAGCTTTATTAAGTTTATCTTTGTAAAATTCAGAATATGGTATTGCGGTGAGCTTTCCATTAATTCTTCTTATCACAGTAAATTCTGAAATGAATGATTTTTCAAGGCCGGGGTTATTTTTAATAAACTCCTGGAACTCTTCTTTAGTCATATCTTCAGGATAAAAGTTTGCGCCGTCAGGCTTTTTGAAATCACCTATAAACGGTTTGTTATGGTCAAGCCTGTCAAACGGGCCTGCCATCATTTTGAAGTATTCAAGCTGCGGCTTTGCTGCCATATTGCTCTGAAGCATAAGATTCTTTTCAATATCTTCGTTTTTTGAGTAGACCTGCTCCAGGAAAATCTCATCTATTATTTTTGATGCTTCATATAATTTATGCAGTACAATATTTTCACGTGCATCAAGAATAGTAGAATCATATTTGATTACAGTCGGTGCAAACTGGTCAATTTTCTTTTGAAGCATATTTGAATCCTGTGCTTTGGAAATAGTAAAAGTGATTAAAAATAATGTTAAAAAAGTAATTAATGGTTTCATGCAAACTTCCCTCTGTTTTATCTCAAAAATAGTGAAATATGTGGTGGTTTGGTAGGGGGAACAAACATATATGTTCCCGCCCATCACAATGGACTTTACAAAAACAGGTGCTTTTTCTATCTTAAAAACCAAATACTGATATTATTATGAAAAACCTGTTTGCTGCTATAATATTTTTACTTATTTCTTTTTCTGTTTACGCGCAGGAAAAGGATTCTGTTAAAACTGCTGCTCCCCGTTTTAATCTTCAGGGTGAAATGAGCCTGCCGGATATTGAAACCGGCCTGGTTAACCCGCTTGATTTTAATGAAGAAATACCGGGAGATGTTAATAGTAATTCTATCTGGTTGTGGACAAACTACTCCCTTTCAAAATCTTCATCATTCCAGTATTTGCCCGGAGCTCCCGAGCCGCACATGCTTGCAAATTATCATGATATGTATGTTGAGAATAATAAGTTTAGTATGGTAAAAACCGTTTTAGGTATGGCACAGATTGGAGCCGTGGGTTACCTTGCTGTTAAGTCAATTCAAAAGCACGGGTTTACTAAAAATAAATAGGACTACCCGCTGTGGATTGTTCCTTGCATTCCTCTGCATTTTTAACAAATAGTTTTCTAAATATTTGGACAAAGGCTATCTGTCCAAAACAAAAGAGCTCAAATAGTATAAGAGAGCATTAACTGATTATACAGCTTTTACAAAGGATAACATGAAATTTAGTTTTTTCCGCTCCGCGGGGGCCCCCTTTTTACTTGATTAAAAAGGGGGAAAAAAATCAAGGCTGCAAAAGAAAAACTTAAAACCAGCTTCATTGAAGCTGCGGGGAAATAACTCGCTAATCGCTCGAACATATTTCCCCGCTACGCTTCATTACGCTGATTTTCTTTACGTCTTTCTTTTGATGCCGAATAGCAGCATGCTGTCTTTGTATATATCAGGGCCTTTTTAATGCCTAAATTGTATTAGTATTTTCCTTTTACTGCTTCAAGGTGCTGCTTATAAACCGGCAGGTTAGGGTCATCAACTGCGGCGCCCATTTCTACTGCTTTTGAATAATTTTTTTCCGCTGTGTCAAATCTGCTTGCTGCTTCAAGCCCTTCGCCATAGCTGTCATACACATTAGCGGAATTAGGATAGAGCTCAATGTTATATTTAAATATGTCCAGAGCTTCGTTTACTCTTCCAACCGTCATACACTGGTAGCCTGCAAAATTTACCCTTGCTTCAGAAGGAGCAAAGCTGATACCAAATTTATCGCTTAACATTTTATAGTGTTTTTTAAGCAGTTCAACATTTCCTTCTTTTGGAAAATTATCCGGCAATGCCCAGCCTTCAAACAGCGTAGAAATACCGTCATTAATTGTTTTTACCGGTATAGTAGTGTGATTCTCAGCCGGCATTTGGGTGTATTTAAATGAAAACCCCTCAGGGGATTTTGATTTAAATATATTAGTCATTTCTTCAAGCGGCGCAAAATAATCAGGTTCATTTCCAACGGTTATATAAATGCATTGCGGGGCATCATACTTATCCTTTAACAGAGATTCGGTTTGTTTTACTATACTGTTGTTGTTATATAAAACATAAGGACTCGCGGCAATATATGCATTAAATAACCAGGGTTTATTAAGCATTGTATATATGGTGAACATTCCGGTTAATGAATGCCCGAAGAGTATTCTGTAAGGTGCAGTCCTGTAATTTTTATTTATCATTGGGATAAGTTCGTCTTCCATAAAGGAAAGAAACTTTGATGCGCCTCCGGATGCAGGCTGTTCAGGTACTGCAGTTGGGGTGAAATCCCTGTTCCTGTTTGTATTAGGTATAGCAACGACAATCATTTCCGGTATAGTGCCGGCTCCGCCAAGGTAGTTCATCATACCGCTGGCATATTGAAAATGCGCTCCACCGTCAAGCAGGTAAAGAACCGGGTAGCTTTCTCTTCCGGTAGCATAGCTGTATGGGAGGCTTACAAAAACTTTACGCGCTTCGCCAAGCTTTTCAGAATTTATGGTTAATACGTCCCCTATATTAAACTTATTATCCTGCGGAAAAACACTTACAGAAAAACAAACAAGCAAAATAAAAAACAGTTTTTGCATATATCCTCCGTTAAGTTAAATCTGATATGCTAATTTGGTTTTGGCGGAGAATATCTTCAAGTGTATAATTCGGGAGTATGCGGCCGGGTAATGATTGCAAGTGCAGGTATATATGTTGAATTAAAACCAGCCTGAAATTAAACAATATAACTTCAGGCTGGTTAAATAATATTAAACTTCCACTATTTCATTTTTAGCAGGATAGTGAACATTCTTAAAACCTTTTGCAAGTATTTTTTCTTTTAATGGTTCTGACTGTTCAGGTTCGCCATGAACAATGAAAATATTTTTAAGCTTTTGCGGGGAAGAGAAATCTAAGTAGCGCATCAGCCCTTTCTGGTCTGCATGGCCGCTGAAATCTTCCATCTTCATTATCTGCGCAAGTACCTTATGAACATCGCCAAGTATATTTACTTCAGAAGCGCCGTCCATAATTTTACGTGCAAGAGTTTCCTGTGCTGCATAACCTGCAAACAGAATAAGGTTATTAGGATTTTCAATGTTGTTTTTTAAATGGTGAAGTATGCGTCCGCCTTCCGCCATACCCGAAGCAGAAATTATCATGCAGGGGCCTTTGTAATCATTAAGCTCCTTGGATTTGTTAACATCCCTTATATAAGTAAGCCTGTTAAATCCAAAAGGATCCTGGTAATTATCAATAAATACGCGGTAAGTCTCGCGGTCAAAACATTCAGGGTGCATCCTGTAAATTTCAGTAGCGTTAACAGCAAGGGGTGAATCAACAAAAATGGGAAATACAGGGATGCGGTTCTGGTCAAACAATTTATGGAGTATGTAAACAAGAAGCTGCGTCCTGCCGACAGCAAAAGCAGGTATTATAATTTTGCCGCCGCGGCTTACAGCTTCGTTAACAATTTTTGCTGTTATTTCTTCAACCTCGCCGGTAACAGCATGAATCCTGTTTCCGTAAGTGCTTTCCATTATTAAGACGTCCAAATCGTCAATATATTTAGGGTCTCTTAATATAGGCATTTCAGGCCTGCCAAGGTCACCGGTAAAAGCAAGCCGTGTGAAGTTACCGTTTTCCCGTATTTCAAGCAGAATTCCGGCAGAGCCAAGAATATGCCCGGCATCAACAAAAGTTGCAGTAACACCCGGAACAACTTCAAACGGCCTGTCATACTGCACACCAACAAACTGCCGAACTGCATGTTCAACATCCTCAACGGAATAAAGAGGTTCAAAAAGGTTTTTCTTTTGAGCGGCTCTTTTCTTGTTAACAAACTTTACATCTTTTTCCTGCAAAAAAGCAGAATCTCTTAACATAACCTGGCAAAGGTCAACTGTAGCAGTTGTGGCATAAATATGCCCCCTGAAACCATGTTTTGTAAGGCTGGGAATATTGCCGGAGTGGTCAATATGTGCATGCGAAAGAAGCATAACATCAACTTCAGCAGGATTGAAAGGAAAGTTTTTGTTTATTTCATAAGCCATCTTGCGTTTACCCTGGTAGAGGCCGCAGTCGAGAAGGATTTTTTTCCCGTTTACCGTAATAAGGTGCTGTGAGCCGGTTACTTCCCTGGCAGCACCACAGAATTGTATCTTCAAGTTACCTCTTATTTTTATTTCAAATAAGGACAAATATCAGCAGTAAGTTACAAATAAATTAGAAAAAGCCGCAATAATTCTGCTTATTTACTGCTTTTCACAATAGTAATAATTTTTATTGAAATTTAAGATAATATCTCTATATTTGCATAATATCATATATAAGGATAATGTGCATATTATAAGATATTATGAAAAAACCGCTTGAAAAATATTTTTATGAAAACTTTGGGTTAATAATCAAACCTGTTGCAGTTAAAAACAGTGCGATAAATTTATTACCTGTTTTTTTACGCGCTTTAAATTTTCGGGCAGCGGAAATAAATAACCAAAGGCTTGTTTTTATAGAAACAGATAATTATGATGATATGACAACTGAAAATTTCAGGAAAAGAACCAGCATTATTGAAGGGATACTGAATCTGCCAGTGGTTTGGGTTATAGGCGGCATAGAAGCATATAAAAGAAAAAGACTAATTGAAAAAAAGATAGCCTTTGTTATACCAGGTAAACAATTATATATCCCATTTCTTTTTATGGAATTCAGGGAATATAAAACGATACAAAATAAAAAAAGCATTGCAAAATTTACTCCATCTGCACAGTGCCTGCTTTTTTACTTCCTGCTTGGAAATCAAATAACTGGTGTTAATTTTAAAACCCTGGCAGATAAGTTGGGCTATGGACAAATGACTATAAGCCGCGCTGCAGATGCTCTTGTAAAAACCGGCATTGCCGTAATTGAAGGAGGAAAAAATAAATTTCTGAATTTTACCGGCAATAAAAACGAAATATGGAATAAAGCTTTGCCTTACCTGGTAAACCCTGTAGACAAAATACTTTATGCAGATATAGAGAAGCAAAAGAATTGTTACATAAGCGGAATAAATGCACTTTCAGCTTATACAAATATTAACGGTGAATACAGAAAAACATACGCCTTGGCCCCGGCTTATGAAGAACAATTTTTTCCGGGTAATACCAATATATTTTATGAACCTGATGAAAGAGCTTCTGTAATACAGGTGTGGAAATATGACCCGGGAGTTTTAACAAAAAATGAAATGGTTGATCCTCTTTCATTATATTTAAGTTTCAAAGAAAATGAAGATGAAAGAATTCAAAAAGAAATTGAGGGAATGCTGCTGAAGTTATGGTAGAAGGACTGGACAAATTTACAGAATATTTTAAAGAATATAGTAAAAACTATATCCTAATAGGTGGAACAGCCTGTGACCAGTTGATAAGCAATGCCGGACTTTCATTTCGTGCAACAAAAGACCTGGATATTATTCTGATAGTTGAAGCTCTTTCTAATGAATTTGTTCAGCAATTTTGGAGATTTATTAACGAAGGCGGGTACATACAAAGAGAAAAAAGCAGCGGCGGGAAAATATACTACAGGTTTCAAAATCCTGCGGTCCGGGGTTTCCCGTTACTTATTGAGTTGTTTTCGCGGAACCCGGAGATTAACTTACATGAAGAATCTCACTTAACACCTATTCCTGTTGACGAAGATGTATCAAGCCTTTCGGCTATCCTGCTGGATAATGAATATTACAATTTTACGATTCAGAACAGCAGGATAATTAATGGTATTCACATAGCTGATACAACGGCCCTTATTTGCCTTAAGGCGAAAGCTTACCTTGACTATAAAGAGCGGAGAGCTAATTCTCAAAATGCAGACAGCAGTGATATGAAAAAACACAGGCTGGATATTATCAGGCTTTCTGTTATTTTAAGTAATGAAGATGTCCCGAATTTACCTGGTGCCATTAAAAGAGACCTTGAGGATGCTATAGCGGATATCAAAACCAATCCTCCGGATGGGAAAGTTATTGCAAAAAACCTGCAGATTAATACCAGCCTGGATATTCACACGGTTATTGAACAGGTGGAAAAAACATTTCATCTTTTCTCCTGATTTTCTTTTAACACATTTTTGCTTTTCTTTAAATTATTCTTTTTTACACTAAACTATTTTTACGCCTGATTGGTGTTTTTGCAGAAGATTTCTATTAATTTGTGCCAAAACAAAATGTTAAAAGCATCTGGTTTATCACTTTGCTAAAAAAAACCATAATATTTTTACTTAAGCTAAGACTGAAATACCTTCCCGGAAGGCTGTTTATTTTTTTGCTTAGCATTATCACCGGGCTGCTTGCAGGGCTTACTGCAGTAGTGCTGAAAACTTCAGTGCATAACTTTCAGCATTTTCTTACCGGCTCTCTCAACAGCAATTATAATACTTATCTTTTAGTGCTTTTTCCTGTTGCAGGGCTTCTGCTTTCAACTGCTTACGTACAAATTTTCAGGAAAGGAAATCTGCACCGCGGCATCGGCAATGTTCTGGTTGAAATAAACAAAAACAACGGAACTATAAGCAGGCATAAGCTTTACTCCCAGATGATAAGCAGTTTTTTCACACTGGGTTTTGGGGGCTCAGCAGGACTTGAGGCTCCTATTTCTGTTACCGGGGCTGCTATTGGGTCAAGGCTTTCAGTACTGCTTCGCATAAATGAGAATGAAAGAATACTGCTCGCCGGGTGCGGCGCTGCCGGGGGAATAGCAGCAATTTTTAACAGTCCTGTTGCAGGAGTTTTATTTGCAGTTGAAATTGTCCTGTCAGAAATGACAATTCCGGCTTTTATACCGCTTATAATATCATCGGCTGCAGCAACACTTGTAAGCAAGCTCCTTTATGAAGGCCAGCCTTTTAAGCTTATTACCAATGAATGGCACATAGATTCTATCGGGTTTTATATAGTACTTGGCATATTATGCAGCTTTATATCAGTATACATGATAAGAGTTTATTACTCCGTAAGAAAAATATCGTTAAAGGTAACACACCCATATATAAAAGCTCTCATGGGTTCATTACTGCTTGGACTAATGCTGTTTGTTTTTCCGCCTTTGTTTGGCGAGGGTTATAATATTGTTGAGCTTCTTCTTAACGGCAAATACTTTGACCTTTTTAACGGCAGCCTTTTCTGGCAATTCAGAGGTAATATGCCCGCGCTTCTTGTTTTTGCTTTTATTGCAATGATGCTTAAAGTACTTGCCACAGCAGTAACCGTTTCTTCGGGCGGTAACGGTGGTATGTTTGGTTCATCATTGTTTGTAGGGGCTCTGCTTGGCTTTGTATATGCACAAACACTTAAGCTTGCCGGCTTTGCTGTTCCGCTTGATGTTAATTTTATTGTTGTTGCAATGGCCGGAATACTTGCAGGAGTTATACATTCGCCGCTTACTGCAATATTTCTTATTGCTGAAATTACAGGCGGCTATGTACTGTTTGTCCCATTAATGATCGTTGTTTCTCTCTCATATTTTATATGCCGGCACTTTGAACCTTATTCAGCTTATACAAAAGACATTGCTGAAAAAGGATTGTATTACCGCTATAACCGCGACCGCTATATACTTGAACGGATTAAAATCAGTCAGCTTATTGAAACCGGCTTTGTAAAGCTAAACACAAAAGACCCTTTCTTCCGGCTTGTGGATGCAGTAGAAAAATCAAGCAGGAATATTTTCCCTGTGGTTGATGATAAAAATCATCTTGCTGGTATTGTTTTGCTGGACAATGTAAGGGAAATGCTTTTTGAAAAAGATATATACAACCTTATCCTTGTGCAGGATATAATGACTGCTTCACCTGCTGTGGTTGATGCTGAAAAAGATTCCCTTTATGTTGTGCTTAAAAAGCTTGATGATACAAATATGTGGGTACTGCCTGTTGTTCAAAAGGGAATTTATACCGGGTTTGTATCTAAAGCCAGCATACTTAACCACTACCGCAATACGCTTGTAAAACAGACTAAGGATAACGAATGGTAATGCCTGGATGTTTTCAGGCATATTAAATATTCCTATCTTTACGCTCACTAAATATGTTCATTTCATTATGCCGGAGAAGTATACAAATGAAAATTATTTTCCCTTTAATTGTACTTATTAGCGCTTCCGTGTTTGCCCAATCCTTAACTACAGGTAATGAAAAAATTGATGCCGCCTTCCGGCTGGCTGTTAAAACTGTTGATACAAATACCCGCAATGGCATACTTGCTGCAGGCGCAGATTATGGCGGCGAGTGGACAAGAGATATTTCAATTAATTCATGGAACTGTGCAAGCCTTCTCCGCCCTGAAGTTGCTGAAAAATCATTATGGAGCGTTACTATAAACAAGGATACAATAGGCCACCAGTACTGGGATAAAATAATATGGGTTATTGGCGCGCTTAATCATTATAAGGTAACAGGCAACAAGGAATTTTTAAAACAGTCTTTTATCTGCTCCGCGAATACTATAGCACAGCTTGAAAACACTGCCTTTGATAAATCTTATGGGTTGTTTACAGGCGGTTCTGTTTTTAATGACGGCATTGCCGGTTATCCGATGCCTATATACGATAGTACAATAAATAACTCGTCTGTACTTGCACATCCCACACAAAAAATAAAATGCCTCAGCACAAACTGTGTGTACTATGCAGCATATCTTGCTATATATGAAATGGCTGGTATATTAAAAGAAAGCGGGAATGATGTTTACCTTAAAAAAGCTGAAGAACTTAAGTTTAACATTCTTAAAAACTTTTATAACGCAGATGAACATAAATTCAGTTATGTAATTGACCAGTATGGCAAGCTGCATCATTACCAGGAGGGTCTTGGTAATTCATTTGCAATTCTGTTTGGCATTATAGATGAAAATGAAGCCGCTAAAGTAATTGAAAATATACATATATCAGATTACGGACTGGCCTCAATATATCCTGATTTTGATTACTTTACGCCTGATAAACCCGGAAGGCACAATAATATAGTATGGCCTTTTATAAACGGGTTCTGGTCACTTGCATGCAAAAAAGCCGGAAGGGATGATATATTTTATAATGAACTGAAAAACCTTGCTTCACTGGCAATTGATGAGGACAACGGAAATGGCGACTTCAGGGAAATTTATAATCCATATACCGGTAAACCTGATGGCGGCTGGCAGCTTGGCAGCCACTGGGAATCATGCCATCACCAGACATGGTCAGCCACAGCATATATTGCAATGGTGCTTAAAGGTATTGCGGGAATGAACTTTGAAAAAGACGGGATATATTTTACGCCTTATGTACCTGAAGGTTTAGGCAGTATTGATGTTAAAGATATTCATTACCGGGATGCTGTCCTTAATATAAAAATCAGCGGAAGCGGTTCAGCTATAAAAGAATTTAAAGTAAACGGAACCCTGGCAGGAAGTTTTACACTCCCGGCAGATTTATCCGGCACACAAAATATTGAAATTGTAATGCAGTAAATTTTCTGGTGGTTAGAGCTGCTGTAAGAGTATAAATGAAAAGGCATAAAATTAATTTTATTTTATGGTGTTAAGACAACAAACCAGCTCGCCATGAACCATTTCATGGCGAAAGATAACGTTATTAATATTTTGCCCGGTGATAATGTTAAAGGTATGCTTTTTATATGGAAAACTTAAAATAGTATAACCGCAGCTATCAATGATTTGAAATTATTACAAAGTTATCTTTTCCATTGCAGGTAAACTTAACATAATTATTCTGAATTGTAATGCAGTAAATTCCCGGCTGATGATATAGCGCTTTCTAAAGCAGGGCTGGTTTAAAAATGTGTTTTGCCTTCACCCCGAAGAGTTGAGCTATTGGTAGTAAAAATATTACCACGTAACAAGGATACGCCGAAGGCTTGCTGGATTAAAATAATTTGTTATTGCCTGCCTGCATAAATTGTCGCAATCCTGCCGGAATGCTTTGGTCCTTTGTGGAAGCATCATTTGTTACCAATATTTACAATCCTCCGGAATGGAAAACAAATGTTTCGCATGTTCAATGTTTTTTGATTTTGTCCTCACCCCGGATGGGGTGATATATGGGTAGATAAATGTATCACAAAAAATTGGCATGCCGGAGGTTTGCCGCTTTTTGTTAAGGCTGATATTAATGTCTTGATTATAGTGTAAAGCGCGAATTGAGTTAACGCATGTGTTTCTGTAAAGGGAAACACATGCCTATTTCCTGCCTGTTAATGCAACCTTTATTCCCAGTCCAATAAGAGTAATGCCGCAGGCTTTATTTATTAATTCTGTCATAATGCGGCTGGTTTTTAACCTGCCAAATATAGCTGAAGCAAAAACTGCAAGCACCATACACCACAAAGTTCCGGTTGTAACAAATGTTCCACCAAGTGCAAGGAAGGGAAGCACTGTACTTTTTGATGATGGATTTATAAACTGCGGCAGAAAGGCCATAAAAAACAGAACGACTTTGGGATTTAGGACATTGGTTAATATGCCATCCCTGTAGGTTTTTAAATAACTTATCCTTTCAGATGCGGCAATTTCACCGGTGTCTGCTATTATTATTTTATCTTTAAGCATTTTAAAGCCAAGATAAAGCAGGTATGCTGCCCCGGCATATTTTATTATATTAAACAGGAGTAATGATTTAGCAATAATAATTGAGAGTCCGAAAGCTGCAAGAATTGTATGAACCAGGCAGCCGGTGCCAATGCCCAGCACAGATATTATCCCGGCTTTCCTTCCCTGGCCTATGCTTCTGGTAAGGACGTATATGGTATCGTTTCCGGGTGTAAGATTCAACAGTATTCCGGCAAGCAGGAATGTTTCATAGTGTATTATTCCAAACATTTAAGTCCAAAGTTTTGTTATAAAGCCAAATACGAGTGAAAAATAAGAAAAGGCGGGGAGTTTTGCCCGTTTATTACCAATTTATTGTCATTTTACATAATATCCCTATTTCTTCGTATATTTAAGGCTCTCTTTTAAAATAATCGGAAACGAAGACTAATATATGATAAGCACAAGTAATATAAGCTTAAGATACGGTAAGCGGGTTTTATTCGAAGAAGTAAATATTAAGTTTACACCGGGAAACTGCTACGGTATAATTGGCGCAAACGGCGCAGGTAAATCCACTTTTCTTAAAATTTTATCAGGCGAACTTGAACCAACATCAGGGCAGGTAATAACTGACCCCGGGCAGCGCCTTGCTGTACTTAAACAGAACCAGTTTGAATTTGATGAATATGATGTTATAAAAACTGTTATGATGGGGCACAAAAAGCTTTACAGTATAATGGAAGAAAAAGATGCCCTTTATGCCAAACCTGATTTTTCAGATGAAGATGGTATTAAAGCCGCTGAGCTTGAAGGTGAATTTGCCGAGCTTAATGGCTGGGAAGCTGAATCAGAAGCTGCATCGCTGCTTTCAGGACTTGGAATTAAAGATGAGCTGCATTATAAAAAGATGTCAGAGCTTCTTGGTAATGAAAAAGTTAAAGTGCTGCTTGCACAGGCTATCTTTGGCAGCCCTGATATTCTGCTGCTTGATGAGCCTACAAACCACCTTGATATAAAGTCAATCAACTGGCTTGAAGAGTTTCTTATAAACTTTAAAAATACAGTTATTGTGGTATCGCACGACAGGCATTTTCTTAACAATGTTTGTACTCATATTGCAGATATTGATTACGGCAAAATTCAGATATATACAGGCAATTATGATTTCTGGCTTGAATCCAGCCAGCTTGCAATGCAGCAGGCAAAGGATGCAAATAAAAAGACTGAAGCAAAGATTAAAGAGCTCCAGGAATTTATTGCAAGGTTCAGCGCTAATGCATCAAAGTCAAAACAGGCTACTTCAAGAAAGAAACTTCTTGATAAAATGACAATTGAAGAAATTAAACCTTCTTCACGCAAGATGCCTTATATTCATTTTAAGCCTGAAAGAGACCTTGGCGCAAATGTGCTTACTGTAAAGAATATCACAAAAACTATTGAAGATGAAAAGGTTCTTAATGATATTTCTTTTTCAGTTAATACCGGCGATAAAATTGCTTTTGTAGGTTCACATGACATAAGCAAAACAACACTATTTAAAATACTGATGGATGAGCTGAAAGCTGATTCCGGTACTTTTGAATGGGGAGTTACCACAAGCCAGTCTTATTTCCCAAAGGAAAATTCTTCGTATTTTAATGTTGACCTTAATTTAATTGATTGGTTAAGGCAGTACTCAAAGGAAAAAGATGAAACTTTTATCCGTGGGTTCCTTGGCAGAATGTTATTTTCAGGCGAAGAATCATTAAAGAAGGCAAATGTACTTTCAGGCGGTGAAAAGGTACGCTGTATGATATCAAAGATGATGTTAAGCGGCTCAAACACACTACTGCTTGATGAGCCTACAAACCATCTTGACCTTGAATCAATTACAGCGCTTAATAACGGCCTTATTAAGTTTAACGGTTCTGCTCTTTTTGTATCGCATGATCATCAGTTCATCCAGACTATTGCAAACAGGATTATTGAAATTACTCCCGCCGGTATTATTGATAAGGTTATGACCTTTGATGAATATATTGAAGACCCGGGTGTAAATAAGCTTCGTGAAGAAATGCACGAAGGATTAATTGTTTAATTTCGTTTTATTGACGGAGATATTTTTTAATGGGATTAAGTATTGGTATTGTTGGACTGCCAAACGTTGGCAAGTCAACTCTTTTTAACGCTCTTACCAAAGCGCAAAACGCTGAAGCAGCTAACTATCCGTTCTGTACTATTGAACCGAACAAAGCTATTGTTCCTGTGCCGGACAGCAGGCTTGCAGAACTTGCAAAACTTGTTAATCCTCAGCGTATTGTAAACTCAACTGTTGATTTTGTTGATATTGCCGGACTTGTAAAAGGCGCCAGCAAGGGAGAAGGGCTTGGCAATCAGTTCCTTAATAATATTAGGGAAGCAGAAGCTATTCTGCATGTTGTAAGGTGCTTTGATAATCCTGATGTTGTTCATGTTGACGGCAGTGTTGATCCTTTACGTGATATTGAAGTTATTGAAACCGAACTTCTGCTTGCTGATGTACAGACACTTGAAAAGAAAATTGACCGCCTGGTTAAATCAGCCAAAGCTGACAAAAACGCAAAGGCACAGGCAGATGATGCTGCCGAACTGCTTAAGTTTATGAATGACGGGCATCCTGCAAATGCTTTCCCGGATAAAGAAAAGGAAACCATAAAGCTGCTGTTTAATGAACTGCGGCTTATGACAGCCAAGGACATAATCTATTGCGCCAATGTTGATGAAGACGGCCTTTCAGATGATAACAAGTACGTACTTGCCCTAAAAGAATTTGCTGAAAAACGCAGCGCTGACTGGGTAAAGATATCTGCAAAAGTAGAAGAAGAGCTTGTAGGGCTGGAAGATGAAGAACGTACCGAATTTCTTAAATCTTATGGAGTAGAGGAAAGCGGGCTTGAAAAGATTATCCGTAAAGGATTCCATACACTGGGCCTTGCAAGCTACTTTACTGCAGGCGAAAAAGAGGTAAAGGCATGGACAATTCACCAGGGATGGAAAGCACCGCAGGCAGCAGGCGTGATACATACTGATTTTGAAAAAGGATTTATCCGCGCTGAAGTAATTGCTTATGAAGATTATATAAAATATAAAACAGAAGCAGCATGTAAATCAGCAGGAGTTATGCGTGTTGAAGGGAAAGAATATACAGTTCAGGATGGCGATGTAATGCACTTTTTGTTTAATGTATAAGCTGCACAAAATAGTTTTTATGAAAGCGGGCCCTGTACCCGCTTTTTTTATGCCGTTAACCGATAGAAGTACTTTCCTCTTTTATGTTCTGTCATGCTGCAAGGGTTTTGACAGACCTGCGAGTTTGGAAAAGCAGACTGTAATAACCTTAGTAACAGAGCTAAATACACAGAAACTCAACCTTATTACTTTATTTTATTGTAATAACACAAAAGAGTAAAAACAGACTGATAAGGTAATAAGGTTTATGCTTTCGGAGATTGCTGCAGTTACTAAGGTTTTAACAGGCAAAGAGGCTGAGAGAAATTTTGTTGTAACCTTAGTAACTATGTAGTGAACTATAGACTCAACCTTATTACCTCATTTTATTGTATTAAACCGAACACACGCCCCCCCTTTTCCCTCGCAACATTTCTATTGATTAATTGATATTAATATGATATCATTATGATACCAAACAATTGGAGACGTAAAAAATGACAACTGTTACTGAAAAAAACGCAGCAAAAACCAGCGGTTTTGTTGGAATACTGCAGCTTTTAGCACTGATAGCATTAGATATTTATTTGATCGCCCTTGCTGTAAACAACGAAGAGCCTGCTTACCTGGCAATTATAATTCCTGTGTTTTTTCTTATTGGACTTACTTTTAATGGTTTTGTTATTGTTAACCCTAATGATTCAAGGGTGTTGGTCTTCTTTGGAAAATATTCGGGAAGTATAAGGGAATCTGGTTTTTGGTTTATAAACATATTAAGCGTAAAAAGAAAAGTAACGCTGAGAATCAGGAATTTTCAGAGTGAAAAAATTAAAGTAAATGACCTGCTTGGAAATCCTATTGAGATAGCAGCAGTAATTGTATGGAAGGTTACTGACTCTGCACGTGCATGTTTTGATGTTGAAAATTATGAACAGTTTGTTGCTATTCAAAGCGAAACTGCCATTCGTACTTTAACATCAGAGTATCCTTATGACGGGGAAGAAGATAAAGCTTCATTAAGAGGCAACCCGCAGGAAATTGCTGAGAACCTGAGAAAACATATACAGTTAAGGCTTGAAATAGCAGGTGTTGAGGTTATAGAAGCCAGAATCAGTCATCTTGCCTATGCACAGGAAATAGCACAGGCAATGCTCCGCAAACAGCAGGCTCATGCAATAGTAGCAGCACGTCAGAAAATTGTTGAAGGCGCTGTTGGTATGGTGGAGATGGCATTAAAGGCATTAAATGATCAGAAAATTGTAGCGCTTGACGAAGATAAAAAAGCTACCATGGTAAATAACCTTATGGTTGCACTGGTTTCCGAACGCGAAGCTCAGCCGGTTATAAACACAGGTACACTTTATCAATAAGCAAGAGCAAGGTATGTACAATATTCTGCAGCATACAGGTGAAGAGCTGACTCTTGTTCAGCCTTCATTTTTTAAGAAAAAACTTGACCTGGTAAACGGTGAAGAAATTCTTGCTTCAATAACATTAACAGGCAGGCTGAAAGCCGGTGCGGTTTTTGAAATTGAGGAAAAAAAGTGGGAAGCTAAACAGCTTAGTTTCTGGAAAAGCGGAATTGGTATATTTAAATTTGGATATGAACTTCCGTTTGCTGTTTTCAAACAGAAAGCTTTCAGCAGCAGTATACTTGAACTGCCTATGGGACAGCAGCTGTATTTTCGCAGAAGGTCATTCGGCAGCATTGTTGAAGTTATTAATAAACAAGGCACTGTGCTGATGATGCTGAAAGGCAAAACAGCAATAAAAGAAAAATACGTTATTACAATAATGAAAGTTGCCCGGGAACTTGAAGAACATCCATGGATCGTTTTGCTTCCCGGGTTTATATCAGCAATTAAAAGGAAAAATTCCTGAGAAATAACTGCAAACATGGCTGAAAAGAAAAAATTTCTATTACGAATAGATGCCGGGCTTTATGCTGCCCTTGAAAAATGGGCTGCAGATGATTTGCGCAGTATAAATGCACAGATTGAGTTTTTGCTTTCTGATGCGGTTAAAAAGTCCGGCAGGAAAAAAGATAAAACAGAAACTGAGAATAAACAAACTACTTAATTAAAGAACGGTATAAATATTTTATCATAGCATTTTACCATGAGTTATAAAAGCCATAACATGCAGAAAGGCTGAGATAAACTTTGTAGTAAACATAGTAACAGAGCTAAAAACACAGAAACTCAACCTTATTACTTTATTTTATTGTAATAACACAAAATGTAAATACATATTTATAACGCAACAAACCCCATATTGTCAGATACTACTTTTGATAGTAATTCCTTCGCTGATACATCCATGCAAGTATTCTAAAAACCCCCGCAACAATACAACGCCTTCTATAACTTCCCTGATATAATTTTAATAATTAAATATTATTTTGTAACTTATAAAATAATTTTACCAGTTATGAAACCTCTTGATATTGATAAACTAAAATCTGTTTTGCCGTTAACGCCCGGCATACTGCATAAAGAGAAATATTTCAAAGCCGCAGTGCTTATTCCTCTTGTTAAATCAGGGGATGAATACTCCCTGGTATTTGAAAAACGTGCAGCAAACATAAGACAGGGGAGTGAAATATGTTTTCCCGGCGGCGAGTATGATACTGAAAAAGATATAAACTTTAAGCAGACTGCATTAAGAGAAACCACTGAAGAACTCGGGATAAGTCCTGAAAGTATTTCTATTATTGGCAGGCTTGATACTCTCATAGGCCCCATGGGCGTGCTTATTGAACCATATATAGGAATGCTTGATGTAACAGATGTTTCAGATTTTAACATCGATATATACGAAGTGGAGAAAGCATTTCATGTGCCATTATCATATTTTGTTGATAATGACCCGGAAGTGTATCACCTTAGAATGGAAATGCATCCTGTTATAAAAGAAAAAGACGGCACTGTTGTTGAAATATTTCCTGCAAAAACATTAAACCTGCCTGAGCGTTACTGGATGCCATGGAAGGCCGCTGACAGGGAAGTGTATGTATACAGGACTGACGAGGGCGTGATTTGGGGGCTTACAGCAGAGCTCCTCAGAGAGCTTGCTATACTAATAAGAAAGGCAGGATAGATAATAACTAATAGTCTCCGCAGTTAAGAATTTGGGCTATAACATTATTAAGTGAAGCTTTAAAAATACTCCAGTTTACTGCTGTTCCGAATCCAAAATAATTGTAATCATCATATAAAATATTATCCTTTACTACAAATCTGCATCCTCTTTCCTGTATAAATGTAGCAACGGCATAACCAGGATTGTGCTCTTCATGCCTGTCCCATAAGAGGAATAAATAAGTCTCTCCTGTTTTATACTCTTTTACTTCCGGCACGTGATCATAATTGCGGTAATATATTGTAAACTCCTTTTGAAATAAGAAGGGTACATTTCCCTTTATAATGTTATTCGGTTGAAGCGTTAATATATATTTGGAAAAACTATCTGTATCAGGCTTTGATTGAATTGATGTAATTGTAGCTTTAACAAAAACAGGTATTCGTACAAGAGTAGTAATTAATGGCGGGAATCTTTTTTTATCTGGTTTATTAAAGGCCCATATGCCAGTCCGGGGTGTATGCTGGTGCTTAATGTATCCAGATCAAACCCTGTTGTTTTATAACCTCTTAATGCAAGATAAAATTCTTCGGGCGCAGCGGTTTCCGCCTCATAAATTGCTTTAGTGACTGCTTTGAGAGCATTATCCGGCATATCAGGGATTTGTTCTACTTCTTCAATTGTAAAATTACAGAGAAAGTTCATACACTGCTTTATTTTTGCAGCAGCATCATTTTCCTGTGCAAAGCAAAATAATGGAAACAATACAACGATAGGCATATAACAACTGACTTTATGTAAAATCATATATACCCCGCTAAATATTAAAATGCTTATATAAACTGAAATAATAAATGTACAAAATCAACAAATAATATTGTTGGGCAGAGGCTAACAATAACTAAGAAATGATTGCTGATAAGTTTAGCCGATATTTATATTTAAGCCGAGTGCTTTACTTACCTTAAGGAAAGTCAGAATATTACAATTTTGCCCATTCTCAATTTTTGATATTTGCTGCTGTGTAACCATTGCTTTATGTGCAAGTTGTGTTTGTGATAAGCCCTGGTTGCTTCTTTCCTTTGCAATTTTAATGGCAATGCTCAATAATTTTTTTTCTGCTTCGTATACTTTTGCAAACTTTTCGTCTTTTAATTGTTCATTCAAATAGTTTCTGAATACAGTCATGATATACCTCTTAAGTTATCTGAATCTTCCGGAATAGCTCTTCTTAAAAAATCTTCTCTTGATATTATTGCCTTTTCTATTTCTTTTTTAGGCACAGTATCTTCTCTTTTTATAAACGAATGAGTTAAAACAATGTAATCCCGGCAGCAAAAAAAATATAATATCCTGACCTGATTTCCTGATAACCTGACCCTGAGTTCATGAATCCCATCCGATAATAAGTCAGCATATGGCCTTGGGAGTTCAGGCCCCATTTCCTCAAGATATTCAATTAATGACAAGACTTTTGCTTTATTCCGTAAACTGATAGAGTTAAGATACCTTTTTACAGGACATTTCCCATCCTGTGTTTCATATAATAGAACTTTCCACCTTGTTTTCATAATTTAAATTACATCATTTATGATGTAATTGCAAATTATATAAGAGCTGACTTTTTACCCCGGATGAAATCAAATTCAAAGATTATTATGACCTTATATCATTTAAGATTAACATCAATTTTATTAATCTGTCCCCTTATCCTTTACCTTCCCGTTGTAATTTCTTTATTTTACTGTAAAAATTATTGGTGGTGATTAAAATGAAGAAAATCTTTTTACTTTCCCTGTTTACAGGATTGTTTCTTGCAGGCTGCTGTTCTTCTGAACTTACTAATCTTTCTGACCTGAAACAGGAAATAATTAACTACCATGAGTCAGGCGGATATGATAATGACCTGGATAAAGCAGTTGCTGAAGCAAAAGAGGAATTCGGCAAAATTGCATTTACTGAAAAATCGGTAGTTGTATTTGATGTTGATGAAACTGCTTTGCAGAATTACGAAATAAACAAAGCTCTTGATTTTGGCTATGTGCTTGCCCCTTGGGAAGAATGGGTAAAGGAAGCAAATGCGCCGGCAATTAAGCAGGTAAAAGAGCTGTATGATTTTCTTTTGCAGAAAGGTTCAAAAATTATCTTCTTAACCGGCAGGGGTATAGATGAATATGAACCAACAATAAAAAACCTCAAAGAACAGGGATATGCAGAATTCGATACGTTAATTACCCGCAGTGAAGAGGAAACTGATTTAAGCGCCCTTAACTATAAAACCGCAAAAAGAATTGCCCTCGTTAAGCAGGGCTATAAAATTGAAGGTACAGTTGGAGATCAGTGGAGTGACCTTAAAGGGGAATATCACGGAATCCAGGTGAAACTGCCCAATTATATCTACAAAATTGATTGATTTTCAAAGAAGCAGAATCTTCTGCCTTTAAACAAGTTCGGACATGCCTGTTTTTGTCATTCAGAAAGGGTGGCGGGTAATAAATGTGCCCTCTGAAATAAAATAATCTGCAATGACTAAAACAGGATTTTCTGTATATTTAAACTTTATTTTTGAATAAATCCAGAGAAAATGATGTCCGAATCTCATATTAACGAAATTCCAAAAGCTTATAATCCTTCAGCAGCAGAAGATAGATGGTACAGCTACTGGCTTGAAAAAAAGATTTTTCATTCTGAACCTGACAGCACACGTATTCCTTACACAATTGTAATTCCTCCTCCAAATATTACAGGATTCCTGCACATGGGACATATCCTTAATAATACTTTGCAGGATATTTTTATCCGTACCAAAAGGATGCAGGGTTTTAATGCATGCTGGGTTCCTGGTACTGACCATGCTTCAATTGCAACCGAAACTAAGGTTACAAGAATGCTCCAGGAAAAGGGAGTCGATAAATATGAAATCGGCAGGGAAGAATTTCTTACACACTGCCATGAATGGAAAGAAAAATACGGCGGTATTATAATCCAGCAGTTAAAGAAACTTGGCGTAAGCTGTGACTGGGACAGGCTCCGCTTTACTATGGATGATGATTATTACAAACGCGTTGTGGAAACATTTGTTGCATTATATAAAGAAGGTAAAATTTACCGCGGCTACCGAATGGTTAACTGGGATCCTGCTTCACGTTCCGCAATTTCTGATGAAGAAGTTAATTACAGGGTTGTGAACAGCAAACTCTGGTACATAAAATATAAAGTAACTGATGAAGATAAATATATTACAGTTGCTACTACGCGTCCCGAAACAATGCTGGGCGATACAGGCATTGCTGTTAATCCTAATGATGAGAGATTTAAAGATCTGATAGGTAAAACTGTAATTCTTCCAATTGTTGAGCGTGAAATTCCGGTATTTACAGATGATTATGTGGATATGGCTTTTGGCACAGGTGCTGTTAAGATTACCCCGGCACATGATGTTAATGACTATGAAATGGGCAAAAGGCATAATCTTGAACTGATAAACATCTTTAATGAAGATGCTACCATAAATCATAATGCCCCGGTTGAGTTTAAGGGAATGGACAGGTTTGAAGCGCGTAAAAAAATTGTAGCGCTTCTTGAAGAAACCGGGTATCTTGTAAAAACTGAAGATTATCAAAACAAAATTGGTTATTCTGAACGCGGCGGCGTTCCTATTGAGCCTTATCTTTCTGAACAATGGTTTATGAAGATGGATGACCTGGCTGCACCGGCTCTTAAAGTAGTTCAGGAAGGACAGATTAAATTTTATCCTGACCACTGGGTTAAAACTTACCAGCACTGGATGGAAGGAATTAAAGACTGGTGTATTTCACGCCAGTTGTGGTGGGGACACAGAATACCCGTTTGGTACCACAATACAACCAAAGAAATTTACTGCGGCGTTACTCCTCCGCCGGACCCGGAAAACTGGCAGCAGGATGAAGATGTACTTGATACATGGGCTTCAAGCTGGCTGTGGGCTTATGATGTTTTCAAAACAGATGAAGAGCAGGAGTATTATTATCCAACGGATACACTTGTTACAGCGCCTGATATTATTTTCTTCTGGGTTGCACGTATGATTATGGCAGGATTGCACTTTAAAAAGGATATTCCGTTTAAGCATGTTTATTATACAAGCGTACTGCGTGACCTGCTTGGCAGAAAGATGAGCAAGTCACTTGGCAACTCACCTGACCCGCTTGATGTAATTGCAAAATACGGCGCTGATGCTTTAAGGTTTACTGTTATCTATCTTGCTCCTCTGGGACAGGATGTAATGTTCAGTGAAGATAAATGTGAATTAGGCAGAAACTTTGCCAATAAAATATGGAATGCCGGCAGGTTCCTTCTGATGAATAAAGAATCACTTACTGTACAGCCTGATGATTCACTGCTTGAAAAACATAAAGACTTTATTGATGAATGGATTGAATCAAGATTTAACCAGACTCTTAAAGAACTTAATGCAGCCATGAAGAGCTTTGAAGTTAACAATGCTTCAAAAATTATTTATTCATTTGTATGGAATGACTTCTGTGACTGGTACATAGAGCTTGCTAAAAACAGGCTTTATTCAGATGATGAAGAAGTTAAAGCTGCTGTGCTTGCACGTTCACTTAAGATGTTTGAAAAACTGCTCAAGATAGTTCATCCGTTTATGCCGTTTGTTACTGAAGAATTATGGCACCTTATTGAACAAAGGAAAGAAGGCGAAAGTATTTCAACATCTTCCTATCCTGTTGTAAATGAGTCAGCAATTAATACTGCGGCAGAAAAAGAAATGGAATTTGTCCAGGATATCATAACTTCAATCAGAAATATCCGCGGTGAAATGAACATCCCGCCGTCAAAATTTGTTAAGGCATACCTTAAAACATCTGAAGTGCGTCCGCACCAGGTAAATTATATAAAGAAAATTGCCCGTGTTGAAGATATTGTTTTTGATGCTTCACTTGAAAAACCAAAGGCAAGCGCTTCAGCAGTAATTAAAGACTGCGAAATCTACGTACCGCTTGAAGGTTTGATTGATCTTGATATTGAACGCAGCAGGCTTCAGAAAGAAATTACCCGCTTTGAAGGTTCACTGGCAGGCATTGTTAAAAAACTTTCAAATGAAAAATTTGTTGCCAATGCTGCTCCTGAAGTTGTTGAGAGAGAAAGGGCTAAGAAAAAAGACTGGGAAGAAAACCTGGTTAAATTAAAGGAAATATTAGCAAACTTAAGTTAAAAGGTGTCTTATGTATAATTCAATAAATGAGTTCCTTGCAGACTGGGAAGCTGAAAGCGGCCTTACATTAAAAGTATTTAAAAATCTAAGTGATGAATCACTCTCAAAGCCTATTCCCGGATACAGAAGAACCATCGGCGGGCTTGCATGGCACATTACAGGTGCTGTTGGTGAAATGATGAAGAGTTCAGGCAACCCTATTAATACTGCTGATGAAGATGAGCCCCAGCCAGCAGAAGCAGCTAAATTATACAGTGAATATGAAAAAGCTGCCAAAGCTCTTTCTGATGAACTGAAAAGCAAATGGACTGATGACTCCCTGGCTAAACAGGAGAATATGTATGGTGAAATGTGGACCCGCGAGTTTATACTTCGTGTTATTGTTGCTCACCAGATTCATCACCGTGCACAGCTTACTGTTTTAATGAGCATTGCAGGGCTTCCTGTTCCCGGTGTTTACGGCCCTTCATATATAGAATGGCAGGCTATGGGAAGAGAGCCGCTTAAATAGAATGTTTATAAAATATGTTTTATTAAACCTCCGCTTTGCAGGAGGTTTTTTTTGCTGAAACTTTAATTATTTAAATATTTTCTCTACAGTATATTAATAAATTGTTCATTATATTAATGCTTACAAACACAAGGCTTATTAATACAAAATCTTTTTAATAAAATAATAATTCAGCTAATACTACTGTTTATTGCTGTGCTAAATTATTGACGCTATTCTTTAATAATTAAATGAAAACCAGAGGTAAAAATGAGACGATTCCGTTTATTATTATATATATTGACAGTATTTCTTTTAGTATCAGCAAATACTCAGGCCCAATCGCCGCGCGGTAAGGATTTTGGCTTTGGTATTGTGCTCGGAGATCCTACCGGCCTGACAGTTAAATACTGGACTCAGAATACAAATGCATTTGTATTTGACCTTGGGGCATCATATTTCGGCAGCCCCAGGATTGGAATGGATTATTTGTGGCATTTTAATGCATTTAATTCAAACGAAGTAAAACTTTATGCAGGCCCCGGTGTTGCGCTTGGTATTGGTGAAGGGAATGGATTTTGGTATAAAGATAAAGAAGATGGTTTTTTACACAGGGATAATGCCGGGCTGGGAGTAAGAGGCGTATTTGGTTTGAACTTCGTTCCGCGTTCAACTCCAATTGAAATATATGCTGAACTCGGTACTCTTGTAGGGCTTGTTCCTGATTTTGGCGCTGCTGTGGATGCAGCTATCGGTTTCAGATTCTACCCATAAAACCATATAGGATTGTTATGACTTTACAATTCTGCAAAAAAAGAAAAACATATCCGGCTGAAGAAGCATGAATAAACAAAAGTTTTTTAAGTCCATTGATAAATAACCCAATTCCATTATTTTAAAAAGGCAGTCCCCTTATAATGTAAGGGCCTGCCTTTTTTTATTCGCTTCAATACAACTGTAACAATAACTATAATAAAAAAATTCACCACTAAAGTCAGTGTTGATGAAAATTTCCCTGCAGGGGCAGTAACTATAGCAGGGAATAGTTTACGCCACGGCATCAGTCATTGCAGATGTACCGCAATGGGTACATACAAAACAGAAGGTAATAAGGTTGATATGCGATTGTTTGCCTGTGTGTTACTAAGGTCGCAGCAGAAAGGAGAGCCAGGGTAATATTGGAATTACCTGGCTTTTAACTGTACATACTTGATGCAAATTGTTAAATAATATTATACTGAATGCCAAAACCTTAGTAAGACTACGGGCAGCCAAAGAGGACTAACCTTATTAGATTATTGTTTTGTATAAACCCACCTGCTGAATAGCCGGAAATAATGAATCATCTATGATTTTAGTTATAGGGCGGATTTAATATTCTACCATAATGGCTGCCTCTGCGAGGCAAAAAGGTATACATAAAATATTTCCTCCTGCAGGGGCAGCGACTATGGCAGGGAATAGTTTACCCCAAAACATCAATCATTTCAGATGATTCATTGTTCTGGTAATAGAGTTACTGCCCTGAATGGAAGTATTACAAACCAAACAAATTGTACTTATTATAAGTGCTGTTAATTATTAACAAAAAATTTAAAGGATGTGGAAGCATAAACACATGCCATATTGAATAAAAATGTTTATATTTAACAAATCCCGATAGAATTTAAAACTATAAAACAGGAGTATATTATGCCAGTAAGAACTGCAAATGCAGAATGGAAAGGTGACTTGGTAAAAGGTACCGGTACTATAAGTACTGAGTCAGGTGTTTTAAAAAATGTTACCTATAATTTCGTATCAAGATTTGAGCAGGGAAGTGAAACAAACCCGGAAGAATTAATCGGCGCTGCTCATGCTGCATGTTTTTCAATGGCTCTTGCTCACGGACTTTCAACTGCCGGATTCAAAGTAAATTCAATACAGTCTGAAGACAAAGTTCATGTTATAAAAGCTGAAGGCGGTTTTGTAATTTCTAAAATTGAAGTAAGCACTGTTGCAGATGTTGAAGGAATAGATGATGAAACATTCCAGAAACATGCTGCGGCAACAAAAACTGAATGCCCTGTTTCCAAAGCCTTAACAGGTACAGAAATTGTTTTAACTGCAAAGTTAAAGTAATTATTTTATCACACAGGTTATTTTACCCTTTGGCGGTTATACCGTCAAGGGGTTTTTATTTTATAAGAGGCAGGTATTCTCTGTTTCTCTCAATGTATGTACGAATAAACCCGCACTGCGGAATTACCTTTAAATTATTTTCCTTTGCATATTCAAGCGCTCTTTTTGCAAGTATTGAAGCTAAACCTTTCCCGCGAAATTCATTTGGTACATAGGTAGTAATTATAACAATAGTTTCTTTATCTGTATGTTCATACCTGAGGTAACACTCTTTTCCGTTTTGGGTAAAATAAAAACGGCTTCCGTTTTGATCATGAATTACTTCTTCCATACAGGCCTTTCATAAAATTATTCAAGTATAAACTCAAATCTTCCATCTTCAAAAGTATCTCTTTCAGGAATGTATGTCTTTTCTATAAAAGTTACTTTATCTTCCCTGTCAATTAGAATTAATGTTGAACAGCGTGTACCGTAAACCGGAGACTTGATAAATACAGAGGACAGCAGCCTTTCAAGGTCAATTCCAATCCCGGTATCAGGAAGCAGTTCATCAGCGGCGGCATCGGTATCATTTAATATATTAAAAGCATCGTCTGTGCTAAATTCGCTTTTATTAACTAATTCACCCAGGCGCTGTTTTATCCGCTCAACCTTTGGCCATGGTGTATCAAGGAAACTATTGCTCAAACCATATATACCTGTTGCAAGCTTTTTAAACTCCCCTGAAATGTTTGAGAAATAATACAGGTCATTCTCAGGGTATCTGCTGCCGGCGTTTCCAATTAACAAATTAAAACCATTATAATCCGGGGCGGATTCCTTTATCTTATTGTAATAAGCATCAGGAGTATCATTCCCGGCCAGAAAATCAGTTGTAAGGTTTCCGCGTGTAGGCGCGCCCGGTTTTATATTTTTCAAATCCCGGTAATTTGTTAAAGCAGCAATTCTGCCGGTTTTGGTAATACCCAGCCATGTACCGCCTGCTTTCAGGTCTTTGCCGGCAAGCAGGCCGGGATGTTCTTTCCAAAAATCTGCAGGTATTGCAGGACGGTCATAAAACTCATCCCTGTTTGCTGCGAGGATCAGCTTATAGTTTTTATGGACATTATTTGCAATAAAAAGAAGGCACATAAAATATTTATATTGTTATTTCAACGCCAAAGTTAAAAAATCTTCTGCTTAGAACCTTCGGCAAATAATATATAGTATCCATTTCATTACCGGTACTGATATTTACAAAGTTATACCCGGCATAATTTAAATGGTTAAATACATTTAATACCTCTGCTACAAAAGTAACTTTCTTCCCGCCAAAATTGTAAGCAGCAGAAAGCCCCATATCCATTCTGAAATACATCAGGAACTCTGCTTTTCTGTCAGGTGATATTTGTATGTACTTCCTGTTGGTTGCAGGATCAGTTTTTGTTTCAAAAAGATTATACAAATAACCACTTCCCCAGACAAACCTTGCATGTGACTGCCAGTTGGGATGCTTTTTAATCTTATCCTGTAAAAAAACCTGAACAGTATGATTTTGGTCAGTAAGCCTTCTTTTATAAGCTTCATTTGAGTTCTTCTTCTTTTCTTTTGTATCAAGATAGGCATAACTTACCCAACTGTTAAGCCCCCGTGTAATTTCTCCCTGGAACGTTGCATCAAAACCAAAAGCATAACCTTTGCTGTTATTTGCATCAAGATATTCAATCTTTTCTCTTTCTATATAGTATGGAATCAGGTCATTCAGAAAACTGTAATATGCTTCAAGATTAAATTTAACCTTTTCTTTAAATTTATATTCCCATCCTGCAGAATACTGCAATGATTTTTGTGCGAGCAGTTTATTCTTGTTTACATCAGGTTTATTTCTTAACTCTGCATAATATGGCGGCTGTGAATAATAACCCCAGCTTACAGTAAATGAGTGTTTTGGGGACATGTTATACAAAATATTAACGCGCGGGCTTATAAGTGTTTCGTCATTATAGCTGCAATAGGTAGTGCGTATTCCGGCATTTACAAATATATTATCCAATATTGAAAACTCATCCTGTATAAAAGCAGAATATGTGTTGGGATTATAACTCTGGTTTATTTGCCTGCTTAAGGGAGAGTATACTAAAGCCGAATCAGATGTTTCGCTGAATAATTCATTAAGGCTGTTATTTATGCCGGTAAGGCGTATATCAAACCCGGCATTTAGAGTATGCCCCGATAGCAGGCATTCAACAGAAGGCATAATCTGAATGCTGCTTAGGTTAAGTGAATTGGCAGCATCTTCAATCCCGGATTTTATATATTGGGTGGTTACACGTTTATTATTCATAACTTCAAAGTAATAAGCTCCCCATGACAGGGATGAATTTTCTTTTTCAGAAGTATTATAAAAAGCAGCAGCCGTTTTTAACTGAATTTTATTACTAAGCCTGTTACTATATTTAACTCCCGCTAACCCTGTTGAAAATAAATAAGTTCTGTCTCCCTTATAAATCATTTCAACACCTGAATAAGATGAACCGTCAAAGGAAGCGCTTAAGTGTCCCGTTACACTGGCAGGAGATAAATCATACTTGTTATGTGCATAAAGAATAAACACTTTAAGATTTTCATTCTCATTAATTGTGTAATCAGAGATAAATTGAAAATCATAAAAAGAAGGGCTGTAAACGCCTTTTGTCTGCAGCCTGTCCAGGAACAAACCCGGGTATGAATATCTTGAAGCTGCTGCAAGGCGCACATTACCAATTTTGTCTTTTACAGATGCGCCTGCATTGGTAACATCAAACCTTACAGAGCCGGTTAATGAGTCCAGCCCGTCAAGTACATAGTTAACATCAAGTGCAGATGACATTTTATCACCATAAGACGCCGGAAAGTTACCATTGAAAAAACGAAGCTGGTTGGTGAGTTCAGGACTTATGAGTGTCTGGTTTTCCTCCATTCCCTGTCTTAACAGAAAGGGCCTGTATATTTCAAACCCGTTAAGGTAAATAAGGTTATTATCAAAATTGCCGCCGCGTACATTATAGCCGCTGCTTAGTTCACTGTTAGTTGTGACTCCGGGAAGTATCTGCACTGAACGTAATACATCATGATAAACATTTGGTATTCTTTTAAGGTCACGTTCTTTTACTTCAACCGAAATAGTCGCCGGCTGTTCCTTGCTGGCAGTAACATTAACATTGCCGGTTTCTATTGGTGATGGAAGCAGGCCGACTGTAAGATTTACACGCTTCCTTTCAGAAGAAAGAGTTATCTTTTCTTCAAACGGGTGAAATCCAACAAAGCTTACCTTTACAGAATAGGTGCCATAGGGAATTTTAATTTCAAATTTTCCATTACGGTCGGTAATAGTTCCATTTGAAATCTCTGATATGAAAACATTGCACCCCTGCATAGGTTTTTGCTCAGCAGAGTTAGTAACAGTACCGCTTATAGTACCATCCTGTGCAAGGATAAATTGAGAAAATACAAATACAGCAAAAATTATCCTGAACATAATATCCCCCGGATTGTTGTTTGTAAAGAATTCTTATGCTGTTATCCTCTGTTTAAAGAGCAGCTGCTGTATTAAAATTTCAGTTCTACCCCCAGGTTAAAAAAGCGGCTGCTGAGCACCTGTGGAATTGCAAATAAAGTCTGCGTATCAGCGCTTACCTGTGTAAACCGGTAGCTGCCAAAGTTCCTGTGATTAAATAAATTCATTACCTCTGCAACAGCAACAAGTTTGTATCCTTTTACATCAAAGCTGGCTGAAAGCCCCATATCAGCTCTCATATACATAGCAGGGTAATCACCCACTTTGTCATAATAAACCTGTATATATTTTTTGCCGGTTGCATCATCAGTTACAATTTTTCGCATACTGAAAACATAACCGGTATTAAAAAGCAGCCTGAGATGAGCCTGCCAGTTGGGATGTTTTTTAATTTTATCCTGTAGAAAAACCTGAATTGAATGATTATTGTCTGTCAGCCTGCGGTGGTATTCACCGCCGTTTGTATTTCGTTCCTGCGTATTAAGATAATTGTAACCGAGCCATGAGTTCAGCCCTTCTACTATTTCCCCCTGTACCATTGCTTCAAAACCGTAGGCAAATCCTTCAGCCGAATTTTTATTATAATATTCAGTCTTTTCCCTGTCTATATAATAAGGTATAAGATTGGAAAGATCTTTATAATAAGTTTCAACATTAAGTTTTACTTTTTTCTTAAACCGGTATTCCCATCCCGCTGAATAATGTATGGCACGTTGTGCTTTCAGAATATCCTTAGTTACATCGGCTTTATTACGCAGTTCTGAATAATATGGCGGCTGATAATAATATCCCCAGCTAAATGTAAATGTATGTATTGAATCAGCAAGCCAGGTAGCATTTATACGGGGACTTACCATTGTTTCTTTATTATAATCATAATAAGTAGTACGTATGCCGGCATTTACAACAATGTTATTGCTTATATTTATTTCATCCTGTACAAATGCTGAATATGAATTCAGATTAAAATTCTGGTTAATAACCCTGTCTACCGGGTAGTCAGAAGCTACTGAATCACCACTTTCGGTAAAATGTTCATTTACTATATTTTCAACCTGTGACATTTTTATGTTTACACCCGCAGTAAAAAGATGACTGTTAAATTTGTAAACAAACTCTGGTATTATTTCATAGCTTTTAAGCTTCAGGTTATTTTTAACATCTTCAGCGCCTGATTTTAAATATTCATAATAATCAGGGTGATAAGAATCAGGTATATAATTATATGTTGCTGTAACGTTTGACGTTTCATCTTCAGTTGTGCTGTAAAAATCTGCTGAAAGATTAAATGTAAGATTGCTGCTTAAAAGAGATGAGTACTTTAAACCAACAAGGCCGGTATTAAAAGAATAAGTCCTTTCCCCGCCATAATAAATCTTAAGGCCTCTTATATCGCCGCGCCCATAACCGCCAAAGTTACCGTTCCAGTCAGAGGGAGTCAAATCAAATTTATTATGCGCATAAAGCACAAACAGGTCAACAGAGTTTTTATCATTTATTATATAATTTGTGTAAAGCTGGTAATCCTGGAAAGCAGGTTTATAATCTCCGTTTGTCTGCAGTTGATTAAGAAAGAGCCCCGGGTATGAATAGCGGAAAGCAAGTGCTGTTTTTAAATTGCCGGTCTTTTTTTGAAGTGTTAACCCGCTGTTTGTAAAATCTGCTCTTACAGTACCATTAATCTTTTCATCATCATTCAGGTGGTAATTTACTTCAAGGGCAGAAGACATTTTGTCTCCGTATGAGGCTGGAAAGGAACCATTAAAAAACTTTAACGCTCCAGTAAGGTCAGGATTTATAATTGTCTGGTTTTCCTCAACCCCCTGCCTTAAAAGAAAAGGCCTGTAAATTTCAAAACCATTCAGATAAATCAGATTCTCATCAAAATTACCGCCGCGCACATTATACCCGCTGCTAAGCTCACTTATAGAAATAACCCCTGGCAGTATCTGTACAGCACGGAGAACATCGTTATATAAAGTAGGCATTTTCTGTAAGTCTTTTGCCTCAATCTCCTGAACAATTGTAGTCGGCTTATCTTTTGTGCCTGTTACAGTAATCTCTTTTGAAAGTACGGCTGAGGATTTAAGTTTTATTTCCAGATGCTGAGATGGATTTTTCCTGGTAAGCTCAACAGTCTGCTCATATTTCTCATATCCGACATAAGAGATGCGCAGAGTATATTTCCCATAAGGCAGGCGTATATTGAATTTGCCTGTACTGCCGGTTGTTGTTCCCTCTGAAGTTTCAGCAACAGTTATATTGCAGTTTGGAAGAGGAGAGTTATCATCATAATTAACTATGGTGCCGTTAATAACGCCATAATCAGTTTGGGCGCAAAGGGGTATTGCTGATAAAATAAATAGAATAAACAGAGAACGCATTCAGATCCCGGTAATAAAAAATTAAAAAATGGTAAAAATAAAACGGGATCAGTTCTCTCCTATAATTTTGAGGAACGAAAGTTATACCACACAGGGCACAAAATCAACTCAATAATTTATTCCTGTCTTATTTACAGGACAGTATAACCGTTAACCAAATTTTCCGGAAAAATTGAAGGGACATTATAAATCATTTGAATTATCGCGGTTACTCCTGTCATGATAAATTTACATGTAAGTGCTTCAGTATAAAACATTTAGAGTGAGGGGGGATTTGTTTTATACAATAACAAAATCTCTCTTTATAATTAACTTCCAAATGCAGTGGCAAACCAACATTTGCGCTATATGCACAAATATGTGAATGACATATCAGTTAGCTCCTGTATGTTTTTATCTCAGAGATATGTATATATTACGTCCTCTCCAATATGGCCGGGATTAATTAAATTTCTATTTCGGTTTTAAAAACAATTACTGCGGTTCCGCCTATTTTTGTCTTAACAGGCTCGCCATTATTTATATCTACACTTACATTTATGATGCCTGTCCTGTTTATGGCTTCACCCTGTTTTGCATTGAAATTAAACAGACTGCCATTTATATCAGCCAGTTTATATTTAACAATGTAAGCCCCCGCAGGGCCATTGGCGTTACCGGTGACAGGGTCTTCATTTATTCCCACAGCCGGGGCAAACATTCTTCCATGGATAAGTATCCCTGGTTCATCAGAATCAAATGTAAATACATAATAGCCGTTACATTTTATTCTGCTGCTTAATTCTTTGAGTGCACTAAAGTCAGGGGACAGAGTATTTAATACAGCTTTACTTTTAATTACAATCATTACTTTGGAATGCCCGGTATCTACAATCTGGAACGGTGCGCGGCTGTCAATATCATTTTCATTCAGATGAAGTGCATTTAAAACAGCCTCTCTTTCACTGCCGGATAATATGTTCCCAAATACAGGTTTTCCCTGGGTCATAATAACAGTATAATCATCATTATTCTTTATAATTTCAATTGGTAAAGTGCCTATGCCGATTTTATGATTATACATACGTGATGGAAATTTATTTTCAACTGCCCTTACATAATGTGCTGCAACAGTAGCATGCCCGCAGGAAGGTACTTCCATAAGCGGTGTAAAAAATCTTATCTTCAATTCGTGGCCGTTTGAATCAGGAGGCAGTATAAATGCTGTTTCAGAATTATTCAGTTCACGGGCAATAGCCTGCATTTCCGCTTCTGTTAATTCCTTAGCATCCGGGACAACACCAGCAGGATTGCCTTTAAGTTTTTCTTTTGTAAATGAATCAACCTGGTATACCGTTATTCTTTTCATTGGTAGTAAATAATTTGTTTAATTATACTAATATAACAAAAGTAAAACAGAGGGTATCAGCAGAGAAGTAGTTGATTTGCTATAGTAAAACATGGTTTAAAAAGAAAAAGGCAGAAATAATATTATAATATTACTTCTGCCTGTAGGAGAGTAATTTATTATTCAGACAATTTGTCAATTGCTATAATAACATTCACAATTTTCCAGCCTTCAGCAGACTTTAAGCAGGTAAGATATGATGTGTAACCTGTTTTCCCGCTTACGCTTTCAACTTTTACAGAAGCGTTGTTTCCGTCTTCATACAGGTAGGAAATTTTAGGGTCGTTTTTCCAGCTTCCAAGAACTTTCTTCTGTACAAGTCCTAAAAATTGTTCTGTATCGTAATTGTTAACCTTATCAATAACGTTATTTTTAATGATAATCTGGCTGTTTTGATTAAAAACCTTCTCTAACAAAGGAGTAACAGCTCCCTTAATACCTTCGTTATACTGCCCGACCAGGTCGGCAGGTGAGTTAATTTCCCTTGTTTCTGCGAATATACATAACAGGGGAAGTAGAAACATTAGGGTAAATATCTTTCTGAACATTACGAGCTCCCTGATATAAGTTTATTATTGTTGACAAAGATAATTGAAGCGTATATATTAGAAAAAAGAAATGATTTCATAATATGTATGAATATTATTAATAGGAGATTTGATTGGAAATAAGGCATTTAAAGCTTGTTGAAGAAGTAGCAGGGCAGGGAAGCCTTACAAATGCAGCTAAAAATCTTTTCCTTACACAATCTGCACTTAGCCACCAGTTAAAGGAGATAGAAGAAGAATATGGTACACCGCTTTTCAGGAGAATAAACAAAAAAATGGTTTTAACTCAGGCAGGAGAGCGGGTGTTAAAATCTGCACGGGTAATACTGGATGAACTTGAAAAAACTGAACGCGAAATTAAAACATTTCTTTCAGGTGAGTCAGGCCTAATCCGTATGAGTACTGAATGCTATACTTGTTATCACTGGCTCCCTCCTTTGCTTAAAACATTTAACGCGCGTTTTCCTAATGTTGAAATTAAAATAGTATCAGAAGCCACACGTTATCCTGACCGTTTTCTATTAAGCGGCAGGCTTGACCTTGCAATTGACAGTACCCTTCAAAAGGGGGTTCCGCTTAAATATAAAAAGCTGTTTACAGATGAACTTGTTGCAGTTGTTCCCGCCGGGCATCCGCTTGCATTAAAGCCTTACCTGACGGCAAAAGATTTTCTTCATGAACATTATATTACATATACAGATGTAATTGAAGAAAGTACTGTCTTCCAGAAGATTCTGATACCTGCCGGCGTTAAACCTGCAAGAACAACAAGGATACTTATTACTGAGGCAATTATAGAAATGGTACGCGCCGGGCTTGGCATTACTACACTTGCGCGCTGGGCAGCAGCACCATACCTGAAATCAGGTGACCTTGTAATTATTCCGCTTACTCCCAAAGGCCTTAAAAGGACATGGTATGCTGTTACTATGAAAGAAGATAATCCCCCTTCATACCTCAATTGTTTTATTCAGCACCTTGTGGATAATCCAATTCATACCAAGCATGGTTAATTATTCGTTTATAAAATACAAGATGGTGTTTTACATAAAAGAAACATTCTGTCATCGTCCGGTGAAACCATGTATATTAATAACTGCATTACTGCATAGTTACTTAATGAAAACAACAAACCTTTTATTGTCAAACTTTCTCTAAAACACAAAGAATAACCAGGAACCATTAATAGATTTTGGGGTTGACTTGCAGTTCTTATAAGAGAATAATAGTATACCTGCATGGACAGGCGGGTATTTATTTTTGCACTTTGTATTTTCACTGTAAACGGGGCTAAAAGAAGCAAAAGAGGCCTTAAAAAAAGCCTATTTAACAATTTCTGATTTTTGTGAAACTTTAACAATCCGGGATTGTTAAAATATCTGGAAATATTGACACGCGAAAACAGTCAAAATTGAATGATTTAAAGCAAATATTGCAAAAATATCAAAAAGTCCTAAAAAATGACTATCACAGGTGATAAAATTTTATTATATTTACTAACTTGAATAATATCTCTCTTTTGTGATGCCTTATGCATCTTTTTTTTATGACAAACGTCTAAACAAACAGAGAATTATTTACGATATGGTTGTAGACAGTAACCAAATCTGTGAAAATAAAAAAATTGGAGTTCAGTAAAATTGAAAATTACCAAGCAATTTACAAACAGGGAAAGCCAGTCTTTAGATAAATATCTTCAAGATATAGGAAAAGTTGATCTTATTACTCCTAATGAAGAAATAGAACTTGCGAAAAAGATAAAAAAAGGGGATAAGGACGCTTTGGATAAATTAACCAAAGCAAATTTAAGGTTTGTAGTTAGTGTGGCTAAACAGTTTCAGAACCAGGGCCTGTCATTAAATGACTTAATAAATGAAGGCAATTTAGGCCTTATAAAAGCAGCTCAAAGGTTTGATGAAACACGTGGTTTTAAGTTTATTTCTTACGCGGTATGGTGGATTAGACAGTCGATTATGCAGGCAATAGCAGAACAGTCAAGGATGGTAAGGTTACCATTAAACCGTGTTGGTGCGTTAAATAAGGTAAGAAAAGCATACGGCGAACTTGAGCAGGAATTTGACAGGAAACCGAGTCCTGAAGAGCTTGCTCAGGAGTTAGACATGGACGCAGATGAGATAGCATACACTCTTCAGATCGCCGGAAGGCACGTATCTATGGATGCTCCATTTTCAAATAGTGATGATAATAAGAACAGCCTGCTTGATGTTATCTCTAACGATCAGCAGCCTTCACCGGATAATCAATTAATGACGGAATCTCTTAAATCTGAGATTAACCATGCTTTATCTACTTTAACAGAAAGAGAAGCCCAGGTTCTCCAGCTTTATTTTGGGTTAAATAAGGAAAACTCAGCTACTCTGGAAGAAATAGGTGACAGGTTAAATTTAACACGAGAAAGAGTAAGGCAGATTAAAGAGAAAGCGTTGCAGCGTTTAAGATATGCATCAAGAAGCAAAAACCTTAAGATGTATCTCGGTTAAGCCCGCCTTCTGACGGGAGAAACACTCAGAATCTCTAAAATAATAAAAAACCTCCCTTTGGGAGGTTTTTTTATTTTAAACTTTAATAATAGGGCTGATTTTATTCGGTTGGTTTTTCACCGCCCTGTTTGTCACCACCACTTTTTTTACGGTAATTTCCACTGCGGCCTCTGTGGTAATAATTATTTCGCCTGTAGTTATTATTATATTTTTTCTTTTCTTTTGGCTGTTCTGCTTTTTCTTCGCCGTTTTCGGCTGTTTTTACAGGTTCGGGTACAGGGGCAAGCAATTCTTCATCAGGATGTGAAAATTCAAGTTTATGGCCAAGATATTCTTCAATTGCAGGTATCTGGAACGAGTCATCTTCACATGCAAAGCTTATTGAAGTTCCTGCTGCGCCGGCTCTTCCGGTTCTGCCAATACGGTGGACGTAATCTTCCGGGTCTTCAGGCAGGTTATAATTAATTACATGGCTTATACCTTCAATGTGAATACCTCTGCCTGCAACATCTGTAGCAACCAGAATGTTTATTTTACCCTCTTTAAAATCAGCCAGTGTTTTCATGCGCTTGCGCTGATCAACATCGCCGGAGAGAACATCGGTATTTAAACCATTTGCAAAAAGCATATCTTTTAATTTTTTTGCTTCATCTCTGCGGTTTGTAAAAACAATTACTCTGTTGAGATTCTTTTTTACAATTGTATTATAGAGAAGAGGATATTTTTCTTCGTTCGAAATAATATATGTAATCTGTTCAACATTTTTACCCTCAACATGGTCAGGCTCAACATCCACAACTTCAGAATCTGTAGTCCAGCTTGAAGCAAGACGTATAACTTCCGGCGGAAGGGTAGCGCTGAAAAGCAGTGTCTGCCTGTTTTCTTTATGCGGTGTAGCCCTTATAATTTTACGCATATCAGGTATAAAGCCCATATCCATCATTCTGTCGGCTTCATCAATAACAAGTATTTCAACCTCACGGAGGTTTAAATCATGTTTGCTGTAAAAATCCAGCAGCCTGCCCGGTGTAGCAACAATAACATCAATTATACCATTAAGGCCTCTTCTCTGCCTCTGATAATCAATTCCGCCAACAATAGAAAGGACTTTAATTCCTGTATACTTTGAAAGTATTTTGGCATCATTGGCAATCTGCGCAACAAGCTCGCGTGTTGGAGCCATAATAAGCGCACGCGGGGATCCTTTTTTTCTGTTTTCTAATGGTTTTTTTACGAAGTTGGAAAAAATAGTAATAAGAAAAGCTGCTGTTTTTCCGGTACCGGTTTGCGCTTTACCGGAAGCATCTTTTCCAGCTAATGTTTTTGAGAGTATTTCTGCCTGGATAGGGGTGCAATATTTAAATCCAAGGTCGGAAATTGCATGCATTACTTCAAGCGGCAGGTCAAAATCGTGAAATCTTTTTTTCCCTTCGGCCGGTTCAATAATAAATTTTGATATATCCCATGGCTCTGCCGGTATTACTGGTTTTGGAGCCGGACGCGGAGTTCTTTCCGGCCTCGGCTGTCTTTCAGGGCGTTGACGTACCGGTTTATCTGAAGGCTGTTTATTTCCCTGCTGCTGTCCGGCCTGTGTTTTTTGAGCTCCCGTATTTCTTTGTTTATCGCGCTGATTGTTTGAAGCAGTACCCTGCTTTGCGGTAGAGGAAGATTGTCTTTGCCTGCTCTGTGGGTTATACTCTTTTCGCCTGTCAGAATTTGGTTTCCTGGCTACCGGGTCTGCTTTTCTTTGATTTTGCTGTTTATCTTTTACCGGTTCAAGCCTTGGCCGGCTGGTTTTTTTCTTTGGGGATGTAAATTCTGCAATCTTTTCTTTTAGTTTCTGTAGTAACCTTTTCACTGCTTTATCCTGCTGTTGTGTAACTTGAATGATAATTCATCTGGGAATATTTTATACCTCCCTGCTTCTGTTTATGAAGGATAAATTTCATTAACTTCTATATTGCAAATATACAAAATAGCACCGTAACAATACCGTAAAAATGCCCTTTTTTCTTTAAAATATGGTTAATAAAGGGAAAAAACACGTAAATTTTACAATAAATGCGGTTTTTGAAAGAAATAATCCCTTGTATAAATATCAGAATAAATAACTTTTTTATGTGCCGGTGTATTTTTATTTTCCGGTAAAATTTAATTGGAAACAGTAAGTTGGGCGAAATAGTTTTCTGGACTATAATAAGAACAGCTCTTGTAATTCCGGCAGTATGGTTTCTGCAGGGTTATATGGATTTGGAGTTGTGGTGGATTGTAAGTATTATAGCGATATACGGAATTATAATTCATCCCTCAATAATCCATTACCGGCTGTTTGAGGATAAAAACAAAGAAGTCGTTGAATCTACATTATGTTCAACCTGCAGGCATTTTGATAAGTCTGCCGTACTTTGCATGAAGTATGATAAGCATCCAACCAAAGCTTATCTGCCGTGCGAAGGTACAGACTGGGAAATAAAAACATCAAATGTGGATAACGAAGAATACATTTAGGTCATATAAATTAAAGAGGAAATAATGCCTATTACACAAAATCAGGTTGTAACAATAAATTTTGTCTTAAAAGATGAAGGCGGTGAAATTATTGATTCAACACAAGGGAGCCATCCCTTTACCTATATAAGCGGAAACCAGCAGATTCTTCCAAAGCTTGAAGAAAGCATAAGTGTAATGCTTATTGGCGGAAAGAAAAATGTTAAACTTGCTGCTGTTGATGCTTACGGTGAATATAAACAGGAAGCTGTTCAATCAGTAAAACGCACTGAATTTCCACCTGATGTTGAACTGCAGGAAGGGATGAACTTTATGGCTCAAACACCTGACGGAAGACAGGTTCCTCTTACAATTGCAGGGGTTGACGGAGAAAATGTTACTGTTGACTTCAATCATCCTCTTGCCGGTAAAGCGCTTGAGTTTGATGTTGAACTTCTTGATGTAAGAGATGCAACTCTTGAAGAACTTCAGCACGGACATGTTCATGGGCCTGACGGGCATCATCACCATTAATAGTTGATTCTTTTTAGAGCGGATAATGTCCGCTCTTTTTGTATAATTCCCAAATTCCGCCATTGTCTCCGTCACACGATAATATAATTCATGTATCGAAATTGTTTCAGCTAATTCTGTAATATTTTTTACTTTACTGCAAATTGCAGCTTTTCTATTGCAGTATAATTTATGCTTTAAGACTTCATAATAACAAACAAGGATGACACTATGCGCAACAACTATTACATTACAATTGTATTAATTGTAACCGGGTTTTCTTTTCTTATATATGCAAGTTCCGGCGGCATTACCGGTGTTACTAAAAAAAATGGTACAGGGTGTACCTGCCACGGTTCAATGTCTTCTGCAGTAACAGTCAGTATTACCGGCCCTGATACTCTTCTGTCCGGTGAAACAGGTACATATAGTGTGGTAATTTCCGGCGGGCCGCTTACAAAAGCAGGAACCGATATAGCCGCTTCAGAAGGTACGCTTACCCCAGCTTCCGGTTCAGGCCTGCAGAAAATAAATGGAGAGCTTACTCATATTTCACCCAAAGCTCCTTCCGGCGGCGTTGTAACTTTCCAGTTTACTTATACTGCACCTGCCCAGGAGGGGACTTATACACTATATGCTGCGGGTAACAGTGTTAACGGTAATGGAAACAACGGGGGTGATGAATGGAACTTTGCTGTTGATAAAGCAGTTGCTGTTTCTGCCGCGACCGGTGTTAATGATGAGCAGAATATTTTATCTGCTTACAGGCTTAACCAAAATTATCCAAACCCTTTTAATCCAACAACCAGTATATCATTTAACCTGGCACAGGAGGGATTTGTTTCTCTTAAAATTTATGATGCTCTTGGCAATGAAGCAGCAGAACTGATTAATGAAAATAGATCTTCCGGTGAGTATACGGTCCGCTTTGATGCTTCATCCTTTGCAAGCGGAGTTTACTATTACACACTTAAAGTAAATAACTTTACAGAAACAAAAAAAATGATTCTTGAAAAATAAAAACAATTACCTGCCGGTATCCCAATCCCTGTTGAATAAACAGGGATTTTTATTTGGAATAAAAGCAGGTTATTTTATAAATACAGCAAATAATATATAAGGAACATCTTTGAAATATGCAGCATTCTTCAGAGCACTCAATGCAGGCGGGTATGGACTAATTAAAATGCAGCGCTTAAAGGAACTTTTCGATTCTGCCGGCTTTAATAATGTTAATACTTATATACAAAGCGGCAATATTGTGTTTACTTCACCCGAAAAAAACGCGGCACTCCTTGAAAAGAAATCTGAAGATATTCTTATTAAAGAAATGAATTATCTTTCAAAGACATTTATCAGGAATGAAAACGAAATATTTGCTGTTATAAAAGATAATCCCTTCGCTCATGTACAGTTGAGTAAAGAACTTGTATTATATTATGCCTTCCTTTCAACAGAACCGGGCGCACCGGAGCAGGAGTATATTCTTTCATTTAACTCTGAAACTGAGCAGCACAGTATTTCAGGTAGGGGTGTATATTCTTTAATTGCAAAGAATAAAAGTAAAACAGTATACTCCGGGGGATGGCTTGAAAAAAAGCTTAAAATACCGGTAACCGTCAGAAACTGGAATACTATGTTAAAAATTAATGATATGCTTAAAAACCTTGCTGAATAACCGGTTTTTGAGAGCCTTTTGCTGTATAACTGTATCTTGTATAAATGTAAAATTAAACTTATTATATAGCCCGGGCTTAAAAAAATAAAACCGGCGGGGGCTGTATTTTGCTGAAACGTAAAATAAATACATGGTAATATACTTTGCCTGTATAGTAGTTTATACTGTTCACATTATAATTTAAGTTTTACCTTATTGTTAAATTCCTTTATTCCTTTTGTTTATTAATGCTGTTGTATCTGAATTTATAATACAATAAAAAGGAGCATTTAATGAAAAAAGAGTTGTACGTTACAGCGTCTGCTGATATTGAAGCTTCTACTGAAAAAGTATGGGATTATCTCACCAACCCGGAACATACCAGGCAGTATATGTACGGCTGTGAACCTGAAAGTAATTGGGAGAACGGAAGTCCTCTTGTATGGAAAGGGGAGTACGAAGGCAAAGAAATGATTTTTGTTAAAGGGGAAATTGTTAATATAATTCCGGGGAAGGTTTTACAGTATACCGTTTTTGATCCCAATATGGGAATTAAGGATATTCCCGAAAATTATCTTACTGTTACTTACGAGCTTGAAGAAAATAAGTACAGCACTATACTTACTGTTAAACAGGGGAATTTTGCTGTTGTTGAGAAAGGGAAGGAAAGATATAACGAAACAGCAGAAAGCTGGGAAAAATTTTTACAAAAAATAAAAGAACTTATTGAGGAAGAAGAATAAAACCTCTTTTATGGAAATAATATGCCGGAAATAGTATTCTTTAAAACACAAAAAGACTTCAGGAAATGGCTTGAGAAAAATTATAAAAATAAGGCAGAACAATGGGTCGGCTTTTATAAAAAGAATGCAGGCAGGGAAAGCATGGACTGGCCCCAGTCTGTTGATGAAGCTTTGTGTTTTGGCTGGATAGACGGTATAAGAAAAACCATTGATGAAGAAAGCTATAAAATAAGATTTACCCCCCGCAAACCTTCCAGTAACTGGAGTGAAATAAATATAAATAAAATAGAAGCTCTTATTAAACAGGGCCTTGTTAAACCGGAAGGGCTTAAAATATATAACGAACGAAGATGTAAATCTGCCGGCGAGTATTCTTATGAAAACCGTCCTGACGGGCTGGGGGAGAGTTATGAAAAGGTGTTCAGGACAAATAAAAAAGCGTGGGCTTTTTTCAATCAACAGGCGCCTTCATATAAAAGGAATGCATCCTGGTGGGTTTTAAGCGCTAAAAGAGATGAAACCCGCCTGAAAAGGCTCACCGCATTAATCGAAGATTCTGAAAACAACAGGAAAATTACAGCAGTAACACTTGTTAAAAATAAATGAAGATGTTTTACAGTTTTTATTATGTTTGGGGAACATATTTAAAATTATAGGCCCGGGAAATGAAAACATATCTTTTCTTCTTTTTTTTATTGCTGCCTGCAGTTTTTATTTCTGCTCAGGAAAGTAAATTGACTGAATCTGTTAAAATTAAAAGCGCTGTTCTTAATGAAGATATTAACGTTGCTGTTTATCTTCCTGCCGGTTATGAAACCTCAAACAGAAATTACCCTGTACTTTACCTGCTTCACGGGCTTGGAGATGACCAGACCGGGTGGGTTCAGTTTGGTGATGTTCAGCAGATTGCTGATAAACAAATAAGCAGCGGTGAAGCTGTTCCGATGATTATTGTTATGCCCGATGCTAAACGTACTTTTTACGTTAACAATTATGACGGCTCCTACAAATATGAGGACTTCTTTATAAAAGAACTTATCCCTTATATTGAAAAGAATTACAGGGCGCGTACTGAAAAAGAATTCAGGGCTGTTTCAGGCCTCTCAATGGGCGGCTATGGGTCCCTTCTTTATTCAATGCATCATCCGGATCTTTTTACTGCATGCTACGCTATGAGCGCTGCTGTATTTACTGACGATGAAATTATTAAAATGGATGATGATACTTTTAATGATGTGTTTGGCTTTTCCGGCCTTTTTGGAAAGAATAAAGGTAAAGACAGAATTTGTAAATATTATAACGAAAACAGCATTCTGTACCTTGCGGCTAATATGCCTGATGGCCAAAAAGATAAAGTCCGTTTTTATGTTGACTGCGGTGATGATGACTTTTTATTCAGAGGCAATTCTGCACTGCATGTTATGATGAGAGAAAAAAATATTCCGCATGAATACCGTGTAAAACAGGGCGGGCACGAATGGCCATACTGGCGCAATGCATTACATGAAGCATTAAAATTTGTTTCGCAGAGTTTCCACAGATAAATTAACTGTATAGTGTAATTAATAAAAAAAAGCCTCCGCCAAACAACCGGGGGCTTTTTTATTAAAATATAAAAACAGATTATGTTATTTCATCACTATCATTTTCCGGGATATAACCCTCCTGCCTGTTTCGCCGGTTATATAAACAGTATAATAATATACTCCGCTTGCAATACCTTCAGCGTTAAAGTTAACAAAATAACTGCCGGGCTGTTTTTCTTCATTTACAAGTGTTGTTATTTCATTTCCCAGTACATCATACACTTTTAAAACAACATGTACATCGCCCTGGCTGTTAAGTGAATATCTGATTGTTGTTGCCGGGTTAAATGGATTTGGAAAATTCTGCTCAAGCGTAAAACCTGCGGGTGATGAAGGTTCTTCCGGATCAACATCTGTAAGCAACCCGGATATCATAGCCCCGCTGTTGGTTGCCGCCCAAAGCCTGTTATCATAATAATATATCTGGTTAAGGCTGGCAAACTGATGATCAAGTATATTCCAGGTATCTCCCATGTCATCTGTGTACCACACCCAGAAGTCAGTCATATTTGTCAGCCCTGCATATATCCTGTTTCCGTTTCGTGCAAATGATACAGTTCCAAGAGGGAGAGCTTTTATCCCCACAGAATCCCATGTTTCACCATGGTCATAACTCCTGAAAATTCCAAGCCGCGTACCTGCAAGTACAACATCATCAAAAACAATCAGCGCATTAGGAACAGGATAATCTTTCCCGTTATACGTAATTCTTTTATCCTTCCACTCTGAGGTGCCTTTGTCAAGAACATAAAAAAGACTATTTGCACCGGCTCCAATAATATATCGTTTACTTGTTTCGCAAATATCATGGACAGTCCATGATATATTGGAAGGCAGGTTATTGTTTAATGCTGCCCATTTGCTGTTATCAACCAGCCTTCTTAAATAAACGCCGCCTCCATCTGTCAGCATTATTAATGTATCGCCGGAAATATGAAAATCATAAGCATACATATTCCAGCCGGAAAGCCCTTCACTAAAGTTTGACCATGTCACTCCCATGTCCGTACTTTTATAAACACCTTCACCGTAAGAACCTGCGTATAATACATTATTGAACTCTGTTATAGCGGTAATTGTATACGGGGGCACTGTAAGAAAATTAGTTGCAGACCATGTCTGGCCTTTGTCGCGGCTTATAAAAAGTGAATCTCCTGTTCCTGCATAAACACTGCTGCTGTTAAAGTGAAAAGAACAAATGTAAGGATAGGTAATAGTTTCAACCGTGCGCCATTGTGCGTTAACCTGGCAAAATACTGCGCTTATTATAAAAACAAATACATGTTTCATAGAGTCCCTTTTATTATTAAACAAAGCTTTTTATAAGTATAATATACCGGCTGCCTGTTTTATTAACGGGCAAAAATAATTTCGTTTTATCAGATAGTCTTAACAGCAGGGAAATAAAATAAATGCATTTGCTGTTTACCGCTGGTATTCAGCAAATGCAAATCGCATTTTATATTGGATATAAATTGGAAAACTTAATTTAACTATATTTTTTATTATTTCCACATATATCTAAAATTTTGTGTGATTTTGCCCGCAGGCAAAAAATTTATTTCCCTTAATTATGTGCTTGCCAGTTATTCAAAAGCGGGTTAAGTTTGCCTTTAGGATATGTCAAAATAAAAGGTTTATGAAATTACCTGTTCTTGCTTATGGATTTCCGGAATTAAATAAGGAATGCAGTGCAATAAACAAAGATTACCCGGGATTAAAATCACTTATTTCTGATATGTGGAAAACACTATATGCGGCAAACGGCGCAGGCCTTGCTGCTCCCCAGGTAGGCAGATTTATTAAGTTGTTTATTGTTGATACTCTGCAGGCTTATGATAACAATGAATATAATGAACGGGACCAGCTTATAGGTGATACAGGAATAAAAGAAGTTTTTATAAATGCTGAAATAATGGAATTATCGGGCAAATCTATTGTAGCCGCTGAAGGCTGCCTGAGTATTCCTGATCTTCAGATTGATGTTGAACGGAATTATTCGGTTATATTAAAATATTATAACACTGATTTCCAGGAACGTCAGGTCTTATTCAGCGGGTATACTGCCCGGGCTGTTTTGCATGAATTTGACCATACAATGGGCAGGCTTATTACTGATTATACTGATAAAGAAAAAATAAAAAGCCAGCTGGATAATATTTCAGCCGGCAAAATAAAAGTAAGCTATAAAATGAAGTTCCCAAATAAATAAAGGGGTAGCGTAATGAAAGTAGCCACTGATTATCAGACAGTAGTTCCTTACCTTATTTTGGCAAATGCTAAAAGGTTTGTTGATTTTACCTGCAGGCTTTTCGATGCGGAAAATAGGCAGGTAGAATCATCAGACGACTGCACGCTGAAAGATGGTGAAATCAGGATAGGTGACTCTACTATTATGTATTGTGAAAGCACAGAATCGTACAAACCTCAAACTGCATGTTTGTATATTCATGTTGATAATGTTGACGATACATTCAAAAAAGCCATCCTTCTTGGTGCTAATTCATTGATGGAGCCTTCCAGCCAGAGTAAATGCCGTAATGCCGGATTCATTGATCCCTGCGGTAATACCTGGTGGGTTACTTCCATTCAATAGAATCATTTTTTTGCTGCTGCTGATTTTAAAGCGGCAGCTTTGCATTTTTCTTATCCGCATTTCCTGCTTTTTTATTTCTGCGGGCACGTATTTTTATAATTAATCCGGCTTTAACCGGCAGGGAAGATTTATTAATTATTCAGGAACACTAATGAAAAAATATTTTTACTTATTCTTTCTTCTCCCCTTTTTCTCTTTAAATGCCTAGGATGTTGAATCTGTTATTGATAAATATTTTAAAGCAATTAACCAGGATAAACTTCTCAAGGTTCAGTCTATTGTATCAAAAGGCAAAATAAAGCAGATGGGAGCAGAACTGTCTTTAACAATTTACCAGAAAAGGCCTGATATGGTAAGAGTTGAAAGCAGTTTTTCAGGCCAGAATTTTATTCAGACGTTTGACGGTAAAAAAGGATGGAATCTTAATCCTTTTACCGGCAGTACTGAACCCAAAGAAATGACAACCGAAGAAGCTGTTCAGGCTAAAGACCAGGCAGATATTGACGGTTTCCTTTATAATTATAAAGCAAAAGGTTCTGTTGTTACTCTCCTCCCTGATGAAGAGCTTGATGGCGTTAATGCCCATGTTATCAGCGTAATGAAAGCCGACAGCAGCGTTATTAAAAGTTATATAAATCCTGAAAACAATTTTATTGTTAAAACTGTAATGCAAATGAACGGCGCTGATATTGTATCTGAATTAAAGGACTATAAGGATTTTGACGGGATAATGATGCCTTCCCTTATCGAAACTAATGTTAACGGACAGGTAATGATGCAGATTACTTTTGATGAAGTAAAATTTGACCAGGATATACCTGATTCTTTATTTGGCAAACCAGAAGTTTCTCAACAATAAAATATAATTTTTAATGCTCTGCCGCAGACTTAATCTCTGCGGCAGAAATGCACCCGGTTCAAAATAAGTGGCAAACAATTATTTTAATCCTTCCCCTTAATAAAGATTATTATATAAAATATTCTCCAACAATAAACTCCTGACATCAGGCAGGCTGCTGTTTACGTGTTATAACCAGTTCCTTTTTAGCAAAGATAGTACGGCTTTAGCCGGGGGAAATTTGCGTTTTTGTACTGCATTAAATCTCAAAAACCTTTAGTTAAATAAAAATAGATTTTCCCCTCTCCTTGCGTTAAGGAGAGGATGGGAATGGTTCCGTCCTGAACAAATGAAAAAATCTTGCAGGCTGGTACGTTCACAATGGTTCACGTGTACCGTTGCAATCCATCTGGTAATATTCTGGTTTATTTAAACAATATTATCTACCCATATATCGCCCCGTCCGGGGTGAAGACAAATAACAAATGTATCCGAAAAATATTTTGTCTTCCAATCCGGAGGATTGGATATATTGGCAGTAAATAAAGCTTTCCAACAGACTAAAACACTCCGGCAGGATTGCGACATAAATAATTTGCGGCATTCCATTTACAAAATCATAATGCATTTGTCTGACGGTGTTTCCACATACGCTTGTCGTAGAGTAAGCCGCTGCTTTATATTGCATACTATCTCCACATAAAATCATCATAATCTTTTTCTCTGTCAGCCGTTTATCATATTATCTTATTCGTGCCTGTTTTTATTCCTATTTTAGCGCTGCTAAAAATATTGATTAAATAACAAACCAGAACAAATAATGGATACTAATTTTAACGAAGATACATTGCGGAAAATAGCTGCCCAGCTCCGCAGGCCTGATGGTGAAATGGGATTGGAAACTGCCGGAAGAATGAACACCGGCAATGTTGGAATGAACAGCATTACTTTAAGTAAATTAAATGTTAAGCCGGGATATAAAATACTGGAAATAGGAATGGCTAACGGTTATTTTGTAAAGGATATTATTGCTCTTTCAGACGGGATAAATTATACAGGATGCGATTATTCTGACTTAATGGTATCAGAGGCTGTTAAACTAAATAAAGAATTTATTGATAAAGGCATAGTGCGCTTTTTATGTTCATCTGCAGAGAAAATGCCTTTTAATGACAAAGAATTTGATAGTATATTTGCTGTTAATACCATTTACTTTTGGGATAATTTAAACATAGTAGCGGCTGAACTTTACCGCGTACTAAAACCGGGGGGACAGGCAGTAATTGGTTACCGCCCCCAAAGGCATATTGAAAAAGGGCCCTTTACAAAATATGGCTTTAATGCTTTCTCTGATGAATATATAAAGAATGTATTTGAAGCTAATAATTTTAAAATAATCAGCCAGGATGAAACTCCTGATGAAGCTGTTGACGGCGGTCGTAAATTTCTAACATCTGTTACTGTACTTGTTGCAGAAAGGTAATTATGCTGCATTTCAAATCTAAAATCCTTTTACTGCCCGGGCTTGGCAATTCCGGGCAGCAGCACTGGCAGTCTTACTGGGAAAAACAATTTCCTGAATTTGTAAGAGTTCAGCAGCGGGACTGGGAAAACCCTGTCTGCGATGAATGGATTTCAGTTATTGATGAAAAGGTTAATGAATACAGCCATAACGAAGTTATACTTGCTGCACACAGTCTTGCATGTTCCACCGTTGTCCATTGGGCAAAAAAGTATAAGCGAATAATTAAAGGCGCTTTGCTTGTGGGCCCAAGTGATACAGAAGCCTCAACATATCCCCCGGGTACAACCGGGTTTGTACCGGTACCATTAATAAAACTTCCGTTTAAAACAATTGTTATTGCCAGCTCGGATGATTATTATGTCTCTATTGAAAGAGCCCGCTTTTTTGCGCAGTGCTGGGGCAGTGACCTTATAAATATTGGCAGCGCCGGGCATATAAATGTAGCCGCCGGATTTGGCCCCTGGCCGGATGGATTGATCTACCTGAAACAGCTTGACATGCTATAAAATTTAGCCATGTCCATGCCCGCCACGTGGCCATGCCCATAATGAACCACTTCATTACGGAAGACAACAGTGTACTTGTTGAGATCTGCCATTGGTAACTTCAGTCAGGAAGTGGTTCCTGACTGGCAATGGTCGTGTGTACGTTTGCCATAATCCCATGCCCGTAATGAACCATTTCATTACGGAAGATAGCAGTGCACATGTTGAGATCTGCCATTGGTAACTTCAGACAGGAAATGATTCCAGACTGGTATTGAGAGCGGGCACACTCATAAAATAAATCAAATCATTTCAATTCCGGCATAATCAGTATCAACTTCAATAACAGAATGATTCCCTTTGATATAATTTATTGCACTGCAATATTTGTAATCTGTACTTCTATCAACAAGGCCTGCTTTTACGGGGTTATTATGTATATATTTTAACTTAGTAAAGAACATTTTTTCATTCCTTATTCCCTCATCGTGAAATCTGTACATCCAAAACTTTCTTTTATGATTTGTAAATCCTTTGGCTGCTTCAATAAAAGGATATATTTTATGTCTCGTCTGAAGGTATTCCATTATATCCCACGCGGAGTATTTTTTTATGTCTCTCATTATGTCCGAAATTGTGCCATACTTTTTATTTATTATTACTATCCAGTGAAAATGAGAAGGCATAATTACATATCCAAGAATGGTAAAGTGATATATTTCTCGGTAATGTTTAATATTATCAATTAAAATGTCACATGCCTTTGGATCACTAAATACATTTAAAAAGTTTATTACTGTAGTGGTTACAAAAAAGATAGGATTATCTGTAAAACTGTTTCTATGCCTTAAACTCATATTACAAAGTTCCCCCAGACATTATTGTCAATTATGTTACAAATATAATCTAATTTACAAAATTTAATCAATATTAAATCTCTACCATCATGCCCGTAATGAACCACTTCATTACGGAAGATAACACTGCATGTGCAGCGTTATGCTGTTCATATAGTAAGAGTATGTGTCGATGTATTGTCATGGTAACTTCAGTCAGGAAATGGTTCCTGACTGGCAATGGCGGTGGGTACCTTCCCACTTCAGGCACTCATGCCCGCTATACTCCATGCCCGTAATGAACCATTTCATTACGGAAGACAACAGTGCACATGCAGTGTTATGCTGTTAGGGTAAAAGTGTATATTGATGCATTGTCATGGTAACTTCAGTCGGGAAGTGATACCAGACTGGCAATGGTCGTGTGTACGTTCCCACTTCAGGCAATCATGCCTGCTATACTCCATGCCCATAATGGACCACTTCATTACGGAAGATAGCATTGCAAATGTTGGGTTATGTTACTGGTGTACACAGTAAGAAAGTATATTGGGGCATTCCATAGCAGGTTTACCCCAAAATATTTATTTCTCTGCCTTTTCCACATCAGCAGCGTTATGTTTGGTAAGGTCAGTATCTAAAAAATCACCATCGCCGGGAATTGATATTGTAAAACTGTTTTGAACTGCATACTCACAACTCACATCATCTGTCGTAAAGTCAAGTACATGGCCGCCTGCGGTTCTGTCATCTGAAATAAAGTGCAGATGATACCCTGGTACATTTACTCCATCAACGTATGACGGAAACCTGAATCCAAGTATAGTTCCCTTAATGTTTTTATATTCAAATGTTGGCTGGTTTTTAGTTACTTCCACAAGCTTTTTGTACGGCTTTTGCTGTGCCGGCACGCTGCGGGTTTTTACATAACTGAATGTGCCGCTTATTTTAAAAGCATATAACTGGTTAAGACTTTTAATATCAGTATCAAGACTGCTGGTAAGTGTTTTGAATGTTTGCTTTGCAGGAACGGCTTTTTTTACATCACTCTTAAAATATGTAACCGCGGCAAAAGGAGTATGTGCTTCCGGTGGTATGCGGTTAACTTTACCTTTACTGGTAACCTGGAAAAACTCACCGTCAAGAATTACAACTTCACCGTCAAGAGTATTTAAGGTGCCAAGCCCAAAGTCTCCCTTTTTTTGAAGCTGCTCAATAGAAAGAGTGCCGTCATAATTTCCCTGCATTAAAGCAGAAATTACAGAATACTGAAATACACAATTCTTTTCCTGCGCATAAGAGACAGAAAAGAAAAATATAGACAGAGCGATAAATGATATTTTTGTAAACCGGCTTTTCATACTGCCCCTAAAGATTAAATGTTATAAAAGGAATATAATAAATTTCTTTTAAGAAAAGGGGAGGTTAAGTTAAACCGGGCTTATCCTGGGATTGTAATGAACCATTTCATTACGGAAGATGGCAGTGCACATGCGGCGTTATGCCGTTAGGGTAAGAGTATGTATCGATGTATTGTCATGGCAGCTTCAGTCAGGAAGTGGTTCCTGGCTGGCAATGGAAGCACTTCTCATCTGCTAAATAAAAAAGCCGGGGTTGAGGCCCCGGCCATATTGCTTAATCATGCAGAATATAAAACAAAGTATTAAAATTTATTTCCCTTTTTTATGAAACTCATTAAGTGAAGGGATATCAAACTTATCACCAAGTTTGCCGAGAGTCTCAAGGTCAATGCTGCCAACTATATTTACAAATATCGCCTGCCCCTTATCCGCAATACCGGCAACAACAAGTCCTGTTATTTTTTTGTTCCTGTCTGTTTTTAACGAGACGTTCATGTTTTCCCCTTTTTGCTTTATCTTTATAATATTTTCCCAGTTGTTACTGCTTAATGAGTTCTGTACAGACTCCAGCTTCTTTATAATAAGATTCCTGTTTTTATTGGTAACCGGGAATGTATTGACCTTAATCAGTTTTAACCCGTTAAGCATTTCTGCGAGCTGCTTATCTTTCTCTTCGCTCATCTTTGCTACCATTTTTATCAGGTGTTCCTGTATATTAACTTCAGTCCCTTCATCTGATTTGCTAATGGAGCTTAAATTGCCAAAGTCAAAATAGCCCGGTTCATTTTTTATAGGGTCATCCTGCGCGCAAAGCATAACTGAAAAAAATACTACTGCTGCAAATACATATTTAAGAATTCTCATCGTTCTTCACTCCTTTTGGAAACAACTGGTTAATAACTTCAATACCCTGTTTAATTGGTTTTCCGACATTTTCAGGCAGTATATCTTCGCCTATCTTTTTAGATGTTTTGTTTAATACCCTGCTGACAATTGCCAGCGATTCCTTAACTTCTTTTTCAGCCTGTGCAACATCCTGCTTTGAGTACTCCTGCTGCACAGCCTGTTTTGGAACCGGCTTAATGCCCGTCTGTGTAGTAACAACAGTAAAAAAAACAGCAGCAAGAATAATTATTGATAATACTGTAACAAGCGCCGGCCTGCTGAATACTGATGCCAATGCTGGGGATTTTTCAAATCCGGGGCTGTCATTCAGCCGTTTGAATGTATCATCAATTATATTTTCAGGACATTCATCAATATTAAGGTTGTGTACAGATGCTGCTGTTTTTCTGTACTCATCAAATAATGCTTTGCACTCAGGATCTTTCCTGGCAAGCAGCCAGACGGATACTCTGTCTTTAAGACTGCAGTCCCTGTAAGCCGCAGAAATAATTTTTATTTTTAGTTCTTCATTCATATAACAATTCTCTCTCTTTAAACTCTTTCAACTCTTCCTGCAGTTTAAGCCTTGCGCGCATAAGGTAAACTTTTACACTGTTCAGCGGTATATCAAGCGCTTCAGCAATTTCAACATATTTATAACCTTCAATTTCATATAACACAAATACGCTTTTCAGGTTCTCCGGCAGATGTGATATTGCTTCCTTTATTCTTGCACTCATAAAATTCCTGTGTGTTACATTCAGGGGATTCTCTTCCGGGGCGCTTCCCGGGTAACTTTCCTCAAATATCTCATCAATTACATACTCCCGCGACAGGCTTATATTCCTTCTCTTTATATAATCCAGGCATAAGTTATGCGTAATCTTCATGATATAAGCCGCCGCAGAGTTTATATTAAAATTGTCAATGTTGTTCCAAAGCCGGATTAATGCCTCCTGGGTTACATCATCAGCATCCATCCGATTCCGCAGCATGTAAACAGCATAACTGTAAATACGGTTTTTATACTGTTTAACCAGCAGTTTATATTTTACTTGTTTTATCATACCTGCATAATAAAGACATTAGCACTTTTAATAATGTTACAATACCATAAAAAGATTTTTTAAATTATTTATAACCCTCAATAATAAAAAGCAATATGGGTTAGACGGCAAATCTCCCGTGTGTGGTTCTGGCTTTGTTTGGAAGCACAGGATAAGTGACTACAAGCTTATTTAATACCATAAATCCCAAAATATTAACTTCTGTAATCTTTTAGTCCCGTATTTTATTCAAAAATGTGGATAACCCTGTTGATAAGTTGATTATTATGGTTAAAGATAAACATACAAGCAGTGTGATGAATGTCACGCATATTTTAAAACAATTGCTTTTCCCTCAACCAACATCTATTTTGACTCAACTTAATCAATTAACCCCCAAACTAACCAGAGGAACTGAGATGTCTGATCATTCATCAGTTAAAGCTATTGGTTTGCGCCCTGTTTCAGCAGACAATATTGATTCTGTGCTTATCGAAAAAAGAATTTTCAATCCATCCCGCGAATTCAGTCAGAAAGCTTATATAAAATCATTTGAACAATATAAGCGGGTTTATAAGGAATCTATAACAAGTCCAGAAAAATTCTGGGGAAAGGTTGCCGGTGAACTTCACTGGTTTAAACCATGGAGCAAAATAAAATCATGGAAAGCTCCCGATGCCAGATGGTTTTATGGGGGTAAAACCAACATGGCTTATAACTGCCTTGACAGGCACCTGCAGAGCTGGCGCAGAAACAAAGCTGCAATAATATGGGAGGGGGAGCCGGGGGAAACCCGCATCCTTACATACCAGGTGCTGCAGCGTGAAGTATCAAAGTTTGCTAATGTGCTTAAACTTATTGGTATTAAAAAGGGAGATAGGGTTGCAGTTTACATGGGTATGGTGCCTGAACTTGCTGTTGCTATACTTGCCTGCACAAGGATTGGCGCAGTACATACTGTTGTTTTTGGCGGCTTCAGTTCAGAAGCGCTGAAGGACAGGATAAATGATGCTCAGGCAAAGCTTGTAATTACTTGTGACGCTGCAATAAGAAGAGGCAGCAATATAATGCTTAAACCCAATGTTGACAGGGCAATTGAGGAATGCCCTACAATAGAAAACGTAATTGTGTACAAACGACTTCCTGAAAGCAATGTACACATGATGCCCGGGCGTGACCACTGGTGGCATGAGATTATGCAGCATGTAAGTGACATCTGTCCCCCCGCAGAACTGGATGCAGAACATCCCATATACATCCTGTATACCAGCGGAACTACCGGCAAACCAAAAGGAATTATGCATACAACCGGCGGATATATGGTACAGACGTACCTTACCTTCAAATGGGTGTTCGATATAAAAGATGAAGACATATACTGGTGTACGGCTGATATTGGCTGGGTTACAGGGCATTCCTATGTTATTTACGGACCGCTGCTTAACGGCGCTACCACTGTTATGTATGAAGGAGCTCCAAATCATCCTGAGCCTGACAGGTTCTGGGAGATAATTGATAAGTACAAAGTAAATATATTTTATACTGCTCCAACTGCTATCAGGGCGTTTGTACGGTGGGGTGAACAGTGGGTGTTAAAGCATGACCTTACATCTTTAAGACTGCTTGGGACTGTTGGTGAACCTATAAACCCTGAAGCATGGATGTGGTATCACCGCATAATAGGGAAGAGCAGGTGTCCCATTGTTGATACATGGTGGCAGACTGAAACCGGCGCTATTATGATTTCCCCTCTGCCCGGTGCAACACCCACAAAGCCCGGCTCGTGTACATTCCCGCTTCCCGGTGTTATCCCGGAAGTTGTTGATAAATATGGCAAGCCTGTCCCTCTTGGCAGCGGGGGTTTCCTTATAATAAAAGATACATGGCCATCAATGTTAAGGACAGTTTACGGCGACAGGCAGCGTTTTAAAAAACAATACTTCAGCAATTACAAAGGATTTTACTTTACCGGTGATGGTGCCCGGAGAGACAAAGATGGTTATTTCTGGGTTATGGGCAGAGTGGATGATGTTATAAACGTATCCGGGCACCGTCTTGGTACTGCAGAAATTGAAAGTGCGCTTGTAAGCCACCAGGATGTTGCAGAGTCTGCTGTTGTAGCGCGCCCTGATGATATTAAAGGAAGTGCTATAGTTGCATTTGTAACACTTGAATCAGGCAAGAATGCAACTGTGGAACTTAAAGAAGATTTAAGAAATCATGTTGCAGTAGAAATAGGCGCTATTGCAAAACCTGATGAAATAAGGTTTACCGAGGCGCTTCCCAAAACACGCAGCGGAAAAATTATGAGAAGGCTTCTGCGTGAGATAGCCACAAGCGGCAGAGTAAGCGGTGATACAACCACACTTGAAGATTTTTCAGTCCTTGAAAAATTAAGGGATGAAGATTAGGATTGAAAAAAGCATATAAACCCATGGAGTAATATCCATGGGTCATTTATTATATTTTACAATTCATGAAAATATTCCAACCCTGATATTACAGTATCTCCCTGATATGAAATAACCAGGAAATAAAAATATCCTTGTTTTTATTTCTCCGAGTTTGTTAAGTTTAAAATATAATAATGGGGACACATATCACATAAATTCAACGTAGTAAACAAATCTTAATTAACACACGACCTTAACGGGGGCCGTTCTAATTATTTTATTTATCACATGGAGAAAAAATGAGAACGGGTTACATAACATTACTGCTTCTATTATTTACAATAAATTTATCGGCTCAGTCAAATTCTTTGTTTGATTTGTACACCATTCCCACATATTCATCAAACAACCTGAGGTTTTATGGACAGGACTTTATTAATTATTTAAAGCAAAATAATCTTCAAACCGGTTATAGTGATAGTCATATCCGGGTAGATTTGGGTATGGATGGAAACTATATAAAACAGTCACCGGGTATAGTTTCAAAAATAACCGGCAGCTATAAATATTATTATAATTATGAGAATTATATCACTAACTACAAATTGGAAAAAGATACAAATATATCAGAAAGCTCATATGGAATTTTGGTTTTGAATTCTTCTAACAGTTGGTATCTAAATAATGATAAGGGCTTTTTCATTTTTGCCGATCCCGGTATATCCTTCAGCTATGATTTCAGGTATGAAAAGAGCATAAACAACTATGCTGTTGGTACAGGTGCAGGTTATGGAAGAGTTGTTGGAGTCAGGAATATAGTGCAGGCTTATATAATAGCTGATGAACTTGGTATTTCTATTAATGATGACGAACTTAATAAAATTGCTCACATAATTGATATGGATAATGATGGCTATTATTATAGTAATTACAGGGATAGCAGCGGCATAAAATTCTATCAGGATATTGCAGAAATTACCGGAACACCCGGGCAAACAATGAAGATTTACCAGATCCTTAGTTCGGGGCTTTATAAAACAACTGAAAGATATAAAGGATGGGAAATAAGATTTGGCCCCAGGTTTTATTACGAAAACAAGTTAGCCCGGTCACTGTTAAGTTCAGATGATTATTCACTTCCGGTAGATTTAGTGGTTTCAGCCAGGTATGCACTGCCTGTCGATTTCAGAACTCAATTTACTGCCTCTGTGAGTTATAGCCTTAACCTTGACAATAACGAACTAAGAGCACCCGAAATATCTGCTTCTGTTGAATTATCATTTCTTCATTCTTATCATTGGAGAACTGTATTATCAGCAAACTATTCTCATATTCCGGAAGTCGAAGACCAATGGAATGGCTTTTATGGAACCGGTGATCGCAGCAGTGTAAACCTTAATGCAAATTCAGAGTTTGTATTACTAAATGCTCTCTCATTATATATTAGGTTAAGTTACGTTAAAAGAGATTATATGCATTATGATACAGATCCTTTCATACATGTTAGTCAGAATGTGGAAACCACAGAGTTTCACCTTGGATTAAATTTTTACATTCTTTAAATGCTAAGGGAGCCTGTAGTTTGTACGGGAAACTACAGGTTCCTTATTAAAATGCAGCTTTCTGCAATTTAATAAAATTAGTATGAAAAACCGTTCGTTTTTATACATTTTATATGGTTTTGCGAATCTTTGAAATTAAGATTTATCTTTTCTTTAAAAACATTTTTATTTAAGTTTAGTGAACTATTATGACAATTAACTTATTAAATACCGTTGCAGTTCACCACCATCATCATCTACTTCAGGAGAATTGTGCCGGTTAGTGATTAAAATTTGTTGATTTTTACACCCCGGCACTACCGGGGTTTTTAGTTTTAAATAAATTGCTCCTTTGGAGTGATGCAGATGCAAGGGTAAAACTGCCTTGTGTGAATGAAAGCAGCGGTACCTGTAAAAATATTGGTGTCTTATTTATCATATATTATAAAGAAAACTTATGAACGGAAACTTAAAGCTTGCCCTTCAGAAAAAGGGAAGGTTAACTGATAAATCACTTGAGCTGCTTAAACTTTGCGGGCTTGATATTGAAAGCGGTTCTGAAAGGCTTGTTGTTACAGCAAGGAATTTCCCGCTGGAAGTGTATTTCTTAAGGGATGATGATATTCCTGAATATGTTAAAGATGGTGTTGCTGATGTGGGTATTGTGGGCGAAAATGTGGTTTTTGAAAAGCAGTTTACTAATTATACTCTTCAAAAACTTGGTTTCGGCAGGTGCAGTCTTCTTATTGCTTATCCTGACCAGCCCGGGAAGGAAATAAAAACTCCTGAAGACCTGAACGGCAAAACTATCGCAACTTCCTATCCTGTAATTCTTAATGACTATCTCAAAAAACATAACCTTACGGCTAACCTTATTGAACTGAGCGGCTCTGTTGAAATTGCCCCTGCTCTTGGTGTTGCCGACTTAATCTGTGATATTGTTTCTACCGGCAATACTCTTATGATGAATAAGCTTAAAAAGTCTTTTAAGATATATGACTCGGAAGCTGTGCTTATTTCTGCAAAGCCTTCCCTGGAAGATGCAGAAAAAAATAAACTGCTTGATGAGCTTTTACGCAGGATACGGTCTGTGCTTAAAGCGCGTACATCCAAATATTTAATGATGAATGCACCAAAGGAATCAATTGATAAAATTACTTCAATTATATCATCATTAAAAAGCCCTACTGTACTTCCGCTTGCTGATGATAAAATGGTTGCTATTCATGCTGTTATTCCTTCAGATAAGTTCTGGACTATGATAGAGGATTTAAAGGCAGCAGGCGCTTCAGGTATTCTGCTTCTGCCAATAGATAACATGATTATATAACTATATTATATAGATGAAAACATATATTTATAAAAATCTTTCTCCGGATGAACTTCAAAAACTGACTCAAAGGCCTGCAATAAACCTTGACGGCGTTTTTGATATAGTAAGGCCGGTTCTTTCTGATATTAAAGCAAACGGGCTTGAGGCCGCTCTTAAATATGCCCGGCAGTTTGATAACTTTTCAGGCGATGAATCAAATCTTAAGGTAAGCGAAAGTGAATTTGATGAAGCAGAAAAACAGCTTGATGAAAAAATTAAAACTGCAATTGAAACATCTGCGGCAAATATCACTAAGTTCCATAAAAAACAGGTAAATAAAGGTTATTCAATAGAAGTAATGAATGGAATAACCTGCTCACGGGAAGCAAGGGCTATTGAAAATGCCGGGTTATATATCCCCGGTGGTACTGCCGTGCTTCCTTCAACTATGCTTATGCTTGCAATACCTGCACGTATTGCGGGATGTAAAAGAATTGTTGCCTGCACTCCTGCCAAAGACGGCAAAATAAATCAGCCGTTGTTATATGCGGCAAGGGTATGCGGCGTTAAGGATATTTACAAAATAGGCGGCTCACAGGCTGTTGCCCTGATGGCTTTTGGCGGCAGCGGATTTGAACCTGTAAATAAAATATTCGGCCCGGGCAACCAGTATGTTACTGCCGCAAAGATGCTTGTAAGTATTGACCCGCAGGGTTGTGCTATAGATATGCCTGCCGGCCCCAGTGAAGTTCTTGTTATTGCTGATGAAACTGCCTCACCTGCTTTTATTGCTGCAGACCTGCTTTCGCAGGCTGAACATGGCGCTGATTCACAGGTTGTTTTTGTTACAACTTCAGCAGAAACTGCTGATAAAGTTAAGTCTGAACTTGCAGTACAGCTTAATAAGCTTCCGCGTAAAGAGTTTGCAGAAAAAGCGCTTGAGAAATCTTTTATACTTATAACCCCATCAATAGATGAGGCCATAGCATTCAGCAATGCTTATGCTCCTGAACATCTTATAATTAATTTCAGGAATGCAGCCGGTTATAAGGATAAAATAATAAATGCCGGTTCTGTTTTTATTGGGGAATATTCACCTGAAAGCGCCGGAGATTATTCGTCAGGTACAAACCATTCACTGCCTACCTCAGGGTATGCAAAATCATTCAGCGGAGTATCTGTTGACAGTTTTATTAAATCAGTAACTTTCCAGGAGCTTACAAAAGAAGGGCTGAAAAGTATTTCGCAATCAGTACAGACTCTTGCTGAAGCAGAAGGGCTTGAAGCTCACAGGAATGCAGTTAAAATAAGAGTAAGTGATTAAATTACGGAATTTCATTAAATGGATATAAAAGCGTTAATTCGTCCGAATATACTAAACTTAAAACCATATACATCTGCAAGGGATTTATACAGCAGCGGTACTGTACTGCTTGATGCCAATGAAAACAGTTACGGCTCAACCCATCCTGAGATTGAAGGTGTTACATTAAACCGTTACCCGGACCCGCACCAGGCTGAGCTTAGAAGGGTAACAGGAACATATTACTCAATCTCTGAAAAGAATCTTTTCTTTGGCGTTGGTTCTGACGAAGTAATTGACCTGCTTATAAGAATATTCTGCCGCCCGGGAATTGATAAAATTATGATTCCCGAGCCCACTTATGGTATGTATAAAGTATGTGCAGATATAAACAGTGTTGATACTGTTGATATACTGCTTAATGATGATTTTCAGCCTGACCTTAATTCAATAGCCGCTGCTTATGATGAAAAGGTTAAAATGATATTCCTGTGCTCACCAAATAATCCCACAGGCAACCTTCTTAATAAAGAAGATATTATCACATTGTGCAAAACATACAATTCTATAATTGTTGTGGATGAAGCATACATTGATTTCAGTTATGACGGTACTGTTGCAAATGAGATTAAAAATTATCCAAACCTTGTAGTGATAAGAACTTTTTCAAAAGCATGGGGCCTTGCAGGAATAAGGCTTGGTTATGCAATTGCAGATGAAGTAATAACAGATTATTTATTTAAAATTAAAGCTCCTTACAATATTAATTCACTCACCCGGTTTTCACTTGAAACAGCGGTTAAAAATGCCCCTGTTAAAGACCAGTATGTAACCAAACTGGTTAAGGAAAGAGAAAGACTAAAAAATCTTCTTGAAAGTCTCGCCGGAGTTGTAAAAGTTTACAATTCAGATGCTAATTTTCTTTTGTTCAAATGTGAAAATCCAATAGATGTACAAAAAAGACTGGCTGAAAAAGGAATTATTATACGTGACAGGAGTTCACAACCCAAACTTGAAGGATGTCTTAGGGTATCAATAGGTACAGAAGAAGAAAATGACATCCTTTGGGAAGAAATCAGGAAAATATTATAATATGAATACAGTAATAGTAGACAAAGCATTTTTTGATATTGATAACCCGCTTGCGGCGGGTTTAATTACCGGGCTGAAGAAGCTTATCCGAAAAAACTTCCTGGTTGAATCCGAAGGCTATGATTCAATACAGGATAAAACTTTAGCCCGAATCCTTACCCTTGAAGGCATTTCAATCAATCCTCCGGCACAAACACACACAGGCAAAACATTTTTAATAACAACACAAAAAAGCGAGGGCTTTAACACAATTCAGGTTCCTTCTGATGAAATAAACACATTTGAAGATGCCGTTTCTGCTGTTATTAGAAAGCTCAGGTATTCCCTGCAGCACAGGAAAACAAAAGAGACAGATATTAAGATAGAGGTATCGCTCGATGGCCCGGGAAAGTCTTCAATTAACACCGGAATAGGCTTTTTTGACCACATGCTGGAACAGATTTCACGCCATGGCAATATAAGCCTTATGATAGATGTAAAAGGCGACCTTCACGTTGATGAACACCACACAGTGGAAGATGTTGGTATAACTCTTGGGCAGGCAATTTCTGAAGCTCTTGGCGATAAAGCCGGAATAAAACGCTATGGCTTTTCGCTTCCAATGGATGATTCTATTGCTCATTGTGCCCTTGACCTTGGCGGAAGGGCTTATTTAAATTTTAAATGTAAATTTGAGAGAGAAAAGGTTGGCGAATTTCCAACCGAGCTGACTGAAGAATTTTTCAGGGGCATTGCTTCAGGACTGAAAGCTAATGTCTATATAAGGTCAAAAGCAAAAAATGATCATCACAAAATTGAATCAATTTTTAAGGCTTTTGCAAAGTCATTAAACGAGGCATGCAGAATGGACGAAAGAACAGAAGGCAGCCTCCCTTCAACAAAAGGAATGTTATGATAGCGCTTATTGATTACGGTGCCGGTAATGTGGCATCCGTTGCCAATGCACTTACTGAGTTAAAGCAGGAATATAAAATAACCAACAGTGAGCAGGTAATCTGCAAATCTGATAAAGTAATATTTCCCGGAGTTGGTGAAGCATCATTTGCAGTTAAACAGCTTCACCTGCTTAACCTTTTTACCATGCTGAGGATAGTAAAAAAGCCTTTCCTTGGCATCTGTCTTGGTATGCAGCTAATGGCTGAATCTTCGGCAGAGGGAAACGTTACCTGCCTGGGAATATTTCCGGGCAAGTCAGTTTTGTTTAACACTGCAATAACAAAAGTTCCGCACATGGGCTGGAATGAAATTAACCATGTTAAGGAAAGCAGGTTATTTAAAGGAATTAAGGAAGGCGAAAAGTTTTATTTTGCCAATTCATATTATGTGCCTGTAAATGAATGTACTATTACTACAACTGAAAATGATTCTCAAAAAGGCCCCGGTGCAGGAGGAGAAATATTTTCTTCTGCTATGGAAAAGAATAACTTCTTCGGCGTTCAGTTTCATCCTGAAAAATCAGGCGATGCCGGGCTTCAATTACTTAAAAATTTTACGGAATTATGATAGCTATACCAGCAATTGATATATATGAGGACAGGATTGTACGCCTTGAAAAAGGCGCATTCGATCATGTTACTTATTATAAAACCTCACCGCTGGACCAGGCTAAACTTTATGAATCTTACGGCTTTAAGCTTATTCATATTGTTGATCTGCTTGGATCCAAGACAGGTAAGTTTACAGTATTTGATACTGTTAAAAAAATAAAAGAACAAACCAGCCTTAAAATAGAATTTGGCGGCGGAATAAGAGATACCAAAAAGATTACTGAGCTTTTTAATGCAGGTATTGATTATGCTGTTATTGGCTCAATATCAGTAAAAAACAAGGAAGAGTTTGAACTGATGGTTGAAAAGTTCACACCTGAAAAAATTGTTATCTCTGCTGATGTGGAAGATGAAAAAATTCTTGTGCAGGGATGGACTGAAAAAACATCTGTGCTTCTTTCTGACCATATACGGTATTGCAGCGCACTTGGAATAAACCGCTACCTGTGTACCGATATTTCAAAAGATGGTATGCTTTCAGGTACAAATAACGAACTTTACAAAAAAATTATGGATGAATTCCCCTCAATAAATCTTATCGCTTCAGGAGGGGTTAAAGATATAAATGATATTAAAGAACTGAGCCGGATGAATATATACGGTGCCGTTGTAGGAAAAGCAATTTACGAAAACAAAATTGATTTAAAGGAGCTTTCTCAATTTGCTGTGTAAACGTATAATACCGTGCCTTGATGTTAAAGAAGGCAGAGTAGTAAAAGGGACAAACTTTGTTAACCTTATGGATGCCGGCTCTCCTGTAGAACTTGCTGAAAGGTATTCCAAAGAAGGAGCGGATGAGCTGGTTTTTCTTGATATTACTGCATCGGCAGAAAAAAGAAAAACACTTATTGAAATTGTAAGAGATGTTGCCCGTGCTATCAGGATTCCGTTTACTGTAGGCGGCGGCATATCAGAGCTTAAAGATATTGAAGCCCTTCTTAAAGCAGGCGCCGATAAAGTATCTTTAAATACATCTATAGTTAAAGACCCTGAACTTATTACCCGCGCTTCAAAACAGTTTGGCAGCCAGGCTGTTGTTGCCGCAATTGATATTAAAAATGTTAACGGGCAGCACAAAATATTTATAAAAGGCGGGCGTGAAGAAACTCCGCTTTACGGCATTGAATGGTGCAAACGTACTGTTGAACTTGGAGCAGGAGAAATTCTGCTTACTTCAATGGACCGCGACGGCACAAAAGAAGGGTACGACATTGAGTTTCTTAAAGAGCTGTCAGAAGGTGTTACCGTACCTGTAATTGCCTCCGGTGGTGCAGGCAAAAAAGAAGATTTTCTTACTGCATTCAGAGATGCGCGCGTTGATGCGTGCCTTGCTGCAAGCCTTTTCCATTATAATATTCTTCCAATAAAAGAACTGAAAGAATACCTTGCTGAAAATGGTGTACGTGTACGGTTATAAGAGTTTGTATATAATTCTTATACTTATATAATATAGAGTAGTTTAATTCCGATAGGATGATAATAGATTGTGATTATTGCCAATAATCCCTTTTCACCCTTAGGGGAAAAGGGATACAGGGATATGAGGTCGAAAAAATGGCAGAGCAGTAATAATAACATAGTAACCTGCTCCGGTAATATTTACGGAGATATCTATAGTGTTTATCTCCACGGCGACCTCAACCCAAAGCCTTCTCCTTATAAAGGCGTAGGGCTTATTGGAGACAAAAAAGATATTGTCATGCTGCCAGGTTATTATAAAATATAATGTGACAGAACATGAAGGTTTTAAATAGTTTTGGTTTTAAGAAAGAATTCTATCTCATAGTAAAATAATTATTATGATAAGATGATAATAAATTGTTTTTATTGCTGATAATCCCTCTTCCCTCTTAATAAGGGGAAGAGGGATACAGGGTGATGAGGTCGATAAATGGCAGAGCAGTAATAATAACATAGTAACCTGCTCCGGTAATATTTACGGAGATATCTATAGTGTTTATCTCCGCGGCGACCTCAACCCAAAGCCTTCTCCTTATAAAGGCGAAAGGCTTATTGGAGACAAACATTATTTCATAATGCTGTCCGGTCATTCAAAATTCACCCCGGAGGGATGAAATACAGGCAGCATAAAAGAATCCGCTTTCCCCACTCCAAAAACCTTCAGGGTTTTCATGTGGAGGAAACAGAAAAGATTTTTGAAAAAATGAATAAAGAAACCTTGAAGGTTTTATAATAGTAAAACAAAAACCAATATAAAGGTTTGCTGATTTTTTAAAACAATGTTATTTTAGTTTAACTTCAAACAATTTTTAATAAATAATATGCTGTGCCTGCTGCAGGTATGCATAACAGTGAAGGGTATATATGAAACAAGAAGATTTTGCCAGCCTTGATTTTTCAAAGTCAAACGGACTTATTCCGGCAGTTGTAATTGATGCAAAAAATAACCAGGTACTTATGCTTGGCTTTATGAATTATATGTCGCTTAACAGGACCCTTGAAACAGGGCTTGTTACCTTTTTTAGCCGGACAAGGCAGGCGCTGTGGACAAAAGGCGAAACTTCAGGCAACTACCTGCATGTTGTAGATATTATGTCTGACTGTGATAATGATTCACTTATAATTAAGGCAAAACCTGACGGCAATACCTGCCATACAGGTTCTTATTCATGCTTTAAAGGAATTGAAAATATTCCTGAGAGCAACTTCCTTAATGAACTGTTTGGAATAATTAAAGACAGGCAGAAGAATCTTCCTGAAAATTCATACACAACAAAGTTATTTAAATCAGGCCCTGACAGAATTATTCAGAAAGTTGGCGAAGAAGCAGTTGAAACTGTGATTGCCGCTAAAAACCGCAGTAAAAGAGAAGTGCTTGATGAAGCCTCTGACCTTGTATACCACCTTTTTGTAATGCTTGCTGAACAGGATATAGAATTTAATGAACTTGCTGAAAATTTAAGAGGCAGGCATACAGCAGCTTCAAAAGAATAATAAGCCAATAATAAAATTATAATTAAAATACCCGCAGAGGTTTCCGCTGCGGGTATCCTTTTATAAATTCTTCAGGAAGCTTTTTTGTTTGTCCTGATTTTAAAAATACTGTAAGCCGGGCAAACGCCGGTTAAACCTGTAATTAACATAACCGCCGCAACAATTCCCAGAACTACTGCAGCAGTACCGGCAATAACGCCTGCCAAAACCAAAATTGCTATAATTATTCCGAGAGATACTCTGATTGCCTTGTCAGCAGAACCAACATTTTTCATCATTTTAATTCTCCTCACTTTTGTTTGGTTAGATTCTCTGCAAAAGAATTGGATTCATTTGTGTGATGAAAACACTAAATAAAGCCTCTGAAACCAATAATCTCAGAGGCTTTTATATTACTTTGTAAGCATCATTTTTATAGTTTTAATATATGGCGCCTGAGTATTGGAACTTATTGTAATACGGGCAAAATAAAGTCCGCTTGCCAGGTTTAAGGCATTAAAGCTTGTTGTATAATAACCTGTTTCTTTTATGTCATCTACAAGCGTTGCTACTTCACTTCCAAGTATATCATATACCTTTATATTAACTTTGCCTGCATTAACTAATGAATAAGCAATTGTAGTAGTTGGGTTAAACGGATTTGGGTAGTTTTGATAAAGGATTGTCGTATGTGGCATTGAGGGCTCTGTTTCCCTGACAGAAACTATTTCACCATATTCCTTCCCATTTATAATTGCCCCTGTTAGCTGTGCATATTCACCATCCAGGTATCTTCTTGCAAACAGTCCAATACCTTTTACTAGGTAATCAATTGGCCCAAAAACAAAATCACTTATAGCAGGTTCATAGTAGCCAAATTCAAAAGTCATTACATCTCTCAGTTCCCCCAAAATGAAGGCAGGATGAATACCGCTGAATCTTACTACGGGCGAGTAAAGAAATCCATTCCAGTCCATGCAGTTACACCATACAGATTCTGTTGTATCGCCAAGATGATAAACGCTTAATTCTCTTTCTGCTGTGCCGCCGCATGTATCAGGTGCCCATGGGGCATAGAACTGAATTTGATATAAACTGTCAATTCTTTCATAACCACTTCCTCGAAGATGTCCCTCCAATACAGAATATTTAACTTTATTATCTAGGATTGTATCTTTTTTAATCGTTCGTGTATATACCAAATTGGATGAATTTTTATATTGCCAGGTATCACCAATATGTAAAGGCCAGAATTCAGCTAAACTTGAGTCCTGTTGGGCAATAATATTAACAGATAAAAACAACGTGATATAAAGTATATTTTTTATTATCATATAAAAATTCACTTTATTTATGCAAAAATAATGCTGGATCTATTAACTATAGATAAAAATAGTTTTTATAAAAGAGCCTATAAATGTTTTAAAGGAAATAATAAAAACTAAAAGAAAAAAGAAAAGTCCTGGTTCCCACTTAAACCCCCACAGCTTTATGAGATATTGTATATACTAACATAACTTAAACTTGTTTAGAGTCAAGCTAAATAATTTTACTGTTATACCCGGCTATTGTTGTGAAGTTATATAAAAAGGATATATATACAACTGCAGTATACATATTTACAATAGTATATTGCAGCAGATGCCTGCGTTTTTAGAATTAATCCACCCCCAAAAACATTTAACGTGTTAAACTTAAATCCTTCTTCTGAATCCCTCACCGACAACTTCATGAACATTGTTTATTATTACAAATGCGTCAGGGTCAACTGATTTAATATGGTCAGTAAGGGTGGTAAGCTCTTTAATAGTAACAACGGTAAAAACAACTTCGCGTTCAACATTCCTGTAAAGTCCGCGCGATTTTAACGCAGTGGCGCCGCGGCTCATTTCATTCATTATTTTATCTGCAATTTCCTGGTGCTTGTCAGATATAATATAAACCGCTCGTGCATAGTCGAAGCCGTCGATAATTGCATCAATAAGCCGGGCAGAAATAAACAACAGGAATAACGCATAAAGTGTAAGTGCAAAGGCAGGACGGTCAGGGGAAAGGTTCTTCATTTCAATAACAAACCCTGCAAGTGTAATAACAAAAAAGTCAGTCATCATAATAGCAGAGCCCGGTTTAATGCCGTATTTTTTGTGCATAATAGCGGCAACAATATCAGAACCGGCAGTTGAGCCTTTAAACTTAAAAATAATTCCAAGGCCTGCGCCAAGAAGAACCGCGCCCACAAGAACAAGGAAAAGAAAATCGTGCTGGTGCAGATCCCTTACGGTTTGGGTATCCTGCAGCCTCAGCCAGGCAAAACCGGGAAAGTCACCACGGAAAAGGTCAATAAATAACGAGCTTAAAGTAAAACCATAAAAAGTACGGGCGCCAAAAGTTTTGCCGAGTTCTTTAAGTCCCCATATAAATAAAGGAATATTAAGAATCCAGATGGTAGTACCAACCGGCAGTGTACCGTTTGAAACGTAATAAATAGCCATTGAAAGGCCGCTTACTCCGCCCGGCACAACGCGCGCATCAACAAGAAATACGCCTATTCCTGTTGCCATAAGTGCAGCGCCTATTGTTATTGCCATGTAATCAAAAATAACAGTTCTTTTAGAAAACTTTACAGTCATAATAAGCCCGGAATTATTTAACTGTTAAATATAATGAGTATTTCATCAGGAAAGAATTTATGAATTATCGGTGACAGCTATATGAATTATAAAGAAAATAAGGTTATATTTGTAAAAACTCAGCAAATGTTACGGTTTTATCTTCCGCTATTAAACTATTTAAATAAGTTTTCGATTTTATTATAATTAGCTAAACTGTAAGAGTCGGGGGAAATTTTTAAAATTTCGCTTTTACATACAATTTAAACTACGGAGAAAAATGAAAAAAATATTTCTACTGTTTGTTTTGCTTTCAACAGCATTATTTGCCCAGCAGAAACTATTACTTCAGCAGCAGGATATCATTAGTATAGATGATAAACTGAGCGATAAACTGCTTAGTGGTAAACTGGTAGAGGAATTAAGTGAAAAAACTTACGCTTTGCATAATAAGGCAGCATTGCAGAAAAGCAATATTGTTGTTGAAAATGCTGAGAAAATGACCGTTGCGGTATATTTTGAAAATTATCCGTCGGCTTCTGAATTAACCGAACTTGATAAATTGGGTATTAGATACCTGCCCGGAACCTGGACTCCTCCACTTGATAATCATCCTCTTGGATTTATGCTTGCAGAAATTCCGGTAGATAGTTTTATAACTGCTGTAAATCTGCCTTACGTTAAAAAAGTTGGTTATACAGGCAGTGTAAATATGGCAAATAATAATACTGCCGCTAAAAAGATAAGGGCTGACTCTGCCTGGGCCGATGGTTGGACCGGCAAAGGTGTAAAAGTAGCCATCCTGGATTCAGGCCTTGATACCGAACCTGCTAACAGTGATCTTCCTTCAACTATTGAAAAGAGAGATTATTCTGCTTATCCGGCCCGTGTTGATGATAACGTTGAAAATACAGTCTCATCTCACGGAACTCATGTAACCGGAAGCGTTCTTGGCAGAGGTGTTTTATCAGATGGCAATACCGGCAACAGCGGCGGCTCTTTTAAGGGACAGGCTCCTGAAGCCAGCCTGGTATTTTTAAAAATAGGGCAGGATGCTTCCAGTAACTCAAGCAGCGATGCAATGATAGCTGCAATGCATGCTGCAGTTGATACTTTTCATGCTGCTATTCTATCTATGAGTTATGGCAGCTGGTATGAACATCATGATGGTACTTCTGCAACTGAACAGACGGTTGATTGGGTTTACTCACAGGGTAAACCGTTCTTTCTTTCTGCCGGTAACGAAGGAGATGCAGCCCGCCATTATTCCGGTACTGTAGATGCTAACAGCTCAACAGATTTTATACAGGTTAATGTTTATGCAACTACCGCAAATTCAACAAGGCTTTATTTTAACCTTGTATGGGCTGATGGTTCTGAAAGAAAGAACTTATCGCTTCAGTATTATAATGCTGATAAGGTACTGCAGACTTCAACCGCTTATGCTGCTACACAAAGTTCGCGCGGAACTGAATCAAAATATTCATATATGAGTAAATACGTTCCTGCTTCTACAGCAACACAGGTTTTTTATGTTAAGGTTGTAAATCCATCCTCTACTGCTCAGAAGTTTCATATATATGAAGACTGGAATAATAATGTTGTGGTTTTTAATGAACCGGATGAAAATTATACAATAGGCCAGCCCGCCACTGCTGACCATGCTTTTGCAGTAGGCGCTTATGTTTCACGTATTTCCTGGAAAGCAAGTAATGGCAGTTCATATAATTTTGTACCGCAGCCAAAGATTGATAGAATTGCTTCTTTTTCAAGCCGCGGCCCAAGAATTGACGATGTTACAGAGCCTTCAATAACTGCTCCCGGTACTGCTATTATTTCAATGGCAGATCGCGATGTAGCTACAGATGCTGCTTTAATGATAGACAATGATGGTATTACCGGATCAGGAGATGCCAACTATGCTATTATGCAGGGTACAAGTATGGCAACCCCAATTACTGCCGGCGCCGCAGCACTTATCCTTCAGAAATATCCTTATGCTGTTCCTGAAGAAATTTATACTGCTATTAAAAGTGCAGCCCTGGTTGATAACTACACCACAACCAGTATCCCCAGTAATGCGTGGGGTTATGGCAAACTTAACATTTATAATGCATTAAACTATATGGGCAGCCTTCCGGTTGAACTTGTTGCGTTCAGTGGTTTTAGTGACAGGACGTGTGTTAAGTTAAACTGGGAAACAGCCAGTGAAACAAATAACTGCGGCTTTGAAATTGAAAGATCTTCAGGCTCTTCAAGCGGCCCATGGATAAAAACCGGTTTTATTTCAGGGCATGGAACTACATCTTCAACCAGCAGCTACAGCTATACTGATAATAACCTGTTTGCTGTCCCTGCAGTTTACTACAGGCTTAAACAGGTGGATTTTGATGGTTCTTATAAATACTCTAATACTATTGAAGTAACTATGCTTCCGTCCAAATATGCAATTGAACAGAATTATCCTAATCCTTTTAATCCTGTTACAACAATTAACTTCTCTCTGCCGGAAGACAGTAAAGTTAAAATAAGCATATATAATGTTATGGGTGAAAAAGTTGCTGAACCCTATAATAGTACAACCTCTGCCGGATACAACCAGGTAACATTTAATGCCACAGGGCTTGCAAGCGGTGTTTATTACTACAGAATTGAAGCTGCAGCCACTGGTTCAGGCAGTGAATTCAGTGCTGTTAAAAAAATGATCTTGCTAAAATAAACCGGTTAGTAGTACACTTTTTATAAACAAAGCCTTTCAGTAATAAAGCTGAAAGGCTTTTTTATTTCACCTGTCTTTTGTATTACCTTACAATTCTGCCAAAATGTTTGTTTCAGATAATTATTTTATATAAAATATACCAGGTAATTATCATCCGGTAATGTATTTATATTAAACGCCTGTAAATAAATCTTCTGAAAGAATTAATGTCTATATACACAATAAAACAAAGCAAAATAATAGCCCTTACTTTAATTATAATTATAGGGGCTTTTCTTGTTATTTCACTTCAGCCGCTGTTTACCGCAATTCTGGGAGCAGTTGTTATATATGTGCTGTTTAAGCCAATGTATTATTATCTGGCAGAAAGGCATAAAATAAACAGGACTGTAAGCGTTATTATTGTAATTCTTGCTACTGTCTTTATTCTTATTATTCCGTTTGCAACGCTTATATGGATGCTTACTAATAAAGTTGTTTATTATAAAGATAATCCCGGAATATTTCTACAGCTTGCTGACAGTCTGCAGCAATTTGCCGGAAAGTACGTTGACACGGGTACGGTAAAAGACTTACTGAGCCAGGCAGGTTCTTATGCTGTAAGCCTTCTGACATCATTTGTTAATTCATCGCTGGATCTTTTTCTTACTTTAAGCATGATGTACTTTTTTCTTTATTTCATGTTTAAAAACAGTGACGTGTTTGAGTCAACACTGTCAAAATATATGCCCTTTAGAGATAAAAACAATGAGCACTTTGCCCTTGAGTTAAAAAATATGACTCATGCAAACATAATTGGACAGGGAATAATTGCTTTGGCCCAGGGATTAGCTATGGGAATAGGCTTCTGGATATTTAACATTCCTGATCCTGTCTTCTGGAGTATGATATGTTTTTTTGTCTCGTTTCTTCCGGTTATTGGCTCCGCGGCAGTTTTTATCCCTGCCGGTATAATTGAAATAGCTTCCGGCAGAACAACAAACGGAATTTGGATTATGGCTTATGGATTTATAATTGTCTCCAATATTGATAATGTATTAAGGCTTTGGATAAACAAATGGCTTGGAGACATTCACCCGCTAATCTCAATTACAGGTATTGTAATTGGGATTCCAATATTTGGTATACTTGGAATTGTTTTTGGTCCGTTTCTTATTTCTGTGTTCCTGCTTCTGGTGCGGATGTATGAAGCTGCATTTATAAATGGGAACAATGAGGAAGAGAGAATAGTGCAGAGGGAAGAGATCTCATAGTGATGTAAACCATCAGCACACTGTTACTAACAGCTTTTGTTTTAGCATTGCTTATGTTGATAAAACCTGCTAACTTATTGCCCGATAAACAAATTTACATTTAAATAATAATTTTGGGGATAATATGCGTAAAGTTATCTTTCTATTTGTTTTGGCTTTATGTTTAAGCTCAGTTTCTGTTTTCGCGCAGACTGGTATACAGAGCGGAAAGTTTTCTGCTGATGCTTCAACTAATGGCTTCACTCTTGAAAAAAACACAGGTGACAGGTCTATATCTATCGAGATTCCTTTCTCAAAACCATTTGAAACAAAACCAACAATTGTACTTTCTGTTACTTCAATTGATGCTGATAAAGGAACAAATACAAGATTCAGTGTAGAAGCTGTTTCTGTTTCAAGAGATGGTTTTACAGTTAAAATTTCTACCTGGGCAGATACTAAAATTCATGGTATCAGCGGGCAGTGGATTGCCTACCCGGAGAAATAATTAGTATATTTATACTGTAAAAATAATTTGAGTTTTTATCCCCGTATTTACGGGGATATTTTATTTTATAATGTTATGATTGAACTAATTCCGGTTACCGAAAAAGAATTGCCAGTAATTAACAAACTGGCTCATGAAATATGGCCTTATGCATTTCAGGGCATATTATCACCCGAACAAATAAGCTACATGCTTGAAATGATGTACAGCCTTCCAGCGCTAAAAGAGCAGGTTGGGGTAAAAGGTCATCATTATGTAATTATTAAGGATGGCGGCAAATATACCGGCTATGCTTCTTACGAAATAAACTGCAATACTCCCGGCAGGACAAAACTGCATAAAATTTATGTTCTGCCTGAGCTTCAGGGGCATGGGCTTGGGAAACGGCTTATCTGCTATGTAGCTGAAAAAGCCCGGGAAAAAGGGAATAAATATCTCTATCTTAATGTTAACAGGTTTAATAATGCAATTAAATTCTACGAAGCCATGGGCTTTAAAATTATTGCCGAAGAAGATATAGATATTGGCAACGGCTACTATATGAATGATTTTATAATGGAAAAAGAACTATTTTAAAGTTTATTAACATTCTGTTATTGATAATTATTTCCGGTTGTTATAGTTTATATATGAAATTAAGGGGATCTTATGAAATATATAATAATTCTTTTTGCCTGTACTTTAATTTTCTTAACCGGCTGTACTTCTGTTACTGAAACAATCTATCTGCAGGATATAAAAGTATCCGGCCCGGTTAATAATCCTCCTATACATATAACAAGCGGCCAAAAAGCCGGTGATGTAACAATCTCTCCAAGAATTACAATAAATCCTCTTAAATCACTAACAGGTAAAGTTGATGGCCATACAGCCGTTGATTCAAAAGGCAGTTACAGGGTTGATACTGTTTTTAATGATAATAAATGGATATATATTCCATCTAATCAAAACAACTATGAATACACAGGCAAAAATGTGAAGTGGAATATGCCGAATGTTTCTGCCGCTATTGATATTGACCTGGCTGTATCAAATAAAATTGCTTTGTTTGGCGGCTTAAATTATTCTGTGCAAAACCAAACCGATCTTATTGGAGGTTCCGCAGGTATTGGTATTTATACCGACAGGCAAAACTACGGTTTCAGGCTTGACGCCGGAATTTCATGGCAGCAGATGAATTATGATGCCGCTTCGGTTGTTGTAACTGAAGTCAGGAACGGTTCAGACAAAACTACTTATGTGGATTTTTACAGGGACAGGAATAAATCTTCTGACATTACATTTTTTGGAACGTTTACTTATAACACAAAGCTTACGGATTTTCCATTTAACTTTTTTATAAATGCCGGTTACTTTGGGCAGTCTCTCTTTGATTTTGAACCACGAACAATGGATATGAATTTTGTACTTTTTAATACACGGGTTATTGATGCACGCGGGGAAGGCACAGCAGCATTTTTAACTATAACTCCCGGTATATACCAGGAAATGAATGATTTTGGCAGAGTTATGTTTGGCATTAGAATGCTTAAGGAAACTCAGCTTGAAAGTTCTGATTCATTTTTTATCCAGCCTGTATTCCAGGTAGACCTGCAGTTTTAGGGTACAAGTTCAAAATTAGTGGCAAAAGATTATTTCGTCTCGTTCATGGTATGGTATTTTTTCTATATAATGTTCAGATAGAATGGCAATAAATTGTTTGCCTCCAATAAGCCCTTCTGCCTTCATAAGGAGAAGGGTCTGGGATGAGGTCGCTGCGGAGGCAAATAAAATATATACCTATGTACGTATTACCGGAACAGGCTGCTTCACTAGTGCTGCTTCACAGCTGTTTATCGACCTCATCACCCATATCCATTCTTCCCCTTTTTAAGAGGAAAGAGGAATTATTAGCAGAAAAAACAATTTATTATCATCTTATATGAAGAATTATTTTTATCATGTAACATGTAAATACAATAGCTTTTTCTTAAAAATCAAAAATGCTTTTTGTGACTTTAATTATATTCTGCAAATTTCCAAAACATGATTTATTATTTTGCCACTAAAAATAAACTTGTACCGTTTTTAGTTCTGTTAAAATAAGGGATATAATAAAATAAAAGTAGTGAACACCGGTTTTGTTCAACTAAAAAAGAGAAGGCTGAATAACTGCAGTATGCTTTTTAATATAACTGTTAATATCAAACTTGCTTTTTGCCCCGTTGCGGTTCATGTAACGAATTTTCCCAAATACTTCACGTTCAAACCATGCCCTGTCGTGCACTCCTCCAATTGACCACGCACAGCCTGTATAACCGTTTGGGTCTCTGCCGTCTATGGAATATTTGTCATTCAGGTATATTGCTGTTTGCAAAGCCTCCGCCGGGGATTTACTCCATTCAAGTATTTTTTTTGCCCAGTACATTCGCATATAACCATGCATTTTACCAGTAGTAACAAGTTCTGTTTGGGCAGCATTCCACAGGTCTTCATGCGTTAAAGCTTTTTCAAATTGTTCAATAGAATATGTTTCTTTTCTTTCATCACTCAAATGATTTTCCAGTGTTTCTTTTGCCCATGGATGAAATCCTTCAAACGAATCATAATGTGGATTATACAGGCAAAAGTTGTCTGCAAGCTCACGCCTTACTATTAGCTCTTCAAGAAACGCTTCTTCAGATTCTTTATTCCCTTTAAAGCTCCTGGTATTTAAGGCAATTCTCTGTGCTGATATTTGCCCAAAGTGCAAATATGGTGAAAGCCCCGACTGTGCATCTGCATTTGGATCATTCCTTTCACTGCTGTATATGTTAAACCTGTTATTCAAGAAATCATTTAAAGTATTAAATGCAGCTTTAGTTCCGGGAATAAACAGAGGGGACTCTTTTATATCCCTGTTCACATTTAATGTTTTAATAACTTTCTGCCAGTCAGTGATGTCAAAGATAAGCTGTTCTGTCTTTTTTCTTTTTGTTACAAGCGGGTACTCTTCCAGGAATTCTGGAAGATTCTTTAATATTTTAGGACGTATAGTATAAGCGGCAAATTCCTGTTTCTGTGATACGTAACGGGCTGGAACAATATTATGAGCATCCGCTTCGTAAAATGAAATATTTATCTTTTCACTGATTCCGGTTTTCCATACCTGCTTAATTTTCAGCGGGTCAAAATCTGTTACAAGTACAGATGCATTTATTTCTTTTATAAAAGCGGGAATTGTTTTAACAGGATTGCCTGAAAGCAGCTTAAACGGAATGTTAAGCTGGCTGCATTCAGCTTCAACTTCCTGCAGCCCTTTAATCATAAAACTATACTGGCGGAAAGCGGCTTCAAGAAAATCAGGAACAAGATTAAAAACTACTGCAAGATGGCGGTGTTTTTCATTTGCAAGCTGCTGGGCAAATAACAGCGCCCAGTTATCCTGAATCCGCTGGTCGCGGCTCATCCAGTAAACTATCGGGCCATTGGTTTCTATTCCGTTTTTAATTATATGAACTCTGCCGGGATTAACCATAAATACCTGCTTTTAATTTTTACATATAAAACACAGCATTTATTCTATTATTATTCCAATAGGACAGTGATCAGAGCCCATAACTTCCTGCCGTATAAAAGCATCCTTCACATTACCTTTAAGGTCATCACTAATAAAAAAGTAATCAATACGCCAGCCAACATTTCTTTCACGTGCACGGGTTACCATATCCCACCATGTATACTGGCCTGACTGTTCATTAAACATACGGAATGTATCTATATAACCGGCAGCAAGAAACTTATCAATCCACTCTCTTTCTTCTGGAAGAAAACCGGAAACTTTTGAATTTTCTTTTGGGCGTGCAAGGTCAATTTCTTTATGCGCCGTATTAACATCCCCGCAAATGACAAGTTTTTTCCCCTGCTTTCTTAAACCGTTTGCGTGCTCAAGAAAAGCATCATAAAAATCCATTTTATACTTTAATCTTTCAGGAGAGGCTTTTCCGTTAGGATAATAAATATTTATAAGAGTAAACAGCGGATACTCCGTTATAAGTATACGGCCTTCATTATCAAATCTTTCTATGTTAAAGCCCCGGGAAACAGAGGCAGGCTGAATTTTGGAATAAATACAAACGCCGCTGTATCCCTTCCTCACTCCTGCGCAAAAATATGAATTATACCCGGGAATATTTTTCAGCTCATCAGTAAGCTGATCCTCATGGGCTTTTGTTTCCTGAAGGCATAACATATCAGGGTCTTCTGTTTTTATATAGTCAAGCAGGCCCTTCTTATAGGCAGCGCGAATCCCATTAACATTCCATGATATAATTTTCAATTCTTTTCTCCTGTGATTATGGCAGGCAAGTTTAATAAAATATTTCCGGAGGTTCAATACCGGAACCACACTACATTAAAACCCAGTTATCTTTGAACTATTATGGATGTATCACAATGTAATTTGTTAAATAGACATAACTAATCATTCTGCAGCTGTGTTTTATTTTCAGCGGCAGACAATAAACAGCTTACATAAACAAGCGCCATATTTGTGCAACAGAAAAACAGACAATAAAACCAAGAATAACCGGCATAAGTGTTGAGAAGATTGTCCACCTCAGGCTTCCGGTTTCTTTATATATTGTAAATATAGTTGTTGAACATGGATTATGAATAAGGCTGAATAACATAAGGCAAACACCTGTTAATGCAGTCCATCCACCCGCATGCAGAAGCCTTGCGGCCGCTTCAGCAGAATCTGCTTCAAATAAAACTCCGCTTCCTGCACCTGCCCCGGCAATATTGCCTACAAGAACTGTAAGCATAAGTATTGTAGGGATAACAATTTCATTAGCGGGAATAGCGATAATATATGCCAGAAGTATTACTCCGTTAAGCCCAAGCAGTACACCAAAGGGATCAGCCCACCTGATAAAATATTCTGCAAGTGTAACTCCGCTTATACTTACATTGCTAACAAGCCATATCACCATACCGGCAGGAACTGCAAATACAATTGCTCTCCATAATACAAATACCGTCCTGTCTACAAGAGAGGTATAAAGTGTCTGCATTAATCTTGGCGGCCTGTAAGGCGGCAGTTCAAGGCTGAAAGCAGAGGCTTCCCCCTTCAATACTGTTTTTGATAATGACCACGAAGTAATAAGGCTGAGTATTACTCCAAGTACAGCAACACTAACAACTGCCCCTGCAGATACAATTCCTGCCCACTGCGCCGGTACTGCTGCCCCAATAAATATGGATGCAATAAGTATCTGCGTGGGCCATCTGCCGTTGCATAATGAAAAGTTGTTTGTGATAATTGCAATAAGCCTTTCACGCGGACTGTCAATTACTCTTGCGGCTATAACTCCGGCAGCATTACATCCAAAGCCCATACTCATAGTTAAAGCCTGCTTGCCGTGTGCGCCTGCCTTCCTGAATAAGTTATCCATATTAAAAGCAACACGCGGCAGATAGCCAAAATCTTCAAGCAGTGTAAATACCGGGAAAAATATAGCCATCGGCGGAAGCATAACACTTACAACCCATGCCAGTGCAAGGTACCCGCCATCTATAAGTATTCCGCTGAACCACCATGGTAAAGGAGCGGCTATACTTTTTAGCCATGGATGCAGATTATCAACAAGTACAGACGAAATCATTGCTGAAGGTATATTGGCGCCGGCAATTGTTATCCAGAAAACTCCTGCAAGCAACGCAAACATAATCGGGAAACCCCATACCCGGCTTGTTACAAGCCGGTCAAGCGTCCTGTCCCAGTTAAACCTTTTGTTTTCACCTTCCCTGTTTACAGTTTTAACAGCAATCTTGGCCGCTTCACCATATATAGATTCCATTAAAGAATCATGAAGGTTTTCTCCAACTTCCCACCTCATACTTCCTGCTGTGGAAAGGATAAGGTCTTTTTTGTTTTTTTCTTTTATGGTTTTATCATTCATAGTTTACCACGTTTAATCAGCCGGAATGTTTTCATTAAGTTTTTCTTCGTCAAACTCATGTTCGACTTTTCTGCCCAGGTCACCAAGTTCGCCTGATTTTACTGCATCAATAATGCGCTGGTCTCCTTCAAGAAGCCTTAAAGCAACCCAGCGTGCATTTGGCAGCCCGGGAAATTCTTCAAGTATTTGTTTTGTAAGTACATCAACAGAATTCTTTACATCAGAAGGAATGTCAATAATACGCCTTGGCTTGCAAACATATCTGCCGTTTGCTACGTCACTAATATTTTTAAGAAGCTCTGCTATGCCAACCCCCTGCCTTGCAGCAGCAGGTACAACGGGCACTCCAAGCTCACGGGATAAAGAGCGTTCATCAACAAATATATTGTGCCGTTTTGCTTCATCTACCAGGTTAAGGCAAAGCACTGCCTTGTCTGTAATTTCCAAAACCTGCAATGCAAGGTTAAGGTTTCTTTCAAGCCTGTAAGCATCAACTACAATAACTGTAACATCAGGCTGTCCAAACAGTATAAAATCTCTTGCAACTTCCTCATCAGTACTTGTTGAAAGAAGCGAGTAAGTACCGGGAAGGTCAACAATTTTATATTTCTGGTCTTTATAAATAAAAGCGCCTTCAGCGCGGGAAACTGTTTTGCCCGGCCAGTTGCCTGTATGCTGCCTTAATCCTGTAAGCGCATTAAACACCGTACTTTTGCCTGTATTGGGATTACCGGCAAGAGCAATTATAAAATCTGTGTCGCTCATATCTATGCCAAGTCTTACAAGACTTGCTTTATGCGGTACTGCGCAGGAATCACAATTTTGATTATCACTCATTTTCAGCCTCAACATCTTTTACAAAAATATACTCTGCATGCTGTGTACGCAGTGCGATAAGTGCATCACGTATTTTATATGCAACAGGATTCCCGCCGGAGCTTACAAGTTCAGCAGTAATTACACTCCCCGGAACTACACCAAGGTCCATCAGCCTCCTGCGCTGCTGCCCGCGGCATGCTTTTGATATACCAACAACTGCGGCAGACTCCCCCTGCTTTAATGATGCAAGAGTTTTATATTTTTTAATTTTAACATTTTTATCATTTGCACTTTTAACAGTTATACCGGAAGCAATTACAGGTGCAAGTTTAACTTCTTCCCCGTTTGCTTCAAATATTATACGTTCTCCTGATACTTCAAGCAGTCTCAGGTACATTCCGGGGTATAAACCTTCAGCGGTAATCTGGGCATAGACTTCAATTGGCTCATCTTCAATATGAGTTATCTGAACTATATCGCCTGCTTTTGCAGATGTAAGCGGGAAGCCTTTTTGTTCAGGTATTTCGCCCTGCGCTGTTGGAATTGGGTCTCCGTGCGGGTCAAAAACTGGATTGCCCATTTTTACAGCCAGCATTTCAGCTTCCTCTGCTGTTATAAAATGCTCACGGTCTTCTGCTTCTTTATGCCATAATGATTCTTCTATGCCTGTTTCGTCTGCAAGATATTTTTCAAGCAGGCGGTGTATACGTATAACACGCAGCGCATAAGAACGTCCTTCCCCGGTAAGAGTATATTTATTCCCATCTGCACTTACAAGTTTCATCTTCTCAAGTTTTTCAAGCAATTTTACAGCGCCGCCTGTACTTATTGAAAGATATGAAGCTGCTCCGGCTGCTTCAGCATTTGTATTATTATATTCACAGTCATGCAAATACTTCAGGGCATCCTCAATCTGGATACGCTGAACATCCTGCCTGGATTTTTTGCTTTTTGCAAAAAGCCCCTTCACAGGAGAAAAAACAATCCCGGCAGTTAACATAACTGATGATGGAATAATTATATTGTTAATAAAATTAATCATAGTATACCTGTTATTTCTTTAGCTCAACAAAAATATTTGCAGCAAGAGTGCTGCTTATATTAACTTTCTTTTTCCCAACTACCACAAACATTGAACGGTCAAACTCAAGCACTTCCTTTACGTAAATATCCTTGTTAAGCTCTACACCTATTTTAGAAATATAATTCAAAAAGCTGTTATCAAAATCATTTACCCTGATAACTGTACCTGTTTGTTCAGGCTTTAACATTGTTAAAGGAATAGCCTTTCTTTGTTTTGGAACAGTACCATCTTTAGCCGGAATAGGATCTCCATGCGGGTCATACTCCGGAAAATCAAGCATTTCTTCCATCCTGTTTATAAGCCTGTCTGAACAGGAATGTTCAAGATTATGAGCCTCATCGTGTACCTGGTCCCATGGCATACCTACAACCTGGTGCAGAAAAACCTCCCATATCCTGTGCCTGCGTACCATATTTTTTGCGTAGTCTTCACCGATAGGAGTAAGTTTAATGCCTTTGTATTTTTCATATACTATATAGCCGTCTTTAGAAAGCTTTTTAAGCATATCTGTTACGGCAGCATTGGATATCTGCAGTTTTTCCGCAATGGTATTAGCTTTTATTTCCCCGTTTTCATCCGGGTATTTATATATAACACTTAAGTAATCTTCTTTTGAGGTATTCTGCATTTATTTAAGTCAATTTTATGAGTTAATTTAAGTATGCTTAAATTATTTGTCAAGTGAATATAATTTTCACTTTTTCGAAAATGCTGCCTTACCGGAAAGCTGATTCTTCTGTTTCAGGCACTATAAACAATTATTGTATAAAGGGTTTAACGTAGGGGAAGATAGTGATGGCTGATACATCTGGTTAGGGGATATTAATCCCCCTGCCGAATGCGCGCAGGGGAATTATAGGAGAGTACAAATTTCTTTAGATTTATTTTTCATACTTTATAATCGGATAACTGAAATAATATTTTAAGCGAAGAAGTATTTCACTTGCAAATAAAACAAATAATAAGCCGCATGGTAACTACCTGATATGGTAGTTTGAGGCACTATATGGAAAGTTATACTGATTTAATGCAAATTTATCTAAACCAGCTTCTCTTTAATTGCTTTTGCAACTGCTTCTGATTTGCTGTGCACCTGGAGTTTTTTATAAATGTTTTTTATGTGGAAATGAATTGTTTCTTCGCTTATGATAAGTGTATCTGCAATCATTTTATAACTTTGCCCCTTGCAAAGCTGGGAAAGGACTTCTGTTTCACGCTGTGTTAATAACGGGCTTGCATTAAGGTGAAATGATGTTACAAGCCTCCGCGCAATGTTTGTACTCATTGGAGCGCCGCCTTCATATACTTCTTTTATAGCTTCCAGTAATTTATCGGGCAGTGTATTTTTCATAAGATAACCTACTGCACCGGCACATAGAGACTGCACAACAAGTTCATCATCTTTATGAACGGTAAGCATAATAACGTCCACATCACGCATTCTTTCTTTTATTCTTTTAACACCTTCTATGCCTGACATACCCGGCAGAGTAATATCCATAAGAATTACATCCGGCGGATCATCAGGCAAAGCTTTTAATGCTTCTTCACAACTGCTGAAAGAACTGATACATTTAAAATCCTGCCGGCTATTAATAAGGAGGCTAAGGCTGTTCCTTATTTCATCATCATCCTCAACAAGTGAAACGTAAATCAATTTATTACCTTTTATATTTTTGCTTATCGTTTAAGCTTCTTCTATCCCCGGTAAACATAATTGTTGTTCCTTTTCCCGGAGAAGATTCAACAGTTAATACTCCGCCTGTTTTATTAACACGTTTTCTCATATTCTCAAGGCCTCTTCCTTTTGAGCTGCCATCCGGGACAAATCCTTTGCCGTCATCCCTGAGAACAATATTTATTATGTCTTCATCTGCCGTTACAGAAAGCCCTGCATTTTTACATTCAGAGTGCCGGAGGCAATTGTTCATTGCTTCCTTAAATACTGGTATAAGCTGCCTCTTCCAGTCCATAGGCAAATTTATCTGTGATAGTTCTGTTGATATTTCATTTACTCTAAAAGCAATACCTGTACGGTCAAAAAATTCATCTCCAAAATCTTTCAGGTAAACAGCAAGGTCATACAGAGTATCCTTAACCGGGTCAATAGACCAGATAAAATCTTTTGTATCGTCAAAAAGACTGTTGGCTGCTTCATTTATTTTTTTCAGATAATCTTCATTATCTGCTTCCGGAACTGCTTCACCTGTAACTGCACTGCTTAATTCCTGTTTCATAAGTTCACTGTATAGTGATATTTTTGTCAGCCGGTGCCCAAGCTCATCATGAAAATCATCTGCAATTTTCTTTCTCATCGCCTCCATTTCAACAATCTGTTTAATTTTCATCTTAACCCGGTACCTGTGAACAGACAAACCAATCCCGGTTATAAGTATTACAGAAACCAGGTAAAACCACCATGTCATATAAAAAGGAGGAGTTATTACAAATGTAAAAGATGCACCTTCTTCGTTCCATATCTCATCACTGTTTGAACCCTTAACTCTGAAGGTGTATTTTCCCGGGGGAAGGTTTGTATAAGCAGCATAGCGCCTGCCGCCTGCCCTTGTCCATTCTTTATCAAAACCTTCAAGTTTATATAAATATTTATTACGTTTAGGATTAGCGTAGTCAAGAGCGACAAATTCAAAGGTTAAAATATTTTCGCTGAAAGGAATAACAACAGGGTTGTTTGTGTTTTTTATTACTTCCTGAATTACTTCTTTATTAAGCGATTTAACAGTAGTAATTACTACGGGCGGAACAGCGGTATTATCCTGAACCCTTGCAGGGAAGAAAGAGTTATAACCATTAACTCCGCCAAAGTACATTTCCCCGTTTCTGCTTTTATAAAATGCATTTGAATTGAACTCATAACTCTGCAGCCCGTCTGAAGGATCATAAACTCTCATTTTACCGGTTGATTTTTTAAACCTTACCAGCCCCTTATTTGTACTGAGCCACAGGTTACCGGTCTCATCCGGCAGCATGCCATAAACAACATTATTAGGCAGTCCTTCTTTTTCAGAATAATACTGAACAGTTTTATTTTTCCTGTCTAGTTTATTTAGCCCGCCGCCGTAGGTACCAAGCCATATTATCCCATCTTCATCAGAATAAACATATAGAACCTGGTCAACATTAAGGCTGCTGTATTTTTTGCCGCTTTTATATACCTCTGTTACTTTGCCTGAATTTTTATCAAATATATTCAGGCCGTGTCCTGTTGCAAGCAGCAGGTTACCATTATTATCTTCAGTAATACAGTTTATATAATTGGAAGTAATTGAATTTCTATTCCCTTCTTCATAACAGTACCGGGTAAATTTATTTTCTGAAGGATTGTACTTAAGCAGGCCGTAATTAAATGTTCCTATCCATATTATACCGGTATCATCTATATAAATATGAGCAAGTGAATTTGCCACAAGAATATTTTTCTTTGAAGTATCAACCGGGATACGTGTAAAATCATTTGTTTTCCGGTTATACCTGTTAAAACCAAATTGGGTTGTTATCCATAAATCCCCGTTTTTGTCTTCACCTATCCCTGTAACCCTGTTGTAACTAAGGGTTTTTTTATCATTGCGGGTGCTGGTATACCTGGTAACCTTTCCGTTTCTGTCAATCTTGTTAAGGCCATCAGTAGTACCAACCCATAAATTTCCGGCTCTGTCTTCATGTATTGCATAAATAAGCCCGGGCGTAATTGAGTTTTTATCGTCCGGTATATGTTTAAAATGCCTGAATTTATTTTTATTTCCTGTGTATTTGTTTAATCCGCCGGCAAGTGTACCTATCCATATAACACCTCCCCGGTCTTCAAGTATTGTAAGGATCGTATTGTCTGAAATGGCATGAAGTTTTGCAGGATCAGATTTTATCACATCAAAATTGTGCGTCTTCATATTGAATACAAGCAAGCCGTATGAAGTACCAAGCCAGATGCTTCCTTTTGAATCCTCACTTAAAACCCACGTCCTGTATAATTCACCTCCAGGAAAAGGATATGACCTGAGCTCATCTTTCGATTCATCGTACCGGTTAAGGCCGCTGTCATCAGTAAACCATATACATCCGTCTTTGCCCTGAATAAGTGCATATACTTCTTTTTTAAGCGAAGGATTTTGTTTCAGGAATGATTCCCTGTAATTGGTAAACTTACCTGTTTCAGGAGTATAGCGTGAGAGCCCCCCTTGTGTTGCCAGCCAGACTTTGCCACAGTTATCAATCCGCACACATCTTACAAAACCATAACCATTATTATCTCCCCCCGGATTGCTCTTATACCATTTAACTTTATTTTTATATGGATTATAACTTGCAAGCCCGCCCCCCTGTGTACCCATCCAGATTATACCATTTTTATCAGCAGCAACAGACATAATTGTTTTACTGTTAGGCAAATCGTGAGAATCAGTAATAGAAAGACACCGGGTAAATTTATTATTTACCGGGTCATACTTATTCAGGTCATTTTCTGTCCCAATCCAAAGGTTTCCATATTTATCTTCAGTTATACAATAAATCATATCGCTGGAAATTGAGTTCGAATCTTCAGGGTCATGCTTAAATACAGTAAACTCATAACCATCATACTTGTTAAGGCCGTTTGCAGTACCTGCCCACAAAAAACCCTTGCTGTCCTGAAATACAGAGTAAACACTGCTTTGCGAGAGCCCTTCTTCAATAGAGAGTTTTTCAAATGAATACTCATGTGACTGCGCATGCAGTAAAATACTTAGCTGCAAAACAGCCAGAACGACAAATATATTTTTTATAAGCCCGCTCATTTACCCGGATTTTTACTTTATAAATACGGCCGCAATAATGCAAGATTAAAATGCCTATAAAATAATTCAGTTGCTACTACCTGTTTGGGTGGCGCAGTTAAGTGATGTTATTTTTTTCTGCATTTTCCGTTAATGAGGTAATAATTCATATTTGCTTCCCATTCTTTCATAAAATTATCATAATATTGCTGTGTAAAAGCTTCAATCTCTTTTTTGCCTTCATTATTAACCGCAGTATAAGTATATGTTATATTTACATCTGAACCTGCTTCAGTTTCGCTAATTGTGACAGATAACTTCACAATAAGTGTATCCCCGTTATAGCGTATCATTTCAATAAAATTGTTATCCGGTTCATAGCTGGTAATAACCCAGACTGTCTTTTTATCCCCTATATATGTTACAAATATGCAGTCTTTTTCAGCTATACCAGAATCTGAATATACTATTTCCGGGTCCCAGCCGTCTATCCAGTCTTTTTCTCGTACAGGGCAAAGCAGAGGGAAAATTTGTGCAGGAGTGCCCTTTATTTTTTGTGTATATGTTCTTATTACTTTTGATGGGTTTTCTATTTTCATGTTTCCTCCTTTTTAAATGAGGGATAAAGAAACAGGTAATATCGAAAACAGCAAAACCGCCCATGTAATAATATTACTCTGATACTGTTTCGGCCTTATCGCTTCGCCGCTGAATATACCACGCAACAAACCAGACAAGTGTTGCCCACGCAAGTCCCATAGACCAGCCCGCCAGAACATCAGTAGGATAATGAACCCCAAGGTATATGCGGCTTAAACCAATTATCAGTGAAAAAAATAATGCCAGGGAGATAATATAAATTTTTACGCGCCTTCTTGTTTGAATGCGGGAAATAAGTGACCCCAGTGAAAGGTAAACAACCATAGACATCATAGAGTGTCCGCTTGGAAAGCTAAATGATGTTGCAGGCATAAGTTTCAGTACAACAGAAGGCCTTTCCCTTGCAAAAAAATCCTTTAATGCAGTATCAAGCAGGGCGCCTCCAATAACCGCGAACAAAAGTAAAAGCAGAAGCTTATAGTCTTTTCTTAAAACCAGGAAACCTGCTACCGAAAGAGTAATTAGGGCAAGTACCATACCGCTGCCAAGCGCAGTAATATCCCTTACTGATTCAGGAAACCACTCCGGCCCGCGCGGTATTTCTGTATTCCGGGCATCACGGACTGCCTTAAGCACCCATTCATCAAAATTTTGTGTAGTACCTTCAGTTACTTCATCTGCTATGGCTATAAATATCCAGCTTGCTGAAACAAGTATAAAAGCAGCTATAAGAACCCTTACATCCCTGAAAGCAAAACTATGTAAAAGTTCTTTCAGGGTTATAAGCCTGTGCTTTATTTTCATAAAATAATTATTCCTAAAAATTCAGAGTAATTAATAAATAATATATTTATTTTATTTCTTATACAAAAAATAACTTTTCATAATACAAATGAAAACAAAACTCGAAATTGCTCAAAACTGGCTGCCAAGGTATACCGGAACTAATATAGATGATTTTGGCGATTACCTTCTGCTTACCAACTTCCAGAACTATGTTGTTAAATTTGCCGAACAATTTAAGTGCGATATAAATGGCATTGGCAGGCCTATGCAGACTGCCACTAACAGCAGCGGGCTTTCCATTATCAATTTTGGTATCGGTTCTGCCAATGCTGCTACAATTATGGACCTGCTTGTTGCACGAAAACCAAAAGGCGTTTTGTTCCTTGGTAAATGCGGCGGACTTAAAAAATCGACTGAAATAGGGCATTTCATCTTGCCTATTGCTGCTATACGAGGTGATGGTACAAGTAATGATTATGTGCCGAAGGAAGTACCCGCTCTGCCTTCATTTAAACTGCATAAATTTGTTTCAGATAAAATTATTAAAAGAAATCTGGAATACAGAACCGGCGTTGTTTATACGACTAACCGAAGAGTTTGGGAATGGGATTCAGACTTTAAATCATATCTCCGCACGCTTCATACAATTGGCATTGATATGGAAACTGCTACTCTTTTTATTGTGGGCCTTGTTAACGAAATCCCGCGCGGAGCTTTACTGCTTGTTTCTGATATGCCTATGATTCCCGAAGGAGTTAAAACGGAAGCTTCAGATGAAATAGTAACAGAAAAGTTTGCATCGCTGCATCTTGAAATTGGAATTGAAGCAATGACAGAAATTGGTAAAAGCGGGGAAAAGATAAAACATTTCAGGTATTGATTTCACACAGTTAATATAATTAGTTAATCTATTTGCTAATAATTGGGGAATTTAATAATGAGCAAACTGGGTACTAGAGATTTTAAAATAAATCCTCACTGTAATAAAAAAATAGAGATAAGATGTTCTGATTGGGAAGATTTTAAAAGGAAAATTGCCAGAGACAAAGTAATCCAGTATGTACCTCAACAAGTTGAGAATATCTCTAACATAATATACAGGGGACAATCTAAATATTGGAAGCTCTCATCCGAATTAGAAAGGAGAATTCCTGAAAGATGCCCTAAAAAATTTCTACCTCAAATGAGGAGTTGTTACCAAAAACTCTCAAATAAAACACTTAATAAATTCAGAGAACTATCTCATGGGCTACCCGAAATCAAAGATAATCTTAGTGATAATGAATTATGGGCTTTAGGAAGGCACTATGGGCTTATTTCTCCATTACTTGATTGGACAGAAAGTCCTTATGTAGCGGCTTTTTTTGCATTTTATGATTTATCAAAAAAAGTTGATATCTCCATGAATCCCCCTTTAATTACCAAAAGAAGCAACGTATATGTTTATTCATTATTGCTTACCAATAATATGTTTGTTAAAAATAAATTTGAAATTGTTAAGCTCCCAAGATATTTCGGAACAAGGATATGGGCTCAAGCAGGCCTATTTACAAAACTTGACTCTAAACAGCATATAGATATTGAATCATACTTAACATATAGGAAAATGGCTTATTGCATATTATGTTACAAAATACCATTTAGTGCTGGTTATGAAGCATTATCTGATTTTAAAAAAATGAATATATCATATTCACGATTATTTCCTGATCTGTTTGGCGCTGCACTAGAAGCTAATATAGACGACACTAGTATATTAAGCGGCAAAATGCGGAATGCTATTTTATGGCAAAATTCTTCTCGGAAGACACATCATTCGAAATAAAAACCTTCAGGGCTGAGGAAAAACCCTGAAGGCTTATAGGAGAGCTGCTATTTTATGATAATAATTTTCGTTTCTTTTTGCTTGTCATCTTTATCTTTTGATTTAAAATCCAGCGATACAGGTTCTTCTTCATTCATTTCCTTTAAATACTTTTCCGCATCTTTTCCTTCATAAGTTTCAATCAACTCATCACCATCACGGAAACTTTTTACCGTAACCTTTGTTTCGCCGTCTTTTTTCTCAACCGTTATCTTTTTGTTAAAATCGTTGAGGCTTGATATATCCGCATCAGGGTGCCTTATAATATTAAACCTGGGCATTTTGAACTGCCTCAGCTTTGCATCAAGGTCTTTAAAATCAATATCAGCAAAAGCATCATCAGGCATACTGAAAGTGAACTCTTTTTTCTTCATCTTTTTCAACAAGTATTCTGCCTGGTCACCTGTAAATGAAACCTCACCTTTATCAGTCTGTACAGTAATTTTTGTCACATCCCCTTCAAGTCCTTTTAGCGCAGCATTTACGCTGTCATTAACCTGCGCATGTATTGCCGCAGGAACTAAAAGGCAAAGCAACCCCACAAGCCCAAAGTATAGCTTTTTCATTGCTGCCTCATTTATTTGTTACAGTATTTAGAAGGATGAGTAGAAGAAAAGTTCCGTAGAAAAAAGCCCTCAAAAAAAGAGGGCTTTTAAACTTTTATTTATGTTTTTTTTCTTTACTTGTTTTAACTAAAACTGATGTCCAGCTGTCAACATTATACTTATTCTTATCCCAACCCCACGAATCAAGTAATTCCTTCTGATATTTAGATATGTATATTGTTTTTAAATTAGGATTGTTAACTGTATTTAATAATTCAAACTCCACTTGTGAAAGGTCAAGAGAACTTAGATTATTATTCTGCAGATAATATTGTTGTCTTACATTATTGCCATAATGCTGATACATATTATTTTTTGAAACAGTTAACGTTGATAATTTATTATTTTCAAGATGAATTGCCGAATACTTTGAAGCCCCCAAATATATTTCGCTTAATTCATTGGAACTTAGATCTATCGTCATAATTGAGCTATTCGCATTAAAATCTAATTTCTTAACTTTATTATTATGCATAGTGATTGAGCAGGATGTTTGAAATTCTTTTGGCATAATAATTTCTTCAATGGAGTTATTTAATAAGGTAATCGTATTTAAACCCGGTTTTTGTACCAGATCTAAAGATTTAATTTTAGTATTGTATAATTGCAATATATTTAACCAGGAGTCATATTTGATATTAAGAGTTTCAATATATTGATTATCAATAATGATGCTGGTCAAATAGTAACAATTTGACAGATCAATAGATTTAAATTTTGAACCTGTTGAAATAATTTTCCCCAGATAACTACACTCTACTTTCAAATCTTCAATCGGGACATCAACCAACGATAATTCCAACAGTTTTTTCGTTTTATCAAGAGTTAGTGCCTGCAACATTGTATTATTTAATGATAATTTTTGCAAATTACTGCAATCCAGCTGAAGTGTTTTTAACGGAAGATTATTAAGAACCAACTCGTTTAACCAGGGCATTGTAATTATAAGTGAAGAAATTTTATTATCAGATAAATTCAGATACGTTAATTCATGGTATTGCTCCAGGCCCTCAATACTTGTAATATTTTTATTGCTTAAATTAAGTGTAGTTTGATTTACACTGCTTACATATTGGTTGCCTACTTGCCCGGGCAGAGCATCATATAATGATTTTGATGCAATATAATAGCTGTGCAGTTGTTTATAATGTATATTTACAAATGCTTCCTGACTATTCAATTTACCTTTAATAACTATCAAAGTAGTATCAAGGTTATCAGGATTCTTTACAGGAGTGATAGTTAGTATTTTATTCTCCGTTATTTGTGCTTTTATCAAACCCTCAGGGGATATGCTGTTGATACTGTTTTTTACATAGCTTACACTATCATCATCAAATAAGTCGGATAAATTAATTGAAGTAGAAGTTGTATTATAATAGCTGCATGTATCAATATCGCTTTTAAATACTGATAAATTTTTGTCAATAAAAATGTTCACTGATGATAAATCACTTTCGTTTCCATTTTCATCTATTATTTTTACAGATATAGTATTTATTCCCCTTTTGAAACTATTAATACTTAAGCTAATACTGGAGGTAGTTCCGGTAGATAGAACCTGAACTGAATTCACAAATACTTTTGTTTCTCTTATAGTATTAAGCAAATGTATTTTCAGGCCAACCTGAACGTCACTTCTTAAAGTATCCATTTCTGCCGGAGACGTTATCTTAAGACTGGGTTTCATATCGGAAATTCCCATTACATCTCCCCATTCTGTATTACAGCTTACAAAAAACAATGACAATAATGATAATAATGCAAATATTAAATATTTCATCTCTTATAAATCCAATATATAACTTAATGATGCTTTTACAAGCATTGAATTGTCCTGTAGTTTTATTTGTCCTGTTGGCTTAACTGAAACCGAGTAATCATCAAAAGTAAAATCTACATTGCTTCTTTCTACCTTTCCTAATTCCATATCAAATTCAAAACTCAGAAGAAGCGGGAAATGTTCTGTAGGCTGATATTCTGCTCCAAAGCCAATGCGATAGAAGAGAGAATTTTTATAGGTTTCATGAGCCTTATACACTAATTGCTTATTCCATGTATAAGAAGAATATTCACCGGCATAGTTTCTGATTGACAGACCCCCTACCAAATAAAGGAGCAGGTTTCTTTCCTCTATTGGCGGGATATAACCCATCTGGATATATGGACAATAGGAAGATATTGTTAGCCTCTCTCCCAGGTAAACTTTAGTTTCATTTTGTTTATTGGAAGATGTCCCTCTTGAATACTCAAACCCCGGGATGAAACATATTTTGCTATTTTTATTGAATGTTCTGAAATTGTATGAGGTCGAGAAGACTATCATATCTGTGACTTCAAAAAAACGTCCAATTTCCTGATACCGTACACCGGTACCTTCAAATCCATTGTTATATTGTTCATCAGAACTGCAAAAATGGACAAGGCCTCCACCACCCACAGAAACTCTTAGCTGAGCAAAAGTGTTGGAGTAACATATTGATAATAGTAAAACTATCAACAATAATATTCTTTGTTTTAAATATTTATTCATTGAGAAAGTGTTTAATAATAAAACGGGAATGTTATTTAATATTCTTTGTTGCAGGTAACTTTTAACCCCTAATTCCCCTGAATTTTCCCCTATAATATATCAGAATTATACTTTTATAAAAGAATTATAAAAAAAATATAACATTTATATTGAGTTAATTTAACAAAAAAGTAAGAACTATAAAACAGTTTCTGCTTTTATTTAAAGTTATATATAAAACCTTACTCTATCCCATATATCCAGCAAGGGCCTCTTAAATTTACGGCACACATAAACCGGGAGCTGGTTTTCGTATGGCATTGCATAACGGCTTACAACACGCGCCGCCTCTGTAACTTCAGTGCACGACTCACGGTGATCTTCAGGATTTCCGCCTGTAATAATTATTGTTTTTACACCGCCAAGTGAGTCTTTGCTCCAGAACCAGTAACTGTTGTGCCCGCACAATACTTTGGGAAGAGGATATTTTTTCCTGTAATACTCTATTGAGGCTGCTTCTCCATAATTATTTGCAAATACTGCCGTGCTCTTTCTTTCACTTTCAGGCAGCGACATGTACACACGAGAAACAGTCCTGGACATTTCTTCCCAGCCATGCATGTCAGCATAAAACTGCGGCAGTTCAGAAAGTTCTTTGCTTTCAGAATTACTCCTTTGCACACCAATTGCACGGGAATAATTAATAAATGTTTCTTCAGGAAGTACCGGCATGCCAAACGGGGCTAACATAAGCCCGGTTATAAATACAAGTACAGGCAAAGCATATTTAATAATTACTATTCTTCTGGTTAGGAAAAGTTTTTCCAGCATAACCCCGCCCCCGGCAAATAAAAGCGGGAAAGCAGAACCAAGATATTCCGACTTGCTGTGCCCGTTAAGAAGCAGAATGAAAAAAGCAGTTAAAAACATTATACCCAGCGGCATAAATTTTTTGCCTTCTTTATTAAAGAAGAAAAACAGCAGTCCCGGCAGCCATATAAATAATGTAAGCGGAGAAAGGTCAAGCAGAAAGCCTGTTATGAAATCCATACGCGTTATACCTGAGTACTTTACGCCGGAAGCATTTCGCATAAACTCAAGATGAGCAAAGTCATGTGTAAAATTCCAGATAATAAATGGGAGAAACAGCAGTAAAGCAATAACCGCAGCACCATACGGGCACCTGGTTTTGAAGACTGATCTTAAAGGAGTAAGTAATAATGCGAAAAATACTCCTGCTCCAAGCCATAGTACACTTATTTTATTCAGAAGCCCCATACCCAAAATAATTCCAAGACCTGCCCATAATTTTGGTTCACGTTTGTCTGACAATCTGATAACTATATGTGCTGCAGCAAGCCATACAATATATTCATAAAAATTCATGGAATAGTTTGAAAACATTCCCCATAATAACGGAGCGCCTGTAATGGCCGCAAAGGAAATAATTACGGCATACATGCCCCCGCCCATTTTTCTTACAAGAGAGCCTGTCATAAAAACCATAACACCGCTGGCAAGTGCGGGAAGCAGTCTTATTGCAAACATGCTTTCACCAAACAGGAAACGAATAATCATTAATATATAGATAGAAAATGGCGGGTGGTCTACGTACCCCATAGCTGGCCTTTTACTGCATGCCATATAATAATACTCATCCCTGAATATCCCATAACCGGCAAAAATGTTTGTATAAAGGTGAGCTAGTATTACAAAAAGAGAAAAAGAAATGATTACAGATAAAGCTTTGTCTGTTTTTAGTTCTTCTATTTTCACTGCGCCTCCCCGGTTAAATATTTTATTTCCCGCCGCTATTTTTGTGGTAAAAATATGGCTTATAAAAAATGAATAAAAGCAAATTAGGATAAAAGGCAGATAATAAAGGTGATGTAAACTTTATTCATCATCCCATGGATAACCTTTTGTATACGATATTTCCGGTTTTTCATCAGAATTTGAATCTTCTTCCTCATCTTCCCATTTATATTTTTGATAAGGGTCTTTTTTCCTGAATATAAACGCACAGACTATGCCCGTTATTGCACCAAACAAGTGTGACTCCCACGAAACCTTATTGTCCAGCGGCAATACTCCCCATACAAAACTGCCGTAAAGAAATGTTACTATAAGCGACAGACCTATTGAGCGGACATCACGCCTTATTATACCACTGAAAAATATAAATGTAACAAGCCCGTATACTATTCCGCTGGCACCTATGTGATAAGCGCTGCGCCCTGTAAACCATAGTAAAATATTTGGAATAAAATAAACTGCAAGGAACACCTTCATTGCAGCTGACGGATAAAAATAAAACAATGCTGAACCGAGAATAAGAAGCGGCAGTGAATTTGAAAGCAGGTGGCCGTAATTTGCATGTATCAGCGGGGCAAACAAAATACCCCAAAGTCCGGAAATCTCTCCGGGCGATACTCCATACTTAACAAGGCTGAAACCGAACATGTTTTCAGAAAACTTAATAAGCCATATAAGTATTATAAATGCAAGGAAAATCAGTATCCCGTTATTTTCTTTGTTTTCTTCCATGGTTGCCACTAAGATAACAGAAGCTTGTGACAAAATAAAATATCAACCAACTGATTTTAAAAGATACATCTTAAAAAGATAATTTTATCTTAACCGTTGCCCTAAGTTCTTCTCTTTGATAAGATATAGGCGTCAACTTAATTTTCATTTCTTGCTGTGTAAAAACAACAAAACCATACAATCATGAACCACTTCATGATAGAAGATAACACTACAAATGTTTCGTGCCATGATAATGTTACGGGTATTCAACTTGATCTTACCCTTTGTCCCAAAACTCTTTCCCGATACCTGTCCAGTATGCGGATGAAGAGGGCTGGGTGAAGTTGTGGTTGGAGCATAGGCGGCTTTAACATATCCACTGCTTTCTCAAACCGCTGTTGTTTTAAATCTATATAAATCAAATTTTATTTTTAACACAATACCTCTATTTTTATTTGGAGTTAAATACAAAATAATTTACGGAGGCACATGAGATTATATCTCTTCATCGTTCTGTGTTCATTTTCTGTCTTGTGCTTTGGCCAGCACAAAGTATGTTTTTCCGTTGATGATATGCCGGTAGTAAACTATGGTATAAATGATACAACTTACCAGGGTGAATTATTTGACGGGCTTGTTTCAGCTTTTAACAGGAACCACATTCCTGCCATAGGATTTGTCAACGAGAAGAAAGTGTGGAATGAAGCCGGTGAAATAACTTTTCAGGTAAATCTGTTAAACAGATGGATAAACAGCGGACTTGAACTTGGCAATCATTCATACTCACATTATGATTATAATGAAATAAGCTGTAAAGATTTTACAGATGATATTCTTAAAGGGGAAACCATACTGAGGAAACTGCTTTTAGCAAATAATAAACAGCTTAAATACTTCAGGCATCCTTTCCTCCATATCGGCAATACAAAGGATAAAGCTGACTCCTTAGCTGAATTTCTTTCTGCTCATAATTACACAACTGCCCCTGTTACTATAGACAATGAAGATTATCTTTTTGCTGTTGCTTATCACCGGGCATTGAAAAAACAAGATTCTGCTCTTGTAAAACAAATCAGGACTGACTTTGTAAACTATATTGAACAAAAAGTAAAGTATTATGAAAAACAATCCCTGACCCTCTTTGGTAAGGATATAAACCAAATACTACTTATCCATGCAAGCAAATTAAACTCTGACTGCATTGATGCGCTTGCCGCTATGTTTACAAAAAATAATTATGAGTTCATTTCAATGGATGAAGCGCTGAAAGATGATGTATATAACACACCTGTAACAAAATACGGCAAATGGGGAATTTCATGGATTGACAGATGGGCTTTGTCTATGGGTAAAAAGGGAGACTTCTTTAAAGATGAACCTGTAACACCTGATTATATAACAAAAATGGCAGAATAGTTTTTGTTATAGGTTTGAAGACTTTGGAGTTGATATCATATACCTCTCCCCTTTAAGGGGAGAGGTATGTAAAAATTACTTTAACGAATTAAGCACTTTCATATAATTAGCTCTTTCAAACTTTGAAGGATCAGCAACATTCATATAACTCATGCTGCCTCTCATCTGTTCGATTGACTCATACTCATTTACTTCCATCCAGTAAACAAGTTTATCAAGTACTTCTTTAATATGTACAATACCAAATTTAAGCAGGCTTGACATCATGTGTGTAACCTTAGCTCCTGCCATAATCAGTTTTATCACATCTTTTTCATTATAAACACCGCTGGTAGCAGCAAGGTCAGCATTAACCCTGTTATACATAATAGCAATCCATCTTAATGGAAGGCGCATTGCCATGGGTGTTGAAAGAAGAACATTAGGAACAACTTCAAGTGTTTCAAGGTCAATATCAGGCTGATAGAACCTGTTAAAGAAAGAAAGGCCGTCAGCGCCAGCAGCATCAAGCTGATGTGCAATGCTTGCAACAGAAGTAAAGAACGGATGCAGTTTAACAGCAACCGGAATACCTACATTCATTTTAACTTCTTTAACAATTTCAATATATTCTTTCTCAACATCAGCGCCTGATGATTTAAGGTCAGTTGCAAGTTTGTAAATGTTCAGCTCAAGAGCATCTGCACCAGCCTGTTCAATTTTTTTAGAAAATTCAATCCATCCGCCTGAACTGCTGCCATTAAGGCTTGCTATAACCGGAATACTTACTGCTTCCTTTGCTTTGCGTATATGTTCAAGATAACCATCAACCCCAACTTTAAAGTCAAAAGCTTCCGGGAAATAGCTTAATCCTTCAGGATTACTTTCAGTATTTGCTGTTGTGTAATGGTTCAGGTCAAGTTCTTCACGTATAATCTGTTCTTCAAATAATGAATACAGAACAACACCCGCAGCGCCTGAATCCTCCATAAGTTTAATATTGCTTATCTCCTGGGAAATAGGGCCTGCGGAAGGAATAATCGGGTTTTTTAACTGAAGTCCTAAATAACTGGTTGTTAGATTCATTTTATAGTCCTTTAATTTTATCTGTAATTTTCTGATTTCATTCTGCCTGTTAAAGACAGTTATTCTTTAATTTTAATAAACTATGACAAATTCTTAAACACAAACCACCAGTCAAATGATTCTTCTGAATCCTTTCTCTGTTCGGCGGTCTGTATATCTTTAGCCGGCGGGAGCAAAACTTTACTTCCTATTAATTCATTATCCGGCCACCCTTCAGGCATTGCTACCTTATTGGCATCAGCAATCTGCATCGCTTTTATCATTCGCAAAATTTCTTCAACTTTTCGGCCTACTTCCTGCGGGTAGTATAATATTGATCTTATTGTACTTTTGGGATCAACAATAAATACAGCCCTGACGGTATTATGCCCTTTATTAGGATGTATCATTCCAAGCTTTGCGGCCATTTTGCCAAGGTCATCTGCAATAACAGGAAATGAAACTTCCACCCCAAATTTCTCCTTAATCCATTCAATCCACTTAATATGTGCAAATACCTGGTCTACTGACAAACCAATAAGTTTTGTGTTAAGACGCTTAAACTCATCATAGTGTTTGGCAAATGCAACAAATTCAGTAGTACATACGGGAGTAAAATCACCGGGATGTGAAAACAAAACCATCCACTTCCCTTCAAAATCTCCCGGAATACTGAAAATGCCTTTGGTGGTCTGAACTTCAAAGGAGGGGAACTTGTCACCAATTAAAGGCAAACTATGTACTGTATCTCCTGTCATAATCTGCTCCTGTATTTCCTTTTCACAGTCTTAATTAATTTATCTAATCATAAAATCAGAACAGAACAAAATCCTGAAAGAAGAAAGATTATAATATCAGGATAATCCGGAAAGTTAAGTTAAGCCTTTTAAATATATAAATACCCTTCCTGCCCGCGGTTTTTAAGCCTGCCGGGCAGGTAAGGAAAATTATTCAACAGTAATTATGCATTACCGTTTTGTTTTTCTTCAGAAAGCTGTTCGTACATTTTCCATCTTGTTTCAACATCTTTCTGAGCCTCAACCATAAGCTTTTCAGCAGTTTCAGGCTGAGATTTTGTTAACATCTTGTATCTTGTTTCATTGTAAGCATAATCCCTGAAAGGAATCTTTAAGCCCTTTGATTCAAGCTTAAACGGATTCTTTCCTTCAAGAGCAAGATCAGGATTGTACCTGTATAACGGCCAGTGTCCTGAATCTACGGCTGCTTTCTGATTCTTCATACCGGTAGCCATATCTATACCGTGAGCTATACAGTGAGCGTAAGCAATAATAAGTGACGGGCCGTCATAAGCTTCAGCTTCAAGTATTGCTTTTACAGTGTGGGCATCATTTGCACCCATAGCAATTTTGGCAACATAAACATTACCATAAGTCATAGCCATAAGTCCAAGTTCTTTTTTACCCATTGTTTTACCGCCGGCAGCAAATTTAGCTACAGCAGCACGCGGGGTAGATTTACTCATCTGTCCGCCTGTATTTGAATAAACTTCAGTATCAAGAACAAGAACGTTTACGTTTCTGCCTGATGCAAGAACATGATCAAGTCCGCCGTAACCTATATCATAAGCCCAGCCGTCACCGCCCATAATCCAGACAGATTTTTTAACAAGATAATCTGCAAGGCTTAACAGGTGAGTAACATCATTCATCTTATCCTGGTCAAAACCGTTATTCATCCAGCCGAGAAGTTTTTCTTTAAGAACTTTTACTCTTTCTCTCTGTTCGTAAATACCGGCTTCATCTTTCTGTTCAGCGTTTATTAATTCGTTGGTAAGAACTTCGCCAATGTCACCTGCTAATTTTTTAAGCAGGCTGATTGCAAATCCTTTGTGCTTATCAATAGCTAGCCTGTAACCAAGTCCAAACTCAGCATTATCTTCAAACAGTGAGTTTGACCATGCCGGGCCTCTGCCTTCATGGTTTTTAGCCCATGGAGTTGTTGGCAGGTTACCGCCGTAAATTGAAGAACATCCTGTTGCGTTTGCAACAATAGCCCTGTCGCCAAACAACTGGCTTACAAGTTTAATATAAGGAGTTTCACCGCATCCTGAGCATGCACCTGAAAACTCAAACAATGGCTGAAGAAGCTGGCTGTCTTTTATAGCGCCAACATTCAGTTTTGTTCTGTCAAAATCAGGAAGTGAAAGGAAGAAATCCCAGTTGGTGCTTTCAGGCACTCTTAATTCATACTGGTCTTTCATGTTAATAGCTTTAAGCCTGGTTTCTTTCTTATTCTTAACAGGACAAACATCAACGCAAAGTCCGCAGCCTGTACAGTCTTCAACAGCAACCTGTAGTGAATAAGCAAGATTTTCGCCAAGGTCTTTACCTTTAAATTTAACAAACTTAAAGGTTTCAGGAGCTTTGGCAGCTAAAGTTTCGTCATAAACTTTTGCTCTTATTGCAGCATGCGGGCATGCAAGTGTACACTTGTTACACTGTATACATATTTCAGCATCCCATACAGGAACTTCAAGAGCAATATTTCTTTTTTCAAATGCAGCAGTACCGGTTGGGAATGTACCATCAATAGGCATTTTGCTTACAGGAAGCAGATCGCCTTCGCCGCCGATAATCTTTGCTGTAACTTCCTGAACGAATTCAGGAACTACTCCTGCAACTGCAGGCTGAAGCTGAATTTTACTTGATACCTGTGCCGGTATTTTAACTTCATACAGATTTTCAAGAGTCTTGTCAACAGCATTAAAGTTCATCTGAACAATCTTGTCGCCTTTTTTGCCGTATGTTTTCTTGATTGACTTCTTAATCATTTCAATAGCTTCTTCTTTAGGGAAGATATTTGAAATTGCAAAGAAGCATGTCTGCATTATTGTGTTGATTCTTAAACCCATACCGGTTTCTTCGCCAACTTTATAAGCATCAATAACAAACAATCTCATTTTCTTGTTGATAAGGTCTTTCTGAACTTTTTCAGGAAGTGTATCCCATATCTGGTCTTTGTCAATTTTTGAGTTTAACAGGAATATTGCGCCTTCAGAAGCATGCTGAAGCATATCCATCTTTTCAATAAATACAGGCTGGTGGCATGCAATAAAGTTTGCTTTTGTAATAAGATAAGGAGCGTGAATTTCCTTTGGCCCGAATCTTAAGTGTGAAGTTGTTGTTGAACCTGACTTCTTTGAGTCATATACAAAATAACCCTGTGCAGAGTAATCAGTTCCTTCACCAATAATCTTAATTGAGTTTTTGTTAGCGCCTACTGTACCATCAGAACCTAGTCCATAGAACATTCCGCGGAATGTTTCAGGAGCATCAATTGTAAATGAAGGATCAAATTCAAGGCTGGCATTTGTAACATCGTCAATAATACCAACAATAAAATGACTCTTTGGTTTTGCAGCTTTAAGGTTATCAAATACTGCTTTAGCCATAGCAGGTGTAAACTCTTTTGAACCAAGGCCGTATCTTCCGCCGTACATTTTAGGGAATGCAAAAGGCAGATTTCCTTCATTAAATGTTTCTGTAATTGCATCAACAACATCTAAGTAAAGCGGTTCGCCAATTGACCCGGGTTCTTTTGTTCTGTCTAAAACTGCTATTGATTTTGTTGTTGCGGGAAGGGCCTGGATGAAGTGTTTAATTGAGAATGGCCTGTATAGTCTTACCTTTAGAAGGCCGACTTTTTCGCCTTTGGAGTTCAGGTATTTTGCTGTTTCTTCCACAGTTTCAGCACCTGAACCCATCATCACCACCACTCGCTCAGCATCAGGAGCGCCCACATAATCAAACAGGTGATACTGCCTTCCAACCATCTTTGCAAATTTGTCCATGTGTTTCTGAACAATTGCCGGAGCAGCATCGTAATATGAATTAACAGTTTCCCTGCCCTGGAAGTATACATCAGGGTTCTGTGCGGTACCGCGCATTACGGGACTATCAGGAGATAAAGCTCTCTTGCGGTGAGCAATAACAAGCTGGTCATCAATCATTGCTTTGATATCTTCATCTGTAAGCTGTTCAATTTTCATAACTTCATGAGAAGTTCTGAAGCCGTCAAAGAAATGAATAAAAGGAACTCTTGCTTCAAGAGTAGCTGCCTGCGCAATAAGAGCAAAGTCCATTACTTCCTGAACAGAATTGGAAGATAATAAAGCAAAACCTGTAGAGCGTGTAGACATAACATCTGAATGGTCGCCAAAAATTGACAATGCCTGTGCTGCAATAGCTCTTGCTGATACATGAAATACGGTTGAAGTTAATTCACCGGCTATTTTATACATATTTGGAATCATTAACAGCAATCCCTGTGATGCTGTAAATGTTGTGGTTAAAGCGCCGCTCTGTAACGCACCGTGAACACTGCCTACTGCGCCGCCTTCACTCTGCAGCTCGCTTACTGAGGGAACTTCGCCCCAAACGTTCTTCTTACCTTCTGCAGCCCACTGGTCACACCATTCGCCCATATTAGAGGAAGGGGTAATAGGATAAATTGCAATCACTTCATTAGTTCTGAAAGCCACATACGCCGCAGCTTCATTACCATCAATTGTTACCTTTTTTCTTTCCATTTCCTTACCATTTAAATGAATAAATTTTTTAATTTCTTTACTAAGTTTAGATGTTTTGCCAAATTTTATACCAATAATTATTCACTAAAACAGCCCGTTTTGCAGGTTTTTTGCACTGATTTTCTAAATATTACCAAATGTTATGATTGCTTTTCTTGGATTTAAGAAATTAGTTGCGTCCGGGAAAGTTTTGCCAGCGGTACAGAGAGGGAAATCGCTTAATCTGCCGGTATTTACTGCGAAAGGTTCACGTTTGTGAACCTTTCGCAGTGATTAAATATTTATAAATCGCGTGGCTATTTCAGCATAATTAATTTTGCTGTTTTTCACTTATAGAAGGTTTAATATAACGCAAAATAACTCCCTGGTTATGTTCACTCCCAATAGCCCAGCCGAGGTGTTTATTTATAAAAAAAATAGATTGAACTCCGCTTAGTATTGTATCTTCCGGAAGAAAATTCCATGTTCTGCCGCCATCCGTAGTGTTAATAATTGCTTTCTGTCCGGTTGTTAAAATTAATCCCAGCCATCCGTTTAATGAATCAGTAAAACACATTGTTTTTACACCAAGCAGCAGGTAAATTTCCCTTGGGCCCGATGTCCATGAATTGCCTCCATCTGTTGTCCTGCTAAACTGGTTAGGCCATGATTCGTTCTCGTCACAAGCCGTAAATCCATATGTTTCATCTATGAATTGTATATTATTTAAGCAAAAAGCATTAAGATTATCATTTTTTGTTTCCCATGTTATTCCGGTATCAGAAGAGAACAATATGTTTCCATATCCACATATCCATATATTTCTTTCGTTAACTATACTGATATGAGCCAGTGGATATTCATCTTCTTTTATTATTTTACTCCATGTTTCCCCTCCATCAGTCGTCCGCATAATAATTTGCTCCAGAGCAGGATATTTTTCCCCCCCGACAATAAACCCAACATCTTTGTTTAAGAATTGCATATCATAAAATAACGGCGCACTTCCCGAGTCATCATGAAAGATAACATTCCATGTATTTCCGCCATCTGTTGTTTTTAGAATCGAGGACTCGTTACTGCAAATCCAGCCATTTTTATCATCTGCAAAATCCACCAGAGTAAGGTGGTCTTCAAGCGGATATATTTGTTCATTCCAGGTCTCTCCTCCGTCAGTAGTATTTAATATCCCATAAAAACCAACAACCCATCCGTTAAGGCTGTCAGGAAAATCAAGATCCCTCAGCCCTGAAGGAATATTTCTTTTCATCTTTCTCCACGGGCCGACTGATTCAATCCTGAAATTAAATACAGTGTCTTTTTGCAGGTTCACAGAGTCGGATGCATCATTATATATTTCAGGTTTTGTTTCAGCAAGGTTTATTATTTCCAATTTAAACAATGAATCCGCCAGACGATAAGAAACATTCATACTAAAACTGCCTGAAGTATCTGTCATGGTTGTAAACTTTTTTGTTGTATCAGCCAGGTTAGTAAAACTTAGCCGGGCATACTGTATTTTTCTTAAGCCTGCATATATAGTACCTGATAGATTTACGTTTCTTTCTGTCTCTATTTCTGAAACATTGAAATTCATAACTGTATCTGAATGAAATGAAATATTCCCGATAAGAGTATCATGAATCTGCGGTACCGCAGCAGAAGTATTAAGAATGTGAAGATTAAATAATGCAGTGCCGGACAATTGTTTTTCTTTTTTTACATGTATAATATCTGAATTGCTATAAGCTTTTATAGAATTAACAGCAGGATGAGCTGCCGGATTAAAAACCATTTTTTTCACGATAGTTTCTTTACCGGAGTCCATCTTGTAAAAGTATATCCCCGGGGAAACTTTACGGTTAAAATTATCTGTCCCATCCCAAATAACTCCATGAGATCCGGAGCCCTGGGTTCCCGGAGAAAATCTTTTTACTTCCTGTCCAAGTATATCATATATATTTATGGAAATGTCAGATTGAGAAGCAATACTATATGATATATTAGTTTTTGATGAGAATGGATTAGGATAATTCTGTTCAAGTACAAAACCGGCGGGGATTGAAGGTTTGTTTTCATTGACTGAAGTTATTATGATGTTCAGTTCATAATAACCCAATGAATCTGTTACTGTTGAAAATTTCAAAAGTGAATCAGCCTGGTTAGTAATATATACTTCAGCATTTTTTACAGGTGTATCAGCCGCATATATTTTTCCGCTTACTTTAACAGCCTGAGAATATATTAAACCTGGACAAATGAAAAGAAGAAAAATAAAAAATACAGATTTTAAGATTTGAATTTTTCTCACAATCAATTCCCCCGTGTAGTTTTACTTAAAAAAGATAGTATATTTATTATCAATATCAAAAATAAAAACAGAAGACATTAAGGGAGATATTAATTCAGAAGTTGCTTAACTTTGTGTCTGCTTTTCGGGGTACAGTTCAATTTATCAGAAAGCCACTGCAGATTTAGTTATAAAGACTCTTACAAGGGCTGTAATGAAGAGAAAACCAGAACAAGGGATAATCTTCCACTCAGACAGAGGTAGCCAGTATTCGAGCAGTAAACTAAGAAGCATGCTTAATCATTATAACTTCAGACAATCTATGAGCAGCACAGGTAACTGTTATGATAATGCAATAACAGAAACATTTTTTAGTACATTAAAAAAAGAGCTTATCTATCTTGAAGAGTTCAAAACAAAAAAAGACAAATGAAAGTGGCAATATTTGAGTTCATTGAAATCTTTTATAACAGGCAGAGGTTACATTCATCATTAGATTATTTAAGCCCGGTAGATTTTTTAAAGACCAAAATGGAAGATATTAGAGAAGATATTAAATCAGAAGTTGCTTAACTTTGTGTTTACTTATCGGGGTACAATTCACTACTATTTTATTTGAGATCTGGGGATAACCATTATTCCCAAAATCATAATAATCCCCATCTTCTTCATTCCCTAAAGCATCATGCATTACAGGTACTTGGCAACCAACATAAAGCTCCAATAATATAAATGCTTCTCTAACCATATACTGATGAGTTCTTTGTTTATGTGCTTAAGTTTCAGCTGCCAATGCAGCAACGATGTGTATTAAACAACGAAAATAAAGAATTTGTTTTTCATAATGCTATATATATCCCCATATTAATAATTGTTGTTACATTTGTTAATACTATAAAGTTGATATTAAAATCATTTTTCACAAAAATTATTACGCTATTAAAATTATAATCAATACCCAGACTCAAAGAATTTGAAAACAACAATGCAGGATTATTTGACAGAAGAGTAATTCCAATCTGAGTTAATAAATTTAATCTGTTATAAATATTATAATTTAATTGATAATATGGTGTAAGTGAAAAGACATCCTTTATATGATGCTTTGTGTCCCATCCATATTTAAAATATTTTGATTCAAGACCGATAAAAGAAGCATTCTTTTCATTGATATTAAACATTATACTTAACAATAAAGATGGGGATAAGTCAGTTTCTTTTTCTCCTCCTATTGAATGATATTTAATCCCTGTGGCTATTCCTAAATACGTATTCTTAAACGATCTGAATTTTTTTTCAGAACTGTCTGGCTGTAATTCGGAATTAAATGAACTGAGACAAGTACATTTTGCATAGTATCCTTCATCATAAATACATCTCTCAATATCAATGGCGGCATTTGAATTTGAACAATATGTAAAGAATATAAATAATAGATATAGTATTTTAGGTTGTTTCACATACTGTTCTGTAATTTTATAATCTAAATGCATAGCCAATATTAAATAATAATGTATTTGATGTAACCCTACTTCCCTGACTTTTATTAATATTACTTAAACCATAATTATACCTGATATCAAATAATATTTTGCCAACGGAAAGTTCATAATCTGCACCAATACCAACCACCAGTCCATACTCTGCGGATTTCCATTTGTCTGTATCATCATATTCTCCTATGCTTTTATCATTTTCAATGTACTCAATTTTAGAATTTAACAGGAATGCAATTTCAGGGCCAATAAATATTTGGGGTTTAATAATAAATCCAGATGGCATATAATACTGAAATAGTACTGGAATTTCCATATAGTTTAATTTCTCAATAAATTTGTGCTTAGGAAAAGCATATTTCTCTTCTAATCCATATTCTGTTCCTTTCATTGCATAATTTATTTCTATTCGTGTCAGAAATGAATTTGATAATTCATATTCTGCCATTATACCACACTTAAATCCATTTCTAAAATTAAAATCATATGCTTTTAAATCATCTTTAAAGTCTAGCTTTGACAGGTTGAAGCCAGCGCTTCCACCAATATATTTTACCTGTGCATATCCTGTGGAATGATAACTTAAAAAAAGCACCAGAAATACAAGAAAACACATGATATAATTTTTCACATTTCCTCCATTAAATTACAGTTCTTAGGTTTTATTTTAGGTTACTATTCATAACAATCCCCGGAAATATAAAAGCTAATAAGGATGGCCCCCTTAAGTACAACACATTTCCCCGTGTTTTAATTTTATCTTAATAATTCTAAATGTCAATACAAATAAAATTTATCGAATTATACACAGCAACTATTGCATCTTAAAAACACTGGAATATTACCACTTATTAAACATTGCAATCAAATATTTTCAAACTTGGCTTCCGTCACGGTCAGACCGTGACAGCCTATGAAATGTTTTTACCAGTCTCTGCTTCGGTAACCATATATGTTGTACCATTGGCTGGGGTTAAATCTTTTATAACGGGACTATATAAGCTAACATAAATTTTTTGAAATGAAAATAAACCCATACTTATTAAAAATAGATAAAAGAATTTTTTCATAGTATTTCCCCTTTTTGTATTTTAATATTTTAAAAGATTGAGTAAACTAAAGTAAAAGCTTATGTACATTACTGCCTAAAAATTCCAATTGAGCCCAAGCTTCAGGCTTGGTGAGAATAATGGTTTTTCTTTCCTAACCACACTTATAATCCCACCAACTGACCAGAAAAAATTAAGCTCTGATGACTTTATGCTTTCATTTCCTATTCCTGCTTCAAATGAAAAGCCTTTCATACCCAATTTATATTTTTGGTTTTCCTTATTAAAAAGTATAACAGTTGGCTGAAGGCTTATATTATTAAATATTAAAGCAGTTGTAAAATATCTTGCTATCCGCACAGCAATTCCGCTTACAGCCAATACATTTTGCTCCCGGTTTTGTACAGAAATTTTCCCTGTAAATCCCCATGAATTAGAATACTGATAACCCAATCCCATACCGATTGCCTCAAGAAAGCCCAAATTAAAAGATAAGAAATACTTTCTACTGCCCATTTCATTTGTAGTATCAATTATTATAGATTTATAATAATTAAAAGAGCTGCATTCTCGTAATGTGGGATTATGCAGCATATTACTTCCATTATTTGGGTTGAAAAGAATATTAGTATATTCTCCATGCTTTATACTGCTATTTGATAGATTGCAAGATTGAAAATTATCCCGGGTTTGAGATTTAGAAATAATGTTAATAACGGTTGTCTGATTGCTATTTGCAGTTACCTGAGAAAAACTTATACTATAATTTGAGAAACAGATTAAAAACAATAATTGATATATTTTCATTTCCTTCACTTATTTTATTATTATCTATTAATACTAAATAAATGTTTTTTACCAAAAAGTTATATGCACAATTCTTTCGGGCTACTCTGCATAACTCCAGTAGGCGGATGAAATGAAATGCTGTAACGTTCGATTATCTCCCCGCAATTTTCACATATATATTTTACAGATTTTATTTTCTAATATCAATACAATAAATGTATATCAGGTTACCTATAGCAGCTATTGCATCTTAAAGACACAGTGGCATTACCACTTATTAAACATTGCAATCAAAGGTTTTCCATCCTGGCTTCTATCACGGTTGTACCGTGACAGCCTATGAACTGGAATCTGTCCAATTTGGGTAATTTTAGAGATCTCTACTAAGAAGTCTTAATTATTTTGGACCGCACTGGTCAGCATAAGAATATTTAAGCATTTTTCTTATGCATTTGGATATTGACCTATACTAAAATACATTCCAGGAAGTGTCCCCTGTAAAGTATTCTTATTTGAATCTCCATTATCAGGATCCAAGAAATGCGAAATACTTATTAATCCCTTATCCCAATTCACCATATCCCTGTAATCGTAAACAATATCTTCTTCATCTTCAATCCAGGCTCCAGAAACAATTTTTTCAGCTCCCCAAGATTTATCACTGGGATTACTTGTCTCATTAGTTCCAACATAAGTAGCCATCGCAGAATATGCTAATGAAGGATATGATTTCAATAAAAGTTTAAAGGCTTCCCTAACAATATATTGATGTATAGTTTGTTGATGACCAAATAATAGAGAATAAGACATTACAATAAAGGATAATATAAGCTTTTTTATTTTATACCCCTGTTGTTAGTTGTAAATTGTTCAATCACCTCTATTTATAAATTGAGGGAAAACCCCAAATCCAAACCCCAAAATACAATTCTATTATTCAGATTACTGTTAATCCCTATATTAAAATTTAGATCTTCTAATATTTCAATATCTATGTTCAACACTACTGGTAAACAAAGATATGAATACCGGTTTGCATTATCTTTTTTACCTGTTATATAGCTTATTCCACTGCCGACAGAAAGTCCTTTTAGTACATCAGGCAGATCATATTGATAAAGTATATTATACTCTAATAAGGAGTTAATATCTTCACCCCATTTTGCATTATGTTCGGTAGCTCCAAATAATCCGAATCCCCAGCCTTTTTTTAACATAATACCCAGAGATGTATTTGAATTTAATTTATAATTTATTTTTCCAGATAGTCCAACAATTGCCTCATCATCTGATGTATTATAATAGTTACCCGAAAATCCTAATGATAAACCTCCACATTCTTGAGCATAAGTATTACCAATACAAATAAAAAAGCAGATAAGAATTATTCTTTTCATAAATTCTTGCTACAAATGAGTTAAAAAGATGACTATAATCAGTAAACGAAAGGCCCCTCTGTCACACATAAGTCCCCCTTTTAATGAGATAATTTTATTACTTATTTTATTAAACGTCAATAAAAAAAGATTTGTCGAATTACATATAACAGCTATTGCATCTTAAAAACACTGGTAAATTACCACTTATTAAACATTGCAATCAAAGGTTTTTCCATCTTAACTTTCGTCACAGCTTATAACTAAAACAATATTTATTTCAGTTCCCCATGCAATATTAGCGTTTTATTAGAACCGTACATTGCAAAAAAAACATCTTTCTCAAAAACTATCCCATGAATAGGGAAAAATGCACCCTGGTATACTGTTTCAACACTATTACCGTCATAATGTAGTAAGTTACTCGTACCGGTACTTGTACAGAAAAAATCATTTTCATTCCGCCCAATCATCCCGGATACATATGCAGTACCGCTTAAATTACGGAATAGTTCAAGCCGGTTGTGTTTATATTTATAAAATTTCTTGTCCTTTTCAAAATATACCTCACCATTCATATAATGAAGCCCATACTCGTTATGGAACAATTCCTTAATTGTATTTTTACCGTCATAAGTAAAAATACGGTTAATTATATCACCATTTTCTACATTATAACTGGTAATATAATATGTCCCTGTTGACTCCTGGCGGCATATACCATAAAACATAGTTTTTATTTCAGGGGTATTCATTATCTGCCATTTCCCTTTGCTGTAATGAAGTATAACAGATTTGAAATCTATATTACTCCCATGGAAATAGCCTACTACCCATACATCGTTTTCTGACCTCCCCCATACCCTTGTTAATTCAACTCTGTCATAACCACCGGGAATATCAACAATAAAATTTCGTTCCCAGTTATTTCCGTCATAATGCCATATTTCATTACTGCTGCCGGTAAGCCAGATATTATTTGATGCTGTCCCCCACATTGATAATGGATATTCAGTAAATCCTATTGAACTGGTTTTCCAGGATGCCCCATCATAATGCCATATACTGTTTTTATAGTATCCCGCCCCTTCTGAATAAACCATGTCATAATATATCAACCAAACATCGCTGGCAGAACTACCCCATATAACTGCATCATAAGATGAATTCGAATATGGAGCATTTAATGTATCAACTTTCCAGGTATAATCCCGCCTGCCTGATTCAGGTTCTGTAATTGTATCTCCGCATCCCGGAAACATTATATAAATTATTGTTAATAAAAGTATGGCTGTCAGAATTTTTACTACTGTACTATTGCAGGTACGTTTTTCACTATGGCAAAAATTTGTTTTAAGAACAGAAAATTTATTCATAATAATCCCCCGTCTTTTGTTAATAAAACATTAGCAGGCCTTATTAACAGCCGGCACCTGTTGAAATAACAAGAACTTACTGGTGTCACTTTGTTTTCCGGTTCTGCTTTTAATTAGAATGGAAATAAAGTGAGTATAATTAGAAAGAATTCTTATCCCCATTCATTCCTTTTGCGAAACTTGTATATAATATTACTCTTCCCTAAAGTAATTGTCAATTACATAATTAGTACCGGCATACTCATATCATTATGAAAAGGATAAAAGAATTGACGAATTATAAAAGTTTATACCCCAATATTAATTTTAATATCTTTCTTTTTCTTTGGTTATAAAATAACCGGCATGAACGATAGATAAATTTGGACTGTCATGCTGTAAGAGTAAAAGTTTCGCCTATGTTTTTTATGCCCAGGTTTATATCGTAAGAAGTAACAGAATCATTAAGCCAGCTTAACGGCTGGTCTACCGGCTCCATTCCCTGTTTAAATGTATTGCAGTGAATTGGAATAAAGTGTTTTGCCTTCAGGTGCAGTGACGCCATAATAAGTGCTTCTTCAGGGTTGCAGTGGTTTGTCCTCCATGGGTGGTATGCCCCGACCGGCATAATAGCTACATCAATCTGCTCGTTGCTATATGGAATAAATTTTTCGTGAAATGCTGTATCCCCGCCAAAAAGAATTTTCTTCCCGTTCTTCTCAAGAACATATGCATTATAGCTTCTGCCATCCTTCATAAAACCCTTTGAGCGGTCTTTTTCCCATGGGTATCGCCAGCCAAAATGTTTAACCTCAAGTGCTTTTATTTTAATTCCGTTAAGTGTGAACTCATCGCCCCAGTCAAGTTCTCTTTGCGATTTCCATTCAAGATCACTGGTAATATCCATTGTATTATATGAAGTAATGCAGTCTATTTCTCCCGGGTATTCATCTGTAAAATTAACAAGAGTTTTATAATCAGTATGATCCATATGCCCGTGTGAAAGAAGAATAATATCAGGTTTGGGCATGTTTTCAAACTCCAGTGCAGGTGCCGTAAATCTTGCCGGGCCGTATGTAAGCCCCAGAAGGTATAACCCTACCCTGTCAAACAATACCGGGTCAGTAAGTATTACCGTCCCATAAAAATTTATTAGCACAGTAGCATGGCCAATCCATGAAATGTTTATTTCATCATCTTTCCATGAAGCGGGTTTCGGAATAACTTCGGGAGAAACAGTATTAGCTTTGCCAAATGAATCAAACTTATTAAAAAACACAGGGGGAAGGAGTGCAAGCCCGGCAGCGGTTTTTATACTGCGCTTTATAAATTCTTTTCGTTTTATTTTCATGTACTCTCTTACTATGTAAAAGGATAAAAGTTGCCTCACCCTGAATATAAACAGCAGGGTATATTATTAAATATAGCAACTAGAAAGTTAAGTTGTAAGGGGAGAAATTTGGGAGAAAATATACTTCCATTGGCTGTTTTTTGATTTCAAAAATCAGCCAATAGCTATATTTGTTTTATAAGCACTATTCTATAATTAAAACCCTAAGGAGATATTTTGGAAAGAAATATATTGCCCCGCCCCTATTCTGTATGCGAAAATCACCCCGCCCCAAATGGGGCGGGGAAAAACACAGAAAACAAATATAAACTATAATTACAGTTTACTGCTTATCTTTTTAATTCCTTCGGCAACATCCCCTTCAAAATGGAAGCGGATTGTCTTGCGCCCGGTATTTTTAAGCGCCTTTAAATCACCCTGTGCCTGTGCCGATATAAGGGTACCAAAACTGTATCCTTTGCCGGGGACTTCAAGGTCATCTGAAGTGCTGCTTGTAAACTGAATAAACAGTCCCTTGTTGCCATCACCTTTATGAAGCTGTCCTGTTGAGTGAAGGAATCTTGGGCCATAGCCTGTTGTAACAGCTATTTTATATTTTGCTCTTATTTTTGTTCTTAATTCATCAAGTGCTTCATCTGTAGCAGATGAGTATGGAATAAATCCCATGACTGCTGCATAGTTCCCTTCTTTTGCTGAAGCAAAAAACTCAGGAAGTACATCAGCAGCATCTTTTGCAGATGTTTCGCCAAATACGCTTATTTCAGAACCAGCAATTACAGGTTCATCGTGAGGCAGTTTGCCTGTTTTAAGGTAATTATCTATTCCTTCATTTGCGAGTGTTTTTGCAAGCTGAACATTAGGCTGGTCAAAAGGATTTATGCCAAGTACAACACCTGAAAGTGCAGTTGCCATTTCCCAGCGGTAGAATTCATGGCCTATATCAAATTTATCTCTTACAGTCACATAAATAACCGGGAACCCTGCTTCTTCAAGCGCTTTAACTTTTTTATCAATTACAGCACATTCATCTTCGTTTACACGAAGATAAATAAATACCCTGTCTTTTCCGTAAACAGCAGGCTCGCCAACCTGTTCATCAGCAACAGGAAGTATACCCCTGCCTTCTTTGCCTGTACTTTCGGCTATTAATTGTTCAACCCATACAGGGAAAGCAGCAAGTGAAGGAGAAGCAATAAATGTAAGCTTGTCTTTACCGGCAGAAGCAAGTTCTCCAATAACGGCGCCAAGTTCAACACCTGTATTGTTAACAGCTTTAACCAAAGCCGAACATTCATTTTCAAGTTCCTCCGCTCTGCCGAGAAGTTGTGTAAGGTCAACTCCAATAAGCGCTGCCGGAAGAAGTCCGAAGAATGTATAGACAGAATACCTTCCTCCGACTTCAGGCGGTGTGGAAAATATTCTTCTGAATTTCTTATCTGTTGCAAGTTTTTCCAGTCCTGAACCCGGATCAGTTACAGCAACAAAATTTTTACCTGCTTCGGCTCCTGATTTTGCCAGTGTTTCATAAAATGTATAATAGAATGACATTGTTTCCGCAGTACCGCCTGATTTGCTGGCAACAATAAACAATGTTTTTGTAATATTATAATTATTAAGTATGTTCTTTACAGAAGCAGGATGTGTGCTGTCTAAAATAGTAAGGTCAGGATAACCTTCAACCTTGCCAAATGTTTTGAATAAAACTTCAGGGGCAAGACTGCTGCCGCCCATGCCAAGCAGAACAACATGGTCAAATTCTTTTCTTGCTTCATTGGCAAAAGATGCAAGTTCCGGAATATGCTTTTGCATTTCTTTTGGAAGGTCAAGCCAGCCAAGCCTGTTGGAAAGCTCTTTATCATCTTCCTTTTTTTCCTTCCACACTGTAGGGTCTTTCTTCCATACACGGGAAACTACATCAGCTTTATCCCATGCAGAAAGGCGGTCGCCAACTTTGGCTTTTATTTCTACAGGAAGTACAAACTTCTGTGAATTATTTGAACTCATTCTTTTTCCTTTCAATTGTTCCAAGCAGGTCATTAAACGAATCTGCAAAAGATTTAACACCGTCATCAGTAAGTTTTTTTGTAATGGCTTCAAAATCAATTTTAAGTTCAGCAAGTTTAGCCATCTGTGCTTTTGCTTCATCAAGATTATTTTCAATCCTGTCAGCAGGCTTTCCATGGTCGCGGTATGCATCAACAGTTGCCGGAGGAACTGTATTTACTGTGTCTTTGCCTATAAGCTCTTCAATGTAAAGAACATCTGAATATTCAGGATTTTTTGTTGAAGTACTTGCCCAAAGAAGCCTCTGAACCTTAGCTCCCTTATCAACAAGTTTTTTAAATCTTTCTGAGCCAAATAATTCTTTTGCTTTTGCATATACTATTTTAGCATTTGCAATTGCAGCTTTAGCCTTCAATGAAGGGTAGCTAACCTTATCAAGTTCTTTATCCACAGCAGTATCAATCCTGCTGATAAAGAAGCTGGCAACTGAAGCAATGTTATCAACGCGTCCGCCTTTTGCTGCACGTTCTTCAAGGCCTGCTATATAAGCTTCAACAACATCTTCATAAGATTTCTGAGAAAAGATAAGTGTAACGTTTACATTTATACCTTCGGCAATTACTTCTTTTATAGCAGGCATGCCTTCAGGTGTTGCAGGAATTTTAATCATCAGGTTAGGGCGGTTTACTTTTTTGAAAAGCTCTTTTGCCTGTTCTGCCGTGGCCTTTGTATCATAAGCAAGGTCAGGAGCAACTTCAAGGCTTACATAACCGTCAACGCCGTTTGTTTTATCATAAACAACTCTCAGTATATCGGCAGCATCCTGTATGTCCTTTACAGCAAGTTCAAAGAAAATTTCAAGAGGAGTAAGATTTGGATTCTGTTTCAATATTTCTTTTAACTGTTCATCATATTCACTGCCCGAACCAATTGCTTTCTGGAATATTGTAGGGTTAGAGGTAACGCCTTTTAATCCGTCATTATCAACAAGAGCTTTAAGTTCGCCTTTTTTAAGCATCCCTCTGCTGATATTATCAAACCAGACGCTTTGTCCGTATTTTTCAAGTTCTACTAATGGATTAGCCATCACTGATCTCCGTTTTATTTTTCTAATTGAATTACTTTATCAAGTCTTCTTTTAAATCTCTCATCAGTAAGAAATTTAGCACTAACAAAAGCAGTAACACATTCCCTTGCAACGTTCTCGCCTATTACACGTGCACCCATGCATAATACATTCATGTTATCATGTTCAACACCCTGGTGTGCAGTATAAGTATCATGACATACTGAAGCGCGTACTCCTTTAAACTTATTTACTGCAATGTTTGCGCCAACACCGCTTCCGCAGATTACAATTCCCCTGTCAGCTTCTTTTTTTGATATAGTTTCACCAACTTTTATTGCAAAATCAGGATAATCATCTTTAGCATCATATACATGGTTCCCAAGATCCTTAACATCAAAACCATCAGCTTTAAGCCATTCAACAACTTTATTTTTTAATTCATATCCCCCGTGATCGGCAGCAACTACAATCTTCATTATTTTACCTTTTTATTGAAACGTTTAAAATACAAAATCATTTGGAGAGAGGGTAGCTATTAAACACACAGCAGCCTCCTTATTATATTATTTTTTGGTAAAAATTATAAATTATTGCTAATATATTCGTGAATACGAAAGACTATCATGTATATTTGCCGTTTGTTGAACAATTGCTCCAATTGTTATTTTACGGTTGAATCAACGCAAATTCCCAATTAATTTTACATTGAATTTAGGATTGAATTATGGGTATAATAGATTTTTTATTGCTTTTATTAATTGCCGGTATCTGCGGGTCAATTGCGCAGAGCATTGCAGGGCATAAAAGCAAAGGCGGTTGCCTCACTTCAATAGCCGTGGGCTTTATCGGTGCACTTATAGGCCCTTGGATAGCTAAAAAAATGGCTCTCCCTGAATTATTTACACTGCATATAGGCAGCACAAACTTCCCTGTTATATGGGCAATTATTGGCGCTGCATTATTCAGCGCGGTTATAAGCCTTATTTCCCCGCGTAAACACGATTAAGAATAAAGTCTGCAGATTGTAGAAACAAGTAGGCAGTTGGTAATTTATCTGCCGACTGTTTTTTTTGCGTACTGCCCATTGCTTACCGCCTGCTTGTCTTTTTTGCCTTTTGCCAACTGCTTACGGCCTACTTGTTTTTGGGAGACTGCATACTTGCCTTTTTGCCTCTTGCTCGCTTGTCTTTTTTGCCTACCGCCTACTGCATACTGCCTGCTTGTCTTTTGAAGACTGCTGACTGAGGCCTGAAGACTTGCCTTTTGCCTTTTTGCATACTGCCTATTGCCTACTGTCTACTTGCAGACTGCCTGCTTGTTTTTTTGCGTACTGCATACTGCCTATTGCCTACTCATTCTTTGAAGACTGTAGACTTGCTAATGATATCAGGATGTGGTAGTTTAACATTAAACTTTTCTACAAAATAACAACCTTATACAATGGGAACTCACTTTAAAGGGACAAAAAAAGAAATACTTGCATTAAATGTTTACATAAAACTGATACGCGCTGCGGAATCTGTCTGTACCCGCGTACATGCACAAACCATAGATAAAGACCTTACATTAAGCCAGTTCAGCATTCTTGAAGCATTATTCCACCTTGGCCCGTTATGCCAGAAGGACCTTGCCTGTAAACTGCTTAAAACAGGCGGCAATATTACGATGGTTGTTGATAACCTGGAAAAGCAGGGGCTTGTTCAGCGCGAAAGAAGCATTAAGGACCGCCGCTATTTTACTATAAATCTTACAAAAGAGGGAAATGCGCTGATTGAAAAAATTTTCCCAAAGCATGTTAATGCTATTGTTGATGAGCTTTCAGTATTAAGTGATGATGAATTAAAACAGCTTGATAAAATGCTGAAACAGGTTGGAATAAAACAAAACGAAAACGCCGAAGCAGTATAACAAAACCTTCAAGGTTTTATTCTGGAAGAAAATAAACAAAACAGAAATTAACCCCAATGGTTTAAACCTTGAAGGTTTCAGTAAATGGTTATTCATTACGATGTATAACACAGCAGCTTTTCATGTGTTTTATATTTCTTTGTCTTCACACCGGAGAATTGTTTCTCAAACTCATAAAATCATTATTTACTATTATGCCCGGATACTAAACATCCGGGATACTCACGGCACAAATTTTTTGCCTTTGAGGTTTATAAATTAAAATATATTTTAATTTATATAAAATGGGGAAATGATTTTCGCTTACCCGCCCATTTTTGGCACATTATACTTAAATAAAATCAATTAAAATGAGGGGACTTTATGAAAGTATTATTATCAGTTCTTCTAATGATCATTTCATTTGGGCAAATATCAGCACAACAGTTTTATCTTAAATTCATGGGCGGCTACGGAATTGGTATATCCCCGGGAACAATAGTATCTTCATATACTACTGATAATAACGAGCGTACAAATACTTTTTCTAAATATGATGCGGATAAGTATTCGTTCGGAAAAGGATTCAGTTTTAATATTACACCGGGATATTCATTTAATGACATCCTGGGCGTTGAGCTTGAACTGGGTTATCTTAAAAGTGAAGCAGTATACCAAAAGCAATATTTCACAACGCCCTTAATAACAGATAATCTGAACATAGGATATAATGCCTCTTCATTTAACATAATACCATCAGTTGTTTTAAAAACCAGCTATATGGATTTTAAGCCGTATTTAAAAATAGGAGCAATATTCGCTTTTTCTTCAGTTAACAGGATAGTTGATGAGTATTATACAAATAATACTTCTCAGGGCTTTTCTTCATTATATCACTTAAAATATGAATACACAGGCGGGCTGGCCGTTGGAATAAGCTCTGCACTTGGTGTTTCCTATAATGTTTCCAGAAATATAAATGTCCTGTTTGAGATAAATAATAAAAATCTGTCATATTCTCCCACAAAAGGAGAATTAACAGAAGCTACAGAAAATGGGGTTACATTTCTCCCACAATTCCCGGATACCAGTTTTGACTTTTCAGAATCAACAGACACAGGCAGTAAAAAACAGATAAAAACAGAATACCCTTTTGGAAGCTTGTCTTTTTTAGTTGGCTTTACAGTAGAATTGTAATTTAAAGGAATGAAAAATTTCAGGGCCGCAGTAAAAGGCGTTTTTCTGCGGCTGCCTTTTATGCGGCTGATAAAAATGAAGGAAAGAAAGAATAAAGGCAAAGCCTTTATTCTTCTTCTTCAGCAGAACCTGCAACTTCAGGAGAAACCAGTATTCTTCCGCAGTATTCACAGAAAAATAACTTATTGTTTCTTCTTATTTCAAGCTGTCTCTGGGATGGAACTATATTGTGGCATCCGGAGCAGGCAGATCTTTTAATTGTAGATACAGCCTTGCCTTTTTTAGCTTTTCTTATTCTTATATAAGCTGAATAGTCAGGCTTTTTAGTCTGTGCTTCAATTGCTTTTCTTTTTTCAAGCAGTACAGCTTCTTCTTTTTCGTTGGCTTTTATAATTTCTTTAAGGTCAGCTTCTTTAACTTTTAAATCTTCATTAAGAATCTCAAGCTGAGGCATCATTTCTTCAATTTCTTCAGCAAGTTTTTTACTGGCATCAGCAAGATTGTTGTTCTCTGTTTCCATCTTGCCAACATTTTCATCAGTGTGGTCTATTTCTTTTGTAAGGGCATCATATTCTTTATTGTTTCTTACCTGGTACAGCTGGGCTTTAAACTTTTTCTGGCTGTTTCTTAGTTTTTCAATCTCTTCTTCATTTTCCTGACGTTTTTCCAGAGATTCTTTCTTTAAATTTTCTTTTGCTGCAACTTCGTCCTTAATGCTTTTGATCTTATCTTCCAGAGCCTTTACTGCATTTGGAAGGTCACCTCTAAGCTCTTCAAGTTCATCAAGCTGGTCATCAATTAACTGCAGCTCATACAGTACTTTCAACCTGTCAAACAATTTGAGTTACTCCTTAATTATTATAAAAATTCACCGGGTTTGTTGAACCGCTGTATTTAAAAATCTTTATACCGGCTCTCTTAACAAAACCGTCCAATCTTCTTTTTACTTCATTTAACACGTGGACCTCAGTCTCATAATGGCCTGCATCCACAAGTAATATTTTACCCTCAGCTTCCTGAAAGGAATGATATCTTATATCTGCAGTTATATATGCATCTGCTCCTGCTGAAACTGCATTATTAAAATATTCCATGCCTGCTCCTCCGCATACAGCAACTTTTTTAACAGGCTTGTTCTGCCCTTTGGAATACCTGAGGCCTTTTGCTTTTATTGACTTTGAAACATGTTCAAGAAACAAATTTACGGGCATTGGCTTTTCAAGTTCACCAACAGCGCCTGCACCGTAATTATTATTAACATTTTGAAGCGGGACAACATCAAAGGCAGCCTCCTCGTAAGGATGCGCCTTCTTTAGCGCCCTTATAACGTTGTTCAGTTTCCACGAATCAACTATTACTTCAAGTTTAATTTCACTAACTTTTTCAAACTTTCCCTTTTCACCGCGTACAGGTAATGATTTTTCATTGCCCTTAAAAGTACCTGTGCCTTCAGTCCTGAAACTGCAGGCAGAGTAATTTCCAATTATTCCGCCGCCGGCATTAAACATGGCCTCTGCCACATTTTCAACAGCATCTGCCGGTGTAAAGACAGAAAGTTTGAACTGGTTGGATTTAAGATTATCCAGAAACTTAATATTAACAAGCTTTAAAGCTTCGGCAAGAATAAAGCTAACGCCATCCTTCGTATAATCAAGATTTGTATGTGCGGAGTAAAGCGTAACATTTTTCTTAATCAGCTTTTCCACCAGTACAGAATTGGGATCGCTATCAACATCAACTTTTTTCAGCGGATGAAACAAAAGAGGATGGTGTGTAATTATAAAATTACAATCTTTTTTTATGGCTTCATCCAGCGCATTGCTGTTAAGTTCAAGGCAAAGTAAAATATTTTTTACTTTCCTCTTTAAGGATCCTGCCTGAAGTCCAACGTTGTCTTTTTGCCAGGCAATCTCTTTTGGAGCCCAATTTTCAATTTCTTTAATAATTTCTGAGCATGTCATACTTTAAAACAAAAAAAAATGCACTTCGGAGTTTGAAGTGCATTTTAATTAAATCCTGGTTTTCTGTGATGGTTGCTCAGCAACCGAACCAACTTTTATACTAATAGTAAACTTTAAAATATCTATTTTTTTTGCCGTCATATTTAAGTGATGAAATATAGCGGTTTCATTAGTAATATTCAATTTCAGGAATAAGATTTTATAAAATAATTTTAAATAATTGTTAAATATTTCAGTTTTGCAATTTTTCAGCCGATGGAACTTCTGCCCAGATACCATCTTCTTTAATCAGCTCAATAAGCGAATCTACAGCTTCTTTTTCAGGAATATTGCGGCGGACAATTTCTTTACTCCGGTAAAGTGTAATTTTCCCGACTCCTGAACCCACATAGCCGTAGTCTGCATCCGCCATTTCACCCGGGCCGTTTACAATACAGCCCATAATAGCAATTTTCACACCTTTTAAGTGTTCTGTCCGTTTACGGATCATCTCGGTTGTTTCCTGCAGGTCAAATAATGTTCTTCCGCATGAAGGGCAGGCAATATATTCTGTTTTGGATATTCTTACCCTGGCTGCCTGCAATATTCCGAATAAAATGCGGTTAATTACCTTTTCTTTAGTCTCATTGTCTTTTACAAATGATCTTATATATAGATTAGTATTCTCAGGCTCTTTCTTTATATTATTAACAGAAAGCCAGGCTCCATCGCCCATTCCATCTATCAATAATCCGCCAAAATCAGTCGAAGAATAAAGCCTTAATTCATCCATATCCGGGTTTTCATAATTACGCTTAATAATAACAGGATTATCAACTTTATTATTCATCAATTCAAAAAATGCGCGCCTTTGTTCCGGCATACCATGCAAATTGTCCGTTTCCAGGACAAATACTGCTGTTTTGTCACTCCCGGCTTTTTGCAGTAATGTGCCCACTAAATCATGAATATTAACAGCAACAAAATTCAGTGTTGAAGAGAGATTTACATCAGAAAGGTATTCTTCAGCAGAAAGCAATGGATAGCCGGCTGATTTATCAGGAAATTTCTGCCATATATTATAGTTATAAATAATTTTAAGCCCGTTTGGGGCATCAAACGGCAGAACATTATTGCCGGGATATAATAAGTCAGGTGCGGAATCATTCATATTCCATTTATCTGTATCCGCATCATAAAAATACCCTATTGGGGCAAGATCCCTGGGTGAATTTATTTCAGTCCCGCTGAAGTCTGCCACAACGCGCGGAACATTTATTCCGCCAATTCCGGCAGTTTCAAAAGTATTTCTTTTTTTATAGTTAAACGGGTTGAACGGAACTTCTTCAACCGGCTTTATGGGACTGTGTTTACTTCTTTCTTTATACCTGTTAACCAGTGCAATTGCAACCGGCGCTTCAAATTCAGGGTCTTCAGTAAGCGATACGCGCACAGTATCCCCTATTCCATCTTCCAGCAAAGTGCCTATTCCAAGCGCAGATTTTACACGCCCGTCTTCCCCGCCGCCTGCTTCAGTAACACCAAGATGCAGAGGGTAGTTCATACCTTCGGCAGCCATTTCCTGGATAAGCAGCCTGTATGCCTGTACCATCACCTGCGGGTTGCTGGATTTCATGGAAAGGACAATATTATGATAATCAAGGCTTTCGCATATCCGTACAAACTCCAGCGCCGATTCAACCATGCCAAGAGGAGTATCGCCATAGCGGCTCATTATTCTGTCTGAAAGTGAACCGTGATTAGTACCAATCCTCATTGCGGTGCCGTATTCTTTACATATCTTAACAAGGGGGGTAAATTTTTCTCTTATCCTTTCAAGCTCGGCTTCGTATTCGGCATCATTATATTCTATTGTTTCAAATTTTTTCTTGTCAGCATAATTACCGGGATTAACCCTTACTTTCTCAACAATACGGGCAGCAATTTCAGCAGCATTTGGGGTAAAATGAATATCAGCAATAAGGGGGACATTATACCCGCGGGCTTTTAATTCCTTTTTTATGTTTTCAAGGTTCTGGGCTTCAAGCTTGCTGGGAGCAGTTATCCTTACATATTCACACCCGGCGTTAACCATCCTTATAGTCTGCTCAACAGTACCAATTGTATCCATTGTATCAGTAGTCGTCATTGACTGTATACGGATGGGGTTATCTCCTCCAAGCGGAATATCCCCTACAAATACTTCTCTTGTTTTATAGCGGGAATAAGAGGTAAGGCTGTTGCAATAAATCTGTTTAACTTTTAAAATGTCTGCCATAATGTTCAAATCCTGGTAATTACATAAATATCTGCAAACTGCCCAAAGACGGCAGCAGGATGTATAAATTTATACATGGATATGTAAAATATCGATATTACATCTCACCTTCAAACCATAATTTAAGACTGTTCAGCTAAATTACGGCGATACTAAAGTATTTTTTTATTAGCTTTACTGTTATGTTAATAATTTATGAAGCAGATAATATCAGTATAAAATGCGCATACCCGAAAATAAAATAGAAGAGATACGTTTAGCAACCAATATTGTTGATGTAATTTCAGAAGTTGTTCAGTTAAGAAAGCGCGGCCGTAATTATATTGGACTGTGCCCTTTCCACAACGAGAAAACTCCTTCCTTTACTGTAAGCGAAGACAAACAAATTTTTCATTGCTTTGGCTGCCATACCGGCGGAAACGCTTTTAAATTCCTGATGGACTATGGTAAAATTTCTTTTATTGAATCTGTACAGGAGCTTGCCGAAAAAGCCGGAATTCACCTTGACTACGAAGAAGATACTTCCAAACCGGAAGAACAAAGTGAACAGGAAATACTCTATGATATTAACCATACAGCCGGAAGGTATTTTTCTGATAATCTTCTTAATCCCGGCGAAGGTGATTATGCCCGAAGTTACTTTGAAAACAGAAAAATAAAAATTAAAACCATGAGGGAGTTTGGCCTTGGTTATGCTCTCCCTGAACGCAGCAGTTTTGTTGAATTTGCCCGTTCTAAAAATATTGACCTTGAAAAAGCCCTGCACCTCGGACTTATAGGCAGGTATAATGACGGCAGGCTGTATGATAAATTTGCCGGCCGGATTATCTTCCCTATCTTTTCTCCCAATGGCAGAGTTGTTGCTTTTGCAGGCAGAATTCTTGAAAAGAAAGAAGGCACGGCAAAATACCTCAACTCGCCTGAGTCACAGGTATACTTCAAAAGCAGGGTATTATACGGACTTTCACATGCAAAGGATGAAATAAGGCGTCTTGATAAAGCCATAATTGTTGAAGGCTACATGGACCTTATTTCGCTTTACCAGGCCGGAATAAAAAATGTTGTTGCTGTATCCGGCACAGCGCTTACTGATGAACAGGTTCAGCTTCTTTCAAGATATACCAAAAACGTTGTACTCCTTTTTGATGCTGATACTGCCGGTATTAAAGCTTCAATGCGCTCAATCGAAATTCTGCTGCGCAAGGATATGGAGATAAAGGTCGCATCACTCCCCGGCGGCGAAGACCCTGATTCTTTTGTTAACAGTTACGGCAGAGAAAAGTTTGAAGATGTTATTAAGCAGGCTCAGAACTTCCTTGAATACCAGTCAGCTTTTTATGAAAAGCAGGGTATGTTTGAGGATGCTACAAAAACTGCCGAAGCTATACGTGAACTTGTAAAACCAATTGCCCTCATAAATGATGAGTTAAAAAGGACACTGTTAATAAAATCCATTTCAAAGAAGTTTAACCTTCGCGAAATGCTGATGGAATCAGAGCTTGAAAAAGCGCTTGCAAAAAATGCAAAGCTTTCTTCCTCTTCACATAACCAGAACAAAGCGAAATCAGATTTGGTTATCCCTGAACCGGAACCGGAACCAAAAGAAGAACAGCCCGTTGAAGATGAAGAATCTGAGAAAGAGTCATCCCGTTTTTTAACAACCGAAGAATACAGTGTTGAACGCGATATAATAAAGCTTTTGTTCGAAGGCCAAAAAGAAATACAGGATTCTGTTTTCAAACAAATTCATCCTGATGATTTTCTCTTTGAAGCTCACAAAAAAATTGTAACTGATGTTTATGCTTCATATACAGAAGAAGAAAATGTTGAACCTGATTACCTTATCAGCAAGCAGGAAGACCCGCTTTTGCAAAACTACCTTCGTGAGCTTGTAATAGACTCATATTATATAAGTAAAAGATGGGACACAATAGAATCCAAAGAGGCTATACTTGATAAGCTTCTTAACGATGCTGTTACTTTATTCCTTATGAGAAAGCTAAAACGGGAAATTGATAACAACCATTCATATCTGCAGGATGCACGTGACCCTGCCGAAGAAATAGAAATATTAACCAATATAAAAGAATTAACAGCAGAAATGCACGGGCTTATTGGCGGAAGCAACCGCAACTTTATTGACTTAACAATCAGAAGAAATTAATGGAATACAGGCAGGCTAAAAACGGCAAATTGATGATTGATATAAACCAGGATAAATGTGATTACTGCGGCTGCTGCGTTGGTGTTTGTCCTGAAGATGCAATAGAATTAAAAGAAGCTTTCATACATATTATAGATGAACACTGTACTAACTGCTCTAAATGTGTGTGGAGCTGCCCTTATGAAGTAATATCTTTTAACAAAGAAGGAGTCGTACGTTAGTTTTAGAGGGATATCCGGTAGAGAACAAGTACGCAATTGGCAAGTTATCTCATCAAGAAGTAACCTTTTTATATATTCAACATAGTTAAATACCAGGATGAAGAATGAGTTCATCTTTCAGAGACTTAACAGTTTATAAAAAAGCTTTTATGCTTGCAATGAAAGTTTTTAACATAACTAAGTCTTTCCCTAAAGAAGAGAAATATTCACTGATTGATCAAATAAGGCGTTCATCAAGGTCTGTATGCTCTTCTATTGCTGAAGGCTACAGGAAGAGAAGGTATGAAGCTCATTTTATTTCCAAAATATCAGATGCTGATATGGAAAATAGCGAAACCCAGGTTTGGCTGGATTTTGCTTTGGAATGCAATTACCTTAATAAAGAGGAATATAAATATTTGTTCGCAGCTTCAGAAGAAATTGGCAAAATGCTGTATCATATGATTAATAATCCAGATAAATATTTATCCTCAGAAATGAAAGAAAAAATAAAATAAGTTACTTGTTGGCACCGGGCGCTTGCCTACTGCATATTGCCAACTGCCTTTTTTGTATAGGTAAGTTGATAATAACAAGTTATCTGACAATAAAGAGATAGAATGCAAAAAGAATATGACATAATAGTAGTTGGTGCCGGCCCTGCCGGATCTGTTGCTGCGCGTTTTGCTGCTGAACAGGGTGTTTCAGTGCTTATGCTTGAAAAAGACAGGGATGTTGGCTATCCTGTAAGATGCGGCGAAGCTGTAAGTAAAAGAAGTTTAATACAATATATTGAACCTGACAAAACATTTATACGCTCCCAAATCAACAAGTTCTCGCTTTCTGCCCCCTCAGGCAAAGAAGTTGTAATTGAATTTGAAGATACCGGCTATGTACTGGAACGCAGAATATTTGACTATGAACTTGCCAAACTTGCTGCTGCTGCCGGCGCTGAAATTCTTACACATGCTTATGTTAACGGACTCCTGTTTGAGGATGGAAAAGTTTCCGGCGTTAAATATGAATACCGCGGCGAACAAAAAGAAGTAAAAGCTAAAATAGTAATTGCTGCTGATGGTGTTGAGTCAAGAGTCGGCAGGTGGGCCGGATTAAAAACACATATTGATTTTCGCGATATGGAATGCTGCGCACAGGTTACTGCATCAAACATTCCGGTTGACGGTAATACCTGCTATTTTTATTTCGGTAAAAATGTTGCCCCTAATGGTTATTTCTGGGTGTTTCCAAAAGGCAATAACACTGCTAATATAGGACTTGGCGTAGGCGGGCATATTGGTAAAAACAAATCAGCGCTTTCTTATCTTAATGATTTTATGGATAAACATTTTCCAGGTGCACCTATACTAACCAGTATTGCCGGGGGTGTGCCCTGTTCAGTTACTCTTGATAAGATTACCGCTCCCGGTATTATGCTTACCGGTGATGCAGCAAGACAGGTAAACCCATTAAGCGGTGGCGGCATTTCAAGCGGAATGGCAGGCGGAAGCATTGCTGGCAGAATTGCAGGCGAAGCTGTTAAAGCAAACAAGCCGGATCATATTTTTACTTATGAAAAAGAATGGCACGAAAAGCTTGGTAAAAAACACGAAGTTTACGACAGGTTAAAAAACGGCATTTATAATTTCAGTGATGCTAAGTTTAATAACATTGCTGATTCATTTTTATCTGTGCCTTATGAAAAAAGAACTCTCGGCAGGTTATTTACCACAGCGCTGTTTAACCAGCCGTCACTGCTTATTGATGTGGCAAAAGTTTTTGTAATATAATGTTACTGGAAAGCTTTTATTCCCATTTCTATAGCAATTCCTATAATTATTACGGCGAGCGAAATACGCAGCACCTTTGCATCAAGGCGGCTGCTTATTTTACTGCCAATTACAACCCCGGCTGCAGAACCTATAACTGCATATAAAGCAAAAAGGTAGTTTACCTGTCCTGACAGCGCCTTACCTATACTCGCGGTTAGTGCAGTAAACAAAACAATACCCAGTGTTGAACCAATTGTTATACGCACCGGTATTTTCAAAATTGTAATCATAACAGGCGCCAGCAGGAAAGCTCCCGGCGCTCCTACAATTCCGCCAAAAAACCCGACTATTACCGCGGCCGCCAGCGCAGCAGCTTTGTTAAATGAAAGATTTTCAGCAGTAACCGATACATCATCTTTCCCGGTGTTAATAAACATAAGCACAGCCCCTGCAGCAGCCATAACAGTAAAAGCCATTATTATATATTTACCCGCTATCATCCCTGAAAATAATGCCCCGCCAAGAGCAGATAACATCATAGGAATACCTATGTATAACAGAAGCTTTTTATTTACATTGCCGCTTTTATTATGGACAAATACGCCAACAATGGCAGTCGCAAATACCTGTATGCTTGTTATACCTGAAATGGTTTTAATATCAAGACTGTGTATACCTAATACCGGAGGAAGATAAAGATAGGCGGGGATTAAAATAACCGCACCGCCCAAACCCAATATTCCTGATACAACTGAAACCAAAAAAGATATTATTCCAATTACAATTAGTTCACTCATAGTAAATATTTTATCTTAATGCCGAAGCCAGGTATGTAAACGTGCCGCCCACAAGGTTATATACATTAGTATAGCCCTGTCTGGCTAAAAAGTGAGCTGCTTCAGATGAGCGCCCGCCGCTTGCACATATACATACAATAGCATCTGTTTTTCCCGGCAGCATATTTAATTGTGCTGGCAAGTTTGATATTGGTATATTAACTACACCATCAATCTTGCCCATAGCAAGTTCAAACGACTCACGTACATCAAGCAAAAATAAATCATTTCTTTTCTGTATCATAGTCTGCAGTTGAATAGCTGTAATATCAGTATATTCTGATACTGCATGCGAAACTCTTTTTGTACCGCACTGAAGGATTACTTTTTTCCCTTCTCCCTCTGAATCAGCAAACGGTGGGAAAAAATCTTTTACAAACTCAATATACTCCTGTTTTGTTCTCTCCTTCAGGAAAGGATTATTAGCAATTTCATCTTTCAGGTAAGCAAATTCATTATCATCATAATCATGCCCGGGATATATTTTAGTCTCGCCCGGTAATTCCAGCACCTTATAAAACAGGCTGTCGTACTGATCAGACGTATTTCCTCCGGGAAGGTCACTTCTGCCAGCCTGCCCTATAAGCAGCAGGTCACCTGTAAATAAAGCATCACCTGCATAAAACGCAACATGGTTATTTGTATGTCCCGGTGTATGCATAACTTTTATTTCAGTACTGCCAAGCTTAATTATTTCCCTGTCATTAACATACTCATCAACCGAAACACCCGCATTAAACTTAACAATATCTGCAACACCAAACTTAACAGCTTCTTCAACTGCGCCCTGTTTATTTTTTGTCTGTTCATGCATATAGTATTTTGCACCTGTTTCTTCTCTTAATAAACCGGCACCCGTATAATGGTCAGCGTGCGTATGGGTATCAAGTATATGAGTAATCTTAACTCCTGCTTCATCTGCAGTATATAAAATTTTTGTTACATCTTCCTGGTTGGGGTCAACTACTGCGGCTGTGCTTTCAGTTTCATCAATCAGTAAATATGATAATGTCCCTGTTCCGTCAACTGACCTAATCTGCTTAATTTGCATTTAATTCTCCTCAATAATATTTACAGGCATGGGATGTATTAAACTGAAGGAAGATTCAACATATTGCTGAACAGAGGTAAATAAGTATTAAGGCACAAAAAAATTCCCTGCATTGGCAGGCAGGGAACTTTAACTACTAACCACTATTTTTGAAAGGAGACTCTTATAAACGATGCCCGGATCTCATCCATGCAGCAGTACCGCCATCAAGGTTATATATACTTGTATAACCCTGCTGAACAAGAAAGTTTGCTGCCTGCCTTGAACGGCTCCCGCTTGCACATATACATACAATTGGTTTTGATTTTTCAGGAAGTTTATCAAGCTTTGATGGCAGCTTTCCAAGTGAAATATTTTTAACTCCCTTTATTTTGCCAAACAGCACTTCAAAAGCACTGCGTACATCAAGTAAAAACGGACTGTTGCCGTTCTTTATCATTTTATAAAGCTGGTCTGAATTTATATTTGTTATTTTTGCCGGCATAATTATTCCTGGTGTAAAAGATGTTTATATGATGCAGCACTAAATAAAAGGATTCAGGCATTTGTAAAAACATCAGATTAATTTCTGTTTTACAATGTAATGGCAATAAACCTGAATAAAAGCTCTTTTCCTCTCCTTGAGTTAAGGAGAGGCCGGGAGTTAGCTTGCCCCCTCGGGGTTTTGTCACAAATTATGAAAAAGATTTCATATCTAAATTGCCCGTAGTACTCTTTATTATGTGCTTTAATCATCCCCTCTATTATTTTATTAATATCAGTGGCAGCAAATTATATTGTCATGTACTTAACAGATATTTTTCTGTCTTCACTCCGCCAGGAGCGGCACATTAATAGCGCATAAGTGCTTTGATTGGTTTGGTGTTGCCGTCCTATCGATATTTCCAATCCTCCGGAATGGGAAATAACTAATACGTCTGCTTAATGTCTATTCTTCCTGGTTTTCACCCCGGAGGGTTGAGATATTGGTAGAAAATAATACAAATATACATTTCGGCATTCCGGCAGGATTGCCACATAGTACAAATATAGGGGTGCTACGTTATACTCATTATTTCCCCAATCATATTAACATAAAAATAAACTCTTCTCCTCTCCTTGAGTTAAGGAGAGGCCGGGAGTGGTTTTGTCCCGAATGATGAAAATGATTTAAAAGCCTAATCACCAATAGTATTCTCATAGTGTAAAGACAGCAAAACCTGCCCGTAAGGAACCATTTCCTTACGGAAGATAACACTGCAAATGCCTTGCCCGGTGACAATGATAAAGGTCTCCTTGTTTAAAGCAAACCTCCAACTATCATCTTTAAAACTCCAGGCTTACTCCTATTGAAGGAAGCAGCCCTATAGATGATTCATCATCAACCTTCTTTTTCTGCGCATCCCACCTGACAAGCCCGCCCTTTTTATTATTATAAATATTCTGAAGATCCAGGTAAGTAATAAGTGTAAGAGTATCAAAAAACCAGCGCTTATCCACCCTTAAATCAAGACTGTGTGCAGGGTCAAGCCTTGCCATATTATAATTTGCAATTGTCTGGCTGCCGTCATTGTTATACATAGTATACGGCCTCCCTGATGCATACCTGAACTTAACAGCAGCTTCCCAGCTTTCATTAATTTTGTAACCGCCGCTAAGGTTAAAAATCCAGTTCTGGTCATAAGTGCCCGGCCTTTCTATGCCGTCAAGAGGAATAAATCTTGTCTTGCTGTATGTGAGGCTTAATATGCCATAAAACGGCAGGTCAGAAAGATTTTTCTGCACAGAAAGTTCAACACCCTTTGCTTTGCCGCTTCCGCCATTAATTAAATGCTCCAGCCCAAACGAAGCAAAATTATCCTCTGAGCCGGAGTACCCGGCACCTGTATTAGCAAGTATTATATATGGGCGCAGAGTGCTGGTCGGATAATCACTGTAATCTTTAATAAATCCTTCAACTTTTACAAGTATATCTTCACGCAGGTATCTTTCAACCCCAAGGATATACTGACTGGCTTTTATATTTTTCAGATTTTTATTCCGTTCATCACCAATCAGCCATATATACGAAGGAGCCTGGTAATAAATACCGGTACTGAAGTTAATGCTTGTAAGATCATTAAACATATAAGAAGCTGAAAACCTTGGACTGTAATAAACTTTCTTATCACTTGCACTAAAATAATCTGCCCTTACGCCAATATTAGCAGAAACCCGTCCCATCATTGTTGTAATAAAGTTCAGGTATGCAGATGTTTTATAAAATTTATCTTCATCATTAAGCGCTGTATTTGGCAGAGTATCTCCAAAAGAAGTAAAGAAAGTCGGAAGAAGTATATCAGCTTTAAATTTTATATACTCAAATTTAGCGCCTGAGTTTATTTCAAATGCCGGAGATATTTTGTAAACAAGATCGCCTCTTATTGAATTGGTCTGTTCACGCGAAATGTTTTTAAACACAGGGTTAAGCAGCGTATCATTTTGCCTTGTATCATAATCAACATAATTTCTGCTTAATGACAGGGTATAAAATCCCTTATTAAATAAATGTCTGAATGATAAACCGGATATATATTGTGTCTGGTCACTGCCAAGTACCCTGCTGTTATCATATCTTTTATCTTCGGTATCATTAAAATACTTAACAAAATCAAAAGCGCCGGTAAACAGGAATGAAAGTGAATTATTATCATCAAGCCTGTAGTCTGCTTTTCCAAGCATATCATAATATTCAGGGACAAATGCAAAACCTGCAGCTTTAAAAATAAAATCGAGATAACTTCTGCGGGCAGAAAAAATAAAACTGCTTTTATCATTTATTGGCCCTTCAAGGTTAAGCCCAAACTGTGAAGCAGATATTGTAGCCTTACCTCCCAGCTTATCAGTTCTGCCTTCCCGAAGGTCAATCTTTAATACAGATGAAATTTTATCGCCGTATAAAACCGGGAATCCGCCTGTTGAAAATGTGGTTCCTTTAACAAAATCAAGGTTTATATAACTCAGAGCTCCGCCGGATACACCCTGGGTACCAAAATGGTTTATATTCTGAACTTCAAAACCGTTAACAAGAAACAGGTTTTCCGAAGGTGCCCCGCCTCGTACAATAAGGTCATTTCTGCCCGGTTCTGCCCTTGCAACACCCGGTAAAACCGAAAGTGCCCGTATTACATCTTCAAACCCTCCCGGCGCTCTTCTTATTTCTTCATAACTCAGGTTTTGTGTACTGTTTATAAGCGAAGGGTCTTTTTGAAAATAGCCTGATTCTACCACTACTCCTTTAATCTCAATAGCTTTTTCAACAAGTTCAAATATTACTGTTGCCGGACGCGATGAGTTTATGCTGATATCCGATTTGGTTTCAGTTTCATATCCCACCGCAGAAGCTTTTACGCGGTAAACGTTAACCGGAATACCTGAAATTGAAAAATTCCCGTTAACATCTGAGGCGGTGCCGTATAACGTACCGGCAATAATTATATTTGCCCCCGGTATTGGCTGCTTGGTTGAGGCATCCAGAACTTTTCCGGTTAATGTTCCGGTTTCGGCCTTTAATAAAAATGATGATAATAATGCTGCTGTTATACTTAAAAAAATAGTTTTAATCATTTTATTCCGTGTTGATTTGTGCCTTTTATGTTATTTTAATACAGCAATAATTATAATTTTCGTAAAAGTTTCTTATTTATTATATTACTTTACTCAAGAGAACATTTTAGAGTATGCAAAACAAACAACCCGATAATAATGTAACCGGAAATCCTGCTTTGGATGATAATAAATCACCACTTCCTGTAAAGGATACCGTATTATTTCAGCACTTTGATGAGAATTTAATTAATAAGTTTCAAAAAGTTTTCTTCTGGTCTTTGGAAAAAAGCGGAACTGATGAAAAAGCAGCATATTCTAAAAGTATAACCAGCTTTACAGGCTTTAAACCCGAAGAAATACTTAAAAAACCCGGCCGAATGTTTGCTCTTATTCACGAAGATGATCTACCGGAATATAAAAAAAAATATTTCCATTTTTTAAACAATCCGGATTCTTTTTCCTTAAACCTTGAATACAGAATAAAGAAAAAGAACAAAGATATCATCTGGCTTAGTGAAAATATTGCTGCCGAAAGGGACCAGCAGGGAAATGCAACACGGCTTAACGGAATTGTAACTAATATTACCCCTTTAAAAAATACACAGGAATCGCTGCTTTCATCTGTTGAATCTCTTAAAGAAAAAAATGAAGCAAAAGATAAGTTTTTATCAATATTGTCTCACGATCTCAGGTCTCCGTTTACTAGTATACTGGGCTTTTCTGAAATTTTAATAAGTGAAACTCATCTCTCTCCGGCTGAAAGGCAGGAATATCTTTCTTATATCCATGATTCCTCTCAAAATCAGCTTCAATTAATTAATTATCTGCTTGACTGGACACGCCTGCAAACCGGGAGAATTAAAATTGATCCGGCAAGAATAAATGCACAGGCATTGGTTTTTAATTGTATTTCGTCATTAACCGGGAATGCAATCAGAAAGAGTATTGATATAAAAGCTAATATTGACGAAAATATTTTTATTCGTGCTGACGAAAGGTTAATGACCCAGGTTATTACAAACCTGCTTAGTAACGCTATTAAATTTTCCCCTGATGGAAAAACTATTGATGTTACCGCTGACACGTTTAACGATGATTTAATTGAATTTGTTGTTAAAGATTATGGTGTCGGAATACCCGAGGCCAATCAGCAAAAATTATTTAAAATTGACCGGATGTTTTCAACAGAAGGGACCAAAGGGGAAAAAGGAACAGGGCTTGGACTTTCCCTGGTTAAAGAAATTGTTGAAAAACATAATGGGAATATCTGGTTTTACTCTGAACCCGGTGCAGGCAGTGAATTTCATTTAACTGTGCCAAGTTCTCTTAATTCTATTCTGGTTGTTGAAAGTAATCCTTCAGACAGAGTATTTTTTGAAAAAATTCTCAGAAAATTCTTCCCGTCTTTCCAGGTAATAATTGCGGAAAATGGTTTTGACGCCATAGAAATAGCCCATAACATGACCCCCTCTTTAATTATATCAAATCATGAAATGCCCATGATGAATGGCCTTCAGTTAATGGAAGCTTTAAAGCAGGAGGGAAAAGCCCTTAGTCCTTTTATTATACTTTCAAATGATGATTCTGAAATTACCAGGTTTGTCTATGAAGACCAGGGCGCTGAATTAATAATCCCGAAACCAATTGATGTTGCTCTTTTATGCGAAAAGATAAAAGAAGCTTTACATAATTTTTAAGGAGACTCCTATTGAATATTGCAATTATTGGAACCGGTTATGTTGGCCTGGTAACAGGAACCTGCTTTGCTGAAACCGGTAATGATGTTATTTGCGTGGATAATAACCTGGAAAAAGTTGAAAAAATGAAAAGCGGGATGGTTCCAATATACGAACCCGGGCTTGAAATACTCTTTGAAAGGAATATAAACAAGAAACGGCTCAGTTTTACCGCCGATCTTAATAACGCAGTCAGAAAATCAGATATAATTTTCCTTTGCCTGCCTACCCCGCAGGGAGGCGATGGAGCTGCTGACCTTCATTATGTTTTGGAAGTTGCCGAAGACCTTGGAAAACTTTTTTCTGCTGAGCCGAATATTGGCTTTAAAGTTATTGTAGATAAAAGCACTGTTCCGGTTGGAACCAGCGAGAAAGTTACTGCGGCTGTAAAAAAATATGCTCCCGATTTTGAATTTGACGTGGCTTCAAATCCTGAATTCCTGCGTGAAGGAATGGCAGTTGAAGATTTTATGAAGCCTGAAAGAGTTGTTATCGGAACAAAAGATGAAAAGTCAAAAGAACTGCTCAACCAGCTTTACGAGCCTTTTGTCCGCTCAGGCAATCCTATTTATTTCATGGATGTTAAATCTGCTGAAATGACAAAATATGCTGCTAATTCGTTTCTTGCTGCTAAAATTTCTTTCATGAATGAGATAGCTAATCTATGTGAACTTACCGGTGCAGAGGTAGATAAGGTAAGAATTGGAATTGGTTCGGATTCCCGTATTGGAAAAAGATTTTTGTTTCCCGGTGTTGGTTATGGAGGCTCCTGCTTCCCGAAGGATGTAATTGCTCTTATAAATACTGCCAATGAAAACAGTTATGATTTCAAAATATTAAAGTCTGTTTATGACGTAAATAACAGGCAGGCAGAACTTTTCTTTAATAAAATTAAAAGTCACTTTAACGAAAATTTAAAAGGAAAACACTTTGCTCTCTGGGGCATTGCTTTTAAACCAAACACTGACGACATACGCGAAGCTCCGGCATTAAAACTTATAAAACTTATTACTGAAAGCGGCGCCTCTGTTACAGCTTATGACCCGGAAGCCATGCCAAACGCCAGGAATATTGTTGGTGATTCTATATCATATGCTGCCTCTTCTTATGAAGCTCTTTCAGATGCCGATGCTCTTATAATTGTAACTGAATGGAATGAATTTAGAAATCCTGATTTTAATAAAATCCGGAAATCACTTAAACAGCCTGTTATCTTTGACGGCAGAAATCTTTACGACACCGAGAAAATGGAAGAACAAAAATTTACGTATTATTCAATTGGAAGAAAAGCCGTTAAATTTTAACATTATATGATTCAAACAACTGATACAAAATTATGGTTTGCACTTTATACCAAACCAAGGGCTGAATTTAAAGCTGCTGATCAATTAAAAACAATTAATGTGGATTTTTATCTTCCTGTTATTACCCGGATAAAACAATGGAGCGACAGGAAGAAAAGAGTAACAGAACCTGTTATGTACGGGTATGTTTTTATATTTGCCACTGAGAAAGAACGGCTGCTGGCATTGGAACAGCAGGCCATAGTTAGATGCATATTTGATCAGGGCAGGCCGGCTGTTATTCCTTCATGGCAGATTGAAAACCTGCAAAAAATGCTTAACCAGGCTTCTGATGTTTTTCTGCACGAAGGTATTATACCCGGGGTTAAAGTAAAAATTAAAGACGGCCCTTTTGAAGATGTTGTTGGTGTTGTACAGGAATCTGACAATGGAAGTACAATTGCCGTTTCTATTGATTTGCTTAACAGGTCTGTTATAACTCATATACCGGCTGACAGCTTGTTTGAAATTGTTAAAGATAAAGAATAAGAACTGAAAATATTTTTATGAATTTAGAGCAGACTGAGTTATCCCAATTAAAAAAAGGCGATGCGGTAAACCATTTCCTTATTGTACGCAAATGGGAAATAAGATTAACCAAAACGAATAAACAGTATCTTGCTATTGAAGCTGGGGACAGAACATATACTATTGCTTCAAATATGTGGGATGGTTTCGAATCTATTTACCCTTCTGTTAAACCCGGCGATATTGTTAAAATTGCAGGTACTATTGATGACTACCAGGGTGTCCCTCAGTTAAAAATTAACCGAATACGTACTCTTAAGCCTGATGAGAAAATTTCTCCTGTCAGCTTTATGGCACAATCAAAACGCGATTTTGCTTTAATGAAAAAAGAGTTCTCTGACAGAATTGAGGAAATTCGAGACTCCAGGCTGCGTACTTTAATTAAAAATATTTTCACAGAAGGAAATTTTGAAAAATTTGCTTCTGCTCCTGCGGGCAAGTCCTGGCATCACTCTTATATTCACGGGCTGCTTGAGCATACTCTTGAAATAATCAGGATATGCGACCTGATGGCTGATATTCATCCTGACGTTAACCGCGACCTGCTTATTTGCGGAGCTATGCTGCATGATTTTGGTAAAACTGAAGAATTGAAATTTGATTCAGTATTTGAGTATACTGATAAGGGAAAACTCCTCGGGCATATTGTAATTTCTGCAATGAAAATAAATGAAGAAGCAGAAAAGATTCCCGGTTTTCCTGATGACCTGAAAAACTGCCTTATTCACCTTGTTTTAAGCCACCAGGGAAAACTTGAATTTGCTTCGCCGGTTGTTCCCAAAACTGTTGAAGCCATTATTCTTTACCAGGCTGATGAATTAAGCGCAAAAACAAACGCTTATAAAAGTGCTGTCAGCGAGATAAAGGGTGACGCTAAATGGACTAAATACCTGTCGCTTATTTCGACAGAGTTATATAATCATAATATTACTCCCGAACCGGAAGAAAAAATTAATAATTCATTATTTGATTAATATTGTTCTTTACACCCCTGCCGTAAATTAATATTTATTTTAGATTATATTTCCCCCGCCCCGTGTGGGGCGGGGAAAATTTTGACGCAGTCAAAATTGGGGGCGGGGGCTGAAGGACTAACAGGCATTAAAACTATCATGACAGACTCCAAAACATTATCGCGCCTTAAAGAGGCAAAATCAATCGTATTTTTTACCGGTGCCGGTATCTCTGCTGAGAGCGGTATCTCAACTTTCCGCGGCGCAGGCGGTATATGGAATAAATTAAAACCTGAAGAACTTGCAAGCATGGATGGATTTATGAAAAATCCTGAAATGGTTTGGGAGTGGTATAAATATAGAAAACAGGTTATTGAGGAGTCTAAACCTAACGCTGGGCATATAGCTATTGCAAAGTTCAGAGAAATAATTCCTGAAGTAACTGTAGTTACACAAAACATAGATAACCTTCACAAGCGTGCAGGAAGTGAAAATATTTTTGAACTTCATGGAAACATGGAAAAGAATTACTGCCTGAAGTGTAAAAAAAGATATGATGGTGACATTGACCTTTCTGCTAAAGTTCCCCGGTGTACATGCGGAGGTATGATTCGCCCTGATATAGTGTGGTTTGGTGAATATCTTCCGGAAGACCAGTTTGCAGGTTCAGAAAAAGCAATTAAAAATTGCGATGTGTTCGTTGTTGCCGGTACATCTGCGGTTGTTTATCCTGCAGCTGGCTTAATATATACTGCACGGGATGCAGGTGCTTATATAATTGAAGTAAACATTGAGGAAACTGAGGTATCACGTTTTGCTGATATTTCTTATTTTGAACCTGCCGGAGTTGTACTTCCCCGGCTGTTAAATGATTTAAAAAACTCCTGAGTGTTTTATTAAACAATGATTAAATCTATATATTTTTCACTGATTTTACGTTAACATAAAAAAGAGAAAGAGAGTATCATGCATTTAGAACATTATATTCCTACAAGAATTTTGTTTGGCGCCGGTAAATTAAATGAACTGGCAAATATTAAACTTCCCGGTAAAAAAGCTTTGATAGTTATTTCCAACGGTACCTCAATGCAAAAGAACGGCTACCTGGAAAGAGTAATTAATTTATTAAAACAGAATAACGTTGATTCAGTTGTGTTTAATAAAATTCTGCCAAACCCTATCCGCCTTCATGTAATGGAAGGTGCTGCCCTGGCAAAGTCAGAGGGATGTGATTTTATAATTGGGCTTGGCGGCGGAAGCAGCCTTGACAGCGCTAAAAGTATTGCTGTGATGGTTAATAACCACGGTGATTACTGGGACTATATCGGAGGCGGTTCCGGCAAAGGAATGGAGGTTAAACAGCCTGTCCTTCCGGTTGTTGCAATTACTACCACTGCAGGTACAGGCAGTGAAGCTGACCCGTGGACAGTTATTACTCATGAAGAACGAAATGAAAAAATTGGTTTTGGCAACAGCCTGACATTCCCTGTCCTTTCAATAGTAGATCCTGAGTTAATGCTTACTGTACCACCGGCACTAACAGCTTACCAGGGCTTTGATGCTTTCTTCCATGCTGCCGAAGGTTTCATTGCTGCCATCGCTACCCCGGTAAGTGATTTATATGCTTTAAAGAGCATTGAACTGTTGTCAAAATATCTGCCAACTGCTGTTAATAATGGCAATGATATTGAGGCAAGAACGCAGGTTGCACTTGCAAACACACTATCGGGAATGGTTGAATCTACATCAAGTTGTACCTCCGAACATTCCCTTGAACATGCAATGAGCGCTTTTCATCCTGAGCTTCCTCATGGGGCAGGACTTATTATAATATCATTGGCATATTTTTCATTTTTTGCTGAGTATGCCCCGGCTAAATTTGCTCTAATGGCAAAGGCTATGGGAAAAAATGTTGACGCTGTACCCGAGGCAAAACAGCCGCTCCTTTTTATTGAAGCATTAAAAGAACTCCAGGAAAAATGCGGTGTTAATAATCTAAAAATGTCCGATTATGGAATAAAAGAGACAGAATTTGATACACTTGCAGAAAATGCAGTTAAAACTATGGGCGGTCTTTTTAATTTTGACCCGGGTAAGCTGACACACAATAACATAGTTAAAATTTACAAAGACTCTTTTAAATAGAGTTATGGCAGTTATTTAATTATTTACAGTTTATACTTAAAAAACGAAGCTCATAGCCTTAGAACTATGGGCTTCATAGTTTTAAAGGCATTATTTTGTTAGTGAATCATGTTTAAATATTTTTCACCAAAAACACTGATTGCGGCGTAAAAATGGACAATATAAAATAAACTTTACATTCTTACTGAATTCTTTTTTGCATGATTCCCCTTTTATGCTGTTTTAAGTAAAGTTATTTAGTATATTTGCGCATCTGAACAGCCGTATGGCTAACTTAAAATTTGATTTAACTTTAAAACGTAATTGGCAGGCCGTACATTAAAGTGTACAGTCGTTATTAAAAGATATAAATAGTTCATTCCGGGCAATTGCTTTCATTAACAATGAGGGAGGAAAGTCCGAACTTCACAGAACAGGGTGCCGGGTAACCCCCGGAGGTTCCGCTAAGGCGGGGCTATGGAAAGTGCCACAGAAAACAAACTTTCCTGCTTTTGCAGGATAAAGGTGAAAAGGCGAGGTAAGAGCTCACCGCTGTAATGGTAACATTACAGGCACGGTAAACCCCACCCGAAGCAAGATTAAATAAGGAAATCCTCTGCCTTTTTGGCAGTAAGGAGTTGTTCGCTCTTGTGCCTGTTTTTCAGGCTGGGTTTCCGGGTAAATCGCTTGATCCCATTAGTAATAGTGGGGCGAGATAAATAATTGCCGTTTCTGCATTTTTGCGGATTCACAAAATTCGGCTTACAGGGATGAACTGTTTTGTTCTTTACTATATTTTATATCTAACTATTTTATGCTGCAAAAGCGATGGAAAATAAAAGAAATTGATGACGACTATGCAATAAAATCTCTTGCGGATTCTCTCAACATCTCTGAAGTTTTATCACGCCTTCTTATAATGAGAAATATAAAAAATTTCTCACAGGCAAGGTTCTTCTTTCGCCCTGCCCTGGATTCTTTATATGATCCCTTCCTTATGGATGGGATGGAAAAGGCTACCACACGCGTAATTAAAGCTTTAACTGAAAACCAGCTTATTATGGTTTACGGCGATTATGATGTTGACGGAACCTGCTCTACTGCATTAATGTACATGTTTCTTAAAGAGCTTGGTGCCAACGTTGAGTTTTATATACCCCGAAGGCTTACCGAGGGTTATGGTGTTTCCCGTTCCGGTGTTGAGTATGCTAAATCACGAAATACTTCTTTGCTGATTTCAGTGGACTGTGGCATTACTGCCGTTGAAGAAACTGATTATGCAGCCGAACTGGGCATTGACCTTATTATTTGTGATCATCACCAGCCTAAAGACCAGCTGCCTAATGCGTATGCTGTACTTGACCCTATAAAACCCGGATGTAATTATCCGTTTAAGTATCTTTCCGGCGCCGGTGTGGCATTTAAACTTGCCCAGGGCGTTTCTGAAAGAATTGGGAAAAGAGGACTTCCGCTTCAGTATCTTGATCTTGTTGCTCTTGCAGGTGCGGCTGATATTGTACCATTGATTGATGAAAACAGGGTTCTTGTTAAAGAAGGGCTTGAATTAATTAATACTAATCCGCGCCCGGGTATTAAAGCACTTATTGAAACAAGCAACATGACACCCGGAAATTTAACTTCCGGACAGGTTGTGTTTACAATTGCCCCGCGCATAAATGCTGTTGGGAGGCTTGGAGATGCACAGCGTGCAGTTGAGCTGCTTATTACCAAAAACCCTGCTGAAGCAATTAAGCTTGCAGGCATTCTTGAATCAGAAAATTATCAACGCAGAAAGATTGATGAGGATACTTTCCTTAAAGCGCTTAGCATTGTTGAAAATACAGTTGACCTTGACACCGATATACCAATTATACTGCACCAGGAAGAATGGCATCCCGGGGTAATTGGAATTGTTGCTTCACGCCTTGTTGAAAAATTTTACCGTCCGACAATAATGCTGACTACTATTGACGGCGTAGCCAAGGGCTCAGCAAGAAGCATATCTAATTTCAATATTTATGATGCACTGAAAAAATGTGAAGACCTTTTAATCCATTTTGGCGGACACCAGGCAGCAGCAGGGCTTGCTGTTGAGATTGACAAAATAGATGAATTCCGGACAAAGTTTAACCAGATAGTTAAAGAATCAATGAATGAAGAAGACCTGCTTCCGGAAATACTAATTGATTCAAAACTCAGATTTTCTGAAATTACTCCAAAATTTTTGCGAATAATAGACCAGTTCTCACCATTTGGCCCGGGTAATATGCGTCCTGTCTTTCTCTCTGAAAATGTGGAAGTAGTCGGTTCGCCCAGAGTTGTTGGCTCAAATCATCTTATTGTAAGCCTGAGACAGAGCGGTTCTGACAAAGTATTTGACTGCATTGGATTTAACATGGGTAATTTCTGCAGTATCATAGGTGCTGCAGGTTTTTGTATTGACGTGGTTTATACTATTGATAAAACTACGCGAGATGGCAGAACTTTTCCGCAATTTAAGTTTAAGGATATACGGGTAAGAGAAAAAGCCTCTTCTCATAATTAATTATATTGGGAAGTAATCGAATATGATTATAATAGGCGTTGATCCCGGTACATTATTCACTGGTTATGGTATAATCAACCAGTCAAAAAACAAAATTACGCGGGTAACAAGCGGAATTATTAAACTGCCTGCACAAAAAGCCATACAACACCGGCTTGAAATTATTTATGATGAACTTGATAAAGTAATAAAGACTTACCGGCCAGAAGAATTTTCAATTGAAACTGCATTCTATGGAAAAAATGTTCAATCTGCCATGAAAATTGGATATGCAAGAGGAGTTTCAATTTTAACCGCAGTTCATAATAATCTTCCTGTAAATGAGTATTCTCCCCGAGAAGTTAAAAAATCTGTGGTGGGTACTGGCGCTGCAAGCAAAGAACAGGTTAGTTTTATGATAAAAACGCTTCTTGAGCTGAAAACCATTGATATGAAATTTGATGAAAGCGATGCTCTGGCAGTTGCATTATGCCATGCTTTTTGCGTTAAAACACCTGTCATTAAAAAGGGCAAAAACTGGAAATCATTCATTGAAGCTTTCCCCGAAAGAGTAATAAATCAATAAAGCCGCTTTACCTTATTTTAATACCAATATCCATACCAGAACAAAAGTAAATACCATGTTTTAGTGTACCTATCTTAAATTATTAATATATTTAGGACAAACAAATAAGTGTTTATATGATAGGCTACCTTAGAGGCAAAATAATTACCAGCAAACCAACAAGAATACTTCTTGATGTTAACGGGGTGGGCTATTTAATAAATATTTCGTTAACCACTTTTGAAAAAATCAGTGACAAAGAGGAAGTATCTTTATATATATATACCAGTGTAAGAGAAGATGCAATTACTCTTTATGGCTTTTTCAGTGAAAACGAAAAGGAAATGTTTGAACATCTAATATCTGTTAATGGTGTAGGCCCTAAGCTTGCAATAAGCATACTTTCAGGTATAAGTACAGATGAATTAAAAACGGCTATAATGGTATCAGATATTTCGCGTATTGTGGCTGTACCCGGGATAGGGAAAAAAACCGCCGAAAGGCTTGTACTTGAGTTAAAGAATAAGATTGATAGTGTTGCCGCTGAAGGGTTGGCAGTTGTTCCATTAAGTATTAAAAATGAAGCTGTTGCCGCACTCACAACTCTTGGCTATAATTCAAAAATTGCAGAAAATGCCGTTCGTAATGTATTGGCCATCGAACCAGAGGCATCACTTGAAGAAGTCATAAAACGTTCTCTGTCTCAATTAAACAGATAATTTATTGGCAGTATTATCTTATTCCGGCTTAGTATTTCGGCTTAAATATCAGGCATATATAATATTATTACCTTCAATTACTTGTAAAAAAGTGAAAGTTTTCATATCATTTAACATTAAAGCATTAATCGTGCTTTAATTATCTATGTGAAATGCAAATTATTATTGCCATAAAAGTTAGTTCTGTTAAATAATTATATACATGATATTCGGCTTATTCACTGCCGAAAGTAGCTGTATAAAAAAGTTCAACCAGTTTGATATTACATTATAACTATATCATACGTTATTCACACCTGGAAAGAATGATTCAGGCATCCAATCTTTTATATTTCCTTTTATATGAGTTTTATGGCAAAAATGTTTTCTGTATGGTGAAACATGGAGGCTGAATTCCCTTTTCAAAATGAAAAAAAGTACCGCTGGATATTCAGGAATAATCCGCAGCCGATGCTTATTTATAATACCAGGACACTTTGTGTTATTGAAGCTAACAAAATGGCATCCACCCTTTATGGCTATACAATAGAGGAATTCCTTGAAATTAAAATCACCAGTATAACAAATAAATTACCTCATCTTTTAGAAAATCAAAGTATAGTTGAAGCACTGCAGCTGCACAGAAATAAAAACGGTGAAAATATCCTGGTTAGTATAAAAGGCACAAAAATCCCTTTTCCCCAGGATGCTTACCTGATTCTTTCAGATAAAGTTAAGGGACATCCATTCGGCAAATTGGATTTTAGCTGCAGTACCATTACAACCGATAAGTTAAGCGATACTTTCCCGGATGTTGCCCAGCTTAAATGGCTTGCTGAAAAATTTTTCTCAAAAAATCAGTTGTTCCTTGAAGGATTCAATTTTAATGAAATCAATGATTTTTTTAATAAAACTCTGTTTGACCTCCTTCCTGAGTGGTTGAATAATCTAAGCGAAAATGCACAGCCATCTAATGATGTTAGCGATGAGAAAAACGCAGAGTTTTATTCCGGCTTTACAGAGTGGATTAACCTTTGTGAAGCCCCGCTAAAAGATTCACTGGTTACTCTGTTAAAGATTGCCGCTTATATTAAATCTGTAATTCTATACCGTTCCGCTATTACAACCCAGGTTCTTTCGGGCCGGTCGCGGAAAGGAAATTTTCCGCTGCACTCTGCCAGGCCGGAGGATAAATTAAATAATTCCCTTGTAAAAAAGATTGCCAAACAAACTAAAAGCCTTAACAGGCTGAAAAGGAAAATAAAATATGAACAGGGGCTAAATGTCTTTACTGCAGAGTTGATTTCCAGCTCATCCCACCATTTCAGAACACCCCTTGCTATTATATACTCGTCTGCTGAGATTTTGGAATTAAAACAAAATTATTTAGATAACAGCATTGCTCAAAAGCATATAGATCTCATTAAAAAAGAAGTAAATGATTTAACTTCATTCCTTGATGAAATTCTTGCTCTGGCACGAAATAACTTCTATGATGCAGGACCTGAACTTTTCAGGCTTGATATTGAAAAGTTCTGTAACAGCTTTATTGAAGAAATTGGAGATGTGTTAGACAATCACCAGGTTATATGCAGCATATATTTAAACAACAGCATCATAATATCAAACAGCGGATATCTTAAAACAATATTTGATAACATTATTTCTAACGCTGTTAAGTACTCTCCGCCCGGAAATATATTGATTGACATTACTGAAAAAGAAGCAGATATAATTATTGCCTTTACCGATAACGGCATAGGAATTCCCCCTGAGAATATAAAACATATTTTTAAGCCTTTCTTCAGAGGAAATAATGCAGGACACATTAAGGGTTCGGGCCTGGGGCTTTCAATAGTAAAAAAATGTACAGACGCACTGGGAGGCAAAATACAGTGCAAAAGCATGCCCGGAAGAGGAACCATATTTACCCTGGTATTACCGCGCCAATCGCCATATTAATTTGTTTCAAGCTTATTTTTATTTGTTTTTAGATTTCATTTTTATTCACAAAAGGAACATGATTTATCATTTGGAACAAATAATAACCCGCAGAAACATTTCCCATTATTTCATAATTAATTATCTTATATTTAATAAAGACAAACTTATATCATAAATTTAGTCAATACACTCTGTTATTTTGTCTTATATACGCATATGAACAAGAATCTCAAAAATGCTGTTTTTTATTTCGAAAAGAGATAATGCGTATGGGGAAAAAAATCCTGATTATCGAAGATGAAGCAGACCTGGCAGAAAACATTTGCACTATCCTGGAAAATTTTGAATATAGCGTATATATGGCAAGAGATGGCAACGAGGGTTTAAAGATTGTCAGGCAGACAATGCCCGACCTTATTATCTGCGATGTAAAAATGCCATATAAAGATGGCTACGAAGTTATATCAGAACTTCAGGGAGATGCCGAAACAGCCATTATTCCTTTCATTTTCCTTTCCGGAAAAACCGACTTCAAAGACATGAGAAAAGGGATGGAGTTAGGCGCAAATGATTATTTATTTAAGCCATTTTCAATAGATGACCTTATTGCAACAGTTGAAGCCAGGCTTAAAAAAAGCAGCATTTATGAGCAGGTAATGAGTCAGCAGGATAAAGCCGATGCAGAAAAACCTGAACATAAAGACAGAATTCTTATTAGTGTTAATAACAGCAAGAAGTTTATTAAGTTTTCTAACATTTTGTATATATATGCAGAAAGGCAATATACAAATATCGTTCTAAAAGAAGGGCGTAATATTGTTGTCCGTAAATCCTTAAATGAATGGGAACAGGTTTTGCCGCAAAATGTTTTTATCAGAATTAACCGCTCTACCCTTGTCAATTCAGATTATGTAAACAGGTTCCAGAAATTTGCTAATTCGTATCGTGCTATTCTTGCAGATGAATCCCGTGAATTTGAAGTAAGCAGAAAGTATTTCAGCCGCATTAAAAACTTTCCTTTTACTGATAATGATGATAATGTGAAATAACAATTCTTTTTCCCCAAAAATATTACTTACCGAAAGATAATACAATAAAAGTTTGCCGCTGATTCGCATTTTGAAACAAATAATAACCACCGGAAACAAAACAGATTATTTATTCCTTTTATTCTTTAATATTTGAAAATAAAATAATCTGTAGAGGTATAAAATAAAGACTATTAAATACAGTAGAATCGGGAAGAAGAGCATTAAGCTTATCGCTGAAGGTGATGAATTCCAGGTAGTTTATAAATCTTATTTTTTTTCAATACAGATTTATAAAAAGATATACAACACTAAATCGTTACAGGATGCTGAAGATATATACGCTGAACTGACACAGAATTTAAAATATGAATATATGGTAAAAAAGTAACAGAGTTCCAGAGTAAAATTCCGAAACATATTTAGGTATTAAATTGATTTCCGACTCAAGCAGCATGATGCCTGAAATTTTATGGATAGACAGTGATCCTGCAGCTATAGCAATTTTACAATTAATTTATAAAGACAGATATGTTATTGACCAGGCACGAACGACAGAAAAAGCTATAGAGATGGCTCTGAAAAAGCACTATAATATTATAGTAACAGATTTGCCGGCTGACGCCAAGAAAGATGATATTCACTTTATTTGTGAGATTAAAAAGCACAGCAATTACAGAAATACTCCTGTTATTGCAGCGAGTGCTTCGCTTTGTGATTATAGTAACGAGTTTTTGAACAGCAATGGCTTTTTATATTGTATATCAAAGCCATTTAGTATTAAAGAACTCACAGTGATTTTTAAAAAATTACTGGAAGCAGATACATTGATAACATAAATACATTTTCTGAATTAATAAACTCTTAAAGGCTGCTCCTTATTGGTTCTTTATATTCAGTGAAAAATAAATTCTTGTTTTATGCTACATTTATCTGACACTGATATTATACCATGTTATTAATCCTAAAGCGGGGTTTTTATTTTACAGTATTGGCTTAATAATTAATAAGCGGTGGGGAATGAAAAAGGAGCAAATAGATAAAGATCTTATTATAAGTCTGACTAATGAGATGAAACTTGCAGGAGTACCGGCATTTCCATTTTCTGCTGAGTACAAAGAATTGTACAGCAGCCTGTTCTTATGCCTTAATCTGCCGCTTCTTATTGCAGAACCGCATACCGGGCGTATACTGGATGCTAATTATGCAGCCGGCACAATGTTCAATTGTGCAAACGATGCATTACGGCTTACAACACTTAATAACCTTTTTACAGAGTCCGATCTTGACAGCCTGTTCAGAGAATTACAAAAGAATAAATGCATATCAGCCAAACTAACCCTTAAACATAAATTTATAAATCTAAGCTGCGCTGAAACATTTTCCGGTTACATAAACATAAAAGGTAAAAAAGCCTTATTTATCTGCATAGAAAATTTCAATAAAGAACCAGGATATGTAAATAATATACAGACAGCAGGGGCTGATAATTCTGAGACAAAAGATGCGCTGGTATTAACCGACCTATCCGGAAATATTTTGAAGATTAATAAAGTTTTTAGATTACTGATGGAATATGATGAAAGCGAGGTTATAGGGAAACCCGTTCAGTCATTTTTACCCGGACTAAGCATTCCACTTAATACAAACACAAGCACATATCCACTGCTGTTAAAAGCACAAAGGAAAAATGGTTCTCCTATATACGTTGAAGCAGGCCCTGACAACAGGCCTGAGGTTATTAATAGATCTGAGAACTATATCTTTTATGTAAGAGAAATTTTACCGGAAGACATTATACAGAATGAAATACTCTGGTTATCTGAAATGCTTGAAGTATCAGATGAAACAAATATTCTGACTCATTTAAACAGGTATAAATCATTCATAAGCCAGGGAAGCTATCTGCCGCAAAAGAATGGCGACCACCCCGGTTATTTTGACTTTAATAAGATGATATCTTCAGCCGGTGCAGGATACAACAAAGAAGATATAAAAATAAAAAGTATAAGTCATGAGTTCAGAACATTAATGAATATTATTATGGGTTTTTCTGAAATATTGCGCACGGAACTTCAAAACAACGACCACGTCGAAATGGTAAATTATATTGCCGATTCAAGTATGAAAGTGATGTCTATATCAAGTGTTGTTGTAAAATTGCTGCAGGAGTATACAAAACAGAATAAACCAGTAAACCATTGAATAGTTTTATAACGAATGGTGACTGTACTCTCCGGGGGGTAGGTACAGCCATATTCTAAATATCAGCTGTAATTCCGGGGGGTAAATTATAGTTGATATTCTCCTAAATTGGTTGTATTCCCGGAGGGCGGGCAATACAGCCAATTTTTTATTTTACCGTACATTCAAGGTCAGCAATATTACTTATTGAAGCAGAGATTTTATCTCCCGGTTTCACAGGGCCAACACCGGCAGGCGTTCCTGTAAATACAAGGTCTCCTTCCTCCAGAGTCATTAATGATGAAATATATTGTACAAGCTGTACCGGCGGGAAAAGCATTAAATTAAGTTTTTCATATTGACGCCTGGTATCATTAACAGACAAAGAGATAACTTCATCAAGAGAAAGATTGTAATCACTTGCGGAAATAAAATCAGTCAAAACACAGGAGGTATCAAAACATTTGGCTACAGTCCACGGACTGCCTTTCTTTTTAAGCTCTCCCTGAACATCGCGCAAAGTCATATCAAGCCCAACACTATAAGCTTCAATTGCATTTTTTGAAGTGTACTCATCAGCATCTTTTATTGTATTTCCAATCAGCAATACCAGCTCTACCTCGTGATGCATATTATTTGAGAAGGAGGGATACAATATTTCCCCGCCGGAATATATAACAGATGAAGACGGTTTAATAAAAAGCACCGGGTTATCAGGAATTTCATTCCCAAGTTCTTTTGCATGTTCAGCATAATTTCTTGCCACACATACAATTTTTCCTATTGAATATTCCTTATTACTGTTTTTAATTTTTATTGTTTTCATATTCTTCAGTTAATTTTTATACAATAAGATAAATGTAACAGATGGTTTAATCAATACAGAGCATAAGATAACGCTGTGGTGGTTTACATCTGACTGAATCTATAATTTCCGGTATAATTATGTTTTTTGTTTCTTTTTTGTAGCAGCGGGAAACAGAATGTTATTAAGTATAAGTCTGTAACCGGGAGAGTTTTTGTATAATGCAAGATCAGTGGGCGGATCACCTACAGCATGCTGGTAGTCTTCAGGATCATGCCCGCCATAAAATGTAAATGTGCCTCTGCCAAAATTACCATGAATATACTTAACCTGGTTGGTTCCCTCTTTTTCGGCCATGTTTATAACAGAGGTTTTAATTGTTTCCTTGCGGAAAGCTGTTGTCTGTCCCATAAAACCTTTAATTACATTTACATGATCCTGTGTTAACATTGTTGGGACAGGATCATACTTGGCCGAAAATTCAAACAAGGTAAAATAATCATTTTCCTGGCTGCCGACTTCTGCGGGCTGTATATCGATATTACTGTATTCGTAAACATAAGGATTAGTTTCAAGTTTAAAATCAGTAAATGCAAGAGTATTTGAAAAATCAAGTTTCTTTTGAGCATCGGGATCAGCGGCATCACCGTCATACATTTCAGCACATATATCAACATTATGCGCGGCAAGTGCTATATCATAAGAATCAGTTGCAGAGCACATTGCAAAAAGGAAACCGCCATCACCCACAAAGTTCTTAATTGTAATTGCAACATCACGCATCATCTCTGAGACTTTTTTGTAGCCGTTTTTTCTTGCATCATTCTCATACATCAACTGCTGGTCAATATACCACTGTGCATTGGCAAAACTGCCATAAAATTTGCCGTACTGCCCTGTAAAATCTTCATGGTGAAGATGGATCCAGTCATATTTGGAAAGGTCGCCTTTAAGAATTTCATCATTCCAGATTTTATCATAAGGAACTTTAGCATATTCAAGGGCAAGTGTTACAGCATCATCCCAGGGTGCAAAACCCGGCGGAACATAAACGGCAATCTTCGGAGCCTTCTCAAGGCGGACAACATCCATATTATTGTCTTCACTCTGAACTTCAGAATAAATCTGCACTGCTTCAGAAGCAGAAAGCGTTTCAAATGAAACTCCCTCAATGCGGCAGTCAGCAGCAAGTTTATCTGAATAATCAATCATAAATGAGCCGCCTCTGTAATTAAGAAGCCAGTCAGCTTTAAGCCCGTCAAGCAGGCTGTGAAAAGTAATCCCGTATGCTTTAAGATGGTCTGCCTGCTGCATATCCATATAAACAAGTATTTTGTTTTGTGGGAAACAAAGCGCAGTTAACAGAAATAATATTAAGACAATTTTTTTTAACATTATATGTCTACAGGATTAAACACTTATTTAATAAAAAATGCCCTTTATTTACAGGGCATAAAACACATTTATAAAGTTAATATTCTTCTCCCCGCCTTAAGTTAAGGCGTGAGCGGTTGTGTTATAAGTTGCTGATAATGATTTTACAGGCCAGTACATCTTGTTCCGGCAATTGGTTTATAATGAATTACAACTTGTACTGTAATATCGTTATTCAGGACTCGACCACCCCGGCATGCTAATCGCAATGCCGACCCTCCTGACACAAGGAGGGTTTTAAATTAGTATTTCCTATGCTGATTTCCTGTCTTCTATATAAATAGGCTCCGAACCATGTTCAACAACATCTCTTGTAATAACGCACTTATCAACATTTTCTTTATTAGGCAGTTCATACATTACATCAAGCATAAATTCTTCAACTATAGAGCGCAGGGCGCGCGCACCGGTTTTTCTTTCAAGAGCTTTTGTAACAATTGCATCAATTGCAAAAGGATCAAACTCAAGCTCTATGTTATCCATCATAAACAATTTTTTATACTGTTTAAGCAGTGCATTTTTAGGCTCAGTAAGAATGCTCTTTAATGCTTCTTTACTCAATGAGTGAAGAGGAGCGGCAACAGGTATTCTGCCAATAAGTTCAGGAATTAAACCATATCTTAAAAGATCTTCGGGCTGAATGAACTGCAGCAAATCTTCATCTTTTGTTGCATCTTTAAGTTCAGATGTAAAGCCCATTTTATTTTTATTTATACGTGTAGCTATAATACTGTCAATTCCATCAAAAGCACCGCCTACAATAAATAGAATATTTTTTGTGTTTATATTTATCAAACTCTGTTCAGGATGTTTCCTGCCGCCTTTTGGCGGAACTCCGGCAATTGTACCTTCAAGAATTTTTAACAATGCCTGTTGAACACCTTCACCGGAAACATCTCGTGTAATTGAAGTGCTTTCACTTTTACGTGCAATTTTATCAATCTCATCGATATAAACTATACCCTTCTGAGCCCTTTCAAGGTTATAATCAGAAGCCTGTAAAAGGTGAACAAGAACAGTTTCAACATCATCGCCAACATAACCCGCTTCGGTTAATGTTGTGGCATCGGCAATTGCAAAAGGGACATCCAGTATTTTTGCAAGAGTCTGGGCAAGCAGTGTTTTACCCACACCGGTAGGCCCAATCAGAAGGATATTGCTTTTTTCAATTTCCACATCATCCAGTTCAAAAAAAGATGCATGTGAATTAATTCTTTTATAATGATTATAAACAGCAACAGAAAGCACTTTTTTAGCACGTTCCTGCCCTATAACATATTCATCAAGAGTTTTCCTGATAGTATCCGGGGTATGAACCTGGGTTGTTTTTGTCCTTACATTACTGTAAGCGGCAAGATTATTTTTCAGAATATCTACACTGCTGCTTATGCATATATCACAGATATATACATCCGGGCCGGCAATCATACTGCCAACTTCGCTGCCGTCCCTGCCGCAAAATGAACATTTAACAATTTTCTGATTCTGCTTTTTAGCCATTAACTTCCTAACTTACTTTGTTCCTTAATTTTATAATTGCATCCCTTGCTTCGTCAAGATATAGCGAATTTGGAAAATTAGCAAGGAGACTTTCGTATGCCTCAATAGCTTTAGAGACATTATTCATGCCAAACTGATAAATTTGCCCTAACAAATATAATGCTTTATCGGCATATATGTTTTTTTCCTTCTCTTCGGCTATTTTACCCAGCAAAAGCGCTGAAATTTCGTAATTATCCTTTGCCAGTTCCATTTCGGCAACTCTTATTTTTGCAAGGTGGCTTATTAAAAATCCCCGTGGATTTTCAACCAAAAGCTGGTATTTAGCCTTTGCTTCTTCAAATTTATTCTGTTCTGCAAGAAATTCAGCCTCTGCCAGTGTTACAAGATTAGACGAATCATTCATTGTAGTGTTCAATAAGAGGGATAATTCTATGGCATCATTTGCCGTATTATCCTTCAAATTTGAAACCAATTCGTTTAATAAATCCTTGCATTGTTCAAATTCCCCCTTAAAAAAGTGCAGTTTTGCCAACTTATACTTAGCGCTGCTCTTCTCTTCCGGTGCCGCCCTGAACCTGTTTATCATTTGCAGGTATTTTTCAGCTTCGGCAATATTCCCTTCTGTCATCATTATATCCCCCATTTCTTCAGCAGCATCTGCTGAAAAAACCGATGTAGGATATTTTTTTATTACCTCAGAAAAATACTCCTTTGCATCACCTGTTTTGTTTTCATAATGATACAGAAGTTTCCCAATACGAACCATAGACTCAGCCGCAACTTCACTGCCTGTGTAAATTGATACAAGGTCTTTATAGGCGTTTATTACTTCTTCAACCTTTGAAGACTTTGCTGGTTTTATAACAAAAAAAGGCTTCCATGAAGGAATAGTTGAATCAATCTCAGCAAGGACTATATATTCTGTTGTTTTGGCATACGCCAGTCTTGATGAGGAAGCAAAAGGTGATTCAGGGTATTTTTTAATAATTTCGCCATAGACTTTATATGCAACCTGGTAAACACCCTCATTAAAACAGTTTTGAGCAAAGTTAAATAATTCTGCTCCTTTACTGTTGTTCATTTTATCCAGTTCAGAATATACCTCATAAGCTTTGTCATATTCTTTATTTTCTTTATATAATGAACCTAAAATGTACAGGTAAGGAGGTTCATCTTTTTTGCAGTCCTCAAATGCTTTTATAGTCTGTTCAAGTGCACCGGGACGGCTTATATATGAAAGTATCCTTCCTTCAATTGTATGTACCTGTTTAGGGTTGTGGGAGAGCAGCGAACAATACTCCTCCGCAGCATCCTTAAAGCCCATAGTTATGGAATACAGGTTAGCAAGGTCAAATGAAAACATATCTTTATCCTTGGCAATCTCTTTCCCCCGTTTAAGTATCTCTATTGCCTTATCAAAAGCTCTTCGTTCAATTGCATAATTTGCAATTATCCGGTAATTCATTTCATCCTGAGGGAATTTTTTAAGGGCATCATCCCATACAGCATAGCCTGTTTCATCCTTACCGCTTATACAATATGCTGCCCCCAGCATAGCAGTAAGATTTATATCCTGCGGGTTTGTGGTTATCCTTTGTTGTATAAGCTTAATTGAGGCATCATAATCCTTCAGCCGTATCAGTACATCATTAAGCGTTTCAAAAAACTGCGGGTTACCCTGGTTGTTGTTGTAAAGCTCAGTTAAAATACTTCTGGCTTTTTCAAACTGTCCTGCCTGGATATAACTCTGGGCAAGCATAAAGCGGTTGTTAGCATCATTCTTTACCTGGCCAAACCCAATGCATACTGCTGCAGTAAAAAGGAGAATAAGTTTTTTAATCATACTTTAAAAATAATAAATCCGGCAGGGGTTTCAAGGGGGAAAAGTCTGAACCAGGATTAAACGGATTGTAGGATTCTCAGGATTAAATGATATTTCCATTTTGTTTTGAGACTGGATTAATGAATTATGTAAATAGGCTTTAATAAAAACACCATGTTTCAATAAAGCAGTATTAATCCTTTTAATCCTATAATCAGCATAATCCCTGTTCAGACAATATTACTCCCTTACACCTGATGGTATAAGGGAGCGCTGCGCGATAAGTGAAGCTATTAAGAAGAGCCTCTTTATTACTGAAGTTTAAATAGTATTGGAATAGATACCTGAACTTTAACAGGTTTACCTCTTTGCATACCCGGTTTGAACCTTGTTTTTTTAACAGCATCCATTGCAGCTTCATCAAGTCCTGAGCCAAGGCCCCTGATAATCAGCACCCTGTCAACAAATCCTTTTTCATTTATCATTGTCAGCACATAGACTTTTCCTTCAATACCCGCTCTTCTTGCAACCTCAGGATATTGTATATTTTTTTGAATGGCCTGTATACCGCCAATAGGTTCGGGCATATCTTCAACAGCAACAAAATAATCACTGCTGTTGCTCACAATTTTTTCGGATATTAAAGGATTAACTACTTTTTTTGTATTATCATAAACAGATGCCACATACTTACCATCAGGATCAAAGTTAAAGTTCCAGTAAACAAGCAGGCGGCATTTAACGTCCTTCCCATTCTTTTTTGCCGGAGTATACTTCCATGTCTTCATTTGCGATACAGTTATATCATCAAGGTTGTCGCCCATTCCTTCAACAATTCTTACTTTATCAACAGTCCCTTTTTCATTTAAATAAAGCTCATATAAAAATGTTGTTTGGCCTGCACCTGCTTTATTAAACAATTTTTTATCAGCCATTGATTTTGCAAGTGCGCCCTTATCTATCTGCGGCCGTTTGGCTACAGGGGCAACTTCAGTTTCTGTAGCCGTATAATAATCGGGACTGTAATCTTTAATTACCTCAAACTCTTTATCCGACTTCTTTTCGTTGCAGCCTGTATAAAGCAGGCAGGCAAGAAGGATAAATGCTAAACTTTTAAATGTTGTCATTTTGTATCCTTTTTAATTGGCTTTTATGATTATTTCGCTTGCATTTTTTGCCTTTACTTCGGCAGCAGGCAGTGTATTATTCAGAATGAAATCTATCATCTGGCTCTTTATTTTAATTTCTTTAAATGCACTATCTGCTTCCTGCTTGTAATTATTTAAACTGTTAAACAGGAAAACAGAGACCAAAAGAAGTATTGCCGCAATTGTATATGAGCCTGCAAGAAGCAGTCTGTGCTGTTTTGGCAGGCCTGTCTTTGACTCTTTTGCCGGAAGAGAACGAAAGATTTTTTCATCAAGAGAATCCGGAAAATCTGTTTTTGTTTTTTCAATTGAATTTCTCAGCAGATTCATTTTTTTAAAGTATTCAATTGCTTCAGTGTCCCCGGCAAGCATTGTAAACAATGCAACTTCCTGGTTTTTGGTAAGCTCTTCATCAAAATACTTATTTATCATTTCTTCAAATTCGTTACTCATATTCTTGCCGTTACTTTATTATGTTTGATAATTTTTTAATTAACTTTTTTCTTATACTGAACAGCCTGCTTTTTACCAGGGGTTCATCAATCTCCAGCACAGCGCCAATTTCCCGGTAACTTAATCCGCCATACTCCCGCAGCAGGAATATTTCTTTTTGTTCATAATCTATGGTATCAAGCTCTCTTTCAAGCAGTTCTTTAAATTCCTTCAGTTCATACAAACTTTCAATATCTGATTCACATGGTGTTTCAACATCTTCCGTGTCTTCAACATCAAACTGGTCTTTCTTTGTTTTTCTGCCGCGGAAATAACCGAAGACTTCGTTTCTGGCTGTAGTATAAATCCAGTATTTAAGGCTTTCCGGGGTGGTAAGTGAATCCATATTTTCATAAAACTTTAGGAAAACATTCTGAACAATATCCTCTGCTGTCATAACATCTGAAGTCATTTTAAGCACATAATTATACACCCGGGTTTTATACCTGTTATATATAACTGTAAATTCAATTACCCCTTTTAAATCTGTATTCAAGTATTCCCTTTTAAGATAATTTGAGTATTTTGCGCTAACCTATATTAATATATATCTCTTCCATAACATACTTAGTTATGTTTACCTGAATTTATTTCATTTATTCTTTTCACTGCATATTCATATAACTTTGGATCAGTATTAACAGAATCGCCCGTATACCGGGCATAATATTTCAGAGCATCAGATTTATCGATAAATGCCTCATCATAAGCTGCGGCAATTCTGAAAAGGATTGATTTTCTGTCAGGTGCAAATTCCAATGCCCGGCTGAAATATTCAATAGATTTTTTGTAATCTTTCTTTTTCTGATAAACAACAGCCAGGGTTACAAATGATTCAACCACATAACTGTCCGTTTGAATTGCTTCAACTTTTTTAAGGTAATAATCTGCTTCCTCAGTATTATTGAATTCCTGCAATACCTTGCCAAGGTAAAGCGATGTAATATAATCATCACATTTTTTATTAAATGCAATATTAAGGTATTTAAAAGCTGAATCCGGCCTCCCCACAGCATATAAACATATACCCATATTACGGTATAATGTTATTGAAGTATCGCCATACATAAGCGCCAGTTTATAACTGTTAACAGCCATATCATATACTTCCTGCTTAAACAGCGCTTCTGCTTTTATCCGCCATAGCTCTGAACTTTGAGGATGGTACTGCATATTCGATTCAGCCGCTGACTGTGCTGATTTTGGCTTCTCCATCCTGAATAGAAGGTTGCACAAATTGATTACATTTTTTATGCTGTTAGGATTAAGGCGTACACAATTATAATAACTTACAACCGCATTATTATTGTCTTCAAGAGATTCCTGGCATTTTGCAAGCAGTTCATAACAGACAGGGATATTGCATCCATCGCCAACCAATTTATTTAAAATGGCCTCCCCTGCAGTCCATTCTTTGAGCGCTATATAAACTTTAGCCAGCTTCAACTGCCCGTCAATATTGTTTAAATTCTGCTCCTGGTATTCCAGGTACATTTCTTTTGCTTCTTTATACATTTCCAGGGACATATAATTATCGCCCAGCATTAGGGTAAACCTGCTGTCATCCGGTTTAAGTTCAATACCCCTAAGCAGTACTTCAATTGCTTTATTATACTGTTCGGATGCGCTATAGCAATAGGCAAGTTTCCTGTATAATTCAGCATTAGAAGAATCATTAAGAATTATATTATTAAGCATGCCTGCAGCTTCAGTATAATTCCCGCTTATAATTAAATCCTGTGCAGATATTATATTTTGTGCTGAAGTATTATATACAACGAAAACTGTAATCAGGACAAACAATATTTTTTTCATGGGTGTTATCATCCCTTTATTTAAAAGATGCATGAAGACTGAAAAAGTTGGAGAGGAAGAAATAAAAAATCAGCTGATTATTTGCAAAAAGAATTTTTGTACTTCTTTTAATCGGGTATTTGGGGATGTATATTACTGTATGTTGGATTTTAAAATCCTGGTAAAGCAGCAGTCCTGCGGATGCGGCATTATACCAGGATAATAAATTTCATAAATGGATTTATTTACAGTAAATACCCTTAATAAAACAAATGGAACTGAACCAGCAGCGTATTATTGTCAACTTCAGGTTTTTCAGACTGTATTCTGAATTGCGGCCGAATTTCCATAAAGCTGAATGGAAATATTTCAAAGCCTACTACAACCCGGCTAAACTCATCATCTGATGTTTCTATATTGGTATCATACCTGTCATACCGTAAAACAGCATTAAGCCCTTTTACTATTAAATAAGTTCCTTCAATCATTAATACTGAGGTTTTAATGCCATCATCAGTAAGGCCGTCAGCAATATCATACTCCCCCATAACAGTAAAGCCCCCGGTACCAAATCCTGCAAAGCCGCCATACATATTTACATTTGGATTTATTGCCTGAAACTGACTGTTAAGCCTTTTGGTTTTATAAGCAGCAAAAGACCCGCCGAAGAAGAGGCCTGCATCATCTCCAATACCCGGGTCAAACCGAAGGCTTGCTGTATAAGTAGGATCCGAAGTAAAAACCTGCGGAGACCTGCTGTTTCCGACACTCGCCGTAAGTAATGTAAAATCGTTTATAAATAGTCCGGCTTCTACACCGCTTTCGACATATTGCGGATCGTATATAAGTCCCCTGTTTGCATTTGTTCCTGCAGGTGTAACAATTCCCATATCTCCGCCCCTTGTGTAAGCAGTATGGTCATCTGTCCTTATACCAAAATTGGGAACAAATGACCCTCCTTTAATATAACTTCCATTTGACAGCACTCTTGCCACTCCATACGCTTCCCAGATACCCCATATAAAGTCGTATTTTGCATAAACATCAATCAATTCTGAAAGCTGTACATTTGTATAAATTGCACCCTGCATTCTCTGAAAATCAGATTTGGTAGATGAAGAGTCCGTCTTTACCAGGTAATTACCCCTGAAATCAAACCCAAACTGAATATTTTCATTCAGTTTATTACTCATTTCAAAGTCTTTATCTGTTGTCATCATAGGCAGTACATTCCTGCTAAATGACCATCCCCTGCTATTCCTCATTTCACCACCCGTAGGATTCATGTGGCAATCAATACACTTACTTCCTTTCCACAGTGCAAACCTGGGCAGTGCAGAAGTATCAGCAAAGGGAAATAACAAAAGTGCACATAAAAGGGCTGAATAAAGGCTTTTCATAAACCTCCCTAATAAATAAATTAATGTTATAGAAAATGGCCTGACAGTAAAAATAACTAAAAGAATTGCTTCTAAAAGTGCGAAAACGCTCAAATTTATATTTTCCATAGGCAAAAAAGCAGGGCGGCAGGTTTTTCATTGATAAAAAAGGCTTACTTGCGTACTTTTAAAGTTATATTTATTATAGGGTATACCTCATTTAATGCCATTGGCAAAAAAAATACTTATTTGCGGATCAACCGGGTCTATTGGAGTTAACACGCTTAACGTCATAAGGAATTACCCGGAACTATATGAAGTTACTGCACTTACAATTAACAGCAGAATTGACCTGCTGGAACCTCAGATTGAAGAATTTAAGCCATCCTATGTTGTAGTTAAAGAAGAATCTGCCGCTGTTGAACTAAGGAAAAGACTAAAAGTAAAATGTGAAGTTTTGTCAGGTATTGAGGGGCTTATATCAATTGCAAAAAATTACGATTATGATATATTGGTTGGAGCTATGGTTGGTTTTGCCGGCCTTGCACCTACTCTTGAAGCTATAAAGCGGGGAAAGAGGATAGCCCTTGCCAATAAAGAAACAATGGTTGTTGCCGGCGAATTGGTAACTTCTTTGAGCAGGCAGTACAATTCTGAAATATTGCCTGTTGACTCGGAACATAGCGCTATTTTCCAGTGTCTAACAGGAGAAAATCACGAGGAAGTAGAAAAACTTATTATTACAGCTTCAGGCGGCCCTTTTTTACATAAGGATAAAGCGTGTTTTAAGGATGTATCTGTTGAGGAAGCCCTTGCACATCCAAACTGGAAGATGGGAAATAAAATAACCATCGATTCAGCAACTATGATGAATAAAGGGCTGGAAGTAATTGAGGCCAAATGGCTTTTTGATATGCCTGTTGAAAAAATTGATGTTGTGGTACATCCGCAATCTATTATTCATTCAATGGTAAGATTTGTTGACGGTTCAGTTAAAGCGCAGCTTGGGCTGCCGGATATGAAACTGCCTATTCAACTGGCTTTATCTTTTCCCCAGAGGCTTAAAAACAATTTTAAAAGGACTGATTTTGCAGAAATTGGAACGCTGACATTCTTTAAGCCTGATACAGACAAGTTTGAATGCCTTAAACTTGCGTATGAAGCTCTTGATACAGGCGGTACTGCACCGTGTATTCTTAATGCTGCAAATGAAATTGCTGTTGATAAATTTTTAAAGAGACATATTAAATTTTCGCAAATTCCTCAAATAATCGGAAACGCATTAGAAAAAATTGAACATCATTCCCTTTCTGATATTGAAGCAATTTTTGACTGCGACAGAAAAACCCGCGAATATGTGATTGGAATAAATTAAAGTGCTGAAACTTTACCTTATTATTCCAATCTAATTAATGTTTGAAAGTAGTATTTTAGCAGAAAAGGTCAGTCTAAATAAGTTTAGTGAGTGATTATATTAAAAAACTGAATTAATGGAGAAACTTCTTTAATGGATTATATTATATATTTTGCAATAACTATCGGTATCCTGGTATTTATACATGAATTCGGGCATTTTGCCGCTGCAAAGTTAAGCGGTATGCGTGCCGATATTTTTGCAATTGGTTTTGGTAAAAGGTTGCTGGGTTATAATAAACTTACAGGTTTTACCTTTGGAGACCTTCCAAAAGATTTTGACGGACAGGGGCATACAGATTACCGCCTGTGCCTTCTCCCCCTTGGCGGTTATGTTAAAATTGCCGGTATGGTTGATGAAAGTTTTGATACGGATTTTGCAGATAAAGAACCCCAGCCTTATGAATTCAGGTCAAAGCCTGTTTGGAAAAAAGTATTTGTAATAAGTGCAGGCGTACTTATGAACCTGCTGCTTGCACTTGCAGTATTTTGGGGCGTTTATTTCTTTCAGGGTAAACAATTAGTTGCAACAACAACTGTCGGTTATGTTGCCCCGGCTTCCGCAGCTGATTCTGCAGGACTGAAAGCCAACGATAAAATATTATCTGTTAACGGCAAAAAAGTATCCAGCTGGGATGCAGTAAGAAATGAAATTTTTGTTAATACACTTGGCGAAGATGTTTCCCTTAATGTAAAACGCAATAACGAAACAGCTACTATAGTTATCCCCCGTAAGCGCATACCGCAGGATGATTCCAGGGAACAGTTGTTTGTTCAAAACGGAACCATAGCTGTAATAAAAGAGGTTATGCCCAAATCACCGGCAGAAAAAGCCGGCGTAAAAGCCGGAGATGTATTTCTTTCATTAGAAAAAAATGATATTAAAAGCGTACTTCAGTTTACATCTATTGTTAAAAGCAACAAGAACAAAGAATTAAGTGCTTCAGTATTAAGAGGCAAGGATACTTTAAGCCTTGCTGTTGTTCCGGGAACTGACGGAAAAATTGGAGTGGCTTTAGGCGAGGTTTATACCGGCAAAGTAATATTACATAAGTATGGTGCTTTTGAATCTGTTTATTATGGATGGATGGAAATTGTAAAGATGACCGACCTTACATTCAATATGTTTGGTAAAGTATTTTCCGGTGAAATTGCGTTTGGAAAAGCTTTCGGCGGGCCAATTAAAATTGCCCAATACGCAACTGCTTCGGCTGACAGAGGGTTTTTAAGTTTTCTGTATTTTCTTTCATTATTAAGCCTTAGCCTTGCGATAATCAATATAATGCCTTTCCCGGTTCTTGACGGCGGGCACCTGGTTATGATTCTTATTGAAGGAATTATGAAAAAAGAAATACCAATTAAGGTTAAGGTTGCAATACAAAACACAGGTTTTGTAATCCTGTTGCTTTTAATGGCATTTATTCTTTATAACGATATTTTGAATTTATAATATATCAAGCGTTTTATAAAAAGCCTGCTCTCTTAAAGGGCAGGCTTTTTTATTTTAAACATACCATTTTTACAACACAGCAACCCTGCAGAATATTTACAACTGGTTTTGTGCGGCAGATGAGAAGGACATGATTACATAAACACAGTAATAATCTATTACGCCATACTGTAATTTCTACTTTTTCACCAATCCGCTGCTTAATCGGAGCAGTTCTGTTTCAGCACTCTTAGCTTCGTACTGTGCATTTACAAGACGGCTTTGTGCATCAAGCAGGTTAACCTGTGCTTCACGGAATTCAAGCTGTGTTATATTACCAAGCTTTAACCGTTCCATTGCAATTGATACATTCTCTTCTGTTATATCGAGGTTTTCATTTTCCAGCTCTATAAGTTTTAAGCTGTTCTGGTAAGCTTTGTATGTGTTTTGCAGGGATACTTCAATATTTGTTTTTGTTGAATCATATTCATAGCCTGCAATTTCATTAGCTATCTGTGCATTTTCTATCTGCCTGCGTGTATTAAGCCCGTCAAATAAACTTAACGAAGTGCTTACACCATAGCTAAAACCGTTATTTTTATTTGACCTTACCTGTCCCGCCTGTGTTTCTGAGCGAAGTAAATTATAACTCCCGAAAAGGCTTATTTCAGGAAAGAGAGATGATTTTGAAAGCCGCAGGTCAGCATCGGCAACGCTCCTGTTCTTTTCAGCAAGCTGCAGGTCAGCATTATCATTTATTGCAGCAAGGCGTATGTCATCATAAAGTAAAGCCTTGTTAACAATAATTGTATCAATAACACTAAAATCTTCAGAGGGATTTCTTCCCAATAATTTATTTAGTGCAGCTTTTGACTGCTCATAGGCAAGTTCGGCATTAAGGTATAAAGATCGGTCTTCATTAAGGTCAGTCTGTGCCTGAAGCATATCAAACTTTGATGCAGCGCCTACTTCCCTTTTATTTTCTGCAATCTTAACACGTTCTTCAGATATTTTTATACTTCGTGAAATAACTTCAAGTACAACTCCCTTGCGAACGATATCATAGTAGGTTGTTAATATGCCTGCGATATTATTTTCAACAGCAGATCTGTAGTTTATCTCTCCTATCTGCCTTAGCTGTTTTAAGGCATCATAAGTGGCAAACATCCCAAGCCCGTCAAAAACAGTCCAGTTCAAGTTTACACTTCCGGTAAAATTGTTTGATTCAGCATTGTTTCTGTCTATAACAGCGCCGGTATACAGTTCCTGCCTTGTATTATTAACACTTTTGGTATATGTGCCTGATGCAGAAAGTGTTGGTAAAAAACCGGCATTGCCCGGAGCCGCATTATTATCACTTATTTCTTTCTGCCGCCCGGCAATAGTAATTGAGAAATTATTTTTTAATGCTATTCCAACAGCATCATCTACTGTAAGCAGCTGCTGCGGAAATGATACTGTAACAGCCAATACATATATAAGTAGTAATAGTTTAACTTTCATAAACCCATTTTACGATTTTAATATCAATTAATATTATACTTCTGCAAATTCGTCTTTGTTAACACTCTCATTTTCAGCAGCGGCATTTGAAACTGATGCAGTTTTTGATGATACATAAGAATATACAGCCGGAATAATAAAGAGTGTTAAAAAGGTTGAGAATATTAAGCCGCCTATAACAGCAATACCCATTGAAACACGGCTTTCGGAACCCGCACCAAGAGCAAGAGCAATCGGCAATATACCAAGTATGGTTGAAAGGCTTGTCATTAATATAGGCCTGAGCCTTGAGGAAGCGGCTTCCATAACAGCTTCAGTTTTGGTAATGCCTGATGTTTTTCGCTGGTTAGCAAATTCCACAATAAGAATTCCGTTTTTTGTAACCAGCCCAATAAGCATTATTATACCAATTTCGCTGAAGATGTTAAGAGTCTGATTAAAATACCACAGGGAAATAACAGCACCGGCAATAGCAAGCGGGACAGTTAACAGTATTATGAAAGGATCCCTGAAACTTTCAAACTGGGCAGCAAGCACAAGGTATATTAATACCAGTGCCAGAATAAAAGCAAACATAAGGCTGGATGAACTTTCAGCAAAGTCTTTTGATGCACCATCGAGCGAGGTTGAGAAGGAATCATCAAGAACCTTTTTAGCAACCTGGTCCATAGCAGCAATACCATCACCAATAGTTTTGCCGGGCGCAAGCCCTGCTGAAACAGTAGCAGAAACATACCTGTTATAGCGGTAAAGCTGCGGCGGTGTTGACTGCTCTGTTGTAGTAATAACGTTATCAAGCTGTATTAGTTCACCACGATTATTTTTAACATATAATGATCGTAAATCAACAGGGGCATCGCGGTTTTCACGTGCAACCTGCCCTATCACCTGGTATTGTTTTCCATCTTTAATAAAAAATCCAAATCGCTGCCCGCTAAAGGCTGACTGAATGGTCTGCGCTATATCAATAGTAGAAACACCAAGTGTTCTTGCCCTCTGCCTGTCTATTGAAATTTTAAGTTCAGGCTTATTAAACTTAAGATTAACATCAACAACAGTAAAAGCCGGATTCTTACCAGCTTCATCCATAAACTGAGGAAGCACTTTGCGGAGTTTTTCAAAGTTGGGCGCCTGAATTACAAACTGCACCGGCAGTCCGCCCCTGTTGCCGCCGCCAATAGTCTGCTGCTGGGTTACATAAACTCTTGCCTGTGTATACTGGCTCAGGTCAGCAGAAAGCTTATCAGCAATTTCCTGCTGCGTTCTTATTCTTGTGTCAGGCTGGGTAAGCACAAGCTGAACAGAGCCTGAATTAACAGAACTTGAAGCGCCGAAACTGGGGGATGTTATAGAGATAATGGCATCATTTTCCGGCACAGAGTCAGAAATTACTTCCGTCAGACGGTCCATAAAACTATCCATATAATCAAAGGTGGCTCCCTCGGGCGCTGTTACAGAAAGCTGCAGCCTGCTTCGGTCTTCAAGCGGAGCAAGCTCTGACTGAAGTGATGAGCCAAGCATGTATATAATTAAAAAGACAGCTATAATTACGGGAAGTACAAGCCATCTTTTTTTCATAAATGTATTAAGGTGCCTTCTGTACAGATTATTCATCCACACAAAAAATGGTTCGGTTTTGTTATAGAACCAGTTATGTGTTTCCCTTCTTTTAAGAATTTTTGTACTTAACATTGGTGTAAGTGTTAAGGCAACAAAAGCAGAAATTAAAACAGAACCGGCAATCACAATACCAAATTCGCGGAAGAGCCTGCCCGTTAACCCGGAAAGAAATATAACCGGGAGGAATACTGCCGCAAGCGCAATAGTAGTTGATATTATAGCAAAGAATATTTCAGCAGAACCTTTTCTGCCTGCCTCTAAAGGCTCCATCTTTGTTTCAATTTTTGAATATATATTTTCAAGTACAACAATAGCATCATCAACCACAATACCAATGGCAAGCACTATACCAAGCAGTGTCAACACATTTATTGAAAAATCAGCAATATACATAATGAAGAAGGCACCTATAAGAGATATAGGTATTGCCAGTACAGGAATTATTGTTGTACGCCAATCCCTCAAAAACAGGAATATGATAAGTACAACAAGCCCAAATGCTACAAGAATTGTTTCCTTTACCTCTGAAATGGAAGCACGTATATACTGTGTAACATCAAAGCCGATACCGGTTGAAATATCAGCAGGCAGGTTTTTCTTAATCTGGCCAACACGGCGGTAAAATTCATCCGCAATTGCAATATTGTTAGCGCCGGGCTGGGCAATAAGAACAACACCCACCATAGGGATGCCATTCCTCTTTAATATAGACCTTAAATTTTCAGCTTCAAGTTTTGCATAACCAATATCTTTAAAGCGTACAACCCTGCCTTCGTCTTCTTTTATAATCAGGTTGTCAAAGTCTTCTTCTGTCTGCAGCCTGCCTATAGTTCTAATTGAGAGTTCAGTATTATTTCCTTCAATAAGGCCGGTAGGCAATTCCACATTTTCACGGTTAAGAGCAGTGTTAACATCAAGAGGAGTTAGATTATATGCTGCAAGTTTTGCAGGGTTAAGCCACATCCTCATAGAATATTTTTTCTCACCCCATATCCTTATTTCACTAACGCCCGGTATTGTCTGCAGCCTTTCTTTAAAAATGTTATTCGCAATTTCAGAAAGTTCCAGTAAATTCCTGGTATCGCTTTGTACAGTCATAAAGACAATAGGAGTTGCATCTGCATCAGCTTTTGAAACAATTGGAATTTCAACATCAGGCGGAAGATTTCTTGCGGCACGCGATACCCTGTCGCGGACATCATTAGCAGCAGCTTCAAGATCAATATCAAGATCAAACTCAACAGTAATGGTACTTCTGCCATCACGGCTTACAGAAGTTAAAGTCCTTATACCTGCAATACCATTTATTGATTCTTCAAGAGGCTCTGTAATCTGTGATTCTATTACATCAGCATTGGCACCGGTATAAGTGGTACTTACTGTAATAATAGGAGGATCAACAGAGGGGTATTCACGAACGCCCAGATATGTATAACCAATTATACCAAACAGCAAAATAACAATAGACATTACTATTGCTAACACCGGCCTTTGTATACTTAAAGATGACAGGCTCATACAGGATCTCTCAATTAAAGTCAGTAATATTAACAGGCATTCCTGCTTTTAACTGCAAAATACCCGAAGTAATTATTGTATCATTTGCTGAAACACCATTGGTTAACTGCACACGTATATCAGTCCTTATTCCTGTTGCAACAGACTGCGGAACGGCCTTCCCGTTTTTACACAGGAATACTTTCTGCCCCTTCAGTTCAGGCACAATAGCCTGGGTTGGAACCATCAGGGCATTTTCAATTTCATGAAGAACAAGCTCAACCTCTGCAAAAGAACCCGGAAGGACTTTACCGTCAGCGTTGGCATAAAGCGCTCTTATTTTTAATGTTCTTGTAAGCGGATCAATTTTGGGTTCAACCGCGTATACTTTACCTGAATAATTTTTTTCATTACCTGCTATTTTAAATCTTACCTCATCACCTGTTGCCACAACACCGGCATATTTTTCAGGAATAGAGAAGTCAATTTTAACCGGACTAACATTCTGCAGATTAGCTATAACAGTAGAACTTGTTACATAGCTTCCTTCACTTACATTTTTAAGCCCTATAATACCACTGAACGGGGCTCTGATTTCAGTTTTATCAAGCTGTGCTTCTATTAAAGCAGCTTCAGCTCTTGCAATGTTAAGTTCGTTAAGTGAAACGTCATAATCTTCCTGACTAATGGCCTCCTTTTTAAGGAGCTGTTTCTGACGCCCTTCCCTGTCCTGTAAAAGTTCGATCCTGTACTTTGCACGCGCCAGTGAAGCCCGCAACTCAGAATCATTTATCTTTACCAGAAGTTCACCTGCTTTAACATGGCTTCCTTCTTTAAAAGCTATTTTTGTTATTTTGCCGGAAACTTCGCTTATTAAAGCAACCTCTTCATTGGCAAGCACAGTACCGCTCGTTAAGACGGAATTACCCAGCTTTTCAGATTTTATCACATAGGCTTTTACCGGCAGCGGCCCTTTGGCAGCTTTTCCCGCATTTACAGCAGCAGGACCTTTTTTTGAAGAAGTGAGCCGTGGTATTAAAAACAGTAAGATAATTACAGCCGCAACGGCTATAATAGTAATGGTTTTTGTTCGCTTTGACATAAATTTTAACTCTTTTTCTCCCGGAAGAAGGTTATTAAGAGAGCCAGAAAAATAAATTATGAAACAAACAGGAAGGACAAAAGTTCCATTTAAAATAAAAAAAGTCCCACAAAAATGGGACTTAAAAATCTTCAGTATAGGTAAGAGTTATGATTTTTTTGCATACTTCTTGTTAAACTTCTCAACTCTACCGGTTGTATCAAGAAGTTTCTGTTTTCCGGTAAAGAAAGGATGAGATGCACTTGAAATTTCTAATTTAACAAGTGGATAAGTATTCCCGTCTTCCCACTGTATAGTATCACTGGTAGCAATAGTAGAGCGTGTTAAAATAGCAAAATCGGCTGACGCATCCTGGAAAACGACTGGCCTGTAGTTCGGGTGAATACCTTTTTTCATATCAAAAACCTGCTTTTACTTTTTTCTTAAAAAATGTAGCTCTTAATATAATAAGATTTCAAACAATTACAAAAGGGAGAGATTTAAATTCTTATTTTAAAGAAATACAGGCAAAATTTTTACTGAATTTTGGAAAACAGGGATACTAAAACATCAAAAATACGCCAAAATGAAGCTTTTCAAAGCTTGTGGAGTCACAAAAACCAAAAATTCCCCATTAAAAACCAAAGAAATTTCCGGTTCTTGCGGTTATTTTGCCTGTTTCTTTTCCTGCTCCAGGTACTGTTGAACTTTTTGTTTCAGTTTGTCAAGCACCTGCTTTTCTTCATCTGTAAGCTGAATTTGCCTGAAATTAAGCCCTGCTTTGGTAATATTGGAAGCAGTTGTAAACCTTGCTGTTTCAGAATTTTCAGCATTTTGTCCGCTTTGAGCATCGTCTATTTGCTGTGTAAGTCTTTTTAGCTCATTATCAAGTGAAATACCGGGAATGTTATTTACCTGTGCATCGTCCCTTACACGCGGAGCAAGAGAGAGTGGATCAGCCTGTTGAATCTGTGAGGTATTAACTACAAACAACAAAATAACAGCCAGTGCCGCCATTGCAGCAGTAGGAATAAGGCGTGAAGGGGTTAAAAATATATCCCAGAAACTTTCTTTTTTCTCTTCATAATTCTCAGAATTTATTCTCCTCATCAGGTTGGATTCAAAATTAATGGGAGCGTTCACTTTGGGAAGCTGCTTTAAAACGTCAATAGCCTGTTTATACCGGCTTTCTTCGTCATTGTAAGTCATTGCAGATACATTACTCCTTGTAAATATCTTTTAATAGTTTTTGCAGTTGGGCCCTGCCTCTGTTTATTCTTGATTTAACAGTACCAACATTGACGCCTGTAATTTCGGCAATTTCTTCATAAGACATTTCCTGAATATCTCTCAGGATAACCATTTCACGGTATGCATCAGAAACCTTAAGCAAAGCTTTCTGAATGAGCTCATCTTTTATTCCGCTGTCAGTAATTATATCCGGCCTGTAGCTTTCATCCGGAATTTCATAGGTCTCTTCGTCTTCACCATACGAATTTATAGAGAACAATTTCCTTCGCCTGCGCCTTTGAAGCTCGGTTTTTGCCAGGTTGCCTGCAATAGTATAAATCCATGTAGAAAACTTTGCAATAGATTTATAAGAATCTTTATTCTTATAAACCTTAATAAAAGTTTCCTGAACAACGTCAGTGCACGCTTCATAGTCACCCAGAAACCTGAAAACAAAATTGGTTAGTGGGTTTTTGAAACGCTGAACAAGAATTTCATAAGCGGCTATGGTATTATTCCGCTGAAATTCAAGTATCAGTTCTTCATCAGTATATTCGTTGAGATTTTTCTCAGCCAATTTAAGCTTTTTACTATTGATGTTTAGAAATGTTTCCTTAATTAGACAATAAATTAAAGTTTTTTATCAAGATTATAAAATACCCATAATTTATTGTGATTAAGAGATTATAAGTGTACACTAAAATAAACACAGATAATAATATTTAATCAGAAGCTGTAAAAAAGGAATTATTTCATCATTTCGCCAATAAGCATAGTAACCAGGGATTTTTCATCAATACTTGTTGTTTTTACAGAAATATCAGCTTTTAGCAGCGCCCTTATTGCATCAGCAAGTTTATTATCCGGGTAATTTTTTCTTGCAGCAATATAATCTTTATAATAATAGAAATGAGTCCCCACAATCCGTGCCGCAGCCTGCTCGGGCATATTCTGGTCAACCAGTTCGTTAACCCGCGCAAGGCCGGTAAAATAGCGTGTAAGCATGTGGACTATATACGTCATGCCCAGCCCTTTATCAATCATGTTAAATGCAATTTTAAGGGCAGCATTTTTATTCCTTTTGCCAATGGCATTCTGCAGGTCAAAAATGGTATATTCTTTAAGAGATGTTGAAAGAGCCTTTATAGCCTCGTAAGTTATTTCAGGGCTGTCGCCGAGAAAGGTAAAAATCTTTTCAAGCTGTGCCTCAAGCATCTGCCTGTTTTCACCGGAAATATCTATAAGATACCCGGCGTTATCGTGAGACAGAGTTTTTCCTTTCGATTCAGCAAAGGAAATGAGCCATGAAACCAGGTTTGCCCCTTTAAGTTCCTTTGCCTCATAAAGGTAATTATGGGCAGCAAGGCTTTTAAACGGCTCTGTATCAGGATTTGATATTGCCCCTGTATGAATAAGCAAAAGTATAGTAAAGTCAGGCGGAGACTGGCAGTATGAAGCAAGAAGTTTTTTATCCTTTACTTTATCAAATTCTTTAAGAATAATAAGTTTTTTGGAAGAACCGAAAGGAAAAGCAGATGCAAAGTTCAGAACTTCAGCAAGGTTTTTGTCTTCACCGTGAAAGGTTTCTTTATCAAAGTCAGATTCAATAAACTTATCAGCCGCTTTCTGAATTTCTTCAGTTACAGCCTCAATATTGTAGTTATCCTCGCCAAAAAGGCAGTAAACCGGCAGTATTTTGTTGTTTTTAAGGTCTTTTATTATATCAAGTATGTTAAGAGCGTTAACTTTAGCTTTTGCCATTATTTTTTACAATCCCAATTTCAGGTAAACCGGATAAATCCGGCAAATATAACATGGTAAGTTACGAACAGAAAACAATTAAATAAATGCTGGATTAGCAATAGTCATAAATTATGTGCCGACAGTATTCAGACTGAAGGTTTTAATAGAAGATCAATAAACATCATTTGCTTGTATAAGCTTTTTCATTTGTTTATGACAAGACCGCCCCCTGACCCCCGCCTAAACTCCAGGCGGGGGAAAATGAGTGTGTAATGTTAATATCAGAGAGATTTTTATTTAATTATTATCATCTTCCTGCCTGAGCGGAAACCCAGTGATGACATATTATAGATATAAATACCGCTGGCAAGGTTTTGCGAACTGAATTCAATACTATAAACACCGGGAGTTTTATATTCATTAACCAGTGTTTTTATTTCGTTTCCCAGGATATCATAAATTTTAATTGTTACTATACCCGCTTTGGCAACTGTGTACTTAATTAGTGTTGAGGGATTAAACGGATTAGGATAGTTTTGTTCAAGTTTGTTTTCAGCCGGAATAATATTTTGTTCTTCAACACCTACACTTTGGGTTTGTTTTATTTTTGCAAGTATATAACCCGAATTATTAACTGCGTCCCTGCTGTTGCCGCCAACATAAACATTACTGCTGTCATCTGTAAAAATACCAAGTGCATAGGTTTCATTGGAATTATCCGGGTGCAGTTTGTATTTCCACTGGAATTCACCGGCAGAGGAATACTTTACTACATAGCACGGCCCGTTTGAATCAGTGTCTTCAGACTCTCCGGAAACATATATGCTGCCTTCATTATCTACAGCAGCATATTTCGCAAAGTCAGTCAGGTTTTCTTCACTGTTAAATGATGCTGACCAGATTTTACTGCCGCCGGGTGCAAGCTTTGTGATGATATAATCACACCAGCCTCTTGCCAGGAATATACCCCCTGTAATAAAAAGATTATTTCCCGAATCAGCGGCACCGTTATAGTAGATATAAATTGATGAGGATGCTTCGTCTGTGTATGTCCATAATATTTCGCCAAGTGAATTTATTTTTTTTACAGGGCCAGACTGGCTAATAAGTATTAAATTATTTTCTCTATCCATAATTGCATTGTCAGGATTAAAATCACCAAGACTCTTTTTCCAGATAACCTCACCGGCAGAGTTTATTTTAAGTACCTGGAAATCAGCAGAAGTAAACTGCTGACTTAGATTGTATATCTGTACAACCACCGCATAGATAAAACCTGAATTATCAGAGACCAGGTATTTTGCAGAGTACCTGCTTGTATCATCCTGCAGTTTAACAGACCATAATGAATCGCCCTGTGTTGAATAACCTTTTACTATTGCATAATCATGGAATGTATCAAGTGAGTTGTATAGTACTGCTGCTGCTGATTTATTAAAAAGTTTAATGTCAACAGCCGAGGTGGTTTGTTCCTTAATATTGTTAAAATTATCCTTCCAGAGCAGTTCGCCTGACGGGCTGAATTTTAAAACCAAAGGCTTTGTTTTTGAGCCGCCGTAATTGGTGCTTCCGGCTGCATATATATTATTCTCAGAGTCAATAACAAGGTTACCGGCACCGTCAGTGGCGTCAGGAAGAGTTTCGTATTCAGCAAGTGTGGTTTGATCTCCTTCCGGAGATATTTTTGACAGGGTAAAGTACGCTGTTCTGTCAGTCCTTCCAATTCCGCCGGAAAAATAGATATAATTACTGTCACCCATTATATAGCATGAAGCATTAATGGGTTTTGCCTCAGCATCTTTGTATGATTTTATCCAGTCAGTAACAGGCGTTACCTGCTGGCTATATAAAACAAGCTGGGATAAAAAAACAATCCACAGTAATATTTTTTTCAAATTGCCTCCCGTTTAAATTAGTCCGGGCAATCAATTAAGTCTACTTTTAAATTAACTCTAACTGAAGTGTGAAGCAACAGGAATATACGGGGACAGGCTCAAACTTACAGTAATAAGATTTTTAAGGGAAATAAATAGTTGACTGAACATGCTCCAAGCCGGGATACTCAGTTATGGAAGCCAGAATGATTATGAAAGACCTAACCGCAATGAAATTGATAGTCTTGCTATAGTTACAAAATCCTGATAGCAGTGGTCATCAATTTTAAGCTGTTTATATTAACAGTAAAACCTTTTGCATTGTCACCGGGCAAAATATTTGCGGTGTTATCTTCCGCCATGAAATGGTTCATAGCAGCCTGGTAACTTTTACTTATGTATGAAGCAATAGGAATAAATGTGGATTGAATTCAATTAATGACATGCTATTAAATCAGCATGATAAGGCAGGCAAATATAAAATGGCAGAGGGGAATTTTCCCTCTGCCATAATTAAATTATCTTTCTTCAGTTCTTACAGAGATCATTGTTACATCTTTAACAGGGCGGTCATTAGCATCTGTCTGAACCTTGCCTATAGCATAAACCACATCCATACCGCTGATAACTTTTCCAAAAACTGAATGATGGTTATTCAAATGGGGTGTTGGGACAAGGGTAATAAAAAACTGGCTGCCGTTTGTATTAGGGCCTGCATTAGCCATAGACAAAATACCAGGAGAATCATGTTTTAAGGTCGGACTGAATTCATCCTGGAAATCTTTACCCCATACACTTTCGCCGCCTCTGCCAGTACCGGTAGGGTCGCCGCCCTGAATCATAAAGCCGTCAATAACCCTGTGGAATATTACACCATCGTAATAGTGTTTTGCTGCAAGCCCAACGAAATTTTCAACAGTTTTAGGAGCTTTATCTTTAAATAATTCCAGTTCAATTGTGCCCATATTGGTTTCAATAATGGCAATTGTTTTTTTCTCTTCCATTTTTTTTGGTTCCTCTTTTTTAATTGTTTCAACTCCGCTGCTGCAGTTAATACCTGTTACTACAGCAATAAATAACAAAAAATAAATAATGCCTTTCACAGCACTCCTCCTAATGTTGAATTATATTGGATGATAATAAAATCAAAATTACAATTCCAAGAATTATTCTGTAGTACACAAACAGAAAAGTAGAATATTTCTTCAGGTACTTCAGCAGAAAATCAATTGCAATATAACCACTTATACCTGCTACTATAGTAGCTGCAACCAGGTTCACAACCATATTTGCATCAATAAATTTAAGAGCTTCATAAATCTGAAGCAGCCCGCTGCCAAAAACCGCAGGAATGCTAAGCAGGAATGAAAATCTTGCAGCAGTTTCTCTTTTTAGCCCTGAAAACAAACCGCCTGTAATGGTAGTGCCTGAGCGGGATGATCCCGGGATTAATGAAAATGCCTGGGCGGTACCAACTATAAGGGCATCTTTTATAGTAACATCTTTAATATCTTTTTTGAACTTTGCAGTTTTCTCAGCTATTGCAAGAATAATTGCAAGCCCAATAAGGCTGAAAGCAATAACATAAAGGTCTTTGGTTAAAGCACCTTCAATAATATCTTTGAATAAAAGCCCGATAACTACAACCGGAACTGAGCCTATAATAATAAGCCAGCCAAGCCTTGAGTCAAGGCTTTGTTCCTTGTATGATTTGCGGGCAGCATTCTCTTTAATAAATGAGAGTGCAATATTCCATATATCTTTACGGAAATAAACTAAAATTGAAACAAGCGTACCAAGCTGTATTATTGCAATAAAAGCAGTCCATTGTTCAGGGTTTTCAGCCGAAACAAGATTCATAAGTTTGCCGGCAACTGTAAGATGCCCTGTGCTGCTTATCGGAAGAAATTCAGATAATCCCTGGATAAGCCCAAGAATTATAGCTTCAAGTATACTCAATAACCCTCCTAAAATTGATATGTTAATCCAAGATGTACACCGACAGAAAAAGCATTCATAGAAACATTTTCGTGAGCAATTTTATTCTGTATTGCAGTGCCGTTATTTTTTGGTTCGCCGTTAAGGTCATACCTTATATCACCGCCAATATTAGCATAAAAATTACCGCCAAGGGAAGTATTACCCTCTGCTTTCAGCAAAAAACCAACTCCCGTTGAAGAATAGTTTTCAGCCATAAATGAAGGAAATTTTTCTTCCACAAGTGCAAATCTTACTCCTGCCCCGCCGCCAAGTTTAAAACTATAACCACGCCCTTTAATAACATAGTAATATATGACAGACGGCATTATAATATCATAAGATAAAGTATACTGCCCGCCATTAACAGTAGAGTTATATGAGTTATAAAGGTAAGCCAGTTCCAGTGCAAGTTCAGTATTATCAGAAACCGGGTAACCGCCTTCTGCGGAGAAAACCACAGCAGAGGTAAAATCAGGGAGGTCATCAGGAAACTGGTACAGGTAATCAGTTAATGAAGGCACAGAAATAAACTGAATACCCATGCTGCCTCTTACGCTTACCTGTGCATAAGTACCTGTAGTTAACAAAAGTAAAAACAGTACCAATAAGTTTTTTTTCATAGCTGCTCTATTTCGGTTTCCACAACTTTTAATAAGTTTTCATGCTGTTTGTTGAGAATAAAGAAAATAAGAAGTGCTGTAATTATAAAAAGAAAATATGAAAGTCCATGTGTAAGGACAGCATAAGCAAGACTGATTTCTTTATTAAAGCCAAAAAGCAAAATAAGCGCTGAGCTTGTAAGGGCGTGATATGAACCGGTACTGCCCGGTGTTGGTATTACCACACCAATTGAACTAATACTCATAAGTACCCAGCCCATCTGGTAAGTAACAGGCTGAATTTTTTCCATGCCAATTGTAAAAAATCCCACATAAGAGCTGAAACCGTAAATCATCATTATAACCGCACTTAGCAAAATTGTATAAAGATAATTTTTCCCGCCCTTTAAACTCGTAAACCCTTCAACAAGCATTTCAAATACATGAAGTATTTTTTCAGAAAGTGCCGGTGAAAACCGGTCAAGCAGGCGTGTTATTATGGTATAAAACTTTGCTTTGAATCTTATTACCAGGAAAAGGAACAATATAAAACCAAGCATCAGGAACATGGTTATATATAAAGTAGATTTAAGCCATGGAAAACTTACATAAAGGCTGCTGCTCCACATAAAAACAGAAATAATAATAGCCAGCCCAAGCACAACCATATCAATAACTCTTTCTACTATAACGGTACCGAAAAGAGCAGACCGCGAAACTGCCGCCCATTTGCCTGCAAGTACAGCGCGTGTAACCTCGCCCAAACGCGGAATAACACAATTAACGCCATACCCCACCATAAGTGCACCAAAAAGGTGTTTTACTGAAACATTTGGTTTTCCGGAACGAAGTATAACCTTCCACCTTACCGCCCGCAAAAAATGCGAAAGAAGCTGTGATAAAACAAAAACCAAAATCCAGAGAACGGAAGAGTGTTTTAGATATTCAAGAACATCAAAGAAATTAACGCCCCTGAATGCAAAATATAAAAACAGAAATGCTAAAATAAAGGAGAGCGAATAATTTATCGCTTTCTTTAAACTGCCGGGTATTTTTTTATTATCTGAGGTCAACTACCTTAGCTCCGTGGGGAGGATTAAATGAGAACTGGGAATCAGCAGTTCCCTGGTTTAACTTATAATTTGATATTTGTAATTCCAATACACTGCCGCTGTGCTGTTTAACCTGAATTCTGTCAACAAGATTATTTCCGTTAACCCAAAGCTTAACCTGCTGAAAATCCAGGTTTGAGCCTTTTTTAGGAGTAAGGGTAAGTAATGTTTTTCCATCTTCAGATGAAGCTTTTACATCACTCCTTGACGGATACTCGTTAACAATACTGTTTATTGACACAGGGTTAGACGTATCAAAACGATCAATGATTACTTTATTTTCTTTTTTATTGTAGTTCCAGGTTGTTTCACCGTCAGAAACAAGTAAAATATTATTCAGTTCTGCCCTGAACATGTTTCCCTTTTTAAAGTAAACCCTGCCATTAAAACCGTTTTTGCCGCCCATTGACTGTTTTACGTCAGCAGAAATATCTTTTGAATTGTTATACTTGTCCTGAACAGACTTTACAATTTTACCTGCATCCTGGGCATAAATGCCTGAAGTTAAAAGTGCAAAAACAGATAAAAATGCAAGCATTTTCACATGTTTCAGGGTATTTCTCACATTTCTCATAGTATCTCCAAATCTTAATAATTATTAAGCGTATATACGCTTACTTCAGCAGGTTTGTTTCAAAACCGCCGGCGGTATTTATACCGGGCGCCCCGGAAGTTATTTCTTTACCACAGGATTATTTTTAGCAGACTCAATTATTGCATTCATTTTATGCGCTTCTGCTTCTTCAAAAGTTTTGAACTTAAAAACACCATGCGGGTAATTAAACTTTGAAAGCCTGCAATAAAGCTTATATAACTCTCTCACCTGCCTGTAATATTCGGCATCCGGTTTATAATTCTACAATGCCTGCGAAGCTTCTTCAAAAGTTTTAAATTTCTGTACCGGCATATCTTTCTCTACAAAGAATTGGGACAGTAATAATAATCAGTTAAATATTTCTCAAAATAGTTTCAAGCTGTTCTTCATTTTCAACAATAACTTCGCGTGCCTTGCTGCCGTCATTAGGGCCTACAATTCCTGCTTCTTCAAGCTGGTCAACAATTCTTGCAGCACGGGAGTATCCAAGTTTAAGCCTTCTCTGAAGCAGTGAAACAGAACCCTGCTGATGCCTTACTATAACACGTGCTGCTTCTTCAAACATCGGGTCAAGGTCAGCAATAGTGCCGCCGCTGGCTGATTTCTTTTTATCATACAGCGAAGGCAGAAAATACGGTTTTGAATATCCCTGCTGTTTCTGTATAAAATCAGTAATCCGTTCAACTTCATCAGTTGAAATAAATGCATTTTGAATACGAATGGGTTTTGGCGAACCTGTCGGGAGGAAAAGCATATCGCCTTTACCGAGAAGTTGTTCTGCGCCGTTCATATCAAGAATAGTTCTTGAATCAATTTTTGTAGCAACCTGGTAAGCAACCCTTGCGCTGAAGTTTGCTTTTATAACACCTGTAATTACATTAACAGACGGACGCTGTGTTGCAAGTACAAGATGAATACCAACAGCTCTTGCAAGCTGGGCAAGACGTGCAATTGGTTCTTCAACCTCTTTGCCTGCGGTAATCATAAGGTCAGCAAGCTCATCAATAATTACAACAAGATACGGGATAGGATGATGAATCATACCTTCTGTATCTTTTGGCTTTTTAGCCGGGTCTTTTACTTTTATATTATAGTCAACAATATTTCTAACACCGGCTTTTGCAAGCTTATCATACCGGCGTTCCATTTCATACTCAACTGACTTTAGCAGCAGTATGGCATTCTGCGGATTTGTGATAATCTCTTCATCAAGGTCAGGCGAAACAGCAAGATAGTGCTTTCTTAGTTTATTATAGAATGAAAGCTCAATCTTTTTAGGATCAATCATTATCAGCTTTACTTCTGAAGGATGCTTTGAGTAAAGCAGGCTGCTTATAATCATGTTGATACCAACAGATTTACCGGAACCTGTAGAACCGGCAATAAGCATGTGCGGCATTTTTGCAAGGTCTGTTATATAAACATCACCATTGATGGTTTTACCCAGTGACAGCGGAAGCTCAGCTTTTGATTCTGCAATTTTACCCAGCACTGAACGTGCATTAACCAGGGAAGCTTCTGTATTAGGTATCTCAACGCCTATAGCACTCTTGCCCGGAATAGGGGCAATAATTCTTATACCGCGTGCAGCAAGAGCAAGGGCTATATCATTCTCAAGCCCGACAATCTTGCTTATTTTAACTCCCGGTGCGGGAACAATTTCATAAAGTGTAACAACAGGTCCCGGGGTTACTGATATATCCTGTATATCTATATCAAACAGTTTTAATTTTTCTTTAAGCAGTTCAGCGTTATGCTTTAGTTCTTCTTCTGCAACTTTAAAATCTTCAGCAGGCGAAGGTTCAAGCAGTTCAAAACCGGGATGCTGATATTTTATTTTTTCTTCCCACTGATTAGGCAATGCAGCTTCTTTTTCCCTGTCAAAATCTTTTTCGCCTACTTCGCCAACCTTTTCAAGGTCAACTTTCTTAATCTCTTCTTCATGAACTGCATTTTTCTCTGTAGTTACAGGTTCATCAGATTTCCTGATAATCCTGATACGTGTAGGTTTTTCACCAGGAATAATTTCTTCTCCGGATGTTTCTTCCGGTATATCAGAAATTTCATCTGCACGGCCAGCTTTATCGCTGTTTTTATCTTTATTCTTTGTTTTCTCTTTATCCTTCTTCTTTTCTTCCCTCAGGTTCTTAATCTTTGCAAGGTTTGAATTATCTTCGCTTTCCACACCGCTGTTTATATATTCTTCCTTGACCCTGTTAACAGAGTTAGTAAGAACTTCCTGAAGGAAGTGGAATACTTTTTCAATCTTTATATCAAAGGCAATAATAAGCAGTACTACCATTGCTACTGCAATAAAAGCAAGGCTGCCTATTCCGCCGAGCAGGTTGCCGGAAACTTCGCCCATGTAATAACCCACACTGCCGTAAAAGCCCATCTGCTCGGCAAACCAGCCATAATGGCTTCTGAATACTCCCATAAATGCCGAGAGTAAAATTCCGCCCAGCAAAAGGAAATTTGATGTATGGATTAATGTCCTGAAGTTAATCTTTGAAAAGAAAGAGAAGCCCCAAAGGAACATAATTATAGGGAAAACAATTGATGAATAACCAATTGTAGAATTGATAAAGAAAGAGGATATATGAGCCCCAATAATGCCAAGCCAGTTTCTTGTATCCTGAATTCTTACATGAAAATCATGATCGCCGCTTAAAATATTTCCTATGTCAGAAAATACTGATCCGGAAAGAAGCGCATCATCATATTTTGAATAAGACAGAATGCTGAACAAAAGCAAAACAGGAACAACTATCAGAAACAATCCAAGAATTTTTTTCTTTTTTTCAGTGGAAAGTGTAAAGTAGTTTTCACCCGTTTTTTTTGCCTGGCGGGAAGCTGCCTTAGATTTATTCTTTTTCTTCAGAGCCATAAAAGAAACTTATTCTTTTGTGGAAATTATTTTTGCAGGAAGTAATTTAATAACATTTCCTGAGAAAACCGGAATTGCCTGCGAACTGTTTAGTTTACTGCAGACCTTTAAATCTTCTTCAAAACCATTTTCAATTAAAATCTTTCCATGGTCTGAATCTTTAAACATTTTAAGTATACTCTTGCCAAAACTTTTTCCAAGTACAACAGCAGACCTTGCAGAATCAGTTAAGGCTGCATCTTCTTTTACTTTAAGAATTTCAGAAATAAGTTTACCTGCACAAACAGAATCTTCAAGTGAAAATGTATTATTCCTACCTGAACATACAACTTCAATATCCTGATCAAGTTCAATAAGATGTTCTGCAAGAGCAGAAAGATTAAGAAATGAACCAATAAAAAGATTAGCTGAAAACTTTGCCTTAACAACAGCTTTTGTTCCGTTGGTTGTATAGTGAACTATAGTTTTACCGGAAACAATTTCAGGAGTATATTCAAGCGGCGAATTACCAAGGGCAAAGCCTTCAATCTTTTTGGTATTTCTTTCACCGCTGAGCAGAGTCTGCCCGCCAAACATACCACCGGAAACTTTAACTGCAAATTCAACACTTGCCACAGGAATAATTTCCTTAGCACCATTTTCGAGAGCTGTTACTACCACACTGGATGCGCGTAATACATCAATAACTACAGTTGTTTTACCTGTAAAATAGAGCTCCTCAACAATTGACGGATAAAAAAGCACATTTATTTTCATACTATAGCAAAAAATTACTGTTATTTTAAAAATTACTTATCATACAGAGACAATTATCCCTCACACCGGAACCTGAGTCTGCATCACAACACGAATTAAACTTTTAATTTTTTAATAAAAGGAAGTTTTACAACTTTAAATGGTACTTCTTTACCTCTTATAATAATATTTACAACTGAACCTTCAGCCGAAAAATCTTTATCAACATAACCCATGGCAATTGGTTTTTCCAGTACCGGGCTCACTGTCCCGCTGGTAACAATACCGGCTTTTTTACCGCCGGCAGTAATTTCATAACCATGCCTCGGGAATACTTTTTCATCAGATTCCAGGCCGCAAAGCCTTCTTTTCAAACCTTCAGATTTAATATTTTGTAAAGAATTCTTACCAATAAAACTTTCTTTATTAAGTTTTGTTATCCATCCAAGCCCCGCTTCAAGAGGATTGGTGGTTTTATCAATATCATTTCCATAAAGGCAAAAGCCCATTTCAAGGCGCAGTGAGTCTCTTGCCCCAAGCCCAACAGGCTGAATGTCATAGCCGGATGTTTCCTTCTGTGCAAATATTTTATTCCATATTTCTTCAGCTTCAGTTTCACTGCCTGTAAAATAAATCTCGTAGCCTAATTCACCTGTATAACCTGTACATGAAACTATAACATCTTTACTGCCAATTTTTGTAAACAAAAAGTGATAGTATTCAAGCCCGCTTAAATCATCGGCACAAATGGCATTCATTACCTTTAATGAACCGGGGCCCTGTACTGCCAGCAGTGAATATTCGTCACTTTTATCTGTTAATACAGCATCAAACTTATTGTTTTCTTTCATCCAGTTAAAATCTTTTTCAAGATTTGATGCATTAACAACAAGTAAAAACTCATTTGCTGAAATCCTGTAAACAAGAAGGTCATCAACTATACCGCCGTCTTCATAGCACATAGCAGAATACTGAACCCTGCCGTCGATTAATTTTGAAGCATCATTTATAGTAATATGCTGAACAAAATCCAGTGCCTGTGCACCTTTAACAAACACCTCACCCATGTGTGACACATCAAATACACCAACTGAATTTCTTACAGCTTTATGTTCTGCAATTATAGATGAATATTGAATTGGCATTTGATAACCGGCAAATTCAACTATTTTAGCTCCGGCTTTTTCATGGATATTGTATAGTTTTGTTTTCTTCATATTTCTTTGTTTAAGATTTTCAATTGCTGCATTCTCTTTTGGAGTATTTCAGTTTATTTTACTTCTTCAGTTAATTCCTTTTGTGTTTTTTCCGAGAAAAACTTAACCTGTCCAACAGGTAACGACTCATCTTCAACAAGCTGCAGCTTCATAAAGTATTTAAGCTGAAGTTTAAGCAATCTAAATGTTCCTTCCTTTAACCTTGTTGCAACAGCAGGATGGCATTTAATAATAAGCGACCGCTCTTTTGATTGCTTCCTGAACTTTTTAAGCCATTCTTCAAGGTCATAAACAATGTGCGAATGCTTCGTTAGCAAGCCTGTACCCATGCAGTAAGGGCATACTTCCTTCATAGCCTGAAGAATATTCTGGCGTATGCGCTGCCGGGTAATTTGTATAAGCCCAAAGTCAGACATAGGCAGAACAGAAACTTTTGCCCTGTCTTTTCTGAATTCTTTTCTTAATTCATCAAAAACTTTTTTCCTGTTTTTTTCCTCTTCAAGGTCAATAAAATCAACTACAATAATACCGCCAATATCGCGAAGCCTCATCTGGCGGGCAATTTCACGGGCGGATTCAAGGTCAGTTTTTAACGAATTAAGTTCCTGCTCTTTGCTTTTAGCGTACCTTCCGCTGTTAACATCAATAACAACCATAGCTTCCGTATGGTCTATAATAAGATAACCGCCGCTGGGCAGAGGAACTTTTCTGCCCATAAGGGTTTTAATCTGTTCCTCAATTTTAAATGAATCAAAAATCCCGTTATTTGAACGGAAGAATTCAATTTTTTCAGCAAGCTGCGGCTGAACAAGCTGCACATAACTCTTAATCTGTTTATGCAGTTTTTTAGAATCAATAAAAACTTTAGAAATATCAGACGTAAACATATCACGTATTACGCTTGATGTAGTATTCATGTCCTGGTAAATAAGCGCAGGAGGATTTTCACCTTTAACAGTAGCTTCAATTTCTTCCCAGGTTTTCACAAGGTTTTTTAAATCTTCACGAACAGCATCTTCATTCTGGTTTCTTGCAACGGTACGTATAATTAAGCCATAATTTTTAGGCAGTATACTTCTTGCAATACTTCTTAGTCTTCTTCTTTCTTTAAAGTCATAGATTTTTTTAGAAACACCGATTTTACCATCGAAAGGAAGGAGGACACAAAACCTGCCCGGAAGAGAAACAGAAGAACTAACCCTTACGCCTTTATTGTTAACAGGCTCCTTAGTAATCTGAACAATAATTTCCTGCCCCTTATGGAGCTTGGGAATTACAGACTCTTTATCCTTATGCTCTTCTTTTCTCTGCTGCCTGTTCTGTGAATGATTAGGAGCAGTAGTGTCTTTAAATTCTTTTTCCTCATCTTCTTCGTCATCAATATCTGAATCTTCACCAAGCATGTCCTGGAACTGCTGAGTGCTTTCTCCAATATCTGAAAAATGAAGAAAAGCATCATGTTTCATCCCAATATCGATGAAAGCAGCTTTTATGCCCGGTAAAACCCTGGCAACCTTACCAAGGTATATATCCCCCACCATACGGCGGTTCTCGGGATAATCAACAAAAAAGTCGACTAAATTCCCATCTTCTGTAATTGCGACCCGTGTCTGTGTCGAAGAAGAATTTATAATAATTTCTTTTAGCATAAAGAACAAACTCTTTCAATGGCCGCGGCCATCGGGCCGTGAACATTATATAAAAAATATCCCGCCCCCCAGGCGGCAGGAATGAATTCTGAAAAATAAGCTGTCCCGCATAGCCGGAAGGTTCATCTTCGGCGCTGATGATTAAATTCAGAAAAAATAAACCAATTATGTTAAGTATTATTATTTCCATTGCGGGAATGCTGTTATTTAAACCTTTACAGCCCGGCTTCTGCCGGGTATATTAAAAACATTAAAACTTAAAATTAACTTGCCGGTATAAACATCCGGTTATTTTTCACCCCGTTATTGTTGTTCATAATATTCATTTTATGAATGACAAACTTTTTTACTGCAAGCCCGGGGCTAATAAACAGCTTTGCAGCATTCAAAATTTTTAAGGTTCAGGGCAGCTTAAAAGCTGCCCGTTCCAACCTGTATATCTAAACCTGTTTTACTCAGGCAGCTGATTCATCGGCTTTTGGCTCGTTATTTCCGTTGCCATTACCGTTACTGTGATTATTATTATTTTCAGCCAGCAGTTCTTTTCTGCTTAAAGAGAATTTACCGTTTTCAATCTTAACCAGTTTAACAGTTACTTTATCGCCTTCTTTGAAGTAATCAGTAACTTTATTTACACGTTTGTTATCAATCTGTGAAATATGGAGAAGGCCTTCTTTACCGGGAAGAATTTCCACGAAAGCACCAAAGTCCATTATTTTGGTAATTACACCATCATAAGTTTCACCAACTTCAGGAGTAGCAGTCATTTTCTTAATGTATTCTTTACATTTCTGAGCGCTTTCTTTATTTGGCGAAGCTATATTAACTGTACCATCATCATCTATATTTATATCAACACCAAACAATCTCTGCATACCCTGAATAGTTTTACCGCCAGGGCCAATAATAAGGCCAATCTGGTCAGTTTCAACTTTCATGGTTATAAGCCTTGGAGCAAAAGGTGAAAGCTGGTCATTTGGTTTGCTGATAGCAGCATTCATAATACCAAGGATGTGCATTCTGCCGGCTTTAGCCTGCTTAAGTGCAGTTTCCATGATTTCAAATGTAATACCGTGTATTTTAATATCCATCTGGAAAGCAGTAATACCATCTTCAGAACCTGCAACTTTAAAGTCCATATCGCCAAGGTGGTCTTCATTACCAAGAATATCAGAAAGGACTTTAAAATTATCACCTTCTTTAATAAGGCCCATTGCAATACCTGCAATAGGTTTTTTAAGCGGAACACCGCCGTCAAACAATGCAAGAGAACCGGCACAAACAGTAGCCATTGAAGAAGAACCATTTGATTCAAGAATATCAGATATAATTCTTGTTGTATATGGAAATACATCTTCAGGAGGCATCATGTTTTTAAGTGATCTTTCAGCAAGATTGCCATGGCCTATTTCTCTTCTGCCAACACCGCTTATTCTTCCAACTTCGCCAACACTAAACGGAGGGAAATTGTAATGAAGCATAAACTTTTTACCATATTCTTCAACAAGGCCTTCAACCATTTGTTCATCATTTTTGGTACCGAGAGTAACGCTTGAAAGGCTCTGAGTTTCTCCTCTTGTAAAGAGAGCTGAACCATGTGTCCTTGGAAGTACACTTAACTCAACAGTAATAGGCCTTATCTGCGTGGTATTTCTGCCATCTAACCTTAAACCTTCAGTAAGGATTCTTCCCCTCATAAGGTCTTTTTCAAGGTCATGAAGAATATTGCCAATAACTTTTTCCTGTTCAGGATATTTTTCAGCAAGAGCAGCAGTAACTTCTTCTTTTAACTGTTTGTTTGCAGCACTTCTTTCTTCTTTTTTAAGAACAGAATAAACAATATTCTTAAATTTATCTTTAGCAAGTGCATAAACATCGTTAAGAAGAGCTTCATCAATTTCAACAGGCTTAACCTCTCTTTTAGGTTTGCCGGCTTCAGCAGCAAATTCAACCTGCATCTGAACAAGTTTTTTAATTTCATCATGGGCAAACTTTAAAGCTGCAAGAAGCTCGTCTTCACTAACCTCAAGTGCTTCACCTTCAACCATAAGTATTGAATCAGCGGTACCGCCAACAACCAGTTCAAGGTCGCCTTCTTTAATCTGCATTAAAGTTGGATTGCAGATAAGTTCGCCGTTAACGCGGCCAACTCTAACTTCGCCGACAGGGCCTGCAAACGGGATATCAGAAATAGACAAAGCAGCAGAAGCGCCTACTGCGGCAAGCACGTCGGGGTCATTTTCACCATCAAAAGAAAAGACGGTTGCAATAACCTGTGTTTCATTTTTAAATTCATCCGGGAAAAGAGGCCTGATAGGACGGTCAATAAGCCTTGCGCTTAATATTTCCTTTTCAGAAGGGCGTCCTTCTCTTTTAATGTAACCACCGGGTATTTTACCGGCAGCTGAAGTTCTTTCCCTGTATTCCACCTGAAGGGGGAAGAAATCCTGATCTTCCTTAGCCTCTTCCGCTGCTACAGCAGTAACCAACACCATAGTGTCACCCGATCTAACCATAACAGCACCGTTTGCCTGCTTGGCGAATCTGCCGGTTTCAATTGAAATCTTCTTTCCGCCAACTTCTGCTTCTTTAGTAACTACCATTTAATTTCCTTTTACTTTCTTATATTCAATTCTTTAATAATTGCCCTGTATCTTGCGATATCTTTTTTCATTAAATAATCAAGAAGTCTTCTTCTCTTACCAACCATCATCATAAGGCCTCTTCTTGAATGGTGGTCTTTTTTGTGAGCGCTGAAGTGTTCTGTTAAATCGTTTATTCTTTTTGTTAACAGGGCAATCTGCACTTCAGATTTACCTGAATCTTTTTCGTTAGCACCGAACTTTTTAACAAGTTCAAGTTTTTCTTCTTTGGTCATTTATGTATCCTTTATTATTGTACGATGTAACCCCAGAACTGACCGGGATTAATTAATTGTCTTATTTTTTTAAACTCTCAATTAAGGCAAACCCTTTTTGCCTGTCCTTATTCATCTGCGTTATTAAATCTTCAGCTGAATTAAATTTTTCTTCATCTCTCAGTTTTTCAACAATGTTAACTGTAACCTGCTCGCCGTAAATCTCTTCATTAAAATCATAGAGGTAAACTTCGGCTGTAACCTCACCAGCATTGTAAAAAGTAGGCCTTTTGCCTATACTCAGCAGCCCGTAATGCTTGTCTGCTCCTCTCAGAAATTCCACAAAGTAAATACCAAGCGCAGGAAGCATTTTATCAGCATCATTAAGCTTTACATTTGCTGTAGGATAGCCAAGAGTCCTGCCTCTTTTATCACCTTCCACTACAGTACCGGAAAAAGAGTAATATCTGCCAAGAAAGCTGTTAACTCTTTCAATATCGCCTGTTTCAAGGGCTTTTCTAACCTTTGAACTGCTGACAATAATATCATCTATTTTTACTTCATCAACGGCGGTAACATTAAAACCAAATTCTTTGCCTATCTCACGCAAAGTTGCTTCATTTCCACCTCTGCCCTTGCCAAAGTGGTGGTCATATCCTATAACAAACTCACTAACCCCGGTACCATTAATAATGTATTTATTAAGGAATTCCTCAGATGTTAGCTGTGAAAATTCTTCGGTGAACTTAATTACCAACAGGTTGTCAATTCCCAAATCCTCAAACAACGAAGCTTTTTCAGCAGGGTCAGATAGTATCTTAATTTCCTGCGTAGAAACAACTTTTCTCGGATGAGGGTAAAAAGTAATAAGAAAACTTCTTCCTTTAAGGAATTTAGCCTTTTCTACTACCTTATCAATAATTTTCTTATGTCCTAAATGAACACCATCAAAAGTCCCAAGGGTAACAACTGTATTTTTTTCACATCTAACCCTTGCTATATCATCAAAAATCTGCATAGACCTCTTAAAAGTCTGTAAATATAAGAGTTTTCTTTATCAAATTAAACTTTAACCAATTCACGAAAGTCATTTATATTAAGGGCATTATCGACCGAATAATTGCCTATTTTAGTTCTTCTTAAAGAACTTAAAAGGCCTCCGCAGCCCAGTTTTTCACCAAGGTCATGAGCAATAACCCTTAAATAAGTCCCTTTTGAACAGGTTATTTCAAAATACACTTCAGGGAGTTCAATTTTTGATATTGTAAAATCAAAAATAGTTACTTCCCGGGGTTCACGTTCAACGGTTTTGCCTTTGCGGGCAAGCTTATATAAAGTTTTACCGTTTAACTTAATAGCCGAGTACATCGGCGGAACCTGGCTTATAACTCCTACAAAACTTTCACGTGCTTTATAAATATCTTCTTCAGTAACTGCAACTGGTTTTCCGGGAGTTATTTCAGTTTCAAGATCCATAGACGGAGAAGTTACTCCAAGTCGAATAGAACCGGTATATGTTTTAACCTGTTCCTGGTAAAGAGTAATTTCTTTGGTTTTCTTTCCTGTGCAAAGGATAAGTAAGCCTGTAGCCATTGGGTCAAGTGTCCCGGCATGGCCAACCTTTCTTTCAGATATAAGTTTCCTTATTTCATGAATTACTTTGAAAGATGACCATGACATTGGCTTATCTATCAGAATAACTTCGCCGCTGCCCGAAAAACATCCAACATCACTGATTTTGTTCGTTCCCTTTGTTATCATCCTCGTGAATTTTTTTAAACAATCCTTCAATTTTTTCTACATAGTCAAGTGTATCATCAAGAAAGAACTTAAGTTCAGGAACAAACTTTATTCTTATTCTGTGAGCTAATTCAGTACGTATAAAACCTGTATTAAGCTTCACTTTTTCAAGAACATTTTCTCTTTTTTCTTTTTGAAGCACCGACAGATAGATTTTTGCTATCTTAAGGTCGGGGCTCATTTTAACACCAGTTATGGTAATAAATCCAAAATCAGGGTCCTGCAGTTTATGCAGAAAAATAAGGCTGATTTCTTCTCTTATTAAATTTTCAACTTTATCTATTCTGTGCGACATAACAATCCTTCCGCTTTATCATTCCGGTTAATTCAGACAGATTTAGAGCAGTTTTTTCTTCGTTTCAACAATCTTAAATACTTCTATAGTATCGCCAACCTTTATATCATTAAAGTTAGCAATGTTAAGTCCGCATTCATACCCGGCATCAACCTCACGCACGTCATCTTTAAATCTTTTAAGTGAACCAATTTCACCTTCATGTATAACAATACCTTCACGTATAAGTCTTACCTTACTGCTGCGGACAATTTTGCCTTCAAGCACATAACATCCGGCAACTGTACCAAATTTCGGTACCTTAAAGGTATCTCTTATTTCCACTGTTCCCGTAACTTCTTCAGAAAGTACAGGTGACAGCAGGCCTTCCAGCGCAGATTTAACTTCATTTATTGCGTTGTAAATAACGCTGTACAGGCGGATATCTACCTTTTGTGTTTCAGCAAGTTTTCTTGCATTAAGGTTAGGACGAACATGGAAACCAATTATAATGGCATCTGATGCGGCAGCAAGAAGTACATCACTTTCAGATATGCCGCCAACACCTTTATGTATAACGCGAACAACAACTTCCTGGTTAGAAAGTTTCATAAGCGAATCGGATAAAGCTTCAACAGAACCATCCACGTCGCCTTTAACAATAAGAGGAAGTTCTTTTACGCCGCCAATGCTAATCTGTTTGGCAATTTCATCAAGAGTAATATGGTGAACCTGTTTTTGTTCCTGTTCACGGCGGAGCTGCTGCCTTTTAAGTCCGATTTCGCGGGCAACTCTTTCAGATTCAACAACAACAAACTTATCACCAGCCTGCGGGGCACCTTCAAAACCCAGTACAAGTACAGGAGTAGAGGGGCCAACTTCAGTAACTTTATTTCCGCGCTCATCAAACATAGCACGAACCTTACCCTGGTAAACGCCGGCAACAAACGGGTCACCAACGCGAAGGGTACCTTTTTGGACAAGTATTGTTCCGGTAATACCTCTTCCTTTATCAAGTTCAGACTCAACAACAACACCGCGTGCTTCCCTGTCAGGGTTAGCTTTAAGGTCAAGAAGTTCAGCTTCAAGCAAAATAACTTCAAGCAGGTTTTCAACATTCATACCGGTTTTAGCAGATACTTCAACACACTGGTATTTGCCGCCCCAGTCTTCAACAAGAATGTTTCTGTCAGCAAGCTGTTGTTTAATACGTTCTATATTAGAGCCGGGTTTATCAACCTTGTTAATAGCAATTACGATAGGTACTCTTGCAGCCTGTGCATGGTTAATAGCCTCAACAGTCTGCGGCATCACAGCATCATCGGCAGCAACAATAAGTACAACAATATCAGTAATTTCAGCACCGCGCGCCCTCATGGCGGTAAATGCTTCGTGGCCAGGAGTATCAAGGAAGGTAATAAATTTACCATTGCCAACATCTACTTTGTAAGCACCAATGTGCTGCGTAATACCACCGGCTTCACCGGCAACAACATTGGTTCTTCTTATATAGTCAAGTAAAGATGTTTTACCATGATCAACGTGGCCCATTATAGTAACAACAGGTGACCTGAATCTTAGCGTTTCAGGATCATCATCAAAATCTTCAAGAGCTTCAGATGTATATTCTTTCTGGAATTCAACTTCAAAACCAAACTCATCTGCAACAAGTGTAATTGTTTCAACGTCAAGGCGCTGGTTAATGGAAACCATAAGGCCAAGCTCAATACATTTAGAGATAACATCGCCAACCGGCACGCTCATTAAGTTAGCCAGTTCATTTACGGCAATATATTCAGTTACACTGATTTTATTTTCATCAAGTTCTTTCTGGTGCTGACGTTCTTCTTCTTCTAATTCTCTTTCTTTTCTTTTCTTTTTCCTGAAGTTTGCTCTGCCAGAAACAACTGAATCATCCATACTAAGCAGTGTTTTACGAATAGCTTCTTTTACTTCTTTCTGGTCAATTTCAAACTTTTTAACACGTTTTTTCTTTTTTGCTACCGGCAGTTCTTCAGTCGGTCCTTCAGTAGGTTTCTTTTTAGCTTTTGGTTTTTTCTTTTTCTTTATCTGATCCTGCTGTTGTGAAGCAGATGTTTTATCCCCGCTATTTTCATGTGCAGGAGCATTGGGATGAGCATTTTCTTTTTTAACAGGCTTTTTCTTTTCTTCAAGATCAATTTTACCAACTACAGTTAAGCCTTTTCGTTTGCTTGCCTCAATATCTTTTGGAGCAATAAACACCGGAGAAGGTTGTTTAGGTTTTACAGGAGCCGGTTTTTCAGGAGCAGCTTTAACTACAGGCTTTGTTTCCTTAGCCGGTTCGGGTTTAACTTCAGGTGCCGGTTCTGAATCAACTACAGCTTCAAATACCGGTTCTTCTGCAGAAACAGGAGCCGTATCTTCAACAACTTCCGGAACAGGAACAGGTTCAGATTCAACAGAAACAGGTGTTTCGGCAGGTTTTACTTCTTCAACCAGAGCCTGCGGCTGTTCTGATTCAGAAATAACCGGTTCAATCTCAGCCTGTTCAACAGGAACAGCTTCCTGCAGTTGTTCGGCTGCCGGTTCTTCATCTTTAAGTGTTTCCTCTGCAGACTTTTCATCTTTCGGCTTTTCTTCTTCAACCTCAGACTTTTCTGTTCTTTTCTTATTAAATTCGGCAATCTTCTTATAATGCTTTTCTGCTTTTTCAATATCCTTTTTGAAATGATTAGCAATATCTGTTATCATTTCTTCAGAAAGGATTGACTGGATAGTTTTTACAACATGCCCCTTTTTTTGTAAAAACTCAACCAGCTGTTCGGCAGAAATATTTATCTCCGATGCTAACTTATAGACTCTTAATTTTTTTTCTTTCGCTTCAGACATTAGGCTACCTGTTTTAGCTGCTATTCTTCTTCTTCAAACTGTGATTTAATTATTTCAATAATCTCTGCTATTTTTGCCTCATCAAGTCCTTCAATTTCTTTCAACTTTTCCGGCCCTGCGGTAAGAACTTCAATTGCGGTATCATACCTGTTATTGATAAGAAGTTCATAAACATCGCTGCCAAGTTCTTCTTTAAGGTCAACCAATTCGATATCTTCTTCATATTCTTCAAATGGTTTTTCCTCACGCAGGATTTCAATTTCATAACCTGTCAGCTTCATAGCAAGCCTTATGTTAACGCCGTTGCGTCCTACAATAAGGGAGACCTGGTCGCTGTCAGCAGTAACAACTGCTTTTTTATCGGCAGTATTTACTTCAATTTTTTTCAACTTAGCCGGTGCAAGAGATTTTTGAATAAAAACGACAGGGTCATCAGAATAGCTGATAACATCTATATTTTCATTATTTAACTCTCTTACTATAGCATGGATACGAACACCTTTCATACCAACGCATGCGCCAACGGCATCAATTCTTTTATCCTGAGATTCAACTGCAACTTTAGCTCTTTCCCCGGGTTCGCGGGCAATAGCTTTTATATCTATAATACCGTCATAAATTTCAGGAATTTCAATTTCAAATAATCTTCTGAGGAACATATTATCAGCACGCGAAACAATAATAACGGGGCCGCTGTTCCCTTTTTTAACTTCTTTAACAATAGCACGAACAGTTTCACCTTTTTTATATCTTTCATAAGGAATTTGTTCATGCCTTGGAAGAAGAAGTTCATTTTTATTATGGTTAACCAGTATATCGTTTTTCCTAATCTGGTAAATATCGCCTACAACAATTTCACCAAGAAGTTCTTTATATTCATTATATACAAGGTCTTTTTCAAGTTCACGGATTTTCTGGTTAAGGCTTTGTTTAGCCAAAGTAATCAATCTTCTGCCCAGGGTAGCAAGCTGAATTTTTTCCACATAGTCTTCGCCAACCTCAAGTTCATCAGGATTTCCCTTTACGTTAACTTCGTCAAGGCTGATTTGAGTATTAGGATCTTCAACAACATCAACAATTTCCCTTTCAAGGAAAATTTCAATATCGCCGCGGTCCATATTAACAACCACATCGTATTTAACTTCTTCGCCGTATTTTTTTCTAACCAGCAGACCGAAAATCTCTTCCAGAATGCCGGCAAGAACGTCTTTATCAATTCCTTTATCTCGAACCATCTGGGCAAATGATTCTACTATATCAAAATTCATCTTAATGTTCCTCCGTTAAGAAAAACTAATAGTTACTTTAGCTTTTTTAATTTTATTAAAATTTACTTTTTTTTCTGCCTGGTTGTTAATCAAAAAGGTCAGCTCTTCACCTTCCAGGGCAATTAATTTACCGGAAAGCTTTTTTGTTTCATCATTCTGAAAGTAAGATACTTCAAAGTTTCTGTTCAGATGTTTAGGATACTGTTTCAGGAATTTCAAAGGCCTGTCAACACCGGGAGAAGAAACATCGAGACGGTAAGGAAACTCGGTAAGGGCTTCAAGCTGCTGGTCAATTTCCCGGCTAACAAAAGCACAATCATCGGCGGAGATATCTTTTTCTCCGTCTATATAAACCTCAATTATCCTGTTTTTTTCCAGGCCTCTAATAATCAGCTCAATGAGGAAGAAACCGTTTTTTGCAACAGTTTCAGTAACAATATTTATAATTTTTTCTTTTATTAAATCCATAGAAACAAAAATCGCCCTTAGTAGGGCGAACAATGAATTTAAAGTTAACCATAATTTAGGCAAGATGCAAGAAATCCCCCCGCCTGTACACTTGCACCCATTTTTTACTGCACTACAGGCACTTTTTACGGTTATGTCATTATTATATAAAGACTTATGGTTGCAGTTCCGGACTTTAGCATCAATATTGAGTGCTATGTACCAACATTTGATTGTTGGGCATTATAACCCGGGTAAACATTTGTTTTGCCTTAAATGGCCGGAATATTGACCTTGTCTCAATATACCAGGGTTAAAGACAGCATTAAATTTCTATATTCATGCAGGCAGGGCAGTCAGCCAAACAACTATTATCATTTATAGTTAAAAATCCGGAAAGATACAGAGACAGAATTATTTCCCTCTTACCGGAATATCTTAACTATTCCTGCTACTGCTATCCGGATTTACTTCTTCATCTGCGCCTATTTTTTGCCTGTCAAATATTTTAACCAGTATAAAGCCAATCATTATTCCAATAAAAGTGCACAATGAAATAAGTACAATAACTGACATTTCCACACGCCAGAAAAAGATATCTACCGGAATAACAAGAGTATTTTGTGTAACAAAGATTGTAAACAAAATTATTATAACCATAAGAAAAATTACTTTTGCCCGCATGGCAGCCTCACTGTATAATCTCTTTTACTTTTTCGATGTTTTGTTTATTCACAAGTATAAGAAGAGTATCTGAGTCTTCCAACACTGTACCGCCTTCAGGAACAATACTTTTTTCATTCCTCCATATCAGCACAATTCGGCTGTCCGATGGGAAAGAAAGTTCAGCAAGGGTTTTTCCGGCAACCTTTGAATTAAATGGGACAATAAGGTCAATAAGTTCTGTATCAGCGCCTTCAACCGGATTAAACTCTATTGGGTAGCTTACTTTAACAGGGGCAGGTATATTAAGTTTAAGCAGCTTTGCAGCAAAGGGCAGCGACCAGCCCTGTAAGAGTGCTGAAGTTAAAACAACGAAAAACACTATATTAAAGATTATATCAGCATGTTCTACACCGGCAGTGAGCGGAAATATTGCAAGTATGATAGGAACTGCCCCTCTTAGTCCGACCCATGAGATAAAGACTTTTTCCTTCACAGAATATTTTGAAAAAGACAGCGATATAAAAACACTAAGCGGGCGGGCAATGAATATTAAAAATGCGGCAATAACAACACCTGTTGAAAACACAGGTATTAATTCTGAAGGAAACACGAGCAGCCCCAAAGTTAAAAACATTGCAAGCTGGCTAAGCCAGGCAAAACCGTCAAAAAATCTTATCATTCCTTTTTTCTGAACAAATGAACTGTTGCCTATAATAATTCCCATAATATAAACTGCAAGGAACCCGCTGCCATTGAATACAGCAGTTATCGAAAAAGCAAAAACAGTTAATGCAAGTGCAGTAACAGGATACAGGCCTTCATAACCAAACTTCAGCCGGTTAAGAATAACAACCACAAGTCTGCCAAAAAGAAGCCCTGCAACGGCGCCAAGCCCCATCTGAAAAACAAACAGCAGAACTATATCAAGAACATTTGTACCGGGAATAGTAATAACCTGTATACAGCCAATGGTTAACAGTACTGCCATTGGGTCATTACTGCCTGATTCAAGTTCAAGCAGAGGTTGTATTTCGCCTTTCAATCCTGTTTTTTTAGCACGCAGTATTGAGAAGACAGCAGCCGCATCAGTAGAAGAAATAATTGAACCAATAAGAAGCCCAAATACAAGTGAAACATGAAGCAGGTAAGCAGTAAAGATACCGAGTGAAACAGCAGTCAAGAACACACCAAGTGTTGCCAGAGAGAAAGCCGGCTTAATAACACGTTTGGTTGTACTCCAGTCAGTTTCAAGTCCGCCGGAAAACAAAATAAAAACAAGGGATATTATACCAACAGCCTGCGCAAGTTTTGCATTATCAAAGTAAAGGCCGCCAATGCCTTCAGAACCGGCAAGCATCCCTACAGCAATAAAAATAACAAGGCTAGGCACGCCAAGGTTATCAAACAGTTTAGCTGTACCAATACTGAATAATATTAAAATAGAAAAAATTAATAACAGGGATTCTATCGAAATCATCAGGCCTCTTTGGTTTCTGCAATGATAGCAGCTTAAAAATAAATATTAATGCTAATACAGGTGATGAGTGGACTTTGTCTATTCCAAATACTCTAATTACTGCAATATAATAATTATAATGAGATAAGGAAATTATCACATATAATAACGGCTATACTGTTATAAGCTTTTTATATAAGCAAGTATATCTTCTGCATTATCACCGGACAAAACATTTACAGAGTTGTCTTCTGCAAGGAAGTGGTTCCTTGCAGTCTTGTTTGCTGTCTTCACGCCAGAAAGAAAACAGAAATTAAGTTGATACCAATACTTATTAAGCTGAAAGGGGGTTTCAGCAATAAAGATATCTTGCCGGAGTCAGAGATTATGCGAAATAAGCTAACAATGTATTTATTCCATTCTGCCGGGATCAATGCCCCGGCAGAATGAAGTATACTTTATGTTGTTTCCCAAATATCAGAAATTCAGTGCATTATCAAGGTCTGCAATAAGGTCATCGGCAGATTCAATACCCACAGAGAGCCTTATTATTCTTTCATTTATGCCGGCTTTTTCACGCAGTTCTGGATTCATTGAAGCATGTGTCATTGTAACCGGGTGGCAGATAAGTGATTCAATTCCACCGAGAGATTCAGCAAGAGCAAATATTTTAACAGAAGTTAAAACTTGATTTACCTTTTCAATATTACCGTTAACTTCAAACGAAAGCATACCGCCAAATCCATACTGCTGTTTTTTTGCCAGTTCATGCCCCGGATGGTTTGGCAGGCCGGGATAGTTAACCTGTTTTACATTTTTGTGCTGGTTTAAAAACTCTGCAACTTTTGCAGCATTTGCTTCATGAGCTTTCATGCGTGGAACCAGTGTTTTGATGCCGCGCAGTACAAGCCATGCGTCAAATGGGGCCTCGCCCTGTCCAAGTGCATTAACAACGTAACTTAATTTTTCAGCAAGCGGCTGGCTGTTAACAACTACTGCCCCTCCCACAACATCGCTGTGGCCGTTTAAATATTTTGTACTTGAGTGCATAATTATATCAGCACCAAGTTCAAAAGGCCTCTGGTTAACGGGGGAAAGGAATGTATTGTCTGCAATTGCAAGTGCGTTATGGCTATGGGCAATAGCACAGACTTTTTTAATATCAATAATATTTAGAAGCGGGTTGCTTGGGGTTTCGATCCAGAATGCTTTTGTATTTGGTTTTATTGCAGATACAATGCTGTTCTCATCTTTCATATCAACATAAGTAACACCAATGTTAAATGATTCAGAAAAGAACCGGAGAATTCTTTCAGTACCGCCGTAGCAGTCATTGGTACAAATAATATGGTCGCCGGATTTAAACATATTAAGTACAACTGCAATAGCTGACATACCGCTTGCAACAGCTCTTGCACATATTCCGCCTTCAAGAGAAGCAATACTTTCTTCAAGGGCTGTTCTTGTAGGGTTGGCGCTGCGGGTATAATCATAGCCTTTGGTTTTATTTATATCTTCAAACCTGAATGTTGATGTTTGATAGATTGGCGTAATAACACTGTTATAGGCAGTATCTTTATCAACACCGGTATGGATGGTTTTTGTTTCAAAGTTCATTATACTACTCCAATTAAATAATTTAAAAATGAAAAACCTCTTACTGATGATCAGAAGAGGCTATAGCATAGTAGTATGTTCCTTCTTCATCTCATCTTCCTCCGGGAAACGGAGCAGGATTTAGCACCTAACATTCTGAAGAGGTACAACAGAACTGGTTGCTACGGCTTCCGCGGGCCTGGTCCCTCAGCCGTTCTTGATAAGATTTTATATAATTACCTGTAAAATCCGGTATTTAAATTAACATTATTCTTCAGAAAGGCAAACCATTTATAAAAAACTCAACAGGAGATTCGCTTAACTCAACAAATAAATGATATACGCAACGAATATTTATTTATACATAACAGAATATTATGCTGTTTTAGCGGCTAAAAGATGCCGCAGGAAATTTAAATTTTGAAAAAACAAATTAATTTCTTGACAAGTCAATTTTAAAAATATACCTTTGTTTTATAATTATGATAAGCACAAAAAGACATAACGTTAATAATATCCATGCCGCCGCAGTATGTTGCTGCTGTACCTGCTGTAATATACGGTCCGGAAGGATATTGCTTATTTAATTATATATAACACGATTTTTATTAAAAAGCCCTTCCGGAAAAACGGAAGGGCTTTTTTGTTTTAAATGTTTGATTAATAGGATATAATAATGACACAAAATATTTCATGCCCGGTTTCACCGGAAAGAATTGATGGAAATACAGCAAGAACTGCGGCTGTTTTAACTGCTGTTATTGTAACTGCCGGACTGCTGCTGCAGTCGTACATAATATTTATTCTCTTAGCAGCAGACTTTGCTTTAAGAGCTTTTACTGCCGGGAAATACAGCTTAATAAAAGCAGCGGCTGTAAAAACTTCCCGGTTATTGAAGTTAAATAAATTACCGGTTGATGCAGCGCCAAAAAAATTTGCTGCCGGATTAGGACTTTCATTTTCGCTTATCATAGCAGTTTCATTTTATCTTGGAAGCTTTACGGCAGCATACTCTGCAGGCATTGCACTGTTATTCTGCGCTATGCTGGAGGGGTTATTTTCCGTATGCCTTGGCTGCTATGTTTATTCTTTTTTACTGTTTTTCTTTAAGCATAAAACAGTAACAACTAATTAACATTAAGCCGTTAATTCTGAGAAAAGACTTTAATTAAAATATTAACAAAGGACTAAAATGAAATACAATAACATTCTTGAGGGCATTGGGAATACTCCCCATATAAGAATTAACAAGCTGTTCCCTGCCGGTTTTGAGGTTTGGACAAAGCTTGAAAAATCAAACCCGGGCGGCAGTATAAAAGACAGGATTGCACTTTCTATGATTGAAGATGCAGAGAAAAAAGGAATATTAAAAAAAGACAGCATTATAGTTGAGCCTACTTCCGGAAACACGGGTATTGGGCTAGCTTTTGTTGCAGCAGTAAAAGGCTATGATATAATACTTGTTATGCCCGAATCAATGTCGGTTGAACGCAGAAAAATAATGTCTGTCTATGGAGCAAAGTTTGAACTTACGCCGCGTGAACAGGGTATGAAAGGCGCAATTGAGAAAGCAAAAGAAATTGCCGCCAATAACCCCAAAGCATGGATACCGCAGCAGTTTGAAAACCCTGCAAACATTGAAGCCCATGTTCAAAACACAGCAAAGGAAATTTTAGATGATTTTCCTGAAGGTTTTGATTACCTGGTTACCGGGGTTGGTACCGGTGGACACTTTACCGGGGTTGCAAAGGTATTGAAAAAGTCTTTCCCCAACTTAAAAGCATTTGCTGTTGAACCGGAACTTTCCCCGGTAATATCAGGCGGGAAACCGTCGCCGCACCCGCTGCAGGGTATTGGTGCTGGGTTTGTACCCGTTAATCTTGACACTGCGCTTGTTGATGGTGTAATAACAGTAGGCAAAGATGAAGCATTTGAATATGCACAGCGTGCAGCAAAAGAAGAAGGGTTGTTTATTGGTATATCTTCAGGCGCTTCACTTGCCGCTGTTGCAAAAAAGATAAAGGAAATTCCTGAAGGCAGCCGTATTCTTACTTTCAACTATGATACCGGCGAAAGGTATCTTTCAGTAGAAGGCTTGTTTTAGGATAGTGTAAATATGTATTCCCCGGTTTTGTTAACGCAGGCCGGGGGAATATTAAAACAGGTTCCGGGCAGGCTTATTCATGACTTGTTACAGCCTGTTTATTAAAACAATTGTTTTAATAAGACAAGCATAAAAAGAAGAAAAGTACATATAGTTTAGAGCAGTGGAATATGCGGGATAATTCAGGGCGCCGTGGCCAAGTGGTTTAAGGCGTGAGCCTGCAAAGCTTATACCGGCGGTTCGAATCCGCCCGGCGCCTCGGTATCTTTTGTTAGTTAGTAGTTAATAGAGCATATATTGAGTTGTCTTCCGTTAATACAGTTATTACTATAGGAGAGTTGAATAAAACACAGTATTACGGAAGATAATCTCAATATTAAACCTGCATTTGGGGTAATACACCTTTGTAACTTGGCGATTAATTAAACCATAAGTAAAACCCAAACCGGGAATTCAGGTACACCCGGGCCTCAAAACTTTTTAGCATATATAATGCAGTTATACCTGCCTGGAATAAAATCCTGGATTCATCATTATTATTCCAATTCGGTTGTATTTAAATTATTCTTATATTCCACATATTCAAATCAACATTAAAGGGAAAAAACTATGTGGAAAGAATTCAAAGCATTTGCCATAAAAGGAAATGTTATTGACCTTGCTGTTGGTATAATTATTGGAGCAGCGTTTGGGACAATTGTCCGTTCGCTGGTAGACGATATAATAATGCCCCCAATAGGATATATACTCGGCAACGTTGATTTTTCAAACCTCTTTATAACAATTAAAGAAGGAACAAAGGCCCCTGCCCCATATGTTACTCTTGATGCAGCCAAAAACGCAGGTGCAGTTACAATAAATTATGGAGTTTTTATTAACAACTTTGTTTCTTTTGTAATCGTAGCTTTTTCAGTATTTCTGCTTGTTAAGTTTATAAGCCTGCTGAAGAAAAAAGAAGAAACCACTCCGAAGCAGGAACCTGCTACAAAGGACTGCCCTTACTGCTATTCAAAAATATCCATTAAAGCAACAAGGTGTCCTGAATGTACATCTGAGTTAAAATAAGCAATTAATAACGGGATGCGTGCCATGTATAAATTAATTTTATTTGTTTTCATATTGAATATTTCACTGTTTTCTCAGGCTATACCTGATACTTTTTACAAAAGATATGAAGGTTCAATAGACGGCAAATATAATATTGTAGTAAACCTGGTACGCATTGATTCAGCCCTTTCCGGCAGTTATTATTATGAAAATAAGGGAGAGCTTATAAATTTCATAAGAAGCTCTGTTGACAGTGCCGGAAATGTGTATCTTGAAGAAGATGCGGGATATGATGACAATTATAATCCCAAAACATCAGGCATGTTTAAAGGAAAATTCAAATCCTCCGCAGAAATAACCGGCACATGGGAAAAGCCGGGTTCTAAAAAGCCGCTTCCATTTTATCTTACAGAAAAATACTCTGCCGGAAGCGCACAGTTTAAATTGTTACATAACAGCCGTGTTTATTCTGATTATGGATCAGCCAGTATTGAAATTACCACTATGGAACTGGTTAATGCTGAGAATAAGACTGCCGCTGACAGCATAAATAAATATTTCAGTTACCTTCCTGACTTTAGTGTTTATGATGACAGTACAAATAATACACCACCCAAATCCGTTGATGAATTGATGAATAATTTTATAGATATGTACATGAATGATATTGTTGCTGATTCTGTGAACTTCGACGGACATATACCAGAGTATGAAGCTGATAATTCAGTTGAGATACTTTATAACGGAGACTATATACTTTCTGTAAGCAATATGAATTTTACTTACCTGGGCGGGGCACATCCTAATACTATTTTTACGTATGCAAGTTTTGACCTTGCAACAGGCAAAGAGATAACTACAGCAGATTTATTTAAGCCCGGGTATGAAAAGAAACTTAATAAACTTGGTGAAAAAAAGTTCAGAGAGTTTTACCAGCTTGACAAAAACAAAAGCCTTAACGAACAGGGTTTCTGGTTTGATGATGGATTTAAGCTGAATGAGAATTTTTATATAACAAAAGCCGGCATTAAATTTTTATTTAACCAGTATGAAGTTGGCCCTTATGCATTGGGTGCACCGGAGGTATATTTCAGCTTTGGCGAAATAAGTGACCTGTTAAGAGATGACAGTATAATAGCAGCAGGGTTAAAGAAATAAGATAATTTATTTATATAAAGTTGACTGATTTTGTAATAGCATTAAAACAGCTGCGTTAATAATAACAAAACCTGAATAGAAATGTCAGACTGCCTGAAGCTTTCTTATTAACGCAGAATACCTTTTTACATTGTTACTGAACAAAACATTATCTTCTGTCATGAAATGGTTCATGACAGTCTGGTTTTGTTGTCCTGGCACTGTAAAAACAGAAATTAAGTTAACACCTATGCTTAACTTAAAGAGAGGAAAAATGTTTTTATATTCCTATCTTTTATACAGCTTTTAAATTGTTTTTTTTTCTTCAAAAAAAAGATTTCATAATCACTTTTTAAGACAGTCAAAACATGCATAAGGTATTGTAAGAGCCAGCTCACCTTTCTCAGAAGCAATTTTGTTCAGCCGTCTTTCAATTCTGCTGAAGATATCATCCATTTGCTGTGCGGGCACAAGCTGTTTCCAGCTGTCAAGAAACGCAATCTTAATAAAATGGTGATTGAACATTGCGGCGGCATCGCAGAACCTGATAAGAAACTGCCCGGTTGCAATATCATTAACAGCAAAACCAGCCTGCTCAGCCATAGAAACATTTACCCTGACTGTTTTTCTTTTATGGATAATATGCTTTTTCATTTCTTCAATTTTATCGCAAAGGGCACTTTCTTTTAAAACGGCTTCAAAAACGTCATAAAATTCAATCATTGAACCGGGAAGGTTAACAGTAAAGAGGAACTGGGCGCCCGTTTTACTTACTCTGAAGCATTCTTTAAATACTTTATGCGGGTCTTCAACATTATTAACGCCATTGTTTGATACAACCAGATCAAAAAAGTTATCTTCAAACGGAAGGTCTTCAGCATTATGCTCTATCAGCTTTACATTTTGCAGATTCATAGCATTTTTCTTGAATTCTGCGCGCTCAAGAGCTTCACTCCACGGGTCAATACCATAAGCAGTTGATGAACTGCCAAACCTCTGTGCAATTTCTAAAAGCGGGTAACCTGTTCCGCAGCCAACATCAAGTATATTAGCATTATGGCTGAATTTAATCCTGTCAAGTATAAGGCTCCCGAAATATGAAGACCATATAGGGAGTTCATCAAGCGACGAAACCAGGCTGCTGTCGGAAAAATCAAATTGCTGATTCAGATATGATGTCATTTTAATCTCCCTCTATTTTGTGTTTAATCTAATTATTCCGGTAATTAAAAAAAACAAAATTTACATGAACGGAAATTAAATGACAGTCCCTCCCATAAGATTGAACCATCCTCCAGCCGCGGGATTCAAGCAAAACCAGACACTTCCCGTTTTACAGTGTTTTATAAACCATTTCCCCGGCATTTTCTTCAAAAAAGCTAAGCGGAACCGTAAACAGGAAGTACCCGTTATTCTCCGGGACCGGCTTCATGTCTGTAGAAAAACCCATTGCATAATTTGAAATAAGATTATTTGTATAAAGGTTATACAAGGATATTTCTGATTTACTTACTTTTATAAAGTATTTTTCCCCTTTGTACATTTTATCCGGCACTTCTTCCTTAAATAATTTGCTGGTATAGCCGGGGATATTTGTTTCGCCTGATATAATAATATTCCCTTTTGAACTGATATAAAGATTAGCGTTATCCATAGTAATAATAAGTGAATCGCTTTTAAGTATTACTTCTGCATTGTTTTCAGTTATTCCGGGAGATATTGCAGCCACGTGATAATCTAAAATAAACGTTTTCCAGTCTTCCTCTGAAAGAATGTTATTAGTATTTATTACTGAAGAGCTTAGTTCATTTATACTGCCGGAATATTTTCTGTATAACTGTTCATATTTTTCAAAACCAATTTTCTCTAACAGGAACAGGTTATATAACCCGCTTAAGGGATATGTAAATGAGGCATCATTATTCTTAAAGTCATTAAATGACAGGTATTCTTTGTAATCAGCATAACCTGACTTCTGCTCAAATGCACCAAGCTGCATCATTACACCGGGCTCATATCCGCCTCTTCCGCCAATTGCAACAGCAATACCTTCCTGCAAAAACGGGTGCGTAAACAACGGCAGTGATTTTAGTTTATTGTTCATTAACAGGTGGACAATTTCATGGTAATGACAGTTATACGTGGTTATTATATAATCACATGAAAGTATGTAATTTCCTTTTGATTTATACCCGGTGAGTTTTTCAATTTCAGTATCATCACTGCACAGGAAATAATATATCTTATTCTTTTGCAGTTCCTCTGTTTCTTCTTTTGTGTAACCCAGCAGTGATACTGCGCCATCAACAAACTTATCCAGGTTATTTGTAGCATAATCATTAAATAAAGCAGGATTGCTTATATAAAAACTGAAGTATTTGCTTTCTTTATGCTGCCAGTTGTGTGAATAGTATTTTGCGGGAGATACAACAAAAGTGTCAGCGTAATAAAACAATTGCTTATAACCTGCAGACGGAACATTGAAAGTTAAAACAGATGAGTTATCACCAGTCTTTTCAGATGATAATTCGTATTTCATTCCGCCGTTTTTAACTGCCTGTTTTATGTTATCATCTATATTGTATGCAACAAAAAACTTTGAGGAAACATCCTGGTATAATATGCCCAGGCGTTTGGATATCTTCAGCTCAGAAGGTTGTATGTAACTATCAGTATTGGTGTCATTTATAAGGCTGTTTATAAAATCTGCCTCCCTTGTACTAACCTGGCAAAACAATACTGATGGAATAAAAGACAGGAGAATAAATTTTTGTATAAAATTCATAGTTGAAATTTTATATAAAAGCGTATAACAAAAAAGGGTAAAAGTTTATGGGGAAGATGGAATTGCTTTACTGATAAAATTAATAAGAATCTTCATTCGGATTCATTACAGTCTGAGGTTAGACAGTAGTTTCTTGTTTATATATCTTTTTCATTATGATTGACACAACCACTCCCGGCCTCTCCTTAACTCAAGGAGAGGAGAAGATTTTTATTGAATCTTTTGTAATAACGCGATATTTATCTAAACATACCCGGAACCGGGCCATTCTGTTCCGGAAGTTAGAATGTTTATGCCAGGCTTCCCTGTAATGGAATAGATATTTTGGTTATAATTAAAAAGCCCTCATAGCCGTAATAATACTGTTTTAGGCTGTTTATATAAACGTGAATACCAGAAGCATTGTCACCGGACAAAACATTTATAGTGTTATCTTCTGTCATGAAATGGTTCATGACAGTCTGGTTTTGTTGCCCTGACATAATTAAAGTTGACGCCTATGTCTTTAGTAAAGAGGGTACGGCTTTAATCGTGGAAGATTTGCGTTAGCTTATAAGGAAATGTTACATCATGCATAACGTAGCACCACTTGCAGGGTGCGAATACATTTTTTGTTATACATGCTATTAATGTCTCACTCCTGGCGGAGTGAAAATAAAACATGTCATCATTCAGAGAAGTGAAACATTAATAGAAATTATATTTCCCCTAAAAACAAGTACCGTCGCAATCCTGCCGGAATGCTTTTGTTAGTTTGGTATTATCAGAACTACCGATATTTCCAATCCTCCGGAATGAATGACAATTACTTCATTTAAATGTTTTTTATTTTTTGTCCCATACAATGTCAGAATAAGGGCAAAATACTAATCTATACGGGGAGGTAAATAATCAGTTATTGTTTAAATGTTTAAGTAAAATATTATAGACCATATCTACAGTAATTTCTTTTATACATTTAAACTTAACATCATCCCTGAAACAAATAAGGGGGCGCGGAGAATAAATAAAGCATGGGGCACAGTCAAGATTAAGTGATACTATTTCATGCTCTGTTTTCCATGGATGAATGTAAGCGGGATTTGTCGGGCCAATAACCGGTATAACTTTTAACTGCATTGCAGACGCCACATGCATAAGGCTGGAATCATTTGAGACAAATACGCTGCATCTTTTCATAACAGCGGCGCTTTGTGCCAGATTTTTAGTATCAGCAATGATAACATCAGGTGAATTTATCAAGCCGGCAATTTTGTCTTTCAGTTCTTTTTCTTCCGGCCCGCCGAATATTAATACCTTAGCTTTATTCTGAGTAATAAGTTTTTTGCCAAGCTCTGCAAATTTTTCAGGCTCCCATCTTCTCTTTTCGTGATTTTTCAAAGTAGCGCTGCCAGGATGAAATCCAATTACAATATTATTCTGCCAAATATTTATTTTTGCCAGGTATTCCTCTGCATACCTTATATCATTTCCTGTAAGAGTAAACTGCAGCGGCGGTTCATTGTTAAACTTTGTTCCAAGAAGTTTTTCAGCCAGCCTTATATTTGTAATAACATTATGCTGGTTATCTGCTTCTGTAACTCTAACATTATTAAGCCAGCCAAAGTTTTTTTTGTCCATGCGGAGATATTCAGCAGCAGCTCTTTTCTTAGCACCGGTTAAGAAACTGATAATATTATATTCTTTCCTGTTTGAAGGATAAACATTTATTACGGCATCATATTTTTTATAAAGCTTTGTCATAAATACAAGAGACTTTAACGCACCCTCTTTCATAAAGTCAAAGTATAATACATTGTTAAAGTCTTTGTTCCTCTCATAAATATCTTTTACTCCCCTGAACATAACAAGAGCATCAAGCTGAATAGCGGCATTTTGTTTTATAAGCCTGGCTGCGGGAGTAAACATTAATGCATCACCAATACCCGAGAGAGCCAGTACAAGTATTTTGGAAGGTATGCTGCCGGAATTGTTCATTGTTATCTCTTGCCTGATGAATTTACTTATTATTTTTTAATCAGTTAATACTTCTTACTGTAATTACAGACTGAATATTTTAATATTATACCAGTTTCAGAGTTTAAAGATACTATAAAAAAAATAAGCGGCATAAGCCGCTTATTATAAATAGCACTATTTTTTTAATTTACTTTTTTGAATTGTCCCTGCTGCCTGATACGATGGAGTCTGTTTTAGCACCGCCTTTGGCAAGTTCAGTATACCTCTGTATATTAGCTTTTACAGAAGGATCATTCGGATAGCTAACTTCTATTTTCTTCCAGAGGTTAACCATCTTGTCATAAGCCTTTGTATCTTCATATAAATACATCAGTATACGGTAAGGACTGTAATAGCCCTGAACATCAGGATTATTTTTATTTATTTCAGCCCATGCTTTTCTTTCAACTACAGAAGCCATCTGTGTAAATTTATCTTTTGCTCCTGCAAGGTTATATACATTAGCTATATTGTAATAGAATCCCAGATCCATAGGGAATTGTTTTTCAGGTATTACTTTTTCCATATAGTTAAGAGCTTCAATAGCTTTTGCGTTTTCTTTATGCTCAGTATAATAGTAAGCAAGGCGCCAGAAAGCTGCCCTGTAATTAAGGGTCATACGTATATGGTTTTCATCAAAGAAAATCTTTGGATTATTAAGCCCTCTGAACATAAACCCGGGTTTATAATCCTTTGCTGTAGTTTGATTTGGATTACCCATAAGCTGCTGCCTTAAAACAGGCTCATTTATAAATGAAAGGCCGTTTGATTTTGCAGGAACAAGCCTGAATGCCATACCTTCCATTCTGAGGTAATCACTAAGGCCAATCTTACTGTCTTCAGAGCAGGTAACAGCAAAGTATATTGGGCGTTCCCAGTTGTTAGCCTCAACAATATCTTTAACCATAATATCCTGAACACGGATTGCTTTTATGTTGCCGTAAGTAACTGTGTTGCTCATGGTCCATTTAAGCGCACCCTGGTTAAGAATGCTTGTATCAACAACGCTGTATTTCTGGGACATATCAGTCCACTGCCCCTGGCCCGGGCGAGGTACAGGAATACTTAACTCTCTTGGGTCCCACTGAACAGGGCGAAGGTCATTAGGATTTATCCTTTCATTCGGAATATTCATCTTAATAGTACCGACATGATAAGGGTCATTATTCTTCAACTGCTGTATATACCAGTGGGTATTAAGCAGACTGAGGTTGGCAACTTTAACGTCACGCCGCACTCCTTCAACATCCTGCAGGTACCACAGAGGGAATGTATCATTATCACCATTGGTAAACAGCACTGCATTAGGCGCACAGCTCTGAAGCAGGTTGTATGAATAATCCCAAGGAACCCAGTTTTTTGAACGGTCATGTGTAAAATAATTTGCAGTAACCATTTTAACAGGAATAAGGACAAAGCATACTGCAAGAGTGCTGACTGTTGCAAGATTTCTTGCCGAAGGGCTGGTAACCTTCGTTGCTATATAATCTATAAGCCCTCTCACTCCGATAGCAATCCATATAGAGAAGACAAAGAAGGCTCCCACATAGAAGTAATCTCTTTCCCTCGGCTGGGGCTGCTGCTGGTTCTGATAGAAGGCAGTAAGGTATCCCATCAGGATAAACATTATCATAAACGCCGATGCCATTTTCCAGTCCTTTCGGAAATGGAAAAATATACCAAGTATACCAAAAATAAAGGGCACAGCCCAGAAAGTATTATAAGGCTCGCCATCCCTGAAATGAACATTCAATGCTTTGCTTAAAGTTGCTTCAAAGAAACCGTTAAGGAAACCTGCATTAACGCCGGCATCCTGATCCCAGCTTTCTCTTCCCACATAATTCCACATCCAGTAACGGGTCATCATGTGATTCATCTGGTAACGCCAGAAGAAATCCATATCGCTTGAATAGTCATTATATACAGTCATCTGGTGAGGTTCAGTAGCAAATCTTCTCTTAAATGTAGGGAAATCGCCATACTGTTCACGGTTGAGGTATGATTCAAGTTCTGTAAAAGTATCAGGTTCGTTTTCATTCATTGGAGGATGCTGGTTTGACCTGATAATTACCATAGCAAAAGTTGTAAAGCCAATTACTGCAAAAATAAGCGACATGCATACAAGGTGAAGTGTTGGTTTGTTTTTCTTTGTTGCATAATTAACACCATAACCCAATACAGCAAAGAGGACAACAAGAAATATAATTTCAACTCCGGTACTGTCACCGGCAACACCCGACATCATTTTAGGCAGATATTTTACAATGCCCGGATAGGTAGCAAACAATGCTATACCGCCGATAATTATAGGCATATAGAAAGAATTCCTGTTAAAGAGTTTTTTCCAGAATATACCCATAACAAGCAGGCTCACCACAACCATTATTGTTTTGAAACCCGCATCATAAGCCTGGTATTCTTCAGGCGAAGGAGGAGTTGTTCCGGTTTCAGCCGACCATTTGGCAACTGCAATAAGCAGAATAAGAACTGAATGGCCAATAAAAATAAACCCGGTTTGTTTAAGCGCTTTATCATCATCAGAATATTTTCTGAAGAATATAACCATAACTACAGTTACAATAGCCAGCACACTCATCAGGTGGACACCGGTTGCAAGCCCGATAAGGTAAGCTATCATAAGCAGGTATTTCTCACTATCCTTATTATCTGCTTTCTCATTCCAGACAATCATAAGCCATGTAACAGCAGCAAATAAAAATGTACTGAATGCATAAACTTCTGCTTCAACACCGTTAAACCAGAATGTATCACTGAAAGAGAAAGAAAGGGCGCCAATTGCGGCAGCTATATATGTAGTTAAGGCATCAAGAATATTTTCAGCCTTTTTCCCTTTATAGTTTTCTATAAGTTTTACTGCTATAAGGTACAGGAACATAACAGAAAATGCGCTTGAAAAAACAGATACAAGGTTCATTTTAAGAGCAGTATTCCAGGCAAAAGGAATTGCCATGAATATTTTACCAAGTAACAGGAAGAAAGGTGTTCCGGGAGGGTGAGGTACCTGCAGGTAGAATGCTGCTGCAATAAACTCACCGCAATCCCAAAAAGGGACTGACGGCTGCACCGTTGACCAAATTACAATTAATGAAACAAAAAATACTACTCCCGCAGTAATTTTATGAATTAGTTTAAAATTCATCGTAACCTCAATGTGGATAAAAAATCCCTTTTCTTTCTGTTACAAAGGGAAAAGTTGGAAACCTGATTATGCAGAATGCATAATTTATTTAAAACAATCTTAAAAGTTACCTACAAAAGCCTATATTGCGCAATGTTTAAACCGCTGAAATTTGGGCACCTTATTTTTAATATGGATACACCCAGTTAATCTTTCTTCTTAAAAAACCTGTCATATTTTGAAGTATCTACAGGGACATTATACTTATCATACATTTCTTTAAGTTTTTTCATCGAAATGGTATCAAAATCCTCATCATCTTTCTGTCTTTTTACGAACATGCTGTATTCACGGGCTTCTTCAGGGGTAAAGTTTCTTTCATGTTTCTTCAGTAAATCCAGGTATTTTTGCTGGTCGCGGAATGACATAAAAACCTCCTGTTATCTATATATAAGACGCCCAAAATAGTGAATCTTTGCCACAATTAAAAAGACACCAATACCGCTTTTGACGTATTGCCCTGCCGGAATGTTTCCAATAAAAAGCCCTATGTTTTCAATAAAAATAGTGTTTTTCCCAAGGTTTTCTGATTTTAGTTTGATAATATTCCCCCCGGCTGATTATTTTGCAGTAATGAATCATTCTTATTTTAAGTATTATATAATAAATAAGCCTTATGGAGTTCTGCCGCAGTTTACTGATAAGGAAGGGCGGAAAACCCTTGGTGATTTTTTTAGTTTTCCAAAGGATGTTTACCCCGTTGGCAGGCTGGATATGGACAGTGAAGGGCTGCTTTTGCTTACAAATGACAAAAAACTGACCGATTACCTGTTAAATCCTGCAAACAGGCACGAAAGAGAGTACTTTGTGCAGGTTGAGGGTGTTCCATCAGAGGAAAGCCTGAATTTCCTGCGGAAAGGTGTTATAATAGAGAATAAAATTACACTTCCGGCAAAAGCGAAAATAATCCCCGCCCCGGAAATATGGGAAAGGATCCCTCCCATACGGGTAAGAAAGACTATCCCTGATACATGGATAAGCTTAACACTTACGGAAGGCAGAAACCGCCAGGTTCGTAAAATGACTGCCAAAACAGGGCACCCGACTTTAAGGCTTGTGCGGGTAAGAATAAAGAATATTCATCTCAGCAACCTGCTCCCCGGTGAAGTAAGAGAACTTACGGCTGATGAGGTGAAGGGATTGATATAAAAATTTTGCGGTGAAAATTGTTATACAATATGAAACTTATTTCAAGGGCTAATATGGCACCAAAAGCCAGCCCAGGCTCTAAGTTATAGGCAATGTTATTTACGGATTTGTGTCCGCAGGTTGAATGCAAATGGCAGGCGTAATAATGGTATCTTTTAATTTAAGTTAATACAAAGTACTATCATTTCAGCTTCCGTCACGGTTTGACCGTGACAGGCAGGAGACCATTAAAATATTTCATTATGAATTTCCTTATTTCTATTCTTCGCATTATTATTTTTAATACCTGCTATTTTATTCTTCTAATTATGTTTATATAGCCAGTTCCGTTTTTTTCTCCCACATTTACGCACATGTTTGGCGTTGCGGATGAACCACCATACATTAAATCAAAAGCCCTGTTTATTTCATATTCCTTAAACCTTTTTCCGTTGTAATGTATCATTACTTCATTGCCATCATAGTTGCCTCCAAAGAAATACACATCATTTTTTGATACCCCTTCTGCTGTGGCTATAAAGTATCCATAAAGTGAATCTTCTTTTGTTATTGTATTATTTTTAATATCATACGACAGTATATTATATCCTGCTGCCCACAGCTTATCTCCTGTCATTGCAACTGCTGTCAGTCCCTCCCCTTCAAAGGTTTTGACTATTTTTACATTCCCATCACTTAATTCGATTAATGCAGATGATGTGTTTACACTCCGTGCCGCCGCATAGGCTATTCCTGTTTCTTTATCACCGGTTATGTTGTAAAATGACCATTGTGTGTCAAAGTCTATTTTCTTCCAGCCTGTACCATCATAGTGTACCACTGTTCCGAAAGGGCCTACCCCCCAAATGTTTTTCTCCGATGTGCCCCATATTTTCTCAATTGACTGTCCCATTGTCCAGCTACCGGCTACCACGATATTCTGAAAGTTCCCTTTTTCATATTTTAATATGTTTCCCCATGCGAAGTATATCAGTGATGTATCATAAGCCCATATCCCATATATACCGCTGCTTGATCCTGAATATGGCTGTAGTTTCCAACTCGTACCATCCCATCTTATTATATTAGGGTTGGAGATTCTAACCCCGTTTTCCTGTGCATCTGTCTGGCTTATGTAACCTACCGCCCAGATATTTTTCTCATTAAAGGCCCATACATCATTAAGATAGCTGGAGTTGTTACCGTCTCCAAATTCATAAGTCTCAAATGTAAAGTTCTGGCTTGTTGTATCTTTCCCACTATTATCTTCCCCAGGGTCTGTTGTGTTGCAGTTAAGTGAGGTAAAATATATTATATTAACTATAAGAATAGTTACAACAGCTTTCATGAGGTTCTCCCTTATTTATCTATGAAGCTTTTCCTTTCCGTGAACTTACATATTATCATTCAATTATACATCAGTATAATTACAGTTTATTTTTACCATTATTTCAGGGTTATCATAGATCTAAAAAAATTTCTAAAGCTGCCTTGAAATGATGAAGCAGTTATTAAATATATTCAATAACTATTCAAATGTTATTTGCATGGACAGGAATGCTGGTTGAGTACAGGTCTTCGAAACAATAGTGTTATTATTTTATTTATAGTCTTCCAGAATTTTTGAAAACCTGTCTTTTTTTAGTTGTACCGTATTTATTCCAGATTTTTTTCCTTCCTTGAATAGCCATGCCGAATTTGGTATATTGGTGCATTAAAAAACACAGGACAAGGAGCCCGGATTTTGAATAAGCAAGGTGAAGTAGAATCATTATCATCAAGCGATGTGTCAATTGTTGACAATATACCACCGGTTTTACCGATTTTGCCGTTAAGAGATATTGTAATTTTTCCTTATATGATTTTTCCTGTACTTGTTGGCAGAGAACAGTCAATTCGTGCAGCAAATTATGCTCTGGAAAATACAAAATACATATTCCTTTCTGCGCAAAAGAAGTCAAATATAGAAGACCCGAAAAAAGATGATATTTATGCTGAAGGAACAGTTGCCAAAATTGTCCAGATATTGAAGTTACCCAATGGACTTATGAAAATCCTTGTTGACGGATTACTTCAGGGACGAATAGTAGATTTCACAAACAGGAAAGAATTCTTCGAGGGAAATATTGAAGTAATTGTTCCTGAAATGGAAAATGACCATGAAATGAACGCAATGGTCAGACAAATGTCCCAGTTGTTTAAGGATTATGTTAAAATAAGCAGAAATATTCCAAATGAAGCGGTTACTGCTTTTGACAATATTGAAGAGCCTGACCGTAAGTTATATTATGTTGCTGCAAACATAAACCAGCTTATAGAAGTAAAACAGTCAATTTTGCAGAATTTTTCATTAAAGGACCAGTATTACGAAGTAATAAAAATCCTTAATTCTGAAATTGACATACTTAAAATTGAAAAAGAGATAGATAATAAGGTTCAGGAAAATATTGCCAAGACACAAAGAAAATTCATAATTCAGGAACAAATAAAGATTTTGCAGGATGAGCTTGGCGATGAAGATGATAATTCACCTGAATTTGTTAAGCTGAAGACCCAGATAAAAAAAGCAAAAATGTCGAAAGAAGCAGAAACAAAAGCTCTTGAAGAATTTGGCAAGCTTAAAAAGACTCCGCCAATGTCTCCTGAGTCAACTGTTATCAGAAATTATCTGGAATGGCTGGTTGATGTTCCCTGGACGAAAAAGACTAACGATAATCTTAATATTAAACATGTTAAAGACTGCCTTGATGAGGACCATTTTGGCCTTGAAAAACCGAAAGATAGAATTATTGAGCATATTGCAGTACTTAACCTTGTTAAGCAGATGCGTGGCCAGATACTATGTTTTGTAGGACCTCCCGGGGTTGGTAAAACCTCACTTGGAAAATCAATTGCACGCGCTCTAGGCAGGCAATTCGTAAGAATAAGCCTTGGAGGTGTACGTGATGAAGCAGAAATAAGGGGCCACCGCAGGACATATATTGGTTCGATGCCCGGAAAGATTGTCCAGTCAATGAAAAAAGCCGGTACTATAAATCCTGTTATGCTTCTGGATGAAATTGACAAAATGAGTATGGACTTCAGGGGTGATCCTTCTTCAGCCATGCTGGAGGTACTGGATCCTGAACAGAATCATACATTTAATGACCATTACCTTGAGGTTGATTATGACCTTTCACAGGTTATGTTTATTACTACAGCAAATGTAAGGTATAATATACCGCTGCCTTTACAGGACAGAATGGAAATTATAGAACTTTCGGGGTACCTTGAATATGATAAAATAGAAATTGCAAAAAGGCATATTCTGCCCAAGCAGCTTGAAGCACACGGGCTAAGAGACAAGCATGTTGAGTTTAAAGATGAAGCAATTAAAAAAATAATTTCTGAATATACCCGTGAAGCCGGGGTAAGAAATCTTGAAAGAGAACTTGCCTCTGTGTGCAGAAAAGTTGCAAAAGACATTGTATTACGTGATTTATCAAACGGAAAAGGCAAAGCTCCGAAACTGGTTGTTGATGAAGAGAAAGTTGAAGAATATTTAAAGGTACCACGTTACCGCCATCAGCGCCACAGCACTGAAATGATGGTCGGCAGCGTTACCGGGCTTGCATGGACAAGTGTTGGCGGTGAAATACTTACTGTTGACGTTACAATAATGAATGGTTCTGAAAAACTGACACTTACCGGCCAGTTGGGCAACGTAATGAAAGAATCTGCCCAGGCAGCTCTTAGTTATGTCCGTTCAAAAGCAAAATACCTGGGCTTAAACCCGGATTTCTTTAAAGGTAAAGAGATACATATTCATCTACCGGAAGGAGCAATACCTAAAGACGGGCCTTCTGCCGGAATAACTATGGCAATGGCAATTTTGTCGGCAATAAGCGGAAAACCGGCAACTAACCTTGTAGCAATGACAGGTGAAATTACTTTAAGAGGAAATGTACTGCCAATAGGCGGATTAAATGAAAAACTTATAGCTGCCAAAAGAAATGGTATACATACAGTTTTAATACCAAAAGAAAATGAAATAGATTTAAAGGAAATTCAGGATAAAGTATTAGAAAACCTTAAGATAATTCCTATAGAGAAAATTGAAGATGCAATACCGTATGTATTCCCTACTTTAAAGAAAAAAACAAGAGCAGTTAAAAAGAAAAAAACTACTATCAATACAAAAAAGAGGCAGCGTAAATGACAGAATCTATTTATGTAGATAAGAAACTTTCCAATGAAGAAAAGTATAAATCACTTATACCACAGGTGAAAGTTCTGCTTTCAAAGGAAGATGAATTAATATCAAATCTTTCCAATTTTACTGCTGCTTTAAAACAGGCGTTTGATAAAATAAGCTGGGTTGGTATTTATCTTTTTGACGGTGAAAAGCTTTACCTTGGCCCTTTCCAGGGGAAAGTTGCGTGCACAAACCTGGAAATAGGCAAAGGAGTCTGCGGTACCGCTGCAATAATGGAAGAAACTGTAATTGTACCGGATGTTGAAGATTTCCCCGGACATGTTGCATGTGATTCTGAAAGCAAATCAGAGATTGCCGTTCCAATTATGAAAGAATCCAGATTAATAGGGATTTTGGACCTTGACAGCACTTTTATTGATGCTTATGATGAGACTGACCAGCAGTATCTTGAAGAATTATGCAGATTTCTGGCAGAAGAGTTTTTTTAACAGGTTTTAACTAATATTTATAAGCTACAGACTTTTATAGCAGAAAGCGAAAAATTATAATATGGCATTTGTTGTTACAGCCAGAAAATGGCGCCCTCAGAAGTTTATGGATGTTGCCGGACAGGAGCATATTTCAGCAACTTTAAAAAATGCTATAAAAAATAACAGAATTGCACATGCTTACTTATTTACCGGCCCGCGCGGCGTTGGCAAGACTACTACTGCACGAATTTTTGCAAAAGCCCTCAACTGCCTTAATCCTGTAGATGCAGAGCCATGCAATGAATGTGAAATGTGCCTTTCTATTTCATCGACTCAATCTCTTGACATTATTGAAATAGACGGCGCTTCAAACCGCGGTATTGATGAAATAAGGACTTTACGCGAGTCTGTTAAGTATGCCCCGGCTAAAGGTAAATACAAGATATACATCATAGATGAAGTTCACATGTTAACAAAGGAATCGTTCAACGCATTCCTTAAAACACTTGAAGAACCTCCTGCTCATACAATCTTTATTTTCGCGACAACTGATGTCCATAAAGTACCTTTAACCATTATTTCAAGGTGCCAACGGTTTGATTTCAGAAGAATTCAGCTTGATACTATAAAATCAACACTTTCAAAAATTGCTGAAAGTGAAAAAATAGAAATAGATGATAAAACTTTAACTATTATAGCAAAAAAAGCTGACGGCGCTCTGCGTGATGCTGAAAGCTTTTTTGACCAGATAGTATCCTTCTGCGGAAACAAGATAAATGCGGAAACAGTATCAAAAATGCTTAATCTTGTTGATGATGAAATCTATTTCAGGATTTCTGATGCTGTGCTGACAAAGGATTTTAAAGCAGTTTTTGATGTCACAAAATCTATTTATGAAAATGGATGGGATTTTATTGATTTCATGAATGGGCTTACAGAGCATTTTCGTAATATAATGACTGTAATATTGACCCAGAAAACTGATCTTGTAGAAACTGCAGAAGTATACAGAAATCGTTACCTGAGTTATATAGGCAATTATTCAGAAGGCGACATATTAAGGCTTTTAAATTTCCTTAATAAAACCCAACAGGAATTGCGTTTTGCACAAAATCACAGGCTTAAAATTGAGATTGCTTTAAGCCATCTTATAGGGCTTGAAAAAACTTCAACCCTTTCAGAAATACTTTCAATTGTTGAAGGAAATCCAGTAGATATAAGTGCTTCACCTCAAAGTTCCGCCGGCAGACAAAATTCGCACGCACCAAATCAGAAGATTTCTTATTCATCATCAGCCGATAATAAGGGCCAGTCAAAGCCTGTACTTGTAAACCATATATCTACTCCATTACAAACAAGCCCGGGAGATATATCATTTAATTTTGATTCTGTAGTAAAAAAATGGGAAGGGTTTGTTGACTCGGTAAATGCTGAAAAAGGGCTTATTTTGGGGCCTTTTATGAAAAGTATTAAGCCGGTGGGCCTGGACGGCAACAAACTGCATTTATTATGCAATGATGCACATGGAAAGGATCTGTTAAGCCACCAGCAGGAATATATTACAAAAAAGGCTATTGATTTTTTTGGTAAAAAACTTACTTTTCACCTTACTTCAGAAGGTTTTATCAGAATGCCTGAACCTGAGGCACAGATAGAAGAAGAACACGGCTCCCAGCCGGAAGAACAGCGCGAGGTTAAGGCAAAACAATCTCAGGATGATCCATTTGATGATTTTATTGTAAATGAAATGGGCGGAGAAGAGATTTCATAGAAAACCTGTTTTTTGCTTAATTTCTTATAATTTGCCCGCTTTACAGATATTGTAAAATAATATTATAATGCTTATTTTAATAGACTATGTCCAAAAGCATTATAGTAGCTATAGATGGGCCTGCAGGCTCCGGTAAAAGCACTTCCGCAAAATTGGTTGCTCAAAAACTAGGTTACCTGTATATTGATACAGGAGCTATGTACAGGGCAGTTACACTTCTGGCAATGCAGCAGGACATTTTAGATAATGAAGATAAAATAGCCCGGCTCGCTTCTGAAGCAGATATTAAACTAAAATTTATTAACGGCAGTACTGTTGTAATTATTAATGGACAGGATGTTACTGAATCTATAAGAAGCGCTGATGTAAACAGGAATGTTAGCAACGTAAGCAAAATTGGCGAAGTTAGAAAAGTACTTGTAAGCAAACAGCAGCAGATGAAAAACGATGTAAACGGCATCGTAATGGAAGGCAGAGACATTACAACAGTAGTATTCCCCGAAGCTGATGTTAAAATTTTTCTTACGGCAACGGTAGAACAACGGGCTTTGCGAAGAGTAAAAGAATTTAAGGATAAAGGCTCTGAAGTTTCAATTGAAGAAATGAGAGAAGCCATAATAAAAAGAGACCTGATAGATTCAACACGTGATATCAGCCCTCTTAAAAAAGCTCCGGACGCAATAGAAATAGATACATCAAAAGTTACTATTGAAGAACAGGTTGAACTTATTCTTACAGCGGTAAGACAAAAAGCCAAAGAAAAAGGAATACAAATTTAATCTGTTTCCCGGAGTTTTATAGAAATTATAACATCATAGGTAAGGTGTTAAGATATTAAAAGAAAACCATCTTAATTTATTATGTACAACTTAATTTTTCTGCGTTATTGCATTTGATGGTTTAGGTAATAAAAGCAGAGGGAAATTATCCAGGAGGATAAATGTCCGATCAAAAAAAGGAATCGATGAAGAATATTGTGACCGTTGCAGATTATGAAAAGTCGAAAAAGAATTTCAACAATGAAGAATATTCACAGGAAGAATTCTTAACGCTTGCAAAACTGTATTCTGATTCATTCAGGGATGTAAAAGAAGGCGAACTGATAAAAGGTAAAATAGTAAGGGTACAGGGAGATAATGTAATCCTTGATGTTGGCTTTAAATCAGAAGGCTCAATTCCAAAGAGCGAATTTCACGAGAATGAAGAAGTAAAAGTAGGCAGAGAAGTAGAAGTAGTTCTCGAAAGCGTTGAAGATGTTGAAGGCAACCTTGTATTAAGCAAATCAAGAGCTGACTTCCTCAGAATATGGGAAAAAGTTGTTCGCGCCCACGAAACAGGCGAAATTATTCAGGGTAAGATTCTTAAAAGAATCAAAGGCGGTATGGTTGTAGATTTAATGGGTATGGAAGCATTCCTTCCGGGCTCACAGATTGACATACGCCCTATCCGTGATTTTGACGCTTTTGTCGGCCAGACTATGGACTTTAAGGTTGTTAAAGTTAACATACCTACAGAAAACGTAGTTGTTTCTCATAAAGTTCTTGTTGAAGAAGAAATTGCTGACCAGAGACATGCTATCCTCAACAGCCTTGAAAAAGGACAGATTCTTGAAGGTACCGTTAAAGCCATTACCGATTTTGGTGTATTTGTTGACCTTGGCGGCGTTGACGGACTTATTCACATTACAGACCTTAGCTGGGGCAGAATTAACCATCCTAATGAAGTGGTTAAACTTGACCAGACAATTAAAGTTGTTGTTACTGATTTTGACGAAGAGAAGAAGAGAATTTCTCTTTCACTTAAAAAATTACTTCCGCATCCATGGGAAAATATTGAAGATAAATACAAAATTGGTGACAAGGTTTCAGGCCGCGTAGTATCATTAACTGATTACGGCGCATTTATTGAAATCGAAAAAGGCATTGAAGGCCTTATTCATAACTCAGAGATGAGCTGGACACAGCACATTAAACATCCTTCACAGGTTGTTGCAATGGGCCAGCTTGTTGAAGCAGTTATCTTAAGCCTTGATAAAGAAGAAAAGAAAATTTCCCTCGGTATTAAACAGCTTGAACCGGATCCATGGGATACCCTTATGGCTAAATATCCTGTTGGTTCAAGACACACAGGTATTGCACGTAACTTAACAAACTTTGGTGTATTTGTTGAACTTGAACCCGGTGTTGATGGTTTGGTACATATATCAGACCTGTCATGGACAAAGAAAATCCGCCACCCCGGGGAAGTTGTTAAGAAAGGCGAACGCCTTGAAGTTATTGTTCTTGGTGTTGATGTTGAACAGAGAAAAATTTCTCTGGGACACAAACAGGTTGAAGACAACCCATGGAACAGCTTTGAAAAGATTTACACTGTAGGTACTATTACAGAAGGTAAAGTGGTAAGAATAATTGAGAAAGGTTTAATTGCTGAACTTCCTGAAAAGGTAGACGGCTTTGTTCCTGCTACTCAGTTAGCTCCTGCTAAAATTAAAAATATAGCAAACCACTTCCCTGTTGATGATGCTCTTGCTCTTAAGGTAATTGAGTTCGATAAAGAAAACAAAAAAATTGTACTCAGTGCCATTGCTATACTTAAGGAAAAATCTGAAGACGAAATCAGAGGTTACCTTGACAAGCATAAATTAGACAGAGTATCAGTACAGGAAATTCTGAATATTGATACAGGCTCTGTTGATTCTTCTGACTTCCCAATCTTTGAAGTTCCGGATGACAACAACAGCGAAAAGAAATAAAATTTCTTAAGCCATAAAAAAAGGCTGTCTCTTTTGAGGCAGCCTTTTTTGTTTTAAAATGTATTCTGTATAAGCACGGAATCGAACCACTCCATTACGTAAGTAATTATATAAACAGGAATACCTTTAGCATTATCACCGGGCAAATTGTTTAAAGTGTTATTGTTGTCAGGAAATGGTTCCTGATAACCTGGTATGTCATCTTAACGCTGTGATATTTGAAATTAATTTGATACCTAAAAATAATCTCAGGGAGTGCCGCCAAAATAAAAGATTCAACAATAATAAACCGAGTATCCATTATTAAGCAATTTTATATTTTAAATGGTTTTCCAGATTACTAATATAAAATTAAAGCGTAGGTAACTTCGAACCGCAGTAACGCCAAAGTGTGAATTCCTACATCCTTACAACCTCACCCTGCCCTCTCCTAAGTAAGGAGAGGGTTTAGAGCAAATTAATTGCGACGTATATTTCTAATTATATAAACTTACTAATGAGGTTATTCTTCCAGTTTTATGGATGCACTTACTGCTGCAAGTTTTTCGACACTCTGGGTGGCAATGTTAACTTTTGCCAGGCCGCCGGGCCCTGCAACGCAGCCGCCTTCACATGTCATTACTTCGATAAAATTGCAACTGTTCCTGTTAAGCAGTTTGGATGGAAGCTGTTTCAGAGATTTACGGTCAAACCCGTTAATAACCAGAGGGTTAAATGTTATTTTACCACCGGCACAATGCTTTACTGAATTTGCCACGCCGCCTGTTACAGCAAACATTCTTCCCTCTTTTGCTGCAGGAGATTTCCATTCAGCAGGTGTACAATCTGATACAACAATATCTCTTCCGCCAAATAAAGCGTCGAGTTCATCAAACGTGATTGTATTATCAACAATGCCTGAGTTAAATGCTTCAGATCTTTTTGCAAGGCATGGGCCAATAAAAACAGTATGAGTTTCAGGATATCTCTCTTTTGCAATCCTTGCAGAATAAATCATTGGCGATGGTGTATGGGATACATAAGGCTTCAGCTTTGGCAGGAGCTTTTCAGTTGCCATAACATAAGCAGGACAGCAGGATGTAGTCATAAATGGCTGGTTTTGTTCCATTTTTTCCTTAAACTCAATTGTCTCATTTACTGCAGTATGAACCGCACCTTCGGCAACCTCAACAACTTCATCAAAACCAAGTTTTTTTAATGCTGTTATAAGCTGTTCAAACGTACCTGCGAACTGTCCGGCTATAGAAGGAGCAATAAGGGCAGTTGTATGCTTTTCGCCTGTAAGGGCTTTAAGAACATGAATAATCTGGGACCTTTCAGCAACAGCTCCGAATGGACATGCTGTAAGGCATTTGCCGCAAAGTATACATTTATTTAAGTCAATTTCTTCTTTACCATTTTCATCTTTGCTTATAGCTCCTGTAGGACAGGCATCTTCACAAGGTACAGGCACCCTGATAATTGCCTGGTAAGGGCATACAGTCATACATTTACCACAGTTAACGCATAATTCTTCTTTTATATGCGCCCTGCCATTTATAAACTCTACAGCATCCCTGCCGCAGCTTAAAGTACATGGGCGAGCAACGCAACCGCGGCAGACATCGGTTACCCTGTAATGGGCTTTTATACAAGCACTGCATAAATCTGTTAAAATAGTAAGATGTTTATCGCTTACTTTTTCTTCATAGAGAGCATATTGAGCAAATTCAAAAAGCGGAGTTAATTCATCGGTTTCATCTTCTTCACCAAGTCCCATTGCAGCAATAATCCTGTAACGAATCATTTCGCGGTCTTTATAAACACAACAGCGTGAAAGTTCTTTACTGTCACGGGGCCTCATTTCAATAGGTATTCTGTCTATAGTTTTAATAAGGCTTTTTTCAAAAAATGCTTTTGCCAGCCTGACCAGTATTTCTCTTCTAATCAAATCAAGTTTGTTTTCCATTTATATCCTTTTATAGCTTGTATTATAAACAAGCAGTTCTTTATATTACTAAATAATCCTGTGTTATAATTATTATATATAAGTGAGGTTAACTTCTTTAAAATAAACCTCTTCCAGCACATCTTTAATCTTTTTTACAATATTACGCCTGATTTCCAGTTCACGGGGAAGGCTGGGGTCCTGGTGAGCCTGGTTTATCCTTGTACCGACATAAAAATCTATAATATCGCTTTCACGCAGTGTTTCAGCCAGAATTGTTGCGGCTGAAGTGCTGAAATATTCATCCCTGTTTTTTAATACCTGGTAAGTTTTACTTAGAGTGAGTATTCCCTCGGTTATTAGGTCAACACCATGCATTTCTGAAACGGGAGGAAGATCACCATATCTTTTAAGTGAAGTATTAACCTCACGCCTGAGTTCTCTTGCTATTATATTTGCAGTTGTACCACCGCAAATAATCCTTTTGCCCTGAAAGGAGTCAAGCATTTCAGCATATCCATAATCCTGTTCCGGGTGAAAAGGAGGCCCGGTCATCACGATAGTTCTGCGTGGAGACCTGAAATAAACAACTGCACAAGTCATATCATCATGGGGTATTTTATCATCCTCATGCCTGATGGCTTCATTCACAATATTTGATGAAAGCTTTCTGGCTGATATTTCAGGTTCATGTTTAACAGCATCAATACAATAATCAGTACATTCATTTCTTCTCCAGCCAAGCCGGTACTGACTGCTCCCAAGCCCAGCCTGAGTAATACCATCTGTTAATATAATAATTCTGTCTTCCGGTAAAACATTTGTAAATGAGACTTTAATCGTTCTGTTTTGCCAGCCCGGTGCAGTAAATTCTTTAATTTCAGAAGGCTCAACAATTGAATTATCCCTGATATGGATATATGACGGGTTACCCATCTCTATTATTTTTGTTTCACCAGATTGAAACGTGTCCACAATGGTAAATGTAGAATAGCTTATTTTTCTTACTTCACAGACCGGGAGTACGTCCATTATAACTTTTACAGACTCAACAATATCCATATCGCTTGCAATAAACCGGATTGCCATTTCTGTTGTCATACAGGAAAGAATATTAGCCTTTATTCCACTGCCCAGGCCATCAGAAAGTACAATAATGCGCCTGTCTTCATCTGTAACATGTTTAAAGGCAAAAGAGTCCCCACAGATTTCTTCGCCATATTTTTTTTCCTGAGAGTATTCAGTTTCTACAAAAAGCGATTTCAATCTTTATCCCTATCCGTAATTTCAATTGCACCTTCGCCTGATTTAAATCCTTTTGCTATTGAGCGAAGCAATATTTCAGTATCAGCCATGTGTTCGCCAAGAAGTCTGGCTATACCCTGGACAGTATTCAGGTTTTTACGGAGCACATCATTAGCTTTGCTTGCAATTTCTTCGCGCTTTAGTTCAATTTCCGTAGCATCCTGAATGATTGCCCCGATAACCTCAGAAGGTTCAATAGTAAAAATTGTAACATGAAGAAGTTTATCATCAACCCTTAGATTTCTCCGCAGAATATCTTCGCCAGTCCGGATAGCCATTCTGAATAATTCCGGGAAAGTAAGTATTTTATCAAGATATGCACCTTGAAGAGATGGCAAAACCTCGTATAATTTTATTGTATCTTCGCCAAATATTTCAGCAAATCTTTTATTACATTCAATAATTTTTAAATGCTTATCAGCTATTACAACTGCAGAAGGCATACACCTCAGAATTGCATTAGCCTTATTAAGAGCTTTCTTCCTCATAAGTGAGACACACATAGATGTTTCGGCTTTGCCATTAAGCATTGCTTCAGCAAAAAGCCTGCATGTATCATAACCACAGCCTCCGCAGTTAAGTTCATCTTCAGGAGTGTATTTGCCTACTTTGGCAAGGGCTTTTTTAATAACATCAGGAGAATGTGTTTTTGCTTTGGCACCGGCAGGCACAAGCATTGAGTCAAATATATCAGGTAAAGCTTTTTTATGTTCTATTTTTTGGCGATGGAATGTGCTCCTGATTTTAAGCATATCTTCTATACCCGGGCCTGAATTAGTCCTGCATGGCCCACCGATACAGCCACCATGACAAACAAGAGCCTCAACAAATACTTTACTGTTATTTCCTTTTTCACTGAATCCTGAAAGCAGCCTGTTAATATTTTCAGTTCCACTTACGGATATTGTTTCAACATTTTCAGAAATATACTGACCTTCAAGTGTAGCGATCATTCCCCCGTCAATTGGGTAAAGACTTCCTTCTTTTGCTTTTGCTATAACAAACTTGCTGTTACAATCAGTAATACTGCCGGGAATTATATTTTTCTCATCAAGCAATTTTTTCAGGTCAAAAAAAGTCAGCGCAAGAGAAAGTTTATCAGGGTTCCTGTCTGCTTCAATTTTTTTTGCAATACAAGGGCCGAAGAAGACTATTTTAATATCATTGCCAAGAGTTCGTTTAAGCAATAATGTATGTGCAAGAAGAGGTGATAACACATTACAAATGTTATGTTTATACTCATTCATCTGTTTTGAAATATATTCAACTGCTGACGGACATGCTGATGATATATACAGCCCGGGACCTGAAGACTCATCAATTATCTGAGCTACACCGGCAGAAACTTCCTCAGCACCAAGCGCCGTTTCACTAACGCCTGCAAAGCCCAGTTTTTCTATTGCAGAAACTATCTGAGAAACACTTACACCGGGAAATTCAGTAACCCATGAGGGAGCAAGAGACACATATACTTTGCTGCTTCCTTCAAGAAGGTGCCTGCAGCGAGAAAGATCATCTCTTACTTTCTTTGCTTTTGCCGGACATACAACCACACAATGCCCGCAGGCATTACACAGTTCAGGGATAATACTTGCGTGGCCATCCTGTACACGTATTGCCTTTGACGGGCAAACTCTTACACATTTGTAACAATCCTGGCATTCTACAAGTTCAGTGTAGATTGGAAAATTATGGTCCATTTTAATTCTCCTTCATGCTTTTAGAAGGAGCAGTTGAGAAGTATTTATCCGGAAATAATTCATTAAGCAAATCTTTAAGGCTGCCGGAATCAAGATGATTATACAATTTACCATCAATTTCTATATTCGGCCCGTCACTGCACCTGTCTTCGCACCTGCTGCCGGTAAGTTCAATAGTTGTTTGCAGTTTCTTTTCCCTGATAAATGATTCAATTACTTCCAGATTTATAGAATTGCCTCTTGAAAAACATGAACTTCCCATACAGATTTTTATTATAGTACTCATCTTAAACGTCCCCCGGCAGCTTAGCTGAACCGGCTTTATTGCGTAATTTAACTGATAATTCTGCAAGTCCGGCTGCAAGGCTTTCATTCTGTACTGTTACATGCCCGGGTACCTGCAGTTCAGTGTTTGAGAAATTCCATATAGCAGAAATACCTGCCTTAACCAGGAAATCCGCAGTACCCTGAGCTGATTCTTCAGGAACACAAAGAATTGCAATAAATGTATGCCCCGGGACTATCATATCCGGAAGCTGTTCAAGTTTAAAAACATGCCTGTTTTGAACTTTAGTATTAACCTTTTCAGGGTTTATATCAAAAACGGCATTTATCCTGAAACCGAACCTGTCAAGCCCGCTGGAGCCTAAAAGTGCAGCCCCAAGCTGTCCGGCACCAATAAGGTATGTTACAGTACCTTCTGTATAAATTACTTTTTCAATTTCTTCAATCAGGTGTGGTATACTGAAACCAAGCTTTGGCTTGCCTGTAACACCCGTAAATGCAAGGTCTTTCCTTACAACAATAGGGTCAAGTTTTAATTCATCAGCGATGCGGGCAGATGAAACTATATCCCTGCCTGCCGAGTTAAGCTCGTGCAGAAGTTTTAAGTACCTTGGGAATCTTCTTATTGTAGGTAATTTAAGAGAAGTTTCGTTAATTTTGGCACTATCCCCGCTGCCAAAACCATTTACATATTTAGTCAAAATTTACGGTCCCTGAACCTGCTAACTATCAATCGATATTTTTGTATCGAGAAAATTATCTCGATTTATATGAATAAACAAGTTGTTTGTTTCATTTCTTTTTATAATACAATATAACGATACTTACCCGATGATTATTAGCCTGAAGTATAAGTCAATATAAGTTCCCTTATATTGGTTAAATAACAAAACATTATCCGGACTAAGGCAACGAGCTGTTTTAAGCTGTTTATACTGCCCGGGATTCATATAACATTGTCACCTGGCAAAGCATTTATAGTGTTATCTTCCGTAAGGAAGTGGTTCCTTACGGGCTGGTTTTTAATGTCTTTGCACTTTTAAAAGTTGACGCCTGTACTTGCTACGGAGAAAGGCTTACCGGGAACAAACAATTTATTACCATTCTGTCTGAGCATTACATAGAAAAATGCAATATCAGGAACAAGACAAAATAATCTTTTGCCGCTAATTTTGAACTTGTACCATTTTTACCTGCAAGTCGGGATATTGTACATTTTTATTATCATTTCATATCTCTTTGATTTCTATTATCTTAGAGTTTTATTTAATTTATTTTTAAGCATTTTAGGCTGAAAGATATTTAGTTAATGACTGGTACCGTTGCTTTACATACGCTTGGATGCAAGCTTAATTTCTCTGAAACTTCAACTATTGGCAAGGAATTTCTTGCACGCGGTTATGATATAGTAGATTTTAAGCAGAAAGCTGATGTTTATGTTTTTAATACATGTTCAGTAACTGAAAATGCAGAAAAAGAATGCAGGCAGCTTGTAAGAAGAGTACTCAGGCAGAATCCCGACGCTTTTATTATTGTAACCGGCTGTTATGCCCAGTTAAGACCTGATGAGATATCCCATATTGAAGGGGTTGATGCTGTACTGGGAAGCAATGAAAAGTTCAGGCTTTTCAACATTCTGGACGATTTCCATAAAAAAGATGTAAGCTGTATATACGTTACTCCTGTTAGTGATTTAACTGATTTTGGAACAGCCCATTCAACAGATTCTGACAGCAGAACCAGGGCCTATTTTAAAATACAGGATGGCTGCAATTATAAATGTTCATTTTGTACAATACCAAAGGCAAGGGGCAAAAGCAGAAGCATGTCCCCTGTTTCAGCAATTGATGAGTTTAAGAGCCTTATTGATAATGGTTATAAAGAAATTATACTTACGGGCGTTAATGTTGGCGATTATGGCAATTTTAATGGTTCTTTAAAGGAAGTTGATAACCTTTATAAACTTTTATTAAAAATGGCAGAAGTTGACGGAGACTACAGGATCAGGATAAGTTCTATTGAACCAAACCTGCTTACTGATGATATAATAGAGCTTACTGCCAATAATGAGAAGATGTGTAAGCATTTTCACATACCCTTACAGAGCGGTACACCGCGTATACTAAAACTTATGCGACGCCGCTACAAAACGGAAGATTACAGCAAACTAATATATAAATTAAGAAACAGGATTCCTGATGTTGGAATAGGAGTAGATGTTATTGTTGGGTTTCCGGGTGAAACAGAAGAAGATTTTATGGAAACATATAAATTTTTAAATGAACTGCCGGTTTCGTACCTGCATGTGTTTACATATTCTGAAAGGCCGGATACTGCTGCAATTACATTCCCCGGCACTGTTGATGTGCATGAACGTAAACGCCGCAGTAATATGTTAAGAATACTTTCTGAAAAGAAAAAGCATCAGTTCTATTCCGAGATGGCGGGCAAAGAACTTGAAGTGCTTTTTGAAAACAAATGTGAAGACGGTATTATGAAAGGCTTCTCATCAAATTATGTAAGGGTTAAACACAGTTACATTTCCGGTTTGGTTAACAATATAGTGCCTGTAAGAATTACAGGAATGGAAGATAATCTTTGTACCGGTGTTATTAGAGACATTTCCGGCGAAGATATAATAAAATCAATTGACTCAATAGCCAGTTAAGTTTTAACTTAAAATAAAAAATATGAAAAAAATATTCCTACTGATTATACTCTCTTATATTTCATTATTGGCACAGGGAAATGAGCCTGCCGGACAAAAATCAATGCTGGCGCTTAAAAGTGAAATTGCACCCGGCAATAGCTTTAACAACAGTCTTAACCCGGCTGAAATTCCTGTTAAACAGGAGAAGATTAAAGTATTCAGCAAAAAGAATGCAGGACTGGCAATTGTATATTCACTGCTGCTACCCGGTATGGGCGAGCTTTATGCAGAGGGATATGAAAGCGGGAAATATTTTACTATAGCAGAAGGAATTCTCTGGGGTGTATATATTGGCATAGATACTTACGGCAACTGGCAGAAAGACAGGTATATTGCATTTGCCGCTTCAAACGGCGGCGTTAATACTGCCGGCAAAAATGATGATTACTACAGTACTATTGGCCAGTATATGAATATAACAAATTATAATAATGAGAAAGCACTTGAACGGGATTATGTTCACATGTATGACACAAAAGAGTATTACTGGAAATGGACTGACCAGGATAGAAAAGCATACAGGCACATGTGGGTTTCAAGTGAACAGGCATTTAATAATCTGCGCTTTGTTGCAGGAGCACTTATCCTAAACCGCGTTGCAAGCGCTATAAATGCAGTAAGGCTTGTTTCTGCTTATAATAAAAAGGCTGCTGCCGATATGAGCTGGAATGTTTCAGTAGGGGTAACAAACCCGGCAAATATGCCCTCAACACTTACATTTAATTTTCAGACAGGGTTTTAGCAAGCAAGAATTGTAACGTGATATTTAAAACATGGGGATATGAGTTTCGGTAAAGATCATGCAGAAGCATATTACCTGCCGAATAATAAGATTACCACACAATATAATTACACTCTTTACACTCTCATATTATGTATTTTACCGAACATTACAATAAAGTTTGCAGAAGCAGAGTTTAACAAGCTTGTTTAGCTTTTCCTAGTAAGATTGATTAATGCATGGTTTGCAAAACTCTGAAGTACCTGTATTCACCTATCTTATATTAACACTTTTTCAAAAACTTAACTGGATAAACAGAGTTAATTTTTATAATTTATTATCATTCGCACTATCTACAAGGCTTTTTTAATATGTATCTAAATAAGATATTTATTGCTTTACAAAAAGAAGCACTTTTTACAAATGAATTGTTAGGATATGGGGCTACTCAATTATTAAAAGCTGATTTTTTCCAAAAGGGTATATACTTTCAGGCTTTTAATAATTTATCAATTGGCTTTGAAAGAATAGGTAAATTATGCCTAATGCTAGACCATTACATAGATCATAATGGAGTATTTCCCACTCCAATTGATTTAAAAACTAAATTAGGGCATGACCTATATATTATATATGTAAAAAGTAAAGACATAATAGAAAAAAGAAATTTAACTTTTAGTTTTCTGAGTAATCTTGATTCAGATTTGTATTTAAATATTCTGAGTATATTAAGTTGTTTTGCAAAAGGAGATAGATACTCAAATTTGAATTATCTTACTGATAGTTCATATAGAAATGATCCCATCCGCGACTGGTATATTAAGGTTGATCAAAATATCTATCGTAATATGATTTCTGATAAAAAAAAGCAAAGTATTAAAAATAATGTTCAATGTTATCCCGAATTACTAGAAGATTCTGCTTTTGTGCTTTTTACGTCTGAAGATGGAGCAGAAATTAATAGCATTAAGGAAACTTATTCACGTAAAATGGTTAATAATGCTGTAGCGCCAGTCAGACAGTTGCTTATTCTTCAAATGATAAGATTTTGGGTGGAGTTATTAGATAATTTGACTAGACAAGCGATAAGAGTAAATTTGGAAAATATTCCGGAATTTAATGAGATATTTGGAAGATTTATTAATGAAGATTCTTTATTAAAAAGAAAAAAAAGCTGGGTTGGATTTTATTAATTTTGCTTCATATTAAAAACAATTGAGTATTCTGATATATCCTAAATAAAAACCATATATACATTATCTTTCTATAAACATACTCCTTTTATTTTAGATACAACCACACCCTACATGTTCATAACTCAAGTCGGAGAAAATAGGGTATCTTCGATTTTAGCATGCAATTAGATATAAACAATATTTCCTTTATTTTTGTTCGTTCTCCCCAATCACCTTTACACAACCATCCTTCAGTTTATTTATGAGCCGGCAAAGTTCTGCTTTTTCCTGTGTTGTAAAGTCTGCAAGAATGAGATCTTCGGCATTTTCAATGACAGTCCATAGTTTGCCAATAACTTCAATCCCCTTTTCTGTTATTGTAAGTTCCGGGCCTGTACTTACTATTATAAGTCCCTTGCCCTGCATAGGGCTAAGGAAAATGTTTATTTCATTATCAGGTAGGCCAAATTGTTTCTGCATATCCAATATAGACATTTCAACATCGCATTTAAGCCCCATCAGAAAAACAACCTGCAGGCTGGTAAGGTCTGTTACTTTTTTGAGTTCCTTATCAAGTACCTGTGGAATAAGGTTAGCAGCTACGTTTATTTCCCGGCCAAGAGTAGATTTAATTTTCTTTTCAATCATGCCAATTATCTGTTTTAATTTTAGTTCATAAATACTTATACCTGCTGCAACACCAACGTTCAGGCTTTCAGTTGAGTTTTGCATTGGAATCTGCACTGTTATATCTGCATTTTTAATAAACTCTTCTGATATACCATCGCTTTCATTTCCGGTGATAAGAGCAACCGGCTGGCCTGTTAATGAAATAAGCGACTGAATACTATCACCATAAGGGCTTGTGGCAACTACCTGATAATTGTTTTTCTTCAGGTACGCAATAGTTTCTTCAGCATCCGAAAATGAAATAAAGTTTGTATTAAAAACCTTTCCCCGGGATGCGTCCACGGTTTTTCTCTGGAAAAGGTCAATATCCTTTTTTTGAACTTAATACTGAATCCACACCAAGGGCTTTACAGGTTCTTACAATTGTACCGATATTGCCATAATCAACAACGTTATCAAGTACAACAACAAAATCACCTGCAGGTTTGTTTTCTTTTAAACTGCCTACAGCAACAACAGGAATAAGGTAATTGGTATCTGTAATATTTTTAATTATTCCATCCGAAACAATGAAGCATTTAAGATTACCAGGTATGTTATCATATATTTTAACGGAAGAAGCAATAAAGACACAGTCTATCTTAATATCTGCCTCCAGAGCCCATTTAAGCGCTTCTATGCCTTCAATCAGGAACCTGCCGGATCTAACCCCTTCCTTTAAGGCTGTTAAGGCTCCTGGCTAGCTGAACACGTTCATCTTTTATAGAATTAATCTGTTCCATTAGAAGTATAATTTTTTTAGATATTCTGCCCCATTCGGTAACTTCATGTCACCCAAAATCATTATACTAAAACAATATATTTTACTGGTTTATTGGCATACAATTTTATTTGTGGTTTCAGGATGTTATTTGAAAGGATATAAGCAGTTATTTTTATTTTTTGATATTGATAGTCTGTATAACACAGCAAACCCTCTCCATACCAGGGAGAGGGTTTTACAAACATAATTTTTTGTACAGCATCAGTTTTATATATGCTGACAAAACTTAACTTACAGGGTTAATTTGGTTATATTCCTGCAGAATTAATCTTACCAGCGTTTTCCGCCGTTACCATAACCGCCGCCGCCCTGTCTCCTGTTTCCGCCGCCTGAGCCGCCTTTTCTGAAACCGCCGCCGCCTTTACGGTCATCTCTCTGGCGTGCTTCATTAACAACAATTTTTTTGCCTTTTATATCACGTGTATTAAGTTCAAGCATAGCTTTTAAAGCTTCAGCATTGCCCGGCATTTCAACAAAGCCGAATCCTTTTGATTCGCCTGAAAAAAGATCTCTTATTACTTTTACACTTTTAACCTGGCCAAACTCTTCAAATGCACTTTGAAGGTCAGCATCAGTTACATCCTTTGACAAATTGCCTACAAAAATGTTCATTATGATTCCTTGTATTAATAAAAATATATGTTGAATAGCCAAAATTATCGGGAACAAGAACCGAACAGGATATTACATCAAAATAAGAAGAGAAATAGAAGGACTATTATGTCTAATTATGAATGACTTATTTATAGTGTCAGATACGTTTTTACTTCTGAGCAACCGCTTTGAATTGGCCAGACAGAATGATTTTGATAATTAAACTCAATATATGGGTTTTTTAGCGTTAGTCCAAAGTATTTACAATTTTAATGAATGAATATTCATGGCACATTTACCTTTTGTTACAGGTAAAAAGTTAATTATATACGAATGATGGTAATTATTTAAAGAAATTTACATGAATGGCGGAATAATCCTTCTGATTATATTGTCTAAGCTCGTAACAAACATTATACTTGTATAGTCTTTAAGTTGATAAATTATGGAGAAAACAATGCCCTTTCAGATAAATAACAGAAAGAAATCAAACTTTTTACCCCGTACCAAAAGATTTTTAGAATTTCCATTATTGATGGTTTATTCTATATTCTGCGTGCTATTACTAACCGGAACTGTTGTATTTGCAGGATGCGGAGAAGCCCCTGCTGTACCGCATGAAATTGCATCTGAATCAGCAGAAAGCTGCCGTTCATGCCATCAGGATGAAAAAAGCGGGGCGCCACAGCCTGACCATGCTGACAGGAAAAACTGCCTTAAATGCCATGATGGAAAGAAGACTGTTGCTTATGAAAAGAACAATAGTACTGCCAGGGAAATAAAACTGTAACTAATATAAAGTATGGTAGAAAAACTAAATTACATTAGCTTATTAAGCAGCAACCATTGTTAATAATAGCTAATATATAGTTTTTTTCTTTCAGCGTTCCCCCCTTTTAATTTATCCGCTCTATTCAGGACAGACTAAATTAGGGGATAAATTTTCCTGATATTTTTCATTTATCCATGGATATCATAGCCTATTTTCTCATGTTGGAATTATTTGAGACTATAATAGGTTTATGATTTTTTAGAATAATTATAATATTTATTTGAAGGATTCCAGATAGATTGCCAAGGGATTTTATCACATGGTAAATTTTATGAAGCAGAATTTATCAATACCATTCTGATAAATATTGCTGAATAGTTTTGATGTTCTGAAGAGGGGTATATAAAACAAAAACCTGATTCATAAAGAATCAGGTTTAATATTAGCGGGGCCGAAGGGACTCGAACCCTCGACCTCCTGCGTGACAGGCAGGCGTTCTAACCAGCTGAACTACGACCCCGTTAACTTATTGAATTAACATCATTTAACAGATATTTTTCAATAATTACTTCATTAAAAAGTGAGTTCAAATATAAAGCAGTAAATTGCTAAAATCAATATTTACAGGTAATTAAAATCATAATTTTGTAAATATTTTTATATTTTTTTACTGTCTGAAAGAACAAAACAAAAGCGAAGGACTAACGAAAGAGCCCTTCGCTAAAAAGATATTAGTCTCCGAAAGAAATGCCAACTGCTTTTGCAGCAATAACAGCCTGTGTATTAGGCTGAACAAGTTTCTGCCTTGAAATAGCATCTTCTATACGTACATTTTTAATTTCATTACCCTTAAGAGCAACCATTCTTCCAAATTTACACTGTGCTGCAAGTTCAATAGCAAAAGCACCAAATTTAGTAGAAAGAATTCTGTCATAAGGAGTAGGACTGCCGCCGCGCTGAACGTGTCCAAGAACGGTAACGCGTGTTTCCCTTTCGGTATTTTCTTCAATTCTCTGGGCAACAAGTTCGCCGATACCGCCAAGCTGAACAGGGTCATGCCTTTTAATATCTTCGCCCTTAATAACCATAGTGCCATCAGCAGCTTTAGCGCCTTCAGCAACACATACAAGACTGAATTTCTTTCCCATTAATTCGCGTTTCAATACTTTGTCATAAACTTTTTCCCATGAGAAAGGAATTTCAGGAATAAGAATGATATCAGCACCGCCTGCAAGGCCGCCATTAAGAGCAATCCAGCCGGCATAACGTCCCATTACTTCAACAACAATAACGCGGTGATGTGAAGAAGCGGTTGTATGAAGCCTGTCCAGTGCTTCAGAAACGATAGCAACAGCAGAATCGTGGCCAAAAGTAAGGTCAGTAGCTTCGAGATCGTTATCAATAGTTTTAGGAACGCCAATCATGTTCATTCCCATTTCACCAAGCTTTTTGCAAATATGCATAGTACCATCGCCGCCAATAGCGATAAGAGCATCAAGATTCCAGGCCTGGTAATTTTTCAAAGCAGCCTGAGCTTTGTTAACAATTTCAATTTTTCCATCTTTGGATACGGGCCAGTGAAATGGGTCTCCTTTATTTGAAGAGCCTAAAATAGTACCGCCACGTGCAAGAATACCAGACACGTCATCATTAGTAAGTTCTTTAGCTCTTCCTTCAACAAGACCTTCAAACCCATCAATAATACCCAGAACAGACATCCCATAATCCTGGGCAGGTTTAGTAACCCCGCGAATAACAGCATTAAGCCCGGGGCAATCCCCGCCTCCGGTTAAAATTCCGATTCTTCTAACTTTTTTAGTCTTACTCATTTTTGTCCCGCTATCAATTAACCTATTATTTTTTTGAAAAAAAGTTTTACTTATCAGTAAAGCTTATATTATTTATATCCAACTACTTTGTTTTTCAGCTTTTCCAGGAAATCCAGATACCTGCAGAGAGTAATAGACCAGGTTTAAGCCGGTGAAATCTAAGAAATTGCTGAATTTGTTCTATAAAAAATAAACCAAAAATATTATCGAATTATATCTGCTTCGTTTAAATCCAATTGACATTTTATGTCACAATTCATCCAATTTGCCAGCATTTACTTGTAATAAATACCTTTTATCTAACAAATTCAGAATCAAGCTCCAAATATACGCAATTTTGAAACAATTTTAAAAATAATTTGCTAATGAGCATTGTTTTTAATTAAAAATGTTCCTTTTGATAAATTTATTTATTCATAAATGAATATTTATTCTTGAAATATATAAAATGTATAAATGGAACAATTTGCTGTTAAAAATGATATAATGTTTATATAATTTGATTCTGAGCCCAGATACAATTACTTTAATAACAGATATAATCAAAATTTAGAGGTTAATATGAAAAAGCTATTCACATCCTTCGGTATCCTTATATTAGCCGGTATATTCTTTTTTAGTTCTGCTGTTACAGCCCAAACTACCCCAAAACAATTAACTGACGGAACGGAAAAAATTGCATTAAAACTGCAGCAAAAAGTATTGCTAACAGATGAGCAAACCACAAAAGTAAAATCAATAATTTCTGCATATTTTGACAGCGATAAGAGCCCAGATAACCTTGCTGAAGCACAGAAAAAGATTGAAACTATTCTTGATCCAAAACAAAAAGCGAAATATGATATTATTAAAGCAGACTGGTGGAAAAGTGTTAATAAAGGAACAAAATAACCATTAAAGCCTGGCTACCTGTTCAAGTTTTTGTTTAAGATCAATTTCATTAAACGGTTTTACAAGTATCCCAAGAGGTGTAATCTTAAGCGCCAGTTCGATTGTTTTATCATCAGAATAAGAAGTCAGGAAGATTACAGGAATATTATAATCCTTAACAATTGTTTCTGCAGCCTGCATTCCATCCATATCGCCTTTCAGAACTATATCCATCAGAATAAGATCTGGTTTTTGTTCGCTGATAGCCTGCAGCGCTTCTTCAGCAGAAGGGATAACAGAACAAACAAAATAACCAATGCTTTCAAGCCTGTTTTTAACATCAAGAGCAATGATTATTTCGTCCTCAACAACCATAATTTTATTAACAAGCATTATGGTTCCCTATTAATTATAAATTATAAGATTACTGGTTTCCTGAGTAAAAAAAGTTCTAATAATATAAATTTTAAAATGGAAAAAACAAAGGGATAAAAATTACTGAAAGCACCCAGCAGATTAGATTGAGCGGCCCTCCAACCTTAATGAAATCCAGGTACCGGTAACGTCCGGGATTATATACCAGTAAATGGGTTTGATATCCAACCGGACTCATAAAGGCTAATGAAGCAGCAAAAGCCACAGTAACAAGGAAAGGAATAGCGCTTACGTTAAGAGCATTAGCTGTTATCACAGCAATAGGAGTAACCAGAGCAGCGGTAGCATTATTTGACATTGCTTCAGTCATTATAAGAGTCAGCAGATAAAATGCAGCCAATACAGCATGGGGTCCCCAGTTGCCAACAGCGTTGATCACATGATCTGAAATTAATTTTGCAGCGCCGGTTTTCTCAAGAGCTGCTCCAATTGACAGCGAACCCGCTAAAAGGATTACTATTTTCCAGTCAATAGCATTATATGCCTGCTCAAGAGTAATACAACGGGTAAGGATAAGCAGTATACTGCCAACAACAGCGCTGACAACTATAGGCAAAATTCCCAGAGTTGCAGTAATCACTACTCCGGTTATTATTGATAAGGCAATAATTATTTTTGATTTTATAAATGTTGGAGGTTCAACTTTTGAGACAACAACAAAGGAATCATTTTCTCTTAGTTGTTTATAACTATCAAGATTTGCCTGTATAAGCAAAGTATCACCTGCAACCAGTTTTGCAGTAGAAACATTTTCATGCATTATTCTGCCCCTATGTCTTAAGGCAAGTACAGTAGCACCATACCTCCTGCGAAAATCCAATTGCTTCAGGGTTTTACCTGCAATATAAGAATTTGGCGCAATTACAGCTTCTATTAATGTAAAATTTTCAGAAACAAGGTCCTCATCTTTCCATTTCAACCCGGGCTTAAAAACTATCCCACTTCTTTCCTGCAATTCTTTTATCTTTTCAATATTACATTTAATTCTTAGAATATCATTTTCACGGATTATTGTATCGGGTGAAGGCAGGAATATTTTTCTACCATCACGGATTATTTCAATTATATCAATACCAAGATTTGTGTTAAGCGGAGCGCTTCTTATTTCCTTATTAACAGAAGCAGCCTCTTTTGTTATAATAATTTCTGTAAGGTATTCTCCAATACCAAAAGCACTTGTAAGATCTGCCGCATTACGTTTATCCGGCAGCATTGGGATGCCAACGAAAACCATATACAGGATACCTGAAATAAAAATAAGTATACCGACACCAGTAAATTCAAACATAGTAAAAGGCTCGGCTCCTAAGTTAACAGCAACTGAACTTACTATTATATTGGTTGATGTACCAATTAGCGTGCAAACCCCTCCGAGAATTGAGGCAAAGGAAAGCGGCATAAGAATCTTTGAGGCATTTACTTTAGTCTCTCGTGATACCTGCAGTAAAATAGGCAGAAATATTGCTACTACAGGAGTATTATTGATAAAGGCAGAAATTAAACCAACAATAAACATAGTTGATATGATGGCAAGCCAAAAGTTTTTATTAAACAATTTAATAACAAGCCTGCCCACATAACTAACAACTCCAGTCCGGAATAAACCACCACTTAGAATAAACATTGCAGCAATAGTAATAGTAGCTTCATCACTAAACCCGGCAAAACCACTTTCAACCGGAAGGACACCTGTAAGTATTAAAACCATAGAAGCACAAATTGCAACAACCTCAACAGGCAATTTCTCCGAGACAAAGAAAACTATGGATAATCCTAATACAACAAATACAATAATCATTTCAAATGTCATAATAATCCGGGGAAAGAATATTGGTTAGTTCTTGCTAAATGTTTCAAAAGTATTATTCAATAATATAATCAGATTACAATTTTTACAAACGTTTATAATTTAGAATATACTTTATCAACTTCATATAAAGAAATAAGATATAAACAATAACCGGAAATAATACTATTCTGAATACTTTTGACGTAATTGAATGGGTTTTTCTTTTTTCTGCCTGGATTTAATATTCAGGAATTCGACAAATACAGAGAATGCCATAGCAAAGTATATATAGCCTTTCGGAATATGCTGATCAAGCCCTTCTGCTACGAGAGAAACACCAATTAATATGAGGAAGCTTAAAGCAAGCATTTTAATTGTAGGATGATTCTCAACAAAATTACTTATAGGTGTTGAGAAGAGCATCATAAAGCCCACAGCAATTACGACTGCCGTTATCATAATTGATATATTATTAGCCATACCAACCGCAGTAATTACAGAATCAAGAGAGAAAACAATATCCAGTAACAGAATCTGAATAATAGTGCCCCAGAAAGAAGGAATAACCTTTGTCATTGTCTCCCCTTCTGTTCCTTCCAGCTTTTCATGAATTTCGTGAGTTGACTTTCCTAATAAAAAAAGCCCACCAATAATTAGAATAATATCTCTGCCTGATATTTCTTTTGATAAAATGTTAAATAAAGGAGCGGTTAATTGCATAATCCAGGTAAGGGAGAATAATAGACCTATTCTGATAAACATTGCTAAAGTAAGCCCGGTAAGGCGTGCTTTCTTCTGAATATCGCGTGGCAATTTGCCTGAAAGAATGGAAATGAAAATAATATTATCTATCCCTAAAACAATTTCCAGAACTGTTAAAGTCAATAAGGCTATTATTGATTCAGGCTGAGTTAACCACATTAGTTTACTGCTCCGTTTTTTATTAAAATATTAAGATAATCTGATTTTAATCAAAATAAAAATATAGCAACGGGATAATTATTGTCTCTAAATACTATTAGCATTATTAATATTGTCACACTATTATAATTAACTTTCTGTTAAATCAATAAATCCGGGCTTTAATGTATTGGAAGCACATTTATTTAGTAACATATTTGCCCTGCTTATTAAGCGCTGCTCTTCAAATTAGTACAACTAAAATTCATGGAGAATGTATGAAGTACAAACTTACAAGTTTATGTATCGGAATAATGCTTTTGCTAACCGCAAGCATATTCGGCCAGGGTTCAACTACAGCATCAATAAATGGAACAGTTACAGATGCACAGGGAAATCCGTTGCCAACTGCTACTATCCTTGCAACACATAGTCCCTCAGGAACGCAATTTGGAATCACTACACGAGAAGACGGAAAGTTTAACCTTTTTGGATTAAAGGTTGGCGGACCTTATATTATTTCAGTTTCTTATGTTGGATATTCAACCCAAACATTGAACGATATTTATTTGAGATTGGGCGAAAACCGCGAATTGAATTTTTCTTTAAGTGAAAAAGCAATTGAATTGGAGGATATTACAGTATCAGGCAACAAAAGCACAATTATAAATAATAACAGAACGGGTGCGGCACAAAATGTTACATTAAAAGATATAGAAACAATACCAACAATCAGCAGAAGGTTTCAGGATTTTTCAAAGTTGTCACCACAGTTTTCGGGTGCTGAAGCAGGGTCATTTTCCGGCAGCGGTTCAATAGCTGCGGGCAGAAGCAACAGATACAATAATATTCAGATTGATGGAACACAGTATAATGATTTATTTGGTTTAGGTTCATCAGGTACACCGGGAGGACAAACAAATACGACACCAATATCCCTTGATGCTATTCAGGAATTCCAGGTTGTTATTGCACCTTATGATGTAAGATTGGGAAGTTTTACAGGCGGCGGCATAAATGCTATTACAAGAAGCGGTTCCAATAAATTTTCAGGTTCAGTATACGGGTATGGAAGAAATGAAAATTTTGTTGGAAAGGCAGGGTTTAAAACAGATAATCCCGCAACAGCAGTTAATGAAGAAGAATATACCGATTTCAAAGAATACCAGGCTGGTTTCAGGCTTGGCGGCCCTATTGTAACAGATAAGCTTTTCTTTTTTGTAAACGGTGAAGTTGGCAGAAGAGATCAGCCTATAACAAACATTTCCTTAACACAAGGACCTGCAAATACAGAAGAATTGGCTAAAACATTTGAATCAACACTCAGAAATCAATATGGATATAACCCGGGAACGTACCAGTCTTTTACTTCAGAACAGCCAAGTAATAAGTTATTTGCGAGATTTGACTGGAATATTGCTCCAAACCATAAATTAACATTAAGGCATAATTATGTTGATGCTTACAAGGATATCCTCGGTGGAAGAAATCAGAACTATTATTTGAGCTTTTCAAGCTATAATTACAGAATTAAAAGCAAAACTAATTCAACTGTTGCACAGTTAAACAGTACATTCAGCAATAATATATCAAATGAACTTATAATTGGATATACATCTATAAGAGACAGAAGAGCAGGTACAGTAGCTGCATCCCCAGAAATACAAATCAGGGAAACAGGACTTACATTATATGCAGGTCCCGATCAATATTCTTCCGCAAATGAACTTGACCAGGATATTCTTGAAATTACTGACAATTTCAGTTATGCAATGGGAGACCACATTTTTACAGTCGGTACACATAATGAATTTTTCTCTTTTAGAAATTTATTTTTACGTGCATATTATGGTTATTACCAGTTTGCTACTGTTGCTGATTTTCAGGCAGAAAAACCCTCAGTATATACCAGAACAATAAGCAGAACCGGTGACAAAAGGCCTGCAGCAGAATTTGATGTAAACCAATATGGTTTCTATGCACAGGATGAATGGTCAATTACACCAACATTTAAATTAAACCTGGGTGTAAGAATTGATATACCTGTTTTTCCTGAAGCCCCGGCAAAGAATGATTCTGTTTCTAAATATTTCCCCGGTTATTCAACAAACGAAATTCCAAGCGGAAATATTTTATTCTCTCCAAGATTAGGTTTTAACTGGGATATGAATGGGGATAAATCGACCCAATTACGAGGCGGTATTGGAATTTTCACAGGAAGAGTTCCTTATGTATGGATGTCAAATAATTATGGAAATACAGGTACTATGACTGCGGAAATAAGCCAGGCATCAGGACAAACGGTACTGTTTACTTTAAATCCAAATCAGCTTCCTGGTGTTGGTGATCCGGGAACTGGTTCACCAAATTATAAATCTGAAATTAATATTGTTGACCCTGATTTTAAGATGCCACAAATTTTCCGTATAAATGTTGGTGTAGACAGGCAACTGCCTTTTGGATTCATTGGAACACTTGAGTTCCTTTATTCAAAAACTTTGAATGATTTGATTTACAACAAAATAAATCTTAATGCTCAATCAAGCACAGATCCAACAGACGGAAGGCCAATATTTGGCGGTACAAATTCCGGAAATAATAATTTTACAAATGTATTATTATTAAAAAACACCAGCGAAGGATCGCAATATAATGTCAGCCTGCAGATACAAGGTAATATATTAAGAGACCTTTCTACAAACTTTGGTTATACTTATGGACATTCGGAAGACCAGAATAGTGTTCTTTCATCGCAGGCTTTATCGCAAATGAGGTATAACCCTATTTCCGGAAATCCAAACGATCCGGGAATTACTACATCCGCGTTTGAGATAAAACACAGAATATTTGTTGCCCTTACCTATGTACATGAATTTTTTAAGAATTCACCAACAAGCGTTTCTCTATATTACAACGGACAATCTGGACTCCCATTCTCTTTCATATATAATGGTGATATAAATGGTGATGGATTTGATGCAAATGACTTGTTTTATATTCCGAAAAACAATGATGATATTTTGTTAGGTACATTATCAAACGGTGTTTATACACCTAACCAGACCATGTATGATGAATTAAACTCTTTTATAAATAACGATGATTATCTGAAAGATAATCGCGGCAAAATAGCTGGAAGAAATGGTGCCAGAAACCCATGGAGAAATACACTTGATATGAAAATAACGCAGGACATATCCTTTGATATTTACGGCAAATTCCAGTTATCTCTTGATATACTGAACGTACTTAACATGTTAAATAAAAACTGGGGCTGGGACGAAGGTGTATTCAGCACTTATCAGGTTGTTAAATACCAAGGCAGATTATCAGACGACAGAGCTGTATATTCATTTACCAAACCAGGTAATAACAAAGCATATTCTTCTGATGACACTAACTCAAGGTGGGCTATGCAATTTGGTGTAAGATATATATTTTAAGGTTTATTATTAACTGTATAAATTATTGCCCCCGTATTGGGGGCTTTTTTGTGCTATTCGCAACATTAAATTTGTTTTTGTTGATTTATAATCTTGCTTATATTATTTTACTGACAATAAATTAATAACCTATTAGATTTTTTTTGATCCTTTCAAAGGGTTCTCCCCTGCCCTTTGATGAGAACGGGTCATTCCCAGTGTTTCCCCAACACTGGGATTTTTATTTTAAATATTCTTTATTTTTGTAATGAATTTATGATCTAATTATGTATTAGCATTTTCTATTACAATTAGAATTTATATTATTTTTTGAATCAGGAGATATATAATGTGGATTATTGCAATTGTACTTGCAGGAATATGGTTACTTGGTATGGTATTTAAATTTGCTATAAAAGGAATTCTACATGTTTTACTTTTAATTGCAATCATTATAGTTTTAGCAAAATTATTTTTTTAAGCTGGTTAGTTTTTATTACCCCAGCTTAATACATCTACTTTAACTTCCGTAATACCATTTATTATAAAATCAAGTTCTTTTGCGGCGGCATAGGATAAATCTATAAGCCGCCCGTTCATTTCAGGTTTTCTGTCATTTATCCTTACTTTTACTGAGCGGTTGTTTGAAAGATTTGTAACTCTGACTATGGTATTAAAAGGATAGGATGTATGTGCTGCGGTCAACTCATTCTTGTTATAAATTTCCCCATTTGCAGTTTTCTGCCCGTCAAATTTATTATGATAATAAGACGCAACGCCTGTTGTTGTTTCAAGAATACTCTCATCAGTTAAATCTTCTCCGGCAGAGATACTCTTTGGCTTACTCCCTCTTTCATTTGAATTTCCGGTTTCGGTGTGAGTTCCTCTGCGTACTTCCTTATCTTCACCTGTAAACCGGACTGAACTGCTGCAGCCGGTTAAAAGTACAACTGTCAACAATATAATAAATTTCAGTACCTTCATAAACTATTTAATAATGCGGCACATGTTATTATTGCAGTCTCAGAGCGCAGCCTGTTTTCAGTAAGTTTATATTTTTGCGAATCACCTAATAAGTTAATCTCTGCGGTTGAAAGTCCGCCTTCAGGCCCAAAAATAAAATAGTAGTTTTTGTTTTTATCCAGTCTAACAGATGAGAACGCATTTTCAGATTCCTGTTCAAGGATAGCTTTTTCACCATCAAATTTCGTAAAATCTTTAAATGAATCAATACTAACAATAGTAGGCAGAAAACTTTGCAGTGACTGCTTCATGGCAGAAACAAGAATTTTCTGCCAGCGTTCAGTCTTTCCACCTTTTTTGTATGTCCTTTCTGATTCAAAAATTATAAACTTAGTTATTCCAAGTTCGACACATTTTTCAAGTGCAAATTCAAACCTGTCAGCGCTTTTAATTTTAGGAATACAGAAATAAACATTTTCTAATTTATTTATATAGGTATATACATTTAACATCTCTGCTGTCAGATGATCTTTGAAAACAGCAGTTATCCTTGAATGATATATATTACCCCTGCCATTAGTAATATATATTTCATCATTTGTATTATGTCTCATTACTCTTGTTATATGGTTAAACTCATCGCCATATATTTCAATTGCATTACTCTTCCCTGCGGATTCTTCATAATATAATTCAACACCGGACAAATACATTTTAATTTCTCATTTTATTAATACAATACACTTAGAAAGAAACCCCAATATCAATAATAAACTCGCCGTTATTAAACTCATCCAATCCGTATTCAAAACGTAATAAATTATAAGGTAAAATCAATAATGTTAAACCACCGCCATAGCCGGTGTTAAAATCATTTATTCCAAGCTTTCTCTTTCTTTGCTGGACAGCACCTGTCTCTATAAATAGCTGTGAATAAAGTGCTACCCTGTACCTTAAAAGCTGATTTGGTATAAATGGAACCCATTCAAAACTTAAATTAAGATCTTTAATTATAGGATGATATAATTCAAAAGAGCCTATATATAAATGATTTCCTTCTTCTTCATCATGAAAGTGCCCTCTTATTTTTTCTGTAGAGCCAAGTCTGGAATAGTCATAATATGGAATAAGTCCACCCATAGTAAATTTTGATGTAAGCCTCCATTTACCATGAAGGTCGCCCCATAACTTCCGGTATTCTCTAAAATCAAGATTTAATATACCATGATCTATTTTATTTATACCAAATCCTTTCCATAATAACTCAAAGTCAAAATAAAGTCCGTTTTTAGGAAATTGTATAAGGTCACGGTTATCATATTTGTATATAAAACCAGCAGATGGAAATCTGTCAATTCTGCTGTCGGAAGCGGAAATGCCTTTAATGAAAAATGGGGTTTCTATATAATTATATGCGGCACTTAAACTCAGCCAGTTAAAAAGTCCAAATCTTTTACCAACACTTACCTGACCAGCAATATTCTTTTGTTCAAATGTATCGCCATGCAGCATTTCAGCAGTATTGCTTACATTGTTAACATTCTGGTAAAGCAGGTCAAACTGCATGAATATCTTGCTTCCAGGGCCTAATGAAGGTTTATAATAACTAAGTGTGAAAGATGGATCATAACCAAATTCAGCTTTACCTGTAATACTTTCATTCCTGCCGCGGAAATTTTTTATAACTGCATAAAAGCCATAAGACAGTTTATTCCAGTCTTTATCTTTTAACTGAACAAAAGGGATTGGATAAATATACCAGCCTTCATCAACATGTATGTTTAGTATATTTTTACCGGAATCATTTTTTACGGAAAACTCAACTTTAGTAAATATACCAAGACTGAATATTCTTTCTTTATTATAATCTGCAAGGTCTTTAGTAAGAGTATCACCCGCGGCAAAAGTAAGTTCCCTTATTATTATATCTTCATCAGTAATATCATTTCCTGATAAAGTAATTGAATCAACAATAACCGGAAAAGATGTTTTTACAGATGCAGTATCAATGCTTTCCGCCTTAATAAAAGTACAGGTGAATAAAATTATAATTAAAAAGGGAAGAATTTTATTCATATGAAGGATAACAAGCGGTTACTGTTTATTATAGGATATTTGAATTAAATATTTCTGTTCTAAAATACCAGCCCATGATATGCATTAATGTATGCATTTCATGGGCCAGAAAAAATTCAATTATTTGGTAGTATATTTAAATTACTGTACATAATCGGAAATAGAATTACATGAACATATAAGATTTCTGTCACCATAAGCATTATTTATCCTGCCAACAGAAGGCCAGAACTTATTTTTTCTTGTCCAAGAAACAGGGTAAGCCGCCTTTTCTCTTGAATAAGAATGCTGCCATGTATCACTTATCAATGCTTCCAAAGGATGCGGTGAATTTTTAAGGACATTATCTTCTGCATCGGCTTTGTTTTCTTCAATTTCCCTTATTTCTTCACGGATTGATAATAATGCATCGCAGAATTTATCAAGTTCAGCTTTAGATTCACTTTCTGTAGGTTCAACCATTAATGTACCGGCTACAGGAAATGAGACTGTCGGAGCATGATATCCATAATCCATAAGCCTTTTTGCAATATCCTCAACTTCAATATGAGCAGAATTTTTAAACTCGCGCATATCAAAGATTAATTCATGTGCCACTCTACCGTTTTTAGCAGCATAAAGTACCGGATATGTATTTTCAAGGCGCGCTTTAATATAATTAGCATTAAATATTGCGTATTTTGAAGCATCTGTTAATCCTACAGCACCCATCATTTTAATATATGCATATGATATTACTAAAATACTTGCGCTACCCCAAGGAGCAGCAGAAACCGCAGTTATTCCTTTTCCGCAGTCTTCTTCAGAAGTAGTCATAACATGACATGGTAAAAACTTAACAAGATACTCTGCTACACCGATAGGGCCCATTCCCGGGCCGCCGCCGCCGTGAGGGATACTAAATGTTTTATGAAGATTAATATGGCATACATCAGCACCAATTTCTGCAGGACTTGTAAGCCCAACCTGCGCATTCATGTTAGCACCGTCCATATAAACAAGGCCGCCGTTTTCATGTATAATACGGCACATTTCTTTTATTTTACTTTCAAATACTCCATGTGTTGAGGGATAAGTAACCATTAAAGCAGCAAGGTTAATTTTATATTTTTCTGCTTTGATTTTAAGATCTTCAACAGAAATATTGCCGTGTTTATCAGTTTCAACAACAACAACCGTCATTCCAGCCATTACAGCACTTGCCGGGTTTGTTCCATGTGCAGAAGCAGGTATAAGAACAATATTCCTGCTAGTATCTCCTTTGCTTCTGTGATATTCCCGAATAACCATAAGCCCTGAATACTCACCCTGTGCACCAGAATTAGGCTGAAATGAAAAAGCAGAGAACCCTGTAATTGCACAAAGGTCTTTCTCAAGTTCACTAATAATCTGTTTGTACCCTGATGCCTGATCCCGGGGGGCAAAAGGATGAAGCCGAGCAAATTCAGGAATAGTTATTCCAATCATTTCTGTAGTTGCATTTAATTTCATTGTACATGAACCAAGAGGTATCATTGAATGAACTAATGACAGGTCTTTATTTTCAAGATATTTTAGATACCTGAGCATTTCTGTTTCTGAATGATAGGAATTGAAAACCGGGTGGGTTAAAAAGCTTGTTTTACGGGCAAAGTCAGTATTATTTACAATAAATTTAATGTCACCGGCAGAACATTGATTTATATCTTTTTTAATAATATCAGAATCAATTTCCTTATTAACAGATTTAGCAAATACTTCAGCTATTTCAATAATATTAGATAAATCTGTAGTTTCATTTAAGGAAATACCTATAGCGGATTCACTGATATATCTAAAATTCATCTCTTTTTCGAGAGAATACTTTTTAATTTTATGAAGTATTTCATCTGCAGGAATATCATTTATACCCTTTGAAGGGATTGCAATTTTAAGTGTATCAAAAAAGGATTTGTTTTCCTGAACAAAACCCAAAGAAGATAAGGCATTGTTTAATGCCCTGGTAAAACAGTTTATGCGTAAGGCAATTTTCTTTATAATATCCGGCCCATGGTAGACAGCATACATTGCGGCCATTATAGCCAGCAGAGCCTGCGCAGTACAAATATTACTTGTAGCTTTTTCCCGGCGTATGTGTTGCTCCCTTGTTTGCAAAGCCATACGAAAGGCTGTTTTACCATATGAATCAACAGAGGCACCTATAATTCTGCCCGGCAGAAATCTTTTATACTCATCTTTAGCAGCCAGGTATGCTGCATGCGGGCCGCCATATCCCATAGGGACACCAAACCGCTGTGTGCTTCCTACCACTGCATCAGCCCCAAATTCACCGGGAGGGGTAAGTAAAACAAGGCTGTAAATATCTGCAGCAACAATTTTATATATTTTCTTTTCATCAGCAGCTTTGAATAAAGCAGAATAATCTGAAACATCACCATACCCGGAAGGATATTGTACTAAAAGCCCGAAGAATTTCTCATCAAGATTATTGCTATCAGCATTAGCTATAACAAGTTCAATTCCGGCAGGAGCAGAACGAGTTTTTAGGACATCTATTGTCTGAGGGAAACAATCAGAAGCGACGAGGAATTTTTTTGCATTTTTGTTTTTTCTTAGATGGAAGAACATAAGCATTGCTTCAGCAGCAGCAGTAGCCTCATCAAGTAAAGAAGCATTAGCAACAGGCATCCCGGTAAGGTCACTTACCATTGTTTGAAAATTCATAAGGGCTTCAAGTCTTCCCTGGGCTACTTCAGCCTGGTAAGGTGTATACTGTGTATACCAGGAAGGATTTTCAAGAATATTTCTTTGAATAACAGCCGGGGTAAATGTATTGTAATACCCCATCCCGATATATGACTTGAATACTTTATTTTTAGAAGCTATCTTTTTTAGTTTCTCAAGAAATCTGAATTCAGTAATTCCTTCCTCAAGATTCATTTTCTTTTTCAGCCGTATATCAGCTGGTACAGTTTCATCAATTAAATCGTCAACAGAGCTTAAATTCATAATTTTCAGCATTTCAGCAGTTTCTTCAGGTGAAGGGCCTATATGCCTATTAATAAACTGATCGGGATGTTCAATAATACTCATTTACCTTCTCTTTTATTTTCGCTGCCTTTTGGGCAAACAGATTACTAATATTTTTTATTTTTATGATGTAAAAATATGAAAAAGTCAGATGTATTAGAAATGTACTACTGGCAACAGAAGCAGAGAAAAATCTGGAAAAATGCAGAGATATATCCCGGAGCAAATAAAAATTAATAGAAGAATGGTAATTTATCTTACTGCGGTTTTGGAAATTCAATAGGAGCAACAGGCACTTCATGAATAAGGTCTAATGCAGCCTTTGCAGCATTTTGTTCAGCGCTCTTTTTGTTCCGTCCCTTGCCAATACCAAATTCTCTTTCACCCAGGTTAACTTTAATAGTAAATATCCTATTATGCTGAGGGCCTTCTTCTTTTATTACAGAGTATATAGGATTATCAAGTTTATGAGCCTGCGCATATTCAAGAAGCTGGCTTTTAAAGTTTTCATCTATAAGGTAAACACCTTCTTTTGTATTAGGTTCAATTAAAACCCTCATAACAAAAGCCTTTGCAGCTTCCAGTTCATTATCAAGATATATTGCCCCTATAAGAGCTTCAAGGGCATCTGAAAGGACAGTTCTGGACCCACTGGCAAATGTACTTGACAGATTTTTACTAATCAAAAGAAAATTAACAAGATTGATTCTGTCAGCAGCTTCAGCAAGAGCAATACGGTTAACCAATTTAGCACGAACTTTTGTTAAAAAACCTTCATCTTTTTCAGGAAATACTTCAAATAAGTATTCAGCAACAACAAGACTTAAAACTGAGTCCCCCAAAAATTCTAAACGTTCATTAGATACATCATAATCATTATTTTGTTCAAGGAAAGAACGGTGCATTAAAGCCTGAATAAAATAGGACCTATTTTTAATATGAAAGCCAACAAGCTTTTCAAGTTCCGCAAACTTGTGCGGCGTAAGCAGTTTACTTATTATTTCAGAACTTTTTCTTAGTTCCCTTTCTTTTAATTTCTTTAATAACCAGGATATAATCGTTCCCAAATCTATTCCTCAAACTTCTTAAACAATAATGATGCATTGTGCCCGCCGAAACCAAAAGTATTACTGATAGCACAGTATATATTTTTTTGAGTAGGTTTATTAGGAGAATAATTCAGATCGCATTCAGGATCCGGAACTGAATAATTTATTGTGGGGGGTATTAAATTGTTTTTTATTGAAAAGACAGTAGCAATTGCTTCAATTCCACCGGCAGCACCAAGTAGATGCCCTGTCATCGATTTTGTAGAGCTGACAACTAACTTATACGCGTGTTCACCAAAAACATTTTTAATAGCGTTAGTTTCATTAGAGTCATTATATGGAGTAGATGTACCATGAGCGTTAATATAATCAACATCAGTTATGTTAACGCCAGCATCACGCACAGCTTCTTTCATAGAGCGCATAGCACCTTCCCCACCCGGTGCGGGAGCTGTTATATGATATGCATCTCCTGTAAGGCCTACACCAGCAAGTTCACAATATATTTTAGCACCACGATTAACTGCATGGTTATATTCTTCCAGAATAATAGTAGCCGCACCTTCACCCATTACAAAACCATTACGTTCTTTATCAAACGGCCGGGAAGCTTCACTATATCTATCGTTCCATGTTGACAGAGCCTTCATGGCATTAAAACCACCAATGGACATTTCTGTAATAGCAGCTTCTGAGCCACCACACATCATTAAATCAGCACTGCCTCTCTGAATAAGCATAAAAGCATCTGCTATAGCATGAGAAGAAGTTGCACAGGCAGAAGTAGTGGCATAATTAGGCCCCTTAACTCCAAAACGAATAGAAATCTGCCCCGCTGATATATCGGATATCATCATAGGGACAAAAAACGGACTAATAAGTTTTGGATTTTTATTTTCGTGGTACATCCAGTGCTGTTGTTGATTAGTAACAAGCCCGCCAATGCCACTTCCGAAAATAACACCAAATCTTTCCCTGTCAATTTTATCCAGATCCATTTCGGAATCTTTTACAGCCATTTCGGCGGATACAAGGGCATATTGAGTAAAAGGATCCATCCTTTTTAGTGCCTTTTTATCCAGAAAATCTTCCGGATGGAAATCTTTTACTTCAGCAGCAAATTTTGTATCGAAACCGGATGCATCGAATTTAGTTATTGGAGCAACACCATTTTTTCCTTCAATAAGTGCTTTCCAAAACTCTTCAATTCCAATTGCGATAGGAGTAATGGCGCCCATTCCGGTGACAACCACTCTTCTCTTATCCATAAATTTCTCCTGAGCAATAATATGCTGTTTTGCGTTAGGTGTGATTAACAGGGATAAAAGTCGGGTTTATTTCCCCGACTTTTAAAAAATTATTAGCTTAATTTTTCTTTAAGATATTTTACAGCGTCACCAACAGTACCGATTTTTTCAGCATCTTCATCAGGAATAGAAACATTGAAAGAGCTTTCAAAACCCATAACTAATTCAACTATATCAAGAGAATCAGCACCTAAATCATTAGTGAAAGAAGCTTCAGGTGTAATCTGAGATTCTTCAACGCCTAATTTATCAATGATAATTTCTTTTACTTTAGCTTCAACATCCATTTTAGTCTCCTATTTATTTGTTTATTTAATGTGAATTAAAAATTACATTGCCATTCCACCATCAACTGATATAACCTGCCCTGTTATATAATCAGCATCAGATGATGAAAGAAAAACTACAGCTTTAGCTACATCTGCAGCTGAACCAGGTTTCTTCATGGGTATCTGGCTCAGAATTGCTTCTTTTTGTTTTTCATTAAGCTTATCGGACATATCCGAAGCAATAAAACCGGGAGCTATAGCATTAACATTAATATTTCTTGTAGCCAGCTCTTTAGCGGCTGATTTTGTAAAACCAATTATACCAGCTTTTGAAGCGACATAATTAGTTTGGCCCGGATTTCCGATTAGAGCAACAACAGAGACAATATTAATAATTTTGCCGTAGCGCTGGCTCATCATAGGTTTTACTGAAACTTTGGTATAATTGAATACACTTTTAAGATTAGCAGCAATAACCTTGTCAAAATCTTCTTCAGACATTCTAAGCAGCAGGTTGTCCTTAGTTATGCCTGCATTGTTCACTAAAATATCTAAACCGCCCAAATTTTCCAAAGCAAAACTTACAGTCTTTTCAGCTTCAGAAAGCAGAGCTGCGTTAGCTTTAAGACTTAAAACCTTAACACCAAATTTTGAAGCTTCTTCTTCAACTTTCTTAGCAGCTTCTTCAGAATTCTGGTAAGTAAAAACTATATTGCATCCGTTGGCAGCCAATTCCATAACAATTGCTTTGCCAATGCCCCTGGTACCCCCGGTTACTATAGCTTTTTTATCTTTTAATTTCATATTTAATTTCCGTTTGTAATGGGATTTTCTGCTTCTATCTGAGCCATATATTCCTTCCTGTATTCAACAAGTTCAGCATATCCTTTTTCACCAAGGAAATGCACAAGTTCTTCATAACATGCATCAAATATAGTAGTTTCCTGTGTATTTTTATTACATGTTTTAAGCCTGTTTATATGGTCATCATCTATAGTTAATGCTCCTTCATAAACGGTTAGCGGAAAGAGAATACAATATATTGGCTTATATTTCCATTTATGCGCGCCCTCAGAATTAGCAAGCTTTTGCAAGGTGCATAATCCGTTTTTATCAAGGAACACACACTTGCCATTAAATAATTCAGTTCCTACAGCCATGCCTGACTCAAAGTCTTCGTCTTTTTCAGGAGCTTCAAACCAAAGGTTAATATCGGTAGTTTGAGAATCATCCAGCATAGGGATTATTTTATCCTTAATTGCCATGATTCCTTCATATTCCTTATAATCTGTATAAACTCCATAATTACAGCATTCACCGCCGCATTTACAAGAAAATTTAAAGGTAAATATTGCCGGATCAATCATTAATCCATTTATTTCTTTAGTAAATTTACTCATTACAGAAATTTCTCCACATCAGCATATTTATCAATACCAAAACACTTTGCATCAGGACTAATCCTTTTAACCAGACCCTGTAAAACTTTACTGGGGCCAATTTCATAGAATTCATCAAAACCATCTGCAACCATGTTTTTAATTGTTTCTTCCCAGCGTACAGGTGATGTAAGCTGATCAAAAAGCAGTTTTTTAATTTCATTTTTATCAGCAACCGGCGCCGCAGTAACATTAGCATAAACCGGAAATTTTGCTTCATAGAAGTTAGTGCTGTCAAGTGCTGTTTTAAGGTCATCAGCAGCAGAAGCCATAAGCGGTGAATGAAAAGCACCACTTACAACAAGTTCTTTAACAAGCTTTGCACCATTTGCTTTGCACAATTCCATTCCTTTTTTTACACCCTCAACAGAACCAGAGATAACAACCTGTCCAGGAGAGTTAAAGTTAGCACACTGCACAATACCTTCAGCAGAAGCTTCTTTGCAATACTCCTCAACTTTTTCCTGAGCCATACCAATAACAGCGGCCATAGTACCTTTGTTTTTTCTGCCTGCTTCCTGCATTGCAAGCCCGCGTGCCCTTACAAGCTTAACAGCTTCATAAAACTGAACAGCGCCGGCAGAAACAAGTGCTGAATACTCACCAAGCGAATGCCCTGCAGCTCCCTTTGCATCTATTGTACGAATAAGGCTGGCAAGTATAACGCTGTGTAAAAATATTGCAGGCTGAGTATACTCAGTCTGTTTTAACTCCTCTTCAGGGCCATTAAAAAGAATATGAGACAGATTTATGCCCAATGCTTCATTAGCTGTTAAAACCATCTCTTTGGCTTCAACGGAATTATCATATAAATCTTTTGCCATGCCCACGTACTGTGAACCCTGGCCGGGAAATAAAAAAGCAATTTTAGACATGATTATATCCCCCACCTTAACCAGGCAGAACCCCATGTAAACCCGGCACCAAAAGCAGCCAGAATAAGGTTATCGCCTTTTTTTATTTTTCCATTACGATAGTATTCAGTAAGGCATAAAGGAATTGTAGCAGCAGTAGTATTGCCATACTTATAAATATTTACCATTACTTTTTCAATATTGATGCCCATTCTTTCAGCAGTAGCACTCATAATTCTTAAATTTGCCTGATGAGGCACAAGATAGGCTATGTCATCTGATGTTAAATTGTTTTTAGACATTATTCCGTAAGCGATATCAGCCATACCTTTTACAGCCGCCTTAAAAACCGTTCTGCCATCCTGATAGATATAATGCATTTTATTGTCAACAGTAGCATGAGATGGTGGATTAAGGCTTCCGCCGCCTTTCATATAAAGAGAATCTTTTCCGGCTCCATCAACCCTCAACAGTGAATCCTGCAAACCAATGGTTTTATCTTCTGTAGGCTCTAATAACACAGCAGCGCCGGCATCGCCAAAGAGAATACAGTTATTTCTGTCAGTATAATCAGTAATGGCGCTCATCTTATCAGCACCTATTACAAGCACTTTTTTATAATTGCCGCTTTCAACAAGTGCAGCACCTGTTTGCAGTGAGAAAAGGAAACCTGAACATGCAGCGGAGAGATCAAATCCCCACGCGTTTTTTGCACCAATTTTTTCCTGAACCAGGCAGGCTGTTGCCGGGAAAAACATATCAGGAGTAACTGTAGCAACAATAATTACATCAATTTCTTCAGGAGAAATATTATGAGCAGTTAAAAGATCCTGTGCTGCACGAGCAGCAAGATCACTGGTAGCGCCCTGTTCAAGTATATGCCTTTCTTTAATACCAGTCCTGGTCATTATCCATTCATCAGAGGTATCAACAATTTTTTCGAAATAAGCATTGTCAAGAACTTTATCCGGTATGTACATTCCAACTGCAGTAATAACTGCGTTAAACTTTTTGTTATTGTTCATATTTAACCAATTAAGTTAGGGATGAATATTTTTTAATTGAGCTTTCAATTTTAGCAACCAGATCTTTCTCATACATTTCGTTAGCGCGAAGCACCATATTCTTTATAGCTTTTGGAGTACTTGAACCATGTCCAATAATACTGATACCATTAACACCAAGAAGAGGTACACCACCCTGTTCCTGGTAATCAAAACCTTTTAATATAGTTTTCATTGCACCCATCACCAACCCCATTTTAAGTTTATTGAGGAGGCTTTTTGAGGCATAATCTTTAAATTTAAATTTTAAAAAGCTTAAAACACCTTCGCCGAATTTGATAAGTATATTTCCGACAAAACCATCGCACACAACAACATGAACATTACCATTCATAATATCCCGGCCTTCAACATTTCCCAGAAAATTAAGGCTGGTTTTTTTCAATAGTTCAAAAGCAGCAAGTGAGACCTCATTACCCTTTGTATCTTCTTCACCAACACTAAGTACGCCAATTCCCGGTTTTTCAATACCATAAATCTCTTTCAGATATATCGAACCAATGATACCATATTCAAGCAAGTGTTTGGATTTTGAATCCACACTGGCACCAACGTCAAATAAAAGGCAAACACCATTTTTATTTGGCATAGCTGCACCAATTGTTGGCCTTCCTACACCCGGGATTCTGCCCATAATTAATGTAGAAGCAGCCATCATAGCACCGGTATTACCGGCACTGACAAATGCATCTGCTTTCTTTTCTTTTACCAGTGTAGCTCCAACAACAATAGATGAATTAGCTTTTGCTTTAATTGAACTAGTAGGACTATCTCCCATTTCAATAACATCATCAGCATGAATTATATGAGATTCATCAAAAGTAAGGTTATCAGAGTGGATTACATCTAATATGGCATCCCGTTTACCAACAAGAAACAGTTCAAAATTGCGGTTTTCGTTGTAAGCATCAACAGCCCCAACAACGGCATTCCGGGGAGCAAAGTCGCCCCCCATAGCATCTACAACTATTCTGCACTTTTGTTTGTCAAACCCCTGTTTATCCAGGGTTGAATTGTTGGGTTCAGAATTGTTCATTAAATAAGTAATATAGTTTAGCTTTTAGGAATAAACATTGAGCGTTCATTATAATATCCGCAGGAGGGGCATGCGCGGTGAGTTAATTTAATTTCTCCGCAATTTGAACATGTTCCCATAGATGGTGCAGAAGCTTTATAATGTGTTCTTCTTTTATCTCTGCGGCTTTTAGACCATTTTCGTTTTGGATTAGGCATCTTTCTTCCGTTAATTATTATTTAGTTTATTTTTTAAATCCTGCAGGGGCAGCCATCTGGAATCATATTCCTTCATACTGCAATTGCAACTACCTTCATTTAAATCTTTACCGCAAACAGGGCAAAGTCCTTTGCAGTTTTCCTGGCAAAGTTTTTTCATTGGTATTGCCAATATTGCATAATCCTTTACCTCATTTTTCATGTTTATTTTATCAGCATCATGAGGAAGATATACAATATTCAGTTCTTCATTATTATCTTCAGGAATACTCCCAAAGAGGTATACCATTTGAAAATCAGTTTTTAATACTGACTGGTACTGAGAACCGCACCTGTCACACTCAAATTCCGCATTTAATGTTAAACCCGCTTTTAGAACTATTTGGTTACGGGCTTTATTTAATTCTGCATCTAATTTAAAATTTCCAACAAAGGGCTTCTCTAATCCTATCTCGCCAATAGCTTCATCAAATTCATATTGATGAACTCCATCTCCAAGCCCGGCAATCTTAATAATCATCCGTTTTCCTTAATTAGAGCAAAAAACGACCCAAAATATAGAGATACTTAGCCTGATAGTCAAACCAGCAACCTATGCTTTGCCCTTAATTTTGTCAATTTTTGCCATTTATTTCATTTAAATCCACTTTTAAAGGATTATTCACATTATATAATTATTTTTAATGTTTCAAAATGAAATATTATATGTAAAAATACGGAATTTTGATAAACAAAGTGTAAATCTTTTATTCTGATGACTTTTATTATCAACTATCATCAAAAAGCATTTATGCAATATTGAGTTTTCTGCGTAGTTTTAGACTGAGAAAAATCATTAAGTTTCTTTCAATTCTGTTCATTTTTACAAAAATATTTATTGACTTAGTAAGGAATAATACTCTTTGCAATTTAAAAAAATATTTACTGTTGCTAAATGGGAATTCCTTGGTAAAATAAAAACAAAAGTTTTTATAATATCAGTTATTGTAACACCACTGATTTTAGTAAGCCTGACAATTGGAGGCACTTTAATATCCTCAGCCAGGGATAATTACACTAAAATAATTGGGTGTGCTGATACCTCCGGAATTTATTTTAGACCATTACGAGACAAACTTAATGCCTATAAACTGGATTCAGGACAACCCTCCTATTTTTTAATAAATGTTTCCGGGAAATGCCGCTCTCTTGATAGTATTATCAAAAAAACAGATAACGATGTAGTAAGTAACAGGCTTACCGGCTATTTAATTATTAAAAACGATCAATCTTTTAACACTGAACTGCGCAGCAACTCTCTGCTGAAACAAGAAGATATTGATAGATTTCAGGATGCAATTACAGAAATTAACAATACTATAAAACTAAAGACTGCCGGGGTCAAAGATAGTATCATTAATAGTTTATTATTTAAAACCTCAATGTCACAGTCTTTTCTGAATAACAAGGGGCCTCAAAACAGTGATGGGCTGTTAGTATCTTTTTTTTCCTCAATAATTTTTATAATGCTTTTAATCACTTTGATAATGACTACAGGCGGCATGCTGGTAAGAAGTCTTGTTGAAGAAAAATCAAATAAGCTTCTCGATATCTTACTTTCAAGTTGTTCACATAATGAATTATTAGCCGGAAAAATTATTGGACTAAGCAGCGTTGGCCTGTTACAGGTTTTTATATGGATTACTATGGTTGTCCTTTTTTCGCTGCAATTCCCAATCCCATTACAGGTATTTGATAATATTCATTTAATACTTCTATATTTTATACTGGGTTTCTTTTTTTTCACTTCAATATTTGTGGGAATTGGAGCTCTTTTAAATACAGAACAGGAAGCTCAACAGGCAACTTCATTTTTAAGTATCCTGATGGTCTTTCCAATTGCCATTGCACTGCCTGCACTTGAAAACCCGGATTTCCTTCTTATAAAATTCATGTCCTATTTTCCATTAACACTGCCATCTGTTATGATTTTCAGGCTAAATACATCACATGTATCAATTATTGAAATAATAGTAACCCTTATAATCCTCATTTTTTCTATTTTATTTACAGTAATTATCAGTGCAAGACTATTCAAAGCAGGAATATTATCAAACAGTGGATTACCTAAACTGAAACAAATACTAGTTTGGATGAAAAATGGAAATAACTTCTAATATATATATATAAATTACTTATGGGAAATAGTTTATAGTTTTATGATATTTTTTATATCAACTTTTTTTTCAATACTGCCGATATTGGTATATCTCCTGCTGATTAAGCTGGCAGATAAATTTAACAGATTTACTTTTCCTTTATTATTTACAAGTATTCTCTGGGGAACTTTAGGCGCTACTTTACTTACTTTTACGGCCGGATCAATAATTTACAAGATATCTTTCCATGAAAATTATTTTCAGCTCGCCAGGTATTCCGAAACTGTTTTTTTCTCACCGGTTATAGAAGAGTTTACGAAAGGTATATTTTTGTTTTTTATTATGTCAAATAAAACCTGTCATAATAAAACAGATGGAATGACTTACGGAGGAGCTATTGGTTTTGGTTTCAGCGCCACTGAAAATTTCCTTTATTACCTGACGTATGGTTCAAATTCCAACGACCTTGTGTTTCTTATAATTATAAGGACCTTTTTTGTGGCAATAATGCATTGCACAGCTACGGCTGCTTTAGGCATTTCAATTGGTTATTCTAAATTTAAAAGGGGGATAAAAAAACTGCTCATCCCTGCTGCAGGATTGATTTCTTCCATATTTATTCATTTTGCCTGGAATTCAGCCATCAGTTTTTATGATGCTGCTATTTGGGGATTTATTTCCATGATTATTATAGCTGCAATATTTATATTTGTTTATGTATTATCTGTTTTTAATGACAGAAAGATGATTATTAAAGAAATAATTGATGAGGTTAGTAAAGGATATCTTTCTGTGGAACAAATAGCTTTTTTAAACTCACCTGTAAACAGCTATAAAAGCAGGACAGATAAAAAAAGGCAGAGGAACTTATTACATACTGCGGCTTCACTTGCATTTAATAAGATGTATTATAATCACTCAGAAGGAACTGAGAAATATTATTATGAAAAAGAAATTGAAAAAAACAGGTTTATAATAAAAGAGTGTTAAATAAAGGCATATCACCAGATGAATAAATCGAATTCCTGCATTTATATTTTAGCGCGTTTTCCTGTTTTCAATTTGCAGGAATTGCCGGTTTTCCAGTCGTTCGATAGGGTTCATTCTGAATTATTATATTCCTCTCTATTACTAAATTATAAAGAATTACTAGAGACTAATTCTGATTTCTATAATTTTTATTTTATTATTGATAATGTTGACAGACAGCATGTCCCGGAAATACTTTTAAAATCTGATAATGTTATTTGGATAGATAATAATGAACAAATGGTATCGCTAAAAAATATTTCAGATAAATACTTCCCAAGTTATAATAATAACATAATAGTCCTTGCTGATTCAATAGGTGTTTCTGTCTCTGAAATAATAAAGATGATCAATTTACTGTCAATTGAGGATGATTCAATAGTTATTGGGAAGACATTTAACAATAAAATCAGCTGCCTGGGTTTTAACAAATTAAACGATAGTTATTTTTATGACTTTGACTGGAATAAGCCTGATTATGATAAAGGATTGGCAGTTCTCTGTAAAGAAAATTCATTCCTGCACATTGTTAACGGGCCTCTTCTGGTTGAAAATAACGATGAATATAAAAAGTTATATCTTGAATTATCAAAGAAAGAAAGCCTTGCATATTGCGATCAGAGTATGCATGAAAGATTCACATCCCTTTTTATTGAATATAAGGATTTACTTAAATGAGCTCTGTAGGTATTTATGGAGGAACTTTCGACCCAATACATACAGGTCATCTGATTACAGCCTTAACTGTTAAGGAAATTCGGAGTCTTGAGAAAATTATTTTTATTCCGGCATTTGTATCTCCCCTAAAAACAGGAGAAAGCCATTCAGATGCATCTCACAGATTTGAAATGCTAAATCTTGCAATTAAAGATATTCCCGGTTTTGAATCTTCAGATATTGAGATTAAAAGAGATTCTGTTTCATTCACAATTGACACGTTAACTACATTAAAAGAAAAATACAATAAGATTGAATTAATAATTGGCTACGATAATTTACTTGTTTTTGAAAAATGGAAAAATCCTGATGAGATTTTCAGGTTAGCAGACATTGTTGTGCTTAAACGCATTTCAGATATTATTCCTGAAAAAAACAGATTTTTCAATAAAGTTTCATTTGTAAATACTCCTGTAATTGAAATAAGTTCTACAGAGATCAGGCAAAGGGTAAAAAATAATCTGCCGATAAATTTTTTTATACCCGAATTAGTACATGAATATATAAATAAACATAAACTTTATAAGGATAAATAATTGAAAATACTAGTAACCGGTGGAGCAGGATTTATAGCTTCTCATGTTACCGATGCTTTTTTAGCAGAAGGTCATGATGTATTTGTACTGGATAATCTATCATCTGGATATAAAGAAAATATTAACCCTAAGGCAACATTTATCCAGGCAGATATTTGTGATAAAGGCCTATCAGAATTGTTTGAGAAAGAAAAGTTCGACATAATTGACCATCATGCAGCTCAAATGGATGTGAGAAAATCCGTAAAAGACCCTGCTTTTGATGCAACAGTTAACATACTTGGAACAATAAACCTTCTGCAGAACGCTGTTAAAACCGGTGTAAAAAAAGTAATATTTGCCTCAACTGGAGGAGCTATTTATGGAGAACAGGATTACTTCCCTGCAGATGAAAAACATGCAATGGCTCCACTTTCACCTTATGGGATATCTAAACTTGCTGTTGAAAAATATCTTTATTTTTATCATGTGCAGTATAAATTAAATTACACAATTTTACGTTATGCCAATATTTATGGCCCGCGTCAGAATCCGCACGGGGAAGCAGGTGTAGTAGCCATATTTACCACAAAGCTTCTTAATGATGAACAGCCTGTTATAAATGGTTCCGGTGAACAAACCAGGGATTATGTTTTTGTTGGCGATGTTGTAAAAGCCAATTTGTTTGGTTTATATGATAACGATACAAATATTTATAATGTTGGTACAGGTATTGAAACTAACGTTAATCAATTATTTCATGGTTTAAATAAAATAACCGGAAAGAATAAAGAAGAAAAACATGGCCCTGCTGCAGCCGGTGAACAAATGCGTAGTGTTATAACATCTGATAAACTGTTTTCCCGTTCAGGATGGAGGCCTAATACAACTCTTGAAAACGGACTTGCTAAAACAGTTGAATTTTTCAAATCTAAACTGAATAAATAAACCGAAAGACCTGCATACTATGGTTATTGATTCTTTTGTAGAGAATTTATATAATTCTGATAAACGTACTATTGCCAGGTCAATTTCGATTATTGAAGAAAATAAATCAGATTCATCTGATTTATTAAAGAAAATATTTTCCAGAACCGGGAGAGCTTACAGAATTGGAATAACAGGGCCTCCCGGTGCCGGAAAGAGCACTATAACAAATCAATTAACAAAATACTTTGTCAGTTTAAATAAAACAGTTGGAATTATTGCTGTAGATCCCACATCCCCTTTTACGGGCGGAGCTTTACTTGGTGACCGGGTAAGAATGAGTGAAATTGGTATGCTGCCAGGTGTATTTATAAGAAGTATGGCTACACGCGGCAGTCTGGGAGGATTAAGCAAAAAAGCTGTTGATGCGGCTGATGTAATAGATGCCGCCGGGTTTGACTATGTTTTGTTTGAAACCGTTGGAGTTGGGCAATCTGAACTTGATATAGCTAATGCTGCTGATACAACAATAGTGGTTCTTGTACCTGAATCTGGTGATTCTGTTCAGGCTATGAAAGCCGGGTTAATGGAAATTGCTGACTTTTTTGTTCTGAATAAAAGTGACAGGCCAGGTGCAGATCAGGCAGTAAATGCTTTGAAAACCATTCTTTTTATGAAAGAACATAATGAAAAATCATGGCTGCCCCCAATTATTAAGACAATAGCAAGCGAAAACAAGGGAATAGCAGACATTGCTGAGTGCATAGAAAAACATACCGCTTTCCTTAATGCAAATAATTTATTCGGTGAAAAACGGGAACAACATCTAAAGCTAAGAATAAAGGATATTGTTGAAAACAATATTCGCGAAAAGCTGTGGTCAAATGATGGAGAAGTGTCTCTGGATTCGCTGATAAACAAAATGTCATCCGGTGTTGTTTCCCCCTATCACATAGCTGATGAAATCATTGTAAATTTTCGAGGGAAATTATAATAAAAAGCCCTGTATTTTTACAGGGCTTTTGAATTTTAAAGTAATCGCAGATTTAAACTGATTTTTTATCTTTGGAAATTCTTTTCTTATCTTTAGAACTACCTGCTGGCTGGGAATAATAGTAATAATATTTATAGTATGCACCATAACCAGCTTTATAACTGAAATTATTAAGTACAGTCCCAATAAATGAAGAACTATCATTCTTAATCAGATTAACAGATTTTTCAAGCATTTCAACTTCTGTTGATTCAGATAACACAACCAAAACAGTAGCATCTACATACTGAGCAAGTATTTCAGAATCTGTAACAGCAACAATTGGCGGAGAGTCAAAAATGACTATATCAAATTTTTCTTTCATGCTGTCAATAAAGCTTCTCATCTGGGCAGAGTCAAGCATCTCTGAAGGATTTGGAGGAATAGTTCCTGCAGTTATATAACTTAAGTTGCTTATCTCTGACTCACGAAGAATCTCTTCAAATTTCACCTGGCCAAATAGATAATCAATAAGTCCCGGATACCTGTTTGCATTAAATACATTATGCATCCTTGGTTTTCTGAGATCGCAGTCAACAATTAATACTTTTTTATTTGACTGTGCAAAACTGCCCGCAAGGTTAACACTTACAGTTGTTTTTCCTTCCTGCGGCGCAGAAGATGTAACCAGAATTGTTTTTAGTGCTTTATTATCAAGTTTAGAAAATTGTATTCTCGTTCTTAAAGCTCTGAAAGCTTCTGCCGGAATTGAATCAGGTTTTTTAGCAACAATAAACTCAAATTCATTATTACCTCCTTCTCCAAGTCCCTCAATTGAAGGAATCCAGGCAAGAACATTAACATTCTTATTTTGAATATCTTCAGGAGTTTTAACAGTATTATCAAAATAATTCCTTACAAAAACGTACCCGAATGCAAGGCCTCCGCCAATAACCAGTCCAATAAGAACAATCAGCATTCTGTTTGGCTTTGCCGGAGCTATTGGAATACGCGCTTCATCAAGAATAATTACATTACCAGGCTGAGATTGTTCATTAATCAGAGCCTCCTGATATTTTTCTTCAACCAAAAGGTATAATTTCTCAAGAGACTCCCTGTTTCTTTGATAACTTGCGGCTTCAATAGCTGTACGGGGAAGTTTTTTAAATTGTCCTTCGTATTTATTTACAACTCCTGAAAGTTCACTTAAACTTGTTCTTAAAGTCTGGTTTTTAATCTCTTCTTCAAGAATTTTTTGTGAAAGCTGTTTAACCTGTTCAGGGCTGCTGGCAAATATCCCTGATCTGACAACTTCAACTTTTTCACTAAGCTTTTTCCTTAAAGACTTTATTTTCTGGTCAATTTCTTTAAGATTTGAATTATTGGCTTTATCCTTATCATTTGAAGATACAACCATATCTCTTCTGTTTTCAAGTTCAGCTATTTGATCCTGCAAAGCTTTAAAAGATGCTTCTGAAGACATGCTTTCAAGATAATCAGCTAAACGGGGATTTTGTTTTTCCAACTCAGCTTTATACTGGGCAAGAACTTTATCCGAAGCTGCCAGGTCAATCTTAGTAGCATCTTTTTGAGCATCAAAATTTGAAAGAGTAGATATAAGCGTATTAGCCTGATCGTCAAGGGAGACAATACCACCTTTTTGTTCATAGGCACTTAATACATTTTCTGCCTGCCTCAATTCACCTAGCTTTTCCTGACGCTGCTCAGCAAGAAAATTTTTAACCATTGTTAATTGGTTTCTGTTCTGGGAAAGGTTAACATTCTTATATTCATCAGCATAAGAATTTGCAAGTACTGCCGCTCCCCTTGGAGAAGGAGATTCAACCGAAATCTCAACTATATCAAGACCCCTTTTCTGCTCTATATTAACATACTTGCTAAGCATTTCAGCTACATCAGAAACAGATAAGAGTTGTTCGCTTTTTAAACGAAATTCAAGGTCATTTTTAATAATTGCAGAAAACTTCTTCTCATTATTGCCCACACTATCATATATTGCTTTTGCAACATTTCTTCTAACAGTATAACTTTTCAGAACCTCTATTTCATTTGCAATAAAGCGGTCACTGCCAAGGTCCTGAAATTCAGGCATTATAGGAGAATCAAGGATGCTCCCCTGAGGTTTTGAAATTTTCAATGTAGTAGTAGCCCTGTATATATCGACAGAACTGAAAGCAAAAACAACCGCAACCACAAAGCATACTACAGTTATAATAAGTACCGGAATAATATTATTACGGACTAAATTTATATAATCTCTTAAAGTATTTGACTCTTCTACAGAATAGCCATTATTATTTACATTATCCATTATCCCCCCTCTAATTCGTTATATTTATAATCAAAATGCCAAGCGAAATTAATGCCGAGAAAATGGATAAAGACATAGACATATAATCTTTCAAATACCACCTTGGTTCTCCCGGTACAAGAAGGATATCGCCTGCTTCTACCTGTGGAGGCCTGTTTACTACCTGCATTTTTTCATCAAACAGTATATCATTGTAAGCGAGATTAATAACAGACTGAGAAGAATCTGGCAGCGTTCTTATTAGACTCATTTGTTTTAATTCAGATGCATCTGTTGGCCCGCCTGCAAAGGATAATAAATCATTTACATTACTATAAGAAGGAATAAGATATCTGCCGGGATACTTTACGAAACCCCAAACAGAAACTTTAATATTTATTGCCTCAGGATCTGAATAATCATAATAGGCACCCTGAGTCTGATTTCTTGGAATAAGACTTGAACCTACCTGAATATCCGTCTGAGCTTTTGCCCCGCTGAACGCAACAAGGCAAATTACCACACCCCACAAAAGTTTTTTCATTTAAGCCCTGGATATGAATATTATTATTTAATTTTTTCGAATGAAGTTTTAAAAATATGAAATATTTAGTTAATCTTTGCTCCTTTAGTCGACTATTTATGTTATGTAGCCGTTTTTATTAGTATTTTGTCGATAATAATGGACAGGTAAAAATTACTAATGCTATAAATTAAAAAAATAAATCATATAAAGAATAAAATTTTTTCATATATATTTCAAATATATCTTGAAATGGATTAAAAATCATGCTATATTTGGGACTCATTTTTGCTGGCGTAGCTCAGCTGGTAGAGCAGCTGATTTGTAATCAGCAGGTCGCGGGTTCGAGTCCCATCGCCAGCTCTATAAAAAAAGCGGAATATCAAATTCCGCTTTTTCATTTTAAAAAATTTCATACTTCCCATACTCTAAAAAACGGTGCATCGGGATTTGTAATCAGCTAGTTGCGAAATCTCTCATACAATGGGGATAGTTACTTTACCGAAGGAACATCACCGGCTTTTTGATATAACCCATACCAATATATTTTTAGAAATAGCTTTTTAAAGTCTGTAACTGCTACCCTGTTCACTTGTTTTTAAGGAAAAAAAGACGCTAATTTATAGTGAACATTTGTACACCATAATGGCTTTAAATCTATTAAATACAGGACATTTTCCACGTCAGGCAGAAATAATTCCCCGGCTGCATCCGGTAATTCCCCGCTGTACCCAAACAGTCACTTTCGATATATATAACTATGATTTCCTTTTTAAGGATAAAAAAACCACAGAACTAATACGTAATGGTAAAACAATAGGCTGCTTCTATATAGAATCACCCGGGATGAGAAACCTGTTAAAAAAATTACAGGTGGATACATTTGAAATGCTGACTGCGGCAAGTTCTGTTATTCGTCCCGGTGTAGCTGAAAGCGGCATGATGCAGGAATTTATAAAACGCCATAATGACCCTTCGCAAAGGAAATATCTTGTTCCTGAAATGGAGGAAGTGCTTGGAGAAACTTATGGAGTAATGATATACCAGGAAGATGTAATAAAGGTAGTACACCATATAGCAGGACTTTCACTTGAAGAAGCAGACCTTTTGCGGCGGGCAATGTCAGGAAAAATGCGTTCACATACTGCAATGCAGGCATTAACTGATAAATTTTATAAGTCATGCGAACAAAATGGACTCTCAACAGGAACTGCAAGGGAATTGTGGCGGCAGGTTGAATCTTTTGCCGGTTATTCATTTTGCAAAGCACACAGCGCAAGTTTTGCACTGCTTTCTTACCAGGTAGCTTTTTTAAAAGCACATTACCCCGCTGAGTTTATTGCTTCAGTACTTACAAACCAGGGAGGCTTTTATTCGCCTGCTGTTTATATACAGGAAGCAAAACGGATGGGATTAAATGTATTGCTCCCGTGCATTAACAACAGTATGCATGAATATACAGGACATGGAAATACTGTCCGTATAGGGCTTATGGCAGTTAAAAATTTCCCGCGGGCTTATTCCGATATTATTATTAAAGAAAGGGAAAAAAACGGCTCCTTCCTTTCACTTCCCGATTTTATTGTAAGAACGCAGATTGGTTACGAATCAATGGTAATGCTTATAAAATGCGGGGCAATGGATTGTTTTAATGAAACCCGCCCTGCCCTGTTAAGGATGCTTGATATATATCTGTTCAAGATGAAACTGAATGACGAATCATATAATGACCTTTTTATGAACGAGTCTTTTGCCCTGCTCGAAAATATAAAGACAAGCCGGGATTATTCTGTCTCAGAAAAATGTATTGCAGAGTATAATACATTTGATTACATGATCACCAAACATCCCCTTGATTTTTATCCGGAGGAAATAAATAAACCTTCCGTGGTTCATGCAGGAAACATGACAAAATATGAAGGGAAAAAAGTTAAGATGATTGGCTGGTATATGACTTCAAAACGTATAATGACACGAAAAGGTGATTTTATGAAATTTATTTCACTCGAAGATCTTACTGGCACATTTGAGGCAGTAGTATTTCCCAATGTTTATTCATCCGTAGCAGAAAAAACGCTCTCAATGGGCCCTTACGTGCTTGAAGGAAAAGTAGATGGAAATAACCTGGTTGTATCCAGTCTTGACATTCTTTCTGATAAGGACATAAAAGTTGAATTCAGGTATGATACAGCAGAAAACACATATAAGCCGGATGATGAAGGAACAAATGAAGAAGACTTCAGGCTTGCAGCATCTATTGATGTTGAAAAGTTAAGGAAAGCTTACGTAGCATGATACAACTGCATATACATTCATATTACTCATTACTGGAGGGGGTAATCTCTCCGGACGATATAATTGATAAAGCATTAAGCTATAACCAGCATGCGGTTGCCCTTACAGATACCAATGCTATGTATGGATTAATATCATTCTATAAAAAGGCAAATGAAAAAGGTATAAAACCAATACTGGGAACATATATAAATGAACCTTCCCGGGAAAAAGAATATGCCCTGCTGCTTGCAAAGAATTTCACAGGTTATTCGGATATATGCAGAATAATTACATCAAGAAAACTTCAAAAGGAATTTTCACTTTTCCGGCTGCTGCAGGATTATCTCCCAAATGTCTTTATAATTTCATCTTCAGCACAATTGCTCCGGGACATTCCGGCTTATGACAATATATATGCGGAACTAATTATTACGGAAAAACAGCGAAAAAATTCCCTGCTTTTATATGAACTTGCAAAAAGCAAACACTTAAGGTATATAATCTCCAACCCGGTATATTTCCTGAACAAGGAAGATTATATAATTCATAAAGTAGCAACAGCTATAAAACACAGAGACACATTTGCAAATGTGAAAGAAGAATATTCAGCAAGCGGAAAGAATTATTTGCCCGGAATAGTTGATAAAGAATATTACTTTAAGCCGCCTGAAGAATTACTGAAGTATGGGATAAAAATTCCCGAAGCAATAGCAAATACCGGGTATATTGCCGAAAGCTGTAATGTGGATTTGCAAATCGGGAAATATAAATACCCTGTTTTTACCGGGCATAACGGGAGTAATTCAGCCAGTTATTTAAGAACACTCTGTTATAAGGGGCTTGAGCAAAGATATAAAGAAGTTACTTCAGAATTAATAGCACGGCTGGAAAAAGAACTTAACGTAGTTAATGACCTTCATCTTGCCGATTATTTTCTTGTTGTATGGGATATACACGGTGAAGCTCAAAGGCGCGGCATGGTAACAATAGGAAGAGGCTCCGCAGCAAACAGTATTGTTTCATACTGCCTTGGATTTACACAAGTCGATCCGGTAAAAGGCAATTATTACTTTGAAAGATTCCTTAATAAAAGCCGTTCTTCCCCGCCGGATATTGATATTGATTTTAGCTGGAAAGAAAGAGATGAAATAATTCGTTACGTGTTTGAAAAATATGGTTACGACAAAGTTGCAATGATTTCCACTCATGTAACTTTTCGTGCCCGCATGGCATTCAGGGAAACCGCAAAAGTATTTGGCTTTTCTGAAGAAGAGATAAATAAAATAACAAAGAAGATACCCTGGACAAATGCAAGAAATCTGCCCAATATATCAAAAATGTTCCCGGAAGCCCGTTCACTGGAACTTAATTCCGGCCCATGGAAAACAATTGCCGCAGTTGCATCAAAGCTGGCTGATTTCCCCCGGCATTTAAGCATACATCCCGGAGGAATTGTAATTGCCCCGGACAGAATAACTTCTTATACCGCCCTGGAATTTGCAAAAAACAAAGGGCTTGGACTGATTATAACACAGCCTGATATGCATTCTATTGAAGATATAGGGCTTATCAAAATCGATCTTTTAAGCCAGCGGGGCCTTGGCGTTTTGCGGGAAACAATAAGGCAAATTGATAATAATAACTCACAATCACTCAATTTTTATAATTAAATATTATGGCAGACAAAAAATATTACATAGGCACTGCAGGCTGGAAATATGACGACTGGATAGGGCCTTTTTATCCCAAAAGAGAATTCGGCGGATTTGACTGGCTGCAGTTTTATTCTCACTACTTTAATTGTATTGAAGTCAATTCATCATATTATGTATACCTTTCCGATAAGGTCGCCGCAGCATGGATAAGAAAAACAGAGGGGCTGGAAGATTTTACATTTACGTTAAAGCTTCACCAGGACTTTACCCACAAAAGAGCTTTTACAAAACAAAATATTGATGCAGTTAATTTTATACTAAGAATGCTTGACAAAGAAGGACGGCTTGGCGGACTGCTTATACAGTTCCCGCAGTCTTTTAGATTTGATAACAACTCGGCTGAGTATATAAGCAGGCTGAAAGAGATATTCGGAGCCTATAATATTTTCATTGAAGTAAGGCACGGCTCTTTTCATACGAGTGAAGGGCTTGACTTTTTTAAATCATCCGGAATAAACTGCATTACAATAGACCAGCCGCAGATTGGCAATGCAATTGCATTTAAACCTGTTATTACCAATAACAGCCTTTATATACGACTGCACGGGCGTAACAACACAGACTGGTTTAAAGGCTTCGGTAAAACAGCAGAAAAACAAACAGAGGCTGAACGAAGCGCCAGGTATAAGTATATGTACAGCCCGGGAGAGCTGGTTGAAATGGCAGAAATAATTAAATCATTGCCTGATGAAGTCAAGGAAGTATTTATAATAACGAATAACCACCCGCAGGGAAACGCTGTTGCAAATGCATTTCAGTTTATGAATATGCTTGAAAAAAGAAAGGTGGAAATACCACAAACAACCCTGCAATTGTTCCCCCAATTAGAAGAGATAGCAGAATAAATGCGCACCATATTTCATCTTGATATGGATACTTTTTTCGTTTCAGTCGAAAGGATACTCGACCCTTCGCTGAACGGAAAACCTGTAATTGTTGGCGGAGACCCGCACGGAAGAGGTGTGGTTGCCGCCTGCAGTTACGAAGCGCGTAAATTCGGCATTCACTCCGCCATGCCTATACGCAAGGCATACGCTCTTTGCCCGCATGCGGAATACCTGCATGGACATCACAGCGAATACTCGCGGTACTCAAAGGCAGTTAAAAATATTTTAATTAAATATGCTCCTGTAATTGAACAGGCTTCAGTTGATGAGTTTTATATGGATTTTACCGGGTGCCAGCGTATATATGGCGACTTTCAGGAGTTTGCCCGGAAACTTCAGCGTGAAATTAAAAGCACGCTGTCACTCCCCTGTTCTATTGGTATTGCAACAAACAAAACAATTGCAAAAATAGGTTCTGATTTTAACAAGCCAAATGGCGTTACTTATGTGGAACCGGGCGGTGAAAAAGATTTCCTGGCACCGCTGCCTGTGCAGGTTATCCCCGGCGTAGGCAAGGTAACTCTTATTGAACTTAATATGCGGGGGATATACAAAATCAGGGATATTGCAGCGCTGCCCAAAGAATACCTCATCTCTGCCTTTGGAAAACACGGAGAGGATTTATGGAATAAGGCAAACGGGCACGGCACTGAATACCTGACCACCGAACGGGAGCAAAAAAGCATATCCCATGAAACAACGTTTCTTACCGATGTGCTTTCGGTAAAAATAATTGAAGATACACTGTTTGACCTTGCGGCAAAACTTTCACAGTCACTTAAGGAAAACAACTGGATTGCCTCAACAATTACACTAAAACTCAGGTATTCAGATTTTAAGACAATAACAAGGGCCAAAAGTACGCGGCATACTGATGACCCCGCCGTAATATATAATACTATGAAAGAGATATTTCATAAAGCATATACAAGAAGAGTGGCGGTAAGGCTGATAGGAATAAGGCTTAACAACTTCCTGGTTAACTCAGAGCAGCAATTTTTATTTGATGATATATACATTAAACGCGGACGCGTGCTTGATGCTGTAAATAAAGTCAGGTATAAATATGGATACAGTTCAATTCAATTTGGAACAAACAACGGAGCAGCAGTAAAATGAAAGCAGGCGAAACTTTTTATTCTAAGAAATTAAAACGCATTATTAATCCCGGTGAGGATATTTACCTTAGTGAATTAAAAACTCACCTTGAAGAAAGAATTTCCTTTTACAGGAACGTAAGCTGCGGTACAGCAGGCTGCAATGCAGAAGAACTTGTTTTAAGAAATGAATTGAGCAAGGTAGTTGCTTTGCTTGAGGAAAAGTATAAGGCAGCGTAAGCTATTCATCTGAATTGGAGCATTATCTTTATATTATAAGTTAGTACCTACATTTTTCAACTGAGCTTCTGTCACGGTTTTTTATGACCGTGACAGCCTAGAAAAGCTGCCGGGTTTTCCCGGCAGCAATACAATTATTATTTAGCCATTAACATCTTAATAGTTTTTATATAAGCTTGTTTATCAGCAGAATTAACAATTATTCTTGCAATATAAACACCACTTGCATAATTAGAACCATTAAAAGTAGCTGAATAATAACCTGGTTCCTGTATCTGGTTAACAAGAGTTGTAACTTCTCTGCCAAGTATATCATAAATAATAAGTGATACTTTTCCTGCTTGCGGCAATGAATACTTTATCTCTGTGATAGGATTAAATGGGTTAGGATAATTTTGCTGCAGCGAAAATTCTTTAGGCAGATTATTTTCAGCAGCATTTTCTTTCAATATCAACCCGACAGTAACAGTTTTACTAGACACCAAAGATTTTACAGGAACAGAAGCATCCTGAATCTCAAGAGTAAGTTGGAATGTATAAGGAGAATAGCTACCGATGTATGTAAGAGTCTTAGTAAAAATAGGTCCAGTGCCAACAACGGTACCGTTTTGTTTCCATGTATAAGTAACAGGGGACGTAACACCAGTAACAACAGCCCTCCAAGTATAAGTAATATTTGGATCTGTACTTTGAATTGGGTGATTAATTTCGGATGGTCCAGATATTGAGATTGAAGTTGCAGAATTTTTTAAAGGATCGTATACTACCCATCCATTATTTGCAGGGAGTGTAAAAGAAGTAGATGTTCTTGTTCCAATAACAGGAGTTCCATTAATATTATAATTAAACCATCCGCCAGCGTTGCCAACACTTACTGGCCAGATACTGGATGGATGCCTGTTGACATAGACAATAACCCCATTATCATACTCTACTCTAACTCTTCCCATAAACTCATCACTAGTAATATTGTCATAATTTTCAGGATGCGCTTTAATGTATTCGGACGCAGTCTTCAAACTAATACTACCGTCATAATACTGAATTGATATTGGAGTTGCGTTAGCATAATCTTTTTGAACAGAGAAGACATGGTTATACTCTAATTGCGCACATTCTAGAAAATCATCCCAAGAAGAGAACCGATCATTAAGTGGTAAATATGCTCCATGACCATATGCTAGTTCCGATGCTATGTACTTCAGAACTATATTTTTAGTTATATTTCCATCAATATCTTTACCTTTATCTGCAGCATAAAAAATAGGATACCATCCTACTCCATGAAGGAATGCTTTCTCCCGTAATTTTTTCAGATCAAAATTGATAAAAATAGGATAATTCATCGAATAACTATATTGGAAAGGAGGAATCATAATCCGGGCATCCATGTCATCAACATATCCCTGATAAAATATTTGAGCACCTCCTTCTCCCTGAACAGGTCCATTATTATTGTATCTTAGTCTGTCATATAATGAACGATAACTATTTATTGTTGCTATAAACTTACCTGCATCAGGAATTGAAGCATCGTAATCCACATAGTTTGTAATTGGAAGTACACTTGAATGAACATCTAGATATGAAGCATTAATATTTGGATATTTAGATTCTATTTGGCTGCTCCAATAATCTAGAAAACTATAAGTTAAGGAAGGCTTGAGCAAATATGATTGTTCTCCCCAACCATTCTTATATGCAGTTATTTTCTCGCCATTAGAATTCAATGCTATCCTTGAATCATTATACACATAACTAGAACTCGAACTAACAGCACATGATGCAGAATTTGGATAGCAATCCACATAGTTTTGATGCAAACCAACTCTGAAATTATATCCTAATCGGGCAGTATCTATCGCAGTCTTTAAGTCATTGTCTACAACTGTACCTAAAACACAAGGCAAATTTCTATCATACTCCCCAGCTTGCCAGTTATGTATTTGCAACCAAATATTTCGCAACCCAGCTTGATATAATTTATCCATATGCCCTGTTTTAGAAATGTTTGTAAGTTGATCAGGAGTACAACGATAATCCCATAATATTGAATTTACAGAAAGATCCTTAAAGGTCGATATGGGATTAGGTATATTCGGAAATACTTCTTCAATGTTAGATGAAATAGTTAAATAAAGGGTTTCATCAAGTTGATTTCGTTGTCCATTTGTTTTTCTGTGATAAAACATAATTTGAGAATATCTTAAAGAATTTTGTGTATCATGAATATATCTCGATCCATCCCAACATATTGCCTGGGAAGCATTACTACGATTCCAATCTGCAAAAAAAGATGTGTAAATATCGTTTGATAACAAGATAAAAAATGTTGGTAAATATGGAACTGCTATCGCGTAAGCATTTGCACCTTGAGATCTATCCATTTGTATGTTAGCTGCATAATTTTTATATGCATCATCAACGACTACATGAATTGATAAGGTTCGCCCAATAATCTTAAATATATACTTGTATTTAATATAATTACTTGTACCCGTTTGTATCATTCTCCAATACACGACAAGTGAATCACCATTTAATTTATGATTACTTGTATCTCCAATAATTGTCTCACGAGTATATGAAACCCTTGAATCCCAAGGAGTTAAGGTATCCGTATCGAAGATCATGCTAATTCCACCATAATTACTTGGTAAGAAATAAGTTCCATTAGTTGAATATGCTCGAAGAACGTTAAATGTCCCTCCATTATTTGTATTTCCAGTATTTATAGTATAATCATATAATTTAGTCCCATTTATACTATAAAAGCTATAAACACCAGCATTATAACTAATCATACCTGAGGGCATTCCATAAGATGGGTTCACACCTGATGTTTGCGCAAAAGTTGGAACACTAATTTGGAAGGTTAAAAAACCAGATAACATAAGGGTAAAATAACATAAGAACCTTACTTTTCGTACCATTAGAACCTCCAGTTTTAATTTTTATTTATTAAACCAGAACCTGAACAGAAAATTGAAATAGTAAGCATCCTTTCAATTGAAAACTTAAATAGTTTTATTCGTTTTTACCTCGGTATAATTACGGTATTTTTTTGTTCACTATTATGTATATTATTCCAGATAGATTTCATTATATAGTATATAGTGATTTTATTTGTAAGATTATTCATTATGTGTTTTAGTACTTGGATTTTTCTTTACAGGGTATTTATTAACATTATTTTTCCATGGTCGTCCCGGTCTCAAACCGGGACGGAAGCAAAGAAGATTATCAATTGTAATTAGTGCCAATGTTCCGGCAACGCTCTGATGCCCGACTCCCCTCTTAGCAAATGAAACAATTCAATTGTGTTATGTCTTCAGATTTGGTAATAAAGCTTATCCGATCTATCAACATTATTAACAACTGCAGCGTACGCAAAAAATAAAGCCTTTTTACATTATCAATTTGTATCTACACGTGTTGCTACATAAAACAATGTAATAAGGTTATAAATTTGTGGACACGGATGGTTATTATGTTTTAACAAAGGATAATGTTTAAATTCCTTTTCACGATATATTACTCTTCCAACCAGTAAACCATAGGGCAGCACCTAAGCAGTTGTATGTTCGGTAATCTTTTCAACTATTTCATTTGCTATTGCAGATATTAAATTTTTTTCTGCCATACTCTGCTTAATTTCATTAAAGGATTCCTCTGCCTTGGAAAGTTCAGTTTCCAGTTTTACCCGGATGTCATTTATCCTTGTAGAGAATAAATCCTTATAGTATTGTATACCATTTGATATATTAGCCTGGAACGTCTCAAAATATTTAACCTGGTTAACAGAGGCCGGCATATTTATTTCGGCAATTCTATCTTTAAGGTAATCAAGATAAAGCCTTAGCTCTTTTATAAACATATTAGGGCGGTCAGTCCGTACAATAAGATTTATTCTGCCGTAAATATGGTCAACCATTTCTTTTAATGATGCTATTGTAGAAAAATAAGCCATATTAGGCCCGGGGCAAATCGAAATATTTTCACCATCTATTTTTTCAGCAGCATCATACATTTTAAGAACGGATGTTGCAAGGCCAACACATAGACAGGTTTTATCTACAATATTCTTATATTTCTTTTCATATTCTTCGCCGCATGCAGGAGATGCATCAAGCTCTGCAATTTTCTGTGACTGGTATTTTGCTGAAGCGGTGCAAATAGCTTTCCCCGAAAACTCTGAATTTGAAATAAGGAATTTTTTAGGGCATGAACTGCCGGGCTTTCCGTCTATAATACGATCAATTTTCTCAACCTCTTTGGATGATCCCCGCAAATTATTAAAAGGAACACCGAGAGGAGAACTATTGCTTAAATATAAATCATCTTCCTTTGCTTTACATAATAAATCAAGCGTTTCAGTATCTACATTTGTAGCTTCAGGAACAAGGAGAAATGGCGTTCCCCAGCCTACAGAATTGAGATTGTAATAGTTTAACAGGAATGAATGTTCTTCAGAAGTTCCGACTCCACCCTGGGCTGTAATATTTAGATTAAGCTTTTCTATGGGTACAAATATGCCTTTTTTCTCCAGAGCCCTAATAAATATTTCATACATAGTGGAGAACAGGGTCTCACGGTTCTTTTTAAATTCTTCAAGTATCGGGCCCATCAGGTAGCCATCAGACGCAAAAGCATGCCCGCCGCAGTTTAACCCTGATTCAACCCTGTATTCAGAAACCCATATCCCCTTTTTAGCCAGTAATTTACCCTGTATTAAAGCTGACCTGTAATCGCTAACTTTTAGCACAATTTTTTTTCGGATATATCCACTGATATCAGGTAAAAATTCTTCAAACTGGTCAATATAGCTGTATAAACGCTGGTTCATCCCGGCTGAAAGGACAACTGAAGAATGGAGGTCACTATTTGCATAACCACGTAATGCAGCATGTGCATCGTTAAACTCAACCGGCAATGGTTCCCTGTTTTTTCCATAGTTAACATTATCAACCTTAGTCATAATATTTACATCAATGGAACCCGGAAACATCTGTTTGTTTAATAAAACTCTGAAAACATCAATGGGGATATTACCATTAATATAATTTGATAAAGATACTTTAAAAAGATTTTTATCCGGCAGCATATTGCAATATTTAACTGCCTCATCACCTCTTTTTAATATTTCCTGTTTTAATTTTTCAAAATTCTGTTTTACAAGCATATTTATAAGATTCAGATATGCTGTTATACGTTTTGCTCTGTAATCATATTCCTTTACTGTAATTGGCAGGTATTCAATACTGTTTTTTAAACAGTGAATTTTTCTCATTTTCTCAACAAGATCATCATCCATAATAGAAATCACAGAATTTATTCCATAATGTGCTACTTTCAAAGGAGAATCTATTGTAAAGGCAAGCCCCATAACAGGTATATGAAAATTATGCATAATATCTTTCAGTCAAAATTTATATAACAGTATAATTTTTATCAGAAACTCTTGGTTAACAGTAAAAGCATACGTACAAATAAACCCAGGAAAAATCTTTAAGTATGCCAGGATAATTAATTATTAGATAAGTATAAACAGGAGAGCCTAAAATGAGTGTATAAATTTCTAATATTTAACCAACATATCCTTCTATAACAAAGGATAAAGAATTTTAAAAGTAAGCAATATAATCTGCTGTTACAAGTCGTATTTCGCTGCCGCCCGTCTATTGCATATATTAGTTCACAAGATCTAATTGAATCCACATAATTTAATCTTTATTATCGTTGCTTTATTAAACCGGTTCAATTATTTTTGAACTTATAAATAATTAGCAAAAAGGACTTTAAAATGGCAGATTCGAAATCAATGTTTGATATAAAGGACAAAGTTGCTGTATTAACCGGAGGTGCAGGTGTTCTTGCAGGTGCTATGGCAAAAGGCCTCCTTAAAGCAGGGGCAAAGGTTGTATTACTTGACATTAATGAAGTAAATCTTAACAAAAGAGTTGAGGAGTTAAAACAGTACGGCACTATTACCGGGTTAAAATGCAATGTTCTTGATAAAGAAATTATTCAGGGTGTAAATGATGAAATTCTTAGAATATATGGAAGCATAGATGTCCTGGTAAATGCTGCCGGTGGTAATATGCCCGGAGCCACTATTCCGCTGGATAAGACTATATTTGACCTGAATTTTGATGATTTTAAAAAAGTTACAGACCTTAACCTTAATGGAACCGTACTCCCGACTCTTGTATTTGGGAAAACAATGTCTGAACAGAAAAAAGGTTCCATTATAAATATTTCTTCTATGGCTGTTTCACGGGCTATTACACGTGTGGTAGGTTATTCTGCGGCAAAAGCGGCAATTGATAACTTTACCCGATGGATGGCTGTTGAACTGGCATCTAAATTCGGCAGCGGAGTCAGAGTAAATGCAATTGCCCCGGGTTTTCTCTTAACTGAACAAAACAGGACCCTTTTAACAAATCCTGATGGATCGCTTACTGACAGGGGCAACACCATAATCAGTATTACTCCTTTTAAAAGATTTGGGGAACCGGATGAGCTAGTAGGTACTATTATATGGCTGGCAAGTGATGCGTCCACATTTGTAACTGGCACAGTTGTTCCTATAGATGGCGGTTTCAGTGCATTCAGTGGTGTTTAAGTTAGCGTTTCAGTTAACGTTTTAGTATTTTAGTATATTAAGATTATTATTTTATATTGCAGTATAAACTTTCGGGAGAAAAGAAGAAATGGCACTGGAAAAAACCTGGAGATGGTTCGGCCCAAATGATCCAATCTCACTACAAGAAGTTAAGCAGACAGGTGCTACCGGTATTGTGAATGCACTGCACCAGATACCTGTCGGTGATATATGGACTGTTGAGCAAATTTCAGAACGCAAACAGATTATTGAGGCTGAAGGGCTTACATGGTCAGTTGTTGAAAGCCTTCCGGTTCATGAAAATATTAAAAAGAGAGCCGGTAATTATGCTCAATTGATAGATAATTATAAAATCTCTCTTAGAAATCTCGCCAAATGCGGTATTGATACAGTTTGTTACAATTTTATGCCTGTACTGGACTGGTCCAGAACAAATCTTATGATCCCTTTTAGTGACGGTTCTTATGCTTCAGGTTTTCTTACCAAAGCATTTAATGCTTTTGATCTTTTCATCTTAAAGAGAAAAAATGCTGAAAAAGACTTATCTCCTGCTGATATAGAAGAAGCAAAACAATATTTCGGAAGTATGACACAGAAAGAAAAGGATGAATTAACAAAAGCAATTTTATTTGGCCTCCCGGGCTCTTGGGAACAGTTTACTCTTGAAGAACTGGCTAAATATATAGCTGAATATGAAAATATCGGTGACAAGGAATTAAGAGAAAATCTCTATGCTTTTCTTAATGAAGTTGGGCCGGCAGCTGAAGAAGCAGGGGTTTTTCTTGCTGTTCATCCGGATGATCCTCCCCGCCCTCTCCTTGGACTGCCAAGAGTTGTAAGTAATAAGAATGACCTTACTTTACTAACCCAGGCATATAATTCTCCTGCAAATGGACTTACTTTATGTACCGGGGCACTAGGTGCAGGCTATTTTAATAACCTCACTGACCTTGCTGAAACCTTTGCTGATAGAATTAATTTTGTCCATCTGCGTAATGTTGAGCCTCAGAAAGATGGAAGTTTTATTGAAGTTAACCATCTTGAAGGCGCTGTAGATATGTTTGCTGTAATCAGAACTCTACTAAAAGAGCAAAAGAAAAGAGAATCAGAAGGGTTGAAAAACGCACGGATACCTATGCGTCCTGATCATGGGCACCTTATGCTTGATGACCAGCATTCCCGTACATTTTATCCGGGTTATTCTTTATACGGCAGAATGAAAGGCCTTGCGGAATTAAGCGGCCTGGAATTAGGAATCAGTTTAACTTTATGATTTTATGCACAGTTTCCTTTTGGAAGCTGTGCTATTTTTTTATCTAATTTAGGGATTGAATATTTACAACATTTTTCTTTAGTTTCATAATACCCTGCAATAACCTGTGAGGATGTTATGAAAGAAGAATTTCATCAATGGCATTCTGATCATCTGGGGCACGATTTCCGAATGCTTGTCTTTGGGCATTCCGGCTACCCTGTTATTTTATTTCCTACCTCCAGTGGAAGTTATTATGAAGCGAAAGACATGGGCCTGATTAATTCAGTTTCCGATTTTATTGAAAATGGTAAAATAAAGATATACACACCAGACTCTTTTGATTCCAAATGTTGGTTCAATTATAACGTTCACCCTGCTGACAGAGTCAGGATGTATATGGCTTTTGAGTCTATGTTGTTGCAGGATATTTTGGAATTCGCTTTTAATGAAACCGGTTTCGAAAAAGTATGCCTTTCCGGCTCCTGTTTTGGAGCATATCACGCTGCAAATATAGCTTTTCGGCATCCGGATGATGTAGGTTATCTGTTTTGTATGAATGGCACATTTGATATAAAACCTAACATATTGGGCTTTTATGATGATAATTGTTACTTTAATAATCCGGTTGATTACCTTCCGTGCCTTACTGATCCACGTTATATTGATAAATTTAAGTCTATGGGTATTGCTTTAGGGACTAATGAAAACGATATTTCTCTTGAAAATAATAAGGTTCTTTCATCTATTTTGTCTTCAAAAGAAATACCTCATTGGCTGGATATCAGGAGCAATGCAGGTAATAATAACTGGAATAGCAGAATGGATATGTTCAGAGACTATATTGCCCTTATTAAAGATTAATTACACTCACTTTTACTTGATTAAGTTTTCATTATATGAAAAAAATAGGAATACTATTTGGACAGGAAAATACATTTCCACAAGCTTTTATTGACTATATAAATTCAAAGATTCCTGATGAAATTATAGCAGAATTTGTTAATATTGATACTGTGATTCAGGGAGAACCATCTGATTACACTGTTATTATTGACAGAATTTCACACGATGTTCCGTTCTACAGAAGTTTTCTTAAAAATACAGCTCTTAATGGAACTGCCGTAATTAATAATCCTTTCTGGTGGAGTGCTGATGAAAAATTCTTTAATAATGCACTTGCAACAAAGATAAAATCAGCAGTTCCTAAAACTATACTTCTTCCTTCCAAACAGCATCCGGAAGATACAAATGAAAGGTCGTTTCGTAACCTGGCATATCCATTAGATTGGGAGACAATTTTTAATTATGTAGGGTTTCCGGCCTTTTTAAAACCCTTTTCAGGCGGCGGCTGGAAAAATGTATACAGAGTAACTAACAAAGAAGAGTTTTTTAATGCCTATGACCAAACGGGACGCCTTGTGATGATGCTTCAGGAAGAGATTGTATTTACCGATTATTTCAGATGTTATTGTATTGACAGAAAACAGGTTCACATTATGCAATATGACCCGTCTCAACCTCAGCATTTAAGATATGTAAAAAACAGTTTACCTGTTGAGGCCAAACTAAAAGAAAAGATAACCAGTGATACTATTGCTCTGAATACCGCATTGGGATATGATTTTAATTCAGTGGAATTTGCAGTCAGAGATGGAATCCCTTATGCTATTGATTTTTGCAACCCTGCTCCCGATGCTGATATTTATTCAGTTGGAGAAGACAATTTCAAATGGATTGTAGAAGCCGCCGGCAATATGGCTATTAATAGAATTAAGAGCTATATTCCGGGAAAAAATAATTTAACCTGGGGTACTTTTATTACTTCTTTTGTTAACAATAAACCTCTGCAAAAATAATCCTGTATGCCCGAAGAAAAACTTTATACATTGGGGATTGAAGAAGAATTCCAGATTATAGACCCCGAAACAAGAGAACTGCGTTCACACATCCATGAAATTATTGAAGATGGATGTACAATTCCGGCTGAAAATGTAAAACCGGAAATGCACCAGTCTGTTGTGGAAATTGGAACAGATAAGTGCAGTAATATAAAGGAAGTACGTAAACAGGTTACCAATCTGCGCCAGGAGCTGGCTAATCTTGCTAAAAGCAAGGGACTTGCTATAGCAGCTGCCGGAACACATCCGTTTTCTCATTGGAAAGATCAAAAAATTACTGAACATCCGCGGTACAAAACTATTGTAACTGATATGCAGCAGGTTGCAAGAGCAAATTTAATATTTGGCCTGCATGTTCATGTCGGACTAAATAACCGTGAAACTGCCCTGCATATTATGAATGCAGCAAGATACTTTCTGCCGCATATATTTGCGCTTTCAACAAATTCTCCTTTCTGGCTTGGCAGAAATACAGGTTTAAAATCCTACAGGATCAAAGTATTTGACCGTTTCCCGCGAACCGGTATACCCGAGTATTTTAATTCCATTTCTGAATATGATGATTTTGTTAACCTGCTTATAAAAACAAACTGTATTGATAATGCCAGGAAAATATGGTGGGATATAAGGCTTCATCCCGGTTATAATACACTTGAATTTCGTATTTGCGATGTTCCTATGAGGATTGATGAAAGTATTGCAATTGCAGCACTGATTCAGGCTTTGGTAGCAAAATTACATAAACTTCTGGACCATAATCTTGGGTTCAGATTATATAGAAGAGCATTAATTGCTGAAAATAAATGGCGCGCTGCCCGATATGGTTTGAACGGTAAAATGATAGACTTTGGTAAACAGGAAGAGACGGACTGTAAAGTTCTTATCAACAAATTACTTGAATTTGTTGATGATGTAGTTGATGAACTGAATTCCAGAGAAGAGTTAAATTATATTCATAATATTATTGAAATGGGAACAGGTGCTGACAGGCAGTTAAAAGTTTGGGAAGATTCTTATGATATTAAGAATGTTGTTGATTATATTATTAATGAAACCAGGACAGGCCTTAGCCTTACTTAACCTAACAATTATGTATATAAAATGAGTAGAAATATAGAAGATTTAAAATTTGATAATGAACTAATACAGGGAGCATCAAACGCTATTAATATTTGTTTAAATCTGAAACCGGAGGAAAAATTAGTATTAATTACTGACGAGCAAACGCTGGAAATTGCTGCTGCCCTTATAAATGAAGTTAAAAAGACAGGCGCTGAATATCGTGTTTTTGTACTTGAAGACTGCGCTAACCGTCCTCTTAAAAAGATGCCGGATATAATTCTTCACAATCTGGCAAAAGCAAATGTCAGCATCTTTGCCGCCTCAACAATGAATGGAGAATTACAGGCCAGATTAAAAATGACCGAAGTAATTAAAGATAAAAGCATCCGCCATGCCCATATGGTTGATATATCTAAAGATATTATGATTCAGGGTATGCGTGCAGATTTTAATAAAATTGATAGATTTAGTGAAGTGTTGATTAAAAAAGCGCGTGAGGCCAAAGTTATCAAGGTCAAATCAACAGAAGGCACTGATATTACCGCAGCCTTTTCTCCTGATTTAAAATGGATTAAAACAAGCGGAATAATTTCACCGGCAAAATGGAGTAATCTTCCGGGTGGTGAAATTTTTACTACTCCTTATGACATAAATGGCAAATTTGTTGTAGATGGAGTAGTTGGAGATTACCTCTGTAAAAAGTATGGCAGTTTAAGCGAGTATCCGCTCGAAATAGAAATTAAAAATGGCAGAATAAGCAAGTTAGACAGTTCCAACACAATGCTTCTTGATGAATTTTTTAAATATGTAATGGCTGGTGAAAATGGCAGCAGAGTTGGGGAATTTGCGATTGGGACAAATACTGCAGTAAAAGAATTAATAGGCAATATTCTGCAGGATGAAAAATTTCCGGGTGTTCATATTGCATTTGGATATCCATATCCTGATTATACTGACGCTGACTGGACTTCATCAACACATATTGATTGTGTTGGACGGGATGTTGATCTCTGGTTTGATGATGAAATGATAATGGAAAAAGGAAAATTTCTATTACATGTATAAGTCAGAAAAGATGGTTTTATGATTTCTAATTTAAGGCAGTGGTATAATAATAATTATTCCGAAGAAAAGTACAAATCATTTCTTAATTGTGTTAATACAGCGTCACATTATCCTTCTGACTTTAAGATTTCCGAAACCCCGGTGTTTTTGAGTGATGATTTTACTATAAAACTGCTCAAGGCATCTGGCCGTATTATTGATCAAATAGTATCAGAAGACTACAATAAACTCTCTTTACAATCAGTCCCGCCTGCATGCAAAGTTCCTGGAAATATTGGCAAGCCTGCCTTTATTCAGCTTGACTTTGCTGTATCAAAAGATCAAAACAATGACTATGCTCCCCTCCTGGTTGAACTACAGGGATTTCCTTCTTTATATTGTTTCCAGTCTCTTCTGGCACGCTGTTATAGAAATAGTTTTAATATTCCTTCTGATTACACAAATTATTTTAATGGGCTGGGAGATGATGCTTATTTTATAATTCTAAAAGATTTAATAATTGGCAATCATAATCCCGAAAATGTAATTTTACTTGAGATACAACCAGAACATCAGCGTACGCGTATAGACTTTAGCCTTACTGAGAAATACCTTGGGATTAAATCTGTATGTATTACAAAAATCCTGAAAAGGGGCAAAAAACTTTACTATCATAACGGAAACAAAGAAGTACTGGTTGAAAGAATTTATAACAGAATTGTTTTTGACGAATTGCAAAATAAGGGAATTAAAACGGATTATAATTTCATCGAGGAAATTGAAACTGAATGGGTAGAACATCCTGATTGGTTTTTCAGGATAAGCAAATATGCACTTCCATTTTTAAATGGAGTTTTTATCCCGGAGTCTTACTTTTTACATGATTTGGAGAAATACCCTGAGGACCTCAATAATTTTGTACTAAAGCCCTTATATTCATTTTCCGGGCATGGAGTTAATTTGGAGGTAACTGAAGATATTCTTAATAATATTAAAGACAAAAATAATTACATTTTGCAAAGAAAAATTGATTATGTTCCTTTTATAATTACACCGGACGGAAATGCTAAAGCAGAAATACGGGTTATGTATATATGGCCGGATAATTCACCCAAACCAGTGGCAGTAAATAATCTTTTAAGATTAAGCAAGGGAAAGATGCTGGGGGTAGCATATAATAAAAACCATACATGGGTTGGCTCTTCAGTAGCTTTTCATAAGAACATGATATAATATTTCAACCAGTCATAAGAAATTGTGTTTTACTTAATTAGATTTTAAACAGATTTATTATATTTCAATAAACAAATAATAATTTCAACTGTATTATCCTTTTCCGGGAGTTGTTCATGAAGTTATCAGGATACAAAGTAAAATCCAGGATTAAATTTGAATTTCATGTTTCAAAAAAATCGCGCAATAAATATAATTTTGATACTTCATTGTTTTCAATAACCGGCGATTTACTTGTTGCTAATTTTCACCAGGCACGAATTCTTGCTGAAAAGATAAATACTTTAAGAAAAAATGAACCTGACTCCCGTCCTGTTACAGCCGGGCAAATTAATGCTCTTGGTCTTCTTCATGAAATTTTTCACTATGTAATTAGATATTACGAAGAGAAAGAAAATCCATTTGTCTTTTCACGCGGGTTAAATTACCTTCAAAATTCTATTGGAAAAGAAGAGCTTGATAAAATTCTTTTAGCTTTTCTTGAGGAATTTCCGCCTGTTGATGTATATACAGGGAAAATCCTGCCTGTAGATTACCTGAAAGACTCTACAGCAGGAAAACCAAACAGAGAGATTATTTTAGAAGAACTTTTGCTTTTAAATCTTGAGAATGAAAATCCTGCAATAAGCTCACTTGAAGAGCTTTATTCAGATCAGCCTCTTTCATTAAAAACCCGGTATAATGATTTTATTAAAGAAACTGAAAATTTCTTTATAAACGAAAAACCATTTGGGAAAGATAATCTCCCTTTAACACAATTCCTGAAGAAGCCAATAAAAATAAATCCTTATAGCATTGAGAGCCAGCTTGATTATATTCTGAATGCCTGGGGAATTTATGTATATAATGCTTTTTATGACAGATTATTAGGCGGCAAAGATTTACTTCATGAAGATTATAAATTATTTGTCCCGCATGGCGGCGGAGAAAAGGCAACACCCCCTGTACCACAGTATAAATATGATGCTGAATTTTTCAAAAGGTTAAAAGCAAAAATTGCTGCCGGGGAAATGCTGTCAGATGAAGAATCTCAATTTTATTACAGCGAACATGAACAATTTACTCAGGATATTGACTGGATGCCCCGTGTTGTGATGATTGCAAAAAATACTTATGTATGGCTTGACCAGCTTTCAAAAAAATACCAGTGTGAAATTAAAAGGCTTGACCAAATACCCGATGAAGAACTGGATAACCTTGCCTCATGGAACTTCACAGCTTTATGGCTGATAGGCATTTGGGAAAGAAGCAGTGCATCAAAAAAGATAAAACATCTTACAGGGAATCCTGAAGCTGTTTCTTCTGCTTATTCACTTTATGACTATGTAATTGCAGAGGAAATTGGCGGTGAAGAAGCCTTTGAGAATCTTAAAAGCCGCTGTTGGCAGAGAGGAATCAGACTTTCAAGCGATATGGTACCAAATCATACCGGTATATACTCGAAATGGGTTGTTGAAAAACCGCACTATTTTATACAGGCCCCTTATCCACCTTATCCGGGTTATTCCTTTAATGGGCCAAATCTTTCTGATGATAACCGTGTTGAAGTAAGAATTGAAGATAAGTATTATAACAGAACAGATGCGGCAGTTGTTTTTCAGAGAAGAGATAGTTATACAGGTGATATTACATATATATACCATGGAAATGACGGCACACATATGCCATGGAATGACACTGCACAATTAAACCTTCTAAACCCTGAAGTAAGAGAATCTTTAATACAGACTATAATGCATGTGGCGCGAAAAACACCAATAATCAGGTTTGATGCCGCTATGACACTGGCAAAAAAGCATTATCAAAGACTGTGGTTCCCGCAGCCCGGTACCGGGGGCGCAGTTCCAAGCCGTTCGGATTATGCTTTGAGCAGATCTGCTTTTGACGAAGCCATGCCGGTTGAATTCTGGCGCGAAGTTGTCGATAGAATCAATGCTGAAATGCCTCAAACTCTACTCCTTGCTGAAGCTTTCTGGCTTATGGAGGGTTATTTTGTAAGGACTCTTGGGATGCATCGTGTATATAACAGTGCATTCATGCATATGATGATGAAAGAAGAAAATCAGAAATACCGTGAGTTAATAAAAAATACATTGGAGTTTAATCCTGAAATTCTGAAACGTTACGTGAATTTTATGAGTAATCCCGATGAAGAAACAGCGGTAAACCAGTTCGGTAAAGGAGATAAGTATTTCGGAATTTGTGTAATGCTCATTACAATGCCCGGCTTGCCAATGTTTGCACATGGGCAGATTGAGGGATTTTCAGAAAAATACGGAATGGAATATAAAAGAGCTTATTACAATGAATTTGTAGATGATTATCTTGTAAAAAGGCATGAGGCTGAAATATTCCCATTATCCCAAAAAAGATACCTGTTCAGCCAGGTTAATAATTTTGAACTATACGATTATATTAATAATGATGGTACTCTAAATGAAAGTGTTTTTGCTTTTTCAAACAAACATGGAGATGAAAAAGCAATTGTTTTGTATAATAATTCTTATGAAGAATGTTCGGGAATTATAAACCATTCTGTAAATAAAGCTGCAGCTAATGGTAGTTTATATATTAACAAACTCGCCGATGCTGCCGGAATAAAAAATGATTCGTTGTTTTACTACATCTGCAAAGAGCATAAATCCGGACTGGAATACATATTTAATGGTAAAGAGTTTCATGATTATGGATTTTTCGTTCATCTTTCCGGATATGAGTATAAAATATTTTTAAACTTCAGAGAGGTTTTTGATAGTACCGGGATATATAGATCTGCTTATGAAAAATTATCCGGAAGCGGAACCTTATCATTAGATATGTATTTAAGAGAAATCCGTCTTGTTCCTGTACATGATAGTCTAAATACTCTGTTATCTCAGGAGTCTTTTAGTAAATTTGAGAATTATTGCTTCAATAAAGATATTGCTTCAAATGACAAAGACCTGATTGCAGATATTTTAAATAAAACCAATCTATTTATCGATGGATTTAATAACCTTAACATTACCCCGGCTAATAAAGATTTAGTACTCTGCCTGGTAGAAAAGGAACTTTTATTATTAAAAGTTTTATCCAATTTATTTAAAACTGCTCTGGCTAAGAAACGAAAGCCTGTTTGGTTAAATGACAGCCTTCCATTACTTTCACATATACAGGATGTTTATTTAAGAAGATTGCTTTTCCCTGTTATTATCTTAAGAAGTCTATCAGCCGGAAGAGTATCGCTGGAAAAGGATTATAGCAAAAACATTTTTAATGATGTTTTAATAGACGATCTGCTGCAAGATGTGTTGAAATCCCAACTCGACAGTAATGCCAATTTGTCAGCTACTGTTAATCTTATTAAAACACTCTGCCTTGAAAATGCAGTATATAATCCAGGTAAAATTAGTTTAAAAGACAGTTTTCCCGATGAATCTCCTTCTCGGAATAAGACAAAAAACAAGTTATTACAAAAATCTTCAACAGCAAATTTTATAGAATCCGTTTTAAGTATAAATAAAGTTTTTAACTGTCTTAGTGTTAATGAATATGAAGGAAAGGAGTATTATCATAAAGAAAGCTTTGATATTTTTATTTACTTGCTTTATCTGCTCCAAATATTGAATGAAGTAAAAAAGATTTCAATCAATGGTAATACTGAAAAAGGCGGCAGGATTCTTGTACCGGCGAATATTGAAAAAGCACTGTCTGTTATTATAAAAAAAGAATCACCCTTTTATAGTGAAATATTAAAACTTTCTGATAATTCTGGTTATATCACTACACAATTGTACGAACTGGCAACTATGATTCCCATAGTTCCTGTGAAAAAGACAAAAACGGCAGTAAAAAACAGTAATAAAAAGGATAATGTTTCTTCCGGGAAAGGTAAAAGTTCTCCTGAAAAAAAGAATATTAATAAAAGGAAAAACAAGTAAATATTCCTTCTGTTTATTGCTTTGTCTTATATTGCCTTAAAACAAATGCTTATATTATTGAGACATTAATAATACTGCTGCTGTACAGAATGCATAAAATTTATTAAATAGTCTTTTGTAAAAGATACTTATGATGTTAAATATTTAGCACTTGCATCAGCGCAGTTTTCACCATCAATAGCTGCAGATATTATTCCGCCGGCATACCCAGCTCCCTCGCCGCATGGAAACAACCCGCTTACTTTTATGTGCATCAAACTATCTTTATCCCTGGGAATTCTTATTGGAGAACTGGTTCTGCTTTCAGTTGCGACAATTATAGCCTCGTTAGTAAAGTATCCTCTCATCTTTTTATCAAATACCAGCAATGACTGTTTTAACGGCTTCGCTATATAAGCGGGCAGTGCTTCATGCAAAGGCGAAGATACAATACCCGGTATATAAGAACTCTCAGGCAAATCTGTTGAATATTTGTTTTGTACAAAATCCATCACTCTCTGTGCGGGAGCTTTTTGCCCTTTCTCTGTCCCCTCATTAACGAGAGAATAAGATAATTTTTCCAATTCCTGCTGAAGTTTTAGTCCCGCAAAGGGATTAGCACTTGCAAATTTTTTCCATTGCCGTTCATCTACTGATACTACATAACCGGAGTTGGCAAACTTTGAGTCTCTTCGTGAAAGCGACATGCCGTTAACAACTAATTCTCCGGGTGCTGTAGAGGCTGGAACTATTATTCCTCCGGGGCACATGCAAAATGAATAAACTCCCCTGCCATTAATGTCACAAGCCAGAGAATAACTTGCAGCGGGCAAGTTTTCGTGTTTTGTTTTAGTATGATATTGAATTTCATTAATTAATGCCTGTGGATGTTCAATTCTTACTCCCATAGCAAAAGGCTTTTGTTCAATAATAATACCTTTTTTATGAAGAAGAGAATAAATATCCCGTGCAGAATGCCCGGTTGCGAGTATTACTGCATCCCCGGTAATATCTTCATTATTATTAACAATAACTCCGTTTATTTTGTTATCATTAAGAATAAAATCCGTTACCCTGCTATTAAATATAATTTCGCCGCCACATCGGAGGATTGTTTCCCGCATAGCTTTTACAACACCGGGTAGTTTATTAGAGCCAATATGAGGGTGGGCATCGATCAAAATATCTTCATGTGCACCGTGCTGCACAAATATTGATAACATCTTTTTAACATCTCCCCTTTTTACAGCTCTGGTATACAGCTTGCCATCACTGTATGTACCTGCTCCGCCTTCGCCAAAACAATAATTTGAATCAGGATTAACAGTATGAAATTGCTGAATTGCTTTTAGATCCCTTCTCCGCGCCTGAACGTCCTTGCCGCGTTCTACTATAATGGGTTTTATTCCAAGTTCAATTAAACGAAGTGCCGCAAACATACCCCCCGGCCCGCAGCCAACTATTACTACTTTTTTACTGCCAGATACAGCTTTGTAGTTTATTATTGAAGTTACGTTTTCCTGACTGATATTTTCATTTATATAAACATCCGCTATGAGCCGAAATACAGGATATTTACTTCTTGCGTCTATTGATCTTCTGATTGGTATTACAGCATTTATCTCAGCAACATTGCGTTTTAATACCTGGGCTGCCTGTACGTATAGGTTTTCTTTGTCTCCGATTTTTTGTGGAGAAATAATAATCTCAATTTGTTTTTTCATTATGTCCTCTATTTATGAGGAAAGTTACAATACTTTACTAATATAAACTTTTAATAAAGCCGCCGTCTATCTGTATTGTACTCCCTGTTATGTAACTTGCCTGCATTGAAGCAAGGAATAATACCCCGGCAGCTATTTCTTCCGGCTTACCCAATCTGTTCATAGGTATTTGTTTTGCCATATCTGCGAGAACTTCTTCGTGTGACTGGCCGGATTGTTTACTCTGGTGAACTGCTATATCATATAGCCTGTTTGTTAATGTATACCCGGGAGCAACACTATTAACGGTAATATTAAATTTTGCTACCTCATTACTCAATGACTTTGTAAAACCTATTACACCGCTTCTTAAAGAATTTGAAAGCATCAGGTTTTCAAGCGGTTGTTTAACGGATATTGAGGTTACATTAATTATCCGCCCCCATTCATGATACATCATTTCCGGAATAACAAGATTACAGAATCTTACAACACTTAATAATATCTGTTCAAAGGCACTCTGCCATTTTTGTTCTTCCAATTCACGAAACATTCCGGCAGCAGGCCCGCCGCAATTATTTACAAGAATATCTATTTTCCCATATTGCCTTTGAACTTCGTTATAAGTGTTTTCAATATCTTTTTGTTTATTTAAGTCACAGATACACCACAATGGATCAAGATTATATTTTTTCCTTATATCTGCAGCTGCATTCAGCAGTTCATCCTTATTTCTTGAGCAGATAGCAACCTGGCAGCCTTCTGAAGCAAAAGCCTCAGCTATGGCTTTACCTATCCCTTTACTTGAAGCTGTAACCAGTACAGTTTTATCTTTTATACCCAGTTCCATTTTAATCCTGCCTGTAAATTATTTTATATTTTTTTTCAATTACCGGTGAATTAATTCAACGTCATTTATCAGGATGCCTGTCTTTGTTTGAAAACGCTTCCCTGAAATGATTCATACCAGATAAATCAATTATATAAAGCTATTAAATGGGGATTATATAAATATAACCGGAAATTTATAAAATTACTTTACAAGATTAAAGTGAAAGAAATAACAGGGTGGTGTAAATTTTAAATTATCCTGCGGCAGTTACTCCGCAGGATATAAAATATTACTTATTTAAGGTTTTTTGCTATTTCGTAAGTATCCATTGCAATAACAAGTTCTTCATTGGTTGGAATTCTGAAAACTTTAACACGGGAATTATCTGTGGAGATTACTTCTTCCCTGTTTTTGTTTTTTTCAATATCCAGTTCAATACCCAGGAAGCCAAGATTTTTACAGATTTCTTCCCTTACATCAGTTGAGTTTTCGCCAATACCACCAGTAAATACAAAGGCATCCAGACCGCCCATTGCAGCAGCATAAGCGCCAAGATATTTTTTTATTCTGTAACAGAATGTTTCAAAAGCATATCCTGCTCTTTTATTACCGTCTTTCATAGCAGTAATTACTTCACGCATATCACTGCTTTCGCCGCTAATTCCGGCAAGTCCGCTGTGTTTATTTAACAGTGTATTAGCCTCATTTATAGACAACCCTTCTTTTCCCATAATATGCAGTATAAGAGACGGATCAAGATCACCGCTTCTTGTACCCATAAGAAGGCCTTCAAGCGGAGTAAAACCCATCGATGTATCAACAGAATGGCCTTTATCAACAGCAGCCATACTGCACCCATTACCAAGATGAGCAGTAACTATTTTAAGTTCATGTATATCTTTGCCCATCATTTCAGCAGCACGGTTTGATACAAACAAATGAGATGTACCGTGGAAACCATATTTCCTGATTTTGTGTTTCTTATATAATTCATAAGGAATGCCATATAAGAAAGCTTTTGGAGGCATATTTAAGTGGAAAGCTGTATCAAAAACGCTAACTTGTGGTACACCCGGCAAAATTCTTTTACATGCCTGGATACCTTTAAGATTTGGTGGATTATGCAGTGGCGCAAGTTCAATATTATCCTGTAGAACATTTATAACTTCATCAGTTATAAGTATTGAACCTGAATAAGTTTCACCTCCGTGAACAACGCGATGGCCTACAGCTTCAATGTCTTTTTTATCCTCTATAACGCCATGATTCTTACTCATCATAACGCCGAGCACATATTCAATAGCAATTGTATGATCCAATATTTCGCCGGCTATTTTTATTTCATCACCATCATGCCTGCGGTGAGAAAGAACGGCTCCGCTCATTCCAATACGCTCTACCTGTCCTTTTGCCAATGCTTCCTTAGTGTCAGTATCAATGAACTGGTATTTTATGGATGAACTTCCACAATTTAGTACTAATACTTTCATATTCTTATAAATCCCTCTGTATAGAGTTTATTTAATAACAGAACAGGAATTTTGCTCCTGCTCCACTTTATAAAATTTGTTACAGGGCAAGACTATTCGTCTATTTTCATCCCGTTATCATCATACTTGTAGAAACCTTCACCTGTTTTTCTTCCAAGTTTCCTTTCACGGACAAGTTTCCTTAAAACAGGACATGCTCTGTATCTTGGTTCACCCAGCGTTTTCCAAAGAGTTTCCATCCACGCAAGTACTTCATCAAGCCCCATCATATCAGCCATTTCCAGGGGGCCGGCAGAAAAGCTATAGCCAAGTTTCATTGCTGTATCAATATCTTTTGCAGTTGCAACACCTTCCATAAGAATGTACATTGCTTCATTAAGCAGCGGCACAATAGCTCTTGTTGTTACAAAACCCGGATATTCATATACTTCAACTGCTGTTTTACCTATTCTTGCTGCAAAATCTTTAACTTTTTCAACAGTTTCATTAGAAGTATTAAGCCCTTTTATGAGCTCTACAAGAGGAATTTTGGGAACAGGATTCAGGAAATGCATCCCGATAATTTTATCCTGGCGGTTTGTAACTTCAGCTATCTTTGTTAAACTTAATGTAGAAGTGTTTGATATGAAGATAACGCTTTTTCTGGCTTTTTGATCAAGCTCAGCAAAAATACTTTTCTTCAGATCAAAGTCTTCATCAACAGCTTCAATAATCAAATCGGCCTGTTTAATTTTATCTAATGATGTTTCCCACTGAATTCTGCTCAGAATTGATTTTTTATCAGAGGAAGTCATAGCCCATCTTTTAATCTCTCTGTCAATAGATTCAGTAAGCCTTATTTCGGCTTTTTCAAGATGAGCCAGGTCTTTTTCTATAATTATTGCTTCAATACCGGCAGCAGCAATTGTATGAGCAATCCCCTGCCCCATTACCCCTGCACCTATTATAGCAACTTTATTTACAACATCTTTCTCTTTTGGAGTTTGGGTTCCACTTAAAAGATCTTCAAGTGTAAGTTTGTCTTCAGGCATAATACCCCTATAAGATTTTATCTGTTTTTTTGTTTTTTGATAATTCCTTTAACTTAAGGATATCGTTTTTATTTAATAATAATTCAAAATTCAATTTGTTGTCTTCACGCTCAACATCAAGATTTTCCATAATAGAGCCCAGCCTGCTGTCAACGCTTGAAAATAAATTCATGGCAACGGCACTTCTGACAGCGGCAGAGATTAAATAAGCGCTTTTATCATCTTTACAACCAAGCACACTCTCTAATTTTACATTATCGGAAAATTCTGCTGCAATTGAAATATCCTTAACTGAGGATATTAATTCTTTTCCGGGTACATCTCTGGATCCCAAAAGCATTTTTATTATATTAACCGCAAAACTTCCCTGATTTGTAGCCATCCAATAATGGTGCTTCAGATTAATACTATTTATTAAACTGTTAAACTCGCTGTTTCTTGCTAATTGTTCATTATTCCCTTCAATCAACCTGGAAAGATAATCTTCATCCTTAATAATAATCATAGTTGAAGGATCTGGAAGATAAAAATCGGGGCCTTTTCTGTCAGAATATTTAAAAACTTTCTTACCATTCAGTCCAATTCTTGTAAATTTAGCAGTATTATTAAAAAACCTCTCGATTTCTTTCTGCTTCTGGTTAAAAGTAATAATTACTATATCATTACCTTTCCAGGTAGTACAGGTATATAATTCAGAAATTCCATTATTTATTCCTGCACCGGTTTGTTTTTCAAAATCCGACAGCCAGTTTTCTGAAGAGCCGCTAACAGAAGGCTTTACTACATTATCCCAATGCCCTGTCTTCCTGATTTCAGCCATATTTGTATACAACAGGAATTGAACATCTTTCGGAATATATTTGAATACTCTTTCCTGTTCTTTTGTAAATGTTTGTGTCTCTTTATGCCCGCAGCCTGCAATTAATAAACAGAAAAGCACAATAACCGGCAAATAACGCATTCTAATAATCTTTTTTATTAAACATGAATACACTTAAAAACAGCATAAGTATCAGAAAAAGAAGTGAACTTACTACAGGTTGATAGTCCTTAATCCCAATTCCTGTTGCCATGTTATTTGAAACATTATTCATTAATTCAGCAGTTTTGGGGAAAATATAATATATACCTTTTACAAGTTTAAAAACAAATTCATTATGAATAAATATTTCCCCTTTATCTTTCACCATAAAAAGCAGCGGACTAATAATTATATATATCAGGTAAGCAACCATCATTCCCGGAGTTGCACTTCTTGTCATTATGCCAAACCATACTATAAGGGCATATAAAACAGCAAAGGCAAAGGTTATAATAAATATCAGCCATAAAAAGTTAAAGTTCCAATAAGAAAACTTTATTGATACAACCAGCCAGATTCCTATTATAAGGAATGCAATATTCATTAACACAACTAACAGGCCGCCAAAATACTTGCCCATAATTAACTGTAAACGAGAAATGGGTTTGGAAAGAATAAGGTCAATATTCCCTTTTTCAAGCATATTAGGGACAAAACTTGCTGACGAAAATATCGAAATCATTATACACAAAGCAGACAGCGGACTTAAAATCATAAGCTCAAGTGAGGCAACAACCTGTTTTACAATTTCTTTATTACCGGCATTAACTGCACTATTTATATATGCGTTATCTCCAACTACACTAAAAAAAGCTGCTGAAAGAAGGATGGTAAGCGCTGAAATTCCCAGAAAGAAAATAAAAACTTTCCTTGCTAAAGCTTCTCTTACTGTAAACCATGTTATCAACCATGTATTTTTCATCTTATTTCTCCTCCAACAGCTCCATTTTCCTTATCTGATTCTTTTATAATTCCAATAAACATTTCTTCAAGAGTGTTGCGTTGAGGAGCAATTTCTTTTATCAGAATATTTTTTCCTCTTATTGTATCAATAAATGTATTAAGTGAAGATAAACCATTTACTTTAATAATATAACTGCTATCAGCTAATTTGCTTACAGAATAGCCCGAATCCTGAAATTCTTTTATATCTAAGTCATTCTCAACAGATATCCGGTATTCTTCTCCTTTTTCAGTAAGTTCTTTTACAGTACCTTCTCTTAACAGTTTTCCTTTATTTAGAATTCCCACCCGGTCAGTTATCATTTCAACTTCGGAAAGAAGGTGGCTGTTAAGAAATATAGTTTTACCTTTCTCTTTAAGTCCGGATAAAATATCCCTTATTTCTTTTCTGCCAATTGGGTCTACACCATCTGTTGGTTCATCCAGAAAAATTAATTCCGGGTCATTAAGCATAGCCTGCGCAAGCCCCAGCCTCTGCATCATGCCTTTTGAGTATGTTTTTACTTTTGTGTTTTTCCATTTGGTAAGATTCATAAGGTCAAGAAGTTCATCAATTCTTTTTTGGAGTACTTCTCCTTCCAGGCCGCTCAACCTTCCGTAAAATTCCAAAACTTCTTTGCCTTTTAAATATGCAGGATATTTATGGTTTTCAGGTAAATACCCGATTTTTGCTTTATGCTGAAAATCTGTAACACTGCTGTTAAGTATTTTAACTGTACCGGAAGTAGGAAAAGCTATCCCAAGCAGAATTTTTATCAAAGTAGTTTTACCAGCACCATTAGGGCCAAGCAGCCCAAATATTGTACCTGGTTCAATTGTTAAATTCAGATCTGTAAGCGCCTGAACCTGTTTTTTTCCATATACGGAGCCATAAACCTTTGTTAAACCGGAGGTCTCTATTATTCCCAAATCAGTCCTGCATATTTTTATTTACAAATATACTAAATTTAGTCAAGTATCTTCATTATTCTTACATTATTATTTACTTTTAAAGGCTTAAGTTGATTATTTTCTCAATTATGTATCAGATAAGTGTTATATGGTAGTCTTACAAATATTGTTTTCCCCGGATAACGAATGACCCCCCATGATGTGTTATTTAAATATTTTGGTTATACTTCTTTCCGTCCCGGCCAGCAGGAAATAATTACAGATATTATATCTGGCAGAAATGTACTGGCAATACTGCCCACCGGCGGTGGAAAATCTGTTTGTTATCAGGTTCCGGCACTTGTTTCTGATAGTTTTTCAATAGTTGTATCTCCATTAATTTCATTAATGAAGGACCAGGTTGATGCACTTAATAAACAGGAAAACCTGGCTGCATTTATAAACAGCACTATGAGTTTCGGTGAAATTGAACAGGTTTTACAGGATATTTCTTTCGGTAAAATTAAACTTCTGTATGTAGCCCCCGAAAGGCTTGAGAGCACTGTTTTTGCAGAAAGAATTAAAAACCTTTCTCCGGCTTACTTGTTTATAGATGAAGCCCACTGCATAAGCGAATGGGGGCATAATTTCAGGCCAAGCTACAGGAAAATAAAAGAGTTCAAAGAATTTACGGGAATAAATAAAATAGCTGCTTTTACAGCAACAGCTACTCCGGAAGTAGTTAAAGACATTATTAAACAGCTTGGACTTAACGACCCTTCTGTTTTTGTAAAGGGTTTTGAACGTGAAAATCTTCACCTGAATGTTATAATTACAAAAAAGAAGCGTGAGGTTTGCTTCGACCTGATTTCAAGATTTGGAACACCTGCTATAATATATACTTCAAGCAGAAAAAAAGCTGAAGAAATCACACAATTCCTGATGCTTAATAAAATCAATTGTTCATTTTATCATGCTGGTATGCCGCCTGAAATCAGAAAAAAAATTCAGGAAGATTTTATTAATGATAAAATACCGGTTATCGCGGCAACAAATGCTTTTGGAATGGGTATAGATAAAAGCGATATCAGGTTAATTATTCACTATAATACTCCGGGCTCAATAGAAAATTATTACCAGGAAATTGGCCGTGCCGGAAGAGATGGTAAAGAATCTCACACTTTCCTGCTTCATGATGATAGCGATATAAATATTCAAAATTACTTCCTGGCTCAGTCACACCCGGATAAAGAGCTTGTTCAGAAGGTGTATGCTGCAATTTGTGACTTCGGTAAAGTTGCTGAAGGTAATTTTTCAGAAAGGGAGATCCCGGTTAATTTTGACTATATACTTTTTCATTCACAGGCGGAGTTAACCAGGGGTTTGTTATACTCCTCGGTAAAAATACTTGAAGAGGCCGGTTATCTTCGTTTTGTTTCAGAATATGAGAAAAAATCTACTGTTAAATTCTTGTTTGATAAAGACAGGTTAAGGGATTTTGTTAAAACCACTTCCAGTCATAAATTAAAAGAAATTGTACTTATACTGTTAAGAGAATACAGCAGTGAAATTTTTACAAAAGATGTTAAGATAAAATTTAATATTCTTTCTGAACAAACTGGTTATTCAGAGTCAGAGCTTGATGAAATTTTCATTACACTGGATAATCTTGGAATATTAAGTTATAACAAGGTTAACTCAAAAGATAATGTGATCCTCACTGCACCAAGAGTTCCATCCGACAGGCTCAGACTTGATTACCAGAAGATTAATGAACATTATTTGCGCATGCAGGATAAAATACAAACAATGGTTGAGTATGTTTTTTCGGGTGAGTGCAGGTTAAAATTCATCATGAATTATTTTGGACAGCAGGTTGCCGGATATAAATGTGGTAAATGCGACAGATGCAATACTGCAGAGATACTACCCGAAGCAACTTCTGAGTACCTTAAAGAAGTAATACTGCGGACTTTATATGAAGGAAATGACACTCTGAGTGAAATAAACTTAATTAGAATTGTCCGCGGTTCAACTAAGAAAGATAACTATAAGAACTTTGAAACATTTGGCTCATGCTCAAATTATGAACCGGGAGAACTTCAATTTGTAATAAGGGATTTACTTGCTGAAGGTTTGCTAACAAGGTCCATAAATCACAGATCATTAACATTATCTAATCAAGCTGTAAGTTTCCTGGAAAAGAATAATCTTGTAAAAAAAGATGTATCTACTGTTGATGATTATGAAGAGAACCTCAATTTATTCAACTTGCTAAATGTAGTCAGGAAAAAAGCCGAAAAAAAATTCATGCAAAGCGCTGTTATTCTTTGCCCTGATGTAGTTTTAAGAAACATTGTATTATCAAAACCAAAGACTGAAAGAGAACTCCTTTCTGTTGATGGTTTTACACAAAGAATGTTCAATAAAATCGGACTGGATATACTGGAAGTTCTGGCAAAATACTTTTCTGAACAAAAGTCTTCTGAAACAGCACCTGTACAAAATGTTTCAGAGATACCTAATAACCTGAAAGAGACCTACAAACTTTTAAAAGAGGGCTATTCACTCAGGGATATTGCTTCTTTGAGGAAACTGACAGAGTCGATAATATCAATGCAGGTTGAAACAATTATTGAGTATGAGCCCCAAATAGATATCAGTTTTTTGTTTTCCGGAGATACGCTAAAAAATATCACTGAAGAAATAAAAAAAGGATATGACGATTTAAAGGAACTTAAATCGCGTGTTGTGCCGGAAATAGGTTATCCCCTGTTACGGATTGCTGCGGCAAAGAATAAATTCGGCCGGTAAATTTCAGTTAATAAAATTCCGAGCAAACAAATACCATTTTAATATTTATTTGTTTTGTTTTTTAAGTGTTTGCAGGTGTTCTATTACTTTATCAAAAAAGGCTTCCCACTGTTTGGGATCCTGATTAATAGCTTTTATGCTTTCTTCGTATGCCTTTCTTGTAACACTATACTTTTTAAATACAGCCGCATCTATTTCATCTTTGTTAACAGAAGATGTTGATATCTTTTCCCTGGCAACAACCAGATCAGCATAAATTTTTACAAGCGTATCTTCAGGAATCGGAGTCTTTTCACATCCGGTAATAAAAACAGCCAATATTATTACTAATGCATTTAGTAATATAATTTTGGTAATAATTCCCTTTTTCATTACAGTCCAAGAAGCCATTTATTTCATTTTCTTGCTGGCTTCAAATAAAATCTTCTTTTCTTTATCAGTCAGATTCTGATATCCTGACTGGCTGATTTTATCAAGAATAGCATCAATCTGCGCCTGTGTAATCTGTTCTTCATTCTTGTCTTTTACTTCATAAAACTGGGCATCTTCAACATCCTGTTTCTTTTTGAACTTATCTCCCATGGCACCAAACGGGTTAAATGGCCTGGACTGTTGATATGTTGATTTTTTTGTAAACATACTACGCAGTTCAGCGTTCGATTTTTTATCAAACAGCAGGTAAATAAAACCAGCAAATGCGCCTCCAAGATGTGCAAGATGAGCAACACTTCCGCCGCTTGGAACAAATAAAAATTCCATTACCAATAAAATACCAATCAAATACTTTGCTTTTACTGGGAACAGGAAATATATAAATATATACCTGTTTGGATACATCATAGCAAATGCAACCATAACACCATAAATAGCACCTGAAGCTCCAACAACCGGTGCATTACCACCTCCCAGAAGAGGTGCAATAAACAAATGGGCAAGCCCTGCTACAACACCGCATAATAAATAGAAATATAAGAATTTCTTAGAGCCCCATTGGTTTTCAATCTCCATTCCAAACATCCATAACATCAGCATGTTAAAGAATACATGAGTAAACCCGCCATGAAGGAATTGATATGTAATAAGCTGCCATGGAAAAAATGTCCAGCCGACAAACCCCTCAAGAGGGATCAGTCCAAAATACCGGGTAATAATATTGTTAAAGGTAAGCCCGCTTTCTGTAGAAACCATTCCACCAAAAGTCTGCAAAACAAAAATCACACCATTCAGAATAAGCAGATTTTTAATAACAGGCGGGAAAAAACTAAATCCACCAAATCCACTGGGTCTATAATAGTTGCTCAAATTAAATCCTTGTAATGTTTAATAACGGGAAAAGCCCGGGAAAACATAATAACAAAACAGCACAGGAAAAACCCCTGTGCTGTTTAAATCCGAACGAAATTGCCTAAGCTTCAGTTAAAGCTGCAACACCGGGTAATTCTTTACCTTCCAGGAATTCCAGTGAAGCTCCGCCGCCTGTTGATACGTGAGAAACTTTATCATCAAGGCCTGCTTTGCTTATAGCTGCTGCAGAATCCCCGCCGCCAATTATTGTTTTAGCACCTTTAGCGGTAGCGTCAACCAAAGCCTGTGCAATAGCATTGGTTCCTTTTGCAAAATTATCAAATTCAAAAACTCCCATAGGGCCATTCCATACGATGGTTTTTGCGCCTAAAAGTTTCTCTTTAAATAATTTAATTGTTTCAGGGCCAATATCCAATCCCATTTTATCTGCAGGAATGCTGTTAACACTAACAACTTCAGCTGGAGATTCATTCTTGAACTCAGGAGCCACAACAACGTCTACCGGAAGCAGAAAATCAACTTTGGTGTCAGCTACTTTCTGTAAAACTTCTTTTGCAAGGTCAAGTTTTTCAGCTTCAAGAAGTGATGTTCCAATTTCTTTACCCTGCGCTTTGTAGAAGGTATAGGCCATACCACCGCCAATAATTAATGTATCAACCTTACTTAAAAGATTTGTAATAACATCAATTTTGCCAGATATTTTAGCTCCGCCTAAAACGGCAACATAAGGCCTTTCAGGATTGCTTATGGCGCCTCCAAGATATTCAAGCTCTTTCTGCATTAGATAACCGGCAGCACATTTTGAAATATACTTTGTAACACCTTCAGTTGAAGCATGTGCACGGTGTGCAGTACCAAAAGCATCATTTACATAAATATCACCAAATTCGGCAAGCTGCTTTGCAAAATCAGGATTATTCTTTTCTTCTTCTTCGTGGAATCTTAAATTTTCAAGAAGAACAACATCTCCTGCTTTCATCGCATCAACAATAGCCTTTACGTCACTGCCAATGCAATCAGGAGCCAGTTTAACTTCTTTTCCTAATAACTCACCAAGCCTTACAGCAGCAGGTTTAAGACTGTATTTTGGTGTTGGTTTTCCTTTTGGCCTGCCAAGATGGCTCATTAATACTGTTTTTCCACCGGCAGCAATTATTTTCTTAATTGTAGGAAGTGCAGCTGTTATTCTTATATCATCTGTTATATTCTGGTTTTCATCCAGCGGAACATTAAAGTCCACACGGACAAGCACACGTTTATCTTTTAAGTCTAAATTATCAATTGTTAATTTTTTCATTCTATAATCCTGTTTGGCAAATAATTATTTGTATTAATACAAGAAACGAAGCTTAAAGCTTCGTTTCTTTAAGAATTATTTTGCGATCTTAAGAAGCAGTTCAACAACTCTGTTTGAATAGCCCCATTCATTATCGTACCATGAAACAAGTTTAAAGAAGCGTTTTTCATCTTTAAAGTTATTCTGGAGTGTAGCCAGTGAATCATAGATAGATGATCTTTTATCATGAATAAAGTCTGTAGATACAACTTCTTCATTAGAATATCCAAGAATACCCTTCATATATGTCTCAGAAGCTTTTTTCAATAAAGCATCAATTTCAGCAATTGAAGTATCCTTTGTTGTACGGAAAGTAAGGTCAACAACAGATACATCTACAGTAGGAACTCTGAAAGACATACCAGTTAATTTTCCCTTAACTGAAGGAAGAACTTCACCAACAGCTTTAGCAGCACCTGTTGTAGAAGGAATAATGTTGATAGATGCAGCTCTTCCGCCTCTCCAGTCCTTCTTTGAAGGGCCATCAACAGTCTTCTGAGTAGCTGTAATTGAGTGAATTGTAGTCATAAGGCCGGTTTCAATTCCGAGGCCCTCTTTTAAGATAACATGTACAAGCGGAGCAAGGCAGTTAGTAGTACATGAAGCGTTAGAAATAATATCATGCTTTGCAGGATCATATTCATTATCATTAACACCAAGAACTATAGTTTTAACGTCGCCTTTACCCGGAGCAGAAATAACAACTTTTTTAGCTCCTGCAGCAAGGTGGCCTTTTGCTTTTTCTGAATCTGTAAATAAACCGGTTGATTCAATTACATAATCAACACCTAATTCTTTCCATGGCAGTTGAGATGGGTCTTTTGTAGCAGCAACACATTTTACCTTGTGGCCGTTTACAACAATTATATCATCTTCCTGTTTATCAGGGCTGCTTTTTTCTGTTTTGAGCTCTCCCTGGAATTTGCCATGTACTGAATCGTACTTTAACTGATAAGCAAAATACTTGGCGTCTGTACTAACATCAACTACTGCTACAACATCTATTTCTTTTCCTAGTAATCCCTGGTCAGCAATGGCTGTAAAAACTAACCTGCCAATTCTGCCAAACCCGTTGATACCAACTTTAATAGCCATACAAGAACTCCTTTTTAAAAATTATTTTAAGTTCAATTACAAACTTACTTAAAGAAGGCAATAATATCAATTAAACTGCCTTCCTTTAATTTCCTTTTATAGAAGTAATTATCCCATTATTCCTAATCTTATACCGGTAGTGTAAAATAGAAAACAGCGCCCTCCCCGACTTTGCCTTCCGCCCATATTTTTCCTTCATGTTTGTCAATTATCCTCTTTACATTAGCAAGGCCAATGCCTGTTCCTTCAAATTCTCCTGAACTATGCAGCCTCTGGAAAACACCAAATAATTTATCATAGTAATTCATATCAAACCCGGCGCCATTATCCTTTATGTAGTAGATTCCTTCAGTATCCTGATGAAACCCAATTTCTATCTCTGGATTTTCTTCTTTCCCGGTATATTTAATAGAATTAGCAATAAGATTTACCCACACCTGCCTTAGTAAATTAGGATCTGCTGAAACCGGTGGTAAGCTATTTAATGTAATTTTAATATTTCTATTGCTGATTTCCTCCCGATTTTCCTCTATTATTCCGTTTATAAGTGAATTCATATCAAGTTGAGTCTTTTTTACTGCAGACCTCCCAATTCGGGAAAAACTAAGTAAATCATCAATTAAAACACCCATCTCCTTTGCAGAGCTGGTAATTATCGATAGATATCGTTTTCCATCACCATCAAGATTATCAGCCTTCTTTTTACACAGAATTTCAATAAATCCAATTATATGCCTTAAAGGAGCTCTGAGGTCATGCGAAACCGAATAGCTGAAAGACTCTAAATCTTTAAGTGCCTCCTGAAGCTGTATAGTCCGGTTTGTAACCTTCTGTTCAAGTTCCCTGTTTAGGTTAATAATGCCTTCTTCTGCAAGTTTCCTTTCAGTAACATTATTGGATAATATCATCACTCCTTCCTGAACCGGCTGGACACTTAATTCAAACCAGCCATTGCTGCCATCCGGAAAGATGAATTCATTTTCAAAATGATGAAAGCTTCTTTCTTCCATACATTTTTTAATAATGGCAAATACCTCTGTTGTTTCAATACCCGGCCACATATCCATATACTTGTTACCAAGCAGGTATTCTTTGGATATTCTGTTATGAACATCCGCAGCTTCATTTATATATGTATATCTCCAGTCATAATCCAGAATCTGGCATCCAACTATCATATTGTCCAGAGTAAATCTGAACTTTTCTTCACTCTTTCGTAAAATTGAATTTGTAAATTCAAGTTCCTTAGTCCTGTCCAATACCCGCTCTTCCAGTTCTTTGTTAAGCTTTATTATTTCATCTTCTGCTTCCACTCTTATTGCAACTTCCTGTTTTAGTTTTTGATTGGAAAGCTCCAGGCATGTATTCATTTTTTTTACTTTTTCTTTTTCTTTCAGCAGGTTTTCACTTATAATTGATATCATTAAGCTTGTTGCAAAAAACACTGAAAGGCTTAACCAATCTCCAAAATCCTTTATAAACGGACTGCTTACAAATATTGGCCACAGGAAAAGTACTATAAAACAAGAGAGAATTGCAGCAAATAATCCGGAATAGAAGCCCCCAAATAATGCAGCAACCATAACGGCAGGATAGTAAGTTACCCAGGTTGTTTTCATTTCCAAAGAATGTAATGGCCAGATTCTTAATGAAGCTGCTGCTGCAACAAAAACAACAGCAAGTATATAGCCCTTCCATTTTCCATTAATTATGCCCCAGTTATTCTGTTCAGAATTATCAATTTCATTAGACAGCAATGATAGTAAACTGATTGCCATAAAAATGAAAGTAAATGCCGATATAAGAGCCATTTTTCTGAATTCATCACTCAGGTCTATAAGCTGATAATTAAAAAATGTTACTATTATTGAAAATAAGGCTATGATTAATACAAGGATAACAACCTGCTGAAAAATATTAGCAGTTTTTTTTGAAATAAATAACAATGTTACGCCGGCAATAAGAAAATTAAATGAAGTTGCCGGAGCCATTCGAACCATCTGAAGATTTTCGTGCGTAATACTATTTCCTGCCAGAAAAAGCATATCTACACTAATATCTATATCAGTAAGAAAATAAAGAGTTGTACTTCCTCCCAGGTAAATAATAAGGAGCCCGCCTGCAATTCTTCCGTATTTATTAAAAAAGCTGTTTTCTCCGGCAGCAAACAACAATGAAGCTCCGGCTATAGTAAATGCAAATGCCGTTGTTGGTTTCATTGCAGTATTACTTATAAACAACCTTTGTAAAATTTCACTGCCCGCAATCCACCCAATAAGTACAAATATTCCCACAATAAAGACAGCAGATGCAGTTACTTTTGCCAAAAGGAATAACTTCATTCGTTCAAAGACAGAAATCTCTGACTTGTTCATGTTATTAACATTCTGGTTGTTCGGAAATATTTAATAAAACGCCCGAAAACTGATAGTTAAAATTTTTAGAGAATTGAATAAATAAAATAGTCAAGCTTATAAGATAATATATACAATTTTTCATGTATAAATGCAAAAATAATTCGGAAAACACGGAAACACTCAATACCTTCATGTATTAAAAATATTATAACAAAGATTGATTTGTTTATTTAGAAATAATTTTATCCGGAATTAATCTGTTCCAGTATTCAGCAGTCCTCCATTTAAAACTGAAAGAGAAATAATATTATATATAACATTAAAATATGCTTAATAACGAATGATACATCATTTCAAATTACTCTTAGCCGGATAATTGTATATTTATTAAACACTCCAATACGCTAAAACAGTTGATTTTTATTACACTTCCATCTTCTGTATTTTTATGCAAACGCAGAATAAACCATTTAATTATAAACTATTATGCCAATATTTAGCTTTTTAATAATTCTCTCACAAGAGAATGCAGTGTATAATTTCTCACTATTGGAAATTCCATACCTATTTTTTTGAGTATATTGACAATATTTGGTACTGGTATACTTTTAGTCATATAAGTTCTCAATATCAGAAATTGACATTGTGAACTGAAATAAATACTGAGGTTACTTCATGAAACTAAAAGTACAATTAGCACTGGTCCTTTTTTTAGCTGCCTCTGTTAATATTTTGCCGCAAAGGGGAAGAATAGTAACTGAAGCAATGACTCCGCACAGATTAGAAACCCTGGAAATGACAACAAATGTATCTTCAGGACTCAATGTTGTGCCAAGAGATGCATATATTTATATGTCTGCCGAAAATATTGGAAATTCTGAAGCTATTAACACAGCAGCTTTTCAATTAATTTCAAAGCCTTCAGGCTCAACTGCAGTGTTGGAATCAGTCAGCAATCCTTTATGGCAGCAATTTAAACCGGATAAAAACGGAGCTTATATTGTTCAATTAACAATTTCAACAGCCAGCGGCACTCATGACACAACAACTACCTACTATGTATCTGACTTTGTTGGAGTAGGTAATTTTGCAGACGTAAAAGCTGAATATCCTAATTGTATGAGTTGTCATCAAAATCATCCGGAATTTGTTGAAATCTTCAACCGTTGGAGTAAATCCGGGCATGCTACTGCTTTTGGTTCACAAATTAATACCGGTGGTTCACATTTTTCAGAAAGCTGTATTCAATGCCACACTACAGGCTATATCCCAAATTCCAGCAATAACGGATTTGATGATGTTGCTGCCAGCCTGGGCTGGAAACTCGGGACCCCGGGCCCTCAGAAATTTGATTCATTAAAAACTTATTACACTCCCCTTACCCAAATGGCAACCATTGGTTGTGAGAGCTGTCATGGACCCGGCAGTGAACATACGCGCGGCCCTAAAGCAGAGGAAATAAATATTTCTATCAAAGCTGGTACATGCGGGCAATGTCACGATGAACCATGGAGGCATAATAAATATGCTCAGTACGAAAATTCTGTTCATTCTGAAGTAGTTTGGAGTTCTTCATTTGCACAGGCTGCTTCTTCTCAGAATAATAATCTTGGTAATTGTATTCGCTGCCATGACGGCAATGGATTTATAAATTTCACAAAAGGGAAAACCACTAATACTACAGGCATGGTACAGGCGCAAATGGAAGATATAACCTGTGCTACATGTCATGACCCACATGGTAATGATAACGTTGCACAGTTAAGGTATACTCCGGCTGGTTCTGATACTTTGGCTGATGGTTTCAGATATAACGATAATTATTCTCTTGGTACAGGTGAACTTTGTATGAATTGCCATAAAGCAAGAGCAAGCAATGTTACACTTACGGCAGCCTTACCAACAAGCAGCCGCTGGGGACCTCACCACTCAGTTCAAACAGATGTTTTCCTGGGTGAAAACGCAGCTAAATTCAATGGCGAAGATTATCTTACAAGCCCTCATAAATGGGCAGTTGAAAATGCATGCGTTGGCTGCCACATGTATGCTACAGTTGATACGAGCGATCATGCTAACAGGGATAAAGTTGGCGGACATTCGTTCAGTATGCGCAATGAAGAAACCGGGTATGACCATACTGCAAGCTGTACCAACTGCCATGGTGATAAATCAAGCTTTGATGAGTTTGTTGCTAAGTATGATTATGATGGTAACGGAAAAATTGAAGCTATACAAACTGAGGTTGACGGGCTGCTTAATACACTGGCAATGGCTCTTCCTCCAAAAGGACAGACTACCATTGATTACACACAGTTTAAAAATGACCCTGACAGTTTGTTGTATACAAAAGCTTACTTTAATTACCAGTTGATTGCCAATGACGGCAGTCGGGGTATGCACAATACTGTATTTACCATCGATGTATTAAGAAAATCTATACTAGCTATCGGCGGTTCTGTTACAGATGTAAAACTTGAAGAAAATACAAATTATATACCTTCAGGTTATTCTCTTAAACAGAATTATCCAAATCCATTTAACCCAATGACGAATATACAGTATTCTCTTCCTTATGAGAGTAATGTTAAAATATTAATTTACTCGATAACCGGTGAACTTGTTAAAGAACTTGTTAACACTACACAATCAGCCGGAAATTACAACATACGCTTCGACCTTAATGGAACTGAAAGGAAGCTTGCTTCCGGTATTTATTTTTATTCAATTGAAGCAAAATCCCTTGAAGGAAATAAATCGTTCAGACAAACCAAAAAGATGGTTTTAATGAAATAATAGTTTTACCTTACCGGGTTCTTTTACATTGAACCCGGTATTTATTTATTAATAAACAATTCAGGAGGTACTGTGTTTAATAAATCCATCCTAATCATTATGCTATTAGTGTCTCCACTTCTGGCAGTTTATGGACAGGGAAAATCAGCCTTCGTTGGAACTGATGTTTGCGGTGCATGTCATAAATCAGAAAAACAGGGTAATCAGCTTGGAATATGGAAAGAAACAATGCATTCCAAAGCCTTTGAAACTCTTAAATCAGACAAAGCAAATGAAATTGCAAAAAAGCAGGGATTTACAACACCTGCTGCTGAAACCGAAGCATGCTTAAAATGCCATGTAAGTGGTTATAATGTTGCTGCTGAAATGAAACAGGCAAAATTCAAAATGGAAGATGGTGTTCAGTGTGAGACATGCCATGGAGCTGGTTCTGAGTATAAAAGCCTGAAAATTATGAAAGACCGCTCTCAGGCAATTGCAAACGGTCTTACTTTCCATGAAAAGAAAGAAGATTATTGCACAGGATGCCATAATTCGGAAAGCCCAACTTTCAAAGGATTTGAATTTGCGGCAATGTGGGATAAAATAAAACACCCAATTCCTGCTGCTGATAAAAAATAGATTGTTTCAAACTGAAAATTAAATAATATGAAAAAAGTTACCGCACTGATGATCTTTCTGAGCCTGTTTTGCTGCAGGAGTTTTTCTCAGAATATCAATGGAAGGTTTTCATCATCTTTATATATGTTTGAACGCTTTGACACAACAGATGTTTCAGATAATTACGTAAGAGCTTATCAGATGCTTAATCTTAATATAAATGAAGGAAACTTCTCATTAAGAACATCTATGAATCTTGAATCTGATTTATCTGCTGATATTGAAGGGGATCCCCGCGTAAGAGTATATAATCTTTACCTGGAAGGAAGAAATCTCCTGGATATGTTTACTGTTAAATTAGGCCGTCAGCCTTTGATAACAAATGTAGCCGGAGGTTTGTTTGATGGAGCAAATGTAGACTTAAAGTTAAGCAATTACAAACTAACTGGTTTCTATGGCGGTAATGTTCCCGATTATCAAAAGCTGAAACTTATTGACAATTGGGGTGACAACTATATTGTAGGTGGAAAATTTACTGCACTCCCCTTTGAAGATCTCCAGTTATCATTGGGATATATAAAGAAAAATTATAAACGCCAGGATTACTGGGCTGTAAGGCTTGATGAAGACCTAAATCCAATCAATACTCTTATCAGAAATAACTCAAATCAATACCAGTATTTGTCAGCCGAAGCATCATATATAAAATCAAAATTGTTTGATATAGATACAAGAATTGAATATGATGTTAACCTTGAAGAGCTTTCCAAAGTTGAACTAAACGCTTCATATTACCAAATTGAAGATTTAAGCCTTGATTTATACTATAACTACAGGGAACCTCGGGTAAAATACAATTCTATTTTTTCGGTCTTTGATTATGGTAATACGCAGGAAATTGAATTGGGCGGCAGTTATAAGCTAAGCAGCCTTTTTACAGTTTCCGGCAGATTCGGGGAAGTAGTTTTCAGAGACAGCGAAAACTCCGGAAGAATAACACTTGGGATGTACTCAAGTTACGGAAGTATTACTTACAGAAAAAATCTTGGTAACGCAGGCGAACTTGATGCTTTATCTGTTTATTCTGCTTATACCCTGTTCGAAGGAATCCTTACACCATCTATCGGACTTTCATTTACAGGATATAAACTTTCTGATGACTCTGAAACGAATAACCTGACTTCGTTGCTTGCAGGTTTAAACTTCAGGCCGTGGAGAGAGTTGTCTTTAGATTTACAGGGCCAGTACATGGACAACAAGATTTACAAAAATGATTTCAGATTTTTAATTAAGGCTAATTACTGGTTTAATACTAATTTCTAAATTAATGCGGTTATGAAATTAAAACACATATACTTTCTTCTCCTTACGGCTGCTGCTGGAGTATTATTTATTGCCGCTTTTTCAACAGTCAGTGACGCTAATGCCGAAGCAAAAGGGAATGAAAAAATAATTAAGTTTTCCCATTCATTTCATGCTGATCTGGCAGAATGTACAGCCTGCCATCCCAAAGCGGCTGAAAGCACCTCTATGAAAGACCGGTTAATGCCCGGGCACGATGAATGCAGTTCATGCCATGATACCGAAAACTCTGAGCAGTGCAGTACCTGTCATTATGATGATACTTACGAACAGCTTGTTCAAAGTAAATCAACTGTAGGGACTGAATTAAATTTTAATCATAAGTCCCACGTAACAGATAAGAAAATGGCATGTGAAACCTGCCATGCAGGCATTAAAGATGTTGATTATGCTTCAAAAGCAAAAAAAACTTATCCGTCTATGGCTGACTGCTATACCTGCCATAATGATAAATCAGGTGCAACCAACGCTTGTGAAAGCTGCCATAAATCAACAGTAAATCTTATGCCGCAATCTCACAAAGATGTTTCATTTATTAAGACCCATAAATTTAAAGCTAAGGATGTTTCTGCCGATTGTGTTATGTGTCATAATAATAACAATAACTCATGTGAGAATTGTCATGCTGCTTCAGGAATAAAAGCAGCCAATACTCCGGATGATTTCTTTCAGCCATACACACCTGATAATTATTCTGATGGGGCAAAGAAACAGAATTTGACCAGAGTGCATGAACTTAATTACAGATTCTCTCATGGAATTGATGTAAAAACAAAACGTCTTGATTGTGCAAGTTGTCACAATACTGAAGATTTCTGCCAAACCTGTCATCAGGCAAATGGAAAAGACTATGCAATGAATGGCATTATGCCTGCGTCTCACCTGAAAAGTGATTTCTTCACAATCGGAAGAGGCACTGGCGGTGGAGAACATGCCAGGCTGGCAAAGAGAGATATAGAGAGCTGTATAGCCTGCCATGACGTTCAGGGCGCTGACCCAACATGTATAACATGCCACCTTGACAGCGACGGAATTAAAGGTACTAATCCTAAAACTCATCCGGCTAATTTCATGAAAAATACTCATGGTGACTGGCATGATAGTGATGGCTCTATGTGTTTTAACTGTCATACATCAACACATACTGCAGGAGTTGGTTTCTGTGGTTATTGTCATGGTTCAAACAGGGATTAATTATGAGATATTTTATATTTAGAATATTACCTGTGTTATTATTTGGAATTTTTCTATCAGGCTGTAGTGAACTTGAAACAAACGCTCCTCAGCCTCAACCGGTTTTAACTGTACATAAAGATGGAATAGTAACTCCCGGGCATGCAAATTTTCACGGAAATCTTATACGTGAAAATGGATGGAGCATGACTGAATGTAAAACATGCCATGCTGCTGATTTTTCAGGAGGAATTGCTAAATCCAGCTGCAATACATGCCATACAGGTTCTAAAGGACCGGAATCGTGCAATACTTGTCATGGTTCGTTTTCTGATCCTTCAAGAATTGCTCCTCCCAGAGATATAGATGGAAATACATCTGTGTCCGTTAGAGGTGTTGGGGCTCATTCAATACATTTATATGATAATTCATTTGGAAACACTGTAAAGTGCAGCACCTGTCATAATGTTCCTCAAAGCCTTTATGCAAGTGGACACATGGATTCAGACGGAATTGCTGAAGTTGTGCTGAAGAATAACGCTGTTTTGCACGGCGCGGATAATGCAGCATATAGTTATTCTGATGGAAGCTGTTCCAATACTTATTGCCACGGTAATTTCACATTTTATAAAGATTCAGCTTCTGCTCAAAATAAATTCATCTATTCTTCTGATAAAATAACCGGAACCCCTGTTACCGTAAAATGGACAGATGTTGGAAAAGATGAAGCAAAGTGTGGTTCCTGCCATGGGCTTCCACCAGCCGGGCATAAACAGGTTCCTTTGTCATCATGTTATTCCTGCCACAGTGATGTTGTTGACCAATATGGGAATATAATAAATAAAGAAAAGCATATTAATGGCACTGTTGACGCACGAAATTAAATAATCACCTGTTTACTTTTTTTTAAGCCGCTTTTTGCGGCTTTTATTTTTTCTGACAACTGCATTTTTTGGCATTTTCAACAAGGATTAAAGTAATCCATATAATTATTTTTACAGGGAATTTATTACTGCTTAATATGCCGCTAAATAAAGATTTTCTTATCTTTGTTTTTAATAATAGAGTTATTCCTGATTATTAATTATTTAAGGAAATGAATTGAAGAAATTTATACTGATTTTGTTTTTAACATATAGTTTTGCTTTCGGCCAATCGTTCAGACTTATGCAATATAATATACTTAATTATCCCAGTTCTGATACAACAATTCAGAATGGCTACTTAAGAACTACATTGTCTTCTGTTAAACCTGATATTCTTGTAGCAGAGGAAATGAAGTCTATTTATAGTGTTAATGGAATCCTTAATAATATTCTTAATTCATTTGGCAATTATAAAGCCGGCACTTTTATTGACGGATACGATTCAGATAATGCTTTGTTTTATAATGATTCTCTTTTTTCTTTTGTAAGTAATACAGCTATTAAAACAGCATTGAGAGATATTAACCAGTTTAAATTAATACTTAAACCTACAGGCGATACAATTATTGTCTATGCGGCGCACCTTAAAGCAAGTTCAGGTGATGACAATGAAGCGAAAAGAGCTGCAGAAGTTGCCAATCTGCGTACAGTTACCAACAAACTTTCTTCTTCTGCCAATTACTTTGTTGTTGGCGATTTTAATTTATACTCTTCATTTGAGGCTGCTTATCAAAACCTTTTAGACCAGACAAGCACCGGCTATTTTCTGGATCCCATAAATAAACCCGGAACATGGCATGATAACAGCGCATTTGCTTCTATACATACTCAATCGCCAAGAAAAGAAGCTTTAAGTGACGGCGGCTCTTCAGGCGGTATGGATGATAGATTTGATTTTATACTTGTTTCGCAGGCTGTGATGGATACCGGAGGAATAACATATATTTCAGGAACTTATACGGTTGTCGGTAATGACGGAAAACACCTTAATCAGTCTGTAAATGTACAGCCTAACACTGCTGTTTCTGTAGATGTTGCTAATGCATTATACTATGGTTCAGATCATCTTCCTGTTTACGCAGACTTTTCATACAATTCTACTGTTCCGGTTGAACTTACATCTTTTGATGCAAGATACAGCAATAATTCTGTTAAGCTTTCCTGGATAACTGCAACAGAAACCAACAATTATGGCTTTGAAGTTGAGAAATCTGATAACCAGAAAAACTGGAGTAAAATTGGTTTTGTTAAAAGCAGCGTTAACAGTGAAACTGAAAAGTATTACACTTATTCTGACAGTGATATAAAAGGAACTTCTGCCTATTATAGGTTAAAAACTGTTGACCTTGATGGCACATTTGAATACAGCAAGGTATTAGCTGTTTCACTGCCAACAGGTTTTGAATTATATCAGAATTATCCAAATCCCTTTAATGCCGAAACTATTATAAAATATAGTCTCCCCTACTCCGGTAATTATAAACTTTCACTGGTTGATGTTTTAGGACAAAATTTAAAAACACTTTCTGAAGGTTCGGCAAATGCAGGAACTTTTTCCTACCATCTTTCCGATATTGGTTTAAGTTCAGGCGTATATTTTGTTAGATTGGAAACAAATGCAGGAATTAAATTTATTAAAATTATGCTAATGAAATAAAGGCTGCGGCTAACTATAGCTAACGCATAAAAATTATTTTTATTCTTGTTTTATTGCAATAACTGCTCAACTAAACTTTATTGGGGGATTTATGTATAAGCTGTTATTTTTTGCAGTGTTCTTTTCCCTGTTATCTTTTACAATTTTAGCAAAGCCTGCTTTTTTGTATAATCAACCCGACAGCGGGACAAGTATAAGAACTGATTTAATTTCTATTCCGCTTGAAAAAGGAAACAAGTGGTTTTATTCCTGTTACTCCAACGGAACTGAAGTTAACCCCATAACTGCTGAAGTAATATCAGATACAATCATATTTGACAATATTAAATGTTATAAGGTTAACTTTGCATTTCTTCCGGGGAGTAATTCATATATGCTCAGATGCGACAGCAATACGGTTTACTTTTATAACAGCTCTGATAACTCTCCGTCACCTGTTGTAAATTTTATGGCAAACCCCGGAGATAACTATATTATTGAACTTGCTCCCTATTCTTCTGTTTCTTCGGGTTATATAAGCACTGTTGCATTATTTAATATAAATACAAATATTTACGAGTATCATCTTGATGGATTACAACAAGCTTTTGTTCAGGTTTCACCGGATTTTGGTTTTACCAGAATTGAAGATTACGGAGATGATGCTTCAATAATACCCTCAACATCTTTTATTTTAAAGGGATGCATTCTTTCGGGAATTCCTTATGGAGAAACTGTATCGGTAGATAAAGACAAAAATCTTGTTCAAGATTTCTCTCTTCAACAAAACTATCCAAATCCATTTAATGCTGAAACAATAATAAAATATACTCTTCCAGGTTTTAGCAGCTATAAAATAATGTTATATGATATTTCTGGAAGAATAGTAAAAACTTTGGATTCAGGCTCAAAAGACGCAGGGACATATACATACAAGTTATCCGATACCGGATTATGTTCAGGAGTGTATTTTATTGAAATACAGGCAAATAACGCTGCCAGGCATATAAAAATTCTATTACTTAAATAATAAAGTATTCATCTGATTTTTAGGTTAGTTTATAAAAATAAAAAAGGCATTTAAGAACTCCTAAATGCCTTTTAATCTCACACTATATATTATTCATCAGGAAGCTGTATCTGCTTCTTTTTGTTTTGCAGAAAGCCTTGCGTTTTTCTTATCCATTTCAGTAAGATATCTTTTCCTTATTCTTATACTTTCAGGAGTTACCTCAACAAATTCGTCATCTGTAATCCATTCTATAGCCTGTTCAAGGGTATGAATAATTGGTGGTTCAAGCCTGATAGCTTCATCAGCACCTGAAGCACGCATATTTGTTAACTGTTTTGTTTTGGTTACATTCACACGCATATCATTTTCACGTGAGTTTTCTCCAACTACCATGCCTTCGTATACTTTTGTTCCGGGAGCGACAAAAAATACTGTTCGTTCCTGTAATTTAAACATAGCATACGAAGAAGCAATACCAGGTTCCATAGCAATAAGAGCACCTTTTGTCCTGTGAGATATATCTCCTTTAAACGGCTCATATTCGTGGAAATTATGGTGCATAATACCAGTACCCCTAGTATCTGTAACAAACTCTGCCCTATAGCCAATTAAGCCTCTTGAAGGAATTAGGAACTCCACTCTTGAGTTCTCATTATAAGTAACCATATTCTTCATTTCGGCTTTTCTTTTGCCAAGTTTTTCTATTACTATACCTACAAATTCTTCCGGTACATCAATTATCAGATGCTCAATAGGTTCGCAAAGTACATCAGCAATCTTTTTCATGATAACTTCAGGTTTACTAAGCTGAATCTCATATCCTTCACGGCGCATATTCTCAATTAAAATTGCAAGGTGTAGCTCGCCTCTGCCGCTGACTTTAAAAGTATCCGGAGAATCAGTCATCTCAACACGAAGGCTTACATTTGATTTCAACTCTCTCGAAAGCCTGTCACTTATATTTCTTGTAGTAACATACTTGCCTTCCAGTCCTGCAAATGGCGAATTATTTACCATGAAATTCATTGTAATGGTAGGCTCATCAATAGCAACAAAGGGAAGCCCTTCAGGCTTTTTAGGATCAGCAACAGTATCTCCAATATCTACATCTTCAAGCCCTGCAATTGCGCCTATATCACCGGCAGTCAGTTCCTGCGCTTCAACTCTTTTTATATTATCGTAAGTATAAATTTTGGTAATCTTGGCATTTATTTTATTCCCTTCTCTCGGAATTAAAACTATATTATCCCCTATTTTTATTGTTCCGTTGCTTATCCTGCCAATTCCAATTCTGCCAAGGTAATCATTATAATCAATTGCTGATATTAACATTTGGAAAGGTTCTTCAAGGTTTGCCTGAGGTTCAGGAACCTGTTCAACTATCAAGTCAAATAAAGGTTTTAATGAGTCTGACTCATCTTCAAGGTTTATCTTTGCAATACCTTGTTTGGCAACTGCATATATAAAAGGAAAATCGAGCTGTTCTTCGGATGCACCAAGAGAAACAAATAAATCGAATACTTCATCCAGTACTTCATTGGGACGGGCATCTTTTCTGTCTATTTTATTTATCACTACTATTGGTTTTAATCCAAGATCAAGCGACTTTTTTAATACAAATTTTGTTTGAGGTAACGGCCCTTCGGCTGCATCAACCAGCAAAAGTACGCCATCAATCATTCTTAAAGTTCTTTCAACTTCACCGCCAAAATCTGCGTGTCCAGGGGTATCAACTATATTTATCTTAATGCCTTTATAATGAACGCTGCAATTCTTAGCCAGAATTGTAATTCCTCTTTCCTTTTCAAGCGCATTAGAATCCATAATTCGTTTTTCAACATGCTGATTTTCGCGCCATGCACCGGTTTGTTTCAACATGTAATCAACAAGAGTAGTTTTACCATGGTCAACGTGAGCAATAATCGCAATATTTCTTATATCTTTCCTGTAATTCACTTTCTTCCTTTAAAAAAATGGGATTACAAATATAAAAATAACTGCATGCAGATACAATCTGGAGGAATAATCTATATAAAATATGTTAAAATATGGCGAAATTCGAAGGTTTTTGACTGAAAGAAGTATTATCTAATTATTAATTCTCAGGTAACAACCTGGGTATTTAATGATATTTCTTCAAGAATAGATGAGACACGAAGACAGTCCTTCAGGTCTCCTGTAAAAACAATAGATTTACCTTTAACATGAACTTCAAAAGCAAAATCCCGTGCTTCTTCAAAGGTACATTTAACGGCTTTAATTAATTGGTAAATAACCTCATCAAAAGTATGCCAGTCATCATTATACAGAATTACTTTGCTTTCAAGTCCGGTTGTGGTCTCTTCATCAACAACAACCTCAATTATAGGGTTATCTAATGGTTTAATTTCCATATTAATAATGTAAATAATTAAGTAAAAACAGTAAAGAGAAAACTTTTGTTACATAGTGACTTCCCGGATTTAGCAGTTTGATGAAGAAAACTGTAAGTATTTATTATTATAAATACTTAAGTTTTAATGATTTATTATGTTTACAGACATTGTAATTGTTTGATTTTATATTGTTGTATGTTTATATTTTTTAACAATTATTTAGGAAAAACGGAGGATAAATGAACATTGCGGTTTGCGTAAGCCACGTTCCTGATACTGCCTCTAAAATCAAAATCTCCCCTGATGAATTGTCAATAGATAGTACTGGCATAACCTGTATTATCAACCCTTATGATGAATTTGCTGTTGAAGAAGCTCTCAGGACCAGGGAGAAATTTGGGGGCGAAATCACTGTAATCAGTGTTGGGAGTGATGCAAATAAAGAAACAATCAAAAAAGCCCTGGCAATGGGTGCTGACAAAGGCTTACTGCTTAAGAGCGATACTGCAATGGATTCTCTTTCTGTAGCTAAAGCTCTTTCTGAGGAAATTAAATCAGGCAGTTATGAAATTGTTTTTTTCGGTAAACAATCTGTTGACTTTGATAATTCAATCACCGGACAGCTTACAGCCTCCTTACTTAATTTCAACTGTGTGTCTGTTGTTATAGAGTTGTTTATTGATGGTAATAAAATAAGAGCTGAAAGGGAAATTGAAGGCGGCCGTGAAGTAGTTGAAACCAGTCTGCCCGCAGTTATTACTACTCAAAAAGGCCTGAATGAACCGCGATATGCTTCTTTAAAAGGTATAATGGCAGCAAAGAAAAAAATAATTGAAGAAAAAATTGCCGTCTTTTCAGGTAATAGTACTAAAATATTGAAATTAAGTAAACCAACGTCTAAACAACCCGGAAGAATACTTGGAACAGACGGTTCTGCTGTAACTGAATTAGTAAGATTATTAAAAGAAGAAGTAAAAGTTATTTAACAAAGGAATTACTTTTATGTCAAAAAATATTCTGGCAATACTTGAACAGCGTGACGGAAAAATAAAAAAGTCCTCATTTGAAGTCGTTAGCATGGCTGCAAAACTGGCAAACATGTTTAATATACAGGCAGAAACTGTTGTTATTGGAGATCACATTGAAAACCTTAATGATATAAGTATTTATGGAATAAATAAATTAACTCACTTTAAACACAAAGCTGTTTCTATTTATTCAACATCTGCTTACGCCAAAATAATAAAAGAATATGCAGACAAAGCAGAATTTCAATATATTTTAATGTCAAATACAGCTATGGGAAAAGACCTTGCTCCCAATATAGCAGTAAAACTTGGTGCCGGTATTATACCTGATATCACAGATATTACTGTATCTGAAAATGAACTTTTAGTAACCCGACCTGTATATGCCGGTAAGGCCTTACAGCAATTAACATTTTCATCAGATATAAAAGTTCTCACTTTAAGGCCAAATGTATTTCCTCTTATTAAGAATGAATCAGCCACTAAAGCAGAAATAAATGTAATTGAAATTGAATCAGTTGATTTAACGAACAGGGTTGTTGATTTTAAAAAAGCAGATGGAAAAATTGACGTCGCTGAAGCAGATATAGTTGTTGCCGGCGGCAGAGGTCTTAAAGAACCGGAAAATTTTAAACTAATAGAAAATCTTGCAGATATACTTGGGGCGGCTGTGGGAGCTTCGCGTGCTGTTGTGGATGCAGGCTGGCGTTCTCATAATGAGCAGGTTGGACAAACAGGAAAAACAGTTTCCCCTTCTTTGTATATCGCCTGTGGAATATCCGGAGCTATTCAGCATCTTGCGGGTATGTCATCATCTAAATATATTGTAGCTATAAATAAAGATAAAGATGCACCAATTTTTGGTATTGCTGATTATGGGATTGCCGGAGACGCCTTAGAGATATTACCATTATTAACTGATGAGATTAAAAAGGTTAAATTATAAAGACTTAGGAGTTTTAATTGCAAAAAATTCAATGTGAAATATTAGGTTTATCATCAAGCCCTTCTACCGGAGGAGCATATGCAATATTACTAAAAGAAATAAATGGAAACAGAAGACTGCCAATTATTATTGGCGCTTTTGAAGCTCAGGCAATTGCTCTTGAAATTGAAGGGATAAAACCTCCAAGACCGTTGACTCATGACCTTCTTAAACAGATTGTTGATAATCTGGGAGCTGCAGTTGTTGAGGTCATTATTGATGAACTTAGAGAAAATACTTTTTACGCTAAAATACTGCTTGAGACATCCGGACTTACTAATGAAATTGATGCCCGTCCAAGTGACGCAATAGCACTTGCAGTAAGAACACAATCACCCATTTATGTATCAGATAGCGTAATGGAATCAGCAGCTTTTGTCCCTTCGGAAGACGGAGATAAAGAGGAAATAGAACAGGAACCTGAGCCAGATGTGATTCCTAAAACAAAAGAAGCTAAACTTGCAGCCCTTCAGGACAAACTAAGGGAAGCCCTTGATGCCGAAGAATATGAAAGAGCTGCAAAGCTAAGGGATGATATAAAGAAATTAACTAATAATAATTAGCTGAATACCTTTTTCCCTATATTACATTCCATACATTTCTCACGGGAACAGTAATTTCTGAAAAGTTCAATCATGCCCTGGTAAAGAACACTTCTTTGCCAGGCGTTTTTTAGACATAAAGTGGATGAAACTTCACATACGAGGTTATTTTCGCTCTTCTGTAAATAATTAAGGAAAAGCTTTATCACTTTTTCCGAAGCTTCCTTTTTGTTATATACTTCAAAGTAAACTGATATTACCGGCAGAACTACATTTACAAGTATTTCATCTGCCCTGGAAACGCCAATAAAGTATTTTATTTCCTGGTTAGCTGGCTGTTCAAAAACATAATGATTTGACCAGAATCCTTCTCCCTTTACCACCAAAAGGCTTCGTAATTCATTAGTCAGCTTATTAAGTCCTATTTTACTTTCAAATAAAGCTATAACTTTTCCGATAAGATTTTCTTTTAACATTCTCTGGAGTATTGTTACTCCACCCTTTAATCTTATTGTTGGAAAGTTTTGCGGACGCAATTTAAAGAAATGCCATTGAGTTGAGTTAAAAGTTTTACCGTTATAAGTATCTTTTATTTCATTCCATGTAACAGTTATTTTTTTAAGATATTCTGCTGTTGCTTCATCAGGAGCTTCAACATTTTCCGGAATCAATCCGCCAATATGGAATAATGCAGCTTCAGCACAATTACTAAAATCATGTCTAGTAATAAACTGTTTAAGATAAAACACCTGAACAGCCTGGGCAACTCTCTGCATAATCTCTTTATTCTTTGAAAAACCAAGTGCTTCAAATATCAGTTCATACATAAGCTGCTGCCATGCTTCAGCTTTTGCAAAATCATGGGCAGTAAATTCTTTTTGGTAGAAATTCTCATCCAGTTCATAGTGTACAAGATTATTATCTGTTTGCATATCATACAAATAAATAATCTCTTTCAACCGCTCTAATATTTTTTCTGATTTTTTCCTGAATCTTGTAAGCCCAAGTTCATACAAATAATTAAGCTTTTCCTGTTCAGTAACAAGCTCATTTATCTCATCACATGGCATTTTATTTATTCTGTTTTTTCTGTCTGATTCAATGGCAGCCTGAACAGAGGATTTAAGATCATTCTTAATACAGTAATCAAGTGTAATTGATTGTACTTTACGGCCTTCTTCTGTAAAAACATAAGGAACATTTGTATCATTCTTCATTACCACGTGAAGAATAACTTTATTATATTTTTTATTCAGATGATGCCCGTGCTTTTTCCAATCCGAATGCAGGCAATCAATTTCCACATCTCCCTGGTAAGTAATATTTCCAATTTTAATACGGGCATTTTTAAAATCCGGCCCCCCTAATTCTCTATTTTCAGTTCCCGCATCAATAATAGTAACCTGCTGCCTGTCTTTTGTATTAAGTTCCCTCGTAAAGTTCTGAGTTTTCCAGATTTCACATAGAAACTTTTCATGAACTTTTATAGTCTTTTCCATTTTTGCCCCGATTCAATAAATAAAAAAATACAAGCGGGAATTTCTTTTAAAAGGCAAGTTTCAAAACCAAGTCGAAGATATATGTCGCATAAAAACGGAAGAAAACTATAGTTGGTATGCTTTTTTACTTTCCTTCCCTGAAGATATTTATTCCACCTAGATGCTGGCATTGTTTGTACGCTCTTTTAAAAGAGGTTCCTTAATCACAATAAACTTACAAATATTAAGATTAAGAATAAAACTATTTTTAAACTATTTCGGTTTTATATTAGATTTGGTGGAATTTTTTCCTTTTTAATGAATTATATTTCATTATTAGATGTAAAAAGATTCATCTATAAATTGAGAGTTATTCAATATTTATATATAGCAAGATTTATTTCTCTGATTTTCTTAATATATCAATTAATTCTGCAGACCATTTTTCATTATCAGTATTATAAACAGCTTTGTTATAAAGAACAAGTAAATCACCCATATTACAGAGACAGTTAATAAGCTTTTCTCTTCCAAATTTCTTTTCTACAATGGATGCCATTTTCCAGCCAACTGTATACCATGGTCCCTGAATACCGAAAAACGAAAACCCGGTATCTTGTATTTGTTTATCAGTCAGCTTGTTATTATATATATCAAGAAAGAATCTATCAAGTTTTCTAAGATCATCCGGAAAGTTTTTAATATCTCTATCCCATCTTTCTTTATCAGCAGCGATGCTGTACAGATGAGGATAAATATCAGCCCCTCCGGCAGCGGCCAGCATTGCTATCCCCTCTCCAAATGCACCCATCCATTCAGTCATTGTAACATAGTTTTTATTTGAGTCAGCTAATACTTCTTCAGAACAAGTACCTGCAAAGCCAATATGATGCAATTCATGAGCTAATGTATTTTCGTATTTTTCCCGTGTAATATTAGTGTTTAAGTATAAAAATATTGCAGGATCAGAGTCGCTTTCAAACACAAAACTATTTGTTTTAGGTTTTATAACCGGATAAATTTTTGCTTTAATTTTTGACTCTTTCGGCAGATATTTTAGTGCCTTTTGAGCTGTTGCTGTTAAGTCTGATGATTTCCAGTTATTAAGAGTTATCTTAAAAAGATTTATGTATGGTTTTAATGTATCAGATAAAAGGAATTTTTTGAATTCATCGTCAGTAAAAGGGCGATTCATTACTTCTTCTCTTTTCTTAAGCCTCATATATGGTTCACTGGTAAACAGTCTATCCCAGTCTGTTTCATTGATTTCCAGATGCTGTGCGTTCTTTTCCATTATCAGGATAGCAGCATCAGCTTCATCTGTTATTAATTTCAAATCTATATTGGAATATTTTTGAATTGCTTTTATTGAAGGGGCACAAAAAAGGAAAAAACAAAGGAATACATATAATATTATATACCGGAACAGCATAGTAATTACCCTTTAATAATCTGATAATATGTAAATTAGACTACCAGACTTTACCAAAAGTTGTGAGAAGAGTAATTTGTCCCTTAGTATACCGGAACTAATTTCAGGCAAATATTTCAGCAGCTTTCTTATTCATTAAAATAACTTCTCCCCTGGCTGCTTCTGCAAAATCTTTTTCTTTTGATTTATAGATTATACTTCTACTCATATTAACAACAAAATCTTTTCTATTATGGGCTTTAAATTCAGACAGAACATCTTCAAAACTTCCACCCTGCGCTCCCACTCCGGGAAGTAAAACCGGAAGAGCGCCAAAAAGGTTAAAACTGGATTTCAATTCATCAAGTTTTGTAGCTCCAAAAACAATTCCCATATTCTTTTTAGCATTCCATTCTTTCACTTTTTTTATAACCTGCTGATACAGGAACAATCCATTTTCCAGCCTTAGTTTTTCAAAATCATTTGCCCCCGGATTAGAGGTAAGAGCAAGGATAAAGTTTAATTTATTTTCATCGTTAAGAAATGGCTGAACAGAATCCTCCCCCATATATGGATGAATTGTTGAAGCATCGCACTTAAAATAATTAAATATAGAATCAGCATACATTTCAGATGTATTTCCAATATCGCCTCTTTTAGCATCACCTATTATAAGAATGCTATCAGGAATGAGAGATAAAGTTTTTTCGAGTGTCTCAAATCCCCTGGTACCATCTTTTTCATAGAATGCAAAATTAATTTTAAATGCCGCAGCATATTCTGCTGTTTGTTCTATAATTGCTTTGTTAAACTCAAGGACAGGATTACTTCCGTATTTCAAATGTTCCGGAATTTTATTTATGTCTGTATCAAGGCCAACACATACAAATTTATTTTCACTGTTTCTATCACCGAGTTTTTTAAGTGCATTCATATTTTTATTAATAATTATTTTTCAGAATTAAAATTTTTAAACATCATAGACTCAACAGGAAATTCAGTCCGCTGATTATATTTAGCATTTTGTTTCTTGTTATAAGGAATTTCTATGTCGCCGCTTATGTGGAAGTAAATAATTTGTCCAATGGGCATACTTTTATAGATTTTTACCGGTTGTTTAACAGATATCTCAAGAGTCCAGGTGTTACAGAAACCAGCATCTCCTTTGCCTGCAGTTGAATGAATATCAATACCAAGCCTTCCTATACTTGACTTGCCCTCAAGGAAAGGGACATAGTTTCTTGTTTCTGTATACTCTTCCGTTACTCCAAGATAAAGTTTTGAAGGTAACAGGATAAAACCATCATCAGGTATTTCAAATGTTTTAATTTTATTATGAACTCTTGCATCAAGAATATCATTATCATAGACTGCTATCCATTTCCCTAAATGGACATCATAACTGTTCGTACCAAGAAAACTTCTGCTAAAAGGTTCAATAACAATATTGCCGTTTTCAATTTCTTCCAATATTTTCTTATCAGATAAAATCAAATAACCTCCGGAGTTGATTATGTATAATTTTTTCTTGTTCTGTAAACATTAGCTGCTATACCCAACATAAACATATTAACCATAAGCGAGCTGCCCCCATAACTTACAAAAGGCAGAGGAATGCCAATTACAGGCATTATCCCTATAACCATGCCGACATTAATTATCAGATGAATTAAATATACAGCAAGTATACCAATTATTGTAAGGCTTAAAAACTCATCCTTAGTCTGTGATGCAGTTTTTAAAAGACGAAGCAATAAAATCAAAAAAAGAATCAGGGTTATTACACTTCCAATAAAACCGAGTTCTTCGCCAATAACACAATATATAAAATCTGTCCATTGTTCAGGTATAAACTGAAGCTGAGTCTGATTGCCATGCAGAAACCCTTTCCCGAGAAAGCCTCCTGAACCAATTGCCACTTTTGCCTGAATAGCATTATATCCCGAACCAAGCGGGTCAGCACTTGGATCCATAAAGGATTGAATTCTTTTTTGCTGATGAGGACTTAATGCATCATAAACAAAATCAGCAAAAAAACCGGCACCAATGTTTAATGCAAAAATTGAGCCGCTGAAAATAATATCTTTTTTGAAAAAAATAAGTGCAACTATTATCAGTGCAAGGGCTGCAACAAAATAGATACCGCCAAAAAGATTTGTTATTGCAACAAGAGGCGGAGACAGAACCACAAATAATCCAAACAGGCTTATTCCTTTCCAGAAAATAAGTGTAAGAATTATCCCGATAAAAACAATCGAGGTACCCATATCCGGTTCCAGTAATATCAGCCCAACAGGAATAAAGCCCACAGTAAGGGCGAGCATTATATCCTTAAATGTTTCAATATTAGTATTCATCCTGCTCAGAAATGCTGACATAGCCATTATAGTACCAATTTTTGCCAGCTCAGAAGGCTGTATACCCAGCGGGCCCAGATCAAGCCAGCTCTTTGCACCTGATATTCTTCGTCCAACTACTAATACAACCAATAAAAGTAACAACGAAAATAAATACATTGGAACAGCAATTGTCCTGAATATACTGGTAGGTAGAGAATATGTAATAAAGAATATGATAATAGCTATTATGCCCAGCAGAAGCTGTTTTTCAAAATTACCGCCTGCCGTTGGATGATGGACTGTAGAGCTGTAAATTGCTGCAAGGCCTATCAGGAAAAGAGCAAGTGCCGGAAGAAATATTCCGAGATCAAACTTATCTTTTAACTTATAATCAATTTGCAATAGAAGCTCCGGCAATATGTTTTTGCATTTCTTTTTTGCTCATTGGTTTAATAGGTTCTTTTGGTTTTTCTTTTTCCAGGTATGCTTCAAACATTTTCTGGGCTATAGGAGCAGCCCATGTACCACCAAAACCGGCATTTTCAACAACAACAGCAACTGCAATTTTAGGATCATTATAAGGGGCAAATCCTATAAATACAGCATGGTCTTTTCCATGCGGATTCTGAGCCGTACCGGTTTTACCGGCAATTTCAAAACTTTTTGTTCTTATCCTTGTTGCAGTGCCTGCTCCCTGAACTACAAGATACATACCTTCTTTTACTATCTGGAATACTTCTTTTTTTATCCCGGTATTTATTTCAGGAAAACTTAAAGGCACCATCCCTCTTGTCTGGTCATCTTTATAGCCTTTTACTATATGCGGGCGTATAGTTTTACCATCATTTGCAATTATTGAAGCATACTGTGCTAACTGAATTGCTGTTACGTTTACTTCTCCCTGGCCAATACCCAGACTTGCCATAATACTGCGCGGCCATTTAGGCCCATATATTTTTTCATAATATTTTGAATCAGGAACAAGGCCTTTTGTCTCTTCACCTATATCAATATTTACTTTTTTATTAAAACCTAACCTTTCAGCATATTCGTGCCACTTATCAAGCCCAATTCTATAAATAAGATTATAGAAAAATGTATTACAAGACTTTTCTATAGCATGAACTACATTAAGAGGCCCATGAGGGCCGCCATGACATTTGAAAAATCTGCCAAACGTAAAACCGCCGCCGCAATATATTATTGTTTCTTTGGTAATAATACCCATATCCAGCGCTGCAATTGCAGCCATAATTTTAAATGTAGAACCGGGAGGTTTTGGGGACATTGTAGCCCTGTTAAATGACGGACGCTGCGGATCAGTAAATAAATTTTTTATATAATCTTTTGATGTTACATTGGAAAACTGGTTAAGGTCATACTGAGGGAAACTACCCATTGCAAGTATTTCACCAGTCTTTGGTTCAATTGCAACGGCTCCGCCGGATAATCCATTAAAAGCTTCCTCAAGCGCTCTTTGAACATCCGCATCTATAGAAAGGACAAGATCCTTCCCTTTTATAGAATTAACATCCTGAGTTCCCTCTTTGAATTTTCCTATCTCTTTTCTCTTCGAATCAACCAATATATAGTTGTATCCTTTTATGCCACGAAGAAATTTCTCATAAGCTTTTTCTATTCCGTTAGCGCCAACATAGTCACCCGGGTTGTAATAACCGTCTTCTTTTTGCAGTTGAGTTGGTGATATTTCTTTGGTATAACCAAACATATGCGATGCCATTATCCCGGCACCATAACCACGCTGCATTTCTACAATATAGTCAACTCCCGGCAAATGCTCCGAATTTTCTTCAAGCCAGGAAACTACTTTAAAATCAATCCCGCGTTTTACTTTTACCGGAATAAATTTAGAATATATCCTGTTATTATAAAGTACTTTATTTATATAACCCGGTTCAACTTCAAGTATAGATTCGAGTACTGAATTAAGCTTTTTATCATAATCTGCAGGTGTTATTCTTAGTGTATATGCGGGTATATTGCTTACAAGTACTTCGCCGTACCTATCCATAAAAACACCGCGTAAGGGAGTTTGTTCAATAGCTTTTATACTGTTATTTGCAGATTTTTCATCATAAATCTCATGCTGAATAATCTGCATCTGGAAAAGCCTGAATACAAGAAGAGAAAAGAAGCCTATAATAACAAAACTAACTATTGTTCTTCTCTGCGTTGAAGCAAACCTTTCGGCTTTCAATTCAAATACCTCTTAGGATAGAATATTATAATAAATACACTTACAACTGCAGAATATAACCCGGGCATAAGTCCTTGTTCAAAAAAGAGAAGTAATATGTTGGTACTAAACTCAACTGTTGAAAAGAATGAATACACAATAGCATCAATAATACCACATAATAATACAATTAACGCAAATACATACGATTTAAAGTACAGGTCCTGTTTATTCTCGTTGTAAAAATAGCCGGCAATAAACCCGGAAAGGGTCTTTGACAACATTGAACTGCCTAATAAACTACCTGTTATTAAATCGAAAAAAAAGCCAAAAACAAAACCCAGTATTGTTCCATACATCTGGCCTTCTTTAACAGCATAAAATACAAGAAGAATTAATAAAAGATCGGGAACAATTCCATTTATCGATATTAAAGGAATTAAAGTAGTTTGAATAATCAGAAGCGGGAAAAAAAGTATTAAAGGCAGTATATATTGAAATCGCATTACTTATTATAAAAATTTAATTCAAGATTATTCTTCTGTTTGCTTGCAACTACACCAAGAACAAAAACATACTCTGTCTTAACAAAATCGACATATGGTTTTATCTTAACTTCATTAAATATGCCTGTTTCAACATTATTCAATCCTGTAACTATACCAATAGGCAAAGGAATTGATATTACAGAGCTAAGGTCAGATACTATCACTCTGTCTCCGGCTTCAATATCGTAAGTTTTGGGTACATTAACCATAACCAGATCTTCACCATTCCATTTCATTACGCCATCAACACGGCTTCTTTCATCTTTCACTGTAAGTTTAAGATCACGGTTTCTTAGTGTTTTGGCTATGGAAAAATCTTCCGAAGTAGTTGAAATAATACCTATCAATCCCTGATCATTAACTACAGGCATACCAGTCCGTATACCCATATTTGAACCTGCATTAATAGTTATTGTACTTTGCGCTATGGTTAAGGCTTTTGATACAATTTTTGCAGGGATTAATGGGAAAGATGAAGTATCCTTCAGAGACAGCATATTCTTTAATTCGGTATTAACTATACCATATTCTCTTAGCCTGTTCACCTGCAGCATTAACTCCGCATTAACTCTGCGGAGCCTGTCATTTTCACTTTTTACTTTTGATATATCAATAACATCAGATACAACAGAGGTAACAGCAGCAAAACTGCCAAAAGCAACAGCTTTAACCTTCTTAATTTCCGATCTTTGATTTAATGATAAAGTAACCAGACTGGTAATAAGCAGAACTATCAGGATTATGTACTCTTTAAAACTTTCCCATAATTCTGTAAGTATTTTTATCATCAGTATCTTCTGTTACGTATTAAAACTTTTGAATAATGGTTTAAATTATCAATTACTTTCCCGGTTCCTCTTACAACTGCGGTTAAAGGATCGTCTGCAACATGTACCGGCAGATTTGTTTCCATTCTTATTCTTTCATCAAGGCCTTTTAATAAAGCGCCGCCGCCGGTTATCATAACACCCCTGTCTAATATATCTGCAGACAATTCAGGAGGAGTACGTTCAAGAGACTGCCTTACAGCCTCAACTATCTGGACAACTGATTCATTTAAAGCTTCTCTGATTTCAACAGAACTTACTTCCGTTGTTTTAGGTATACCGCCAACAAGGTCACGTCCTTTAACCTGGATTGTAATTTCTTCTTTAAGTGGAACAGCAGATCCAACTTCACATTTAATTGCTTCAGCAGTTCTTTCACCAATTAAAATGTTGTGATTCTTTTTAAAGAACTGCATAATAGCATAGTTCATTTCATCACCGGCTATACGAATAGATTCTTCATTTACAATGCCGGATAATGCAATTACAGCAATTTCAGTTGTTCCACCACCAATATCAATAATCATATTTCCAACAGCAGCCTCAACATCAATTCCAATACCTATAGCAGCAGCCATAGGTTCAGCTATCAGGTGTACTTCTTTTGCACCTGCATGTTCAGCGCTATCCCTTACTGCTCTTTTTTCAACTTCAGTAACACCGCTTGGAACCGCTACAACAATCCGGCGGCTTGCAAAGGCATTCCCTTTTACTTTTTTAATAAATGCCCTTATCATTCCTTCGGCAATTTCAAAATCAGCAATAACACCATCTCTCATAGGCCGGGTAACACGTATTTCTTTATGTTCCCTTCCCTGCATCTCTTTGGCTTTATTTCCCAGGGCAATTATTCTTTTTGAATTTCTGTCAAAAGCCACTATTGACGGCTCATTCAAAATAATTCCTTTTCCTTTTACATATATCAGCGTGTTTGCCGTACCTAAATCCATCGCAATATCTGCTGAGAACAAATCCAGTAAACCCATATATCCTCTCCGTGATGAGCCACCTCATGGCTCATTTTATTTTCAAATCCTAATGTTTAAAATGTCTTACACCAGTAAAGACCATTGAAATTTCATTTTTATTTGCTGCTTCAATTACTTCACTGTCACGTACTGACCCTCCTGGTTGTACAACTGAAGTAGCACCGCATTTAATAATCTCCAGCAAACCATCTGCAAATGGGAAGAATGCATCTGATGCAGCAACACAATCCTTTAGATCAAGGCCATGTTCGTCAGCTTTCATCTTTGCTATTTTTGCAGAATCTACGCGGGACATCTGCCCTGCTCCTACACCAAGTGTTGTTTTATTTTTCACAAAAACAATTGCATTTGACTTAGTATGTTTTGCAATAACCCATGCAAATTTTAAATCTTCTAATTCTGCGCTGACTGGTTTTTTATCGGTTACAACTTTTAACTCATTCTCATTAAGAGTTATAGTATCAGCATCCTGGGTTATTACACCCCCGGGAATGTTCCTGTATGTTGTTTGTTGTTTCAGCGGTTTAAGTTGTTTTAATAATCTGCGGTCTCTTTTCTTTGTTAAAATCTTTATTGCCTCTTCTGTATATGAAGGAGCACTTATTACCTCTAAAAATATTTCATTTAACTTGAGAGCTAATTTTTCATCAATTTCAGAATTAAATGAGACAATACCTCCATAAGCAGATACAGGATCACATTTAAGGGCATTAGTATAAGCCTCATATGGATCAGAAGCAGTAGCAGCGCCGGCTGGATTATTATGCTTTATAATTGCACATGAATTTGCTTCAAGGTCTTCAACCAACTCAACAGCAGATACAAGATCAAGAATATTGTTATATGATAATTCTTTACCATGGAAAACTTCAAAACAGGAAGAAAAATTGCCATAAATAGCTGCCTGCTGATGAGGATTTTCTCCGTATCTTAAAGTGTTTTCTAATTTATGGTTTAATCTGAAGTGGGTAGGCTGAAGTGAAAATTTCTTTTCCAGGAAGTTAGCAATATAAGTGTCATATTCAGCAGTGTGGGAATATGCATCCACCGCCAGTTTAATTCTGGTTTGCTCTGAGACAGCACCCTGTTTTAGTTCTTCCATAAAACTGTCATACTGTTCAGGATTTGTTAAAACAGATACAAACTTATAGTTTTTAGCAGAAGCTCTAATAAGGCTTGGACCGCCTATATCAATATTTTCTATTATATCTTCAAGGGTTGAAGCAGGATTTTCAGCTGTTTTAACAAAAGGATAAAGGTTTACACATACTACATCAATAGGTATTATATCATTTTCTTTTGCCTGAGCCACATCACTTTCATTATCTCTTCTGTACAGAATACCACCAAATATTTTAGGATGTAAAGTTTTAACTCTGCCGCCAAATACTTCAGGAAATGAGGTAAGACTGCTTATTTCAGTAACTGCTATACCTTCTCCCAAAAGCAATTTTGCAGTATTGCCGGTAGCTATAATTTTATAACCAAGACCAGTTAACCCACCAGCTAATTCAACAATTTTTGATTTATCAGATACACTAATTAATGCTAATTTTTCCAATTTTTATTCCGTTAAAGATCTTTTTAAAATACTAAACTACAATAACCCTGTTATTTTCAATTTTTATTTTACATTCGGCAAATTTTCTTATAACAAAAGGGAGCACTTTATGCTCTTCATCCAAGACTCTCTGAGCAATCTCTTCAGGGGATTTTACATCAGATATATCAACACATCTCTGTGCTATTATTCTTCCGGTATCAAATGTATCATCTACAAAATGGACCGTTGGGCCTGATACCTTTGCTGATGATTCAAATACAGCTTTATGCACATTTATTCCATACATACCACTTCCCCCAAATGATGGGAGTAAGGCAGGATGAATGTTGATAATTCTGTCTTTATAAGCAGAAACCAATTCAACAGGGATTAATTTCAAAAATCCGGCTAAAACAATCAATTCTACACCGGACTTATTTAAAATACCTAATAATTCAGAATAGCTGATATAACCAGGTTTATTGCCAATGGAATAGGTAGGAATAGAAAAGTTTTCTGCTATTTTAAAAGCACCGCAATCAGCTTTATCGCTAACTACGCACTTTACTTCTACTATATCCTTAGTTTCCCGGGAATTTAATATAGCTTTGAGATTTGAGCCTCTACCTGATACGAATACAGCTATTTTCAAGAAAAACTCTGTATTAAAATGTGTGCCAAATTAGCTAAATAGTGAAAAATAGTCAATCTATGCCTGCTTTATTTCTTTAATAATTCTACTGTTTTCATAAGTTTTTTTCAAGATTTTTTATCATTCCATCAAGTTTCTTGCAGTAATCAAAACTGCTATAGTCTTCTGCTTCTTTTAGGTACTTTTTTGCACCTTTTTTGTCACCCAACCGGTATGCTGACCTGGCTGCATTGAACAATGAATACGGTGTAATCCATTTTTCATCACCTGCATTCATTCCGGCAGCAGTCAGAGCATCATCCAGGGAGTTTTTGAACTCATTCGTATAATATTGAGCTTCACTTAAAAGGTAATAAGCTTCTGCTTTAAGTTTTTCAGTTTTTATTTGCGATTCAAGGTTCAGTATTAGCTCAGCGGCATTTTTGAACTGACCAGATTCAATCATATTTGCCGCTTTAACAATTCCTTTTTCAGTTTCAGCCATAGTTCTTTCTGAATAAATCTCCCCTTTTCTTGCGGCATAACTATCATCTTCAATATCCTGGTTTCCTTTCCCTGCTCTTTTGAAACAGACAACTGCATTTTTCCTGTCACCAGCTAATTCGTAACATAATGCAAGTCTGAAAGCCGCTATTCCGGTATAATCTTTATCAGAAGCAGAATTAAGAAAATTGTGATAATATTTTCCTGCTTCGGCAAAATTATTTTCCCTGAAATTTACATCGCCCAATAAAAAGCCAGAAAAAGCTATAATCTGAGAAAACTTATTGTTCTTACTCCTAATTATATTATGAAGTATTCTCTCTGCCGCAGAAGGATTTTTTTTCTTTATTTCTGCAGCTGCAAGCGAATAATTGAAGAGTATGTTTTCGGGATATTTTTTTGTTAAACTTTCCAGGTATGAAGATGCCTTTTCAGGTTCCATCAATGCATCGGATAGTATCTGCGCAAGGTAATATTTAGCTTCGGTTTTTGCATATTTCCCTTTTTCTGAAGTTATCCGGATATATCTTAAACCTTTTTTCTCATTTCCTTTGATCCCGGCTAAATTTAGCACCCATTTAAACCCTGATGGAATATTAGCCATTGCGTAATTATATAGCCCCAATCCAAAATAAGCATCATAAAACACAGAATCGGCCTGAAGGCACTCTGATAAATAAGTTTCTGATTTTTTTGCAGCCCATACTGCATCAACATATTTTTCAGCTTTTGCAAAAGCTACTGTTCTGTAATTGTAACTTGAGCCTATAATATACAGTGCAAAGGCATCTTTTTCGTTTTTATCAAGCCTGGTTTCAGCTTTATTAATTGCGTCATCCGAAAGTTTTTTAAATTTTTCAAAATCATCATCATTTTTACTCCCCAGATAATACCAAAAGTAAACACCTGAGAGATAATGGTATCCTTCAGGATCATCAGGATATTTATTCATGATACTTTGAAAAACTTCTTCAGCTTTGCTCCATCTAAAATGATAACATTCATTAAGCCCTAAAAGCACTTCATCTTCATGAGCAGCAGCAGATAAATTATTATAAGGGATTAAAACAATCAACAGGAGAGAAAAAAATAAAGCGGGATTCGTAAAAACGGTCCCGCTAAATTTTAAACTAAGCTTCAATTGCAGCAGCCTTTTCTTCAGAATATTTAAGTGATGCTTTAACAAAATCTCTGAATAAAGGATGTGCCTTAGTCGCTCTTGATTTCAATTCAGGATGGAACTGGCATCCAAGGAACCATGGGTGTTCTGGATATTCGACAATCTCTACTAGTTCATTATCAGGTGACATACCGCTGAAAACAAGTCCTTTCTCAGCAAGAATTCCTCTGAATTTATTATTCACCTCAAATCTGTGGCGATGCCTTTCAGATATAAAATCAGTTTTATATGCTTTCATAGCCACAGTACCATCAAGGACATTACATGGATAAGCACCCAAACGCATTGTAGCACCCATGTTTTTAATATTTTTCTGATCCGGCATCAGGTCAATAACATTAAATTTATTTTTCTTAAACTCTGCACTATTGGCTTTTGACATTCCGCAAACATGCCGCGCAAACTCTATTACAGCGCACTGTAAGCCAAGACATATACCGAAGAATGGTACTTTATTTTCACGCGCATACCTGATAGCATTTATCTTGCCTTCAATTCCGCGTTCGCCAAAACCGCCGGGAACGAGAATTCCGCTTACTCCTTTTAATAAACTTTCAGGAGATTCCACTTCAAGCTTTTCAGCACTTACAAAACGAACAGCAACTTTAGCATTATTCTCAGCACCTGCATGTACAAAAGATTCCATAATGCTTTTGTATGCATCCATGTGCTCCACATATTTTCCGCAGATAGCAATTTCAACCTTACGTTCCGGACTTTTAACTCTCTGAACAAAGGTTTCCCACTCATCTAACTTTATCTTCTTTTCAGGAAGATGAAGTCTTTGAAGAACTATTGTATCAAACTTTTCTTTGTGAAGAACCATCGGTACTTCATATATTGATGAACTGTCGTAGTTTGATATAACTGCTTTTGTATCCACGTTGCAAAACAGTGCTATTTTATCTCTTAAATCTTTTGCAAGTTTCTTTTCAGACCTGCAAATCAGAATATCAGGCTGTATTCCCAGTTCAAGAAGATTTTTAACGCTATGCTGTGTAGGTTTTGTTTTAACTTCACCTGCAGAAGCGATGTAAGGAACAAGAGTAACATGTATGTTCATGGTATTCTTTCTTCCAAACTGCATCATTAGCTGTCTCATTGCTTCAAGGAACGGCAGGCTTTCAATATCGCCAACTGTACCGCCTATTTCTGTTATTATAACATCATACTGGCCCAGTTCGCTTAACTTTATCATCCTGTGTTTTATTTCATCAGTTATATGAGGAATTACCTGGACTGTTGCACCAAGGTAGTCTCCTCTTCTTTCTTTTGAAATCACATCATGATAAACCTGGCCGGTTGTTGTATTGTTTGCCTTTGACATACTAACGTCAAGGAACCTTTCATAATGGCCAAGATCAAGATCGGTTTCAGCACCGTCATCAGTAACGTATACCTCACCATGCTGAAACGGGTTCATTGTTCCGGGATCAACATTTATATAAGGATCAAATTTCTGAATTGTGACTCTGTAACCACGTTGTTTAAGAAGAAGGCCAAGTGCGGAGGCTGTGATTCCCTTACCTAATGAAGATACTACACCGCCTGTGACGAAGATGAATTTTACTTTGTTTTTTGAAGACATTACGATTTTTTTTGCTTTCAAATATAGAACTACGGCAGCTTAAAAACAATTTTATAATTTAAAATAAATCTTAACGTTAAATCTTTTTTAAAAAGCAATCTATTAATTTTAATTTTTAATGTTTTTTGCCCTAAACAAAAAAAGCTCCCGCTTAAATGACGGAAGCTTTTTATTTCGAAAACCAGATGCAGTTTATTTCTTAATAGCGGCTTTAATCCAATCTGTTGTTACTGATTTTGGACGAATCAGTGGGTTCATCAGAGCCCTGTATATTACTGCCTGGGCAGCAAGTCCCAAAGTACGCGAAACTGCAAAAAGCACAGTATAATATGAAAACTCAGTTATTCCATAATGGTGCAGTAATGCTCCTGAGGCTGCATCAACATTTGGCCATGGATTTTTAATCTTTTCAATTTTCTTTAACTCTTCAGGAACAACATCAAATACCCTGGTTACAGTCTTAAATATTGGATCATCCGGGCAATGTTTCTTTCCAAATTCAACCATTACTTCAAAACGGGGGTCGGTAACTCTTAATACTGCATGCCCATAACCTGGAATTACCTTACCTGACTGTAGAGTTTCATGGAAAAGTTCACGTATTTGTTCTTCTGAAGGAGTTCCTCCAAATCTTTCCATAATGGAAAGTATCCATTTTAAGCTTTCCTGGTTAGCAAGTCCGTGTAATGGGCCGGCTAATCCATTTAATCCACCTGAAATTGAATAATAAAGGTCTGATAAAGCAGAATTGATAGTCTGAGTTGCAAAAGCGCTGACATTACAACCTTCATGGTCGCAATGAGCCACAAAATAAATACGCATTAAATCATAAAACTCCTGAGTCTGTTCCAATCCAATCTGATGAACGAAATCCCAGGTAAAGTCCATATCAATATCCGGTTCTATGCGGTCCCCTTTTCCAAAACGGTATCTATAAACAAAAGCAGCAATTCCGGGTAACTTGGCTATAATATTTAAGGCATCTTCAAGAGTTGGAATCCAATAATCTTCTTTTTTTAATCCTTCATCATACCTTCTGGCAAAAACAGATTCCTTCTGCATTGCAAGTATTGCAGTATTAAACATAGTCATAGGATGAGAGTCTTTTGGCAAACTACGGATAACATCCCAGACATATTCAGGAACAACTTTTCTTTTGCGGATTTCTTTACTTAATGCAACAAGAGAATCCTGATCAGGAAATTCACCAGTCAGCATAAGAAAGAATACATCTCTTGGTGTTATATGTACAACATCTTTCAGTTTTTTCCCCCTAATAATCAATCCAATATCCTGTGGAACCCACGAGGTATCGCAGACAGTTGCAACTATTCCACGCATTCCTCCATAGGCCTGGCTAACCGTAACTTCAGAGATTACCTTATCTGCCCCAGCTTCCATTATCTCCTTGGCTTCTTTTCTCCAGTCCTTTATTTTATCAGATAATATATCAAAGATATTAGACATATAGATTCCCTTTGGTTTTATGGTTGAGTTTCCCGGTAAAACGGGATAAGACATACATTTCCTGTAAATTATATACTTTTTTTGATATGGTCAATAACTATCACTTTAAAAAGATGCGAGTTAATACAATCAATTATTGTTTTTATGTATTAATATGTATCTTTTAACTTCTACGGGGTATTTTTCCGAATAATTATCCAAATAAAAGAAGGTTTTTACTGTTTCATAATTAATTATTTGAAAACATCCACACCTATAAACTTAAATTTCTTAAGTACAAAGCATTAATTCATAAAATCAATAGCGTAAACAAATAACATTTAAACCACTTTAACAACAACAATCGTCATATCATCGTGCTGTTTTTCGTTCCCCATAAATGACTTTAGTTTTCTTTCTATTGAAGCCATAATTTCATTTGCAGTTAATCCTGTAGATTCTTCAATATCCTGTATTAATCTCTTCTCTCCATACTCTTCTTTTTTTCTGTTTAGAGCTTCTGTAAAACCGTCAGTATAAAAGATGAATATATCGCCACTTAGAAATGGTATTTCTATCTCTTTGATTGTTTTACCAAAAAGAGTTCCCTTTTCAAGACCAAGAGCCATGCCTGTCGGATTAAGAATTTCAACTTTTCCCGGAGAATTTCTTAAAATAACTGGATTATGCCCCGCCCTTGATAACTTAAAAACATTTCTTTTATTATCAAATATGCCATATATCATGCTTATAAATGTTCCGCGTTCAACATTTTCATAAAACAATTCATTCATTCCTGCAAGAACTGTTGAAGGTGAATCAGAAGACCGGGATAATGCTTTAAGAAAACCTTTTGTTAATGTCATATAAAAGGCTGCCTGTGTCCCCTTTCCTGAAACATCGCCTATAATTACACCCAATCTGTCTTCATCAAGCTTTACAAAATCATAATAGTCACCGCCCACTTCAAGCGCAGGTATACATTTAGATGCTACATCCAGACCTGTAAATTCAGGTATGCTTCTGGGTAAAAAACTCATTTGAACATCACGTGCAATTTCAAGTTCACGCTGCATCCTTTGGCGTTCAGTGATATTCTTTTCAAATGCCGGTGTTATAGTGTCAAATTCAAAAATTTTATCTTTAGTGAATAAAGAGATAATTGCAATTGAAGCTATAAAAACAAAGATAACAACAAGAAAAGCTCCTTCCTGAATAAATTCAGGATTCCCACTGCTGAATAATGAATAGCCTGTATTTAATATGTTATATGTTATAATTGAAGTTAATATTACAAGCACATCTTTTTTCAGATACACAAGGACAAACATTGCACCAACAGCAATTTCAAATATTAAATCATAATAGAACGGCTGAATATTATTAGAATTAGACAGGCTCCATATAACGCTGCACACCACTACTAATAAAGTTGTATTAAGCAGTCTCCTCTTAAGTCCTGAAACAATAAAAATAAAAAACACACCTACTAAAAATGTTCCTGTATATACATTCTTTAATATAATATTCAATGCAGGGCTGATAGCTTTGAAATGATTAAGCTGTGAACCTGAATCAACTTTCAGGCTTATTCCCGTAGTAACCTCCAGCATATACAAGAAAACTATAGAGACCGTTGATATGAATAAGCCGCCGGACAATCCTTTTAATACTGCAGTCCCCACCCTTGAATGCAGAATATAGCCTTTTGTGGCCAGGTCAATTGAGATAAATTTTTCTTTCCACGCCTCCCGCGCAATAGTTTCACCAGCAGCCCAGACTAATATTACACCTGCAGCAATAAATAAAGGACCAATAATTAAAGGTATAAGAAGTTCCCATGTAAATTCAGAATTCAACTCCATGTATATTTCAATCCCTGAACATGCTGCTGTAATTAATCCCAAAATTAACGCAAGCCTGAAACCAATTTCATAAGCCTTTATTCTTTTATAGGCAATGATAGCGAGCAGGATAAATATTACTACGTAAAAGATAATTGTGGATAATGTATTAAACAGGCTATTATCCTCTGAAACAGCAAAACCGGCAGGATATTCATAGTCCTGAGAAAAGGAAATTACCTGGCTGCCTGAAACAGAAATTTTTATATTCTTTTTTAAACCACCTGGCCCTGTTTCATTAACCCAGATGAACTCATAATCGGTTCTGTTTGCATGTTCAACATTTTTCTCACCTTTAAGCCTGACATTGCCGGAAGAATTTAATGAATAACTATATGTAATTGAAGATGCTTTTTTAGGATTAAACGAGGTGTCATTCAGAGATATTTTGTTTAACCCTGAATATTTTAATATAAATTTTTCGCCTATCAGTCTGGCTTCTTCCCGGCTGATTATTGGTATTTCTACAGTGTCTGTAAGTTTGCCTGAATATTGGAGAAGACAGCCTTTTGAATCAAAACTGACATTAATTTCTTCAAGATACTGTTCCCACTCTTTGTCTTTTTTATCCTCAGATTTGTTGAATTTAACTCCTGAAACACCCTTGGGTTTCCAGCCCACTTTCCAGTAAAAACCCGGTAATGAGTCTCTCAGAAGTAAGTTGCCTTTACTGATTCCAAATTTGTTTTGTACAAAATTTATAAGCTTTTTATCAGTTTCTACATCTACATTAATTTCTGCGTTTTTTGTATTCAGCTCCATTTCATGAGCAAATAAAGCGGCTTTTTCCCTTATATCTGATGGACTTGAATCAAGTTTCAGACCGCCCAGCACATATGTACCCTTATATAAATAATGGTATGCTGTTAAAGCAACTATTACTGTGCAGATAAATACTAAAATTACTCTGATTTTTCCCATTCAATTCAAACTTTATTGGTAGGTATTTAAAGAATAATGATATAAGTTGAAAGTTAACTCAAAGGAATTTTCATATCAAGCAATTATTAAAATTTAACAAAAGAATTTATACCTGCTTAAACACTCAATATGGGATAAAAAAGGTTTATAGGAATCACAATCATTTTATCAATATTCATGAATTTTGAAATCTCAATGATTATTTTATATGTTATATTTCATAAATCATTTTGTAACAAAACGACACAATACCGGATAGTATTTTTTTCAGTATTTTCATTAGCAAAACTTTAATTGGCATTAAATTTTGAGAGATAAATGGGCATCCTAAGTAAAATCAAAGACGATGTAACATCTTTTACTGGTGCAACAATATTAAAAAAAACAATAGAGAGATATGGTACTATGCTGGATTTTAAAATTGACTCTGAAGATAAGAAAATATATTTCAAAGTCGCCCTGAAAGGCGAGCAGGAACCTCTCGAAATCATTATTCACCAGTATTCTCTTATCAAAAAAGACAATAATGATTATATTATTTTTAATGATATTTCAATCTCAAAAGAATGGCTTCAACTGCTTGCATCTGATTTATTAAAAAATAAAGAGCTTAAATTACCTGAAGGAATTTCAACTACAATAGCTAAACTTGTTCTTTAGCAATGCAATCCCCTGAACATTTGTTAATTTCGGATAAAAACTTCTGGATTTAAATAAATGGTCTTTTTTTGTTCATTTTTGCTTTGTAGATTACATCTCATATTATTTTGTAATACATCTATTATAGGGTTATTTGAGAAACAGTAGTTTAATTGCCATTGCTATCTTATTTGTGTTTATATTCTCCGCAGATTTGTTTTCTCAGGATACTACAAAATCGCTTGCATTCAGGGATAATAAACCCAGAAGAAGAACCGTTTTTTATCAGCCTGATCTGTCTTACCAGATATGGCAGCAATTCAATCTAAATAAAGAAGCAAATGCAGGAAATATTCTTGCGCAACATGAATTAGGCATCCGTTATCTGCTTGGCGAAGGCGTTAAAGCGGATACTGCCCTTGGCGCTTACTGGATTAAAAAAGCTGCAGAAAGAAAACTGGCAGCCGCAGCTTTTAATTATGGCATTCTACTGTTAAATGGCTGGGGTGTTGAATGGAATCCTTTTCTTGCTTTCGAAAATTTTCAGGTGGCAGCTAATGATGGAATGCCCGAAGCGGAATATATTGTGGGCAGCCTTTATACTGATAACCTAATAGTAAAAAGAGACTGGAACAAAGCCTATTTATGGCTTAAGAAAGCTTCTGATGCCGGTTATGAACCTGCTAAAAAATCCATTTTAAACATAGTTAAAAAAGCCGATTCTACCCTTGTGGATACTTCTTCAATAGATATAGCAGGGAAAATACTTTCTGAAAAGCAGGATGCTGAAGCTAAAAGTGACTCACTCCAAAAATTAAATTCACCTAATAGTTCTATATCGTCCAATCTTGGCCTTGTTTTTATTAATTTTGATATAAATCAGGATACATCAATAGTTTTTACTGACAAAGATCTTCTTGAAGACCTTGCATTAATAAATGATGACAAATTAAATGAGTGTATTTATATTACTCAACCCGGAAGTAAAGATTCTGTTTTAAGTTTTGATTCACTTGACGTATCTCTCGTTCTGAAATTTGCTGATAATGGAAGCCCTGAAGCCTTATCACTGCTGGGCAAATTTTATGAAACCGGAAAATACTTCCAGCAAAATATTATTTCTGCATTAGCATGTTACATCAGGGCTATAAAGATGGATTCACCTAAAGCCCCTGCCCTTCTTTATGAAATAATGAAAAAGACAAAGATGATTGGCATTTTAAAGAAACTTTCTGATGACAATAATGCTGAAGCGATGTTTGTGTGGAATGGATTATATTCACTTGGCTTTGATAACAGCATCACCGAAGCTGATGCATTTAAGCTGCTTATCAGATCTGCCAATTCTGGTTATTTACCGGCAATTGTAGAATTGGGACTTTCTTATTTCTCTGGCAAAATGGTTAAACAAGATGTTGGGAAAGGACTGGAGCTGCTAAAAAACGCAGAAAAGCTTGGCAGCCTTGATGCAAAAGTCAGAATAGCAACTTCAACTATCTTTGATGATTCCAAATCTGCTGAATACAACACTGCTTTTAGTAAATTGACTGATGCTGAAAAAAATGGAAATCTTTTATCTGAAGTTACTCTTGCACACTGTTATGAAACAGGCAAAGGGACAAAACAAAGTTTCCCTGAAGCTGTAAAATATTACAGATTCGCCGCACAGAGAGGAAGCCAGTATGCTTATAAAGAGCTGAAAAGGCTCTATGATTCTATTCGCCCGGAAGAAGATACTTTTAAGCTTAATTAGATTTTATTATTTTCTATATTATTTATTCCATAAAATAAGATAGAATTGAAATCCAAACTACCCGGAATTAAAGACAGCATTTTTTCTTCTATGTCAAAAATGGCATTGGATTATAATGCTATAAACCTGTCACAGGGATTCCCTGATTTTAACGGCCCTGACGAACTTCTTTCATTGGTAAATCACTTCATTACAAAGGGTAAGAACCAATATGCCCCAATGCCGGGTATACCTGAATTAAGGTTTGAACTTTCAAAGAAAATAGAAAAATTATATAATCATAAATATAACCCGGATACAGAGATTATTATTACTGCAGGAGCTACGCAGGCAATCTATACAGCAATAACATGCTGTATTCATCCCGGAGATGAAGTTATATTATTTGAACCTGCTTATGATTCTTATGCCCCTTCTGTTATTATTAACGGCGGAATACCTGTATTTATCCCAATGGGTACAGCAGATTTCTTTAATTATGAAGCCATTCAAAATGCTGTAAATAAAAAAACAAGACTAATTATAATCAATTCACCACATAATCCTACCGGCCGTGTAATAAATAGTGCGGATTTGTCTTTTTTAGAAGATATTACAAGGGCTAAAGATATTTTTATACTTAGTGATGAAGTTTACGAGCATATTGTATTTGATAAAAAAGTACATACAAGCATTTCTCAGTCGCCTGAATTATCTAAAAGAAGTTTTGTAATAAGTTCATTTGGCAAGACCTATCATTCCACCGGCTGGAAAATCGGATATTGTTCTGCACCGGAAAACCTTGCGGCTGAATTTAAGAAGGTTCATCAGTTTATGTTATTTGCTGTTAACACTCCAATTCAGTATGCTTATGCTGAATTTATTAAAAATGATGAACATTATTTAAATTTGAATAATTTTTATCAGCAAAAGAGAGATTATTTTCTTAATAATATAAAAGGATCACGGTTTAAATATACACTTGCTGAGGGAACTTATTTTCAATTATTAGATTATTCAGCTATTAGCGATATAGACGATATGGCTTTTGCTGAATTTTTAACCCGGAATGCCGGTGTTGTGGTAATCCCTCTTTCACCCTTTTATTCATCAGGATATAATGGCAGGCAAATAAGGATTTGCTTTGCAAAAAAGGATGAAGTAATTCTTGAAGCTTGTAAACGTCTTTTAAAAGTTTAAAACATAGTGACAAACAGAATAAAAAATATACAGAATTTTTACAGGTATTACACCCAGGATATAAGTTATAAAGATTTTGAAAAACTCTTCAAGAAAGATGCGCCTGAAGTATATGAGTTTTATGTAAACAGGATGAAAAAACATCAGGGAGCTAATTCATTTTCAGGAAGGCTTATATTTATACGTGACCTTTTTATTGAATTTTTAATGCAGCTATCCCCTGCCAGAAGGCTCGTATATACAATTGCTTTTATACTATTTATACTTGCATATTTTAATGGTAACTGGCAATGGGCATGGTTTTCATTCATATCAATAAACCTGTTAATTGCATTCGAACTTGCAGATAAAATCACAGCAAAAGATGAGCTTTCTGTTGCAAGAGATATTCAAACTGCACTTATGCCCAAAACACCTCCGATACATAGCCATTTTGATATATGCGGATTTTCTGAAAGCGCCCGTGAGGTGGGTGGCGACTACTATGATTTTATAACTAAAGAGAATGAACCGGATAAAGTTTTCCTTGTCATTGGAGATATATCCGGGAAAGGTATGGCTGCAGCAATTTTAATGGTCCAGGTTAGGGCTATACTGCATAACTCTGTCAGCCACCATGAAACGCCTAAAAATATTTTTACTTCACTAAACAGAAATCTTAAACAGATAATAAATCCCGGCTCATTCTTTACAGCAATAATAGGAAATATTAACCCTGATAATACTATTACTTTATGCCGCGCAGGACATTTGCCCGTTATATATTATTCACGTAAAGAGAATTCATGTTCAAATATAATACCTGCCGGAGTAGGCATTGGAATTGGTAATCATTCACTTTTTGAAAATACTCTTGAAGAAATAACATTGTCACCGGAATCAGGTGATATATTGTGTTTCTATACTGATGGAGTAATTGAATCAAGGAATGAATACCTGCAGGAATTTGGCGAAGACAGACTGAAGAAAATTATACTTGCTAACGCACACAAACCAGCTCACCTTATAAAAGAGGCAATTATTGAATCAGTAAACTTTTTTGAGCATAATGCGTCAAAGCATGATGATATGACTGTTATTATTGTTAAGACAATTTAAGTTTTACCTGACCGGAATAAAATTATTTAACATAAAAATGTTGGTAAAGAATTACGAAATAAAAAGAAAAGCTGCTTTCATTTCCCTTTTTGTGGGAATTGGTATGTTTGCAGCAAAAACGACAGCTTATTTTCTAACTCATTCAACAGCCATTTTTTCAGATGCAGCCGAATCAGTTGTGCATATACTTGCCACATCAATGGCACTTTACAGTATTATATTAAGTGCAAAACCTGCTGATGATTCTCATCCTTACGGGCATGGAAATATTGAGTATTTTTCTGCTGCTATTGAAGGGCTCCTCATTATTATTGCTGCTATATTTATTATTGAAACGTCAATTTCTGCAATTATTTCTGGTACAGAACTCCGAAAACTGGATATTGGTGTAATTATTATTTCTGTTGCCGGTTTTGCCAACCTTGGCCTGGGGCTTTACCTGGTCGCAACAGGGAAAAAGACAAACTCACTTACACTTATTGCAGATGGAAAACATGTTTTGACTGACTCTTATACAAGCATTGGAGTAATTATTGCAATTTTACTTGTAATGTTAACCAATTACACACTTCTTGATCCCATTATTGCAATCCTTGTAGCGCTGAATATTATTTTTACCGGCTTTTCATTAATCAGAGAATCAGTCGGTGGGCTTATGGTAGCAAATAAGCCGGAAATACTTGAAGCAATTGCAAAAAGACTTGTTGAAATAAGGAAAAATTACTGGATAGATATACATGAATTAAGGTTCTGGAAAAGCGGAGAATCTGTCTTTATTGATTTCCACCTTATATTCCCATATTATTTTAATATCAAGAAATCACATACTGAAGAAAGAGAAATTAAGGATAATTTAAAAATTACATTCCCGGAAGCCCAGATAAAAATCCACTTTGATTACTGCAAACCTGAATTGTGCAAATTCTGTAAATATAATGAGTGCAGGGAAAGAACAACAGAATTTAGCCGTGATATAAATTGGGATGTTACTAAACTTAGCGGAAAACCTGTATACCAGGTTTATTCATAATCAGGTATTTCAGTATTATTAGGATCCTGTACCTTAAATAACAGCAGCAACCCTATAACAAAGAAGAATCCGACTGAGATTATTGCAAGCCTTTGACTCCCGCTTATATAACTCACCATTCCAAAAACAAGCGGGCCAATAACTGCTGAACTTTTACCAAAGAAAGAATAAAAACCAAAGAATTCTGTTTTTTTATCAGGCGGTGTTAATTTTGACATCATACTTCTGCTGGTAGATTGACTGGAACCCATTGCGGCCCCGGCAAGCAGCCCAACTACATAGAAACCAGTTTTATCATGTGTAAAATATGCAAGCAAAACGGTTATCAGCCAGATAATCAGCGATATTATTATTGTTTTTTTCTGCCCAATAGAATCAGCTATAATGCCAAGTATAACAGAACCCAGAATTGCTGTGGTTTGAACAGTAAGAAAAAATAGCAGCAGTTCGGAATCAGAAAATCCAAGTGTTGTACTGGCATAATTACCTGCAAAAAATATAATTGTGTTAACACCTTCAATATAAAAGAGGTATGACAACAAAAAGAGAGCAAGATTCTTATAGTATTTTAAATGAGTAAGAGTAGTCCAGACTCTGCTAACACCTATAGAAATATAATTTATTTTGCCTTCTGTCTTTTTCCTTTTATCAGATAGAACAAAAAACAGAGGAAGTGAAAAGACAAGGAAAAACAATGCAGCAATAGGAAATGTTTCTTTAATATACCCATTCTGAATAAACGGATAAACTATTCCAAGTGTAGCAAGTGAGCCAAGATAGCCCATTGCAAAACCATAACCACTTACTCTTCCATAATTTTTAGGGACTGTAATTTCAGGCAGAAAAGCATCATAAAAAACCAAACCCGCTTCAAACCCGATGTTTGCAAGCACAAATATGAAAACACCTGCAAAAACATTTCCCGGGCCAACAAAATACAAAAAGGAAGTACCGGCAATACACAGTATTGTAAAAAACAGTAAAAATCTTTTTTTACCGGCAGAGTAATCAGAAATTGCCCCAAGCACAGGAGAAATTATTGCAGTAACAATCATAGCAATACTGGTTGCAATACTCCAGTACAGATCACCTATTGCCTGGCCACCGGCTACAGTTTTCTTAAAATATATAGCATATAAGAAAGTAACTACAATAATAGAAAACGATGTATTGGCAAAATCAAACAGAGTCCATACAAATATTTTTCCTCTTTCCTTCACATTACTCCATATAATTTAATTTTATAATGCAGTATTGAGTATTATTGTAAAAAATAGATGTATAAAACTGAAAAGTTATCATTTGCTGTTTTTAGGACTTGATTTAACAATTGATTCTTCTACAAGTCCCCTTCCTGTTTTGTTCAGTTTACCTGTTTTTTTCAGGTCTGAAAGAACAGCATCAAGTATACCATTAATAAATTTACCGCTTCCTGCAGTACTATATATTTTCGCTATTTCAATGGATTCATTTATTGAAACTTTCGGAGGGATATCGGGAAAGTAAAAAAGTTCACATAATCCCATTCTAAGAAGTATTTTATCAATAAGGGCAATACGGTTAATTTCCCAGTTATCAACCCTTTCTTTAATCTCTTTATCCAGTTCATTTCTATATATAATAACCCTGTTAACCAGGTCATTGGCAAAATCCCTGTCAGTTTTTTCTGATACATCCTGCAGAATACTGCCAATTAAATTTTCAAGAGATTCACGATTCAGTTCGTAAGCATATAGTATCTGGAGTACTCTTTCTCTTACAACTCGGCGTTTGAACATTTGAGACATATTTTCAATCTGATTATTAAAGAACAGCTTAATTATAAATAAATTTATAAAAACTTAAAGACTATTGATGAAATTTAACATTTCTTTAAGATTTCACCTACAAATATATTGAATTACATGGTCTAAAATAGGTTAATTTATACTTTTCACTGCATTTTTTTAACAAAACAGCAATTATATAGCAAAAACCCAGAAAAGTATTAGCGCCAGGCTTTCCCGTAGTTTATAATAAATTTTACTTCTGAAGTTAAATTCCATATCAGAAGAAACCACATCAGCTTTAACATTGTAAAATTTACAAATTTCTTTAACCCGGGTAAGATGATATGAATCAGATACAATAAAAATATTGCAGCCTGGCCGGGATACAACTATACTCTTTTTTATATACTTCACCTGTTCCGAAGTGGAAGTTGTTTTTCTTTCCAAAAATACTTTTGTTGTATCAATATTTTTGTCTTTTATGTAATTAAAAGCTGCCTGAGATTCAGAAATCTCACCAGGTGCGTTTCCCCCGGTTAAGAATATTGACCCCACATACTTCTTCCTTAATAGTTCAGCGGCTTTTTCTGCGCGGGCAGCAAGGCTGGGACTTGGCTGGTTATGACTCCATACTGCGGCACCAAGTACAACAGCAATATTAGACCTGGATTTTGGCTCAATCTTGTCAACACCTTTATCCCTTCTGGTACTTAAATAAAAAAAGGCAAAGAGAAATAGTATAACAATAAGAATTACAGAATTAACTGCTGCACGCATTATTAAAAGTTCTCTTCCACCAAAAGTATTAAGCCATAAAAATGAGATAAATACAAACATCACAAATTGATAAAGCAGGAATAAAAAAACAGTGATCACTTCCTGAAGCGGATGAGCAAACATATAATGATTCTTAACCGGAAGTTTAATTATTATGCTTAGTGTGGCTAAAAGCATCAGAACATTCAGAACAACAGTAAACCAGATGTAGGCTGTATTATTTGCTTTTCGCTTAGATGACAAAGTGTTAGTAATAATACCGGCAATTACCATCACAGTAAAAAGAAGGTTCAGAATATTGCCAATATTATGAATTTCAAATTCTGTAAGAGATAATTCCTGATTCTTATATTTTAAGAAATATAGAAATAAAAGATCCAGTAAATAAATTATTATTATTACTGGTGTAACCATCCGGTTAGATTTTCTACTGCCTCTCCTCAATGTTATTCCGTCTTTACAGGTAAAATTGCTTGTTTTTCAATTATTGCAGAATTTCGGAAGCAAACTTAGATAATTCAGATAGTTGCTGCAACTAACTTTTTTTTAATTATTGCAAATAATATTTGAATTTAAACAATTCTTGTTTCATTTTTGAAAAAGCAAATATCGCTGAAAATCAGGAATGGCAATTTGGGAATGCAGGTTACATAGGCTGCATGTTCATTTCTTATATTGGTTTAATTTCTAAAGTTATAATTTTTAGCACTAAGGTTCTTTTGGTTATTGAAGAATAGGGATTACTATTCTTTTACTCAAGGTTAGCAGGAAATAATAACAAGGATTTATTATGGCAATAACCGGTAATATAATTAAATGGAGCTGGAGTTTTCTCTTAATTTTATTATTTAGTGTTTTTTCTGCTGAGGCCGTGGAATTAAAAGACAGTGTTATAGTTTTAGACCTGAATAAGGTAATAGAATTAGCATTAAAAAATAACTATGATGTAAGGCTTGCAAGGAAAGATGTTGAAAAAGCCCAATCACAAATAGATGAAGCATATAGCAGTGTATGGCCTTCAATTAACGGAACTGCTGATTATACAAGAAATGTTAAATCCCCGGTATTGTTTATCCCTCCAAATACTCCGTTTAATCCTTCTTCATCCCCGCAAACAATATCTCTTGGCGCAGATAACAGCTATAATCTTAGTGCTACACTTAACCAGACCCTGTTTAGCCTTAAAGTAAATACTGCTATTAATATAGCAAATGATTACTATAGTTATTACAGGTTTTCTGAAAAATCAACTGAAGATGAGATTGTACTGGGTGCTAAGCAAGCTTTTTACGCTGCCCTGTTAGCCAGAGAATTAATTACTGTAAGTACGCAAAGCTATGAAGTAGCAAAAGCAAATTTTGATAATGTTGAATCCCAGTATAAACAGGGTGTTTCTTCTGAATATGATTATCTTCGTGCTGAAGTACAGTTGGCTAATGTAAATCCTGTTCTTATCCAGGCCCAAAATAATTTTGAAATGGCAAAGAACAGCCTTAAAAATCTACTGGCAATTAATCTGGATCAAAAAATTGAGATTAAGGGGGATTTTGTTCTTGAACCAGTTGATCCTGGGTTAATGAAAGAATCGGCAGACCTGCTTCTGGAAAATAACCCGATGTTGACTGCCCTTAATTTCCAGAGTTCTGTACTTGATAAAAATATAAGCCTTGAACGTGCTGAATACTTCCCTACTCTTTCAGCTTTTGCGAATTATTTATGGCAAACCCAGGATAATTCTTTCAACTTTAGTAATTATTTATGGGCAAACACAATTACTGTTGGATTAAGCCTTTCTATTCCTGTCTTTGATGGATTTAAGAGAAACTCGCGTATTGAACAGGCAATAATAAATAAGGAGCAGCTTGAATTAACACGAAAGAAAATATCTGAAGGATTGAGAATTCAGTTAGTACAGGCGCAGTTAAAAATGCAGGAAGCAAAAGAAAGAGTACTTGCCCAGGAGAAAAGCCTTCAGCAGGCTCAAAGAGCTGTTGAAATTGCTCAGTCACGCTATAAAAATGGGATTGGTACCCAATTAGAAATTCTGGATACTCAAAGCTCACTTACTCAAACAAGAACAAATTATTCCCAGGCAATTTATGACTTCCTTGTTTCGAAAGCTCAATGGGAAAATGTAGTTGGTTCTGCCGGAAAATAAGCCGTTTTGATAATAATTTTTGCAGGAACTTTAATATGACAATTCAACATAATTATTTGAAACACTTCTTGCTTCTTTATCTTTTAGTCTTGGCAGGCTGTGGTGGAAAAGATGACAAAAAAGCAGATTTCACTGAACTAAATAAGGTTATTCCTGTTTCGGTTTCAAAAGTACAAAAACGTGACATAACTAATGAAAGGACTTACGGAGGAAATCTTGAAGGTATTAAGCAATCAAATGTCGTTGCAAAGATTTCTGAAAGGATTGTTTCTGTAAAGGTAAAAGTTGGGCAATATGTAAAAGCAGGCGAAATAATTGTTGAGCTTGAAAAGACAGGATTATCTTCACAATTTCTGCAGGCACAGGCAAGCCTCGAAAATGCAAAAAGAGAATTTGACAGGATGACTGCCCTGTTTAAGGAAGGCGCTGTTGCAAAACAGGCTGTTGACCAGGCACAAACGGCTTATTCTGTTGCACAGGCAAATTTTGAAGCTGCACAAGGGGCGGTAATACTTACAGCACCAATTTCAGGAACTGTTACAGAAGTAAATGTGAACCCCGGAGACTGGGTTAACCCCGGTACCAATATTGCAATTATTGCAGATATAAGCCAGATTATTGTAAAATTTAATGTAAGTGAATCAGAGGTACCAGCATTAAAAATGGGTACAAGCATAAAAGTATATTCCGAATTTAACAAAGACATAGCCCAAACTGGTAAAGTAACTGAAATTAACCGTTCTGCTTCCATTGACTCAAGATCTTTTGGAATAAAGGCACAATTTGGCAACACTAAAGATAATTTCTACAAACCAGGCATGTTTGTAAAAGTTAATGTAGTAACTCAGGTACATGAAAATGTTTTAACAATTCCAACTGAGGCCATAACAAGGCAGCAAAATTCTAATGTAGTATATATAGTAAAGGATAATATTACCATGCCTGTTAATATTAAAACAGGTTTTAGTAATGATCAGTTTACGGAAATTATTTCCGGGTTATCTGAAGGTGATACAATAGTCACCACCGGGATGAATAATCTTTCAGACAGCACAAGGGTTAATATTGTAAGCAGTAAATAAGTAATACTAACCAAGGATATTACATGAAACTTGCAGATGTATCAATAAGAAGGCCTGTTTTTACTACTATGGTTGTAACTGCAATACTGGTATTAGGCCTTTTTTCCTTATATAAACTTAATGTTGACTTATATCCTGATGTTGATATTCCTTATGTTACAATTACTACTGTTCTTGCCGGTGCAGGCCCGGAACAAATTGAGACACAGGTTACAAAAATAATTGAAGATGCTGTTAACCCTGTTGAAGGTGTTAAGCATATACAGTCAATATCACAGGAAGGCGTTTCAATTGTAATTATAGAATTTGCACTTGAAATTGATGGGAAGACGGCAGCCCAGGAGGTAAGAGAAAAAGTATCAGCTAAAAGAGCTGACCTCCCTGATGATATAGAAGAGCCGGTAATTCAGCGTTATGACCCCGCTTCAACACCAATCCTCACACTTACAATATCAGGAAACCGTGCAGACAGAGAAATAACAGATTTCGCTGACAATACTGTCCGTCCGCGGTTTGAAAATATTCAGGGAGTTGGTTCTGCTGACCTGGTTGGTGGATCAGAACGTGAAATTTTAATTGAAATTGACGCTGACAGATTGAGAGCATATAATCTTTCAGTTAACGATATAATTCAAAGTGTCGGAGCGGCCAATGTTGAGGTTCCCGGCGGAAACTTAAACCAGGGTAAAAGGCAGTTGATCCTTCGTACCATGGGCAAAATTAAAAATGTAAGCGATTTTAACAACGTTGTGGTTTCCTCAGGTAAAGACAAAACTGTATATCTTTCAGATATAGCTGCTGTAAAGGATACATCAGAAGAAAGAACAAGTTTAACAAGATTAAATGGGAAAATTGCAGTCGGCCTTGAAATCAGGAAGCAATCCGGCGGAAATACTGTAAATATTGCAAAACAGGTAAAAAAAGAACTTGAAACATTACGAAAAGAGCTTCCTCAGGATATAAAAATTACTTTAGCGACAGATAACAGCCAGTTTATTGAAGACTCTATCAACGATGTACTTTTTGATCTTATATATGGAGCTATACTTGCAGTACTTGTTATTTACCTGTTTCTGGCAAACTTCAGAGCAACAATTATAAGCGCTTTCGCGCTGCCTACTTCAGTAATAGGCAGTTTTATGCTTATGAATGCGATGGGCTTTACTCTTAATATGATGTCACTGCTTGCCTTGTCTCTTGCTGTAGGGCTTTTAATTGATGATGCTATAGTAGTTATTGAAAACATCTACAGGCACATGTCTGAAGGAGAAACCCCGCTTGAAGCAGCTAAAGCTGCAAGTGATGAAATAGGCCTTGCTGTAATGGCTGTAACTTTTACTCTTGTAGCAGTATTTGTACCTGTAGCATTCATGCCCGGTATAGTTGGAAGATTTTTTTATGAGTTTGGTTTAACTATAACTTTTGCCGTGCTGGTTTCATTGTTTATTGCATTCAGCCTTACCCCGATGCTTTCTGCACGCTGGCTTAAGGAAAGTGACGAAGGATTAAACAAGAATGGACATATACTTGAAAAAGGATTATACTATTTTAACCATGTTTTTGACTGGATGAGTGTAAAATACAAGAGGATGCTTGGATGGTCTATAAGACACAGGATTACTATTGTAATCAGTTCAATACTTATTTTCGTTTTCAGTTTTATTCTTATGGGACAGCTTGGTTCTGAGTTTTTCCCCCAGCAGGATCAGGGTGAATTTGATATTACAGTTGAGGCTGCGCCCGGAAGTTCACTTGAACAAACAGACAGGATAACTCAGCAAATTGAAGATAAGCTTAAAGGCAATCATGATATTATAAATATATTAACCACTATAGGCAGTGGAAATAATACTGTAAGCCAGGCTACTGTCCACATAAAAATGATAAGCAAAAAGAAACGCGGTTATACAGTACAGGAATATATGGACAGGCTCAGGACGCAAATTAAAGTTCCGGGGGCTAATATTAGTTATGGCCTTCCCGGCGGACCAGGTGGTGCCGAAAAGCCAGTTACCTTTAGTATCAGAGGAGAAAACCTTGGTACTCTTAGTATTATTGCCGACCAGGTAAAAGAAATACTTAAAACTACACCAGGTGCTGTTGATGTAACATCAAGTCTCGAATCTTCAAAACCTGAAGTTAAAATTACAATTGAGCGTGAAAAAGCAGCTCAGCTTGGCATTAACCCTGCAATAATTGCTACTACGGTACGCGCATTAGTTGATGGTGCAGATGTGACAAAATTTGAAGAAGGTGACAAACAATATGATGTGCGTGTAAGGCTGCGCCCTACCGACAGAACTACTACTGAGAATGTCTCAAATATTACTGTAATGAGTAACAACAAGGCAAATGACGGCAGTTCATTACTAATTCCTTTAAGTGATGTTACTTTTATAGACAGAGGCACAGGACCAACAAGAATAAACAGGTATGACAGGCAAAGAGAAATAAGGATACAGTCAAATCTTTCCGGTAAATTTCTTGGTGAAGTACTTGGCGCTGCCCAGGAAAATATCTCAAAGCTTAAAATTTCATCCGGCTACAGTATTGAAGTTGCCGGTGAAGGTGAACAACAGGCGGAGTCATTTGGAGATATACTTATTTCATTAGCTCTCGCTGTTATCTTTGTTTATATTGTGCTGGCGGCACAGTTTGAAAGCTTTGTTTATCCTTTCTCTATCATGCTTGCATTGCCTATGTCAATAATAGGTGCGGTTATTGCACTATTAATTGCAGGTAGTTCTATGTCAGTTATGTCCATGATTGGCATTATAATGCTGATGGGACTTGTAACCAAGAACGGTATTCTTCTTGTCGATTATATTAATATTCAACGGGAAAGAGGCCACTCACGTGAAGAAGCCATACTTATTGCCGGCCCAACAAGACTCAGACCTATTCTGATGACAACATTCGCAATGATTTTTGGTATGATTCCGGTTGCTTTTGCAGTAAGTGAAGGCTCTGAATTCAGGTCCCCTATGGGGCAGGCAGTTATTGGCGGACTTGTAACTTCTACTATTTTAACACTTTTTGTTGTACCAGTTGTTTATACTATCCTAGACGATATATCTTTTAAAAAACTTATTGATAAGATATTACGGCGCTACAAAACCAATACTCCGGAGGGTGGAAAATGAAAATTGCTTTTCTTGTTTATCATGATGTTCTGGAAGAAAGGATTGACACAATACTAGAAACCCTTCGTATTGAATCATATTCAAAATGGGAAAATGTAACAGGAAAATTTTCAGGAGCTGACCCCCTCCTTGGAACAAGAACATACCCCGGGCATGAGAATGTTAAATTAATTCCATTAACGGATGAGTCAGTAGAAAATGATCTTATTAAAAGACTTGAAGAATTTAATTCAAAAGCTGTAAAAGCATTAGACCAGGCACGGTTGTATATGCTGCCATTAGAAAGGATGGTATAAAACGGCAAATAGCTTACATACCGAGTAATTGATTATATAAGCTGTATATTTATTATATAAGTGCTTATAGATTTTAGCTTGCCTGTGGATGAAGCTTTTTCTTCAGGAAAAGTTTGAGAATAATCAATCCTATAGTTACCCCAATCATATCAGCTATCCAGTCATTTATATCGCAACTACGGCCCGGAATCAGCCTTTGATGCAGTTCGTCAAGAACTCCATAAACAGCAATGATGGAAAACGCAGCAACAGCAGAGTGATGTTTTAGAACTTTAAACTTATCCTGAAACAACAATGTTATATAAAGGAGAATAGTTAAAACCATATATCCGCCAAAGTGCTTGCTTTTGTCTGACATACCAAGAGAAGGCACCTGGCTGCCGGGTAAAGTAGTTCCTATAAAAAGAATTGCCCAATAAATTGATAAAAGAATATAAGCTACTTTTTTATTTTCCAGGAGATATTTAAACAATTGATTTCCTTATAAATTTTATTGCAGATGGCATTTTATTAATTATATCTGTAGCTGTAAAGCCATACTCTGTATAGTCTTTCAGAAGAAGATCAGCAGCAAGGCTATGTAAATAAACTCCGGCAATAACAGCTTCTTCAATTGTCTCAGACTGAGCAATAAATCCGGCAAGTATTCCGGTTAATGCGTCACCTGAACCAAATTTAGCCATACCGGGATTTCCGGTAGTATTTATAAAAGCTTCTCCATCAGGGTTAAAAATTATTGTAGGAGCACCTTTTAGTACAAGATAAGCACCTGTTTCCCCGGCAAATTTCTTTCCAAAAGACAGGATATCTTTTTCCACTTCCGAAATATCAACACCTAAAAGTTTGGAAAATTCACCCAAATGCGGTGTGAGCACCGTCCCCTTTAGATTTATTTTATTATAATGCCCGTTATTTAATGGATATAGAGCGTCAGCATCAATAACTAGATTTTTATAGTTATGCTCTTTTAATATGCTCAATACCGCTTTCTGGGTAGCCTCTTCCCTGCCAAGTCCGGGGCCAATTGCCAATACATCTGACCATTTAATTCTTTTTTCAAGCTGGCTGATATTGTTTTTGGCAAGAATTTCAGTTTTTTCATCATCATAAGTTTCCACAATTACTTCAGCAAGATTCTTGTGTACTAATTTTCTGGCTGATTGAGGAAACGCAAGTATTGAAGAACCGGCGCCAGTTTTTAACGCAGCTTTTGAAGCCAGTACTGCAGCTCCCGGTAATTTGCCGGAACCAGCAATTGTAAATACTTTACCGGCAGAATATTTGTGCGAGCTTTTCTTCTTTTCAGGAAGAAAAGCATAAACATCTTCCGGTTCAATAAGGTATTCATCAACTTCGTACCTGTCAAAATAGGAATTATCAATACCTATACCGCTTTTTATTATTTCACCACAACATTCATATCCTTTGCCAAGGAATAAACCTTTTTTATATTCAGCAAGTGTAATAGTCATATCAGCATTAAATACATCTTCTGCATAACCGGTATCTGAATTTAAACCAGTTGGTATATCAATAGCTATTTTATACGCGGCAAATGTATTTAATTCCTTAACAATTGTACAATAAGGCTCATTAAGGCCGCTTTTCCCGCCTGAACCTATCATTGCATCAAAAATCACATCGCATTCTTCCAAGCCGCTTTTACGAATAAATCCCTTATTCCCATTATATTTTTTTATTACAATATTCTTATTTTGTTCGGATAATCGTCTTAAGATGAAAAAATTTGTCAATGCATCCTTCGACATTTCATCTTCTTCCGCCAGATGTACTACAAGGACACTGTAACCATTATTTGCAAAATGGCGTGCTGCAGCAAAACCATCCCCGCCATTATTTCCTTTCCCACAGACAAATCCTATGCGCTTCACAGGTTTTTTCAGAAGTTCAAATTGTTCTGTACAAATATTATATATACCTGCAGAAGCATTTTCCATCAGCAAAACAGATGGCATACCAAGTTGATTTATTGCATAAGAGTCAACATCTCTTACCTGTCCGGTTGAAAATAAGGGTATCATTTTTTAAGGGATTAAATTAGAAATAACATTGGTTTCATAACCAATTGAATGTACAAAGATAATAATTCCGGGGATGATATGTCTATTAAATAAATGGGATTTTTTCTGTCACTAAACAGGAATCAAAAAGAATTAAGATTAATACAAAAAACGCCCATAATGGGCGTTAATTATAAAACCAAAATCAAACTTATATTTTAAGAAATGCAGATATCAGGTTAATCAATGACCCTGGTAAAATGCCAAGAGCTATTATCATTAATACAGATATTACAACCCCTAAAAGGCCTGTATTGCTTTTTTCAACATAAATACTGTCGGTTGCCTCTTTAAAGTACATTAACACTACTATTCTTAAATAGAAGTACACGCTTATTGCGCTTGATATTACACCAAGAATGGCAAGCCACGTAAGGTTTCCTTTAACTGCAGCAATAAACACATAATATTTACCAAAGAATCCTGCAAAGGGCGGCAGTCCTGCAAGCGAGAACATACATATAGCAAGAAGAGCAGCCAGGAAAGGATATTTATTAGCCAAACCTGAATATGATTTTATTGAAAGATTTGTTTCTTCCCTGCCTTCAACAAGAGCTATAATGCCAAATGCACCTAAATTCATAAATGTATAAGCAGTCAGATAAAAAATTATTCCTGCAATACCTTCGTTATTACCTGCAGCAAGCCCAATCAGCATATACCCTGCGTGAGATATAGATGAGTAAGCAAGCATTCTTTTTATATCATCCTGGGCAATAGCAACAATACTTCCGAAGAGCATAGAAAAAAGTGAAATAACAGCAAGGTATGGGCGAAAAACGGCTGTTTGTTCACCGGATATAAATATTGCACTTACAGAGACAATTATGGCACTGAATGCAGCAGCCTTACCTGAAGTAGAGAATAACCCGGCAATTGTAGTTGGAGATCCCTGGTATACATCAGGAACCCACATATGAAAAGGAAAAGCTGCAATTTTAAATGAAAAACCAACAAGAAACAGAAGTATACCCGAGATAAACAGTATATTTCTGCTGAGCAGCGGAAATTCTGCAATCATCATATCTATTGATGTTGAATGTACTGCTCCATAGATAAGAGCCATACCATATACTATAAAACCAGTAGCAAAAGCACCAAGAAGAAAATACTTTAAGGCTGCTTCATTTGACTTAACTCTTTTGCGGTTAATGCCAGCAAGTGCATAAAAGCACACAGACATTATTTCAAGTCCCATAAAAATAACAAGAAGGTCTTTGGCAGCAGCCATTAACATCATACCCAACACAGATGACTGGACAAGAATGTAATACTCACCGTAATATGCGCCTTCCTTCTTTATATAATCAATTGAAAGGAGGCAGACAATTACTGCACCGAAATTAAAAATGAAATGGAAAATACTTACGTTCCCACCTGTTGCCAGCATACCCTGAAACAGAGTCCCGGTTGTATTTACATTCCATAAAGCATGTAAACCTGCAGCAAGAAACATAATTATTGATAACCAGGGCATTATAAGAGCTGCCTTCTTAGTATACATCTCAACAATAAGAGAAACCAGTATACCGGCAGCAATTAATAACATCGGGGTTAAATTGTATAAATCCTGAAAATTAGTAATCATAATATTATTCTATAAATAAAGTGTCTTCGTCAGTTTTTTCAATTGTTAATTTATGATCTTCGCCCAGCCTTAAAAGTAGTTTTAAATGATTTTTCAAATCAAAAACATCTTTATCTTTTTCAACAATAAGAAGTTTGATTGCCTCATATTTACCTACCACATCTTTCAGGTTCTCATGCTGAAGGAAGTAAATCTCAGTAAAAGCATCGGTTTCACCAATAACTGCATCTTTTGAGATACGGGAGAAATCCATTATTATATCATTATCAACAACAATTTTAAGTATATAACCATGAAACGGCAGTAAAACCCTGTTGCCGAAACAAAATCCATTCTTTTTATTTTCTAATGCTTCAATTATGCCGGCCATGAATTAACCTCTTCCTATAAAAAATACTAACCAGATAACTGTAAAAACCGGAATAAGAACCGGCAGAGAATATTTTATTATATAAGAAAAGAAACCTGGCATTTCAATACCAGCTCTTTCACTGATAGATTTAACCATAAAGTTCGGCCCGTTGCCAATATATGTCAGCGCCCCAAAAAAGACAGCCGCAACAGAAATTGCAGCAAGGTATATTTCATCGGCAACAACAAATTCCTTAACCTGAGCCTGGATATTAACGTCAAGACTGTATTTTCCCATAGCAGCACTAAGGAAATTGAGATATGTCGGAGCATTATCGAGGAAGCCGGAAAGCAGCCCGGTAGCCCAGAAGAATACACCGGCATTTAACTGGTCGCCAAGAATCCTTGCTTCATGTGCAATAAGCTGAAGAGCGGGAATCATTGTAGCAAATATTCCAATAAATAAAAAGGCAACTTCTTTTATTGGTTCAAAATCAAATTCATTTGCTCTAAGGATATCCTGGTTTGCTGTCTTATAAGAAAGATATATAACAAGAAACATTATAACTTCCCTTATTCCGAAAGGAAGCGGAGAAAGAGACGGTACCCATGAAATTACAGCCGGATCAATAAAAACAGAGACTAATATTATAACAAGGTATAATAAATTTTTGGCTCCTTTAAACTCAATTTTCCCGGAATAGTTTTCCTGAACATCACTCCCTTTTTTATTAGCAGAATCAATAACATAGAATATGGCAAGAATAAGTAAAAGAGCAGGAAGCCACATATACCATACATGCTGTATAACCCAGAAAAATGGGACACCTCTTAAAAAGCCAAGGAATAATGGAGGGTCTCCAATAGGTGTTAATGCCCCGCCAATGTTACTCACTGTAAAAATAAAGAATATAATGTGGTATGGCGAAATACGATCTTTATTTATTTTAATAAATGGCCTTATTAGTAACATTGAAGCGCCGGTAGTTCCTATAATATTAGATAAAACAGCTCCAATTAACAAAAATACTGTATTTGTAAGAGGAGTAGCCTTCCTGTTAACTTTTATAAGAATGCCGCCTGAAGCAACGAATAATGAACCTAACAGCGCTATAAAGGAAAGATACTCAGCAAGTGTATGCAAAAGTACATGAGTATCTTTAATAAAAAACAGATAATAAACTACTGTTATAAGTCCCAGAGCAATTGAAATCTTTGGATAATGATGTTCCCAGAAATGCTTAAAAAAAAGCGGCCCGGATGCAATTAGAAGTAAAAGCAAAGCAAATGGGATTACCATAAAAGGATCAGGTAAAACGTGTTGTACTGTTTGTGATACAGAGTTTGCCACAGATGAATCAGCTATTTCCTCCACAGTATTTACAGCAAACAACTCCGCAGAAAGCAGAATCACAAAGAATAGAATATATTTTGATTTACTTTTTATCAATCAGTTATTTCCCTGCCGGTTGATATAAAAGGTTACTATTTTCAGCAGATTTTTCAGGAGCTAAAACCTGTTCAATTACTTTAGCTGTAGATTTATCTGAAACTTTAAGCCATGTAGACGGATAAACACCAATCCAAACAATAAACACAAGCAAAGAAGCCATAATAAAAATTTCCCTGCCGTTCATATCTGTCAGATGTGAAAGCTTATTGGAAGGTTTAAACTCGCCGTAAACAACTCTCTGATACATCCATAACAGGTATATAGCTGCAAAAATTACTCCTGAAGCAGCAAATACTGTAAACCACCAGTTATGAAGAACATCAGACTTAAACGAGCCAAGAAGGATTAAAAATTCACCAATAAAACCATTTAAGCCCGGTAAACCTACAGATGACAACATCGCCAGCATAAGTGCTACAGAATATATTGGAACTACTTTAGCTATTCCGCCATAATCAGAAATTTCACGTGTATGTGTTCTTTCATAGATAACACCTACTAAAAAGAATAAGGCGCCTGTTGATAAACCATGATTGACCATCTGGATAACTGCACCCTGAACGGATTCCTGAGTTAAAGCAAAAATACCCAGCACAACAAAACCAAGGTGCGAAACAGATGAATATGCGACCAGTTTTTTAATATCTTTCTGAACCATTGCTACCAGTGCGCCATATATAATTCCAATTATTGCCAACACTGAAATATATGGGGCAAAATATACAGCAGACTGCGGGAACAACGGCAGGCAAAAGCGGAGCAGGCCGTATGTACCCATTTTCAGAAGTACTGCAGCCAGGATTATACTGCCTGCGGTTGGTGCCTGAACGTGAGCATCAGGAAGCCAGGTATGCAGTGGAAACAACGGCACTTTTATTGCAAAACTAAAAGCAAATGCCAGGAACATATACATCTGAACATTAAGCCCTATTGTGGGGCCAATTTTATAAAGTTCAACCAGGTTGGTTGAGAAATATCCCAACGGTCCTGAAGCATAAACAGCCAGCCAAATAATAGCAACAAGCATTAAAAGGCTGCCAAACATTGTATAAATGAAAAACTTAACTGAAGCATAAATCCTCTGGTCGCCTCCCCATATACCAATAATAAAGTACATAGGAATAAGCATAGCTTCCCAGAAAATATAGAAAAGGAATAAATCCAGGGAAATAAAAACACCAATCATACCTGCTTCAAGAACAAGCATAAAGAAAGTAAAATCTTTTACTTTTTTATCAATAGCCGTCCATGTAGAAATAAGAGTAAGAGGAGTAATAAAAACAGTGAGAAGCAAAAGCAGCATTGACATACCATCAATACCAACATGATAAGCAATGTTTAAACCGGTATCCGGTGATCCAATCCAGTTAAGAATATTCACAAACTGGAAATCAGGATTTTCAGAATTAAACCCGAAATAAATAAATATTGTAACAACAAATGCTGCAAGAGATATAAATAAGCCGAAATATCTTATCAGTTTAATATTATCCTTTTTAAAAAACAGAACTATAACTGAACCGATAATCGGAATAAGTAACAAATATGTCAGCAGGTAATTATTTTCCATATTCAAAAAACTATTTGGTTAAATTAAGAATGACCCAAAATAAAGCAACTGCAATACCCAAAAACATAATAATAGCATATACCTGGGTTACACCGGTTTGTATTTTTCTTATACTTCCGGAAATAAGGTTAATAAGTTTTGCAGTACCGTTAACAGTACCATCAATAATCTTATTATCAGCTATTTTCCAAAGGAAAGACTCTGAAGTCTTTTTTATTGGATTGACTACTGCAGCATCATAAATTTCATCAACATAGTATTTATTCATCAGCACTTTATAGAAACCTTTAAACCTGTTTGCTGTATTAATCGCAATCTGCGGCTTTTTCAGATAAACAAAGCGGGCAAAAAGTATAGAAGCTATGGCTCCAACTGTTGAAATTGTCATAAGCAGAATTTCTTCCATGTGAGAGTGTGAACCATAATGAGCAAGTTTTCTTTCTGCATCATGAAATACCGGTGCAAGCCAGCCATGGAATATGTTTCCATGTTCGCCTGAGAATATTTCAGGTATACCTATATAACCGCCAATAACTGAAAGTACAGCAAGAATTATAAGCGGGATTGTCATCAATTTGGGAGATTCATGTGGATGTTTTTCATGTCCAAATCTTTCTTTGCCTTCAAAAGTCAGAGTATAAAGACGGAACATATAAAAAGCAGTTATAAGGGCGGTTACAGCTCCTATCAGCCAGAAACCAAAACCACCATTAGCATAAGCCTGCCATAAAATCTCGTCCTTGCTAAAGAAACCCGACAAAAGCGGGAACCCTGAAATTGCCAGTGCCGCAATTAAAAATACTTTATATGTAACCGGCATATATTTTTTAAGGCCGCCATAGTGTTGGATATCCTGATCATCATGCATAGCATGAATAACAGAACCGGCACCAAGAAACAATAACGCTTTAAAGAAAGCATGCGTCATTACATGGAAAATACCGGCAGTAAAAGCGCCAACACCAAGAGCAAGAAACATATAGCCAAGCTGACTTACGGTAGAATAAGCCAGAACTTTTTTAATATCATTCTGCACCAGGCCTATTGAAGCCGCAAAAATTGCAGTAAGTGCACCAATTACTGCTACAACCGTAAGGATAGCCGGGGCACTTGCAAATATAATTGAACATCTTGCAACCATATAAACACCTGCAGTAACCATTGTTGCAGCATGAATAAGTGCTGATACAGGTGTTGGGCCTGCCATTGCATCAGGCAGCCAAACGTACAATGGAATCTGAGCTGATTTACCGGTTGCACCAATAAACAGGAACAAAGCTATAAAATTAAAAATTGTTTCATTTACATTAAGAGCACCAGCACGGGTAAAAACTTCATTAAAGTTAAGGCTTCCAAATGTAAGGTAGATAAGAAACATACCCAGGAGGAAGCCAAAATCACCTATCCTGTTTACTATAAACGCTTTTTTTGCAGCATCACTTGTGGTACTCTTTTCAAATTTTCTGTCATACCAAAAGCCAATTAGCAGATATGAACAAAGTCCTACTCCTTCCCATCCAAGGAAAAGCAGTACAAAATTATCGCCCAGTATCAGGTTCATCATTGCAAAAATGAACAAGTTAAGGTATGAGAAAAAGCGCCAGAAACTTTTATCACCATGCATATACCCTATGGAATAAACATGGATAACAAATCCTACACCGGTAACTATTAGCGCCATAACCAGTGAAAGCTGATCTACCTGGTAAGCAACATTTATATTAAGATTGCCAACCCCAATCCAGTGAAACAGAGTAACAATAGTCTGCCTGTTTTCTTCGGGAAGGCCAAGGGTCTGTATAAAGGCACCAAGCACAACAAGGAATGAAATTCCAATCGTTCCACTCCCAATAGCGCCAATAACTTTCTCATTTTTTATTTTGCTGCCAAAGATACCGTTAATAAGGAATCCCGCCAGAGGTAGGAAAACTGTAAGCCAGATAAGTTGTATCATTTAACAGCTCCTTTTAGATTTATTCCGGGCAGGTTCCATTTTCTAATCATGCCTGAATCGGGTTTAATATATAAATTAAATATTTTCATAAAAGCAGTATATTCTTTTTCTACCATTTTAAAATATTTATCTCATCAATGTTTATTGTTTGTTTATTTCTGAACAGCGCAATAATTATTGCCAGGCCAACAGCAGCTTCCGCAGCTGCAACAGTCATCACAAAGAAAACAAACAACTGTCCTATTGAATTACCAAGAAAAGAAGAAAAAGTAACAAGAGTAAGGTTTGCCGAATTAAGCATAAGCTCAATTGACATGAAAACCACAATTGCATTCCTTCTTGTTAAAACCCCAGCAACACCAACAATAAACATGAAGGCTGACAGGGTAAGGTAAAATTCTATTGGAACGTTCATATTCTATATGTCTATTTATTTGAATTAAATTTTTAACAATTACTAATATCTGTAAAACAACTTTACTTTGTATCCTGCTGCTTAAAAAGCATGGCAAAAGTTATAAAAGCAAAAGATGAATTTTACAAATCACTATTCAAGTTTCTTCTTTGCCAGAACAAGTGCACCTATTGTAGCAGCGAGAAGCAAATAGCCTGCAGCTTCAAAAGGAAGTATATAATTTGTAAATAATTCCCTGCCTATCGCTTCCACGGTACCGGCATTAACACTGGCAGTTACATCATTGCCTGCAAAAGCAGAGGGATTAGCAAAGAAAATCATATAAGCAAGCTGAATAAAAACAAGTATAGCAATTGCAAAAGCAAAAGTTTTAATACCTTTTGTCTCCAGCAATTTTTCCTTCTCAGGACGCAAAAGCATGATAACAAACAGGAATAAAACCATTATTGCCCCGGCATATACAATTACCTGTACAACCGCTATAAACTGAGCATTCAGCAGCAGGTAAATACCGGCAAGCGCACCCATATTAAGGATAAGAAACAAAGCACTGATAACAGGATTGCTTCTTGTAATCATTAAAACTGCTGAAACAGCAGCTACGCCGCCAAAAATAAAGAATAAAACTAATTCTAGTGACATAAGTTTACTATTGTAAGGATATTATAATTTTTTTGATTTTTCCCGGAATGATATACGAATAATATACAAATCGCTTGTGGCGATTAATATATCAATAAGAAGATAACTCCTGAAACAGGAATTATAATGGAAACCAGGTAACTGAAACGGCAAAAGCCGGAAACAATTAAGGAGTATTCCTGTAAATCATTCTTGGGAATGGAATAGTTTCACGGACATGGTCGAGCCCGCAAATCCATCCTACAGTTCTTTCAAGTCCTAAGCCAAAACCAGAATGAGGAACCGAACCAAACCTTCTAAGATCAAGGTACCATTCAAATGCCTGCTGCGGCAGATTATGTTCTTTTATTCGTGAAAGCAAAACATCAAGATCTTCTTCACGCTGGCTTCCGCCTATAATTTCACCATAACCTTCAGGTGCAAGCACATCAACAGCAAGGGCAAATTTAGGATTTTCCGGATCCCTTTTCATATAAAAAGCTTTAACCTCAGCAGGATAACGGTGAACCATTACCGGCCTATCAAACTGATTAGATATGATAGTTTCGTCAGTACCGCCAAGGTCGTTGCCATACTCAAATTCAATTCCATTTTTCTTTAATATCTCTGTAGCCTCATCATAAGATATACGCGGTAAAGGCCTTTTAACATTTTTAAGTAAGGTAGTATCTCTTTCCAATACTTTTAATTCTTCTTCTTTGTCTTTTAATACAGTCTGTACTATATATTCAAGAAATTCTTCAGCAAGATCCATATCATCATTAAGGTCATTAAAAGCAACTTCAGGTTCAACCATCCAGAATTCAGTTAAATGCCTCCTGGTTTTAGACTTTTCCGCACGGAAAGTCGGCCCAAACGTATAAACTTTACCCAATGCCATAGCACCAGCCTCAGCATAAAGCTGCCCTGACTGTGAAAGATATGCCATACCCAGATCAAAATACGGGGTTTCAAACAACGTTGAAGTACCTTCAACTGCATTAGGGGTAATTATAGGAGGATCCATAAGAGTAAATCCCCTGTTATCGAAGAAATCTCTTATAGCTTTAACAATTCTGTGCCTTATCCTAAGAATAGCCACCTGCTTGCTTGAACGAAGCCATAGATGGCGGTTATCCATTAAAAATTCAACTCCGTGATCTTTAGGAGTAATAGGATAATCATGTGCTTCCTGAATAACTTCCAGATTCACAGCATCTAATTCAAATCCACCGGGAGCACGGGGTTCTTCTTTAACTTTGCCAGTAACAATAATTGATGATTCTTGCCCAATTCTGTCGGCAGTTTCGAAAACCTCAGGAGAAACATTGCCTTTGAAATATACGCACTGAAGGTAACCGGTGCCATCCCTGAGGATAACAAACCTGATTTTACCGCTTGAACGTTTATTATAAAGCCACCCCTGTAGAGAGATTTCCTGACCTACATATTGCCCTAAATCCCTGATGTTGATTTTCTGCATTAGAATAGTGAATGTTTGTAAAAAAATGTTTTCAAATATAAAGAGAGGGGGGGAAAAATCAAAGAATAGTACACACTAACAAATACTAATCAACAAATTAGTTTTTTTTAATCCAGACTAGTTATATGCAATTTTATTTAATGAATTTTTAATATTTATGGCTCTTCATTTGGCCGGAATAATTTATAATTTTTACCATCCCAGTACAATAATATATCAATACCAGCTTCAGTACCAATCAGCACTCCATCACCATGCAAGGCAGGAACATCTTTTTTCCACGAAGTATAGTCCTTATTATTCCTTTTTAGAATATTTACCGGCGGCTTTCCGCTAAACCATAAGGGGGTAGCAAAAAAAGATGAGTCATGAAACAAATACTTCTGTGCTTTTCCCCTGTGTGAAATAAGTATGGCATACTTTTCCCCCTGCTTAAGATTATCGCCGTTCCACAGGTTAATAGTTTTATATAGTTCAGGATTTTTAATATCTGATAATTTTACTACCGATAAAGTATCAGTAAGACGATCGGCGTTAAAATCACCAACGCGTACAAATCCGGAATGTTGTTTTGCTTTATTTATATCATTCTTGTTCTGTACTTTGCAGGCAAGGTTGAAAAATGAAAGCAAGACGACCAGAAACAGAATATTTTTCATTTTAGTTTTATTATTTTCGCCAATAACATAATATAATAAAGCAGAAAAGACAACAAGAATAACAAAAAACAGTTACCTGAGATTTGAACTGTTCGATACAAGTTCATAATCAGCGGTAAATTTTCATTTTTATGCTTTTGTTCTGCGATAGCCCGGTAGTAGTGGATATAAGCATCACTATACCGTTAATTACAGATAATTTTATAATCATGCTGTTTTTCATAGCTGATACTTTTCCTGCATCAGTATATAAGCAGACGGCTGAAGGATAATCAAACCGGGAGCTGCTTATTTTAATTGTATCAACAGCAAACATTTGTACATTTTTAAAGTAACTCCCATCAGCTATAATGCCGCCTGATGCAGACAATACTGCATTTTGCAGCTTTACATTGTTACCGATATTTATAACAGAATCACATTTAATCTCAATATCAACGTTGGACTGAATATTGTCCTCAAATATTGTCTCCCCGGCAACCCTGAACTTTAACGTACCCGTATTATGCTTGCTGTAAATGCTTCCATTTACAACAAGGTTTCCCGGAACATTTATTTCCCGGGAGAGATCAAGTGTTTTAATACTCTCCTGGTTTAAACTGAAATCTCCGTCAGTATATTTGCTTTCATATTCTTCTTCACCGGGAATTATGCCGAGCTGCTCTTTTATAATATTCTCATTTATTATTTTGGATGGAATATTCTGCTGAATAATCATCCTTCCGTCAAGGAAACCATCAACAGTATTTTCTATCCCGAAGATCTTTCCCTTGTTTATCTTATCTGCTGCAGAAGTAATGTTGCCGTAAACGCGCGTATCTCCGGCAACAGTAGCCCGGAGATTAGGGCGTGATATTATAAGCGCAGTACTGTCCGGAAAAGAAACGCTGTACCCTATCAGGCATTTTACAAGTGCGGAGTCCCTGCCGGTATTAAGACCGGCAGTTACCTCGTAAAATAATCCCTTTTCTTTAACCTTAACATAAACAGGGTATTTGTCTGTTTGTATTGTCTTTTCCCCCGCTGTAAGGCTATCCTCTGAAGAAAGAAGCATCTGCACTGCAGAGGTGCAGGCAAGTTCAAGCTTCTCTTTTTTTATTTTTTTACTCTCCATGTTGTTAAGAAAGAACAGGATTGTTATCAATCCCAGCAGCATACTTACAACAAGGAGCGTAATGAACAGTATGAAAGGGAGGGCAAAACCGCGTGTATTTAACAAAAATTTATTCTTAAATTATAATCACTTTCATCGGAATAATATCATAATAATTTATTCATTAAGCTCTATTTTATTAAAAAAATCTAAATTTCTTATATCTCTTCCATAATCAATAATAATTCCCCTTAACTCTATTACTTCAGTTTTCCCATTAAAATATGGGATTATTTTCCTTACAGATATTGAATCCATATTTGAAAAACAAGTAACACTATCTTTCCATTTACTTAATTGCATATCATTCGGCAAATTTTTCCATTTCAGAAAAAAAGATCTGTATTCATCACCAAATTTCTTTGTCTCAATTATATAATTAAACTTTTCCTTACTAAATTGAATGGATATTTTGTTAGAAGCAATATTTCTAATCAATCTATATTCTTCACTATGAATATAATCTGTAAAAGTAGCACGATAATCGACGGGATAAATTTTATTTTTTATTTCAGTTTTAATTGTATAAAGAGAATCAGAATAATCATCAATACGGGTTATCTTTTTTTTTTGCTCATCGCATGAACATAAAAAAAAGTTAAATAGAATAAAAATATAACACAAAATATATTTCATTTTATTTACCTATTATTGTTTTTCCATAATTGTATAATTCTTTTTTTAGTTCTTTATCATTTGTAATGTTTCTATTTTTTATAAATTCCGCATAACCTTCTTCATTTTTAATATTCTTTTTAGCATCATCAAATGATATATATCCACTAGCAAATTCAGCAGCATATGCCGCTACTTCAGTCGGATCATTTCCATCTGCTCCTCCCATGTCATGAACAACTTCATGTAATATAACGGCATCAAGGTTGGTGTAACTATCTTTGCCACTTTTTACAATATTATCGTTTAAAAGAATCTTATTACTACCGAATGCTCCATAAGCTGGCATGTCAGAAACTATGCCAACAGGAATTTCTGTTGTTTTTATGAATTTAGCGACATTAGGAGCATAGTGTGCACTTTGAGGGTCATTAAACTCTTTTACAAGCTTACTATTTATTTGATTTTCTAATTTTCTAACTGATTCGCTCGACTTTTTGGCGTAATTCAAGATAAAATGTTGCTGGTATCCCCCAAAATTTTCACTAGTGTTAAAACCATTGGGAACATTCCCTTCTACGTCATTTTTAATTTTTACATCTTTACCATTAGGGTCAATTGAAATAACAGAATTGTCTTTACAATAGCTGAAAGAACTCCATCCCGGATATTTTTCAACCAGTGGGTCAACCTGCAGCCATCTGCCTATCCTGCTGTCATAATACCTTGCACCAAAATAATCATAATTTGTTTCATCGTCACGTTCTTTTCCTGTAAACTTATACTTTTCATTGGATATACCAAAATTACTGCTCCTGCCGTCAAGAATCATTCCCCAGGGGTCATAGTCATAGCTGCTTGCTATCTCTCCTGCAGCATTAACTGTAACCCTTGTAGAGCCAAGGTGGTCTTTTACATAATAATATTTTTGCGGCACAACAATAAGAGTATTATCAATAGTAACCTTAAGGCTGCATCCTGCAGCAGCTTTAAAACCGGGCTTAAGCGTTATACTAACGCCTGCCTTTAACTGTACTGTTCCGGTAACATTAACATTGGTTTCTGCAATAATTTTATTGCCGGTATAAGTGCCTTTTAATGTTGCATTGGTAAGCCTTAATTCATAAGCTGCAGCTTCAATCCTGCCCAGGTTCTCTTTACCGGTATTTATATTAAAGAACTTAAGGCTTCCGTTTGCATCAAACACAGCTTCAGTCTCCCCGTCGGCTCCATATACATAAAGTTCATCAACATCTTCAGCCTGTTTCCTTATACGTTCCCCGTCTCCATTGTACCAGTAATTAACAGCTCTGGTTTGGGTACACTCTATATAATTTTAATATTTTGTTTATGTTGCTATCCCTAGTAACTTTAAGATAAGCTAAATTAAAACATAGTATTTTTAATTCGAATATCCGGCCAATTATTATAAATAATTAAAATCCCCAACCAGTTTATTTTATAAAATAAATTACAGCAATAATAATACCTGCAATCACCACTAATATTCTTAATACTCCCGGTTTTATATAAGCAGCAATTTTACCGCCAATAAACCCGCCCAGAAGAGAACCAAATATCATAACAATTGCAGCAGTCCAGATAACTGAACTGCTAAAAAGAAAAAACACAGCGGCTGAAATGTTGACACTGAAAGAAATAAATTGCTTTAATGCGTTAAGCCTTGTCAGATTGTCGGTTATTGTTATTCCAAGAGCGGTTAGTACTATTACACTTAAACCAGCGCCAAAATACCCGCCATAGATTGCAGAAAAGAAAACAAGCACAATACTTAAAGAAAGGATACTCCCGGATTTATTATTTGTTTTTTTAGCAATCTGCCTGCGAACCGGTTCCTGTATTGCAAGCAGTAAAGAAGCAGTAAGTATTAAATAAGGGACAAGCTGTACAAAAAGTTTCTCGCTTGTATTTAACAGCAAAAAGCCACCCAGGATACCTCCCGCAATTCCGGCAGGTAAAAGGAACAATGCTCTTTTTTTCTGCCCGCCAAGGTCTTTCTTTTGAGCGAGAGTTGCTCCCAAATAACCCGGGCATAGTGCAACAGTACTGGTTATATTTGATGATACTGCTGGCAGGCCTAAAGCTATAAGAGTAGGAAATGTGATAAGTGTACCGCCGCCGGCAATTGCGTTTACTATTCCCGCCCCAACAGCAGAAAGAAATGCCAGTAATAAATCAGTTAATGACACACTTAGCCCTTAATAATTTACTAAAGAATTACTGCTATAATATTAAAGTATTAATAATAAAAAAGGAAGGCACTAATTAAAAAAGCGGACTCATCCATGAGCCCGCTTTATAAGGCGAGGAAGTAATTTGCTATAACGACATTTGTCGCTATTTAAGTAATACCATTTTATTAGTAGTTACAAAACCATTCACTTTCAACCTGCAGTAGTAAATACCGCTTGCCAGATTACCTGCATTAAATACTATATTGTATTTTCCGGCAGATTTTACTTCATTTACCAAATCCGCTACTTCGCTGCCCAAAGCATCAAATACTTTCAGTTCAACCATTCCGGCTTCCGGAAGGCTGTAACAGATATTTGTAACAGGGTTAAATGGATTAGGATAGTTTTGCTCAAGCATATATTTTTCAGGAACGGTTTTACTGTCAGCAAGCTCTGTTTTATAACCAGATGCCGACTCTGAATTCAGTTTAAATATATGTCCTATACTTGTTATGAAACCACTGCTCTCATCAGGAATTAAATCAGAATTAAAGCTAACAGAAAACTTGTCTTTAATTCCTGCATTATTCAATATGTCAGCAGTAATATTAAGAGAATATATTATTCCGCCTTCATTTTCAACTTTTTTGGTATAAGCACTGATTAATGAAGATGCTTTTTCTGAATTGCAGAATGTAAGCGCTGGTTCATTGTACAAATTTGCAATTTTTCCATCGTTGGATTTTCTCACTGTGTATTCAATTTTAAGTATATCTATATCATCTGGAAGAGATATATCCTCTGTTTTTCCATATGATAGAACATCTTTGCATGCAAGTGTTACAGAGTCTTCAGGAGCAGATACAAATGGAATTAATGAATATGTACCATCTTTATGAATTATAACAGGCTGTTTAATTTCAAGTGAGATACTTGCCTGATTCTCCGGATTTATAAAGTTTATCTCCCTGAAATAATCAAAGTCAGAAGAAGACTCTTTTGACAGAACCTCACTGCTGATATTAACATCGTAAGGCCCCGTTCCAACTGAAGTCCAGGTATATTTTGGATTAGTTGGACCAATTGATAGTTGAGGATAATTACCTGAATTAATATACACAGAAGTACCCCATACAGAGCCTGAAAACTTGATTTTATAAATCCCCGATGGGGTAGTTTTATATACCATCCATGCATCGCTGGAAGTTAAACCTGTAATTGATGGTTTTGAAGGAATATTTGAACTGATAACATAATACTGGCTGCCAAAATTAGATGCAGTTCCCGTACGATGTATAATTACCGGTGTTGGCGGAGAAAACAGAGTTGATTCCCATGCAACATGGATTATACTTCCATTGTTGTCTCTGGTAACCCCAACACTTGGATTTTTATGTTCCTGGTATGTAGTTGGTAGTATACTTGAAAGGTTGGTTGCTGCTGACCAGGTATTTGTACTAAAAGAAAATTCATTAAAATACATCTGAGAAGCATAAGTTGTTGCTGTAGCGTATGCAAGATTACATCTATCATTTGTCTGAACAAAGGTATTATTAAAAGCTGAAGATGGACTATTATTGGCAGAAGAAGTACCGGATATTGTTGCCGGAACACTCCAGGATGTCATATAATTTGTAGAATAAACATATCTCATTCCTGAAGATGAGCGATAGGTTAATACAACCGATTGAGTATTTATATTAGCGGCAAGAGAAGGCAATGGACCGGGGCTGTCACAGACAACGCCAGATTGCACAGTACTGCGGGTCCAGTTACTGCCTCCATCGGTACTAACAGCAACTATTATATCATAATTTGAACCATTTTTTTGCTGCCATGAAGCCACCTGTATATTGTATCCTCCGGTTACCATAATAGATGGGGCAAGGCTTGTCATTGTTCCATCACTTAATCTTCTTACAGTATTCCAGGTAGTTCCATTATCTGAAGACTGCCGGTAGTATATTTCGCCTCCATCAACAGTTCCACTGGTAAATACTTCATGTAAATATGATTCTTTGTAGAGCTGCCTCTTGCCATTGTAGTAAGTAGCTTCACTCGAAAGTGATTTGCCCGCATATGCCAGAGCAAGCATAACAGCTTGTTTTGCATTAACACGCCCATAACCATAATAATCATCTCTCCCTGAAGTACCTTTATCATCTGCAGTTTGCTTAATAATATTTGCAATTTGTACATTCGTCAGTGAGGAATTAACTGATTTACACAAAACAGCAATACCTGCAACATGTGGAGATGCCAAAGAAGTACCGCTTGCTGAAGCATAGGTATTATTCAAAGATGTTGAAAGAATATTAACACCGGGTGCTACAACAGCAAGGCTTGAGCCATAATTAGAAAAGGAAGCTCTTACATCATTATGGTCTGTTGCACCTACTGCCAGGCAATACTGATTTGTTGCCGGATATTCAACCGCACTCCCTGAATTACCTGCTGCAGCATTAATAAAACAACCATATGACAAATATGCGGCAGAAAGGGCTGCATCAATAGCTGAGGTTTGAGGAATTGTCAGGCTTAAAGATATAAACTTTGCTCCCTTACTACAGGCATATAAAATAGCATCATCAAGTACAGTTTCATCCGGATTATTATCACCTATTCCAAGAATCATTAGTTTTATACCTTTTGCTCCCCATCCACCGCTAATACCTGCAACTCCAATACTGTTATTGGTTTTGGCACCTGCAACGCCGGCAACCAAAGTACCATGATTATATGTTCCACGGGAGTCATTATTATTATTGTGAAAATCCCAGCCAATCCAATCATCTATATAACCATTACCATCATCATCAATGCCATTCCCGGAAGACGGATTCCATTGATTTGTTAAAGGATCAATAGACCATGCGTCTTCTCCCGGATTAAAATATAAATTGTTATAGGTCTTTGTTGCATCTCCAATATCTTCGTGGGTCCAGTCAGTTCCGGAATCTATTATGGCGAGAATTATTGAAGAACTACCTGTTGTATTATCCCATGCTTCTACAGCATCAATATCTGCATCAGCAGTACCACCGGTTTGGCCCGTATTATTAAGCCCCCATTGAGAAGAAAATGAGGCATCGTTAGGTGTGCCTGTATATTCACCATATGAATTGGTCTCTACAGATTCAAACAGCCCTGTAGCTGATAGAGTTTTTACAACATCAATAGGATCAGCACCTTCAGGAATGGAAATATCCATATAGCCTAATTCATTACTCCTTACAACTTTCATTTTTTGATTTGTAAAGTATTCATCATTCTTAGTACCTGATTCTGATGTTTTATACTTTACAGTTATCACTTTAGCATTAACCTCGTATTGTTTTCCGTTCCAATTCTGAAACCACTTACCCTCTTTCTTTGTATACGTTTTTTTATCCAGTTTTACTTCCTGTGCCACAGAATTAATCTGGATAACAAAAATTGCCATAAACAGGATTGAAAATACAGTTAAAAATCGCGACATAATTTTTGAACTCCTTTTTTACATAAAAAGTTTATATTATTGCCGGGTAAACAAAAAGGCATAGTTGTTTATCTCTGTTAATAAACAGCTATAGAGCATCCTGATGTTTACTTCATAAGGGGGTGCTGAACTCACCCCCTTGATAAATTACTGCAGAAGCATTGTTTTATTTTTCTTTTAAGACCTGCATCTAAGACAAAAATAAATCCCTGATAGAAATCTTATGCTGCGTTTTTAGTTACCGTAACATAATAATCTGTGTATCCTGGATTTATAATTTGCCATCAGCAAGTATGGGGCCTCCTTTCAAGGAATATCGTACTTTATTATTGTAACAAAGCTTTCACTTTTAATTGGAAATGGGTGTAAGTTACTATTGATAAACAGACTATAATAATTTTGAAATAGTTTTGAACCATTCGTCTGCGATTTAGCAAGATTATAGGATAAAGATATTATTCCCGAAACAACATAATCATCAAACCATGATGTTAGCCCTTTATCACAGATGATAAAAGCGAAATAATCATTTGTTGTAACAGAGACAATGTTTGCGTTATCAGGATGTATATATATGGATGTAACATGTCCCCCCGGAGGACTTATTGATTTCCATTCCTGCGTAAAAACTACCCCAGTAAATAAAAAGAAAAGAATCCCAATGCCTTTTAAATCCATCAGACCTCTTTTTACTTATTTGTTTCCGACAAGAAAAACAATCAACCAACATATTATCAGAACTGGAAATGTTTAATCAAATATCATGTTTATATTACTATAAAATATACTAATAGTCAATGATGGTTTATAATATTCCCATAGTCAAATATCAGCTGCAGTACACCTTCTGTTTATTTTTTACTAATATATACTCAATATAATGTTACTTAACTAATGTCAATTCATGACTATCAGCATTCTATCTAAAAATGAATATTAAATCGTTAATAATCACAGAAATTACATACACTTATTAAGTATCATTCTTTTGACAAGGCTGGGTAGAAATACATACACAGATTTTATGAAAGAAAAATTCTTTTTAGCAATTTCTATACTTAAAGAAATCTATACGGGTTTAAATAGGCCGGGTTAATTCTAAATTATTCTTTATGTTAAGAATTAGTTGAATAAACAGGTAATAACCTGTCGGGATGCGAAATTCTCTGGTAGGCATGTAAAAATCAGAAAATTATCTTATGGATTATATTATAAAGCTTAATTTAAAAGACAATAATGATTTATTTAACTTTCATCAATTATAGAATATATCAACCCGTCTTTAATTATATATTCTGATTTCCCGGTAAGCTGCAGTTTATCACCGGCTTTCATGCCATTTGCAAAATCATTAGCCAGAATAGCATCATACTCTATCTCAATATTAATTTTATCAGCTTCTTCAGAATATTTTATTATCTTCTGTTCCCTCTGGCTGAAAAGCGAAAGTGACTGTCTTGCAAGTTCTTCGAATTGTTTTATCCCCTCTGCAGCTGCATTAACTTCACCGTCTGAAACATTTCTGAATTTAATACCAGGATGAAGGCATTGAAGCATTGTCTCAATATCAGGCAAATTGTAAGCATTAATAAATTTTATTACGAGGTCTTTGTTTGTCATACTATTACCTCTCGTAATTGATTAAGAAGTAAGATAAGGGGCGCCGGGCCCCTTATTATTACAAACATAAATTTATTTCTTATTCAGATATTCATCTATTGCTTTTGCCGCTTTTCTTCCTGCGCCCATAGCAAGGATGACTGTAGCGCCACCTGTTACAATATCGCCGCCGGCAAAAACTCCTTCTTTAGAAGTTTTCATAGTAGCTTCGTCAACAACTATATTCCCCCACTTGTTATATTTAAGATCAGGGGTTGTTTTTTGTATAACAGGGTTGGAACCGTTACCAATAGCCACAACAGCCATGTTAATATCCAGGGTAAATTCACTTCCCTGCACCGGAACAGGCCTTCTTCTTCCGGAAGCGTCAGCCTCGCCAAGTTCCATTTTCTGAAGAACAACTCCGTTCAGCCAGCCCTTTTCATCGCCTGTAAACTCAACAGGATTTGAAAGGAACATAAATTCAATTCCCTCTTCTTTAGCATGGTGAACTTCTTCGAGCCGTGCAGGCATTTCGACCTCTGAACGTCGGTAAATAATATATGCGTTCTTTGCTCCAAGCCTTTTAGATGTTCTTACTGCATCCATTGCAGTATTGCCGCCGCCAAAAACTGCAACATTTTTATCTTTACAGTCAAAAACAGGAGTATCATATTCCGGAAACTTATATGCTTTCATCAGGTTAACTCTTGTAAGAAACTCATTTGAAGAGTAAACACCATTCAGATTTTCACCTTTTATATTCAGGAAGTTTGGCAGTCCGGCTCCTACAGCAATAAATACAGCATCATAACCATCTGCAATAAGTTCATCTACAGTATCAGTAAAACCAATCACCTGGTTAACCTGAAAGTCAACTCCCAGTTTTTTTAAGGATTCAATCTCAACCTTCACTATCTCTTTTGGAAGACGAAATTCAGGTATACCATAAATAAGTACGCCGCCAAGATCATGCAGGGCTTCAAAAACAGTAACATCATGTCCCATCTGAATAAGATCACCTGCACAGCTTAAACCTGCAGGACCGCTTCCAACTACAGCAACCTTTTTCCCGGTTTTTGGTTTAGATTCGGGCAGTTTAATTGCGTTGTTATTTCTCTCGTAATCTGCAACAAATCTTTCAATCCTGCCAATAGCAACTGCATCGCCTTTCTTTGCAAGTACACATTTGGATTCACACTGTTCTTCCTGCGGGCATACTCTGCCGCAGACAGCAGGAAGCATATTATCTTCTTTTATTTTTGCAGCAGCGGCAGTATAATCACCATCTGCAACAAGAGAAACAAATTCATTAATCTTAACACCAACCGGACATCCTTCAACACAAGTCGGTTTTGGGCACTGAAGGCATCTTGAGGCTTCAAGTTTTGCAAGTTCTTCTGTAAGTCCAAGATTCACTTCAAGAAAATTAGCTTTTCTTACATCTTTATCCTGCTCAGGCATTTGCTGGCGCGGAATTTTCATTCTTTCTTTATTAGATAACTTTGCCATTTAATCCTCTTTACTACTATTTACTTCTTTGCAGAATAGCTTATCATAATTGCAAAGATGTTCAGCTTCTTTTTCTTCTTCTCTGTATACCTGGTTTCTTTTCATCAGCATATCAAAATCAACTTTATGAGCATCAAATTCCGGCCCGTCAACACAAACAAAAACAGTTTTGTTATCAACAATAGCCCTGCATCCACCACACATCCCGGTACCGTCAACCATAACTGGATTAAGGCTGACAACGGTAGGAATTTTATATGGGCGCGTTGTTTCAGCAACAGCTTTCATCATGGGAATAGGCCCTATAGCAAGAACAAAGTCAATTTTTCTTTTCGCATTTATAAGTTCCTGCAGTTTTTGTGTAACAAAGCCCCTGAAGCCATAACTGCCATCATCAGTGGCAGGATAAACTTCATCACATACTTTATTAAGTTCATCCTCCATAATTATATGCTCTTTAGTCCTGCCGCCAATTATGGAAATTGTATGATTACCTGCATCTTTCAAGGCTTTTGCAATAGGATAAGCAATAGCAGTACCAACACCACCGCCAATGCTTATAGCAGTACCAAATTTCTCAATGTGAGAAGGTTTCCCCAGGGGACCAACAACATCCTGAATACTGTCGCCTGCTTCAAGTGAATTAAGCTCTTTAGTGGTTTTGCCAATACCCTGTACAATAATTGTAATTGTACCTTCCTGAGTATCAGAATCTGCTATAGTAAGAGGAATCCTTTCTCCTCCCTCTTTAATCCGGATAATAACAAACTGTCCGGCTTTTCTTTTAGCTGCAATTTTAGGAGCCTCAATATTAAATTTTTTAATACCAGGGCCAATAAACTGAGCCGATTTAATAAGATGCATTGTACTTTAATATTCCTTTAAAAATGGAACAGTAACCTGTTCCAAATGATTAACTATTTATTTTTATGATTAGCTTCAACAACTGCAATAGCAGTCATATTTATAATTTCATCAACAGTAGCGCCGCGCTGTAAAACATGTATTGGTTTATTCATTCCAATTAAAATCGGCCCGATTACGGTAGACTGACCCAGATTTGCCATAAGCTTGTAGGCAATATTAGCAGATTCCAGATTAGGAAATACCAAAACGTTTGCAGACCCTTTTATATTAGAAAAAGGATACTGGTGATCAAGCATATGTGGTGTTACAGCAGTATCAGCCTGCATTTCACCATCAATAATAATATCAGGGCGAAGTTTATGAACAATTTCAACAGCTTCCTTTATTTTCAAAGTCTGCGGATAAACAGCGCTTCCAAAATTACTGAAAGAAAGCATTGCAACTTTAGGCACAATATCAAATTCTTTAACTGTATCAGCAGAAGATATTGCGATATGAGCAAGTTGTTCTGCAGTCGGATCAACATTTACAGCACAATCAGAAAAGAAATATACATTATTTTTTGTTACAACAATATACATACCTGAAACAACTTTGATCCCTTCTTTAACTCCAATACATTGAAGAGCAGGTTTTATTGTTTGAGGATAATATGTTGTAACGCCGCTAATCAATGCCTGGGCTTCACCCGAAACCAGCATCATAGGGCCATAATAAACTCTTTTCTGAATCATATTTCGAGCCTCAGAAAGAGTAACCCCTTTTCTTTGCCTTCTGTGATATAACTCAAGTGCATATTCTTCAGCTTTTGAACAGGTTTGAGGATCTCTTATTTCAAAAATCTTCTCATCATAATCTAATTCATGAATAATCTTAAGGATTGTATCCCTGTTTCCAAGTAAAACAGGTTTTGCTATACCTTCATAATAGACAGAATGAGCAGCTCTTATAATTTTTTCTTCATCTCCTTCAGGATAAACTACTTTAGCAGGAGCCTGTTTTGCTTTATGAATCATTACACGTATAACTTCTTTTGAAAAACCCATACGGTCTTTCAACTGCTCTTCATAATTTTCCCAGTCAGTAATTGGCATCCTTGCAACACCAGTTTCAATAGCTGCCTTTGCTACAGCAGGTGCAACCTTCCATAATACACGCGGGTCAAAAGGTTTTGGAATAATATACTCTCTGCCAAAGCTGAAATCTTCTCCGCCATAAGCATTAATTACCATTTCAGGTACTTTTTCTTTTGCAAGCCCTGCAAGAGCTTTCACTGCTGCCATTTTCATTTCTTCATTTATTTTGGTAGCGCGAACATCAAGTGCGCCTCTGAAAATAAATGGAAAACCCAGAACGTTGTTAACCTGGTTTGGATAATCACTTCTGCCGGTTGCCATAATAATATCTTTACGTACTGAAGTAGCATCTTCATAAGTAATTTCAGGATCCGGGTTAGCCATAGCAAAAACGATTGCATCCTTTGCCATGCTTTTCACCATTTCTTTTTTAACAACACCGCCTACTGAAAGCCCAACAAAAACATCCGCTCCTTTTAATGCATCAGCAAGAGAACCATGGTCAACTTCAGAAGCAAATTCAATTTTATATTTATTAAGGTCATTCCTGCCTTTATGTATGCATCCTTTTGAATCATACATTATTATATTTTCTCTTTTTGCGCCAGACCTGACATACAGTTTGCAGCAAGAAATAGCAGAAGCGCCAGCTCCGTTAACTACAATTTTAACTTCATCAATACATTTTCCAACCACTTCAACAGCATTAATTAATGCGGCACAAGAAATAATAGCAGTACCATGCTGATCATCATGAAAAACAGGGATATTCATTGTTTTGATGAGAGTTTCTTCAATTTCAAAACACTCAGGAGCTTTTATATCTTCCAGGTTTATACCGCCAAAAGTCGGCTCAAGAAGCTGTACTGCATTAATAATCTCTTTTGGGTCAAGTGATTTTAATTCTATGTCAAATACGTCAATATCTGCAAATCTTTTAAATAGCACTCCCTTCCCTTCCATAACAGGTTTCCCCGCTGAAGGGCCAATATTTCCCAGACCAAGAACGGCAGTTCCGTTTGAAATTACTGCAACAAGATTTCCTTTGGCAGTATAGTTATAAACCTCATCCTCATTCTGAGCAATAGCTCTGCATGGCTCGGCAACACCGGGTGAATAAGCAAGAGAAAGGTCCCTTGCAGTTAAACAAGGTTTTGTAGCAACAACTTCAATTTTACCTTTTCTTCCCTGACTATGATAATTGAGCGCTTCCTCAATCTGGGTTTTCATCATAACTCCTGGTTAAAATTTAAAAAACGGGAGGGATATTTTCTTGAAAAGATCCCCCCTATTTCAACTTTATATATACATAATTAAGAGGGGCACCCACAAAGTATGCCAGTATATATTGAAAAAACACTCAATAAAATTATTAAAAATATATAACAAACGCAGTTTTTAATATTAAGAAAATATAATTTCGGTTTAATTTTTCTTATTTCTGATAATTAATTATAAATCAAGAGAAACTGACATTCTTATTATAGAATATAATTTCAAATTAGTAATATATTATTTAGATGTTGCTTCAAGAATTAATTTATCTGAAACCTCTTTCCCAAGGTAAACATCAATTATATAATGCACCAGGTATAACAATGGAGTAAGTACAACTGCAATAGTAAATTTGTATATATAATTTACTACTCCAATCACAAGAACCAGTTTCAGGTCCCAGCCGGCACCGAGATAAAATGCGATAAAAAGCACTACAAAACTGTCGATAAATTGTGACACAAGAGTAGAACCGGTAGAACGCAGCCACATTTTTGAATGTCCTGTTCGTTTCTTGAGGAAATGAAAAACAGTTACATCTACAAGCTGCCCAATCAGAAAGGCTGCAAGTGATCCCGCAATAATCCACATTCCCTGCCCAAAAATTGCGTTAAAAGCCAGATCCATATTCACATCATTACCATTAACCTGTCTGTGAACCCAAAAATCGGCTGGAGTCAATCCAATAGTAAAATATGCCATAATAAAAGCATAAAGTATTAATACTGCGGCTGTAAATGAAAGGAAACGGACTCCCTTCCGACCATAATACTCATTTATTATATCCGTCATTATAAACACTACAGGCCAAAGCAAAACTCCCGCGGTAAGATTAAATGAAAGATTATCAACTCCAAGTATTGTAAAGTCAACAGGATTAAAGCCAAAGGTTTTTTCAAGAGAAAATAATTTTACTCCAATAAATTCTGCCAGTATAGCATTTGCTACAAAGAAAGAACCAAGTATGTAAAAAAGCCTCGTACTTTTATCCTTCATATGTCCTCAACTGATAAAATAAATATGGATTTACGAATTTGAGAATTTTTTATGAAAAATGCCGAAAACAGAGTTGTTATTTTTGTAAACGATATATTATACTTTATTATGAAGCAGCAAAAGTCATTATAAAAAAAGCGGAATCAAATAATTCCGCTTTTTTATATAAACAATTAAAAACTACTTACCTCGTCCTTCCGCCGCTTCTGCTGTCATTGTTCTTATCATCGGAACGCTGTGACTGCCTTTCTCCTGAACTGTTCTGGGTGCCTGAGCTCTGTCTTTCAGTCCTTGATGAAGAAGAGGAGCGGTTTTCAACCTTTGATGAACTGTTTCGTTCCGGCTGCTGCGTTCTGTCAACCGCTCTGCCTGCATTCTGATTAGAAGAAGTATTGCTCTTTCTTTCATTATTTACTGAGGTACTGTTTCCTGAAGAACTTCTCTGTGCCGGGGCACTTACTGACCCTGTCCCTGATGCCTGATTTCTTTCAGCATTTACTTTTCTTTCAGTTTTTGTGTTTGTATTATTTCGTCCGGTAGAACGTGTCTCCGAATTATTGTCTCTATTCCTGATATTTTCAGTTGCCCGGCCCTGATTCTGAGTGCGAATGCTTTCTGAAGAACGTTCATTAGTACCTGGCTTTACACTTTCGGCGGCTCTTTCATTTGTATTTCTGCTGTTATTTGTTTTTTCAATATCCCTGGTTGAAGTTCTTGAATTTGAATTGGTTCTTCCAATTTCAACCCTTGATGTTTCCAGGGAAGTTTTTCTATCCGATCTTTTAATTTCAACATTTTTTGCTTCCCGGCCTATTTGTTCATCTGTAGCAACGAATGCACGAACTCTGTCATTACTGTATCTTCCACTGCTGTTGTTTCTCAAAGATCCCGGATCAGATACTCTTTCAACACTCCGTTCACTTATATTGCGCCCGCTTCTTGTTCTTACAATATCAACATCAACGCCGCGGTTAACTACTCTGTCACGTTCATAACCATAGTTTGTTCTGTAGCGGGTATTAGAATAAATCCTCTTGTTATAATTAACACTTACATAGTATTTGTTTACATAAGGATCACAGAAATGCCTGTATCTTACAAAATGCCAGTGACTATACGGAGTATTAAATTCTACAGAAAAGTGAATACCCACATTTACAGAAAATACTGCATAAGGAGACAATGGAGCCCAGCCTATATAATCATCATCATATCTCCATTCAACCCATGATGGAGCCCATTCATAGTCAGGAACCCAAAGCCATCCGTAATAATCATCATAGAACCATCTTCCATAATGATACGTTATATAACCAAAGTTTTCGTAAGAATCCCAGTACCAGCCATCTGAAGTCCATATCCACTGTCCTGCCGTATAAGGAGCCCAGCCGCGCCTAACCATTGCAGGGCGCCAAACAACAAGGCCTCCATCAAGTTCAACCCAGCTGCCATATGGTGCCAGAGAAGTATAGAAAAAACCATATCCTCCTTGCCTGTATTCAGCCTTTGTTTCGGCCGTAAATACAAAAGCCATTACTATTATTGCTGCTGTTAAAAATATCTTTTTCATTTTATTTGCCTCGTTTACATGAGTTTTACTATAGTTGATCAATGTTTGTGCCAATACAAAAAGTTCCTAAAATTAGTTAAATATCATAAGATAATCTTTTTAATGTCCATTTTAATATACACTTTAAATTACTTGTTTATACATGCATTATGTTATCTTTTAACCTCTCTGCCCTTCCATGTAAAATTGCCGGCAATACCACCAACAGAAGCTATAATTATATATACAATCTGGAATATTTCAGCAATTAAAAAATATTTTAGCAGACTGGTTTTGTATATAATTTTCTCTCCTTTTTTTATAACCAAATACTCGGTAATTATTTTACTTCCAAGTGTTATTAAAAACAGGTAAAAATAAACCAGGGAGAAAAATGAAGCAATAAACAATGCCGGTATTGCCAGATAAAAAAAGAAAATTAAAACAAGCCTGGCGACAAGGATTTTATCGTTGTAAAAAACACCCTTGCTTGCCCAGCGTTTTCTTTGACTAAAAAAATCATTTACTGTTTTATTATATGAAGTTGTTACCAGTGCCTTGCTGTCTGAACAAAAACTGATTTTATATTTTCCTGTAGAAGATATTTTTTGCATCAGCAATTCATCATCACCGGAAGAAAGATTGAGATTATCATTAAAACCATCTACTTCATAAAAGACATCTTTCCTGTACGCCAGGTTGGCAGCGCTGCAGGTTAATGGTTTGCCGCAGCCTATTAAACCTGCACCGGCAAGAATAAGGCCCCTGAATTCAAGCCTTTGAATTTTACTGAACAGTTTGTCTATACTCGTAAACTCAACCGGGCCGGCAACCATTGCAGTTTCATCATCAAATAAGGACAGCATTGTACTAATCCATTCCTTATTATGAGTGCAATCTGCATCAGTTGTAAGAATTACTTCCCCTTTTGCTGCATCAATAGCTTGTGCAACAGCTCTTTTCTTAAATGCACGCGAACTTCCCGAATCATCAGCATCGATAATCTTAAAATTACTTTCTTTTATTGCAGAGGAAAGTTTTACCGCTGAATCATCATCAGAATTGTCATTAACATATATAACTTCAAAAGAATCAGACGGATAGTCCTGCATAAGCAAGCTTTGCAGCGATTGAAGTATATTTTCAGATTCATTACGAAAAGGGATAATAACACTTACTGAATTACACCTGCTTTTATTATTTGAAACAGGCAGTTTCTTTAATCCATAATAGATTTTAAGTATAAAATGCACATAATTTACAAGCAAGATAAAAACAACTATGTATAACACACTATCTGGCATTTTTACCCGCCATCATTAGCAGCATTCCAACAAGGGATGGAATTGCAACATTTATCAGGAAAATAAAAACAGAAGCATTAAAAGCTATTTCAGGAGACCCGCCCAATAATCCTAAAAAGTAAACAGATGCCCCTTCCCTTACTCCAAATTCACTTATTGATACAGCACCTAAAAGAGTTTTTGAAAACATAACCATAATACCAGCCAGAATATACCTGCCAATTAAAAAATCATGAGAAAATGCGGCGAAAAGTAAAGCAAATTGGAAAATATAGCAAAAAACAAAAAGAACAGATACTACAACCATTTTAGCTGAAAATTTTCGGTCAAGGTTATTTATAGACTGCAGGACATCATCCTGCTTTTTAATAAAAGGTATTTTCTTAAGTAAAGGTATAATTATACTTATCTTATGAGCCGTTCCAGTAATAACAAATACTAATATAACAGATAAGCCAGTGATGATTACCGGGATATAAGAAGCAAACTTTCCCTGTATAAACGACAACCATGCAATACCGGATACTCCTGATAAAATTACAATAACCATTGGAAATAATTTATCAAGTAAGGTAGCAGTTGTTACCTGTATAAGCGTTTTGTTTTTTATTGCAAGTCTTCTTCCCCAGTACTCCCCCAACCTGGCAGGTGTAAAAGCCCCGCCGGAAAGGCCATAAAACAATGAAAGTAATATTTGTTTTTTTTCAAGTCCGCACATTACCTGTTCTGCTGATATTTTCCATTTTATATACTGCAGAGATATGTTTATAAACATCAACAGGAAACTAAAAGCTATCAAACTATAGTCAGCATTTCTGGCAGCAGCCACAATGCCGGAAAAATCGAGTTTATAAATAAGAAACACAATAAGGCCAATACTAATTGCAATTTTTGCAATTAGTGTATATATCTTGCCCGAAGAATTATTTACTATTTTATCTGTTTCTAAAGAATACATATTACATTTGACAGCAACAAAAGTTAATAGATTGTATTAAAGCCATATATCATTATAATATTGTTATGCTAATTTCTTTTTAGTAGTTTTCTTTAATAATTCTACAAATTAGGAGTACCATGTTAATTAACTTCGGTGATATACCAGGACAGCAGAATTTGTTTCTTGACTTTTTATATGAATTCGAAAATGTGAAAAATTTTTACAGACACAATTTCCGTAATAAAGAAGACTATTTAAAGATATTTAAAAATATTTCTGAATCCCGAAGAACTGATAGTTTAAAATTACATTCTATTATTGAAAACCAATACAGTTCCGGGAAACGCTCGGCACTAACCGCAAAGAACATTGAATTATTAAAAGATAAAAAAACTCTGGCAGTTGTTACCGGGCAGCAGCTGGGATTATTAGGCGGCCCGCTATATACTTTTTACAAAATAATTACGGCAATTAAGTTGAGTAATTATCTCTCAGAAAGATATGATGACTACCATTTTGTACCGGTTTTCTGGCTTGAAGGTGATGATCATGATTTTGAAGAAGTCAGCTATACCGGCTTAATAAACGAAAATAATGAATATGTAAAAATACCGTATATTGATGAAATACCGGAAGATGAAAACAAAGGCAGTGTAGGCCACCTTAAATTGACAGAAAATATTAATGTTTTCTTTGAAGAACTGGCAAAAAACCTGCGTAAAACTGAATATACAGAGAAACTGTTGGAACAACTAAAAGGTTTTTACAGTACAGGAAAAACATTTAAACAGGCGTTCAGAGAACTTCTGCTAACATATTTTGATGAATATGGTTTGATTTTATTTGATCCGCAGGATTCTGAGGTTAAGTCATTACTTAAGCCGGTTTTTAAGCAGGAAATAACCGACTTCAGAAAACATAGTGAAAAACTGGTTCATGTAAGCGCTACCCTTGAAGAGACATACCATGCACAGGTAAAAGTCCGGCCTGT